>Ga0116227_10000126_pt1 | contig 125944 bp, 123 predicted proteins | sample S1TSphgellanicum_FD_89693 | JGI IMG/M metagenome (GOLD analysis project Ga0116227, IMG submission 89693) | Host-associated microbial communities from peat moss isolated from Minnesota, USA - S1T2_Fb - Sphagnum magellanicum MG | ecosystem: Host-associated > Plants > Peat moss > Unclassified...
CAAACTGCTCGCCTTCCTGAGCAGCTTGTGACCCAGTGCGGGCTATGTCCCGTCGTGGACCGCCGCCCTACAAGGGCGACGCATTCATGGCAGGACATAGTTCGACACTGGACATAGTTCCGCTTCGTCTGCTGCAACGGCCTCGTCATTGGCGACGTGGTCGAGGACATCCGCATCCCCCATCGCGGCGACGTCCAGGGCGAGGTCATCGAGGGTGCGGTGCGCATCCTCGGTGAGTTCGAGACGGTCGAGGCGCATGCCGGCGAGATGAAGTCACTGCAGCTTTCTGTGCCGGAGCAGGGCGCTTTCGCACGGGCGGCGCTGGCATTGCGCTTCGGCGAGGGCAATCCGGACCAGGGCCAGCGCGGGGCGCCCGTCACGGTCGACCAGCTGAATCAGGCGAGGCGCGTGGACGACGTCGGACACAGCCTCTGGAGCACCTTCCAGCGCGTGCAGGAAAACGTGATCCGTGGCGGGCTGCCGGGCCGCACGGTGCAGGGGCACCGGATGCATACCCGCGCGGTCCAGAGCATCGACCGGGGCGTGAGCCTCAACCGGGCGCTGTGGATGCTTGCCGAGGAGATGCGCAAGCTCAAGGCCTGAGTGAACGCGCCGCGCTGGATTCGGCCCCGAATCCAGCGTCCCACCGACCGTGTTTCAGCCTGACCATGGGTTGGGCACCTCAGCTCAAGGAGACGACGATGTCGACTTCCAGCCTCGACCAGCTCGCCAGCTTCGACGCACTCTCGCAGCGCGCCACCACGAAAGGCGGACAGGCGTTCGCGCGCCTGCTCAAGCTGGCGGAAACCAGCGACACCGGACAAGCACGCCGCGTCGCGCAGTTCGTCGCGGCGACCTACAACGGGCGCCGCTTCCCGTTCGACCTGTTCGAACTTCGCGCCGTCGACCACGAACTCGGCGACGACATGCTCGATTGCCTGGACGCGCTCCGGTGGGCGCGGGCCGACCTGTATCGCCTCGTGCCTGACGGTGAAGCACGCGTCACGTCGGTGATCCAGGCATGGGGCCTCTGCGGGCGCGGCAATGGCTGAACGCCTCGCCGCGCCGCCGGGGCAGGGCCGGGCGGGGCACCTCCGTGCCGGCCCGGCTACAATGCATCGCAATTGCAACGCGCCTTCGCTCCGCCATGAAATCAGCTTCCCTGCCTTCACTGCGTGTCGACCCGGAGCTGCGCGAGGCTGCGGAGAGCGTGCTCGCCGAGGGCGAGACCCTGTCGAGCTTCATCGAGGGCGCAGTCCGGGAGACCATCGAACGCCGACGGGTGCGGGCGGAGTTCATTGCGCGCGGTCTGGCGTCGAGGGACGAGGCGAAGCGGAGTGGCGTCTACATCAGCGCCGACGCCGTCCTCGCGGAGCTGGGCGCCAAGCTGGACAAGGCCAAGGCCGCGCTGCCGGGGAAGGCTGGGAAAGCTCGCGCGTGAGCTTCGAGGTCCGGTTCACCGCCCAGGCGCGGGAGGATGATTTGCGGCGGCTCTACGAACATCTGCTGGAGCGGGCGGCGGTGATCGAGGACCTGGCGCAGGCCGATCGCGCGCTCGCGGCGATCACCGACGCGCTGGAGAATTTGCGCCGGTCGCCTTTCATCTACCGGAAGGCGGACGTCGATCCGTTCCTGCGGGAGATGATGATTCCTTTCGGAGGTCGCGGCTACGTCGCGCTGTTCGAAATCGAGGACGCCGGGACGGTGACCGTGCTGGCTGTCCGTCACCAGCTCGAAGACGACTACCACTAGGCTATCGGCATGCGTGACATGTTGCTCCAGGATGCAAAGGCCGTCTACCGTGCGGCGATCGACCCGCGGGCGCTGGACTCCGAGGGCGCGGCCTGGTGGGAAGAGGTCCGGCTCGAGCTGGCTGCAGGCATTGCCGCGCCGAGCGTCCATGCCGCTGCGGCGCTGATCGCCTGGTGGCATGCCGACTGGACCCAGGTCGGAGACTCTCCCCGCAGTGCGGCCAAGCGACTGCGCGAAGCCAGTCGGGCTCTTGTACGGGTTCTTCGAGAGCCAGATGGACGCAGCGACCGGCACGTGGCTGCTGTTCTTTGCGTCGGTGGCGGCTGGCGTCGCCGCCTTTCGGCACGCGTTGACGCTGGGTGACAAGGCGCCGACGCCGCTGCGGTGGCTGCTTCGAATCAGCCTGGGCGTGCTGGTGTTCCTCGCGGTATGGGGAGAGATGGCCTATGCGCTGTGGTCGCTTGGCGTGTCATTGAACCTTGGCAGCATCGCGAACGGCCGCATCCACGAAGCCTGGTGGTTCGGGCCCGCTGGGGGTGTATTCGCGATGATCGCGTATGGCCTGCTGCGAGAGGGCACAAGCAGTAATCGCGCCTGGAAGTTCACCAAGACAATCGGCGGGGCTGTGCTGATCGCCCTTGGTTTGCTGGCGGTCGTGTTTGGGGTGCGCCTGCTCATCGGTCCCACGCATGTCCCGGTCTCCATCCATGTCCAGTGAGACGGCAGGCGTTGGCTCGAAGGCCGGTGAGAAGGCGGTAAGGACGATTGACCAGAGGCGTGGCGGGAGGACCGGAAGTTGATCAACGAGTCTGGCATTTGCCTGAGGTTGGGCTACTGCGCAGCATCGGCTTCGCGACTCTGGCGGCGCCGGTTGCGGGAACGCATGCTGCGAAGTAAGGATTGAGCGCTCATGGAAGCCGGGAAAGACGTCAGCGCTGCGGGCAGTGACCAGGTCGCCAAGTGCACCTCGATGCCCTGATCCAGGACGTACGTACTTCGCTGCCGCCGCCGAAGCCCTGGCAGCGGCAGTTGCTTCAGCAGTTCGACGACCTTGAGCGGCTCATCCAGGTGCTGCGCATGACGCTGGCGATGAAGCGACCGATCGGGGAGGTGCACGAGGCGAAAGACCAGCTTCGTCGCGCACTTCGCGTGGCCTTGCAGCATGTAACCACCGGGCGCGCCGACATCGGAACGAAGCTTGCCGTTGGTCTGGCTTGCGACCTGGGCGACAGGATTGGCAATGTGATTGTGTGATCGCGGCCTCGCGGAAGCTTGCGAGGCAGGTGGTCGAAGGGGGCGGTGTCCGGCGATGGCGCGAGGTACGACGTCCCTGACCGCTGCCGGATCTTGCCTGGCGGGTCGATCGGGCCGGTGTGGCCGCGGGATCCACTGCAATCACAGGACTTGCAACGGGCCACTTTTCATTGGTCGGTCCAGACCGTAAGCTGCGAGTTGTGCTTAATTCGTGCGATTAACGCGTTAGAGGTTCGCATGGCATCCTGGCAGTTGGACCTCCTGGCATCCCACGAAGGAAGTACATCGCTTCCACCCGCACTCTGCGTCCGCGCCGAGGGACTGCTCGCCGAGTCGCTTGGTTCGCCCGCACGTACGCATGGTTTTGGCAGCCTCTACGGAGAGCGGACCGGCAATTGTGTGGAGCTCGTGAAGTCAGCCGATGGCTGGGGAGAGGTCTGGGCACGGATCGACGCGCGTCGGGACGATGACGCGTTTCTCTCATGCCTGGTGCTCCTGGCGCTTCAGATGGAGTGCGACCTGTACGTGCCTGAGCTGGGACGGTCCGTGCCGCCGCAACGCCATCAGCTGGACGAAGCACTGAAGCAGTCGTCTGCCTGGAGCTACGCGGTCAACCTGAGCTGATGGAACACTTGCACGCGTTGGCGGGCGTCGGCTGCTCACAGCGTCACGAGCGCCCAGGTTGCGAGCGAAGCCGTGGCGCACGCCGCCAGGTGGGTCCAAAGGGCGGCCTTCCAGCTCAGCACGAAAGGCGCAGTTTCCTGACGAGCCAGCACCTGCTGGCGAAGTGCGGCGACTAGTTCCTCCCTGAACAGTGCCCGTGCTGCGGCCGTCATTCGCTCGACCTCCGCGTCGCTGGCTTGCCTCATCGCCCGCGCTGCATGAGCAGCGATGTGCCTGGCGGTATGAACCTTGGCACCTTCGACCAAAGCCAAGATGTGTCTGTCCGCTTCTTCTGCCTGTCGCGCCATCCGTTCGCTCGCCGCGTCTGTGGCGGCGCCGGCTGCCTTTAGCGCCAGCACCGCCGCTTCCACGCGGTCCAGCAAGGTCCCCAGCTCGCCGAGGGCTTCAGCGAGCAGTGCCTCGCGGGTCGAAGCCAGGCCCGTCACGGCATGCGCCGGGCTTTGACGCCCTGGCGGGGCACTTCCAGCGCGAGCGCTGCAAAGCAGGCATCGAGTTCCGGCACGACGCCGGTCGCCAGCCGTCGCGTCGCGAGCCGCCGGGCAAGTGCGACCTTTTCGGTCGTCTCGTCGGTCCTCGCGATTAGCGCCTTGTAGTCCGTCTGGTCTGACACCAGGCCCGCCAGGTCGATGTTGAGCCCCTTCACCATTGCGTAGACCTCGTTCACGCCGATGCGGCAGGCCAGGTCTGCCTTGGCCACCGGGCGTTCCGCCAGGAAGGCGAGGAGGGGGCCGAACACCTGCGCTGGCGGCAGGTCGTCGTCCACCATGTTGAAGACGATGCGAACCCGGTCCGCATCCACTCCGAGGTTCGACAGCTCGACGAGGGTGGCGATGGCGTCCTGTTGCTGCTTCAAAGCCGGTACGGCGGGCACGACGAAGTAGTCGAAGTCTTCGTGGCTGCCGCGGTAGCGACGCATCATCGCGAGCAACTCCTCGACGTTGCTCGCGCCAATGTCGACCACCACGTCGTCGGCGGTCTGGAGGAACTCCTGAAGCTCGGCGAACTGGCGGCCGCGCAGTGCCCGTGCCTGGTTCTCGTCAGCGTTGATGCTCTCGATGGAAATCAGCTGGGCGCCCCGGATGCGTGGCAGCAGGCAGTGCCTGGCGATGGTGGTCTTCCCGACATTGCCGGAGTAGCTGGTGACGGCGACTTTCATGGCGGATCCTTTTGAAGGAGGGGGTTGGCGATGTGCTGGCTGAAGAAGGCGGCCGCCACCTCCCTGCCGCTCTGTGGCTGCGGTGGCGCCGCGACCGGCGGGCCGGCGTCAGCGCTGGAACAGGCTGTTGACGCAGGTGTTGTGGTCAACACCGTTGCTGACGTGGGCGAGAGGAAGGAAGGAGGCGGACGTCCTGATGACTTGCGCCTTGCCTCGCGGTGGACGGTGCTCTTGCTCACCACTACTCCGGCCTCGGCCAGCGCGTCCCGGATCGCGTCCAGCGAGTAGCCATCCGCCTGGAGCTGCCGGATCTCGGCGCTGTAGGCGCTGGCCTTGCGGGTGCTGCGACCCGGTGGCCGCCGCAGCACGAGGGGCGGCCGCGTCATGTCGGACCTCAGCGTCCCGGTCGCGTGCCGGACGCGTCCCGTTGCCGTACCGCTGTCGTTGCATCGCGTCTCACCTGCGTCCCGCCTGTGTCTCGGTGCGTGCCGGCACCGTTTCGGCAGCGGCACGGCTGTGTGTCGCCTGACTTCATGATCGGCGCAGCAACGGCCGGTGGCCTGGCTGGATTTGGGCCCGAATCCAGCCGCTGGGCGGCCGTGGATCAGGCCAATACTGAATTCATGGGTGAGTGCAGGATAGGCTAGTCGCCAGCTTCTGGATGCCACTCTCCGGTGCCCCAGTGGCAGGGCTCGGAGCCACAATGACGCGCGCCGCGTACTGATTCCAGACGGTCTTTGGTGGGCGAGATGCCGGTTGGCGTACCCGCGGAGATGTCGCCATCTGACAATGTGCTTCGTGGCGCCCAATCGGCGGATGCATGCGTTGAAAATCCAGCAGCCAAAACAAGCGGGAACCTCAATGGGCATACGGTTTCGTACGGACATCTACACCGCGGAGATCCCTGGACTCGTTGAGCGGATGCTTGGCATCACGGGACCTCAGCCTTGGATCAAGCGGTTTAAATGGCTCGATCGCGAGCTCGCAGATAACCCCTACATGGAAGGGTGGCTGAACGATCGCTTTGGCCTTGAGCTCGCCCTGCGACGCTGGCTGGTTAGCGCTGAGCAGGGCCTGGCCAATGGCGCGCTCCCGGATGCGGGCACCTATGAGCTATTGGCCTTCGCCTCCGGAGTGTCGTCCATCTATCCCCAATTGAGCGCGAAAGCGCAGAACCGGTTGCGAGGCCAGCTTCTGGACGGATTGAAGTCCGACACCGGCTTGTTGCCTCTGCAGCTCGAAGTGAGCACGATCACGCACCTTGTGCGAGCCGGCTACACCGTAGAGGCCCACGACCTCGAAGCCGGCGGTGGTTTTGACTTTCTCGCTTCAAAGGACGGGCAGGAAGTGGAGGTCGAGTGCAAGATGCTGTCCGGCGATATCGGCCGACAGATTCACAAGCGCCCCTGCGCCAAGTTGTGCCATCTTTTGACGCCGGTTTTGTCGCAGCTGTTGGAGGCCGCTTCTACAGGGTTGCTCGTCCGTATAACGCTCCCTGGACGGCTCACACCGGCTCCCCAGCAGCACGAAGCCATAGTTCAGGCGGTCGCGAAGGGAGTTGTTGGCGGAGGCATCGCCACCGATGATTGCAATGTCCGCCTCTATGAATTCGAGATCGCCAGCAGTCCGTTCGCCGCTGGACTCGATGCCCGGCAGAAAATGCGAGACGTGCAGTCGTTCGTGGGGAAGCTAGCCAGCAGTTCAGGGAACTCAAACCTGATGCTGATGGTCAGCCCCGGCGAGCGTGCGGTTATCGTGTTGTTGGACAGCTCCCAACCGGACGCTGTGCTCAAAGGCATTCGACGGCAGTTGCGCGATGCCAGCGTGGACCAGATGACTGGTACGCGCCCGGGTTGCGTGGTGGTTGCGCTCCACGACATAGCAGACGAGCAGATCCTTTCGCTGGCGCATTCAGACTCGAACTTGCGCGCTGGTGCGACGGGCTTGCAGATCATGACGTCGGATCTGCTTCAGTCGGATTCGCGAGCCCATGTTCATAGCGTCGCATACATGGGGCGAGGCCGGCTGGAAAGTCCGGAAGCAAATTCCTTCATGGGTCAAGGCCACGCCTATGTAGTCAAGAACGAGTGGCACCCGCTGGCGAACGATCCGCGTTGCAATCTGTTGGAAAGCGCCAAGGTCGCAAGCCGATTGATCACTTGCCCCACCTGAACCCGAAGCGCGGATCTGGCCACTGCAATAGGGCAACACGGTCAAAGTCCTGCCCGTGCGCGCGGTAGAGCGTGTCGGTCTGTTCAAAGGGGGCGACCCGTTCGTTGGAGATGAAGAACTTGAAGTCGCACTGGAAGTGATCGGCAAGGATCAAGATCTCATCGCCGGTGGGCTCCGCGGCTCCTGCCTCGATTTGCGCCAACCGGCCCGCGTCGATGCCGGTCAGCGCCCCAACTTCCGCGACCGACTCCTGAAGCTGGTCGCGATACTTTTTGAGCTTTGCCCCCAGCATTGCGAGATTGATTCCCATCCAAGAATGATAGGTTCGTCCACGGGCGCCGACGTGCGGCTGGAGCGAGGTAGCCGAAGACGTCTAGGTGTTGATGAACGTCACCGGGCCCGCATCGCAATGGCTTCCCGGATCCTTCGCTGTCGGCCGCGCAGTTGTTCAAGATCCGTTGGTAGGTCCATGAAGCTGCAAGCTTCGGACATGGTGTTGAACTTGAATCGGTTCTCGAGGTGGTACTTGAAGACGACCTCGACGAATCGCTTGAGCTGATAGGTCCAGCCGCAGATGGAGGGCCTCGACCGAAGGTGCTGCTCCGAAGAGCGTCTGCCCCAGCGCATGGCTGAGCTCGGCATTGCCGAGTTGGCGCCTGGGCGAGCAGGCGCTGGCGCCGGTCATGGAAGTGGCCCCAGTCGCCTTGTAGCCACGTCATGGCGTTATGTGGACGGTTGGCCTCCAGGTGGCCCTTGGCCATCCGCGCCGACGCGCCGCAGCGATTCCGTGAGCCACGCCAGATGCTGGGCCCGTGCTTCGGTCTCCGATTGGTCCAGCAGGCCGTCGGCCGAACTGCGAGTCTGGCCATGCGCAGCGGGCACGCCCCACTCAAAGTAGTCCAAGAAATCGTCCGGAGCCCCGGTGGGTCAAATTTAGATCGGCGCCAACAGGCCGGGCTATTTTTTTGGCGCCAGCTTGATCATGACTTCGCCTTTCATCCCGGTGCCGAAAATTGTCCCTGAGACCTCGAGCTTCAATTGCAACTCGGTTAGTTCGAAACCCTTCGGAACAATCGCACGAACCTTCTTTGCAACGGCCGATGGCATCGCATCCATCAGAATCTCTTCGGGGTCCTTCTCGCCACCGGTCAACGTGCGTGTGCCCGTACGGCCCGCTTTGACCGCCTTCACCACAGACGCGTCAAAGTCTTCCTCATCTAACCTCAACTGGAGCGGCTCGACGCTAGACGCCTCCGCTCCAATAGGCCCGACTTTTGATGCGTCTGCTTCTGCTCTATGAGAACGTGTCGACATTGCTCTCTCCTGTGGCGGACTAAGTGTTTGGCTTGCAACCGAATCCAAAGCGCGCATACGTGCTGTGCCAGCCTGTGTTTGCGTTGCGCTCCATGAAAAACGCTTCGACGGGGTGAGTTGGTTGTTTGAATAAGAACTCGTTCAGCGCTCGGTCAAGCTCTGCCACTTCCGTCTCGTCGATCTTGACCATAGGCGCCCATACGCAATATCCATGTCTGGACGCAAAGGCGGCGGCCAAGTTTCGCGTGGCATCAAGGTTGGCGACTTCGCAACCAGACAAGATGATCGACTTGGTACTAGCCGGCAGAGCGAGGACATCAACCGAGTCTGATGTCAAAGCTAGCATCTTGCCCGACGATGAGTCTCGCAGTAGTAGACGATCGTTGTCAAAGTGCCCAACGAGATGAATGGTCTTCGCGTCGCCGACGGTCGTCCCAAAGTGGCGGAGTTGCTGTGGGACTGGTTTGCGCCACGGCGCCTCTTCAATGGTATTGAGCCCGAGCGTAATCATCGGCGCGGCAGAGATTGACTCAAAAGGAGCCCTAAGTCGATATATGGCATCGTACGGATCCGCCGTCCATCGAATAAGCCGTATGCACTGGCAAAGCAATGCGCGCTCTGCGGTCACGTCGCTAACCAAACTGAGCCATTCCCAAGGAATGTTTGCAGTCTCTTCAGCGACAAATGCGATAACCGCCTTGACTCGATGCAAGCCACTCTGAAGTTCCAATAGCCCAGAAGTACTGAGCATCCGACGCGTTAGTCGGTTGGCTTGAACCCGAAGCGACTCGACGACGTCTTCCCCAGATGCAGAGCCGACTTCCGCCAAAACTTCGTCAACAAGGGTGGTAAGGTCCTCCTTAGTTATTCCGCTGGATAGTTCATATCCATCAAGTTGGACCTTTATGTCCGATGGGATCTGAAAGCGGATGTGCAGCCGGCCATCCTTGAAAGAAGAGGTTAACAACGCGATCTGGCGTCGATCCGGGTCGTCATATTCGACTCGCACCGCATTCAAGGCAATGCGATTGGCAGACTTCGGGACACGATCAGCCTCAATGCTGAATGGTGCCTTTGGCTGGAACACCATGCGATTTGCTGTCGAATCCTTCTTTCCGCTGGCCGTGTAGGCGAGATTGGCCTGGGCTCCCCCCTCAGACGCGTCCTGAGCGTAGATGCCTATGAACCACGGGTCCGGTCGAGAGCCGCCAGGGTCCCCTGAACCGCTCAAAGTGGTTCTGACTAGGACGCCGTCAACTCCCTCGTCGAGGACCATCCGTACATGGTCTGCACCCACCCTGCGACGATCTTCGTGTTGCACGATTGGCGCTTCCTCCGACCGCCTACTCTTGTTGTCGATCTCCTGCAGCTTCGCCTCAGCCGTCACTTTGGCTTGCTCCAAAGTTCTCGCAGCTTGTTCAAACGCGTCGGCAAGTGCACGCAACGCTGGGATATGCGAGCTCGAATTCCGCTGGTGGAGCGCAAGGAGCGCGATCTTGACACTTCCAATCAACAACCCACCCTTGCGCAGCACGTAGACGATTTTGCGCAGTTCAGGCGTCTGCGTTTCCCTCTTCGTCAATCGAAAGATCTGCCGCAGCTCCTTATCTTTTAGCTCCTGGACATACTCCAACAGTGAGTCTGCCGCAGCAGAAAAGTCCACTTCCTGCCCGGCTTCTGGGCCTCTCGGCGGGCGATTCGCAATTGCTCTTATCGCTCGGTGCTCCAAGCTCATGTCTGTTACCGCTGACAGCAGATAGTCAGCATTGCACATGAAGAAGTCCCGAAAGTACCGTCCTGCTTCTGTAATGTAGACCGCCTCCGGAGGCGTATCAGGCTCGTAGCGGTCCATGTCGGTGCCGCGGACCAATTGAGCGTTTATCAACGTCGCTATCGCCCGATGGCAGATGCCTTCCTCATAGTCCATGGCGCGAAGCAGGCGATACAGGTCGCCAGTGAGCATCTGCTCCGAATCACCAAGCAGGTGCAAGATTCGATGGAAGATGACTAGCTTTGGACTATCGCCGTGGCACTCGAGCCACAGCAAGTTTGGCAGCAGGTCTGTTTGCTTGTACAGAGTCTTGCTGCCCTCGAACAGTGCCGGCAAGGAGTGAAAGATGTAGTCTTGGGCAGGTCTCGTGGCCTCCCCAAGCAAGACAGTTACCGGTATAGATCGGTGTGCAACGATGTTTCGCATTGCGCGTACAAGGCGGCGCGTGTCGTCGGCGGCTAGTGCCTGAAGAATCGGGAGCGCGTCATCGTCTTCGGCGCGGGACCCCCTCGACAACAAGGCTTTTAGGCGCAAACCCGCCATTCGACAGTCGTCAGGTGTCAATGGCACCCCGCGAAGCCGCAGCTTCGCTTTCATCTCAGATGCAGCTGCCGCCAGACGGTCTGGCAATCTGTCCAGCCAGACTTCGATCTTCGGTGCCGGCACGTCAATGAGCTTGAAGAAGAAGGCGCCTGATGTGCTTCGAGCGACCTGCTGGCGCAGACTGTGGGGTCGTAGGCATACGACGCAATGGATATTTGCGCCAGTTGCAAGCGCCTGAGCCAGTTCCCGCACGCACTCGATTTGGTGCGGAAGCAGTTGATCTAGATTGTCAAAGACAAACACCACCCGCTCGCGCACTGCTCGAGGCAGAGAATCTGCGAACGCCGTATACACGGCGATCATTGCGTCAAGCAACTTCGGTCCAGAGTGGACCTCCAGAAATTCTTTTGTCGTAGGCGGCGTTGGGACCTGGACGTCGTGCTCATGTAGCTCGGCGCGAAGCAAAGCATGCAGCAGCTCAATCCCATCGCGCGTTTCTAGCGCTGTGGTGCCTGTCAGCGGAAGTCCATTGATCTTGATGAAGATAGGCGCATCGTCGCCCAACAACTCGATGCAAAGCGCCTCTACATAGTGAATGAGAGACGTCTTGCCTGCGCCTCTCGGCCCCCGCAGCACGATTGCCTGCCCATTAGCCTGGTCAAGCACAAGTTCGATTAGCTCTATATCCGATTTCCCAAGGGGCTGCCCCCTCAGTTGATCGGGAATCCTCGACTCCATGCCGGCGACGGTTCTAGCAGACTGACCACGTCTTTCAGAGATGTAGTAGGCCTTCAGCGTATCTGCATCAAAGCGTGGCAAGGGCTCAACAGGATTCGCCCGGTCGTACAAGCCTTCGATGGCTAGCCATAGCTCGTTAGCCTCCTCCCAGAACAGGGTGTGAGATTCCGACGGTCTCCAAGGCATTTTTTCTCCCCTCGCCAGCCGATTGGCCTAGCCTAGTATGAAGGGACATCTTCAGCTTGGACAAGGGCATCTACACCGGTTCCATGGCTCTGGCTCAAAGATCGCCTGAACCGACTGGAAAGCTGGCGCCTTGGGGCGGAGAACTCCAAAGCTGTCATCCCCAGACTTGATGACCAGGCACCGCGTAGTTATACGCATTGGCCTTCTCGCCGGAGGGAAAACTATTCCCTGCAGAGAACAAGGGAGCGGAGTATGCACAGACTCGCTGAGTCAATCGCGCTTTCAGTGCTGCTCGCTGTGTTGATTTCCTCCGAAACCTGAAGAATCATCTAGCCCAAGTTGTCGGTCCCCGTTCACGGGCCTACCGTTTGGTTTCCAGATCAAGCGGGTAAGCCCGCGAAGGAGACCGACATGCAACTGTATGCAGCGGCCAAGTACTCAGTGACTCGTTAGAGGCCTTGCTTGCGATCGCTGATGACCGCGGCATCGAGTCCGACGGTAGACCTGCGCGACGCTTCCCTAACCGCGACGGCCCGACCTGGGGAGCTCCCCGAGCTTCCACATGATCATCCGGTCAGCACGTCGTAGCTTGTCCGGGCGCGGCGCCGCCAGCGCCGCTTCGAGCCGCTTGGCAAGATCGTTGAGAGGGTGCGCCGGATCGGCATACCGCCGCAGCCATTGGCCGATAGCTGTTGGCGTGCGATCCATCGCTTGCGCCACTTCCTGGCGATTCATTCCCAGCTCGGCGAACTGGCAAGCCTGCAGTGCGGAGCCGCAACGTCCGGAGAGCGCGAGCGTTGAGGGCGTCGATCTGAACCGCACGGTCACGTCCGGCGTAGGCAAATCAATGCGCACTGGGGGCACGCTGGTAACAATGCTACGAAGCGTAACTTCAAGCGAAGCGCATGGGACGTGTTGCGACGTCTAGAGACGGCACGAATGCGCTCTGAACGGTGTGACGCCTTTCCATAGGTACTGGTCGCTGCAGCGGAATGGCCGCACGATTGGGCTATGGCCACGTGTAGTCAGCGTGAAACTCGGCGCAGTGATGCTGTGTCTGTCGGCGCATGCGTCAGCGTCGCGGCGCACCGGGCCAGCGTCGTGCGTACACAGGCAGCATCACGAGAACGTATGACAGTGGATTTGTGCGGTGTCGGTGCGAGGCTTCGCCTGGAGGCTGTGCGGCGCAACACCACGCCTGCCGCGTTGACGAGAACTGCGGTGCTGCACTTTCTGGGGGATGGGGCCGTCGACACCGATTGCGGGCGGCCTGATGCCGTGAGCGCGGTCGCTGCTGCGCCAACGGTCAAGATCACGCTGAGAGTTCCAAACGCGTGCGCGATGTCGCTCGGTTCGCGGGCCAAGGCCGCAGACGTCTCTCAGGGCGCATACATCGCAGCGCTCTTGAAGGACGGGCCACCCGTGCCTATTGCCGCCGACCATGCCGCAGCGGTTGCCGCGTTGATGGCGTCGACGGATGTTCTCGCTGCTATGTGTGCCGACCTTAATGCGCTGTTGAGGACCTTTGATCACGTCGAAACCGTTGCTTTGGAGGCGGATCGTGCAACCCTGAGTGCCGTCGTCGCGGAAGTGCGTCGGCATCTTGCATCGGCTGCCGTCCTCCTGGCTGAGCTTCAGCAGGCACGTAGGGGCAGGCGATGACAGTTGCCCAGCAACTGGACGGGGTGATCGTGCTGTGGGGTGAACGCTTGTTCTACCCTGGCAACCGCATCGTCAAAGCTGACCCGGCACCGCGCTTGGACGCGGGGTTGGGCCAAAAGGCCGCGTTCATCCGCAGACGGATAGAGGCTACCGTTGCGCGTCGAGCCCCCCAGGTGATGGTGAAGGTCACCGGAGGCGGCCGAGGCATGAACGCCATTGCGGCGCACTTTCGCTACATCAGCAAGAACGGCCGGTTGACCCTCGAGGACGACCGAGGTGCTGTGCGCGCCGGCAAGGAGTCGCTTCGCGAATTGACTGACCAATGGCGTTTCGCGGGCTCGCTGATCCCCGAGGAGGGGCATCGCAGGGAGGCCTTCAACATCATGTTGTCGATGCCGGCGGGGACCGATGCTGGTCTCTTGCACAAGGCGGTCCGCGAGTTCGCCCAATCCGAGCTGGCTGAACACCGTTACGTGATGGTGCTGCATGATCATCAGGCCAATCCGCATGTACATCTGAGCGTGCGGGCCGAGTCGCGTACCGGAAAGCGGCTGAACCCGAGAAAGGCCGATCTGCACCGCTGGCGCGAGACCTTCGCCGAGAAGCTGCGCGGCTGGGGCATCGATGCGGAGGCGTCACGACAGCCAGCGCGTGGCGCAACGCGAAACTTCGAGCCGCTTTGGCGAGTCAAGGCAAGGGAGGACGGTCGCCTCAGAAAAGCGGGGCTTCCATCAAAGGCTGGCCGAGAGGCCTTCGCCAGCCGAGCGGAGGCGATGGAGAGTTGGATGCACATCGCACAGGCCCTGGCGGGCTCGCCCAATGCCAACGACCGAAGGCTGGCAGAACGCGTGACTAAGTTCGTTCGAAGTGCACCTTGCCTGGAGCGGCTGCAGCTCGCGTCAGACCACGTGGCGGCGATCGACCATCCACCTCGATTGGGACTGGCGCGCGAGGACGTTGTTGGGTCTCGCAACGACCGGAATCGCTGACAAGAGGGGCGACGGATGAGTTGGCGGAAGCGGCCTGCGTGATCAGAGTGCCTATCCCCCTCCGCCATCCAGGAACACCAGCCTTGGCGTGCTGCCGCGATCCGTCAGCGCCACGCTCGCGATGCGCTCGCTGCGGCTGAGGTTGTAGCGCAAGGTCTTCACGAACGCGCGACCGCCGGCGACCAGGCGAGCGATCAGACGCAGCTCTTGGAACGACTCTATGGGTAGCCACTGGTGCGTGACTGGCATCAGGCACAGCTCGGCAACTCTCGGCAGTCCAGCCGGGCTGATGGCAAACGTTGCCGCCGTCATCATGCGCACGGCATCAGACGCACCCCACAGGCTCAGCTCCGGCCCGAAGCGGCGCGTCAGCGCGCCGAAAAGGCCTTCGTCGAGCCAGAAGGCAGCATCGGGGATGTGTTTGATCAGCATCCTGTGGCCGTGCCGTGCGGGTTCTATGCGTTTGGCCTCGCCGATGAGCAGGAGCAGTTGCTGATGCCCGCCGATGTGCTCCGTCGCTGTGCGCCACGCAGCTGTCCGTCTTGCGTCGATTTCGAGTTGCTTGTCGACTGAGAACGCCTCCGGCAGGTAGAGCACGTCGGAGAGGGAGGATGTGCTGGCAAGCATGCCTTCCGCCGCCTGTAGGAGGTGCCAGCGCACCGTGGGCCAGTTGCGCCTGCCCTGGAAGGCCGGGTGCCAGCGCGTCAGCTGAGCCTGATCCCAGAGGTAATGAAGCAGGCTCTTGAGGGAGAGCCTGGGAGCACTGCGTGCGGCGCTGCCGGTCGCCGGGACGCACCACTGTCGCGCTGGCTGCGCAGGCCGCTTGGTGAGCGCGAAGTCCAGCCTGAGCGTGGTTCGACCTGTACGTTCGTCTTCCCTGATCGCGCTGCCAAGCAAGTGGCCAAGCCCGGAGGCGTCGGCCGGCGGCTCGAAGGACGGGCAGTCTGGCGTGTGGCAGCTGCCGGTGCCTGGCATGCGCTTCACGACATGGCCTTCGCCGCGGCGGGCGACATACATCTCGATACCGGCGGGGCGGCATAGGCACCGGGGTCTCTCCAGGTTTGTATAGGCCTGCGCGATGGCGCTGGCAAACGCTTGGGATCGCGCGTCGTACCTACTGCCGCCGACCTGGAACTGCACCGGCTTCTGCTCAGTTCGTGTGGACGAGCTTGTCATGCACCCACCTCATCTCGCATGGACTGGCGCTGCCCGGTCCTGGGAGCGGGCTTTGTCGGGCGTGATGACGGGGGACACCCGCTGCGCGGGGGCGTTGATGTCGTACACCTTGACCCGAGGCGCTTGCTCGCCGACCTTGCGCTGCGCGAGCTTTTCGGCGACGGCAGCCAGGACGGCGGTGCGCTTGGCTTCAGGCACGCGATTGGCGGTGAGAACAGCTTCAATGGCGGCAACAACCGCTTTGCGGCCAGAGCCGCCGCGGTTCGACGCCTTTTCGCCGCCCGTGGTGGTCGCGCTTTCGCCGCTGTCACGGGCCGGCTCGATGCGGTTGGCCTGGCGGAGATCTCGCTCGCGCTTGAGCACGTCGAGATCCGCTGGGTTGGGCTCGTATCCGATAGCCTTCACGCCGCGCACGGACGCTTCAAGCCACACGAGGCGCCGGAATTCTTCCGAGCCCGAGACGCGCAGCCCCTTCCAGTTGCGCGCCTGGGCAACGTCGACCATGGATCGGGCGACTGATGGGTTGTTGGTTTCGGTGGTGAGACGGAAGGTCGATTCGGTGAAGGCGATGCGCGAGGTGTCTGCCCGGAAACGGTATTCGGTACGCCCGATCGGGACGTCGCCTGCTGTCAGGCGAGCGCGCTTGATGACGTAGCGCTCCTTGAGTCCGAGTTCCAGGCGTGCCACCATCGCCGCCCGGTCTGCGTTGGCGTCGAGCTTGGCAATCGCAGCAGGGTCGGCCTTGGCTGACTGAACGTGAGCTGCCGTGCCGGCTCTCAGGATGCTTGGCGATGCATCGGTGGCTTCGTCCCTGACAGGCAACGGATCAAGCGGTCGCTCTGCCAACGCAGGCAGTTGCGGGCCACGCCGCCATTCGCCGCCCAGCCTCTTGATGACTGATCGCCTGCCATCCTGCGCGATAGCGGTGAACCGATCACTGCCCAGCTGTTCGGCCTTGGCGATGATTTCGGTGACGACAGCGCTCCTGTACGTGACGTCGGCGAACGGGTCGCGCAACTCGAATCGCTCGCGGCGCAGATCGTCGCGTGGCGTCTGGAACAGCTCCTTGGCCACGGAGGCGCGGTTCGCTGGCTCAACGGTGCCGCCGGGGGATGTCACCGCTTGAGGATTGGTGTTGTCGGCCATGGGCATCTCCTTTGTCTGGATGGCTCAGCGACCCGTCGCCGAGTCCAGGGCGACGGGCAGGGCGCGATAGATCTCGATCTCGACACGACGGTTCAGCGCGCGGCCGCCGGGATCGGCGTTGTTCGCGACGTGATCGCCGGATGGCTGGTAGGTCGTGCGAATGCGCGAGGCATCGACACCGGCCGCCACAAGGTAGTCGCGCACGGCTGCCGCGCGGTCCCGGGCGAACCGGCTTTCGACGGGCGCGTCGGAGAGCCCGTCGGTTCGGCCGCGAAGCAGCACCAGCGGCGCGCCCTTGGCTTCGTGCAGGAGCATCGTGGCGGCATCAGGTGGGATATCGAACCGCGTGCTTCCGAACTCGAAGCGCACCGTGAACAAGCCGTTGCTGCCTATGCGCCGTGCTGACGAGTCCTGCAGGTTCTCATTCGCTTGCTGCAGTGCTGCCAGGCTTTTGACCGTTGCCGCCGCGTCTTCTGCCATGCGGTCGGATTCGGAGACCCGCAGCCGGGCGTTCTGCAGATCATGGTGGCAGATCTGCAGCTCCACCGCCATTGCTGAGTTGACTGGCCGCTTGCGGGACTCGTCCACCGTCGGTGGCATGGGTGGCGAGCTGCAGGAGGCCAACAGCAGGAGCCAGAGCACGAAGGGTGTGAAGGGTGAGGGGGAAACGATGGATCGCATGGAAGAACTCCCATCAGCGGTGAATGGACTCGTATGTATGTCGCCGTTCACATTGGCCATCCGGCTCGGCGATGAGCACCCCGTCCTCATCGGCAAGGGCGTCGACGGCGCCGCCTCCCAGCGTCGCAATCGGGCCTTCGCTGAAGAGCGCCAGCAGCGACTCGGCAATCCTGTCGGGCTCCCCATCGAGGATGCTTGAAAGCTGATCCAGGTCATGGGCGAGTGCGTCGGCGCAAAGCACCGAGCCGGCCGGCAGGTCGTCCTCCAGGTAACGAAAGCGTTGCTGCACCCGAGCAAGGTGCAGGTCCATCAGCATTTGCGGCACCCGAGGTGCCGGCATCAACCGGGCCTTGAAGTCCCTGTCCCGGTAGTAGCAGATCTTTTTGCCGAGGATGGGCTTGCAGTTCTCGAGGATGACGACCAACTGGTCCCGGCCGAGTTCCTTGAACTCCTGCGGCATGAGCAAGGCGCGGCGTTGCTCGCTTTCGTTGCGGCTGATACTGGCGTGGCCGTGGGCGCTGAACGATCGGCTGTGGCCGCGCGACTCGGCGCGCTCCGTGTAGAAGCCCAGCATCGCGCTGTAGTCGTCGGCGTCTCGCTGCTCTCTCGGCGCGAACAGGATCTGCAGCCCGTGGTTGGTCGCGAACGTGCGGGCGTGCTTCTCGCCATAGATGGCGTCCATCTGAGACATCGCCTGGATGACGGTCAGCAGGCGCAGCCCGTACGCCGCAAGGTAGGGTGCGGCATTGATGACGGCAGTCACACGTCCCATGGCCGCGAACTCGTCGTCGACCAGGAGGCACTGGTGCTTCAGCGTCGGATCCTGCGATGGCAGGCACTGGGTGTTGAGGTCGACGAGCTGCGAGAAAAAGAGGTCAAGCAGCGGGCGCGCCGCGGCGAGCCGGTTGGGCGGGATTCGCACATAGACGGTCATCCGGCGGCGTCGCACATCCTCCAGCCGGAAATCGTCGGCGCTGGTCGCAGCGTCGACGATTGCGTCCGCGAAGATGGTCAGCGGCGCCCCGAACGTGGCGACGATGCTGGACATCGTGTTGTCCGAGTTCGACAGCAGCCGCTGCAGGGCGTCCCGGCATTCGTCCGACAGCGGCGCGCCGCCCTCGGCGCGTGAGGTCATGGTGGCGGTCAGGTGCTCCCGTAGAGATCGGCCCTTGCCGGACGACTGCCGCAACATCTCTCCTATCGTGCGAAGCAGACCGGGCGACTCGAGCAACAGCAGGCCCAGGCCGAGGAACAGGTTGCGCGCTTGGTCGTTGAAGAAACCTTCAGATGACGTGCCGCTGCCGTCGTTCGGATAGAAGACCTGGCCGATGGCCAGCAGGTCGCCGACGCGGTGCAGCGCACTGGTGCGGACCGCCGTGAGCGGGTTCCAGCGATGGCTGTGAGCATCGCTGTCGAACGGCGAGAAGGCGTAGACCGCGTGGCCATGTGCTGCCCGGTAGCCGGAGCTGATCTCGAAGTTCTCGCCCTTGATGTCCAGAACGACGGCCGAGTCCGGCCAGTTCAGCAGGTTCGGGATGACCACCGAGACGCCCTTGCCGCTGCGCGTCGGCGCGGACAGCATGACGGACAACTGACCTGGCAGCGAAAGGTATCGCCCGTTGTGGCGGCCGATGAGGATGCCTGGCCCGTGGTTCCCGGTCAGGCCAGACGCGGTGACCTCGGCAGCCGTGGCGAACCGGGCGTCGCCATGGAGGCGGCGGCGTGGTCTTGCCGCGACCACCAGGGCGACCGGAAGGACGATCTGCAGCCCGCTTGCGACGGCGATCGATGCGATCAGCTTCTTGCGCAGCGGTGGATCGTCCGCGTACAGGTGCCAGTAGCGCACGATGCTGCCGAAGTGCGCCTGGGTCGGGTTGGCCTTGTTCATCAACAGGAACAGCGCGCCCGACAGGTAGTACCCGGCACAGGCCAGGGCGATCAGGCCGAGAAGGACGAAGACGGCAGCGGCCGTCCGCCGGGAGGGCGTCCACGCCGCGAACCCCTGGCCGCCCACGTCGCGCGCGTCGCTCATGACCGCTCCGTGTTGACCGCCGCACCCAGCAGGCGTCGGCCGCGCGGCTCGTAGTGGATCTCGGAGATGAAGCGACCGCGCTCATCCCTGTCGAACTGAATCACGACGTCGACGATGAGCGTCAGCATTCTCCTGACCTCGTCCATGCCGAGGCCCGCGCCCGCGCCGGTCTCGCGAATCATCAACGCCATCTGCTCGAAGGCGAGGGCGCAGCTACCCGCGTGGACGCTGGTCATGCTGCCTGGGTGGCCCGAGGCCGCCAGCCGGACGAATTGGAAACACTCATCACCGCGGACCTCCGCAAGAAAGATGCGGTCCGGCCGCATGCGCAGGCAGGCCTCCAGCAGCGACTTGGCCGTGACGCGAGCGCTGCCTTGGCCGTCCTTGCTGTAGAGGAGATGGACGACATTCGGATGGTGCGGAAGCGTCAGCTCGGCGGCATCCTGGATGGTGATCAGGCGCTCTTGCCGGGGAACTTCCTCGACCAGGCCCTTCATGAACGTGGTCTTGCCGGAACCAGTCCTGCCGCTGATCACCACGGTTTGACGCGTTTGAACGGCCAGCCGCATGAACTCGGCGAATCGACGCTGCGCGTGGAGTGTCAGCAACTGCCGCTCTGTTTCCGATGCCTTCGCGTCGTCACTGGCCGTCGACAGCGTGCGCTTGAAGAGTCCCTCTCTCTCGAGCTGGTCCAGCCGCTTGATCCCCAGGGCTGGCTTGCGCAGCGTGATGGACACCGTTCCACGGGGCACCGCCGGCGGGATGGCGAACTGGACACGTTCGCCGCTTGGCAGGGTCGCCGACAGCAGCGGCATCTCCTGGCTGATTTGCTGGTCGCAGAAGGTCGCGACGGCGGTGGCCAGCGACATGCAGCGTTCCTGCGTCATGTCCGGGGCGGACACAGTGCGCCACCCCTCGATCGTTTCGACATGCAGCTCGCCGGGCCTGTTCAGGCAGACCTCGTGCACGCCCTCGGCGTCGAGTTGCGCGCGCAGCGGGCGCATGAACTCGATCACCGAGGTGGCATCGCCTCCCCAGGACGGGTTGGAGTCCAGGCGGTCTTGTTCGGAGATCATCGCGTCATTGGCCTGTTCAGGGCTCCGGACGTCGGCTGCAGCTCATACACGCCGGAGAAATCGACGTCCCTTGCGACGTGGATGCCGACGATGCCGCCCTGGTTCTGGTAGATCAGCGGCGGGATGTTGATCGTGCTGTCCAGCACCTTCTCGGCCAGCTTGCTGGCGTTGGCGGTGGTGGAGGGCAGGACGATAGTGTCGCCCTGGCGCTCGTTGGCCTGGCTCTGGATGACGAGCTTCACGGAGTCGTCGATGAGCGAAAGCAACATCGCGGCGCCGATGCGTTCGGTCCAGCGGTTGTCGACATGGCCGTCAATGCCAGACTCGCCGAGCTGGCCCGTGGCCGGCGACTCGATGTCCACGGTGACGCCTAGGGGCGTGCGCAGGCGGTTCCAGAGGACGGGGATGCGGACCATGCCGGCGCGGATCGCGGCGATGCGGTACTCGCCGTCCAGGTGCGAGCCGCGTTCGATCAACAGCACGCGGCCATCGTCGCTGTACACGTTGTGCTGGACCTGGCAGCCGACCAGCCCTGACGCGGCGCTGATCACCCGCGTCTTCAGCGCACAGGTGAACGCAGTTCCCTTCGGCAGGATCAGGCTGCGGTTGCCGAGCATGGCGGCTGCCACCCTGGGCGTCGAAGAGCCCTGCAACTGGCCGCCGAACAGACCAGCAGTTGCCTGACCGCTGAGCGCTGCTGCGGGTGCGCCTGGCTGAGCCAGCAGCGGTGTCGCCGGTTGTGAGTCGTGGCTGCCGCCCGTGGCCAGCTCTGCAGACCGGGTGAGGTTGTCGAGCAAGCCCTGCAACTGTCGCTGGTAAGCCTGAAGATTCCTGGAGGTGGCGGCCAGTGGGTCTTGAGCGTCACCCGGTGCTGCGTCTGCTTCATCGAACGCCGAGTGGCGATCCGGTGCTGCGCGGGGCGCAGCACCGGCCGCCAGCGACTGAGCAGGGCGAGTCGAGACCAGCAGGACTGGCGCGTCCTGCGGCGAGACCGGCGCCGGGCCAGCGCTGCCGTGGGGTGAAGCACCGGTGCGGCGAACGCCGATCGGTTCTGCCTCCTCTTCGATGGCGGGCAAGAGCGCAGGGACCCTGAGTGGGCTGGATGCGGCGGCGGTGGACAAAGGCGAGGCAGGCATCTCGAGTCTGCGGGTTTCGGTGCCGGCCGCTGCGGGCTTGTCGCGGAGCAGCTTGTCCTCGGCCCCGCTCTTGCGCCCGCTGCTCGCAAAACGGTGGAGCGCGAGGGCGGAAACCACCACCAGGCTGATGACCAGCAGGCCGACGGCCAGCAGGCCTTTCTTGGAGACAGCGGCTCTTGAGGGGGCCGCCACGTCAGGTATGACGGGCTCGCCTGGCAACGGTGTGAGCGTGGTGTCCTCGGCCCCGTGAAGCTCATCAGCGCCTTGCGGGGCGTGGCGTGAACCGGCGCTCATGGATGTGCCTCCTTGACCCCGGCGGCTCGGCCGCCATTCGCAGTCTTGAGGACGCGCTGCACGCCGGGGACGGTGGCGCCCATCTCGGGCGGGACGCCTTCCAGGTCGAAAGCCTCGTTCCAGAGGCCGACGACAGCATGGCCGGCGCGAAGCATCAGGCGGCGGCTGACAAGGTCCACGACCAGCAGGTCGTCTTCCATGCGCGCATTGACCAGGGTCTCGCTGCCGTCGCCAAGCACTTGGAAGACCGCCGGAATCTGACGGTTGCCGGGGAATCGCAGGTAAGTGAACCTGCCGTCGTCGAACACGAGGCTCGGCACGATGTCGCTGGATTGCTGACCCTCGGCCAGCGAGTACCGCGTGTTCACGACCCGGGGCTTGGCCTGAAGCCGCTCGGCGACGATCTCCTCAGGCGGCACCGCCCGGGGCAACTGCAGAACAGGCAGGGGCAGCAGAGGCGAGTGCGACTTGATCGGCGACGGGGGCGTGCGTGGCGGCTGTGGTGCCTTCACGACCAGGCGGTACACCGCAGGCCTGGGATCGTTGTCCGCGAGGACGACGAGCCGGAAGGCATGGACGCGCCGGTTGGTGACCACGGCGAGGTTGTTGCCGGCGGATGCCGAAGTCTTGGGCTTGACGAAGATCGTGCGGCCAGCGGGTTGGGCAGCCACGCACCAAGCAGCTTCGGGCTTGGCGCAGTCGCCGCCGAGCCCTGATGCCACCTCCGTGATTGATTCGTCGTCGCCCAGGACGATGAGGGTCACGGTGCCCCGCTTCACGGGAATCGTGACGACGCCGACTGGGTCGTAGGTCACCTCGCGCAGCCTGGGGTCAGACGGCTCGGCCGCAGTGGCGGTGACGCCTGCAAGGCCTGCCATCGCCGCCACCATGCGCGCGAAGGCTCGCGTGTTGTTCATGGCTTGACCTCCGGCTGCACGGTGTTGATCTCCGGGTCGGATCGGTAGGCCGTCACCACGAACCCGAAGGGGTTCTCCAGACGGTCGCGCTCCTTGGCGAGCACTTTCGGCTGGTACTGGAAGACGATGCTGGCGACGTGCCGGGTCCTGACTTCCGGCAGGGCGCGATCAGTCAGGCGCACGAACTTGTCGTAGGTGACCGTGGCGTCGCCCCGGTTTGCGGTCCTGCCGGCCGCCGCCAGCCGGACGCCGACGACATGGATGCGCCATTCCTCTGCGGCGGCGATCTTCTTCTGAAGGGCGTCGGGGCCTTCGAACTGGCGGTTGTAGTCGGCAAAGACCGCCGGCACGGCCATGCGGGCCACCTGGTCGAAATCACGCTGCAGGAACATCCAGCTGTAGCCCTCGCGGGCGCGGACGAACATGGCCAGGTTGTGCTTGTCCAGCGCCTCCATCGGCGGGATGGTCTCGACGCTCAGCCGCTGCTGCACGGTGGTTTCGCCGGTGACCCGATCGACGACGATGGGAATCTCGATGACGCGGCGCAGCGGCCCTTGGGTGAACACGGCGGTGATGCCAACGAGCGCCATCGCGATGCCCGCGGCGGCAACCCACCAGGCGCGGCGTTCCGATCGCTCCAGCATTTCCGCACGGTCGATTTCCCACGCGCGGTTCGCCCGGATGTCGGCGTCTTCCTCGGCCGCAGGCTCGGATAGGGAGGTTCCATTCGGCAATGCAGCGGCTCTTCCAGTCGTCAAGACGGCACTCATGGGCGACCTTTCGGTGGGCTTTCGGTGGGCTTGGGGCGGGTGCGGCGGGTCAGCGCAGATAGGTGGAGACCTTGCCGGTGCGGTTCAGCATCTCGTACTGGCGCTCCCGATCACGCGAGCGCTCGATGCGCTCCTCGCTGTCGGCCATCCCTTGCAGCATCTGCAGCTGGGACATCTCATGGCTGAGCATGGCGCCCTCCGCGCCGATGCGTGCCTGGATCTCCTGGATCGATTTCTGGTCGGGCGTCGCGTTGATCTGGCCCATCAGCGACTGGATCTGGGACAGGCGCCCGGACGCCGCTGTCATCGCATCCTGGATCAAGCCCTTCTGCTGGTACGGCTGGGCCAGTCTGGCTTGGCAATTGGTGCGGGCAACCCCCGAGAGATCCAGGCAGTTGTAGATCATGCTGGCATCCCTCAGCGACTTGGCTGTCGAGACCAGACCAGCGTAGCCCGAGACGCCGAGCGCGTTGAGCTGCGTGTAGACGTTGGCGGGCACGTAGTTCTTCAGCAACGGATTGTTGAAGACGTTTCCCAGGTTACGGACGCCATTGAGGCTGCTCAGCTGCGCTTGCAACTGGGTGATCTGCTGCACCTGGTTGTTGATCTTGGTGATGTCGTTCACCACCTGCTGAACGGTCTGCACGAGGTTGGCCGTGTCGATCACAGGGATCCCCTGGGCGGCTGCCCGACCCACAAGCCCGGTGAAAGCGATGGCGGCGGCGGGGGCGGCGAATTGTCGGATCAAGGCATTCATGGTGAAGCTCCTTGTCGAGTGCGTGTCATGTCCTGCCGCGCAGCGCGGCGAGCCGGTAGGCGGCGGTCCTCACGGCCCCATAGCCGTGCCGGGTCATGCGTGCGGACGCAGCCGTGGCGGCGGCGGTGGCCTTGCCGGCCATGTAGGGCAGGCCCGCACCGGCCTGGACAGTGCCGCCTTGCGAGCCGTGCCCCGCTGCTCCGGCCGAGGCGCGCCTGGCCCGCAGTCCCGAGACCATCAGGACGTTCTGGATCATCTGCACGCCCTGTTGGACCGCTGTGCCGCCGGTGAGCGCTGAGGCGAGGCTGGGTGCCTGGAAGCAGACGATGGCCATCAGGACCATGACGATGCAGTACTTCAGGGACTCAGCGACGACGTTGAATGTCGGGCCTTGAAAGCCGCCTTGGTTTTGGATTGCTTGGACGAGGGCTTCACCCATGGAGACGCTGAGTCCGAGGGCGAAGAAGGCAAACCAGGCGAGCACCACCGAGTTCAGCAGCATGGACAACCAGCTGTCGAAGAACCTCGCGGTCGGCCGCCAGGCGAGACACAGGATGAACAGCGGCCCGATGGCGATGGTGAAGGTCATGAAGACCTTGGCGAGGGTGATCACGAAGAGGGCCAAACACAGGAAGATGACGTTGCCGAATGAGGTCACCACCGCAGAGAACACCAGGTCCAGGCGAGTGATGCCTGCGTCCTTCAACAGGTCAACAGCCAGTTGGCTCGCCTTGTCATTGAAAGAGTCCAAGAGGGCATAGGGGCCGGTGATCGTGGCCGGGTTCGCCGATGGGGGAAGAAATGTTGTCGCGACGCCTGTGCCAATGGCGTTCGCGGTGTCGGCGACGTTGCTGATGTAGAAGCCTGATTGCAGAGAGAAGGCGAGAACCAGCCCGATCTTGAAGGCCTTCCACATGAAGGCGGGCAGCGTCTCCGACACTTCATTCCGGAGCACGGCCCAACCGTATAGGGCGATCCACAGCGTCATCGCCGTTAGGGCAACCGGGGCTATGGCAGTCACGAGCGCCGAGACTACGCCGATCACGTACGTGTTGAGTACGAGGTCAAACTGCGATCCAACCCAGGTGAACATGGCGATCTCAAGCTATTGAACGATGCTGGTGGGGAGAGCCTTGAGGCTGATGCACTTGCTGGCGATGTCTGGCTGTTGGCACTGAAACCACTCGCCTTTCAGCTTGACGATCCATAGCCGTGGGCGTTTCTCGGAACCAAAGGTCGATGCTCGACAGGTGCCAGGACGTGCGTAGTACTCGGTGCACTCCTGAAGCCCGGCAGCGGTCTCAACCATGAGCCATCCCCTGGATGTGCAAGCGGGGTTTTCTGCTTTGCACGGAGGGCCCAGCGTGGCCGAAGGCAGGGGCGGGGTGGCTACCTGTCGGCTCCCGTCGGACTTGGTAAAGATGGCTTCGTTGCCCTTGACGAACTGGGCGTGGCCCGAGGCTGCCATGAGGGCTGACGGCATGAGCACAAGGATCTTGGTCATGAGGTTCATGAGGATCTCCGAGCGTTGCGAAGCCTTCGATCCTGAACTTCACGCAGCAAGACGTGAAGCCACTGAAACGGATCGTTGCCATGACGGGCGCGGATCGTGTCCAGCAGCGCGACGTTGTCTGTGGTGGCCGAGAGGACGGTGACATAGTCGTCCAGACCCGCCAGGTCGAGTTCACAGATCACGCTGGCTTGCCCCTGCTTGACGAGGAACTGCCTGCCGCCCTGCGCGCCGAGGCTGCGAACGATCTCGAACTCGGCTACGCTGAGGCCGAAGCCGTCCACGTACTCCTCGCGCACCGCCTCGGGATTGGCCAGGAAGATCTTGGTCACGCTCTGCTCGATCATCGTGCGACCGATCGGGTGACGCAGCACGTCGGAGGGGCTCTGCGTGTCGAAGATGCCGAGCCCGTTCTGCTTGCGGATGGTCTTCTGTTTCTGCTTGGCGAACTCGCTGAAGATCTCGTGGTCCAGCGCCTTCCAGAACTCGGAGATCACGTAGATCAGCCGCTCCCCGTTGACGAGCTCCTGCATGACCTGCAGCAGATACATCATCACGGGCGTGCGCACTTCGGGCAGATCCAGGAACTCCGTGGTGTCGAAGGCGATGACAGACGCGTCCTGAAGGTCCAGGAGCTGATCGTTCGCTTGGTCGAACACCCAGCCAAGCGCCCCGCCTTCGCACCAGCGGCCGAGTCGCTCGTAGAGGCTGTTGTCGCCGGTCTTGGGCAGGTTCTGGCGGACAGTGGAAAAGCGTCGCAGCGGTGCCGGCATCAGCGCCACGGACCGGACCGCATGCGCGATGGCGCGCTCGTCAGCTGGCATCAGGGGCAAGGCCAGCGTGGCGATGCAGGTGCGAACCAGTTGCTCCCAGAACTGGATGCGGGCTGGTGTCGGTTGCCATTGCAGCGGATTGCAGCCGGTCGGCTTGCCCGCTTCGAGCGTGAAGTAGCGACCACCGAGCGCGCGCATGGCGATCTCGCAGCCCCGGTCGAGGTCGAAGAGCACGAGGCGTGGCGCCGGGCTCCACTTGCGCGTCAGCGCCAGAAGGAACATCTCCAGCGTCGTTTTGCCCACGCCGGTCGAGCCGATGATCAGCGTGTTGCCCGGCAGCTTCTTGCCTGCGGAGTCCTCGTCCTCCGGACTGCTGTGCAGGTTCAGGTAGAAGGGCTGTCCTGACGGTGTGCGCATCAGGGCCAGTGCCTCGCCCCAGGGATTGCCATCGCGCTTGCCGCAGGCGAAGTTGTGGGCGCTGGACAGGGCGGCAAAGGCGCGCGAGGACAGCTTGGCGTCGCGGGGGCGCCACTGCCAGTTTCCGGGCAACTGGGCGAACCAGGCGGCGTCAGCCACGAGATCGATGGGCGACAGCTGCAGGCTGGACGATTCGCCCACGGCACCGATGGCATTCGCGGCCCGGCGACCGGCATCGGCCACGCTGTCGCCGAAGACGATCAGGGAGTAGTGGTACTCGCCCATGCAGAACTGGCCATCGCCCAGCTCGTTCAACGCGACATCCATTTCTTCGATCTGGGTGGCGACGACGTCGTCGCTGGCGATCAGTTGGTCGCGCTGCAGCTCCAGCGTTCGCATCGCTTCGCGTCGCGGCAGGATCGAGAAGCTCTGCGTCTCGATGAACTCGCTGGCTTCGTAGAGCAGGGCGTTGAGCACGCCGGGCTCGATCGCGTCGGCGTACTCCTTGATGTCGACGAGCGCGGCGAACCGTCGTTCGTCGCCATGCCTGAGCTCAAGCTTGTCGCCACCGAAGGTGAGCCGCGTGGTCGGCAGCGTGCGATACAGCGCGCCGCCGGCCGTCGGGATGGCGCGCCACCGGCCGTTGACCAAGTAGCCGAGGAACTCCGCCAGCTCAGAGAAGGTGCGTCCGCTTGCCTGACGGGTGCCGAGCAGCCGCGGCGTGAAGCCGCGCAACACCCGCTCGACGAGGGCTGACCGCTCTTCCATGACGCGCAGCGCTTCGGCCTGCGCCTCGGCGATCGCGGCGCGCGTTCGCTGCCTGGCCTGCAGCGCCCGGCCAATGCGAGACGCCTGGGGTCGGTAGAGCAACGTCAGGTAGAGCTCGTTGCTCATCATGGGGCGTTCGGCGAGCTTGGCTTGATAGGCATGCGACAGGTCCTGCGCGAAGCCGGGCGCTTGCGGATCCTGGAGCCGGTCAGTCACGGCGCGGTGCAGCCTGTGCGTCCAGACGCCCCACTGGCCGCCGGCGAGGTTGCGCAGCAGGCTGCACAACGCTTCGTGTCGTTCGGTGACCAGCTGCTCGTCAGCGCATTCGAAGGCAATGCCGTCCAGGCGCCAGACTCGGAAGTAGTCGCCGCCCCGTGTGACGACATCGTTGGGGCTGACCAGCGACGAGAAGGGCACGAAGCTCCCGAGCGGGTTCTCCGCCCTGGCCCGCGTCCAGAGGCGCGGCATGGCGTTGCGGCGGCCGGTCCACCGCCAGCTGCCGTTGGATCTGTCAGGCATGCCAAGCATCGCGTGCTCCCCGGTAGACGGTGGGCGAGTAGCTGCGCGCGCGCCAGAACCGGCCATTGCGGTCATACAGGCGCAGCCTCAGAGCGACGAACATCTGGCGGAACCGCTGGTCGTCCTTGGCGGTCACGAAACGCATCCAAAGCACGGTGGGGGCAATCGCAACCGCGATGACGAGAGCGATCCACCAGCTCGCGAGAACTCCGCTCCACAGGATGGCCAGCACGCCCGCGCCGAACAGCACGACCAGCGGCACCAGAGGAATGCCCAGCTTCATGGCTGGGCGTGTCGCGCCCTTGTAGATGGCTTCTGCTCGCATGGCCGACCTTCAGGTCACGATGTAGGAGGCCATGGCAGCAGCGCCGCCGATCAACGTGCCGCCGATCAGTACGTTGGCGACGTCGGCCAGTCGGGCGCCCTGAAAGATCATCTTGAAGCCGGCCCAGATGATCGCGATCGTGACCACCGCGATGGAGATCGTCACCAGGATCGCGTTGACGTTCGCGACGGTCTGGTTGACCTTGTCGAAGCCCTGGGCTTCAGTGTGTCGATGAGATGTGATGAGCACGGTTGTCGCGAACGCCGCACTGCGGCTCTTGAGCTGTCCAAGGCGGTTCATGTCTTCTCCTTCGAGATGGCGGTGGAGGGGCAACTCGCGCGCGTTGCCGCGGTGACGACCTTGCGCACGTAGCCGTGGGTGAACCCGGTGGTGAAGTTGCCGCTGTAGTAGCAGGACAAGGCGTGACGAAGCGCCTGCTGTGCGCCTTCGCCCGAGATGCGGGCCTTGTCGAAACACTTGGTCAGCACGGTCTGCATCGCAGCGAGGTTGCTGCAGGCCTCGAATGCGTCTTCCAGCGTCAAGCCAAGTCGTGTGAAGTTGCGGACGTTGATCTGCGCCAGGCCGACGCTGAAGTTCCAGCCGCCAGCCTTGAGGGCATTTGCCGTGGCGACAGCCTCGGCGCGGCTGCGAGGTTGCCGCTCAAGTTGACCGCCGACCACGCCGATGGCCCATGGGTTGAACGAGCTCTCGGTGGCGACAATTGCTCGTGCCGTGCCTGCGTGCACGTGAGGCGCACAGGTCAGCACCAGTGAAAGGAAGGCGGCGGATTCCATGTCGCTCTCAGCGGGCTGCGCCGGCGGAAGGCGAGAGTTGCGATGCCAGCCACGCCGCGTACTCGGTGTCGAACCGCGTGTCCCAGCTGCCGAGCTGGGTTTTCGCCGAAGCGCTGAACTCGGTGACAGCGTCACCCGCCATGGACCACCACGTGCGCGCGAAGAGCGCGCCGTTCACGGTCACTGAGATGGCGCCGCTGTAGTCGCAGGTGTAGACCGGCCCATGGGGGCCGTCCCAACTGCGCGTGTACTGGGGTGGGCAATATCCCGGTGCGCTGGACCAGTCGTGGGTGGCAGCGTTGGCACCGCCTGCCATGCTGCAGATTGGGAAGGCCTTACCCCTCGCGAGGTCTCGGAAAAGCTGCCGGATGGGCGGCACGCACTGTGGGATGGCTCGCCAGCTGGGCGCTGCCAGGCACAGCAACACCACACAGCCGTCGACGGCGCGGGCAGGCGACGGGGCGAGCAGCGCGGCTGTCGAGACCAGGGCCAGACAGGCCCTGACGCGAGCGCCGGGTGCGCGGGAAGCGCGGCTCTCGCTGGCGGCACCCTGCAAGGTCAGACGTGAAAGTCTCAGCGCGTCCATGTCCACTGCCTTCTGATTGACGATGCCTGTGGGGGCATCTGATGCGGCTCGTTGGAGCCATGAGGTCAATCTAGAAGGAGGGCGGCGTGTGGGCCTCGCTGGATTCGGGCTGTGATCCAGCGAACGGCCGCCCAGGGGTCAGGTGTTCGTGCAGCAGAACGCGCGGCCGGCTGGCGGCATTGACTGCAAGCCGCTTGTGTGCGGCCGAATGAGAGCAAATGCCATCAAGCCTGGGCGATGCGGCTCACCCAGGCGATCGGTCTCTGTGGAAACTTCTGCGGAGCGTCAGGTCGGCGCTTGAACAGCGTCAGCGGGTGACGCCGCAGCTTTGGTCTTGGGTGTTCTCTTGGCGGGAGCCTTCTTGGCAGCCGCAGGCTTGGCAACCTTTTTCGCAGGCGCTTTGCTTGCGGCTTTGGTGGCTTTTGAGGCCTTCGCGGGAACATCGGCCTTGGTTGACTTTGCAGCCTTCTTGCCTGGCGCCGCCTTCTTGACGGCAGCGGGTCTCTTGGGGGCCTTGGGTGCGGCTTTCGCTGCCGGGGCTGCCTTCGTTGCTGCCCGGCTGGCCTTCTTTGCACCCACCAGGAATTCGGCCAGGGAATGGCCGGCATTCAGCACCTCGTGGATCCACTGCGGACGCTTGCCGATACCATGCCAGGTGTTGCCCTGACCATCAGCGTACTTCGCAGGCTTGGCGGCGCCAGCCGTCTTGGTGGAGCCAGTCTTCGTGACCTTCGAAGCGCTCTTTGCCGTGCTTGTGGCGCCGTTGTTACTCGCAGCACCGAAAAGGTGCTCCGAGGTGAGCCCGTGCTGGGCGATCTCCCTCTTGATGCGCGCGATGACAGTGGACTGAATCGAGTGAGCTTCCTTTTGAAGCTTTGCGATCTGCTCGTTGATCTTCGCGAGGGACTTTGCCATTCGGTGACTCCAGGAGGGGATTGGAGCCGAGAGTCTATCGATTGCGTTGACGGTCTGGATGACGAGTCACGATTCTTGGAGAGAATGTCGGTGCGATGGAATCTTCACGGCCAATCACTGTCGTTCTCGCGGTACAGGCCGGCCATCTGTCGAAGGCGATTGCCGACCTTGACGATCTGGTGCAGGCGATGCTGTCATCAGTCCCGCAGTCCAAGCCCTGGCAGCGCCAGCTTCGTGCCTACCTTTCTCAAGTCGATCGCGAAGTTCAGGTTTTTCGCATGACGATGAGTCTGAATCGTGGGGAGGGTGAGTTGAAGAGCGCCCGTGACTCGTTGCAGTGTTCACTTCGTGCCATGAACGGCTACGTCACTGTCGGCAGAGCGGACATGGGAACCAAGGCTGCGGTCCGATTGGCGCTTGAGCTAGGGCAGAAGTTGGAGGTGTCGGTTGCGAACTGAGAAAGCGCGAAGACAGCCTCGTCGTCAGATCAGCCCATAGAGCCGTGCGATGCGCGCGGCCGTCCGCCGGTCGGGTGCTTCCAGTTTTGCGCTCAGCCGCTGGAATCTGCAGTCGACGGTCTTGGGCTCGATGTGCAGCGCTGCGCCGATCATCTTGCTGGTGTGGCCGGCCTCTTCATGCCGAAGCAGATCGAGCTCAGCGGCCGTGATGCGCGACAGGGTCAGCAGCTCCTTGCGGATCGCCTGCAGCAGCCAGCGGTGCAGCTCCATCGCCAGCGCCTTGGCAATGACCCGAACCAGCCGGTAGCCCTCATCCTCGAAGAACCCCACGTTGTGCGACCCGAGGGTCAACACGCCGACGCGTGACGTGCCGGCGCAGCTCGGTGCTGGGGCGACCACCGCAGATGCGAAGCCAAGGCTTGCCGACGTGGTGACGAAGGCTTCCTCATCCGGTCGCACATCGAGCGCTGTGCCGAGGGTCGGCTCCTCGCTGCGCAAGGCGTGCCGAAGCCATGGGTCGCAGTCGTGCCAGCCGTGCTTCGCGTACTCGACGGCCCACAGGGGATCGCAGGCGAGCACCGAGCGGTAGGTCGTCCGCATGGCGTCGTCCCGGATGACGCTTTGGAAGACGCCTGCGTCAGCACCGATCAACTGGAGGGCGCGTTTGAACAGGCAGACCGCCGCCTCAGCGTCGGGTGCTTCGCTGATGCTTGGCAAGAACTCCAAAATCCTCGCGCCGTAGTCGGATGCCCTCGTCAGGTCGGCGAGGCTCGAGCACTCACCCGGCGCTGTCGAGGGCTTCATGGCCTTCGCGCCGTAGCTGGCGGTGCAGCAGGGGGGCACTGAACCGGACGGGCTCCAAATCGCACCATCGGTCAAACTCGACGGCGCTGTCGAACGCCATCGTCTGCACGGTTCGCTTTCCGCTCGATGCGTAGTGACTTCGCTCCACCATGAGGCCGGTCTTCGTCGGCAAGACGGTGAACGCCAGCGCACCGTCTGCTGACGTGAAGACCTGTCCTCTGGGGCGGGCTGCTGAACCGGTCAGCCCGGCGCGCCAGACAGAGGTGAACTGTCGGTGCTTCTGCGAGAACAGCGCGGACCGCTTGGATCCCAGCGGTCGCGGCGGGCTGTCTGGCGGATCGACCTTTCTGACGGCGTTCGTCCGGGGGCTCTCTGCGGACGGCTGGTCTTCGCAGGCACGATTCTGATCGGCATCCATCCCTGCTCCTCAGGCTACGTATGCTGGCGATCCGCTTAGACGGCGGCTTCTCCACCAGCAAAATGAAGTGGCTGCCCCGAACGTATTGCGCACCGTTTTCGTTCGCACGTCTAGAGAGAGAAGCGCGCCCGGGTTACCCGGGTTCCGCCACGCGCCGTCTGCGGACGTGGTCGACTGACCGCTGGAAACCCGAACGTTTTGAGCGATATGTCGTTCGAGATTCAGAGGTGGGTGGTTCTCTCGTCAGCCAGAGTTGAAGAAATTTCCCGGTCTCGAACGTCCATGCACTGGCTGGCTTGCTCGGCATGTGATTGCTCTTACAAACTGTTTCCATGCCGTACCTATGCGGCGTTAGCTCGTGGTTCCATTTCTGCTGTCATGGGCGTGCACGGCGCTTGGAAAGGGGGCCCTATGTTTGTCTTGATCGCGAGGGAAGCACGGCCGGACGCGCCAGGTTGGCCGGGACGACGGGCTCTTGCTCTCGTCGACGCCCTGGCCTGGCCCGTCGTGTGGGCCTTGCTGGCATGGCACGCGCCGATGCCAGGCGCGCTGATCTGGTTGGTCACAGCGTTTGCGGTGCTCATCGCGCCGCTCAGGGCCTATACCGCGCTGTTCGCCAATCACCGGTATTGGTTCACCACGTGGCTGTGGGCTCGTGTTCTTGCCCTTCTGATGCTGATTGCCATCGTGCTCAAGGTGGCGATGTCGCTCTAGGCATGGACGGAGGCAGAGGCATCCCCAGCGGCATTTCAGTGGGCTGTTCTGGGGCGCGCTGCCAGCCACGCGTCGATGTCGGATTTGTGCCAGCCGACGGCGCGGGGCGCCAGCTGCACCGCACTCGGGAAGAGACCCTGCGACATCAGGCGATAGATGGTGGAGCGGCCGAGGCCCGTGCGCTGTCGGACCTTGGGCAGTCTCAGCGTGTCTGATGGATCTGCGTCGCCAGGGGCAACTGGGCTGTGAGGCAGCGGCGTTTGCATATCTCGGCTCCGGTGAACGGATGAAGAAATCTAGGTCGGCATCCGTACGACGGGGCTGCTGCATTTGGAGCGTGATGCTGCTGACCCCCGTACTAGGTTATCGCGCCGTTCGGTAACAGAATGGACCGGTATGAAGAAGCACTGGCATCAAGCAGGCTGAAGCCGGCATGAGCGTGGCAGACATGTGCCGCCGGGACGCTTCAGCTCGGCGAACCTTCTACAAGTGGCGGACTGGGCTGCTGCCGGTTTGAAGGACACCTTGTTAAGGTGGAAGTTCAAACCGGAGAAGGTTGATGGGGACGAGACGGCAGTTCAGCCGGGAATTCAAGGTCGAGGGGGTCAAACTGGTGACCGAGCGTGGTGTTGCAGTGGCACATGCCGCGCGCGACCTGGATGTGCATGAGACGCGCCTGCGGGCGTGGGTCAAGGAGTTGGCTGCGGACCCGCAGCAGGCGTTTCCCGGCAAGGGCGTGATGAAGCCCGAGCAGGCGGAGATTGAGCGGCTGCGCAAGGAGGTGGCCAAGCTCGAGATGGAGCGCGACATCTTGAAAAAAGCCGCGGCCTTCTTCGCCAAGGAGTCGATGTGAACTTTGGCTTCGTCGCGAAGCACCGAGAGGCGTGGCCGGTCAATCTGTTGTGCGAGGTGCTCGGTGTCTCGCGAAGCGGCTTCTACGCGTGGGTGACGCGCCAGCGCAGCCTGGACGACGAGCGGCTGGGAGCGCAGGTGCATCAGCGCTTCTTGGCCAGCGACTGCACGTACGGCGCGCGGCGTGTCTGGCATGAGCCCAGTGTGGGTGGTGCTGGCTTGCGCTGGAAGGATGCGATTCGCAGCAGCGCACGCGCGGACCGCATATCAACCCAGCGTGCCCAGCACGGCGATCTCGCGCTGCTCCGGCACCTCGTTGTAGGACAACACGGCCAGCCCCGGCGCGAACAGCCGCGCGTAGCGCGCCAGCAGCGGGCGGATCTGCGGCATCACCAGCAGCACGGGCGACGCACCTTGGGCCTTGAGCTGGTCACGTGCACCCGGCATATGCAGCTGCAGCTGCGCGAGCAGCTGCGGGTCCACCGGATAACTGTCCAGCGCCACCTTGGCATTGCCCTGGCGCGCCTGGTTCAGCGCGGCCAGCAGCAGATTTTCCAGCTCGCTGCCGAGGTTGAACACGCGCAGCGTGCCGGTGGGGCCGCCGAGCTGGCCCACCAGCTGGCGGCGCAGCGTGCAGCGCACCTCGGCGGTCAGCAGGATGGGATCCTTCATTGTCTCGGCATGTTCCATCAGCGTGCTGGCGATGGGCACGATGTCCTTGATGGACACGCCCTCGGCCAGCAGGAGGCGCAGCACTTTCAGCAACTGGGCGTGGTTGTAGGCCTTGTCCAGCGCGGCGGCTAACTTGGGTGCCTGGGCGGCCAGGCGCTCCTGCAGCGCGGTGATGTCGTCGAAGCGCAGTAGCTCGGGCAGTTGTTCGCGCACGACCTTGGCGAGGTGGGTGGCAACGGTGCTGGCCACGTCCACCACCTGATAGCCCAGGCCCAGCGCGTGGGCCTTGTGCTGGGGTTCGATCCAGGTGACGGGCAGGCCATAGGCGGGGTCGGTGCCGGGTATGCCGTCCAACTCGCCGTAGACCTGCGGCGAGGCGATGGCCATCAGCCGGTCGGCCTGCACTTCTGCCTGGGCCAGTACCTGGCCGTCCAGCAGCAGCGCGTACTGGCCCGGCTTGAGCGTGAGGTCATCGCGTACCTGGATGGGCGGCAGCAGAAGTCCCATGCTCTCGCTCAGGCTCTGGCGCATGCCGCGCACGCGTTGCTGCAGGGGGGCGCCCTGGTCTGGCGAGATCAACCCGACGAGCTTGTAGCCCAACGTGACCGACAGCGGCTCGACGGCGGGCAGCGCGCGCCAGTCCAGCTCGGGCGGCTGGGCGGTCAGCAGTGCTGCCTCGATCGGGGCTGCTGGCTTGATCTCCTGCGAGGCCCGCCGCGCCATGCGCCAGCCGGCGTAGGCCAGTACGGCCGCGAATCCGATGAAGGGCAGCGTGGGCATGCCGGGGATCAGCGCGAGAGTCGTCATCACGCTGGCGGCACTGAAGAGTACCTGCGGCGAGGCCAGCAGCTGCTGGCCGATCTGCGCCTCGAAGGCGCCGTCACCATCACCCGAGTCGCTAACGCGCGTGACGATGATGGCCGCCGCGGCCGACAGCAGCAGCGCCGGGATCTGGGCCACCAGGCCATCGCCGATGGTCAGCAGCGCGTAGGTGCGAAAGGACTCACCCAGACTGAGATCGTGCATCAGCGCGCCGATCGCGACGCCGCCGATCATGTTGATCAGCAGGATCAGGATGGACGCGATCGCGTCGCCGCGCACGAACTTGCTGGCGCCGTCCATCGCGCCGTAGAAGTCAGCTTCGGAGCCGACGTCCTTGCGGCGCTGCTGGGCCTTCTCCTGGTTGATGAGGCCGGCGTTCAGGTCGGCGTCGATGGCCATTTGCTTGCCGGGCAGGGCGTCCAGCGTGAAGCGCGCCGAGACCTCGGAGATGCGCTCCGCACCCTTTGTAACGACAATGAAGTTCACCACCATCAGGATCACGAACACGACGATGCCGACGACGTAGTTGCCGCCGATGACGACGTTGCCGAAACTCTCGATGACCTGGCCTGCTGCGTGCGTGCCCTCGTGGCCATGCAGCAGCACCACGCGGGTGGAGGCCACGTTCAGCGACAGCCGCAGCAGCGTGGTCGCCAGGATGATGGTCGGGAAGGCTGAGAAGTCCAGCGGCCGTCGGCTGTTCACGCTGACGAGGATGACCACCAGCGACAGCACGATGTTGAAGGTGAACAGCGCGTCCAGCAGCACCGGCGGCAGAGGCAGGATGACCATGCCCAGGATGGCCAGCAGGAACAGCGGCGCGGCGACGCGGTAAGGGCCCAGTTGGGCCTGGAATCGGCGGAGGAAGTTCATGGCGGTCAGGGCTGCGGGTCCGAGAGATGCGGGGGCACGTGCAGGTCGGCGGGCGGGGGCGGGGCACTCCTGCGCCTGCCACTCTGGAAGGCCTTGAGCTGCATCACGTAGCTCAGCACCTGGGCCACCGCCTGGTACAGCGCGGCGGGTATCTGCTGCTGCACCTGGGCACTGTTGTAGAGGGCGCGGGCCAGCGGCGGCAGCGTGAGCGTCTGCACCCCGTGCTGGCGCGCGATCTCGCGGATGTACAGCGCCATCTCGTCCACGCCCTTGGCGAGCACGAAGGGGGCCTCGGCGCGCTGGTCGTCATAGCGCAGCGCGACGGCATAGTGCTCGGGGTTGACGATGACGACGTCTGCCTGCGGCACGGTCTTGCGCACGGCGCGTTGCGCCAGCGCCCGCTGCAGCTGACGCACGCGCTGGCGCACCTCAGGCCGGCCTTCCTGCTGCTTGTGCTCTTCCTTGAGTTCCTGCTTGCTCATGCGCTGGCCGCGCATGAAGAAGAAATGCTGCAGCGGCGCGTCGATCAGCGCGAACAGCAGCAGGATGCCGGCCAGCGCCAGCAGCGCGTCCAGCATCAGGCCGGTGCCGGCGAGCAGCGCCCGGTCCAGGCTGAGGCCCTGCAATGCCACGTAGTCGGGCCCCATGCTGCGGCTCATGTGCACCAACAGCGCCAGCACGCACCCGACCTTGGCGATGGAGATGCCCAGCTCGCTGTAGTGCTTGGCGCTGACGAGCCGCCCCAGGTTGGACAGCGGCGACAGGCGCTTGAAGTCCGGCATCCAGCGTGAGGTGCTGAACACCAGGCCACCGGGGATCACGGCGGCGAGCATCGCCACGGCTGGCAGCACCAGCAGCGGCAGGCATATCTTGGCCAGCAGGCCCATCACGTGGAAGAAGCTCGCCGACCAGACGTTGTCCTGCGCGCCGTCGGCGTCCAGCAGCGCGAAGCCCAGCGTGAACAGCTGGCGGAAATCGTCCAGGTACAGCGGCGTCAGTAGCGTGATGAGCTTAAAGCCCAGCAGCACGCCCACGGCCATGGGCAGGTCGCGCGAGCGCGGCACCTGGCCCTTCTCGCGCGCCTTGCGCAGCTTCTGGTCTGACGCCTTCTCGGTCTTGTCGCTGGTGCTGTCGTCAGACATGGCCCGCTCCGTTGCGCAGGCCCTGGCCGATCATCTCCAGAACGCGCTCGGTCATGCGCAGGTAGTGCGCCGGCACGAAGCTGAGCGTCTGCGCCAGCATGAACAGGCCGAACAGCGTCACCACCGCGAAGCCCAGCGAAAAAAGATTGAGCGTGGGCGCCACCCGGTTCAGCAGGCCCAGGCCCATCTGCACGACGAAGGTGGACAGCACCACCGGCAGGGCCAGCAGCAGTGCGGCCGAAAACAGCCAGGCCACGTTGTAGGCGACGGTCTCCAGCGAGATGGACAGCAAGCCCGAACCCACCGGCCAAGCCTTGAAGCTCTGGCCCAGCACGCCCAGCAGCAACAGGTGGCCGTCGACGCTGAAGAACACCAGCATGCACAGCACGCTGAGCAGCGCGGAGATCACGTCCGACGAGCTGCCGTTGAGCGGGTCGTTCATCACAGCCATCGCCAGGCCCAACTGCGACGACAGCAGATAGCCCAGCACCGTGATCGCGGCCATTGCCAGATGGAAGGACAGCCCGAGCACGAAGCCCAGCACCGCCTGCTCGGCGGCGGCAGCCACGCCCTGCAGCGACCAGGGATCCAGGCCGGCGAGGGCGGTGCTCTGCGAGACCGGCAGCAGCACCACCGCGAGCACCAGCGACAGCAGCACCCGCACGGTCACCGGCACCATGGCCTCGCCGATCATGGGTGCGGCGCTGAGCATGGCAAGCGTGCGGCAGAACGGCCACCACAGCCCGCTCAGCAGCGCAAGCAACTGCGGGAACAGCAGCTCCATCAGCCGACGAGCGACGCGGCGCGCTCGAAGATCGACACGCAGAAGTCCATCAAATAGCCCACCATCCAGCGCCCGGCCAGCGTCACCGCCAGCAGCGTCACCAGCAGCTTGGGCAGGAAGGACAGTGTCTGCTCGTTGATCTGAGTGGCGGCCTGGAACAGGCTCACCACCAGGCCAACGACCAGGCCTGGCAGCACCAACACCAGCGCGAGCAGCATGACGATGTGCACGGCCTCGCCCATTAGGTCGACGGCGATCTCCGGCGTCATGTCCGCCCCTCGGTTGGCTTGGAGACGGTGCTGCGCTCGGTCCGCCGCAGTTTCGATGCTCGGCGCCGCATCAGTTCACCATCCTGACGCTGGACACCAGCGTGTTAACGGTCAGCGTCCAGCCGTCCACCAGCACGAACAGCAGCAGCTTCAGCGGCAGCGAGATCACCAGCGGGCTGAGCATCATCATGCCCATCGCCATCAGCACGGAGGCAACGACCAGGTCGATGACGAGGAAGGGGATGAACAGCATGCAGCCGATCTGGAATGCCGTCTTTAGCTCCGACAGCACGAATGCCGAGAGCTTGACCGGGAAGCTGTGCGCCTCGGGCTTGTCGACGCCGTCCTCGCCAGCCAGCTTGGCCACCTGGGACAGCGCGCTCTTGCTCGTCTGCGCCAGCATGAAGCGCGACAGCGGCACCTCGGCCACCTGAAGTGCTTGGGTCAGCGTGATCTTCTCGGCGTCGTAGGGCACGAAGGCCTGCTCCCAGATCTGCGTGCCTATGGGCCGCATCACGAGGATGGTCAGGATCAGCGCCACCCCGGTGATGAGGCGGTTGGGCAAGCCTTGCTGAAGGCCCAGCGCCTGGCGCAGCAGGGACAGCACGATGACGAAGCGCGTGAAGCTCGTCATCATCAGCACCAGCGAGGGCAGCAGCCCCAGCAGGGTCATGATGATCAGGACTTGGGTCTTGACCGTGAAGTCCCCCGGGGTGCTGCCGGGTTGGGTGCCGGCGATCTTGAGGGTCTGTGCCAGCACCGGATGGTGCAGCAGCGTCAGGCCCAGGCCCAGAGCCGTCAAGCCCAGGGCGCGTATCGGTTTCATGACTGCAGCGAATCCAAGTCCAGGCCGTCGATCTCGATGATCTTCAGGCCGTAGTTCTCGCCGCTGACCACCACCTCGGCGCGGCCGATCGCGGTGCCGTTGACCTTGATGGTCAGTGGCTCGCCGGCCAGGCTGTCCAGTTCCACGACGCTGTCGGCTTGCAGGTTGGCCAGGTCGTACAGCGACAGCTTGGCTTCTCCCACCTCCAGCGTCAGCGTGACCGGGATCTTGCGCATCAGCTTGGGCAGGTCGCGTGCCGGTGCCGAGGGGGCGGCAGGCGCAGCCTCGGCGGGCAGCGCCAGGTCCTGCTCGGGGAACTCGTTCAGCAGTGCCTCGATGGCCTGGTTGTCGTTCATGTTCATCGGGTTGCTCATGTCAGTCGGCGTCCGCAAAAGAAGTCAGGCACAGCTTGCCCTGGTGCTCGGCCACGGAAGCGGTGAACAGGCAGGAGCCGTCGACCAGCACCTGCGTTGCCTTCGGGTTCAAGCGCACGGGCACGAGGTCGCCGGGCCGCAGGTCCAGCAGCTCGCCCAGCGACAGGGTCTGCTGCAGCAGCCTGGCCTGCAGCTTCACGTCGAGCCGGCGCGCCAGCGGCTGCGGCGGCGCGCTGCGCGGGCGCGCCGCGCGCGCGGGCTGCTCGTCAGCCAGCCGCCGGAGCAGCCGGTCCATGCAGGCGCCGTCCAGGCCGATGAGCAGGGTGCTCTCCAGTCCCTGGTCGGGCTCGCTGATGGCAGCCTGTACCACCCAGCCGCCAGGCGCCAGGCCGGACAGCGGGCTGTGTTGCAGCGAGAGTTCCGCGGCGGGCGGGCCCAGCGCCTGCTGCGCGCAGCCAAGTACCTGCCGGCACAGCAGCGCCTGCAGGCGCTCCTCGGTGGCAGTCTGCGGTGCATCCGCCACCTCGGCCAGTGTGGAGCCGTAGCGGTGAGCCATCAGGCTCTGCACGAGGCTGCGCTCCAGCAAGCAGCTCATGCGGCCCTCGGGGGCATCGCTGACCAGCCAGAGGCCGGCCGCTCCCTGCCCAGGCGCGAGGCTCACCTCGCCGACCTGGTAGTGGGCGCGGTAGCGGCGGTTGTGCTGGCGCAGAAGGTCGCCCAGGCCCTCGCGCAGTTGGCCCGTGAACTGCGGCAGAAGGTGCACCGGCCGGCCCAGCGTGCGTGGGTCCAGCACAGCGGGGGCGGTGGGTATGGCGGGGGTGCTCATGGACGGGCGTTGGCTGGATATCGAAGTGGCGTGGCCCGCACATATTCATGCAGGACCGGTCTGGTATTTTCAGGGTGCGGATTCTGGCGAAGTTTGATAGTCTGGAAAAGGGGTTGGGATGTGGCTTGGATAATGCCTGGAAGCTCGCTGCGAAAAAAATCACGCGACGCGCGCTTGTGACGGATTTGAGTCATGCGATCTGGCGGTCTACAAGGTTTTACATCGACCGGACGAATTCAACGGTCGACCTGCGCTCATACATGATTCTGTCGACTGCGAAAAATGCGCGGCACACCGTTTGCTCTTTGCTGCGTGTGCACAAAATCACACCCTGGCAGGGCAGGGTGCCGCGGTGCAACAAAAGAACTTGTATCCAACCGTGGGCGGTGGCTACAGTCCGCTCCATCAGGGCACACCCGAACGAAAGTCGGGGTCGCAAAGCCTCCGGTCTACCATGCGCGGCTCAGGTCGCGCATCACGATAGCGGGGTTGCCAGACCTGAGTCTGCCGCACCACGCGCCGCGTGGGTGCACGACTCGCCGTCTGCCGAGCCGCCCATGGCGGCTTGTTGTGACCTGCTGGCTAGCGCCGGGTTCGCCACCGACTCAACCGTTGGAGATTGCGACCATGAGCGAGCCGAAACTCCTTGTCATCCTTGCGCTGCCGGCCTGTCCTGGCGGGCAGTTCGCCGTCCGTCTTGGTCGGCGCCTTTCCTCGGTTGTTACGGCTTTTCGACCCGCGGCGCCTGCCGCGCGCGTTTCTGCGCGCGATGGTTTCATATTTAGGTCATGAATACTTGGTAGGCATCTGAAAATATTCGAGCGACAACAGATGCTGCAAATGAGAGGGTGCTGAGGATGTACGATTCTTGAGAAGAATCTTCTGAGATGCCCTTGCCGGGAAAGTTAATCAATAAACCGGCAGAAAAATCCAAATCAAATCTGAAAAATATATGCCCTTGACCGGGCAGGGGATGGTTTTGCCTGTAGCGGGTGCCGCCCTTTGACGCGAAGGAATAGAAAATGGCCGTCAATGCCTCCATGGCATCGCCGCTGACCTCGGGCCTGCTGAACGAAATGGCCCGCCTGGAGCAGGACGCGCAGCGCCTGGTCGCCAGCGTCGAGCCTTCGCAGGCCGCCGGTGCCGCCGCGGGCGCGGGCGGGTTTGGCGACAGCCTGGCGCAGGCGCTGCGTGGCATGGACGCGCAGGACCAGGACGCTGCGCAGCGCGTGGCGGCCGTCGAGACTGGCGAGAGCGACGACCTCGTCGGCGCCATGCTCGCCAGCCAGCAGGCCAGCCTCTCCTTTTCCATGCTCATGCAGGTGCGCAACAAGGTGGTTGGCGCGGTGGACGAGCTGATCAAGCTGCCGCTCTGAGGCTGACATGATGAAAGCCCTGACCGCCCGGCTTGCCCCCACCTGGAATCGCCTCCCGGCCCTGCAGGGCGGGCTGGCGCGCGGCCTGCTGCCGGTGGTGGGGCTGGCCCTGGCCGGCACCGCGCTGGCGCTGATGTTGATGTGGCGCGACCAGGCCGGCTACAAGCCCGTGTTTGGCCAGCGCGAGCGCGTCGCCACGACCGAGATGCTGGCGGTGCTGGACGCCGAGCGCATCGGCTACCGGTTGCATCCCGAGACCGGCCAGGTGCTGGTGCCCGAGTCGCAGCTGGGCCGCGTGCGCATGCTGCTGGCCGCCAAGGGCGTGGTGGCCAAGCTGCCCGCCGGGCTGGAGTTGATGGACCGCAACGATCCGTTGGGCGTCAGTCAGTTCGTGCAGGACGTGCGCTTTCGGCGCGGCCTGGAGGGCGAGCTGGCGCAGAGCATGATGAGCCTGGATGCGGTGGAGGCGGCGCGCGTGCACCTGTCCATCGCCAAGTCCTCTTCCTTCGTGCTGTCGGATGGGCAGAAGAGCACGGCCTCGGTCGTGCTAACGCTCAAGCCCGGTCGCACGTTGGGCAACGAGCAGATCGCCGCCGCCATCAACCTGGTGGCCGGCAGCGTCGCCAGCCTGGAACCGTCGCGCGTGAGTCTGGTGGACCAGGCTGGCAACTTGCTGTCGTCGCGCGTGGACCTCAGCGAGGGTTTCGAGGCCAGCCAGGTCAATGATGCCGCCAAGCATTTCCAGGACGAGGCGCGCCGCAACGCCCGCGACCTGCTCGCGCCGGTGCTGGGCGAGGACAACTACCGCGTCTCCGTGACGGCTGAGGTCGACAACGATCGGGTCCAGGAGACGCGCGAGCAGTACGGCGATGCGCCGCGCCTGACCAACGAGGCCATGCGCGAGGAGCAGGACCGAGGCCAACTGGCGCTCGGCATCCCCGGCTCTCTGTCCAACCGCCCGGTCAATGCGCCCGGCGCGGCCGCGTCGGCGGCGGGCGGTGACGCCAGCGTCACGCAGGCACGCAAGAACGCGTCGACGCGCCAGTACGCCTACGACCGCAGCATCACGCAGGTCAAGAAGAGCCGCGGGCGCCTCGCTCGCCTGTCCGTGGCCGTGGTACTGAACAACGCGGTGGCGCCCGGCAGCGCCAAGGCCTGGACGCCGGAGGACATCCGCAAGGTCGAGATGCTGTTGAGCAACGGCCTGGGCATCAACGCGGAGCGCGGCGACAAGCTGGCTGTCTCGACGCTGAACTTTCCAGTGCCCGCGCCCGCCGTGCCCTGGTACGAGCAGCGAGACAACCTGATCGACATTGGCGGCTGGATCGGCTGGGCGCTGGCCGCCTTGCTCGGCTATCTGCTGCTGGCTCGCCCGCTGCTGCGCTTGGCCCAGCAGTCGCTGGCGCAGCGCCGCACAGCCGCGCCGGGGCGGCTGGATCCGAGCGACCCGGCGGCCCTGGCCGGCGCGCCCGGCGCGGCCGGCGAGCTGGTGGCCGGGCCGGTGGCCACCGCGGCGCTGCCGGCGCCGGGCGGGCAGGCGGGCGGCGCGCGGCCGATGTCCGTGGTGCCGCTGCTTGAGGACTACGAACTGCCGCCCCCCGGTTCGCCGGTGGATGTCCTGGTCGACCACCTGAAGGTCCTCGCCTCCAAGGAGCCGGAGCGTGTGGCAGAGGTGGTGAAGCAATGGGTGCAGAAGAAACATGCCTGAGGCCACCGAATTCATCCCCGCCACGTCCGCCGCCGGCCTGACGCCGGTGGAGCGTGCGGCCATCGTGTTGCTGAGCATGGGCGAGGAGCCCGCGGCCGCCGTGTTGCGCTGCCTGTCGCGCGATGAGCTGCTGGACGTCACGCAGGTGATGTCGCGCATGAGCGGCATCAAGGTCGACTGGGTCAAGACCGCGCTTCAGGGCTTCTTTGACGACTACCGCGAGCAGAGCGGTGTGCACGGCGCGTCGCGCAGCTATCTGAAGCGCTCGCTGGACATGGCGCTGGGCGGAGATATCGCCAACAGCGTGCTCAACAACATCTACGGCGATGCCATCCGGCCCAAGATGCAGCGCCTGCAATGGGCGTCGCCGAAATGGCTGGCCGACCACATCGTCGACGAGCACGTGCGCATGCAGGCCGTGTTCCTGGCCTTCCTGCCGCCCACGCTGGCCAGCGACGTGCTGGGTGCGCTGCCGTCAGCCGGCCGTGACCAGGTGCTGCTGAACGTGGCGCGCCTGTCGGAGGTGGATGCCGAACTGCTGGCCGAGCTGGAGCACCTCGTCGAGCGCTGCCTGGCGGGCCTGGGCCACCAGGGCGCCAACGTCGAGGGTGTGCGCCAGGTCGCCGAGATCCTGAACCGCCTGCCGGCCGAGCGCCAGCAGATGGTTGAACTGCTGCGTGCGCAGGACCCCGCGGTTGTCAGCGAGATCGAGGTCAGCATGTACGACTTCTTCATCCTGTCGCGCCAGAGCGAGGCGGTGCTGACCCGCATCATCGAGGAGGTGCCCATCGAGCTTTGGGCCGTGGCGCTGAAAGGCGCCGAGCCAGCCGTGCGCAAGGCCATCCTCGCCGCGATGCCGCGCCGTCAGGCGCAGAGCTTCGAGGACCTGATCCGCCGCAGCGGCCCCATCCCGCTGTCGCGCGCCGAGCAGTCGCGCAACGAGGTCATGACCCTCGTCAAGGGCCTCGTGGACGCCGGCGAGATCCAGGTGCAGCTGTTTGCCGAGGCGACAGTCGAGTGAAGCCGGTGCTGCGCCCCCACCGCTTTCCGCCGCTGGCCCAGCTCAGCGCCGCGCGAGAGCTGGCCGGCAGCTCGCCGGCCCAGCTGCAGCAGGTGCTGGCCCAGGGCTTCCAGGAAGGCCTGGCCAAGGGCTACGAGGAAGGGCATGCCAGCGGCCTGGCTGCCGGACGCGACGCCGCCCAGGCCATCGGCCGAGAGGAGGGCCGCGAACAGGGTCGGCGCGAGGCGCAGGAGCGCTTCGCCACGCTGGCGCGTCCCGTGGACGCGCTGCTGGCCGAGTTGCGCCAGCTGCAGGCCGACTACCAGTCGGCGCTGCGCAAGGAGGTGGTGGACTTGGTCGAGAAGGTCGCGCGCCAGGTCATCCGCGTCGAACTCACGCTTCAGCCCACGCAGTTGCTGACGCTGGTGGACGAGACGCTGGCCAGCATGCCGGTGCGGCGCGAGGGCGTGGAGGTGTTCCTGAACCCCGAGGACCTGCGTCGCATCCAGGATCTGGCGCCCGAGCGCGCCCAGGCCTGGACGCTGCGTCCCGATGCCAAGTTGGAAAGTGGCGAGTGCCGGTTGCTGGCCGGCGGCCATGAGGCCGATGCCGGCTGTCGCCAACGTCTGGAGGCCTGCATGGCTCAGGTCAAGACCCAGCTGCTGGATGCGGCCGCGGAGGGCTCGCCATGATCGCCGCGGCGCTGCGCCGAGTCGAGCTGGACGAGGTGCCCGTGGCCACGCCCACCGGGCGCCTGGTGGGCGCTTCCGGGCTGCTTCTGGAAAGCGCCGGCTGTGCGCTGCGCACCGGCCAGCGCTGCATGATCGAGGGCGCCGGCGACGAGTGGATCGCGGCGCAGGTGGTGGGCTTCCGCGAAGAGGTCTCCTACCTGATGCCATTCAAGAAGCCGGACGGGCTGGCCACCGGCGCCCGCGTCCTGCCGGCACCCGAGCACCGTGCACCCATGATCGGCCCGGCTTGGCTGGGCCGCATCGTCAACGGTCTGGGCGAGCCCATAGACGGCCTGGGCCGCCTGACCGGCGAGCACCCGCTGCCCAGCCGCCCGCCCAAGGTCAACCCGCTGAAGAAGACGCCAGTGCACGAGCCGCTGGACGTGGGCGTGCGCGCCATCAACGGCCTGCTGACGCTGGGCCGGGGCCAGCGCGTGGGCCTGATGGCCGGTTCTGGCGTGGGCAAGAGCGTGCTGCTGGGCCTGATCACGCGCCAGACCGTCGCCGACGTGGTGGTGGTGGGCCTGATTGGCGAGCGCGGCCGCGAGGTCCGCGAGTTCATCGACCTCAGCCTGGGCGAAGCGGGCCTGCAGCGCGCCGTGGTCGTCGTGGCGCCGGCCGACGAGTCGCCGCTGATGCGAATGCGCGCCACCGAGCTTTGCCACACCATCGCCGCCCACTACCGCGACCAGGGCCAGCATGTGCTGTTGCTGGTCGACTCGCTGACCCGCTATGCGATGGCTAAGCGCGAGGTCGCGCTGGCATTGGGCGAGCCGCCGGCCACGCGCGGCTACCCGCCGTCGGTGTTCTCGGTGCTGCCGGAGCTGGTGGAGAGTGCTGGCAACGGCGAGAACGCGCAAGGCAGTATGAGCGCCATCTACACCGTGCTGGCGGAGGGCGACGACCAGCAGGACCCGGTGGTGGATACCGCACGCGCCATCCTGGACGGCCACATCGTGCTGTCGCGCGCGCTGGCCGAGCGCGGCCACTACCCGGCCATCGACGTGGCGCAGTCCATCAGTCGCTGCATGGCGCTGGTGGCGAGCAAGGAGCACCAGCAGGCTTCGCGCGAGCTCAAGACCCTGTCTGCCCGCCACGAGCAGGTGCGAGAACTGATGCCGCTGGGCGCCTACGTGCCGGGCGCCGACCCCCTGACAGACCGCGCCGTGCGGCTGTTCCCGCAGATCGAGGCCTTCCTGCACCAGGGTGTCAACGAGCCGGCCCGGATGGACGAGACCCTGCAGCGCCTCGCGGAGATTCTGCAATGAAGCAACTTCAGCTGAACCTGCGCCGCCTCGTCGACCTGCGTGGCCGCGAGCTGGAGCGCCACCAGGCCGACCTGGCCGCCAAGGAGCAGCTGCGCGCGCGAAGCGCCGCAGCCGTGCAGCGGCTGGAGGCATTGAACGCGCAGTTGGGTCCCACCGGCGCATCCGCCCCCAGCCTGGCCGTCAACGGGGCCGATTACAAGCAGGCGGTCATGCAGTTGGCCGACCAGCAGCGCCAGCACCTCGCCGCACACGATGCCGACGTGGCCACGCAGCGCCTGGTCGTGCTCGACGTGGCTCGGCGTCAGGAGGCCGTGGGCCAGCTGCTGGACCGCGTGGGCGCGCGCCTGCGGATCGAGGACGAGCGACGCGAGCAGCGGGGCCAGGACGAGCTGGCCGGCCAGGTCTGGCAGCGGGGGCGGGCATGAACGTCGGTCTTAAGTTGTCGCTCGCGCGCGTCGTCCTGTCCAAGGGTAGTCCCATCACCCTCCCGAGGAGCAGCCGATGACCACCACCACCTACGACCCGACCAGCACCGCCACGTCGCTGGCCAAGGCATACACCGCGGCCGCCCAGTCGCTGATCGACACGCAGAAGACTGCCGCGACCACCACATCCAGCGCCCTGACCAAGCTGCAGAGCGCGCTGTCGAGCTTCCAGGCCGCGCTGGGCTCGCTCAGCTCCGTCTCCAGCACCAGCAGCCTGCTCAAGATGAGCGCTACGCCGTCCGACGCCGGCATCGCCAGTGCCACGGCCAACGCCAAGGCGGCGCCGGGCAGCTACTCGCTCTTCGTCGAGCAACTGGCGAGCAACCAGCAGATTGCCTTCCAGGACCTGCCCGCCACGGCAGCCAACGCCGCCGGCAAGATCACGCTGGCGCTGGGCAACGGCGACAGCTTCGAAGTCGACCTCTCCCTGGCCGACGTGGACGGCAACGGATCGCTGTCTTACACCGAGATCGCCCGCGCCGTGAACGGTGCCCAGGGTAACCAGGGCAAGGTCACGGCCATGGTGAGCACCGTCAACGGCAAGTCCAGCCTGGTGTTCAGCTCCGGCGTGGGCGGCGCGGACGGCGAGATCAGCGTCAGCGCCGACTCTGACGTCGACGCTGCGCTGGCCACGGTGCTCAACGGCCCGTCCCGGGAGCTGGTCGCCGCGCGCAGCGCCATCGTCTGGCTGGGCGCCCAGGGTACGGGTCTGAAGATCGAGCAGAACAGCAACACCATCACCGCCATCGATGGCGTGACGCTGACGCTAAAGGCCGCCCAGGCTGCCGGCAGCGCTCCGATGACGCTGACCGTGGCGCAGGACAGCAGCGCCACCAAGGACAACATTGCCGGCTTCGTGAATGCCTACAACACGCTGCGCAGCACGCTGGACAGCCTGCTCAAGAGCGGCGGTGCGGGCAGCACGGCCGGCCCGCTGGCCAGCGACTCCAGCCTGAAGTCGCTGCGCGACCGCCTCGCCGGCACGCTGCGCCAGGAGATCGGCGGCCAGACCCTGGCCGGCCTGGGCTTCTCGCTGGACCGCGCCGGCAAGCTCAGCCTGGACGGCGACAAGCTCGCCAAGGCGCTGACCAACGACGCCACCGCGCTGGACAGCTTCCTCGGCAAGGCCACTCAGACCAGCCGCAGCGGCCTGCTCGGCGGCCTCGCCACGACCACCGAACAGTGGACCGCCAGCGCCGGAGGGCTGCTGCAGAAGCGCCAGGATGCCATCAGCACGGCGCAGCGCACGCTGAGCGACCGCCAGACCCGGCTCGATGCGCGCTTCGACCAGATGTACGTGCGCTACCTGAAGCAATTCACCGCCCTGCAGGCCATGCAGGAGCAGATGTCCAAGACCTCCGGGTTGCTGGACAGCCTTTTCTCATCCAAGTAGTCATGACCCACGACGCCTACCAAAGCTACCAGTCCGTCAATCTGAAGGCCCAGACCGCGCAGGCCTCGCCCGTGCAACTGGTGCTGGTGCTGATGGACGGCCTGCTCGATGAGCTGGCGCGTGCGCGCGGCCACATCGAGGCCCGCCGCTTCGAGCTCAAAGCGGCCAGCTTGGAGAAGTGCGTCGGCATCATCAACGGCCTGTCCAGCGCGCTGGACATGGACGCTGGCGGCGAGGTCGTCAACAACCTGGCCCGCCTCTACGACTACTGCGCCGAGCGTCTGTACCGCGCTGGCGTGGATCTCGACGTGGCCATCGTCGACGAGGTCAGTCGCCTGCTGGGCCAGATCCGCGACGGCTGGCAGGGCGTGCAGGCGCGCCATGGATAAGGCGATGCAGCTGCTGCGCCTGGCCCAGGGCCTGCGTCAGGCCGGGCGCCAACGCGGCTGGCAGGCGCTGCAGCGCCTGGACGTCGACCTGGCAACCGCGCTCAATGGCTGGGTGCCACCCGCAGCGCCCAGCGAGCTGGAGCGCCAGGCCCTGCAGGCCATCGGCGAGGCGCACGCCGAGGCTCGCCAGATCTGCCGCGACGAAATGCAGTCGCTGGAGCAGACCCTGAATCAGATGCGCGAGGGCCGCGAACGCTGGCGCGCCTATGCCGCCCACGGCGGCCAGCAGTTGGAGGACCAGTCATGAACACCGCAGCCCTGTTGCCTTCGCCCTCCGCTGCGGCCCGCCCGCCCTGCGATGCCGTGGCCGACTCTTGCGTCGGGACGGCCCAGTTGCCGCAGGAGGGTTTTGCCCTCGCGCTGGTGGCCAGCCTGGACGCCGACGCCGAGCCGGTGGCCCAGCCCCAGCCGGCGCTGCTGGCGCAGGCGGCCCAGACGCCGCTGCCCGTGGCGCTGCCGGAGATGCCGGAGATGCCGGGCAAGTCCGATGATGCCGAGACACTTGAGCCGCTGGACCCGCAATCCGCCTTCGCGCTGGCGGCGCTGGGTCTGCTGCCCATGGCGGTGTTGCCGCAGGCCCCAGCGCCCGTGGCGCCGGCCCCGGCGGGCGCCGCCGCGGTGGCGACTGCCGGACCTGCTCTGCCAGTGGGGCTCGCGCCCCTCGCCGCACCCGCCGCTGCTGCGCTGACCGCCACGCCCGTCGAGCCGCGACCGGCGGCCACCGCGCAGGCCCAGCCGCTGCCCGCGGCGCCGCTGGCCGTCCCGCAGGCCGAGCCTGCTCCCGACGCTGCGCAGGACATCGCCACCGCCCGAGCTGCGGTGGCAGCCGCCGCACCGAACGCGGCGCCGACTGGCGCGACGAACGGAGCATCGAACGAGACCGCGGCAGAGACGCTGCACAAGACAGAGCGCGCCGGCGCCGGTACCGAGCTGCCTGCCGTCGCCACACCCGCGGTCCCGCCGGTCCGGCCGGCTGCGGCACCGGCCATGACCCAGCCCGCCGTCGTGCTCAGGGGCGAGGCCACGCAATGGCAGCAGCCGCTGCTGCAGGCGCTGGGCGACCGGCTGCAGCTGCAGATCGCCGCGCGCAGCGACCGGGCCGTCATCCGGCTGGAGCCGGCGATGCTGGGCCAGGTGGAGATCGCCATCCGCCAGCAGGCCGGCGATCTGCAGGTGCGCATCGCGGCCACGCACGACGAGGTCACGCGCCAGATCCAGCAGGTTGGCGAGCAACTGCGCCAGAGCCTGGTGCAGCGCCATGGCGGCGAGGTCAGCGTGCAGGTGGCGCAGCCGGCTGGCGCGGGCCGCGAGGCGGAGCCGCGCGGCGGCGCCCAGCAGCAGGCAGCACACGACGACCCGCAGCAGGCGCGCGATGAACAGCAGCAGCAGCAGCAGCAGCGCCCCGGCCGCGGGCTGAATGGCGGGGAAGCGGCCAGCTTCGCGGCCGACCTCGCAGCCGCGAAGGCCTGACGCGGGCCAGCGCAAGGGAGAACCAAGAGCATGAAACAAAAACTCAAACTGATCGCCGTGATCGCGCTGGTGGGCCTGCTGGCCGCTGCCGCCGCGGGCGCAGGCGTCTGGTGGGCGCTGGGCGCACGGGCACCGCAGGGCGACACGCCCGAGGCCGCCGCCCCGGCGGACGACGGCAAGCCCGCGCCGGACTACAAGTACGTCACGCTGGAGAAGGTGCTGGTGATGCTGCGCAGCAACGAGGGCGCCAGCGTGCCGCACTACATGGCGGTGGACGTCGTGTTCAAGACGCTGCCCGAGCAAGAGAAGCGCGCCAAGGAGCACCTGCCGCTGCTGCGCACGGTGGCGGTGAAGGCGCTGTCGGCCTACACGCTGGAGGGCGCCCGTGCGATGACGGTGCCCGAGTTCGCCGAGGTGCTGAACAAGGCCTACCAGGGCAGCTATGCGGTCGAGCGGCGCGAGGCGCCGTTCGCCGAAGCGCTGATCGGCAAGCTCATCATCGAGTGAAGGCTCCGTCCATGCACGCCGTCGCCCATGCCGAGTATGCCGAGTACGCCCAGCCGAGCGTCAACCCGCTGGGGCCGGACTTCGAGCACACGCAGCTGCGCCAGTACGCACCGCTGGTCAAGCGCATCGTGCGCCAGCTCGGCGCCCAGGCCAGCGCCGTGATGGAACGGGAGGACATGGAGCAGATCGGCCTGATGGGCCTGCTGCAGGCGCTGCTCCGCTACGGCCAGCCGGATGAGGCCTTCGGTGCCTTCGCAGCACTGCGCGTCCGTGGCGCCATCCTCGACGAGCTGCGCCGCCAGGACTGGCGGCCGCGCTCGGTGCGCCAGGAGAGCCACAAGCTGCGCGATGCGCTGCGCGCGCTGACGCGCAAGCTGGGCCACGAGCCCAGCGAAGCCGAGATCCTGTCGCACCTCAAGATCACGCCGCAGTCCTACCAGGCGTTCCAGCAGGACGAAGTGGCCGAGGAGCTGGCCAGCTTCGACGAGATGGTGGCCGAGCTGAGCAACCTGCCCAGCGACGCGCGCACACCCGAGGCGCAGCTGATGGTGACGCGCTCGCTGAGCCAGGCGCTGCAAAGCCTCAACGAGCGCGAGCAGAAGGTCATCCAGCTCTATTACGAATTCGACGCCAGCCTGAAGGAGATCGCCGCCGTGCTCGATCTCACCGAAGCCCGCGTCTCCCAGATCAACAAGGCCGCGCTCGGGAAGATGAAAGTCTTCCTGCAGCAGGCCTGAAGCCGAGGACCCATCCCCATGCAGCCCTTCATCGGAATCCTCATCGTGCTCGGATGCGTCTTCGGCGGCTTCCTGATCCACGGCGGCAATTTCGCCGTGATCTGGCAGCCGGTCGAGCTGCTGATCATCCTCGGGGCGGGCTTCGGCGCCATCCTGCTGGGCAACCCCAGGCATGTGCTGTCGGAGATGGTGCTGCAGCTCAGGAAGGTGGTCGGCCGGAAGAAGGACGGCCAGGAGTTCCAGCGCCAGCTGCTGCTGCTGATGTACGAGTTGCTGCAGACGGCGGCGGGCGGCCTGAAGGCGCTGGATGCGCACGTCGAGGCGCCGAACGAGAGCGAGCTGTTCAAGCGCTATCCGCTGATCCTGGACGAGCCCAAGCTGCTGCACTTCATCGTCGACAACTTCCGCCTGATGGCCATGGGCAAGATCAACGCCCACGAACTGGAGGGCGTGCTGGAGCAGGAGCTGGAGGCCATCCACGAGGAGCTCAGCCAGCCAGCCCGCTCGCTGGGCAAGATCGCCGAGGCCATGCCCGGCTTCGGCATCCTGGCCGCGGTGCTGGGAATCGTCACGGCCATGAGCTCGGTGGCCGAGGGCGCCGGCACCGGCGAGATTGCGCTGATGGTGGCGGCGGCCATGGTGGGCACCTTCATCGGCATCCTGTTCTGCTACGGCCTCTTCGACCCGCTGGCCAACATGATGAAGCAGGTGGTCAACGAGGAGATGGCCGCGCTGGAGTCGGTCAAGGTGGTGCTGGTGACGCACGTCTCGGGCAAGCCGGCGCTGCTGGCCATCGACGCCGGCCGCCGCCTGGTGCAGCTCAACATCAAGCCCAGCTTCGTGCGGCTGGAGGGCTGGATCAACAAGCTCAACGATCCGGCCGAGTCGGACGAGGAAACGCCGCGCCGCCGCGCCGGCGACCGCATGCCGGGAGAGCGCCGTGCAGCCTAGCGGCAAGCCCGTTCGTGCGGACGGGCAGCATCCCACCGTCGTCAAACGCGTCTCGCGCAAGGCGCACGACGAGGCGCACGGCGGCGCCTGGAAGGTCGCCTTTGCAGACTTCTGCCTGGCGCTGCTGTGCCTGTTCCTGGTGATGTGGCTGCTGGCCTCGCGCAACGCCGAGCGCATGCAGGTGGTGCTCAAGAGCGCCGGCGCCAACCTGCTCGACGACGGCAACGGCATGACGAACTCGCTCGCCTCGGGCTCGCGCGGCAGCCTGATCGAGCGCCATCCGGTGCCGGCCTACGGCGAAGCGCCGGCGCAGGGCCAGTCGCACTACAGCCACAAGGCGCCCGACAGTCCCGGCCCCGCCGCGCCCGGCAGCCGCGTCAGCTACGAGCGCCCGGCCGAGCTGGCCGCGCTGGCCCGCACCATCGAGCGCATCAGTGCCGACGAGGGCCTGGGCGGCAACCTGCGCATGGCCGTCACGCCGCAGGGCCTGCGCGTGATGCTGCACGACACCGACGCCAGCGGCATGTTCGAGCGCGGCAGCGCCGCGCCGTCGCCCCGCTTCAAGGCCTTGCTGCAGAAGCTCGGGCCGGTGTTCGCGCAGATGCGCAACCAGCTGCTCATCGTCGGCCACACCGATGCGTCGCAGTACGTGGACCGCGGCCCCCACGCCTTCTCCAACTGGGCGCTGTCCACCCACCGCGCGATGTCGGCGCGGCTGCACCTGCTGGAGGGCGGCATGTCCGAGAGCAGCGTCATGCAGGTCAGCGGCATGGCCGACAGCGCCCCGCTGGACGCGGGTGACCGCTACGCGGCAGCGAACCGCCGCATCGAACTGATGATTCTGACCCCCCGCCAGACCCAGCAGCTTGCGCAGATGTTCGGCGCGCCGCCGCAGAGCGTGCCGCTGGCTCAGAACGGCGCTGGCGGGCAGGGCCTGGCCGCGCTGAGCGCCGAATCCGCCGACGCCGCGCGCGAGCTGCGCCGCACGCTGCCCGGCGAGAAGGAGTGAGCGGCCATGCGAACCAAGACACGAGGTGACCGAATGAAAATCGTCGCGAACAACGGCCATGCCGTGGACAAGCCCGTCGCCCGCAGTGAGCAGCCGGGCGTGGATAAAGCCGGCGGCGGCGCCCCCGCGGTGCTGGGCACGGCCAACGCCGAGCTCAAGTCGCGCGTGCTCGGCCCGGCCCAGGACGCGCTGGCCGCGCTGCCCGAGATCGACCAGGCCAAGGTCGATGCGCTGCGCGAGGCGCTGGCGCGCGGCGAGATCGGCTTCGACGCCGACCGCCTGGCGCGCCTGATCCAGCGCTTCCACGGAGCCGGCCAGTGAAGAGCAGGAGCACCGAGGCACTGGCGGCGCTGCTGCGCGACCTGCAGGCCGACCGTTCGGCCTACGCACGGCTGCGCGAACTGCTGGAAGCCCAGTTCCAGGCTGCGCTGCGCCACCAGGCCGAGCCGCTTCAACGGCTCTCCGGCGAGATCGTCGCGCTGGTGGACGGCATGGAGGCGCGCGGCCGCCAGCGCGGCCAGCTGCTGCGCCAGCTGCTGGGAACCCAGGGCGAGCCCGGCATGGGCCGGCTGCTGCAGCGGCTGCCGGCCAAGGCGGCACAGGCACTGGGCGACATCTGGACGGCGCTGGAGCAGCAGGTGCGCGACTGCAAGGCGCTGAACCAGCGCAACTGCCAGCTCATCACGGAACAGCAGGCGCTGATGCGCCGCGTGATGGGCGTCGAGGAGGATCTCTATGCTGAATCCTGAACTCCGCATCGGCGGCGGCTTGTCGGCCATGCCGGACGCGCGGCGTGCCAGCGGCGTGGTGGGCTTCGGCGAGCTGTACCGTCAGCTCAACGCCGAGGTCAACCAGTTCATCGAGCGGGGCGACCCGGCCGATGGCCTCAGCCCCGAGGGCCAGGTGCGCCGCCTGCAGGCCGGCCCGGCGCAGCCACCCTCGGCCGAGCAGCAGGCCTGGCTGGCGCGCATTGCGCCACTGGCCGAGGAGGCCGGCCGAGCGTTGGGCGTGGCGCCCGAGGTGCTGTCCGCGCACGCGGCGCTGGAGTCCGGCTGGGGCCAGCGGCCCATCCGCACCGAGGCCGGTGCCGACAGCCACAACCTGTTCGCGCTGAAGGCCACGCCGGCCTGGCGCGGTGGCGTGGCCGAGGTGCAGACCACCGAGTACGAAGGCGGCGTGGCGCTGTCGCAGCGCGTGGGCTTTCGCAGCTATGCCGACGCGGGCAGCGCCTTCCGCGACTTCTCGCAGCTGCTCAGCGGCAGCCCGCGCTACCAGGCCGCCCTGGGCACCGGCAGCGATGCGCTGGCCTATGGCCGCGCGCTGCAGCAAGGCGGCTACGCCACCGACCCGGCCTATGCCGACAAGCTGGCCCGCGTGGCGGCGCAGATCGCCAACGGGAGGAAGTGATGTCAGCGGACGGGTTCCACCAGGCCGGCGTCCAGCACGCGCGCCGAGATGACGCGGCCGGTCGCGCTGTTGCGCACGCGCACGACGGCGTCGCGCGCGCCGGCATCCAGCGCCTCGCCGGCGCCGTGCACCTCGATGCCCTCGCTGCGCGCCACGATGCGCACGCGCTCGCCGCGCTTCACCAGCTGGGCCGGTGCGAGCTGGCGCTTCTGCAGGATCTGGCCCGGCCGCAGGCTGCTGCGCGGCGCCTGGCCCAGCGCGTCCTGCAGCCGGCCCAGCGCGTCGCTGGCCTGGCTGATGTCGCGGCGCTGCATCTCCACGTCGTCCTCGGCCAGGGCCTGGCCGGCGGCCACGCCCTGGCGAGCCACCAGGACCTCGGCGCTGAGGCTGGCACGCACCACGAAGCTCTGCGCCGCCACGGCCGGGCTGCCCGGGCAGTGCGCAGCCAGGCGCAGCCGCGACAGGCTGCGCGCGTCCTGCACCGTGACCTCCCAGCCGCCGGCGCAGGCCGGCGCGGGCCGGGCGGCCAGCGGCGCGAACTGCAGCTCGGGCGCCACCCAGCCCTCGCGGTCGGCGGTGTCCAGCACGGCGCGGCGGGCCGCGTCCTGCACCTGGGCCTCCAGGCTCGCGGCCAGCGTCAGCGCGGGCAGGGCCAGCAGGCCCCACAACAGATTTCTTGGAGAGCGAAGCATGAGCATTGATTTCAGCAAGGCCATGGGCCAGCACGCCGACGCCCTGCGCCTGCGTGCCGAGCGCACCAAGGTGCTGGCCTCGAACATCGCGAATGAGAACACGCCCGGCTACCAGGCGCGCGACGTGGATTTTGCCGCCACGCTGCGCCAGCTCGGCCAGGACGGCGACGGCTGGCTCGCAGACACCGATGCCAGCGACCTGCAGTACCGCGTGCCCTTCCACGCGGCGCAGGACGGCAACACCGTGGAGCTGGGCGTGGAGCAGGCCGCGTTCGCACAGAACGCGCAGGACTTCGGCACCAGCCTCACCTTCCTGAACATGAAGCTCAAGGGCCTGGCCAAGGCCATCAACGGGCAGTAACCCAGCACAGGAGCACACCGATGTCATTCAGACAGATCAGCCAGATCGCGGGTTCGGCCATGGCGGCCCAGACCACGCGGCTCAACACCATCGCCAGCAATCTGGCCAATGCGCAGTCCGCCGCGGGCAGCGAGGACGGCGCCTACCGCGCCAGGAAGCCCGTGTTCGCGGCGCTGCCCGCCACTGCCGGCCAGACCGGCGAGCAGTTCGCCGGCATTCGCGTGCAGGTGCTGGACGTGGTGGAGAGCGACGAGCCGCTGCGGCGCGTCTACGAACCGGAGAACCCGCTGGCCAACGAGCGCGGCGAGGTCTTCTATCCCAACGTCAATCCGGTCGCCGAGATGACCGACATGCTGTCCGCGTCGCGCGCCTTCGAGAGCAACGTCGAGGTGCTGGGCCGCATCAAGGGCATGCAGAACGCGCTGCTGCGCCTGGGAGAGGGCGCATGAGCACGACCACCTATGGCGTCGGCGGCGAGAGCGGCACGGCGGCGGCGGCCACCAAGACCATCACCGGCAACGGCAACGTCACCGACCTGTTCACCAAGCTGCTGGTGGCGCAGATCAAGAACCAGGACCCGACCTCGCCGACCGATCCCAGCCAGATGGTCAACCAGCTGACGCAGCTCAGCCAGATGGAATCGCTGCAGGCCTTGTCGCAGCAGGGCGCGGCGCAGGCCAGCCTGCTGTCCAGCCTGCAGATGCTCAGCCTGGGCGCGCAGGTCGGCTCGAGCGTGCAGGTCCAGGCCTCGCAGCTGAAGCTGGATGCCCAGCCGGTCGAGGCCCGATTCACGCTGGCCAGCAGCAGCAAGACCCAGCTGGTGCTGACCGGCAGCGACGGCGTCGAGCAGCGCATCGACATCGGCCAGCGCGGCGTGGGCCTCAACAGCTACACGCTGGATCCGAAGGCGCTGGGCCTGACGGCCGGCAACTACCAGGTCCGCATCGAGGACGCCATCGGCCAGGCCACGCCGCTGGAGATCGTCGCGACGATCACCGGCGTGCGACTGGCCGGCAATGGCCAGGCCCTGGTGCAGCTGGGCAGCCTCGGCGAATACGCACCCAGCGCCATCACCCAGTTCAACGGCCGTCCGGCCACGAAGTCCTGACCCCCAACCATCAGTCAACGAGGAACAGATCATGAGTTTTGAAATCGCCCGGATGGCCATCAACTCGGTCAGCGAGTCGCTGGACGTCATCAGCAACAACATCGCCAACGCCAGCAGCTACGGCTACAAGTCCAAGCGCGCCAACTTCTCGGCCATGTACGCCGGCAGCATGCCCAACGGCGCCGAGGTGTCCTCGATCACCGAGACCATCAGCACCACGGGCGGCGTGCGCAACACCGGCGGCGCGATGGACGCGATGATCACCGACAACGGCTTCTTCGCCGTGCGCGACAACTCGGGCCAGATCCAGTACACCCGCGTCGGCATGTTCAACGTCGACAAGGACGGCTACGTCATCGACGCCACCGGCCGCAAGGTGCAGGGCTACGCCGCCTTCCGTGACGCGTCCGGCCAACTGGTCGAAGGCGCAGCCCTGGGCCCGTTGGGCGACCTGAAGATCCAGACCGGCCAGATCGGCGCCGTCGCGAGCAGCAAGCTGGCGTACGGCGGCAACCTGTCCTCGGACTGGGCCGTCATCGGTGGGAGCTTCAACAAGGACGACCCGACCACCTTCAACAGCTCCGTGACCTCGGTGGTCTACGACTCGCAGGGCGCCAAGCACACGGTCACGCAGTACTACGTGAAGACCGCGCCCAACACCATCGAGATCAACTACGCGGTCGACGGCGTGCTGCGCGCCACGCCAGCCGGTGACGTCAGCGTCGACGACACCGCCTGGACGATCGTCTCGGCCGGCGCCGGCCCCATGCCGGCGCCGGCAGGCGTCACGATCACGCCGGACGTGGTCGCGCCGGGCGCCGTGCAGACCTACACCTGGACCTATGCCGGCGGCTCGGCGACGCCCGCCGGCTCGGCGACCATCCTGAAGTTCGACGCCAACGGCCAGTTGCAGACCGTCAACGGCGTGCCGAGCCGCCCAAAGCCCTATCCCGCCCCGAGCGACTGGGCGGCGACGACTGCCAACCTCACCGTGGCCCTGGGCACACCGGTGGGCGCGGCGCCGCTGAACGTGGCTCTGGACTACGGCACCATCACCCAGTACTCGGGAGACAGCTCGACACTGCGCAACGTTGCCAACGGCAACGCCGCCGGCATGCTCAACGGCACCAGCATCTCCGCCAACGGCAGCATCATCGCGACCTACACCAACGGCCAGAGCCAGGTGGTCGGCACGCTCGCCGTGGCGACCTTTGCCAACCCCAACGCGCTCAAGCCCGGCGCCAACACCAGTTGGACGGCCAGCGTGGACAGCGGCACGCCGCTGTACTCGACGCCGGGCTCCGCCACCGCCTCGGCGCTGGCCGTGGGCGTTCTGGAGGACTCCAACGTCGACCTGACCGGCGAGCTGGTCAATCTGATGTCCGCCCAGCGCAACTACCAGGCCAACACCAAGGTCATCTCGGCGCAGAGCGACATGATGCAAAGCCTGATGCAGGCCATCTGAGCGTGATGAGCCCCCACATTCACTTCGTTCATTGCCCCGCGAGGGGGCGTTCAGCGCCCTTCGGGCATCCGGGCGGGCACTGACATGGACGCACTGATCTACACCGCGATGAGCGGCGCCGAGCGGGTGCTGCGTGCCCAGCAGGTGCACGCCAACAACCTCGCCAACGCCGACACCGCGGGCTTTCGCGCCAACATGGCGCTGTTCAGCAGCCGCCAGGTGGAAGGCGCCGGCTATGCGGCGCGCCATCTCAACCAGCTCGGCAGCGACGCCGTCAGCGCCCGCGAGGGCACGCAACGCGACACCGGCCGCGAGCTGGACGTGGCCCTCCAGGGCCCCGGCCTGTTCGCCGTGCAGGTGACGCAGGGCGGCGAAAGCCACGAGGGCTACACGCGCGCCGGCAATCTCACCGTCGACGCCGACGGCCAGCTGCGCCTGGGGCAGCACGCCGTGCTGGGCGAGGGCGGCGCCATCACGCTGCCGCCATACAGCAAGCTGGAGATCAGCGCCGACGGCGTCATCTCGGTGCGCAGCGGCGACGCCGTGGAACTGCAGCAGGTCGACAGGCTCAAGCTCGTCAACCCCGAGTACAGCCAGCTCCGCAAGGACGAGGCTGGCCTGCTGGTGGCGCGCAACGGCGAGCCGCTGGCGGCCGACGCCGGCGTGCGCGTGGCCAGCGGCCGCCTGGAGGGCAGCAATGTGTCAGCCGTCGAGGAGATGGTCGCGACCATGAACCTGTCGCGCGACTTCGAAATCCAGATGCGCTTGTTCAAGTCGGCCGACACCATGGCCGACGCGGGCAACCGCCTCATCCGCGAGTAAGACTCACAAGGAGAACCCGATGAACCCCGCCATGTGGATCAGCAAGACCGGCGTGCAGGCACAGGATGCCAAGCTGCAGGCCGTGGCCAACAACCTGGCCAACGTCAACACCGTGGGCTTCAAGCGCGACCGCGTCGTGTTCGAAGACCTCTTCTATCAAGTCGAGCGCCAACCCGGCGCCCAGGGCGACGACGGCAACCCCGCGCCCACCGGGGTGCAGCTCGGCAACGGCACGCGCGTGGTCGGCACGCAGAAGGTGTTCACCAACGGCAGCCTGCAGACCACCGGCCAGACGCTGGACGTGGCCATCGTGGGCCAGGGCTTCCTGCAGGTGGCCGGGCCTAACGGCCGCACCGCCTACACGCGCGCCGGCCAACTGCAGGTCAACACCAACGGCCAGCTCACCAACGCCCAGGGCCTGGTGCTGCAGCCCGAGATCACCATCCCCGCCAATGCGACCTCGGTGACCATCGCGGAGAACGGCGCCGTCAGCGCCACGGTCGGCGCCGCGAGCGCACCCACGGAGCTGGGGCAGTTGCGCCTGGCCAACTTCATCAACCCGACGGGCCTGCTCGCACTGGGCGACAACCTGTACCAGGAAACGGCGGCCAGCGGCGCGCCCAACGAGGGCGTGGCCGGCCTGGACGGCCTGGGCAAGATCAAGCAGGGCGCACTGGAGGGCTCCAACGTGCAGGTCGTCGAGGAGATGGTCGACATGATCGCCGCGCAGCGCACCTATGAGATGAACACCAAGGTGCTCTCGGCCGCAGACAACATGCTGCAGACGCTGGCCCAGGCCGCCCGCTGACATGATGACGCGCCGCCTGCCCGCCGTCGTCCTGTGCTGCGCCGCGCTGCTGCTGAGCGGCTGCTCGGTGCTGCGTCCCGCGCCGCTGCCCGCTGCCGAACCGCAGGCGCTGCCGGCGGCGCAGGTCGTCGGCACGCCGGCGCGCGCGCGCGCCGGCGGCGTGTTCGTGGCCGAGCGCGCCACGCCGCTGACCTCCGACACGCGGGCCTTCCGACCGGGCGACGTGCTGACCGTGCTGCTCGAGGAAGTCACGCAGGCCAGCAAGAAGGCCGACACCACGCTGGGCAAACAGAGCAACGGCAGCTTCGCCATGGGCGTGCGCAACATCGGCAGCAGCGGCAACGTCGGCATGGACCGCGACTTCGCGGGCCGCGCCACCAGCAGCCAGCAGAACGCGCTCAGCGGCGCGATCACCGTGGTCGTCAGCGAGGTGATGCCCAACGGCCTGCTGAAGGTGCAGGGCGAGAAGAGCCTGTACCTGAACCAGGGCGAGGAGCTGATCCGCCTGGGCGGCTATGTGCGTCCGTCCGACGTGGACAGCGACAACCGCATCTCGTCGCAGCGCATCGCCAATGCGCGCATCGCCTACGCCGGCCAGGGTGACCTGGCCAACGCCAACACGCCGGGCTGGCTGACGCGCTGGTTCGTCAACCCCCTGACGCCCTTCTGAGACCTCCATCCATGAAGCACTTGTTCGTATCGGTGGCCGTCGCCCTGGGCGCGCTGCTCGCGCTGCCCGCGCAGGCCGCCCAGGCGCTGGGCCGGCTCGTGCATGTCGAGGGCATGCGCGAGAACCAGTTGCTTGGCTATGGCCTGGTCGTGGGGCTGAACGGCAGCGGCGACAGCACGCAGGTCAAGTTCGCCGGCCAGTCCGTCAACAACCTGCTCAAGCAGTTCGGCGTCAAGCAGGGCCAGAACGTCGATCCCAAGTCCAAGAACGTGGCCACGGTGACGGTCAGCGCCACATTCCCGAGCGGATTCCGGCGTGGCCAGACCATCGACGTGACGGTGTCGTCCATGGGCGACGCCAAGAGCCTGCGCGGCGGCGTGCTGTTGCTGACGCAGCTGCAGGCGGCCGACGGCGAGGTCTACGCGTTGGCCCAGGGCAACCTCGTCGTGGGTGGCCTGTCCGCGCAGGGGCAAAGCGGCTCCAGCGTCACCGTGAACACCCCCACCACGGGGCGCATCCCCAATGGTGCCACGGTGGAGCGTGAGATCGACAACGACATCTCGAGCGGCCCCAGCGTGCGCCTGAGCCTGAAGCGCCCCAGCTTCGAGGCGGCCACGGCCATCGTCCAGGCCATCAACGCGCGTTTCGGGCAGGACATCGCCAGCACGCGTGACGCCACCAGCGTGGAAGTGCAGGCGCCAGAGCAGCCCACCCAGCGCGTGGCCTTCATCGCGCAGCTGCAGGCGCTGGGCGTGGAGACCGGCCAGGGCTTGCCCAAGGTGGTGTTCAACTCGCGCACCGGCACGGTGGTCATTGCCGATGGCGTGCGCGTGCGCGCTGTGGCGGTGTCGCACGGCTCGCTCAAGGTCGTCATCAGTGAGCGCCCGCAGGTCAGCCAGCCGGCTCCGTTCAGCCAGGGGCAGACGCAGACAGTGCCGCAGTCGCGGGTGGCCGTCGACCAGGGTAACGGCCACATGATGCGCTGGCCCGCCGGCACCAGCCTGCAGGCCATCGTCGACACCATCAACAGCATCGGCGCCAACCCCGACGACATCATGGCCATCCTTCAGGCGCTGGATCAGGCCGGGGCCATCGACGGCGAACTCCAGGTGATCTGACCATGAAGCTCGAATCCGCATCCTCCACGCCTGCTGTCACGACCGACGCCGACGCTCGCCTGCGCCATCGTGCGACGGACGCGGCCGTCAAGTTCGAGGCGCAGTTCATCCGCCAGATGCTGGGCCAGATGCGCTCGGCCACGCGCGAGCTGGCCGATGACGACAGCCCTGCCAAGCAGCGCACCCACGAGCAGATGGCCGACTTCGCCGACGGTCTGGTGGCCGATTCGCTGGCCGGGCAGCGTGCCTTCGGCATTGCCGACCTGCTGCTCAGGCAGCTCCTGCCGGCGCCGGATTTAAGCGCTGGCGCTTCCCGGTCGCCTTCCCACGACTGAGCCCCAGCGCCTTTCGCCGGCCGACACCATGAGCATGATCAACAACGCCCTGTCGGGCGCGATCGCAGCGCAGACGGCGCTCAACACCACCAGCCAGAACATCGCCAATGCCGCGACGCCGGGCTACACGCGCCAGGGCGTGCTGCTGACGTCACTGCAGGCCGTGGGCGGCGGCACGAACGCGGCTGGCAACGGCGTGCAGGTCAGCGCGCTGATCCGCTTCGCGGACGGCTACAAGTCCCTGCAGATGTGGAAGACCGCCTCGGAGCTCGGCCGTTACGACGCCGGCCAGCCCTACCTGAACCAGCTCGAGTCGGTGATGTCGGACGACACCTCCAACATCAACAACGCGCTGGACGGCTTCTTCGCGTCGCTCAATGCCGCCAGCGTGCAGCCCGACTCGGCTGCGCTGCGCTCGCAGGTGCTGACCTCGGCGGACACGCTGGTGCGACGCATCGCCAGCCAGCAGCAGCTCTTCTCCACGCAGCAGAACGCGCTGCGGGACCAGCGTGGCGCGGCCATCAACCAGGTCAATGGCTATACGGCCGACATCGCGCTGCTGAACAAGCAGATCGCCGCGGCCCAGGCAGGCGGGCTGAACACCTCGGGTTTGCTGGATGCGCGTGACCAGCGCATCGACGCGCTGGCCGCGCTCGTGGGCGTGCAGGTGGTGGCGCAGCCCGACGGCACGGTCAACGTGTCGCTGACCAACGGCCAGCCGCTGCTGGTGGGTGCCGAGTCGGCGGTGATGGGCCAGTCTGCCGGCCAACTGGAGCTGCGCTTCGCCAACACCACCTTCGGCGTGTCCAGCCAGGGGCTGGGCGGCCAGCTCGGCGGCATCATCGACTATGAGAAGCAGGTGCTGGAGCCCATGCAGACCACGGTCAAGGAGCTGGCCGCCGGCATCGCGACGCTGTTCAACGGCCAACTGGCCGCGGCCGGTGGCGTGCCGCTGTTCGTGCTCAACGGCACCCAGCTGGAGATCTCCACCACCATCACCGCCGCCACGCTGGCCTTCGCGGCGCCGGGCGAGGGCGCGGGCGGCGGCGGCAATCTAAAGGAGCTGATCAAGCTCAAGAACAGCACCGTCGTCGTGACCCAGTTCGGCGGCACGCCGACCGTGCTGGGCGACATCTATACGCAGCTGGTCGGCACGCTGGGCGTGCGCAGCCAGCAGAACCAGGCGGCGCAGACCACTGCCCAGGCCGTGCGTGACCAGTCGCAGGCCAACTGGGCCTCCACCAGCGGCGTCAACAGCGACGAAGAGGCCATCAGCCTGATGCAGTACCAGCAGATGTACCAGGCCAACATGAGGGTCATCGCCGCGGCCGGCAAGCTGTTCGACAGCACGCTCGCAGCCTTCTAGTCCGCGATCCTCATCGGAGACACCATGCGCATCGCCACCAGCCAGTACAGCCAGACCATGAACACCGCCCTGCAGACGGCCAACGCCGGTCTGACCCAGGTGATGAGCCAGATGGCGTCCGGCAGCCGCATCCTCAAGCCCTCGGACGACACCATCAGCACCGTGCGCCTGGCACGCCTGTCGCGCGAGGAGGCGGCGCTGGACCAGTACCGCAGCAACATCGCGGCGCTGACAACGCGGCTGCAGAACAACGAGACCACGCTGACCAGCATGCAGGACGACCTGCTGATGGTGCGCGACCTGATGGCCTGGGCGGCCGACGGCGCCTCCACGCCCGAGGACGTGAAAGCCATGGCCACCTCGCTGGAGTCGCTGCGCGACAGCCTGTTCTACAGCGCCAACACCCGCAACACGGAGGGCCAGTGGATGTTCTCGGGCACGGCCTCCAACGTGCCGACCCTGCAACTCACGGCCGGCGTCTACAGCTTCGGGCCGGGCGTCAACACGCAGACCCAGCAGGTGGCCGTGGGCGACGGCGTGACCATCGCCGCCAACGTGTCGCTGCAGGAGTACGGGCTGGACGCCTTTCTGAACAACCTCCAGGCCGCCATCACCGCGTTCAGCAACGGCAGCTACGTCACCGGCAATCCCGCGGGTGCGCAGATCGACGCGGTCGATGGCCTGCTGGACTTCCTCAGCGCCCAGATCGCCCAGCAGGGCGGGCGCCAGAACGTCATCAACACGATGGATGACAACCACGCCGCGGTCAGCCTGTCCAACAAGGAGGCCACGCTGGCCCTGGGCAAGGTGGACTACGCCGAGGCGGCCATCCGGCTGAACAGCTATGAGCTGGCCGTGCAGGCCACGCAGAAGGCCTACGCTCGCGTCAGCAACCTGAGCCTGTTCGACGTGCTCTGATGCCCACGCTACCGGCCGTTCCCGCCCTCCACAACCAGCCCGCCCGTGCTGCAGGCCGTCCCTCGGGCACGGCGCTGGCGCCCCTTGCCACCGCCGGTCGCGCGGTTGCGCCGGCGCCCGCCCCCAGCGTCGAGGCACAGCCACTGCGCCTCGCGGCGCGCGGTGCCGGCGCACGCGAACCCGGTGCGCAGCAGCGTCTGGGCGCGCTGCAGCAAGGCCTGGCCTATGCGCAACGGCTGGATGCGGCGCTGCAGCAGCTCAAGAGCGGGCTGAGCCTCACGCTGGCGCGCAACCTGCCCGCCAGTCCGCTGGATCTGCCGGCCCGCGTGGACGGCATCGCCCGCCTGTGGCAGGCCCGCGAGCCCGAGGCCGCCGGCCAGATCGACGCCCGCCTGCAGGCGGTGGCCGAAGGCCGTCAGCCGCAGCGCGAGTTCAGCCTGCGTGGGCTGGACGGCAACAGCCTCGCCGCCTCGGGCGCCGAGACCCTTCGCCTGACGCTGCCCGGCCAGGGCCGCGCGCTCAGCATCCATCTTGACGGGCAGGGGCTGGACAGCCATCTTCGCGCCCTCGCCCAGGGCCTGGCCGGCCTGGGCGTGCAGACCCGCGCGCAGGCCGACGGCGGTGTTGTGCTGGCCGTGGCCGAGGACCGCTGGCCGGCGCTGCGCGATGGACTGCAGCTGCGCGGCGACGGCCGGCGCTTCCCCAGCGGCCAGCCCGTTCGCGCGGTGCTGGATGCCCAGCCCGACGCCATGCAGCCGTCCGGCTGGCGGGTGGATGGTGCCGAGGCCCAGCGCACCAGCCTGGCCGGCGTGGTGCAGGCGCAGCAGCAGCTGGGCCTGGCTCGACAGGCCTTGGGCCAGCGCCTGCAGGCCGCGTCGGCGGCGGCACCCACGCCCGACGCGGCCGAGGCCGCCGCCGTGGCGCGCCTGGCCCGTGACTTCGCCGAGGCAGGGCAGGGTGCGCCGCTGGACTACGAGCAGCTGTGCGACCTGCTGCCTGCCGTGGCCGGCGTGCATCGCGCCCGCGTGGACCAGTTGCTGACGGCCGGCGCGGCCTAGGCCGCATCGACGCAGACGCCGACTGTGAGGGGCCTCTCCCTGTTCCGGCTGGGCTCGCGCCGCGAGCGTGCCGCGGCCGATGAGCCGCGCGAAGCCCCCGCGGGCATCGAGGCCGCCGGCCCCGCGGACGCCCCCGCGCCGATGCCGGCGGGTGAGCGCCGCAGCACGCCGCGCCGTGACTCGCCGCTGGTGCCGGCGCTGCGTGCCGAGTTCAAGCTGCTGGGCCGGCCACGCAGCTTCAACATCGACGACCTGTCCCTGGGCGGCCTGGGCCTGCGCGGCGCCGTGGACGAGGGCCGCGGCATCTTCGTCGGCCAGCGGCTGGCGCGGGTGCAACTGGTGCTCGGCGCGCACGAGGCGCTGGCGGCCGACCTTGAGGTGCGCTCCCGGCGCAACTTCCGCTCCTTCCTGGTGGGCGAGCAGGTCCACATCGGCTGCCGCTTCGTCGGCCTGGATCCCGAGGCCGAGGAGGAGCTCAAGCAGTTGCTCGACGGGCTGGCCGAGATCCGCGGCGCCGTCCACGGGCGTCGCTGAGCGCCGCAGCCTCGACCCGGCGTGACGGAATGCACGCTGGCGCCGCGGATGCAAGCCGATGCGAATTTGCTGCACGGCGCATTTAAGTTCCGCACCGCGGTGGCCGCCTTGTGCTGGTGAGGGCAGGAAAGCTTGCCCCGCCAAGCAGATCAACCCCATCCCCCTTTGGAGCCCCCCATGCTGAGCCTGAACACCAACGCATCGGCCCTGTCGACCCAGACCTCGCTGAGCAAGACCCAGACCGCCCTGTCGACCTCGATGACCCGCCTGGGCACGGGCTTCCGCGTCAACTCCGCGATGGACGACGCCGCCGGCCTGCAGATCGCCACCCGCCTGAAGGCGCAGACCAGTGGCATGGCCGTGGCGATGAAGAACACGCAGAACGGCATCTCGATGATGCAGACCGCCGAAGGCGCGCTGGACGAGGTCTCCAACATCATGGTCCGCATGAAGGACCTGGCCACCGAAGCCTTCTCGGCCTCCACCACCACGAACGACAAGACTGCCATGCAGTCTGAGTACGACGCGCTGGGCAAGGAACTGGCCAACATCGTCAAGAACACCTCGTTCGGCGGCACAAACCTGTTCTCCGACGGCACGACGACCGACGGCAGCAACGGCCTGCTGTCCACCACCGGTGGCATCACCTTCCAGATCGGCGCCGCCTCCGGCGAAACGATGACGGTGGACCTGGCCACCAACCTGACGGCCCTGGCGACCGCACTCAGCAACGTGGCCGGCACGTACGCCACGCCCGGCACGCCTGGCACCGAACTGAGCGCCACCACCAACACGCTGCTCACCACGCTGACCACCGGCATCGCAGCCGTGGGTACGCTGCGCGCCGACCTGGGCGCCGCGTCCAACCGCCTGGACCATGTCTACAACAACCTGCAGAACATGAGCACCAACACCAAAGCTGCCACGGGCCGCATCATGGACGTGGATTACGCGACCGAAACGTCCAACATGACGACCAAGCAGATGCTGATGCAGGCCAGCACCTCCATGCTCAAGCAGGCCAACAGCATGTCCGGCATGGTCATGTCGCTGCTGCAGTGATGAGCCGCCGACAGGCATGAAGAAACCGGGCCTTGGCCCGGTTTTTTTACTGGCGATTCGAGATCCGGTGGCCGGATTTAGTTCTAGCGGGTATCGGTCGCCTTTCAAGAGTGCAAACCCCTTCAGCCCATGAACGCCACCATCCCTGCCCTGAGCCCCCTGCGTCCCGTCGATGCCTGGCTCCACCAGGCTGGCGGGCGCGAGGCGCAGGTCGGCGAGTTGTTGCGCCTGCGGGTGGCCCTGGCCGCCGAGGGCGGGCTGCTGGGCGAGACGGAAGACGGGCTACAGGTGGGCCTGCCTCCCGGGCTGGGGCGGCCGGGCGACCTGCTGCTGATGCGCGTGCTGTCTCGCGAGCCGCGGCTGCAGCTGCAGCTGATGCAGCGCGAGGCGGTATCCGACGCGGCACCCGACGAGCTCCCGGGAGGCGACTGGGGCTTGCGTGCCTTGCGGCCGGACCAGGGGCGTCTGCAGCGCTGGCATCTTGACCAGGATGCGCGGCAGCCGGCCCTGGCGGGGCAGTGGCGCAGCCAGTTGCTGTCCGAGCAGTTGCGTGCACCGCAGGGCCTGGCAGGACAGATGCCTGGTCCGGAACCCCCCTGGGCTGCCCATGCGGCGCCGGTGCAACTGGTGGGCTGGCTGGGGCAGTTGCTGTGGCTGCGCCTGCTGGGTCCGCTGAGCGGCTTCTGGCCATTGCCGGCCGTGCGTGACGACGTGGGCCGCGAAGGCGGGGATGCGCTGATGGAGCCGGGCGTGCAGGAGGACGGGGCATGCCTGTGCCTGAACCTGGACACGCCCGAGGGCTGGGTGCTGGTGCTGATGCAATGGCACCACGGCCTGCTGCTGCACTGTTGCGCCGAACGCGCCGAGGCGCTGCCCTGGATGCGAGCGCGGCTGCCTGCCGTGGCGCGGGCGCTGGCTGCCATGCCGCTGCGGCTGCGCCATTGCAGCCTGGGCCTGCGCCCGCCGCCGCTGCCGGAGGCCGGGCCCGCGCAGCGTGCACAGGCCCTGGCGTCGGCGGCCAGCTTGCCGCTGTTCCGCGCGGCGGCGGAGATCGCCCGCCTCTTGCAGGTCCAGCCGACCTAGATGCCCGCGCCGGCCTCGAAGAGGCTGAGCCTGGCCGTGCTGAGCTTGACGCGCTGGCCGCCCTGAGGCGCAGCTCGTCGGCTTGGTCGCGCGTCAGCTCGGCTTCTAGCGGCTGGCCGTCCGGGCCGATCAGCTCGACGCGGGCGCTCGCGCCGAAGGCCAGCACGCGCTCCACGGTGGCATCCAGGCCGGGGGCGGTGAGGATCTGCAGCTCGTGCGGAGGGGCGTAGGTCTGCACCTGGCCCTCGCCCTGGGCTGCATGCGCACCGGGCAGTTGGCGCTCGCCCATGTGCAGCACGCCGCCGCGTGCATGGCCGATGAAGCGGTTGACCGCGCCGAGGAAGCCGTAGACGAAGGGCGTGGCCGGGCGCTCGTAGACCTCCTGCGGCGTGCCGACCTGTTCCACGCGGCCGTGGTCCATCAGCACGATGCGGTCGGCCACCTCCAGCGCTTCGTCCTGGTCGTGCGTGACGAAGATGCTGGTGATGTGAAGCTCGTCGTGCAGGCGACGCAGCCAGCCGGATAGCGCGGCGCATGATGTCGGCGGCTGGATCGCGGAGGGCGGCCTTGATCTTCGGGGCTACCGGCATGAAGTTGCCGTCGCCTCCGATGATGACGATGGTGCCAATGTGGTCGAAGCGCCCGATGTCTTCGTTCGCATCCAAGTACAACTTGGTGTCGGCCCCATTCCTGGCCGCGGCGCCAAGCGGGACGAGCTGGATCAGTTCGACGGCGCTCTGCAGCAGGGCATCACGGTAGCGGCCGAAGAACTGTCAGTCGCCGTCGGCGCGGTTGATGGCCACCGGGCCGAAGGACGCGCTCAGTTCGACCATGGCTTGGACATCGACCAGTGGCTCGTGGACCTTGAACCGGTCGTCCTGCCTTGCGTAGGTGCATTCGCCATGCCTGGCGTCAACCAGGCACGCTTGGAGGTTCTCAAAGTCCCAGTACATCGCGACCGAGGCGTTGTCGTCCTTGGCGCCCGTGCTCATGGCGTCCCTTCCCTTGATCGCTCATCCTAGAGTCAGTCTGCATAAATCGGTCAGCAAGAGCTGAATCGAGCTGATCGTGTTATGCAGACTGACTCTAGACCTTGAGCTGGCCCCCTGAATCTCCAGACACTGCTGGCCGATATCCGCCGGCACATCGTCGAGTTGGGCGGCTACGGGTCAGTCTCAATCGTTGGCAGACGCTCTTTCGGCGAGTACTGGGCTGTATCAGGTCCGTCGACGCCCCTCAGTCTGTTCCGCGGCCCACCGCAGTTCTTCGGAATATGTCGGACTGAAAGACTCGTGCCGCTCAGCCCGCCAGCGCAATTCCGCTGCTCTAGAGGACGCTCTGAGATTTCGCAGCCAGCCTGCGAGCGGCAGGGCAGCCAGCTTCCGGACGCCAACGCGGGAAGTTAGGAGCGAGGCCAAGCGGCCCGCTTTGGCACCTACTGTTGTGCGTAGCATCTCGGCCTCCTATCGACTCAGCTGAACCGGGTTGGGCGGCTCGTACTCGGTGCTGCCGAACAGGATGGATGCCCAGTGCCGCATGGGGTTGCTGCGCAGTTCCATCCCCATGCGCAGGTACGGCAGCACCACGTAGCGCAAGGGGTTCACGCAGAGGTCAGCCTGCGGATCGAACAGGCCTGTCCGTGGGAGATAGGCCGGCGGCTCGACATAGGTGCCGAAGAGGCGGTCCCAGACAGTCAGCCTCGCGCCAAAGTTGCAGCCGGTGCCATGCGGACCGGCAACCTCGCAGGAGTGGTGCATGTAATGGATGCCCACAGTCACAAAGACGTACCTCAGAGCGCGGAGCAGGTGCGACCTTGATTCCACCCAGTACAAGACGATGGAATGAGATGGATCGATCAGGGTGTCGACCACCATGAGCACGACCAGCGCCAGGCCTGCTTGATGGATGTCCGTGGTGAAGAGCTTGGACAGCAGGGGCAGCAACAAGAGCGACAGCCCGCCGGCCGCTTGCAATGGCAGCCAGCTCGGCTCGATGGCGCAGGTCATCTGCGTCAGATTGCGGTTCCGATGGTGGTGGATGTGTCCCAGATTCCAAAACAGGCGCCGTCCATGACAAACACGATGCGACCAGTAGAAACAGAAGTCACCCACCAAGGCGGCGATGACCAAGGCGACCGACCCATTCAAGTCGATCAGCGTCGGGACCTTGGCGATGAACTCGTCATAGTGGGTCAGGAGTTGCCGCAGCGGCTGGTTCAGGACCGCGAAGAGCGCAGCCGCCGAGAACAGTCCGTTGACCAGCGACACATTGATCATCGACTCCCAGTCGAAAGGGCGTCCAGTAATCTGTCGATGGAACACCATGTCGAGCCAGGCCACGACGATATTGAAGAGGGCTCGCGCAATGCCGATCCAGATCAGCAGCTCTGCCATCGATTTGGGCAGTGAGCCGACGGCCAGGTCTGGCACCATGTAGAAGATGCGAACGGCCTTTGCGTCCATCAAGGCACCGAAATTGCGGATCACGTCCTGCTGCCAGGTGCCATAGGCTATGGCACTCAAGGCCAGCACCATCAGCAGCGTGCGCTGCCAGCCAGACCGCCTGAACTCCAGGTCCTTGTGCCAAAGCGGCCTACCTATGGCTTGCAGGAGGGAAGCAGGCTTCCTCTGGATGCGAGTGGTGCGATTGATGGGGCAAAGGGGGGCCGCAGCATGCGTGGATGCCGTGGTGTTTCCCCCCAAACTGTCTTCGAAGTTTTTCATGGGGTCCTCCGCTGAGAAATGAAATGGCCGCCGCAACGGCACCGTCTAGACAAGATGCGTGAGAGGGGGTGCTCGAGAACGAGCAGGTGGTCGGCACGCGCGGTGCGTCACGGCCACCCTGGCGCCACCAAGGGCGGGGGCCGGCTGTCGCTGAGCGGTGCGGCGGGCTTCCGCGACGGATGCATTCATCGGCAACTGCATCGACCTAGAACCAGGTCTCAAAATGCACGCCCCAGGTCGTGCCAACCCCGGTTGAATCCAGGTGGGTATTGAACGCCGCGTTGAGCAGTGCCTGTTGGTTCCACCAAGCCCTCGTCACATAGAAGCGCAATTCGGGGCGGCTCCAGTAGTCCGGCGAGAGAGCAAGCGTTGGCGCCAAGGTGAGCTTGTGCAGTGCAGCCATCGCGCCACCGTCCTTGCGCGTGCGAGTCGCGCCGGCCTCCGCCTGCAGCTTGAGGAAAGGTTTGATGGCATAGGCCACGCGTGCGCCAGCGCTCCAGGAGCGCTGCTCGTGATCGCCGGAGGTTTCGCGGGCCAGCATGACCATAGCCTCGCCACCCCACGGGCCGCTCTGCCACGACGGCGATGATGCAATCCGCCAATCTCTGCGGTGCAATGGGCGGTCGAGATCTCCGGCGTTGACGTTGAGTCCTGCCGAACCCTCAGCGACCTGAATCCACAACCGATGAGTCAGGCCAAATGTCGGCATCTGCAGTCGATGCAGCGCCGTCAGCGCTGCTCCCGATTGGTGGCTCTTGATGAGCGTCGCGTAGAGGGACAGCGTCCCAAACCCCTCTTCGGATGGGGCACTGCTTTCCCCCAAACCTCCTCCCGTCAAAGGGACGTCTTCGTACTCAAGGTTCAGACGTCGAACGGAAGGGCCTGTTTCATTGGTGTAGGCGGCAATGCCGGCCTGTCCCGGTCCGATCGCGATTCGCCGGATGCCGGCTCCGATGCCGGCCATCTCCACAAAGAACGCGTCGACCAGATGCACATCGCCTCGACGACCACGCTCCTTGCCGACCCACAGAGTGGCTTCGGGTGCGACGCGCCATCCACGCGCTTCTATCCAGAGCTGGGCGACCTGCAAGCCGGCGCCCTTGCCCGTATCTGGAACGTAGTCGCTCAGCATGAGCGATTCCCGAACCTGCATGCCGTCGACAGTGCCGCGATGAGCCAAGAGGAACTCCCCATAGACATCGCATTCGTTGCCGAGCCGGTACTTGAGTCCCGTGCCCCCCAACGCATAGCAGGCCCGTCCCTTATGGTCGGGGGCCTCGCCCAGGCCGGCGCGCAGGTAACCGCCAAAGCTCACATCAGCCTTGGCGGCCATTGCTGCCCACAAGCCGCCGACGAGGACGAGGCGACGGAGTTGCCGTGACGGGTGGGTTGAAACGATAGGCATGAGTGAGCCCTTGGCGCTGCGACAGCAGCGTCGTACGTGATCAAGTCGTGAAGGTGGAGCCCTAGAGGGCTAGGCGAGCGCGGTTGTCGCCGTCAGCGATTGCATCAGTCGACGACGTACGCCGGCGGCCCTTCGAAGTCAGCCTTGCCGACATGAACTCCGGATGCCCGCAACAGCGCGTAGATCATCGACAGATGAAAGTAGGCGTTGGGGATCACATAGCGATCAACGAACGCCGATGCCGTGAATCGGCGCCGATGCCCCCGGCGCTCGACGATGACGGGAGCGTCGCCGACCAACGGCTGCTTGGCTGCTGCAGTGGTCTCAAGATCAAGGACGGCCTGCCTCGTGGCCTTGAGGCGCTTAATAGCCGCGTCGAGGTTCTCATCGAGCCGGCCGAGAGAGTCTTCGTCGCCGCGGTTGAAGACCCATTGGACTGCGGGCTGCTCCCGTGGTGTCACCCCCTGCAGAAGCGCCGCCGCCCCGAGCAGGCTGTCGGACAGCACCTTGACCTGATGGGCCAGCGAGAACATGTCAGGCGCCAAGCGATGCCGAAGAGTCGCGATTTGAGCTTCAGGCGTCAATTCGCGCACCGCCGTTTCGAAGAGGTGGATGGCGCGCTCCAGCACCCCGGCCAGCAGGCCGCAGACGGCCGTCAGCTGAATGGTGTTGCTGGCGGTGGATGGCATGTTGGCAATGACCATGGCGAAGGCTCCCCTGAGATGCCGCCATCATCCCCGGGCTGGCATCAAAGCGATGCTACTGAAGCTTCAAAGATAATTTGAAGATGAACTACAGCATCAACGATTTGAAGATATTTTCTTGGGTCGTTTCCCATCAGAGCCTGAGTGCGGCGGCGAGGCAAGCTCAGGTGACGCCGGCGGCCGTCAGCGCGATCGTCAAGCGCCTGGAAACGGATGTCGGGGTACGCCTCTTGGAGCGGAACAGCCGGGCCTGCCGGTTGACAGCGGCTGGCGAACAATTCCATGCGGCGGCGGAATCGGCGTTGACTTCATTGCGGGAGTGCGAAAGCGCCGTCCGCCACGCCGGACGCGAGCCTCATGGCTCGGTCCGCATTGCCGCGCCTGCTGATCTCAGCCGCACGGCGCTCACGCACTGCCTGGACGAATTCCAGCGCCGGTACCCGAATGTCGAGGTCGTGGTTTCGCTGTCTGACTCCGTGCAGGATTTGATGCGCAATGCCATTGATCTGGCCTTGCGCTATGGGGACCTTCCAGACTCTTCATTGGTGGCGCGCAAGCTCTGCTCGACGCGCCGCGTGACAGTGGCTGCGCCTGCCTATTGGGATCGGCGCGGTCGGCCCGCCGCGCCCGAAGACCTTCAGTCCCATGATTGCCTCTGCTTCAACGTCGGTGGCAAGCTTGACGCGGTATGGCGGTACAACGGGAAGCAGGGACGCGTTCAGCGCATCCTCGTGCATGGACGTCGCCATAGCAATGACAGCTCGCTTGTCAGACAATGGGCCATAGAGGGCCTGGGGGTCATCAACAAGTCAGATCTCGATGTCCGAGAAGACATCGCGGCCGGAAGGCTAGAACAGGTTCTGACGGAATGGGAAGGGCCGCAGATCCCATTGAGCTTGGTCTACGCGGGTAGCAGCCGACGCCCAGCCGCGGTTCTAGCGTTGGCGAACTTCCTCCAACATCATCTGATCGACTGAGAGCCGGGGTACTGCCGGCGGCCTCGGAGTCCGGCTCTTATCGTCTGATGAGCGCCGTCCTGGACTCGTGTACCCACGCTGTCTCAAGTCCGTCCACCCTGAAGAGGTGCGGCCTGAAGGAGTAGCTGGAGAAGGCCCGCGGCGAGGCCCGCTCTAGTCGTACAGAGGCGGAACGCAGTCAGGTTGAGCTGTCGACCGAGCGCACCGCCCGTCAGCGGGTGGAGGCCGAACTGGCCGCGTTGCGCCTCGAACACGGTCAGGTCAGCACCAGTGAAAGGAAGGCGGCGGATTCCATGTCGCTCTCAGCGGGCTGCGCCGGCGGAAGGCGAGGGTTGCGATGCCAGCCACTCCGCGTACTCGGTGTCGAACCGCGTGTCCCAGCTGCCGAGCTGGGTTTTCGCCGAAGCGCTGAACTCGGTGACAGCGTCACCTGCCATGGACGGACCGGCATGAAGAAGCACTGGCCACGCCAGCTGAATTCGCCCGCCGCCCCATCTCCATGGGAAGGGCTGCGAGTAGTGCGTCGCGTCGACCAAGCGCGAGCGGAAGTAGCCTGAGCAGGCTCAGTAAACGCTGCCCATTTGATGCCCTGATGGACTGTCCCAAGGTCCGGCGTTTCGCAAGCGAAAGGAGAACATATGCCCTTTCAAGAATGGCTCCCGCTCTACCTACTTTTTGGGCTGATCGTTGCCGGCCTGGGCGGACTGGGCGCGTACATCGGATAGAAGCGCAATGCGCGCGGCAAGGCCATGCGAAGCGCGCACCTCAAGGGCGTGCCTTTCCAGAGGGACGCTGATTGACCTCCTTCCAGGCGCACACTGAGCACGCAGCCTGCGTCATCACTATGAATGCTTGGAGATCGCATATCGGTGAACCCCAGCAGCTCCGCGATGTAGGTAATTTCCACTTGACCCCGGGGCGATTCTGAGGCGATACCGAGCGTGTTCATCTGCTCTGGACTCGGTGAACTCAGAGACAACAGCGGGCGTGGTGCGCTTGAACGTGTCGAGGTGCTGGAAGTCCCCATCCACAAAAGTAGGTGACCGCCTCTACGCCATGCTCTGAGCTGGAGACTTAGTCGGAAAGAATCCGGCTCGCGCCCGGCGTACCCGGGTTATCAGGGGCGGAAGCATGTCAGCTACAAAAGCGGCCAGCAGGGCTGTGAGTTCGTTTTCGTCACCTGCTTTTCGCATCGTCGCCAGTATCGCTGCCTTGTCGGCGTTGATGCTTCCCCTTCAGTCGGCGCACGCTACTGACAGAGAGGCAGCGAGGGCGGCCTTCAAGTCGGCCTATCCCTCGATGAGGTCGGTGCAGACCAACGCGTCCCCCAGCTTTAGTGATCCGGTAGGGAATGGTCCGTCGCAATTCGACCCCGCCAACTACTTCGACAACAAGGAGTTGATCAGGGCGCCGCGCGCGATTCATTCATTGGACGTAGGCCTCTTCGGTGACCAAGTCAATCTCTACCGAGGCGGCCTGGAGTTCGTGCAGACGGACGTCAGCCTGGAAGGCTCATTCAAGATCCCAGTCGCCGTGACTCGGCGCCTGACCACGGGTGGAATGGGCAACCTGGGTTTCGGCCTGTTCAATGAATGGGACCTCGAGATCCCCCACATCCACGGAACTTTCCTTACCAACGCTGGATGGGTCAAGGCATCCGGAGCAGGGACAACCAACCAGCGCTGCACGAACTTCGGCGCGCCGCCCGACGTGCCTTACACGCAGTCCAACCCCGGCTGGCGTGCGATCGAGTTCTGGCGCGGCAACATGCTTACCGTGCCGGGCGCTGGCACCCAGGAGATCCTGCGTCGGAGTGCCAGCAACAACAACATCCCCAGCGACGGCCAAGCGACTCCGCTGGTCACTGAGGGTAACTGGGCGATTCGCTGCATCAGCAGCCTCGCAAGCGCGAGTGGGTCGACCCCGTATGCAGAACAGGGCGAGGGCTTCTTGGCCATCTCGCCGGATGGCACTCGGTACCGATTCGATTGGCTGGTGAGCCGCCCCGCTGGATCGCTGTCAAAGCAGGCCAACATGGCTGGTGCTCATATGTCGGCGAATCGATCCGAAGTATGGATCCTGCCAACGCTGATCACCGACCGGTTCGGCAACACCGTCACCTACACCTACGACACTACTGACAAGTGGCGAGTGACGTCCATTGCGGCAAGCGACGGACGACAAATCACGTTCAACTATGTGTCCGGTACCCGCCGAATCCAGTCTATCTTTGACGGTACGCGGACATGGTCTTACACCTACGCACCGCTTCCGAGCAACGGCGTGGCGCCCACCATCCTGCAACTGGTCAACGTCACGCTGCCCGATGGCTCTGCATGGGACTTTCATGGCTTGAGCACTCCGAATGGCTACCAAACCTTGAATGCCGGCCTCATCTTCATGGATTTGGAGTATCCAACTGAGTCTGGGAGCTGGGCTGACATCACTGAATGCGATACCGGTCTTTATCTAGCCAATGGCTTTGTAAGTGTGGCCGGCACGGCATCCATGAAGCATCCATCAGGTGCCGTGGGGACCTTCACACTGACACCTATGGAACATGGCCGCAATGGAGTAGACGCTGCTTGCTACTCGGACGGTATTCCCAACTCTGTAGGAAAGGCTTTTGCGTCACGCTTCAGTACCAACTTTGCGCTGACTCAAAAAACGATCACTGGGCCCGGATTGCCCAGCATGACCTGGACATATGACTACGACACCTGGTATCCGAGCTGGAATGATGGGACGGGCTGGGTGGGTCATGTCGCTACGATCACAGTTACCGACCCCAAGCTCAACGTCACGCGCCATACGTTCGGCAACCGCTACAACGTCGATGAAGGTAAGCCGCTGAAGGTGGAAGTGTTCAATGGCAGCTCTACGTTGCTACGCACCATCACAACGCAATACAACACCAGTTTTTCCGCAGTAGGCGTGAGCGATCAGAAATCGGGCGATGGGCTGCTCAACAGCCGCCCGATGCCCGTAAGCCAGCGCAAGATCAGTCAGCAGGGCACGGACTTCACTTGGCTGGCCACTAGCTATGACGGCATGGCCCGCCCAACAGCCGTGACGAAGTCCAGCAGCCTGGGATACAGCCGCAGCGAAAGCACCACCTACTTTGATCAAACCAGCATTTGGGTTCTAGGGCAGGTAGGTACGGTCACATCGGGTGGGTTGACAGTCTTCGAAAACAACTACAACCCGAGCACAGCGACGCTGAGCTCGAACAGGCGGTTCGGTGTCTTCCAGGCCAGCTATGGATACAACACCGACGGTACGCTTGCCAGCCGCACGAATGGGCGCAACTACACCACGTATCTCAACGACTACAAGCTGGGCATCCCGCGGACTGTCACTTTTCCCGCGGGGTACAACCGCAGTGCTCAAGTCAACAACATTGGGTTGATCACAAGCGTCACTGACGAAGCGAGCTATACGACAGGATACGGTTACGACGCCGTGGGCCGCCTCGCCAGCATTACCCCGCCGGGCGGATTTGCCGGCACGAGTCTGGTCTTCGAGTTGGTGAATGGCACCGAGTACGGCGTGGGCGCCGGCCATTGGCGTCAGACCATCAGCAAGGGCGGCGCCCGGGCGATTACCTACCTGGACGCGCTGTGGCGCCCGGTGATGATGCGCACGTTCGACGCCACCAGCGCCGCTACCGAAGCCGCTACGCGCAAAGTTGTCGTGAAGCAGTTCGACGCGGAAGGCCGCACCACTTACGAAAGCTACCCAGCACGCGACATTGGCGTCTACAACGCCATGCCTGGCGGCGTGCAGACCAGCTATGACGCGCTGGGCCGGCCGACGCAGACCGTTGTCAGCAGTGAACTCGGCAACATCAGCAGCAGCACCAACTATCCGAACGGCTTTCTGACCCAGGCCACCAACCTGCGTGGCAAGGTGACGACGCAGGGCTTCTGGGCGCTGGATGATCCGAACGCGGCGCAGCTCGCCAGCATCGCCGCGCCCGAGGGCGTGAGCGTCAGCATCAGCCGGGATATGTTCGGCAAACCGACGGCAATCACGCGCAGCGGCACCAGCGTCAACACCAATGCCGGCTATGCCAGCAGCGTCACGCGCCGCTACGTCTACGACGCTGGCCAGCGGCTGTGCCGCACCATCGAGCCTGAAGTGGGTTCGACGATCCAGGTCTATGACGCGGCCAGCAACGTCACCTGGAAGGCGCCAGGCCAGAGCGTGCCGGACAACGGCCTCTGCAACGAAGGCTATGTCGCCGACGTGGCCAAGATCAGCTACGGCTACGACGCACTGAATCGGCTTGAGACTGTGGGCTACGGCGACGCCAGCCCCGGTGTCACGCGCACCTACACGCCCGATGGCTTGTTGGCCACGGTCACCAGCAACGGCAGCACCTGGACCTATGGCTACAACGCGCTGCGCAAGCCTTATTCAGAGTCGCTGGTCTATGCCGGACAGACCTACGGCATCGGCTGGGCCTACAACACCCAGGGCAACCTGAACGCGCTGACCTATCCGGCTGCCGTCTCGCTGGGCTATGGCGTCAACGCGCTTGGGGAGATCGAGAGCATCAGTGGCTACGCGTCAGGCATCACCTACCACCCCAATGGTGCGGTGGCCGGCTACACGCTGAACAACGGCATCGCCCACACCCTCACGCAGAACACCCGCGGTCTGCCTTGGGTGAACACCGATGCCGGTGTCATGCAAGACGTCTACGCCTACGACGCCAACGGCAACATCACCGGCATCGTGGACCAGCAAGAGGGCGTGTCCACCCGGTCCATGACCTACGACGACCTGGATCGCCTGGCCAGCGCCAGCGCGCCCAACGTGTGGGGCAACGCCACCTACAAATACGACACGGTGGACAACCTGCGCTCAGCGGTGGTGGGGTCGCGCAGCACCGCCATCGACGTCAACGCCAGCAACCAGGTGTTCAACGTCAGCACCAACGGTGCGCCCACCAGCTACGCGTTCGACCCGCGAGGCAACCTGTCCAACAAGGGTGCGCAGAGCTTCGGCTTTGACTTGAGCAACCGGCTGAGTGGGTCATCGGCAGGCGGCAGCTACGCCTATGACGGACTGGGCCGGCGCATCAAGATCAGCAGCAGCGACGGCTCCACGCGGATCCAGGTCTACAGCCAAGCCGGGCAAATCCTGTGGGCAACCAGCACGGGCGGCCCCAGGCCGACCAGCACGACGGCGTACATTTACCTGGGCGGCAAGCAGATTGCCGAGTCCAACAGTGCCAGCGGCACGCAGTACGTCCATACCGATGCGCTGGGCAGCCCCGTGGCTCACACCGGGCCGACCGGGGCGCTCATCAACCGCAGCCGCTTCGAGCCCTACGGTTACGTGGCAGCGGGGACGAAGCCCAGCGCGAACACCAGCGTCATCGGCTTCACGGGGCATGTACAGGATGCGGAGACGGACCTCGTGTACATGCAGCAGCGGTATTACGATCCGATGGCGGGCAGGTTCCTGTCTGTTGACCCCATCGTCACGGATGCGAACACCGGCGCAGGGTTCGGGCTCTACACCTACGTTGATAACAACCCATATGCGAAAACGGATCCCGATGGTCGCTCGCCGATAGACATCGCATTCTTGGCCTACGACGTTGTGAAGCTCGGTGTCGCAATCTCGAGCGGCGCGGGGGTAGGCGCAGCAGCTGCAGATGTTGGCCTGAGCCTACTAGGGACAATCAGCCCAGTTCCTGGCACGGGGCAAGCGCTAAAGGGTCTTCGGACGGCCGAGCATGCGATCGAAGGCTATCGCGCGGCAGGGAAGGCTCGCGAGGCTGTAACAGAGGCGAAGCTGGTCGCGGAGCATGGCAAGGACGCTGTCCAGCGAGAGCAATATCTCAGAGATGCAGCCGGAAGCATCATGAAGGGACCCGACGGGACAGCGCGACGAATCGACCACGTAGTCATCGAGAATGGGAAGGCGGTCAAATCCGTCGAGACTACGAGTCTGACCGCAAGCAAGACCAGCCAGGCAGCGAAGGAGCAGGCGATTCGAGATGCTGGCGGGACATTTGTCAGAGACCGCAGTACAGGGAAGCTTGTGGACTTCAAAGAAGTGCCAACCAAAATTGAACGGGTGAACTAGATCGTGACAACTACAAAGGACTGGCTCTTGCTGAGAGGCGGTGAGCAATTCAGGGACAGTTCGGGTATTTCCCGGGAGAAAGAGAACGACATCTTTGTTGCTCTGACCAGCTTCCTGAACGAGTACGGCTTGGCGCGGGAACGACTGCCGCCTCCCAATGGGGGAGATTGGGAAGGGTACGAGATCCGTCAATCGCAATTGACGGAGCAAGGATGGGCTGCAGTGTCAAAGGCGATGCCCAAATGGTTGGCCGGCATCGACAAAGGGCGTGATCCGTCGGACGTGACTCTGCTGAGAAAAGCCATCAAGTAATCCTTCGCTCCCCTCCCGAATCGGGGTCAGGTCTCGAATCTCTAGGCAAGACCTGACCCTTGCTGCATCGGGGGTGCTCATCCGCAGGTCAACGCGATGCTTGAGACCTCCTTTGCCCAGCTGCAAGAGAACTTCCTGCTATCGATCAATGTGTTTTCTGGTCTCATTGAGTTGCGCGGCGGCGGCATGGCAGGCTATTCACGCGAGGTCGCGGATTTGGCGCGGCGCACGGCGCGCCGGCAGGACCGGCCAGTTCACCAATCAGTCCGTTCTCGCGCAGCGGGAAATGCAAGGACTACGAGCCCCGGGTGCGTGACGGGCCGCGATGTGTCGTTGACCCCAGACGCGCCATGCGCCTGCGCAGCAAGCTGTATCAGAGGTACGAAGAACAGTTCAGGCGCCGCCGACCAGTGACCAGAATGCTGTCTTGCGCCCGTGCTTGCTGCGCAGGTGCGCTACGAAGTTTCCGTGCGGCTGCAACGGTGCGAGGTCCTCTGACCCCAGCAACTCCAGGCTCTGCAGATACCGGGCCGCGTGGCCATAGGCGCGAGCGTTGGCTCGTTCCAGGATGTTGAGCAGCAGGGCCCTGTAGATGGCTGTAGCCCCCTTGCGACTTCCCTGTTCGGCCAGAGCCGTCGCCAGCGGTCGCAACGCAAAATAGTCCGCGCCATCAATGGCTGCCGCCTTGTCGACGAGGACTGCTTCAGCATCTGTCTTACGAAGAAGCTCGATCAGAAGTCGCGCTGCCAGGCCCGGGTTCAGCAGGGTCAGGGCCAGTTCACCGGCGTGTTCCATCGCCGCGACCTGCTGGCGCGGCGGCAGGTCGTCTAGCCACAGATGGAGGGCCTCGACCGACGGCGCTGCTTCGAAGAGCTCCTGCCGAAGCGCATGGCTGAGCTCGGCATTGCCGAGTTGACTGTGAGCCTGGGCGAGCAGGCGCTGCCGCCGGTCGTCCAGGTGCCCCCAGTCACCTTGCAGCCACTTCATGGCATCGCCTGGACGGTTGGCTTCCAGGTAGGCTTTGACCATCCCTTCCCGTTGAATCGGGTTCGGGTCGGGCCGGTAGCTTAGGATTGCGCGAGCCTTGACGTCCGGGTCGCTGAGTGCATCCCCGATTAGCGACAGGGCCGCCGACACCTTGATGACCTCGTAGGGCAGTTGACTGGCTCCCCGGTGCTTGGCCACCAGCAATGCCATCGTTCCTTCCAGTTCTGCGACCAGGTCGCGCAGGCTTTGGTCGGACAGCAGCAGGTTGGCCTCGCGAAGCAGTCCCTCGCGCGCACCATAGCCGTCGGCGGTGGCCAATATCAGCAGGCGCGATCGTAGCGTGGCGTCGGGTGCTTCACACTGGGCGGCCGCCTGGAGCCAATGCCGGCAGGCTTGGCGGACGACGTCGCCGATGTCGCCACCCGAGTCGTCGGTGTTCTCGAAGAATGTCTCGTCGGTTTCGATGAAGGCTTCGAACAGATCAAGGGCCGCGGCGCGATCTTTGGGCATGAGTTCCCGCGCCACCTGGGCCAGCCAGAGCTCGAGCTTGTCCGCAACCGGGCGGACCGACTTGTAGTCGTGGTGCGTCCGCGAACGGCGCCAGCCGCTCAGGGTCTTCTTGAAGGCGGCCGCCAGCTTGTCGGGGCTATCGGAAAGCCGCAACCGTTGAAGGCGCTTCAGGATCTCCGGGTGATCGTTTGCGAGCTCAGTGAGGATGTCCGCCAAAGTGGCAGCCGGCTGGCGGCGCAGGAATGCGGGGAGGTCTTCTTGGGACATGGCTGCAGGCTACCGGAACTCGGTGCACGATTCGCCGTCTAACGTAGCGCTGCCAGAGGCTGATCTCGGTCGTTCGCGGTTCGGTGGCTGAAGGGCCGCCCGCGCCTGAACCGGACGTTTGGCACCGTCAGGCTGCCCCACCGAACGACGGCATCCCTCGGGTGCGATATGCAGGCCGACACCGTGAAGCTTTCATGTCCGCCTACTAACTTCTGTAGTAGTCGGTATGGTGAAGCCTGCGTACGCTGAGCGCTTGCCTCAGTTCAGAACACAGGGATATGACTTCAAAGATTCAGGCTGCTCATTTGGATGGTGTCGCTCTCTTGGCGATGCTCAAAGGATTTGCGATTTGGGCGTTGGCTGCCGCAGCGGTGTTGCCATTGACGGCGCTTGCTCAGAACGTTACGGCGTACGATGAGAACGGCGACCTCAAGCGCGGTAGCAAGACCATCACCCCGTTGGGCAAGGAAATTGCTGGCGAGCGGGTGGACCTGTACACCGGCTCCGTCAGTATCGGCCAGATCGACGTCAGCCTCCCCGGCAACGACGACTTGCGTGTGGAGTACGGGCGGCGGTATGACTTGAGCAGTCATTTCTTCGGATGGGATCCGGAGATTCCTCGCATCAGCGGGAGTTTTATGACGCCTAGTCCTCTCGTCGCGGGCGGCGGGTGGACGGTTTCTGGCTCAACGACGCCGCAGAAAAATCTGCGCTGCTCCAACTTCAGCCCGCCTGGCCTTGTCATGGCCAAGAACGGAACGGGCGCCTGGGAGGCCGACGAATACTGGTCCGGCCACAGGCTCTATGTGCCTGGTGAGGTCAATGAGGTGATGCTGAAGCGCGCGCCTGGCAACGCGCGTGTGCCGTCTGTCGGCAGCTACCCCATCGTCACCAAATCGAACTGGCAGATCGGCTGCGTGTCTCTGGTGCTCGGCACAGGCGAAGGCTTTGTCGCTTTGTCGCCGAAGGGCGTGAAGTATGTCTTTGATCGGATGACTGTGCGTCAATACGGCGGCTTCTCCAATTCGACCGGCTCGGCGGCTCGCCAAGAGGTCTGGATTCTTCCCAGCAGCGCGACGGACAGGTTCGGCAACTACGTCAACTACACCTACGACGCTGCGAACCCCATGCGGGTCACGGCCATTGATTCGAGCGATGGCCGGCATCTGACCTTCACCTACCAGAGCAGCGGCGCCTACACCGTCAGCGACGGCACGCGCACCTGGTCCTACAGCGCCGATGGCATGACCGTCACGCTGCCGGACAGCACGCAGTGGATCTACAGCCTCAACAAGTCGCCGACCCCCTCAAGCGTATACCCCGCACCCCATTGCGAAAACGGCGCTTGGTACAACCCTCCGGTGGCGAACTATCCGTTGGACAGTACGGTCACTCATCCGTCAGGCGTGCAAGTGAAGTTTTCCTTGAACTTCGTGCGGCACGCCGTGACGTTCAGCGGCGCTTCTCCCTGCCAAGGTATCTCAGGGACCTACTACTTCGACAGGGGCCCGTATCCGACCTTCGACAACTTTGCACTGAAGACCAAGACCATCTCCGGTCCCGGCATACCGACCCAGGCCTGGAACTTCTCCTGGGGGCCACTCGCGACGTCAGGTATCAAGACGCTGGTGGTCCAGGACCCGAAAGGCGATCAGACGCGCTACACCTTCAGCAACGGCTTCAACGCCGAGGGCGAAGTGCTCCAGGTCGATGAAGGGTGGACAGATCCGACTGCGCTGAAAACCACCACCACGTCGTACGTCACCGCCGGTGGCGAGACGGGCGATGCGATGCGCTCCGAGGTGACGCTGCAGGATGTCGCAGTACGCCAGCCCTCGCTGCGGACTATCACGCAGCAAGGCAAGACCTTCACCTATCAGGCCAACAGCTTCGACGACTACGGTCGCCCAGCGCAGGTCACGAGAACTGGGCCCAATGGCCTGGGCGCCAACGTCTCGATCACGGAGACCACCACCTACGACAACAACACGCTGGTGTGGGTGGTCGGTCAGATTGATCGCGTCGTCACCAGCGATGGAAAGGTGAAGGTCGACAACGACTATGACACCGCCAAGGCGACGCTCTCTAGCACCAAGACGTTTGGCGTTACCCAGGCCACCTTTGGCTACAACACGGATGGGACGCTGGCGAGCAAGTCCGACGGGCTGGGCAATACAACCAACTTCGCAGACTACTACCGCGGTATTCCTCGCCAAGTCAGCTACCCGACCGGCTTCAGCGAATACGCGGTCGTCAACAACATCGGCCTGATCACGCAAGTCACCAGCACGGCCGGCTATGCGACCGGGTACAGCTATGACGCCATCGGCCGCCTGTCCGGCATCACACCGCCCGGCGGCTTCACGGCCATCAGCATCACCTTTGCCAAAGCACCCGGCGCCGCCTACGGCCTGCCCGCAGGCCACTGGGTGCAGACGATCACGAAAGGCAACGCAAAGACCGAGACTTACCTGGACAGCCTGTGGCGCCCGCGGATGACCCGCACCTGGGACACGCAAGCGGAGGCCGCCACCCGAAAAGTCACCGTCAAGGACTATGACCTGGCCGGCAACGCCAGCTTTGACAGCTACGTGCAACGCGACTTCTCGACTGTGGCCGTCTCCACGCCGGGCACGCGCAGCCAGTACGACGCGTTGGCCCGCGTGACGCAGGCCCAGGTCGACAGCGAGCTGGGTGTGCTCACCACCAGCACGAGTTACTTGAGCGGGTTCCAGACGCAGGTCACCAACCCTCGCGGCAAGATCACCACGCAGAACTTCTGGGCGCTGGACGATCCGTCGAAGGCGCAACTCGCCAGCATCGCCGCTCCAGAGAATGTGTCCGTGAGCGTCACGCGCGATGCTTTTGGGAAACCCACCTCAATCACGCGCAGCGGCACCAGCATCAACACCAACGCCGGCTATGCCAGCAGCGTCACGCGCCGCTACGTCTACGACGCTGGCCAGCGCCTGTGCAAGACCGTTGAGCCTGAGGTGGGCTCGACCGTTCAGATTTACGACGCGGCCGGCAACGTGCAGTGGAAGGCACCAGGGCAGGCGTTGCCGGACCCCAACGCCTGCAACGACGCGAGCGTGGCCGCCAGCGCCAAGCTCACCTACGGCTATGACAACCTCAACCGGCTGACCAGCGTGGGCTACGGCGACGCCAGCCCCGGCGTCACGCGCACCTACACACCCGACGGCTTGTTGGCCACGGTCACCAGCAACGGCAGCACCTGGACCTACGGCTACAACGCGCTGCGCAAGCCCACTTCAGAGTCCCTGGCCTATGCCGGCCAGACCTACGGCATCGGCTGGGCCTACAACACGCAGGGCGACCTGAATGCGCTGACCTATCCCGGTGCTGTCGCGCTGGGCTATGGCGTGAACGCGCTGGGAGAGATCGAAAGCATCAGCGGCTACGCCTCCAACATCACCTACCACCCCAATGGAGCGGTGGCCGGCTACACGCTGGGCAACGGCATCGCCCACACCCTCACGCAGAACACCCGCGGTCTGCCTTGGGTGAACACCGATGCCGGTGTCATGCAAGACGGCTACGCCTACGACGCCAACGGCAACATCACCGGCATCGTGGACCAGCAAGAGGGCGTGTCCACCCGGTCCATGACCTACGACGACCTGGACCGCCTGGCCGGCGCCAGCGCGCCCAACGTGTGGGGCAACGCCACCTACAAGTACGACACGGTGGACAACCTGCGCTCGGCAGTGGTGGGTGCGCGAGCCAGCACGATCAATGTCGACAGCAGCACCAATCAGGTGAGCACCGTCGTCACCAACGGCACGACGGCCAACTACAACTTTGATCCGCGCGGCAATCTCACCGGCAAGGGTGGCCAAACGTTCGGCTTCGACCTCGGCAACCGGCTGAGTTGGTCATCGGCAGGCGGCAGCTACGCCTACGACGGCCAGGGCCGGCGCATCAAGATCAGCAGCAGCGACGGATCCACGCGGATCCAGGTCTACAGCCAAGCCGGGCAACTGCTTTGGGCGACGAGCACCGGCGGACCGAGGCCGACCAGCACGACGGCGTACATCTACCTGGGCGGCAAGCAGATTGCCGAATCCAACAGCGTCAGCGGCACGCAGTACGTCCACACCGATGCGTTGGGCAGCCCGGTGGCTCACACCGGGCCGACGGGGGCGCTGATCAACCGCAGCCGTTTCGAGCCCTATGGCTACGTGGCGGCGGGCACGAAGCCCAGCGCGAACACCAGCGTCATCGGCTTCACGGGGCATGTGCAGGATGCGGAGACGGATCTCGTGTACATGCAGCAGCGGTATTACGATCCCATCGCTGGGCGGTTCCTCTCGGTGGACCCCGTAGTTACCGATGCCAACACGGGCAAGGGCTTCGGGTTGTACACATATGTCGACAACAACCCTTACGCGAGGGTTGACCCAGACGGTAGAAATTGGGTGATGGCTGGCATTGGTGCCGGTCTTGTTGCATGCTCCAGGAGCCCCGCGTGCGTACGTGCTGGTATCGCATTGATGGCAGCCACAGGCAAGGCAATCTCGAATGCTTTGCAGAATGCAGCCAAGCCGGAAGAGTCGAAGCCTGCCGCACCGAAGCCCGACGAGGTAAAGAACGAGGAAGGTGATCGAAAAAGCGGATTCCCAGATAGAAATCTACCTAGAGATGAAAATGGAAATCCGACGCCAGAACCGGATGCGGAAGGCCCTCATTCCCAACTGGGGCAAAAAGATGGTCGCAATGGAAAATACGACCAAGCTCGTGAATTTGATGAGAATGGAAAGCCGGTAAGGGACATAGATTTCACCGATCACGGGCGCCCTAAAGATCATCCAAAACCTCATCAGCATCGATATATTCCTAACGAAACGGGAGGCACTCCAAAGCGCGGCCCCACCGAACCTCTTCCTAAACAATCGCAGTAGTCGTCAATTGGATTGGAGTTCATTATGATTGGAAAGGAAGTCTGTGAAATTATTTCCGATTGCGTTAATGGGGATGGACCATTAGTCCTTTATGACATAGAGACGCTGTGCTCTACTAATTGCGATGGATTGGGGAGGCTGTGGCGTCAAGTTTGCGATGGGTGTGTTGAACTGTCTGTTTTGGAATTGACGGACGCGTTAACACATGCCGATCAAGTAATTAATCTTGACGTGAGGCTCAAAGAAATTCCGGCTCGACAAATTTTTATTGAAGATGGTGAATTAATTGAAAATTCACTAGCAAAAGATCGGTAGTATTTCCAGCTGACCACGCCCGTGGTCAGCTCGCCGAGTAAATCTGCCACGCAACCTGTTGCAATCCCGCTCGCCCCCTTGCGTGGCCGGGCGGGCCTCGTGCAAACTCCGCCCGGCAAAGACAACGAGCTGACGTTTGATTCAGCACTGCCGCGCCGTCTCCCCGGTCGTGGCCTCTCAAACGGCGCCATGCGCCCACCGCGGCCCCCGACGGGCCAGGTGTAAAGACTTGAGGCACCCGATGCGGTGCCCCGGGTCACCCAGGGGAGAGTCCAGCCGCGGCATGCGTGCACCGCCTTAAACGGCCGCCAGGACTCCCCCCGCCAACGCGCTCCGCACCCGTCCCGGTGCTGCGCCCTCAGCCCCCGCGCTGACACGAGCCCTCGGGCCGTGGTCCGCGAACCCCTTGGGATTCGTGCGTCCGCAGATCCGGTCCTCGTGCCTCTCAACAGACCACGGCCAGGCCTTCACAAGCCGCCCCGGCGCCGCCGACACCAAGAGCGCCTTGGCCGCCGCATGCGCGCTTGGCGCTGCGGTCCAAGAACCCCCGAGAGGACCCAACACCGTGACCCCAACCCCTTCGCAGACCCTCAAGCCGACCCAAAGCCCGGCGGCGCAGCCATGCCCGAACAACCTGGCCGGCGCCATCAACAAACAGCCCCTGTGGAACGACACACCCGACGCAACCGCTGATTGCACGGCCTGGCCGATTGGCATAACGACGCTGACCCTGAGCCCCCCCAATGTTCGGCTTGCTAGTCAAAACTGACGAGCAGGCGGTGATTCCCTAGCAAGCGGCAGCCGAAGGCCATCGATAGTGCCCGGACAAGGGGGAGTCATGGACACATCGAGAATTGATCGGCGCCGGGCACTGATCGGGTGTTTGCTGGGGTTCGCGGTCACTGCGAGCGAGGCGAAGGGGCGTGGGGGCAGCCGCAGCAAGGGCGGTGGCGCTTCACCCAAACGTCGTGGTGGCGGCGGGGGAGGGGGCGGCAACAGTGGTGGCTGCGGCTCGAAAGGTGGCCCGGGCGGGCCGCGCGACGCGAACGGCAAGTGCCCGGGGTGGAAGAAGTGAGGGCGCTGTTGCGGTTGGGGCGCATGGCTGCGCTTGCGGTGCCGCTGGCGATCAGCGCCTCCGCGCCGCTGACTGCGTGCGGCGGCGGCGGAAGCAGTTGCTGCAAGGTGTGCGACCAAGGCAAGGCCTGCGGGGACAGCTGCATCGCCGTGACGGAGACGTGCAGAGCTGGCAGCGGCTGTGCGTGCAACAAGTAGCGGGCGACCTTGGCGGTGTGAATGGCCCCCAGGCTGCACCTTTGAGGTTCCAGCCTGCAGCGATAGCGGTAATTGGAAGGCAGACGATGACGGACCGCAGCAGCATCACGAGCGAGATGGCTTTCACCGGCTGAGTGTTGGCTGCCGATTGCATGACGACCGGACTCGCGCGCCAATTTCAGTGGTCGGGAAAATTCCCTTCCAATTCAATTTAACTCACCGAAAACCTGAGATACCCTTCGTGAGAAGGTATTGAACTTTCAGCTAGAAGAAGAATTTTTCTAACAGAAAACAATTTATGCCTATGTTTTTGCACTTTTCATGGAACTGCATGAGAAATTTAAAGCTGGTTGTCTTGTTGTTTGCCGCAGCTATTTCGCGCCACGCAGCAGCTGACACATTTGCTGATGTCAACAATGCTGAGCAGGTTCAGGCATTCAACTTAGGAGTTGGAGGTGCAATCGGGCAGTTAAGCCCTCCAATATTTTCAACCCTTGCCCCAGCTCCGAGCGACAATGGCAAACCCCAGCTCGGGAAGGAATTTCGAATTACGGCGCGCCGAGTGGTATTGGGGGGGCGACTTGCCGTTGCTCTAAAGATTGAACCTCTTTTTCCGGTCGCATTTGAGCAGGCTTCAGTGGGTGGTTATGACTTTGGAATCGTGCAATCTGGCGTTACATACTCAGACATCGTCCTGAATAGCGGGCAGATTGATGGTTATCCGGCGACGGTGGGATTCAAGGATCGAAATGCGGTATCCTGGGCTCCTTACAATCTTAACGGGGTCGATACGGTAATACTTTCGCAGATCGGTTCCGGTGTCAACTATGCCCAGCCATTTGATTTAATATACAAGACTCCCGGTGGCAACGGAACGAGTAAGATTGTTCTATCGATGCCAGCACTATTTAACGTTTCACTGGAGGCCGAGGCAGGCAATGGCTCGGTTACGCTCAATTCAGGAGTAGTCGGTCAGAACGCAAGTTGTATGGCTTCCACTTCGCCGTCCACTTCTTGGTATGGCACTTTTATCTTAGGCGCAGGGCAGAGCGGGAAGTCAAGCCCAGTAGCCGTTGGCGGTCCGACGACCTTCAATTTGAGCTGCGGATGGGGCACGCCGACTACTACCGTTACAAAATCGTTGACACTCGGAGCAAGTGGTTTTGACGTTTCACTGAGCGCGGAAAGGATTGCGTCTACTTCTGGGGGCGTGCGCATCTTGACTGGAGTGATGGGGGGTGCATCAAACTGCACCAGTTCTTCCGTTCCTGCCGGAGTTTGGAACGAGTCCTTCAACTTGGGTGCTGGTGATAGCGTCATTCGGCCGCTGACGATAGCTGGCCCTACGACATTCATGGTGAACTGCACGTTCAATGCAGGCTCAATTACTGTGGCTAAATACATCGACGTTGGCTTCACACCCTTTGATGCCACGTTAGCAGCAACAAAGTCGGGAAACTCTGTAGTCGTCCGTTCTTATGTCTACGGCGAGGGAGCTACATGCAGCGCTTCTACCAATCCAGCTAGCAGTTGGTCGGGAACATTCGTTCTCAGTGCTGGCAGCACTGGACAGTCTAATCCTGTGGTGATTGGTGGGCCCACAGCGTTTGTTCTTCAATGTCGGTCTAATGTTACTGGTACAAATCTTACCAGATCGATAGTTGTGAACTAACCAGCATATTATTAAAGGGCGCGCCCGCATCGCATTTGCTATGCCGCTTCCTAGAACGTGTACGTCATAGCCGGAATTTTTTTAATCTACGTGGGTAGCTGGCTTGCCAAGTGTCCAGACCCGCTTATTTGTATACCGCCCGTGTGAGCAATTCAGGGCGCTCGACCTACCATTTCTGGAGCGCCTGCGCGGGTGACAAGTGCTGCAGTGCGCGCTGCGGGATATGGTGGCGGCGGGGGAGGGGGCGGCAACAGTGGTGGCTGCGGCTCGAAAGGTGGCCCGGGCGGGCCGCGCGACGCGAACGGCAAGTGCCCGGGGTGGAAGAAGTGAGGGCACTGTTGCGGTTGGGGCGCATCGCTGCGCTTGCCGTGCCGCTGGCGATCAGCGCCTCCGCGCCGCTGACTGCGTGCGGCGGCGGCGGCAGCAGTTGCTGCAAGGTGTGCGACCAAGGCAAGGCCTGCGGGGACAGCTGCATCGCGGTGACGGAGACGTGCAGAGCTGGCAGCGGCTGTGCGTGCAACAAGTAGCGGGCGACCTTGGCGGTGTGAATGACGAAAGAGATCTGGCTGGTCCTGCTGCTCGCCGTGGTCGTCACGGTGCTGGCAGCGGTGTTCAAAGGCGGCGGCCGTCGTGGCGCCACTGGTGACATCCGGCCGAAGAAGCTGCTCACCGAACGTGAGCAACCATGTTCTTCCGGCTGCAGCAGGCTTTCCCCGACGAGATCGTGCTGAGCCAGGTTGCCTTCTCGGCGCTGCTCACCGCCAAGGATCAGGCAACCCGTGCCGAGACCGCTGCACGACTGTCCCCCGGATGAATAGCGATCAGGCGAATCGGCGAGGATTTCGAGATGCGCAATCGGGGGTGCTTTGGGGGGCCGTTTTGACGTGTTTCGAGCGTCTACCCGAGGCCTTTTGGCCCCTCAGGACGGACTACTCCCCGCGCAAGGCTGCAGCCGCCCGCTTTGCAGCTTCCTCATCGCCTTGAGCAGGTTCAATCCCAGTGCAGCCCAGGCCATCTGGGCCTGCGTCTTGGCCGCCCCGAAGTACCTCGCCCGGCTGAGGTGGAAGCGCCGCTTCATCGTCCCGAAGCCCTGCTCGACCTTGTAGCGCAGCGTCGCAATGGCCCGGTTCATCTGGGTTTGCAACGGATGCACCGGATTGCCCCGGCTGCCCTTGAACTGGATCAGGTCACCGATGCCCTTGGCCTGGAGGTACTCGCGGTTAGCCGCGCTCGCATAGCCTTTGTCTGCCAGCACTCCCTCGGGCTGGATGCCTTTGTCGATGAGCGCATCGACGATGCCCGGCAGCTTGTTCACCTCGGACTGGTTGGCCGGGTGCACCTCGACGTGCTCGACGTAGCCGTCCTCGGTGTCCACCGCGCTGTAGCCGCGGTAGCCAAAGAAGGCGTCTTTGCCCTTCTTGACCCAGCGAGCCTGTTCGTCGGCGCTGTCCACCACGTCCGCCTGACCCGCGTCATCGACTTCGACGTGCTGGTTCGGCCGAGCCGCACTTTCGATGATGGTGGCATCAATGATCGCGCCGCGGCTGCCGGCGACCTTCAGGCCCTGGCCTTCGAGTTGGACGTTGACCCGACGCAGCAGCACCTGGTCGAGCTTGGCCGCCACGAGCCGGTTGCGGAAGCGGCAGATGGTGGTGGCGTCGGGGAAGCTGCCGTCACCAGGCTCGAAGCCCGTGAACACCATGAAGTCCAGTCGGACCTTGAGCGCGTGCTCCAGCTGCGTGTCCGACAGTCCATGCCACTGGCCCAGCAGCATCAGCTTGAACATCGCCAGCGGCGCGTACGGCTCGGGGCCGCCGCCGTGCGTGGCCTCGCGCTTGTACAGACCCTTGAGCTTGTGAGCGATCTCGGCCCAATCCAGGAGCTCGTGCAACTTCATCGTCGGCGAGTCCTGGACCAACGGCTTTGCACCCATCAGAAAGAAGCTGTCCATGCCGCCATTCAATCCGATCAGCCCTCAGCGTGCATCGGGGAAGTTATGCAGCGGTCTCGTGCCAGGTTCAACCGCAAGGTCGCTGACTTCGTGGTGGCGACCAAGGCCTTCGAGGTCCTCGCTGTGATCGAACTCGACGACGCCAGCCACAAGGGCCGGGAGGTGCAAGACAGCCAACGCGATGCCCTGTTGGAACGCGCTGGGTATCGCGTCCTGCGTTTCAGGAACGTGCCGGATGTCGATGCCGTACAACGCGCGCTACGCCACTGGCCGAACGTATGAAGTGCCGCTTTGTAGCGACTGCCGCCCCTCGGCTTGTTGAGCGGTTGTCAGCAATGTGCCCATAGCGGCCGCCCACCGCGCCAGATCGACCAACGCTGGAAGGCTGGCTGCCGAAATCCAGTTTTAATGGTTCTATGGCCGCTGCCGCCGGTACCGGTCATTCGACGCTCCGCTGGCTGAGTGACCGCTGCATACGCCGGACGCTCGGCCGCCTCGTCCGTGCGACGCTTGGGGCCCAGCACCCTCACGCGGGCCAACGGCAGCTCTTAAGTGCGTCGAGCTGGCGCTATCGACCCGACGACCGAATCAGAGAACTTAAACAGCAGCGTGACATCGCACAGTCGCAACTTCTGAGCGCCCAGCGTCACATCTTGGAGCTGTCGGAGATGAACTTCCGCCTCACAGCTCGGCTAGAAGAACTTGAGCCCCCGCCCTTTTCGCTTCAGCGCTGATGCGTCTAGCCCTCTCAGCTTCTGTTTCGGCGTCCTAGTAACATCATAGAGACGAGACTGCTTCGGGATGCAATTGGCACCCCTCCTATCGAGCCGGCGTCGTAGCCTGCACAAAGCCGGCGATGGCATCTGCAACCTCCGGAGCCAGCGGAAGCGCAGGGTCGGCGTAAGTTGCGTAGTTCGCCGCAGCCGTGTTGCCCGCGACGGTCTTCAGCACGTGATTGACGTCCGTGAAGATGACGACCTTGGCCCGAGCATTGGCCTGCCCCAGGCGACGTGAGTCCTCGACGCTGACCTGCAGGTCCTTGCCGCCCTGCAACACCAGCACCGGCCCTTGATAGGCCCCGATGAGCGCTGCGGGAGACAGCTTCATTTTGGAAATCAGGAACCCCTGCACGACTGGCGCGAACAACCGCTGCAGCGCCGGGTGCATAGCCGCCACGTCAACACCCTCGCCGCGCTCCAGCAATGCGATGGCGACCTCAGCGTCCTGCAACAACGGTGCGTTGGCCGGATTGGCCTTAAGTTGCTCGCGCAGCACCTCGCCGAATGGACGGCCCGGCGCAGCAACCAGAATGAGACCGCACAGGTCCTGCGGGTGTTGCGCTGCGGCGAGCGCGACGAGGCCGCCCTCGCTGTGGCCCAGGACCCAGACGCAGCCCCCCCCCGTGCGCGCCTTGGCAACGCTGACCCAAGCCCGCAAATCGTCCGCGTAGTCCGGGATGGTCACGCGGTTGGCGTCGGGAATGGCCGCACCGCTGGCAAACATGCCGCGCTTGTCGATGCGAAGACTACTTACGCCCTTGGCCGCCAGGGCTTCGGCTAGCAGGCGGTAGGTTGAAGCCTTTACGCCCAGCGGGTTGTTGCCATCGCGGTCTGTGGGCCCCGAGCCAGGGATGATGAGAACCACCGGGGCTTTGTATGCGCCGGACGCGTCAGGTGCTAGCAGCGTGCCCTTCAACGGCCCCTGCGGCCCCGGTGCGTCTAGAAATACCTCGGTAGAGGCAGAAACGCGCCCCGTCAGCGCCAGGGCGATCAACCCCGACACGGTCAACTTTTTCATTACAAATTCCTTTCCCGCTGGCCGGCCATATGCGCGCAGCTTGTGCAGGCATGTTATTCAATCCCTGCCCCGGGCGCCCTGGGCCTCGGCAAGCGCAAGAAGCGCACCCTCACGCCGAAGCGGAGCACCAAGCGGCCAGCTATGCAGCGGCAGCAGATATCCACGGGCTCGGCACGACTGACAGCTCCCGCCTGATGCAGATATTCCACAGGCGAGGGTGGATGCCCGCTATTCGCCGAGCCCGGGTTTCAACTAGATCTACCGACCTGCCCCAAGAACCCGTACCAGTCGATTTGAGGATCCGCTGGGTTGAAGGAGATTACTCCTGGGTGAGCTGCGGCGCCGGCACGGCGCCGCTGGTGGGTCGACGGTGCTGCGCAGCGAACTTGGCTGGCGGCATCCGCCCGTAGCTGCTGTGCGGCCGGATCTCGTTGCAGTCGGTCCGCCAGCGTACTACCTCAACACGCGCATGCTTATCGCCGAACTTACCGTTGAAGCTTTCGATGTAGTCATTCTGCGTGGGCTTGCCCGGCTGGTTGAGGATGCGGCGCACGCCCTCGACCTAGGCCCAGCCCATGAAGGCGCGACTCGTGAACTCGGGCCCCAGGTCGATTCTCGCGGCACAACCCTGGACCGCCTCACATACTACTGCCCCACCTCTAAACCAAGTAACTACAGCTACCGGATTCAGAAGTGATCAGTTCCCGCCCCACCATTGTTCAACCTATTGAGCCCACACTTTAATCAACTTCGTTAGCCTAGGTTTCATGGGGAACAGATTTGAGCCCATGCGTGCAGCAATGCAGATCTGCATTAAAGATCTATTGGTGAATTCATAATCAAAACAGCCACAATCGGATCTGGAGGACCTCCCACTGTAACCACAGGCGGGCCTGAAATTGTAACCAGAACCACCACTGGTCCGTCACCAACCGGTCCTTCACCACCTGACACGAAGTCCAATTCTCCCGCCGAAAGGGTACACGGGGTCCACTGACCATTTGGCGCGAGGGCGGAACAATTCGATTCTTCATCGATAAGTTCGGCCCGAATATCGCCCACTACCGCACCCAAGTTAAATTTAGTTCCGCATTTCGAATTCAATTTACCGAGTACTGCGTCTAGATCCACTTCAGCGCCAAGAAAATCGTCTAGGTCGAGATTTTGCCAATATTGCATTGAATCCTCCTTAAGAGACCGCAGCTGGATCATGTCTGTGCACATCCTGCGTAAGACTCAATCGTCCAATGTGTGACCGACACACGACCCTGGTAATAACCCTTTGCAAGCATGTGAATATTGCCATCAAAAAGGCGCGCATTCACGACTCTTCTCGAACCGAGCAGCGAAAGAATGGGGTCGTCAAGATGAACCGCGTGCATGCGTGCGGGCACTGCAATAAGGCGGGCGAGCCGCCGTTTCGGTGCCCACAACCCCTGGAGTGCTAGAGGTAGACATGCATCTGCGGCGCTCGTGGTGAATGCGCTCGCCTCCGGGAGCGCCGGCATCAGCGCGATCACGTTTCGAAAATATCAATCCGAACACCAATGCCGGCGTCGCAAAAATTTCTCATGACTCGAAACAAGAAGATAGTAGTTTCGTTCTCAGTGGCCGCAGCTGCCATAACAATCGCAGCGCTTCTTGCTTGCGCAATGTACTGGAGCGTTCTGCCGGAACGAATTGCCGTTCACTTCAACGTAAATGGGAAACCTAACGGGTGGGCGAGCAAGAACTCATATCTCGCAGCGATGTCTTTTTCAGCGCTCTCAATGATTGGCGTGAATTATTTTGCATACATATTCGTAAGATGCAGGAATGATGAGCCTTGTGCTCCTCCACGCGGGTTCTCAATCCCTCTGCTTTTGACTGGCCTTGGGCTTGAATTTGTACTTTTGAATCTTTGCGTGCTTCACGCCAATGCCATGCGCGAACCGTCACTTGCTGTTATTCCCTCATATTTGATAATCTTGCTGTTGTGTTGCACTCAAATTGCAATTGCGCACCAACTTACAAGGCAACAGAGATTGCAATAATGAATAACACATTGTTTAGAAGCGAAGTATCAAATATTGGGAGGGGGAAGCATTTCGGAAAGGTAAAGCTCGATCGGCTGAAAATATATTCCGTCGCCAGTATATCGGCAGTATTAGTGCTGACGATTCTAATTCTTGGAATCGCCTTCGTGCCTATAGAACGCCGCTCGATGTCATACGGAGTCCTCATTTCCGATCTGGGATCCTCGCACATCCCTGCACCAATATCAGGTGTCGTCAATCAGATTTTTGTCGAAGAAGGTGGCCTAATAAAGGTCGGAGATCCCATCGCGAGAATAACAAATGAAGTTCAGACTGATGGCTCTAGGAACAGCAACGAAAAAATCATCGAGAGTTTAGAAGGCCGCAAGCGGATTGTTGAACAAGGATCAACTGCTTCACAGGGGCGTGCTGAACGCATGGTGAAAATACTGAAGCAGAAAATTGAAGGCTATGACTCCGAAATTGAGCGGGTGAAATCGTCCCATGTCTTGGAGAAAACGAAGCATGATCTCTTGCGGCAACGTGAATCCAATATCGCCAATTTAGTTAGAGAAAACTTCGTGTCTCAAGCTCAGTTGGTAGACCGGCAAATTGATGTGATTAATCAGAAGGCTCGAATAGAAGACCTAGACCGGCAGTTCCAGACCCTGCTGCGAGGCCGCATCTCCACAACCCAAGAGATGGAAGCTGCGGCGGCGGAGGCCGCCGCAAATGAAGAGAACGCGGCACGAGCAGTTGCCGCACTCGATCAAGAACTAACTGAAGTGCGATTACGGAGTGATAGGACACTCCGATCACCACGATCCGGGATAGTTACGGGCCTACTTTCAAAAGTAGGAAACAGTGTCAATGCCGGTCAACTGGTGGCGGTGGTGGTTCCTGATACCGGAAACCTTGAAGCGGAAGTGTATGTTCCCGCGAAATCGATATCCAGAGTCGTTGAAGGCATGAGCGTGGACATTAGATATGAAGCCTTCCCATATCAAATATACGGTCAAGCTGACGGAGCCGTTATATCCATCACTTCGACCCCTATACAACCCAAGGACTTCAACTCTGTGTTGGGCATCAGGTCAGTAATTGTCGGCACAGAACCCATTTATAGAGTGCGCATTCGACTGCGCAATCAAAATATTGGTGCCCGACCCTTGCGCGCTGGAATGGCGTTGTCAGCCGGAATAGTTTCCGAAAGAAAGACCATTTGGCATTGGCTGAGTGACGATTTTGACAGAGTAATCCGCGACTAAGCAATGTTCTAAATCAATGCACTTCGTTCCTGATCTTTCCTTATTCTCTCGCAAGGCGCTTCCTGTGCTCCTGCAGGCAGAGGCAAACGAGTGCGGCGTTGCTTGTCTCGCCATGATTCTGTCCTACTGGGGGCGGAGTACGACGGTGCGTGAAGTCTCTGAATCAGCGAATCTTTCGTCGCGAGGCCTATCTGCCCGTGCAATATCGAAGATTGCGGAAACCAACGGGCTTCAGACCCGTGCAATCAAGGTAGCGCTAGAAGAATTAAGGTATCTGTCCTTACCTGCAATTCTTCACTGGGACATGAATCATTTCGTCGTCCTGAAGCACATTGCTGGCAACGTTGCGACCATCCATGATCCAGCAATCGGCGAAATGACTGTCTCGCCGTCAACATTAAACGAAAAGTTCACTGGAATAGCGCTGGAATTCTCACCGCTTGCGAGCTTTGAGAAAAAGCATCGCAGCGACCGATGGTCGCTTATCCAAACGGTTGCCGAAATAAGAAATCTGCCTTCTAGGCTGGCGCACGTATTTCTAATATCACTCTTAGTCCAGGCGATCGGACTTCTATCGCCCTATTACGTCCAATGGGTGCTTGACGACGTATTGGCAGGCTCCGACAGAGAGCTCATGAAAATACTGGGCATCGGATTTCTCTTATTGACGTTGCTGCAATTGTCATTTGGTGTTGCCAGAGCTTGGCTAACGATTCGTTTGAGCAACGAGTTAAACTTTCAATGGGGGCTCGGATTTGTATCAAAATTATTTGAAATGCCAATTCGATATTTTGAACGCAGACATGTCGCCGATATTTTGTCAAGATACTCGTCACTAGTAACAATACAGAAGATGCTGACCACCCAACTGGTCGATGGATTTTTAGACTTTATATTGGTTCTAGGCGCGGCTGGCATTATGTTGCTGTACCACCCAGAGCTATTCGCTATCAGTTGCGTGTCAATTTCCATCTATGTGACCGTCAAAATTTCACTATTTAAGAGCTTCAAAACAATAAGCAACGATCAAATCACAACGAGGGCCAGACAGCAAGCTCACCTGTTTGAATCAATCAGAAGTATGCAGTCTATAAAAATTTTCGGAAAAGGGTACGCACGACGAGATCTTTGGTTAAACCTTCTTGTCGATGAAGTCAATGCAGAAGTCAAGGCCTCCAGATTGCTTCTTCTCGTTCAAAATCTATCAGCTGGCATTTTCTCAGTAGAGCGAATTATCGTCATCTGGTTGTCCGCACTAATGGCTCTGGACGGAAAATTTACGGCCGGCATGATGATAGCGTTTCTGGGTTACAGAGAAATGCTTGCCACGCGTGTCGCCGCTCTAGTTGACCGAATATTCGAATTCCGCGCCTTAATAGTACATGTCGACAGAGTGAGGGATGTCTTCGATCATGAAACCGATCCAAATAGCGGCGAGCCAATTGCGCAGATGGACCAATCACGCGAGTTAGCTCAAGTGCAGGAATGCCCGCTTATAGAATTTAGAGACGTTTCTTTCCGCCATTCAAATAGCGATCCGTACGTTTTTAAATCTGTTAGCTTTTCAATAAATGCCAGGGAATGCATAGTAATTGTCGGCGCATCAGGTTCCGGAAAGTCGACGTTGGTCAAACTGTTACTCGGTCTGTATTTGCCTACAAGCGGAGAGATATATTTCAAGGGGCGGCTCTTAAATTCCACTTCCGTTTCCGACGTGCGCGATTCATTTGGTGCTGTCATGCAAGACGACCTATTGTTCAGCGGAACTGTCGCAGAGAACATTACATTTAGCGAAAATTCCGCAGAGATTGAGAAGGTAATTGACGCCGCTTCGAATGCAATGATTCACAAGGAAATATGTGAGATGACTATGGGATATAACACGATAGTTAGCGATGGCGGGGTTGGCCTATCCGGTGGACAACGTCAGCGCATTCTTATTGCCAGAGCGCTATACAAGGAACCCGAACTCATACTTTTCGACGAAGCAACGAGTCAATTGGACACTTGGAACGAGAAGCTAATTTCGAAAATGTTAGAAAAGCGCGGCATTACTAGGATTTTTGTCGCTCATCGCCCTGAAACGCGGGCGCTGGCAGACAGGGTCATTGAAGTTACCAGAGATGGAGAGGTAAAAGAGGCGCCTAAAACAAAGGCAGCCGCGTGATTTGGTAATAGATCTTCTTAGGGAGCAATGTATGCATATCAACACACCGTCCTACAAGTCGTTCTTCGATAGCATGTCTAAAGAGCAACGCACTGACTTCGCGCGTCTCAAGCGCTTCTTAGAACGCTGGTCTGGAGATCCAGACTTTCGAAGGGGCGTCGAACTAGCAGAAGGAAGTGAAGAATTCATCCGGAACCAAATCGGATTTGATTTTGATGTTACGGAAATCGCGCCGCTAATAGACAAGTCTGCTGCCAATATCAAAGTGGACGAGCGGACTTGGCCGCTGGTGCATCTCTGGCGTCGCTATATTCTTTCCGCACGTGATTTTCGAAACGAGCTACGGTCAAACGGTAATAGCGCTGGGAGAACCCCCGACTTTGATAAATGGCGCTTGCGTCAAATGAATCGAGCTGCTTTTGAGTTAGGCGTCACTTCGTCATCCATTGTTCATGCGCCAATCACCTTTGAACTTTCGGATGGTTGTTCGGTAGGCTGCTGGTTCTGCGGTATATCCGCCGAAAAATTCAAAGGGCATTTTGACATACATGCTGATGGAAACAGAGAGTTCTGGCTTGGAGTCCTTACTCAATCGAAAGATATCCTCGGCGCCGGCGTCGGCGCCGGCTTTTGTTATTGGGCGACGGATCCTCTCGACAATCCGTCCTATTGCGAACTGGCGGACGATTTTGCTTCCATTGCCGGCAGCTACCCTCAAGTTACGACGGCTATTCCTCTTCGAGACCCCGCACTGACGCGGCGCTCACTTGAATCACGTACCGGCGCGCAGATATTTCCAAATCGTTTTTCAGTACTTACCACTTCCATTTTGAGGCGAATTCACAATACATTCTCGCCAGAAGAACTTATTAATGTCGAATTGGTAATGCAGAACAAAGGAGCTTTGCGAGATGCGAAGGCAATTGCAGGGAAAGCTCGTTTAAAAACAAAAGTCATCCCTATTGAAAATTCAAATACGGAGGGCGGGGAGTCAAAACCCCGCGACGGCGGTACGATCGCGTGCGTTTCTGGCTTTCTAGTCAATCTAGTGTCCAAAACCATCAAACTGATTTCGCCAACCAATGCCACCGACGTCACGCCCAACGGTTACTACATTTTCGACGAAATGAGCTTCACAACAGTCGAGTCATTTGGAGAATGTTTGCGCCAACTGATATCGAACAATATGCAGCAGAAAGTTTCAGCGAACAAAATAGTCCGTTTTGGAGAGTTCTTGAACGTCCTTAAAGGACCCGGTGGAATCGAATTAGCAAGCGGAACGTTCAAAGCAAAATTCCCCCACTCAGACGCTTTAGTGGAAGCAATCTGCGAAGGGGCTCACACTCCCAACGAGATTGTGAAACAACTCGCCCGGCAAGAGATCAACCCGCTGAAGACGATCTACTTAATTGATTCGCTTTGGAAGGGAGGCCTTATCGAGAGTATGCAAGCAAGATGAGTTGATTTACTATTTTCTAATGCTAACCAAGGATAACTGATGAATAATTGGAACGAAGTTGACTTTGATTCGGTTCTTGGAGACGAGATCAGCCTAGATTCAGTACTTGAACGACTGAATTCGGAGTATGGTGCAAACTTCAAGCTTGGATCTGTAGTTGCAGATATAGAGAAAGAGCTAATTTCTGAGAAGGCCAACGACGCCTTTTCCTTCGCATCTTCAGATGGGGATTGGATTCCTTACACTCTTACGGAGAAGGAGCTGGAGGCCATCTCCGGTGGCGAAGATAATTCAGGCACCATGACGGTTGCAAGTTCGGTTGCATTTGTTCAGACGGCCGTCGTTGCAAATACATCAGTGGTTGTCAACGTAGTAACAGCCGTGGGAGCAGTTGTTGCCATCGTTGCGGCAGTAGCTATTGTTGTACTCGTCCTGGACGCTCCGCAGGATCAGTGAATTAAGTAGTCGCATGGCAGCGGCCGCAAAATCGCGGCCGCCTTTTCCCACTTCTGGCATACGATTGACAGTAATCGGCTCGATAGTTAATATTCCGAGAAACTGGTCTTGAAAAATGTGATGTCGCTTGTCGTAGTGTTAGTAATTTTTATCTTAGCCCTAACGCTTCCGATCTTTGCTTTTGCAGGAGAGGACGAGCCTATTGAAATGGTTGATGGTGGAGTGGTCATAAGGGGTAGCATGAGGTTGCCGGAGATGAAGCCATCTAGTCCCGGTGCCGTGGCGTTGATTGTTGCCGGGTCTGGCCCAACTGATAGGGACGGAAATTCAATATATGCGCCGGGCAATAATTCGCTTCGGAGATTGGCCCAAGAATTGGGCAAGCGGGGTATCGCAACGGTTCGTTACGATAAACGGGCGGTTGGCGCGAGTACCCAAGTCGCAGAGGACCAGTTGTGCTTCCAGACTTATGTTCAAGACGCGGTTCGCTGGGTCGAAAAGCTGAATAATGACTCTAGGTTTAGCAACGTTCTAATCGTCGGGCACAGTGAGGGTGCGCTCATTGCACTGCTTGCGGCGCAGCAAAGTAAAGCTTCAGCTGTTGTGTCGATTGCAGGAATGTCCATATCGGCGCAAGATCACTTGCGAATGCAGTTAAAAGGAAAGCTGCCATCGGAGTTGGCTGGTGTCTGTGAGGAAATTATTGCGGGTCTTGAGCGGGGGCGCCCATTTGCTGACCCTCCGCCTGCATTGCAGGCCATTTTCCGCGAATCAGTTCAGCCTTATCTGATCTCCTGGTTTAAATATAGGCCTACCGAGGTTATACAGCGCACACGGCAAGATGTCTTAATCGTCCATGGGTCCGCTGATATGCAAGTTCCTATGGAATCGGCGCAACAGCTGAAAGAGGCCCGTCCGCAATCTAGGTTACGCTACGTTGAGGGAATGGATCATTTCCTCAGTGCTCCCGCCTGCAGCGGATCGAGGAGCGGAGCAGCAGCAGTAGCTCAAGAAATATCTGATTTCATCAAGTCGTCTACAACCTTTAGGTAGCACCACCAGTGAGTGGCCAAGCTGGATGCAAGGTTCGGTAAAGGAGTTGAATTAATGGAACAAAAAAGGTATTGGTTCAAGGCAAAGAAGAGCGGACTTGGCTGGTCCCTGCCGCTGACTTGGCAAGGTTGGCTTGTTTATGCGGCTGTGTTCGGCACCATCGTCTATTTCCTTGTTTTTGGGAGAGATGTTGGTGAAAAGGTCTTAGGAACGTGGATTCCTATTTTGGTGGCGCTCCCGATTTGCTGGATTTTCGGAGAGCCCCTCGGGGGGGCTAAGAGAGGGGATCGTTAGCATGAACTCGGCGGTAGTAACGCAAACGAAGCCTCATTCAAGAATTTGTTTCAGCCAGTGTTCTCTGCTCGCATAAAAATGTGATCCCTGCCGCACGCCGTCTGGACGAACGCGAGGGCGACATCCGATCACTGGTTGCCTAGCTGCGCCGCAGCCGAGTCACAGCTGGCGCCCGTGTCGCGGCTGCGCTGATAGACCACCTGATGGCCTGACCTCGGCATCGAGCGCGAACTGCGCCAACTGGCACAAGCCTGCCTGTGCGCCGTGCGGGGGCTCGACCGGTGCCGCCGGCCTGTTTGCCGGATGAGGGGATTCGGCCTGGGGCGATGCGCGGTATGCGTCCGCAAAAGCCACCCTGAAGTCCGGTAGCCGGACCTATACGCTTGTGTCCATGACGCCATGCGTGATGTTGGCGCCGATCTGAATCTCAGCCAGCGTTTTTCATTCGGCGCGTGAGTTGCAGACACTGAGGTGAGCCCTCAGGCGGTCTACTTCGCGCTCATGACCGGTCATCGAAGCCCTTGGTCGGGCGGACGAGTCGATGACTGCTTTGCGCGACGCATCGTGAGCCCCGGGTCTCGGCTGCAAGTCACGACAGTCGCTGTAGCGCCGCCTTTCGTCGTCGATCTGACCTTCCGCTATGGGCACATTGCCGCCCCTCGCCTAGCGGATCCGAACGGCTGCAACCAGCCTGAAGCCGACAGGGTGGGCTTCGGCGAGGCCGTCCCCACGCACTCTTGCATTTAGTCGATATCAACGACCTGTGCTGTCGCCCCGTTCCGAGACGATAGCGGCTTCAACAAGAGCAACTAGCTGAGAAGCTTTACGGTTTAGGGGCCGTGCGAGCTTCATCAGAGTTGTTAACGTAGGTTGACGTTCCCCTCGCTCCAACATGCTGATGTAGTTGCGTTCGAGCTCGGCTTCAAACCCAAGTTGTTCCTGCGTCAGCCCGACCCGCTTGCGCAGGTCGCGCAATACTTGTCCGAACGTGATCGCAAGGTCCAACACACTCTCCAACTATCGTTGGAGAGATTTGGAGGCTTTTGCCACCCGTTGTCCGCCAACTATGGTTGGAAACGTGGAAGTGTTAGCGAGGACGTCGGTCAGCTGACGCCCTTCCCGGAAGAATCAGTGGCGCCAGCAGACTCGACGAGCGCAATCAACTGCGAGGCGCTCTCACCCAGCGGACGTGCCAGTCGAACGATGGTGGTCAGCGTGGGTTGTCGTTTTCCACGCTCCAGCAAGCTGATGTAGTTCCGCTCAAGCTCAGCCTCGAAACCCAGCTTTTCTTGCGTCAGCCGGGCTCGCTTGCGCAGGGTGCGCAAGACTCGTCCGAATGTGATCGCAAGGTCCAAAGTCTTCTCCAACTATCGTTGGAGAAATTTGGCCGCGCGACTATGATTGTGTCTGCCAACTAAAGTTGGAATTTTGGGGTTGGCACCGTCCTTGTCGAGCCACAGCTCTGAGATGTCCCCTCGTCGAAAGCGACGGAGGCCATCGCTTCCATAACGGGGAGTGACGAACATGAGAGATGACGTGACTGTTCGGTCCGATGGGGACTCGCGTGTGCTGTGCCGCCGCTACGTCGCGGCCGTCTTTGGAACGGCCAATACAGCTCGTCAAGGTGGTAGCGACCGATGCCTCTGCTGGGTGCTTGGCCTACTGATAAATGGCGAAGTGCAGTGCGTTGGTCCTTGGCTTGGGGAGAACGGCGACAGTGCATTGATGCCGTCGGTGTTCGGTAACCTCTACCTCCGCGGCGCTGAGTTCATCAGATTCGGGGTGGGGGACTTCGCCGGCGCCGAGGCCGCCTTCTGCCAGACCTTCCGGCACAGCGAGGTCGTGCCGTCGGTCGAGCAGGCGCTGGCGTCGGTTGCTGCGCTGGTGCCGCCCCGGCACCGTGGCGCGGTTCGTGATGCGCTCCGTGCGGCTGCGGATGCGGCGGACGGGCAGGGGGCTCTGGCGCTGCTGGCCGAGTTTCAAGGGTCGGCTCTGGGTGAAAGATACCCGGCGGCGGTGGCGCGCTGGGGGGAGGCGCTGGCACGATTCGAGCCGATCTTTGGGCTTCACCCGCAGCATCGCGGGCTGATCCGGCAGGCGGACCAAACGGCCATGGCGGTGCAGGAGCGGCTGGACCGGGCGATCAAGCGGCATGGCCCCTTTGATGATTCGGGGTCGGCCCTTGAGTTCGTCTCCGCGCAGCTGCTGCGCATCGAGCAGCGCACGGACCGTGAGCGCGAGGCGGCGCTGGATGCGCTGGAGGCCGCGTCCTTGGCGGCGAGGGCGGCCAGCGGGCGGGTTGGTGGCGCGGTGGCGGTACCGCCGCTGGGCTGATGGGTATTGCGATGAACGTGGACTGGCCGAGCGTATTCTCCCGGGTGAAGGCCGCGCTGATGAGGCGTGGCCGCTCCGAGCAGGATGCGGACGACTTCGTGCAGGACGCCTACGTTCGCATGGCCAGCTACGGGCAGACCCACCCTGTCGAGCAGCCGGAGGCTTTCCTCATGAAGACCGCGCTGAACCTGTCGATCGATGCCCATCGCCTCTCCGTGACCCGCGGCGAGCAGGTGGTGCTGGAAGACGTTGTCTTGTTGGATGGGCAGCCCGGCGTGGAAGACGTGCTGCTCAGCCGGGAGCGGTTGGCGCGCTTGAGCGAGTGCATCTCGGCGCTGGATGACCAGACGCGCGAGATCCTGCTGGCGAGCCGCATCGAGGGCCTGACGTACGAGGAGATCGGCCGCCGGCATGGCATGAGCATCAACACGGTCCACAAGCTGATCGCAAAGGCGCTGTTGCTGGTCGCCGGCAAGATGCAGGGCTGGTACCCGTGAGCGGCCCGTCTTCGGGCGGCCCGGGCTGGCGCGGCGGGGATGACAGGCCGCGTGTGACACGCGAGATCGCTGCCGAGGCGGCGGTGTGGGTGGCGCGCCTGCATGGGCCGGACCGCAGCCCGGCCATGGAACGCGAACTGCAGGCCTGGCAGGCGCTGTCACCTGCGCACCGGGAGGCGTTCGAGCGTTGCACGGACGTGTGGATGGAGGTGCCCAGCCTGAAGCTGGCCGATGCCTACCGCGCCGGTGATGCCGCACGTGCCAGCCGTCGCCGTGCGGACGCTGGCCGCGCGGTGTGGCGATGGGCGGTGGCCGTGGGCGCGGCCGCGCTGGTGGCCGGCGGCGCGCTGCTGGTGCAGCGGTGGCAGGACAAGGGTCTGTATCGCACGGCGGTGGGTGAGCAGCGGCTGGTGGTGCTGGACGACGGCACGCGCATGACGCTGAACACGGACACGACGGTGCGCGTGGCCTATGGCGCTGCGCAGCGCAGCGTGGAGGTGGGCGAGGGCGAGGCGCTGTTCGAGGTGGCCAAGGACGCGGGCCGGCCGTTCGTGGTGCGCGTGTCCGGCAGCGAGGTGGTGGCGCTGGGCACCGCGTTCGCCGTGCGGTTCATCGATGGCCCGCAGGCCGAAGAGTCTCTCGCGGTGACGCTCATCGAAGGCCAGGTGAGCGTGCGCCCGGCGGCCGCGCGCGACGGGCACGGCCTGGCCCCCACCCAGGCCACGACGCTGAAGTCTGGAGACCGGCTGCAGCTGGACCCGCGCGCGGGCAGCAGCGCTGCGCTGGTGGCGCCCAGCCTGGACCGGCCGAACGTGGACCAGGTCGTGGCGTGGAAGCGCAGCGAGGTGGTGTTCCACGACACCCGGCTCGTGGACGCGGTGAGCGAGATGAACCGCTATTCCCGAACGCCGCTGGTGTTGTCAGAAAAAGTTCTTGCGGCCGGGCTGCGTGTCAGCGGCGTCTTTCGCACGGGCGACAGCGCCGCATTCGCCCGTGCTGTCGCGACTTTGCATGGTTTGAGCGTGCAGGACGCGGGCGGACGGCTGGAGCTAACGCCGTTGGCTAGCGAAAGCACCTAAAAAAAGCCGCTCGACGAACCCGTCATCTTGTTGTCACTTCTTCGACAACGGAAAAAGGGTACGAGATGCTCCGAAAACTGAACACCCATGGCCTCTTTCGGTCGCCGTGGCTGCCCATTCCTCTGGCGATCACGCTGATGGTGGAGTGCGGCCTCTGCAGTGCAGCGGAGCCGCCCTCGGCGCCGCGCTATGTGATCGAGCAGCCCTCGCAGGATCTGGGCGATGCGTTGCGTGCGATTGCCCGGCAGACCAGCACGTCGGTCGTGTTCGACCCGCGGCTCGTCGCGGGCCGCGTGGCCAGGCCGGTGTCCGGCCGCCTCACGGGCGTGCAAGCCATCTCTGCGGCCCTGGAGGGTTCTGGCCTGCAGGCGCATGTCACGCAGGACGGCGCGGTCGTGGTGAAGCCTGCCGAAGGGCCTGCCGCGTCGCCGGCCCCGCCCGCCAGCGGTGGTGGCGCGGCGTTGATGAGCGCCGCTTCGTCGGATGCTCGCGGTGAGCCGGGGGCGACGACCGGCAGCGACGCGAATGACGCCGGGGAGCGTCAGGCGAGGGCGCCTCAGATCCAGGAGTTCACCCGCGTCGAAGTCACCGGCTCACGCCTGCGCCGCGTCGATGCCGAAGGCCCGGCGCCGGTGAACGTCTACACGGCCAAGGACATCGCCAACAGCGGGCAGCCGAGCCTGCAGCGGTTCCTGGCCTCGCTCAACGAAGTGTCTGCGTCGGCGGGAGAGGGCGGTTTCAGCCGGACCCTGGGCCAGGGCACGGTCCAGCTGCGCGGGCTGCCGCTGGGGTCCACGCTGGTGCTGGTCAACGGCCGCAAGGTTCAGGCGGTCGGGTCGTCGACGGGCAGCGTCTTCAACCTCAACCTGATTCCGATGGCGGCGATCGAGCGCGTCGAAGTCGTGCCGTCGGGCTCGTCCGCGGTGTACGGCGGCGACGCGCTGGCCGGCGTGGTCAACGTCATCCTGAAGAAGTCGATGAACGGCCAGTCGCTGTCGGCCCGGCTGGGTTCGGGGCGTGGTTTCGGGGATGCAAGCCTGTCGCTGGCCACGGGGGGCCACAGCGCCGATGGCAGCTATCTGGTGATGGGGTCGTTCAGCCGCTCGACCCCACTGTCCATGCAGGACCGCAGCTTCTTCAAGGACGCGGACTTTCGCGGCATCGGCGGGGACGATGAGCGACAGCCCTACTGCGCGCCGGGCAACGTCAGCAGCGTGAGCGGCAACCTGCCGGGCCTGGGCGCCAACGTGGCGGGCATCCCGCAGGTCGCGGCAGGCCAGTCACTGCGCATCGCCGACTTCCACCCCACTGCCGGCAAGCGCAACCTGTGCAACCTGTATGCGACCGGCGGCGGCGCTGCACTGTTGCACGGCACGCAGACCTTCGGCCTGCATTCGCTGGCCGAGTACCGTCTCGCCGGCAGCTGGTCGGCGTTCGGCGAGGTCGCTATTGAGTAGCAAACGCCAAAAACAAGTTGGATCAATGACTTACGGGCTCATGGACGTGCGGGGGATCTGAAGGTGATACGTCCAGACTTGCCCTAATACACGTGACTTGTGGCGACGGCTTCACGGAGCCTCTCGAGTCGGCTGCGGGGATGGCCGGAGCGGAGCTTGGAATGGCTTACCGATTGGCCCGGGCGCTGGTGAGCACACGGGTGGGATGGCGCCGTCGCGACAAACTCTGGCAATTCCCAACAATGAATCGCGGCCGCCTGCATCTCGGCGGGTCCCCCCTCCAGTAGCACCCCCCTCGCGTCTGGCTCCGCCAGCCATCGACATGCGTCGTACGCGCGGGCGGGTCAAGAAGTCCACCCTCACCCAAGCCGGCGACCGGCGAGCCTATGCTCAGTCGGACCGATAGTAGGGCCCAAGCCGTCGGCCGCCGACTGAGCCAGGGCTGCCGCAGGCAGGGGCGCGGACCTTCTTGCAACCGGTAGCATGAGCATGCTTGCTCCCCCCACGAGACAGCCGATGCCCAAGGTGGCAAACGCGGTCCGGAGCTCCACCGCTATCTGGAGCCATTGCATCAGAGCGGCAGTAAGCAGCGGCGCGGCAACGGCAATGAAGAAACTGCGCAGGTATGAGCGATCCACGATCAGGCTGTCATGTGCAAGCAGCGAGGTCATGCGCTCAGGAGCGGATTGGGCCTCGGCCTCGCGTCGCTTCAAGTCGCTTAACGACAGCGGCTTCGTGACGCCGCTGCGCAGGGTGTGATCAGACTCGTCCGGCTGCAAGCGAAACGAGTTCATGACCGTCGCCTGCATCGGATAGCTGTCAAGCCACCCAATCTCCTTCACGCCATAGGCCCTTAGGATCGGCAGAGTGAATTCCGGATAGGGGATCGTCACAGCGAACTCGTGATCGAGCACGCAGATCCAGCAGCGCATCGGTCCTTCGCGCACAGCGACGATACCTAGCCGGTCCGAAGCAGGGTAATCGCGCTCATACAGCGTGCAGGGCATGAACTCGACGCCGTGTCTGGCCAGGAACGCCACGCGGTTCTTGCCCTCGCCGGCCACGTAGAAGATGCCCAGTGGGGCCACCATCGCGACTTGGGCCCCCAGACCGCCAGCCTTGGCGCAGCGCTCGCTGGTGAACAGATCGATGGTCGCCTGCACGCTGGTGAAGTCGTTCGGCAGACTGCCCTCGTGCCAGCGCCAGCTCGAACCCACCAGGTGCTTGACCGGCACCATGGCCGGCCGCGCGGGCGTCTTCTCGACGTCGCCGAAGTCGAAGAAGGGCAGCACGGTGGCCATCGTGACAGAGGGTGGGCAGGCGTAGTCGCCGCCAATCGAGCCGTCGACGAACACCTCTGGATCGACAGTGCTCTTCCAGGCGTGGAACCACGCGGGCCTGGATTCGCGGTCACTCAGCCCTCGGCGTGCGGCGACGAAGTCTTCAACCGCGTCCTGAAGGGGCTGGGGCGTCGCAGGTGTCACTCGTTCCATGCGCGCAGGACTGTAGCGCCGATCCGCAATCGGCCGGCTTGCCGCACAAGAGCTCGCCGGGCACTGGAAGGGCTGATCGGACGATTTCCGAGTGCGCTCGGAAGCTTGGTCAGTTCAGTCGCACTGCGAGTGCATGCAGCGTTTGCATTCGCGCCCCGCAATGCACTCCGCATATTGCCGAATCCTCGGGAACTTCCACTTGCAGCGGGAATCGCAGGATCCGACTAGCGCCAAGGCACGATCTGTTCCCGCCGGAAACTGGTCGAGTTCGCCGATGTTCGGTTTATCACCCCATCATATCAGTCGAGATCACCGCCACAAGAAGCAGAGGCGACCAACCGGATACGAACCCTTGCTGATACTGACATCTATGTTAAACGTTGATATGTGCAGCTATCAGAACATGAGCCTCTTCGTTGACGGCAAGACCGGCAAAAATTAAACAATGCATTTCTGGTTGTTGCCCGTAAAGAAATCAATCTGTGGAATTTGAAGGGCACGCGTCCTCGTATGTTTTCGAATGAAGCTAACAGGTGCGTCGAAGGATCGTTAAACCCTAGTTATCCCCATCACGCGAGGGGCTTGTGGGGAAGGCAAAGTTGTGAGATAATATTCGAAATATATTGAGCCCAAAAATGAGCGAAGACCTTGTCTCACGAAATGCCCGAAAACTTGGGCGGTATGGCTACCTTTCCCTAGGAAGCACCACACTTTCGCAGCTGCGGCGTAGCAAATTTATCCGTACCAAGCTTCAATTGGACGAGGAGGCGCGAAAGCCGGATGGAATCGTCTTTTTACCGCTTGGGGGAATTAAGGCCGTCATTGAGATTAAACGTCCAGAAGAGCTGACGCCGAAAAAGGTGCCAGGAGTTGTAAAGAAATACAGCCCGATAGCGCGTGCCGTTTGCAAACTCTTGATAGTGGCGGACGGAAAGAAGACGCTTTGGTATAACGCACTGACGGAGAGTCCGGTGCTGGACGAGGATGGGCGAGAGGTCGTCTTCCACTTTGATCCAGCTCGACTGGATTCGGAGCGCTTAAGGCCAGAAGACGAGGCCCAACTCATTAAACTGATTGAGAAGGCTGATTACAGCCTTTCCCATGACAACGACCAATTCTTGCCGCTTAGAGTAATCGATCCTAGCGGCCTGTCAAAATCGGTATGGCAGAAAATTTGGATTAATACCGGGAAAGAGCCCGAAAAGTGTCTGTACAACGTTGTGGAGATACTTGTATTTAAGTTTCTAAGCGACATTGGGGTGCTGACGGGAAATAGCTCTTTTCGACGGATCGTCGAGCTGCTATCGGACGAAGATGAAAGAGCGGCCCTAAATCAATACGGAAAGGTTAGTCGTGATCAGATCCGTAGACTATTTCCCAAGGGCGATGATCAGACGACCATTATCAATGGGACCATCTTTGTCAACGAGGCGGGAGAGCCGAACCTTGCTCAGGCTAGCCTGTTTGGGGAAGTAATTCGAGCCTTTCAAGAGTTCGATGACAGGAACGGCTCACTACAATACATTGATCGCCAATTCAAAACTCGACTCTACGAATCGTTCCTTCGTCAGCAGGCAGGTATTCGTTCGCTTGGCCAATACTTCACCCCACGCAATGTTGTGCAGGCCATGGTTGCCATGTCCAACGCAGAGAAATTGCAAGATGGGGCGGCGATTTGCGATCCTTTCTGTGGCGTAGGCGGATTCCTGCTGGAGGCAATTGTCGAGAACGACAATCTATTTAATCAATTTGTGCCGAAGAACGGCAAGGTAAAGCCACGGATCAACTTTAAGGGCTACGACAAGGGAACGGATGAGAAGGACGACGAGCGCACCATTATTTTGGCAAAGGCCAATATGCTCGTTTATCTCTCTGATCTGCTGGCGGATCACAGAAGCGAAGCCCTGTTGGAGGAATTTTCGAAAGGCGCCTTCAATTCGGTTTTTCATCTAATCAGGTCGAATCTGGGAACGTATGAGCGAGTTGACAGCGAGGAAAAATACGACTTGATCCTCACGAATCCGCCATACGTTACAAGCGGCTCTGCGAGTTTGAAGAATGCTATTGATGCAGCTGGTCTAGCTAAACACTACCCAAACAGCGGTCGCGGAACTGAGGCGCTCGCGGTTCAATGGATTGTTAGCCACCTAAAGGAAGGCGGCGAGGCTTTCGTTGTCGTGCCTGATGGCCTGCTGAACCAGCCTGCGATGCTCGACTACATTAAGTCGGAATGCCAAGTGCTGTGCGTAATCGCACTCCCCAGTAGAACGTTTTACTCAACGCCGAAGAAGACTTATGTGCTCGGATTGCGTAAATCCAAGCCAGGCATCAAGCATACTCATCCTGTATTCACGTATCTTGTGTCAGAGATTGGCGAGTCTAGGGATGCACGCCGCGTCCCGATAGAAAGCAATGATCTAATTTCTATGCGGAATGCGTTCAAGTTCTTCTCCGCAGCACCATCACGCTACAAGTCGGATGATCCGCGCTGCAAAGTCGTGAAATGGGAAGACTTCGGTAAAGCACGGCATTGGATGGTTGACCGCTCTTGGACACACGAGGAAAAGGTGTCACTTGGCATTGTGGATGAAAACTACGAAGTCGATGCTGAGGGATTTAAGGGATTGGTCCGGGAGGCCTACGCAGCGTTGGAGCAACTGCAAAGGGAGTTGCAGTAATGCCTTCCAAAGAATTCTTGTTAGGCGATCTTTTTACGGCGTACAACGGTAAGGCCGCATATATTCGCGACTACGTTGACAACAATCCCGGCAAGTATCCTGTCTACTCGGCCTCATTGAGCAAGCCGTTTGGCTTTATAGATTCATATGACTATGACGGAAGTTACCTCACTTGGGTGATGAATGGGTACGGCGGAAGATGTCAAGAGCTCTCCGGCAAGTTTTCGGCGAACCGTGATCGCGGAGTTCTGATTCCGAAAGAGATTTCCCGCAAGATTGATCTTACATATGTTAGGTACGCCGTTGAGCCGGAGCTGATCGCAAATGCCGTTGGCCGTCGCGTGGATGGAAAGCTCAATGAATATACAAAAATATACCCGGATACCGCATTGAAGATTGGGGTTGAGTTGCCGACCACAGCAAGGGGATCCATTGACTTTGATCAAATGCGCAAAATCGGCGCACGGCTAAGGGGAATTGAAAAGGCCCAACGCGCTGTCCATGCTTCCATGGAGATGCTAGAAGAGGCCAGATTCGCCTTTGAAATTCCGGCCCCTACAGTTGTTCTTTCGTTAGGTGACGCTGAGTATTTCCGACTTTCCATCGGAAAGCGAATCCTGCTGTCCGAACACTCCAGCGAGGGAATCCCGGCCTATAGCGCCAATGCTAGAACACCGTTTGGCAACGTAATAAGATCCAATTTGGCCAATTTCACCAAGGCGTCGATCATTTGGGGCATTGATGGAAACTTCGATTGGAACTTTATTGATTCAAATGTGGAATTCGCCACGACCGATCACTGCGGGCGTCTACAGATAATTGATTCTTCAATTGATCCCGAATACGCCTATTGGTATCTGCGCCTCACTGCGAGCAGATATGGATTCGATAGGGTTTATCGAGCAAATCTGGAGAACATAAAAGCCGATGTAACCATTGAAATCCCGATGGATGAGAATGGTGGCTTTTCACTCAAAAAGCAACGCGAGCTTGTTTTGCAATTTAAGCAGTTCGACAAAGCCAGAGATGCGTCCGTAGACTCGCTGAAGACTGTACTGAAAACTCGGCTGTCTCTGCACCTGTGAATTCGATTTCATGCATTTCTAGACAACGAGAGCTGTCAATCGTGCCAGCCACTTTGGCTGGCAAATAACTCCAAACTAGTTCTGTAGTTACACGGCCCATCCAACGCCCAGTGGCATGCAATGGTACGAAGGCATGCCGTCAGGCTCCGCGCATGCTGCTAGCCCGACGGCTTTCTGCGAGTACCAAAGCGCGCCAGCTGCCGCCATGAATGCCGGTGCTCAGCCCAGTCCCAGTAGCGCCCACACGCCACTGCAGGGCCGAGGAACGTGGATGCGGCTGCTTTCCGCCATGACTGCCGCATAGAGGGGCAGTCTTGGACACCGAGTTACCTTGGTCCTGACGGGCTAGTCAGTTGGAGTTCAACAAGACGTTCAGCATGACTGACAGGTCGCAAGCTTTCAGCACGGCCCACAAGCATTCAGCAAAAGCGCATCCGTGTGGCAGCTCAAAAACTGAGCGGTGTCAGCGAAGGTAGACACCCGTCCTGAGCATGATCGCCCAGCTTGCGACATTCCGCGTAGCGGGGGACAGGATAAGACTGGTCTCGGCAGTTCGATGATGTGAGCCCCCAGTGGCTGCCTTTGCCAGTTGCAGACGCATGACCGAAGCCGCCTGGCCGGCGCACTTGCCTACGGAACCAGCCGTTGGACTCCAGCGCGGTCTTTTGGACTAAGGGCATGACCGCCATCGCGCCCCGCGACTGCCGCAGGTCGCAGCTACTTCGTCAACCAATTGCCATAGGCATTCACGTCGATCATCGGCACCGTGCCGCTGAACTGCAGCATCGAGATCAGCTTGAACAGGAACGCCGTCGCGGGCTTGCCTTCCTCGGTGAATTCGTACTTGGTCTGCTTCGCGTCCCACAGAAAGTGCCCATGTGCGGCCACGCAGCCGAGGTTCAGACGATCTTCTTCGGCAACGCCATCTCCGAGCGCTCTCCAAAGAGGATCGCCGCAGCACGGCGTCCAATCACTCTCGAACGTCAAAATGCCGCCGAGAATTGGAATCAGCGGTTTCGCTGGGTAAGTTCCACCCGCATACGGAATCGGCAGACTCGTGCGATGCAGCCTGCGCACCGAAGCAACCTTCTTGCGCGCATACGCCACATAGCTGGCATTGATCGCCTGCTTGGCCTCGAAGATGGCGTAGACGCTCTCGGCCGGCACGATTGTCTCGCCCTGATAGTGGAAGATGAACGGCGAGTACTGCCTGTCGTAGACCACGACATCGATCTGGTCGCTGAACTCACCCATGGTGTCCACCACATACGCCTTGTCGGCGCGGTAGCGCTCGGGCAAGTAGGTCTTCAGCAATTCCAACCAAACCGCCTCGCTCGCATCCCCCTTGGCATCGGGATGACCGAACGATTTCCGCGTGGTTTGCAAGCGATGCTGTATGTCGTCATGCAGACTGGCCAAGAGCACAGGTAGAGACCATCCGCTCATGACTTCTTCTCCTCGAACGGGGGCGTCGGCTGCATTTGCATCGCGATCTCGAGCGCACGAGCGGCAATGACGCTCCGCGACGGGTACGCATCAAGAACGATTGCGGGCAGCAAGCGCTGCGTCAAATCGGAAAACGTGAACCCGTAGTGCCCCTTCCCCTTCCCGGTCGCAGCAACGAGTTCATCAATCTGCTTCGTATTGAGTCCGAGCGCATGGAGCGCCTCATCAAGTACCGCGTGACGCTGCACATCATTGGGCCGATCGAAAGCCAAGATTTCGGCTGCACGTCGCTTGACAGCCGGGTCGAGCGCATTCAAGCGGTTGGTGCACATGATCACGGCCGCCGGAAGCTGGCCGTTCGCAAGGCGGTCGATGCCACGGATGAAGGCGTTCACGCCGGCACGGTCTTCGTGGTGCATTTGTGCTGATTCGCGCGATTGGGCAAGCGCATCGGCTTCATCGACGAGCAGGATGACGGCGCCGCGCGCGCGTCCACTCATGCCTTTCAGCTTAGCCGCCGCCTCGACCGTGTAGTCGAAGGCCGCCGACAGAAGTTGCGTCATCTCACCGACCCGCCCCTGCCCGCGGCTAGACAAGCTCAACGGGTACAGCGTGATCTCGATTTTTTCCTGTCTTGCGACGGCGTCGCCGATCGTCTCGGCAAGCTCGGTTTTGCCAGATCCCACGTCACCCGCCAGAACGACGAGCGGCGGCCGGCGCAACACATGCGTCAGTAGCCCTTTAGCGTCGGGATGGTGTTTTTGCGCCCACGCTTCGAGGCCGGCAGGATTCACCAGAAGTCCGAGGATTTTGCGGAGGCGCTCTTTGTGATCGTCAAGGCCAACCAGTCGCGCAAGTCGCTCTTGCGGTTCGAAGTCTGGGAACGTCAGGCGCCGCTCGAACAGTTCGTCAAGTGCGGGTTTCGTCTGCATCAGTAGCCCCTCACGCATGCCCGGCCTAGGGCACGCCCGCCTGCCGAGTAGGTTTTGTCATCGACCAGATAGCCATTCACCGTTGGCTGTGCCATACCCGTGCGGTAGAACGGCATGCGCCGCTTGAATGCGTCCTTTTCGCTGTCGGACAAGACATCCCACGCCGCCGAGTAGGTAAGGTAGTTGTGAAAGGTCGCGCCCGAAATGTCGCGGCCTGGCAAAACACGCCCTGGGTCGTCGTCGTTCGCGGCCATACCGGCAAGGTCGCGGGCCGTGTAGCGAAGGGTTGGCTCGATCCACTGCGCGTTGCGCAGGAATCCGACAGTCAGCGTGCCGAGATACCCGGCTTTGAGCAGCTCTGTGACTTCAGTCTCGTAGCTGGCGATATCGGCGTCGCTGGGATAGCCGTAGAAGCGCTGCATCCGCTTGAGGTCGGCCGAGACTTTCGCCGCCATGTGACGCGCATGCGTGACGGTGAAGGTCGTGGATTCGGTGATGGAGTAGCTGGACATGACTGCCGCCTTTACGCCTGGAACGCCGAGCCGAAGACCTTTTGCCAATAGCGGACGGTCTCCTGTTTGGTGGGTGCTGAGAGCGCCGAGTCGATAGCATCTCCAGCGTCGATTGCAGCCTCATGGATCGCCGAGGCGTTTGCATCGGTGTAGAGCATGCTGACATTGTTCAGGGCGTTCACCGGATCGATGATCTGCACGCGTTGGTCGAAGGCGCCAACCGATGAAGCGGGGTAGTTGTCGGTGAAGAAAACCCTTTCCCGGAGGTCGGTGCGCGCGAGGTAGGTGAAGAAGTGCTGTAGCGCTTCCGGGTAGTCGGCGAACGAAAGGCCGTCGTCGGCGAGCTTGGCGAGGATCAGCTCGATCATGAACGACTTGAACCGGAAGCTGTCATCGTTGGACTTCATGCGCGCGGCCCAAAACTTCACCAACCGAACCACCTGTGAAAAGTGGTCTGGCTGCGCGCGCTTGCGCTTGCGAATGAACTCCAAGTGCTGCGGGATGTTGGTCTTGAGGTAGGAACCGTCGTCTTGGCTGACAAGGTTGCCGTACCAATCGGGATCGCCGTCATAGAGGATCGGAACCACGTCGACGTCCAGTCCAGTGCCCCTGAACGACACCGTCACGCTGTAGGTCTGTGGCTTCACCTGGTCTGCCGAGAAATTCGGAAACGCCTTGCGTAGCCGTTCGGCGAGATATTCCAGCAGCGCTGACACTTCATGCGGAGCGTCGGCACCGCTGATGTAGCAGGCCACATCGATGTCGTTGAGGGAGCGCAGCGCGGTGCCTTTGGCGAGGCTGCCGGCGAGGAGCATCCTCTTCAAAGTGAAGTCCGGGTGTTCGCCCAGATAGGTTTCCAGCCGGTCACGGAGGCGCTTGGCCTGCGCACGGAATTCGTCCGCCTTTTCCTTGGGCAGATTAACCCGATCCAGGGCGAAACGCGCGATCTCGGCGTGACTGACGTGTTCTCGGCTCATCGATTTCCTTTCCGCGGGCTTGTCGACATAGGCAAGTCCCACGTGTCTAGTTTACAATGAATGAAACATGGGAGACAACTTTTTGATGGCGAACTAGACATGGCCGATGAACGCACCCCCTCCGACCTCTTCCAGGAGCGACTGAGGGCCGCCAGAGAACTTCGCAAGTGGAGCCAGGGCCAATTGGCCGAGAAGGCAAGCATGCCGCCCAGTTCGATCGCGCACTTCGAGTCTGGCTCGCGGAAGCCGTCGTTCGATACGCTGCGCCGTCTTGCGAACGCGCTGGAAGTGACGACGGACTATCTGCTGGGGCGGGTCGAAGACCCAACGCTTGCACAGGCGGCCGACCCGCTATTCCGCGACGTTAGTAAGCTGACGGGCAACGACCGCGAGTTGGCCAAGGACTTCTTGAAAATGCTCGCTGAGCGAAACAAACAAGGGAAATAGTCGATGACGAGCTTGCTGCTTCGCCTAAGACTCGCCAAGCAGCGCGGCGAAGCCCTTCTCGCCGAGGAGAGCATCACCGAACTACCGATAGATCCGTTCGCCATCGCCAGCAAGCACGACATCGTCGTGCAGGCCAAGCCGGACACCGAGTCCGGCGTGTCCGGGATGCTGCTGCGGCACGGAAACGCCTTTGGCATCCTCTACGCCTCGGACGTTCCCAGCCAGGGATTTCAGCGCTTCAGTGTGGCGCACGAGCTCGGCCACTATTTTCTCGACGGTCACATTGACCATGTACTGCCGAACGATGGGGTGCATGCATCACACGCAGGATTCTCATCCGGCGATCCTTACGAGCAGGAGGCGGACAACTTCGCAGTCGGGCTTCTGATGCCCAGCAAGCCGTTCAAGAAGCTCATAGGCCGGGCGCGCCTCGGCCTGCAGGACATCGAATGCTGCCGCGAGTCATTCAAGACCTCGCTCACGTCCACTGCGATCCGCTACGCCGAGCTGACGGACGATGCTGTTGCAGTCATCGTGAGCACCGGCCGCACAATCGACTACTGCATCCTTTCCGAGACCATGAAGTCGCTGCCGGACCTAAACTGGATGAAGCGAGGATCGCCGGTCCCTGCGAAGACAGTCACAGCGCGCTTCAATGTCGATGAGCGCCGTATTCTGCAGGCTGAGCGGGACGAGGAAGAGATCGACGTTCTGGATTGGCTCGGCGGCAAGCGCTCCAGCATCGTGACCGAGGAAGTGATCGGTCTCGGCCGCTACGGCAAGACGCTGACCGTTCTCTCTTCGCGAAAGATTGGCCACGAAGCCTATGCCGACGAGGGAGACGATGAGGATGATCTCGTCGAGCGTTGGACCCCGAAGTTCAAAAAGTAGCCTTAGCGCGACCTCAGTACCTCGAAGAAGCGCCTTTCGAGTCCGCGCCAGAAGCGACTGGCCGAACAGCCACTTGGCGCCGGTTTAGCGCTGGTACGTCAGCCGTTGGCAGCCGTCGGTGAACGCCGCCGATCGGCCGCTCAGTCGTAAGCAACCAGGGAACACAGGTTGATCCGACACTGCCCGGGTAGTGAACATCTGTCCGCTTAGAAGGAGGCGGACACGTGAACACTTATGGAGTCGATTTGATGGGCCGGCGCCGTCGGCGACGGCACACGGCAGAGTTCAAGGCGGCGGTTATCCAGGAATGCCTCAGGCCCGGCGTATCCATCGCGGCAGTGGCGCTGGCATACAGCCTCAACGCCAACATGCTGCGCAAGTGGGTCATCGACGCCGAGCATAAGGCCATGGCACCGCCGCCAGCTGCGCCTCCAGAGCCCGAGCCACCGTCAATGCCGCCACCGACCTTCATCCCATTGGCATTGCCTGCGCCGACGGTGGATGGCGAGATTCGCATTGAACTGCACCGGGCCGGCACGGTCGTCAAGCTTGTATGGCCAGCAGCTGCCGCAAGGGACTGCGCGGCCTGGCTGAGGGACTGGCTTCGATGATCCGTGTGGACGCGGTATGGCTGTGCACACAGCCGATGGACATGCGTGCCGGCACCGACACGACGCTGGCGCGGGTGGTGCAGGTCTTCGGCTCGGCTCGGCCGCACCACGCCTACGTCTTCGCCAACAAGAGTTCGACTCGGTTGAAGGTGCTGGTGCACGACGGCATCGGCATCTGGTTGGCGACACGTCGGCTGCACCAAGGCCGCTTCACCTGGCCAGGCGGCGGCTCCGGTGCGCCGCAGTCGCTGACCCGCGAGCAGCTTGACGCTCTGGTGCTGGGCCTGCCGTGGCAGCGCATCGGCGAGGCCGGCGTGATCGGCCTGACCTGAGCCCCAAGGCAATCGGTGCCTGCGCCGATGGTCAGCGCGCCTGGTGGTGCGCACACTGGCCTTAATGCTTGCAGACCCGCCCATCTCCGCCGAAGAACTTGCCGCGCTGCAAGCGGCGGGCCTTGGCGAGGTCGGTGCCAAGCTGCTTCGCCGCATTGAACATGACCGGCAGGAGATCGACCGGCGCGACGTGAAGCTGGAGAAGCTCTCGTTCGAGATCGCCCAGCTCCGGCGCCTGAAGTTCGGCAAGAAGAGCGAGCAACTCGATGCCGAACAACGCGCGCTGTTCGACGAGGCCGTGGACGCCGACATCGCCGCGGCCGAAGCGCAGCTTCAAGAACTGCTGGGCAAGAAGAAGTCGCCGGCAACGCCTGGCGAGCGTCCCAAGCGCGCCGCCTTGCCGGCGAACCTGCCGCGTGTCGACCGCCACCACGAGCCCGAGAACACCACCTGCGCTTGCGGCTGTGCACTCATGCGCATCGGCGAGGACGTCAGCGAGAAGCTGGACTACACGCCCGGCGTGTTCACCGTCGAGCGCCACATCCGCGGCAAGTGGGCCTGCGCGAAGTGCCGCACGCTGACCCAGGCACCGGTGCCGGCCGAGATTATCGACAAGGGCATCCCTACGTCCGGGCTGCTGGCGCAGGTGCTGGTCGCCAAGTACGCAGACCACCTCCCGCTGTACCGCCAGGAAGCCATCTTCGGCCGCGCCGGCGTCGCGCTCCCACGCTCGACCCTGGGAGCCTGGATCGGCGTGTGTGGCTTGCGTCTGCAGCCGCTGGTGGATGCGCTGAAGGCGCACATCCTGGCCTGCAAGGTCGTGCATGCCGACGAAACACCGGTGGCCATGCTGTCTCCTGGCAGCGGCAAGACGCATCGCGCCTACCTATGGGCCTATGCCGCCGGTGCATTCGAGCCCTTGCGCGCCGTCGTCTACGACTTCACCGAATCCAGGGCGGGTGAACACGCCCGGGCCTTCCTCGGCGACTGGCGCGGCAGCCTCGTGTGCGACGACTACACCGGCTACAAGGCCAGCTTCGCGCTGGGCGTGACCGAGGCCGGCTGCATGGCCCACGCGCGGCGCAAGTTCGTCGAGCTGCACGAGGCCAACAAGAGCACCATCGCGGCTGCGGCCATCGACCTCATCGGCCAGTTGTACGGCATCGAGCGTGAGGTGAAGCTGCTCAGTGCGCAGCAGCGGCTGCACGCGCGACGAACACGCGCAGCGCCCATCGCCAAGGCGCTGCACGACTGGCTCCTCGCGCAGCGCGGCAAGATCACGGACGGCACTGCCACGGCCAAGGCCATCGACTACAGCCTCAACCGATGGGCGGCGCTCACGCGCTACCTGGACGACCCGGCGCTGCCGATTGATAACAACCACGACGAACAGCAAATTCGTCCCTGGGCAACGGGGCGCAAGAACTGGCTGTTCGCTGGGACGCTCCTGGCTGGTAAGCGCGCTGCGGCCATCATGAGCTTGGTCCAGTCAGCCAAGCTGAACGGGCATGACCCATATGCTTACCTGAAGGACGTTCTGCAGCGGCTGCCTACGCAGCGGGCCATCGACGCGGAGGAATTGTTGCCGCACCGGTGGGCATCGTCCTCCACCTACTCACCAATACTCCATCGACGATCATGAAGCAGTCCGAACTGGACCGAGAGCTACGGCTGTTAGTCAAAGCAGAAGCCAAGGCACGCCGCTGGAAGTCAATTGGATCAACGCCCTACTGGTCGAGTGGCCCGCTCTTCTTCTCCATAACCATGTCTGCGGGGGCGAAGGAAGGATCGTTCCACGCTTGGCTGCGGTTCAAGTGGTTGGAACTTGACCGCCTGCTTTGGCGCGTACTTGGCATGTCTAGCAATGAGCGCGAGCCATTCAGCCTTCACGCTAACGGGGCCTTTGTTCTCACAGGCTGGGAAATTCAAAGCTCAGTCGTGCGGGCGATGGACTGGCAACCGGGCGTGCTCGCTCAGCAGGTGCAGGTCGTCGCGCAACAGGCCGCTGACCGAGCGCAACTCGCAGCCCTGGAGATTGACTCGATAGACGCGTACGTCAGCTTTCTCGAACGAGAGTACGAAGCCTTCATGCAAACGCATCCCCAAGCGAAGGTAACCATCTGGAAGGAGCTTCTGCTGGTGTCCATGCTTCGAGGGGAAAAGAGGTCTGCCATCGACATTGCGAAGGACCGAATCAGCAAGCAAGACTCTGGTGGGTTCTCGTCAGGCGGCAAAACGTTCTTTGAGCGCGCGCTTGCTTTAAACGACACCTGACGCCCAGAGCCTCACGTCATGCCGATCCAGCTGGCGAGGTTGACCAGACGGCGAAGCGCTTCGTCAATATGACTTCCCTGGCTGGTTACGCTCAGTCACCCATCATGACGAAACATCGGAACTAGATTTGTTCCTGCCTTCATTCGGGCGAACCCGCCACGTAGCTGTCGCATAACTGGATACTTATGCCACTATGAGCCATACGAACCATATGGAAGGACTCGTCAACAACGCGCTGGACTTTGTTGAAAAAGCCTTCCAGGAGTTCCTGCCGGCGCCGAAGTACTCGGTCATCCACTTGTATGCCGGCGTAGAACTGTTCCTCAAAGCACGGCTGCTGGCTGAGCACTGGGCACTGGTGATCGCGAAGCCGCAGGAGGCGGACCTCGCCAAATTCTTGAAGGGTGACTTCCAGTCCGTCACTCTGGACGATGCGGCTAAGCGCCTCGACAAGATTGTTGGCAGTGGCCTGACACCGGCCGAGGTCGAGCAAGTGCGCAGCCTCGGCCGGCACCGCAATCAGATGATGCATTTCTATCATGACGCAACGGGGCCGGCAGGCGAGGCGTTGCGTCGGGAAGTTGCAGTAGAGCAGCTGAGGGCTTGGCACACCCTCAACCGGTTACTGCTCGATCGTTGGGAGGATGTGTTTAAGCCCTGGGCGCATCGAATCAGCCAGCTCGACGAAGCGCTCAAGGGACATCGCGACTATTTGCAGGTTCGCTTCGATGCATTGAAGCCGGAGTTGTCTGCCAAAGAAATGGCGGGTGCTCGGCTGACCGTATGCACCTCTTGCGGACATCGCGCCGATGAGCTCATGGGCCTTTTCGGAGCCCTCTCATCGGGTCAATGCCATGTATGCGGGCAGCCATCGGTGCAACTTGAAGCGCCGTGCCCAAGCTGCGCCCAAGCTCTGACGTTCGTCGACGAAGGATTCGCGACTTGCAACGGCTGCGGTCGCGAGGTCGAACCTGAAGAACTAGCCTCACTCATCGAGGATGGTGAACCAGGTACCAAGCATTATTTCGAAGGTGGCTTACCTGGCCACTGCATCGGTTGTGATGGCATCCGGACGGTCGTTCTCCATGACAACGAGCGCCTTTGCGCGTCGTGCTTCAGTTTCTATGATGCGGAAAGCATGTCCCAATGCGCTTGGTGCGGTGAGGTAAACGCAGGTCGTTTGCAAGACAGCTTTTTGACCGGCTGCGTCGTCTGCAACGGCCGCCTAGGAAGCTCAATAGACTAGTTGTGAAGCGTCAAAAGGTTGTTCCTTGAAGCTTAGTTTCGAGATGGGTGGCACGCTGCCAATGCCGCCCTTAGGACGATGGCAGTGCCAGCTCGCCAGCGCGTGAGTCCGCTGGGCAGATCGCGGACGTCTAACCGTAGGCCCACTCTCCGCAATTGTCGGCGCCGAGCACTTCGCCCATCACGAGAGCTCTCGTCGGGGAGGCGGCGGCGCACTTGCAAGTCTGCTCCCTCGTTCGTAAGCGTGGCCTCACGGCCCTCTGGCCCGGCGGTGGCGTCGTGAGCAAGATCGGCTGATCCTGCACACCTGGGATGGTGTGCATCAGGCATTGCTAGCGCACACCATGGCCGATCAAGACACACCCTCCAAGCGCCGCCGGCGCGACCACAGCCCCGAGCTCAAGCGCGAGCTGGTCCGGCAATGCCTGCTGCCCGGCGCGTCGGTCTCCAGCATCGCGATGGCCCATGGCATCAACGCCAACCTGGTGTTCAAGTGGCGGCGAGAGCATCGCGCAGCCGAGGCCGCCGGCGCAGGCTCCGCGCAAGCCTCAGCGCCGCTTCTGCTGCCGATCACGCTCGCCTCGGCCACGCCGAGCGACCCGGTGTCGGCACCTCCCGTGCCCACATCGTGCGCGACCCGCACCACCGCCGGCAGCATCGAACTCGACTTCGCCGGTGCCCGGCTGCGACTGCGAGGCGCCGTCGACCAGGAGAGTCTTCTGGGGGTGCTCACCGCGCTGCGCAGCCTCGCATGATCGGCCTACCATCGGGCACGCGTGTGTGGCTCGTCGCCGGCCATACCGACATGAGGAAGGGCTTCGACGGCTTGGCCGCCGTGGTGCAGACGGTGCTGGCGTCGAACCCGTTCGACGGCCACGTATTCGTCTTCCGTGGCCGGCGCGGCGACATCATCAAGGTACTGTGGTTCGATGGCCAGGGAATGATGCTGCTGGCCAAGCGCCTGGAGCGCGGTCGCTTCGTCTGGCCCCAGGCCGTCGACGGGCGCGTTGCACTGAGCGCTGCGCAACTGTCGATGCTGCTGGAAGGCATCGACTGGCGCATGCCGATGCGCACGAGCTCACCTCAACTGGCTGCATAGGTGATGCCTTCTCGGGAGTGATCCCGATGCAAGCGCACTGACCCTGTCGCACACTGAGGTTCGTGCCGCAAGACACCGACCCGATCAGCCAACTGCCCGACGACGCGCAACTGCTCAAGCAGCAACTGCGCATCAGCGCCAGCGAGGTGCAGCGGCTCAAGCTGATGGTCGACAAGCTCAAGCTGCAACTGGCACGCCGCGTGCGCGCGCAGTTCGGCGTCTCCAGCGAGCGATTCGATCTGCAGGCCAGCCTCATCGAGCCGGTGGCGTTGGAGCAGCTGCCCGTGCGCAAGCACAACACGCCGGCCGCCAATGCATGCAGCGTCGACCGCAGCTTGCCGGACCACCTGCCTCGCGAACAGCGCGAGATTCGTCCTGACACCAGCGCCGCGCATCACGACGCTGCGGGCCAGTCCTGCGGCTGCACCGCCTGCGGGGGCCGGCTGCGCAGCATCGGCGCCGATGTCTCGGAGCACCTGGAGTACGTGCCGGCGCGCTTCAAGGTCATCCGCACTGTGCGGCCCAAGCTGGCGTGCACGAAATGCGAGGCCATCTTCCAGGCCAGCGCGCCGAGCCGGCCGATCGCGCGAGGCCTGGCAGGGCCTGCGCTGCTGGCGCACGTGGCGGTGTCCAAGTATTGCGATCACTCACCGCTGCACCGCCAGAGCCGCGTCTATGCCCGCGAAGGCGTGGAGATCGACCCCAGCACGATGGCCGGCTGGGTAGAGCAGGTTCACACCTTGTTCGACCCCCTGCTTGCAGCGCTGGGCCGACATGTCCTGCACGCGGCCAAGGTGCATGCCGATGACACGCCGGTCAAGGTGCTGGCGCCAGGCGAAGGCAAGACCCGCACCGGCAGGCTGTGGGTCTACGTGCGCGACGACCGGCCCTCGGGCGACAGCGCGCCGCCGGCCGTCTGGTTCCGCTACTCGGCCGACCGCAAGGGCGAGCACCCGCAGCGCCACCTGCGCGACTTCCGCGGCATCCTGCAGGCCCATGCCTACGGTGGATGGAACGCGCTCTACGACGGTGGCCACGTGGTCGAAGCGGCCTGCTGGGCTCACGCGCGACGGCCGTGGTGGGACCTGTACGAGCAGCACCGTGACGACACCGGACTGGCGGCGCAGGCGCTGCGCCACATCCAGGGGTTGTATGCGGTCGAAGCGGACATCCGCGGCAGTCCACCCGAGGTGCGGCGCCAGCAGCGGCAGGCCCGGGCCGGCCCCTTGCTGGAGAAGTTCCACCTCTGGCTGCAGGGTGTATTGACCCAGGTGTCGACGAAGTCGGAGTTGGCCAAGGCCGCCCGCTACAGCCTGGCGCGCTGGAAGGCGCTGACGCGCTACGTGGATGACGGTCGCATCGAGATCGACAACTCGGCCGCCGAGCGTG
>Ga0116227_10000127_pt1 | contig 125613 bp, 107 predicted proteins | sample S1TSphgellanicum_FD_89693 | JGI IMG/M metagenome (GOLD analysis project Ga0116227, IMG submission 89693) | Host-associated microbial communities from peat moss isolated from Minnesota, USA - S1T2_Fb - Sphagnum magellanicum MG | ecosystem: Host-associated > Plants > Peat moss > Unclassified...
ACTTGGCCGTGAAGGGCCCGTAGCTCAGGGCGCCATAGACCTCCAGCGTGTTGGCGCTCGGGTTGAGCTTGTTGCTGGGGTACAGGTACTGCAGCACCCCCACGTCCAGCGTCAGGCCCTTGGCAATCTCGGTCTTGTAGCCGCCGTACAGGTCCAGCTCGAAGTCCGCATCGCCGCCGGCGTCCTTGATCCACTTGATCGTGGAGGCCCAGGTACCGACGTAGAAGCCGCTCGGGTCCGCGTAGTCGATGCCGCCTTGCAGGGCGGGCTTCAGGCGGGTCTGGGAGATGCCGCGGTAGCGGTACTCGGTCACGGCGCCGACATTGAACGACAGCGGGTCCGGCGCCGGCTCGTCGGCCAGCGCGGGCAGTGCCACCGCAGCCAGGGCCAGGACGAGCAGCGAAGGGGACAACTTCATGGCGGGATCTCCTGTTGAAAAGTGGGTAAGAACCAAGTCCGGTGGGTCATTTGCAGCTTCCGTGCCAAGCGCCGCATGCCGCCGTGCCGCACGAATCCGGGCCGGCTGCACCGCCGCCCCAGGCGAGCGCACCAAATCGAGCACAACCAGCACCACAGATGCACCATCGAAGTGCGCACATGGGAAAAGCTCCGGCCCGGACGAGACACCCCGCGGATAGACTGGTTTTTCAACCCGCGCCTGCACCTGCTCGCCGACCGATGAGCCTTGCCACCGTCCACTCCCGCGCCCTCGACGGCCTGGCCGCCGCGCCGGTCACGGTGGAGGTGCATCTGGCCAACGGCCTGCCGTCGTTCACCGTCGTGGGCCTGGCGGACACGGAAGTGAAGGAAGCCCGCGAGCGCGTGCGGGCGGCGCTGCAGAACAGCGGGCTGTCGTTCCCGGCGAACAAGCGCATCACGGTCAACCTCGCCCCGGCCGACCTGCCCAAGGAGGGCGGCCGCTTCGACCTGCCGATGGCGCTGGGCCTGCTCGCGGCCAATGGCCAGATCGACGCCGCGCGGCTGGCGCGCTTCGAGTGTGCCGGCGAGTTGTCGCTGGCCGGCGAACTGCGCCCGGTGCGCGGCGCGCTGGCCATGGCGCTGGCGCTGCGCCAAGACGGCGGGCAGCGCGAACTGCTGCTGCCCGAGACCAGCGCCGCCGAGGCCGCGCTCGTGGACGGGCTCGTGGTGCGGCAGGCGCGGCATCTGCTGGACGTGGTGGCGGCGCTGCAGCCCGATGGCGACGCGCTGCCCCGCGCAGCCGCGCTGCCGCGCGAACGCCAGCGGGGCCTGCCGGACTTGTCGGACATCAAGGGCCAGGCCGGGCCGAAGCGCGCACTGGAGATCGCCGCGGCGGGCGGGCACTCGCTGTTGATGGCCGGACCGCCGGGCACGGGCAAGTCCATGCTCGCGCAGCGGCTGCCGGGCCTGTTGCCGGCGCTGGACGACGAAGCCGCGCTGGAGTCCGCCGCCGTGCTCAGCCTGGCCGGCCAGTTCGACATCGCGCGCTGGGGCCAGCGGCCGTTCCGCGCGCCGCACCATTCGGCGTCCAGCGTGGCGCTGGTGGGTGGCGGCTCGCCGCCGCGGCCGGGGGAGATCTCATTGGCCCAGCATGGCGTGCTGTTCCTGGATGAGCTGCCCGAGTTCCCCCGCGCCGCGCTCGAAGCCCTGCGAGAACCGCTGGAGACCGGGCGCATCCTCATTTCCCGGGCGGCGCGGCAGGCGGAATTTCCGGCCCGCTTCCAGCTCGTGGCGGCCATGAATCCCTGCCCCTGCGGCAACCTCGGCAACCCGCTGAAGGCCTGCCGTTGCAGCCCGGACCAGGTGTCCCGCTACCAGGGCCGCCTGAGCGGGCCCTTCCTGGACCGGCTGGACCTGCTGATCGAAGTGACCGTCATCCCGCCGCGCGAGTTGCAGGACATGGCGCCGGGTGAGTCCAGCGATGTCGTCGCGACACGGGTCGCCGCGGCGCGCCAACGGGCCTTGTCGCGGCAAGGCGTCGCCAATGCGCTGCTGCAGGCGCAGGACCTGGCCACGCACGCCGAACTGGAGCCGGCGGCCAAGGCCTTGCTGGAGCGGTCCGCCGAGCGCCTGGGCTGGTCGGCGCGCAGCTTCCACCGCGTGCTGCGTGTGGCCCGCACGGTGGCGGACCTGGCGGACGCCGGGCTGATCGCGCCAGCGCACGTGGCCGAAGCCATCCAGCTGCGCCGCGCGCTGCCGGGTGCGGCGAACGCTTAGGGGCGGACGAGCCGGCCGTCCTGCTCACGCACCCGGTCGCCGGGGCGGATGTGCGGGTCGTCGCCCAGCTCCATGCTGCGCTGCGAGCCGTCGCGGTTGACGAGCTGGACGATCCAGACCGTGCGCGTCTTCGAGTTCTTCTCGACCTTGTTGCCCACCGCACCGCCAGCGACGGCGCCGCCGACCGTCGCGAGCGCCTTGCCCGTGCCGCCGCCCACCTGGTTGCCCAGCAGCCCGCCCACGACCGCGCCGCCCACGGCACCCAGGCCGCTGGCCTTGCCGTCGCGCTGCTCGGTGCGCACCTCCTGCACCCAGGCGCAACCGTCGCACAGGCGTTGCAGCTGCTTGGGTGTCGGCACGCTCACCGTCTGCGCCAACGCAGAGGTGGCACACAGCAGGGCGGCCAATGCCGCCGTGGTGATTAGTCGGGTGTTCATGGCATCAGCTCCTGCTCCGCGGCGCCTCAGGCGCGCACGAAGCCGTTGTCGGTGAGGCGCACTTCGTCGCCGACGCGCAGGCCGGGGTCGGCATTGCGCTCGAAACGGCGCAGGCGGCCATCGCGCTCCTGCACCTGCACGACCCACACGGTGTAGGTCTTCTGGTTCTTCTCGATCTCGTTGCCGGCGTAGCCACCACCCACGGCACCTGCCACGGTGGCGATCTTCCTGCCGGTGCCGCCACCGACCATGTTGCCCAGCAGGCCGCCCACGACGGCGCCACCCACGGCGCCCACACCGCTGGCATGGCCTCGGCGCGATTCGGTGTGCACGCTGGTCACGCGACCGCAGCTCTGGCACAACGCCACCGTGTTGCTCGGCTCGACCGGGCGGGTTTGCACCGGCTGCGGCACCTCGGCAGCGGCCAGGCGTTGCGGCGCCGCAGACTGCGTGGCTGCAGCCACTTGCGCGGCCGTCTCGGCAGGCTGCGTGTCCGCCAGGCGGTCACTGTTCGCCGAACGGCCTACCGCGTAGGCGCCGCCCAGCAGCGCCAGGACGATGGCCGTGCCGGCAACGATCTGCGTGGACTTGAGCGGGATTGACATGCGGGCTCCGGATGTTTTTGTGATGCCCGCAGCATGCTTGCGCCGCGCGTCTCGACTTGTAGGACGCGACCGCACGGCCAAGCCGGCGATGTCAGCGAATGTGTCAGCCGCGCAGCGGCGCCAGCGCCCGCTCAGCGTCCTCGCGCGTCAGGCCCATGCGCCGCGCCCAGTCGTCGAGCTGGTCGTCGCCGATGCGGCCGACGTTGAAGTACGCCGCGTCCGGGTGCGCCAGGTAGAAGCCGCTGACGCTGGCGGCCGGCGTCATCGCCATGCTGTCGGTCAGGCCCATGCCGATCTCGTCGGGTGCCAGCACGCGGAACATGTCGCGCTTGGCGAGGTGGTCCGGGCAGGCCGGGTAGCCCGGTGCGGGGCGGATGCCGGCGTACTTCTCGGCAATCAGCGCCTCGTTGCTCAGCGCCTCGTCGGCCGCATAGCCCCAGAACTCGCGGCGCACGCGCTCGTGCAGCCATTCGGCGGCGGCCTCGGCGAGGCGGTCGGCCAGGGCCTTGAGCATGATGGCGGCGTAGTCGTCGTGCGTGGCGAGGAAGTCGGCCTCCTTCTTGTCGACGCCCAGGCCCGCCGTGACGGCGAACAGGCCGACATGGTCGCCCTCGGGCGCGACGAAGTCGGACAGGCAGCGGTTGGGGCGCCTGATCTTTTGACCTTCGGGGCCGTCGATGACCGGCCGCTCGCTATGCATGCGCAGGCCGTGCCAGGTCATCAGCTTGCCGGTGCGCGAAGCATCGGCATAGATGGCGATGTCGTCGTCGTTGACGCGCGCGGCCGGGTACAGGCCGAACACCGCATGCGCCTGCAGCCAGCGGCCGTCGATGATCTTCTTCAGCATCGCCTGCGCATCGGCGAACACCTGGCGCGCCTCGCTGCCGACGACCTCGTCGTCCAGGATGGCCGGGTACGGCCCGGCCAGGTCCCAGGTCTGGAAGTACGGGCCCCAGTCGATGTAGCGGGCCAGCTCGGCCAGGTCGAGGTTCTTCAGCACGCGCCGGCCGATGAACTTCGGCGGCGGCGCCACGCGGCCCAGGTCCAGCACCGCCTTGTTGGCGCGCGCGGCGGCCAGCGTCACCAGCGGCGTCTGCTTCTTGCCGGCGTGCAGCGCGCGGGTCTTCTCGATGTCGGCACGCAGCTCGGCGATGTAGGCCGCGGCGCGGTCGTCGCTGAGCAGCTCGGTGCACACGCCCACGGCGCGCGACGCGTCCGGCACATACACCACCGGGCCGTCGTAGTGCGGCGAGATCTTCACGGCCGTGTGCACGCGGCTGGTCGTCGCGCCGCCGATCAGCAGCGGCATGTGGCGCGAGGAGAAGTACTCGTCGCGCTGCATCTCGGCGGCGACATGCTGCATTTCTTCGAGGCTGGGCGTGATGAGGCCCGACAGGCCGATGATGTCCGCGCCCTCTTCCTTGGCTTTGCGCAGGATGTCCTGGGCCGGCACCATGACGCCCATGTTGACGACCTCGTAGTTGTTGCACTGCAGAACCACGGTGACGATGTTCTTGCCGATGTCGTGCACGTCGCCCTTCACAGTCGCGATGACGATCTTGCCCTTGGGCTTGGCGTCGCCGCCGCCTTCGATGAGCAGCCGCTTTTCTTCCTCGATGTAGGGCAGCAGATGGGCGACCGCGGACTTCATCACCCGCGCGCTCTTCACCACCTGCGGCAGGAACATCTTGCCCGCACCGAACAGGTCGCCGACGACATTCATGCCGGCCATCAGCGGCCCTTCGATGACATGCAGCGGCCGGCCGCCGCCGGCGGAGATCGCCTGCCAGGCCTCCTCCGTGTCGGCCGTGATGAAGTCGGTGATGCCATGCACCAGCGCGTGGCTCAGCCGCTGGTTGACGTCGCCCGCGCGCCAGGCCAGCCGCGCGGAATCGTCCTTGCCGGCGCTCTTGGCGCGGTCGGCGATCTCGATGAGGCGCTCGCCCGCCGACATCGGAGGCTCGCCTTCGGCGAGCCGGGGCCGGCGATTCAGCACCACGTCTTCCACGCGCTCGCGCAGCTCGGCGTCGAGGTCGTCATACACGCCCACCATGCCGGCATTGACGATGCCCATGTCCATGCCCGCCTGGATGGCGTGGTACAGGAACACCGTGTGGATGGCCTCGCGCACGGGCTCGTTGCCGCGGAAGCTGAAGCTCACGTTGCTCACGCCGCCCGACACCTTGGCGCCGGGCAGATTCGCCTTGATCCAGCGCGTGGCCTCGATGAAGTCCACCGCGTAGTTGTCGTGCTCCTCGATGCCCGTCGCGATGGCGAAGATGTTGGGGTCGAAGATGATGTCCTCGGCCGGGAAGCCGACCTCGTCCACGAGGATGCGGTAGGCCCGCGCGCAGATCTCGGTCTTGCGCGCGAAGGTGTCGGCCTGGCCTTTCTCGTCGAAGGCCATCACCACGGCCGCGGCGCCGTAGCGGCGCACGAGGTTGGCCTGGCGGCGGAACTCGTCCTCGCCTTCCTTCAGGCTGATGGAGTTGACGATGCCCTTGCCCTGGATGCACTTCAGGCCGGCCTCGATGACGCTCCACTTGGACGAGTCGATCATGAGGGGCACGCGGGCGATCTCGGGCTCGCCGGCGATCAGGTTCAGGAAGCGCACCATGGCCGCCTGGCTGTCCAGCATGGCCTCGTCCATGTTGATGTCGATGACCTGCGCGCCGTTCTCCACCTGCTGGCGGGCCACGGCCAGCGCCTGCTCGAACTGGCCGGCCAGGATCATGCGGGCGAAGGCCTTGGAGCCGGTGACGTTGGTGCGCTCGCCGATGTTGACGAACAGGCTGCCGGCGTCGATGGCGACGGGTTCCAGGCCGGAAAGTTTGAGAGGGGGCGGCGAGAGGGTCATCGATGGCGGTCCACAGGGGAGATCGATGAGCGCCGTTGCAGAAATCCGAGCCTGGCAGGCAAAACCCGTCGCAGCGCTCCTCGGATGGACGGGAATTCTACGCAGCCGCCCCTTCGCACACGGTCAAGCCTGCCTCAAGCCGCGTGAAGCCATGCCGACAATGCAGAAGACATGGCCTCCGACCTGATCCACCTCCCCGCCGGCAAGCTGCGCCTGGGCATGACGCTGCCGCATGACATCTACGACCCCAGCGGCAAGCTGCTGTTCGCGCGCGGCCAGGTGCTGCGCGACTCGCCGCTGGTGCGCGGCCTGATGGACGGCGGCGCCTGGGTGCTTGCCGAGGACACCCCCGAGTACCAGCGCGCGCTGGCACACCGCATGGACACCCTGGTCCACCGGGACTCGACGCTGGCCGACATCGCCTCGGCCGACAGCCAGTTCCACTTCGACCCGACGCCGGTGCGCGTGGAGCAAGGGCCGCGCGAAGCCTGGTCGGACCTGCTGCTGCGCCTGCACAACCTGCTCAAGGCGCCCGACCCGGACGGCTTTGCCGCACGGCTGAACACGCTGCGCGACGCGGCGCTGAAGCGGTTGAACGCGCAGCCCGACGCCACGCTGATGCTGCAGATCTTCGAGAGCAGCCAGGAATACGACGACTACAGCGCCCGCCACGCGCTGCTGACGCTGCTGCTGGCCGACCTCGTCGCGCAGCAGCTCCAGCTGTCGCCGGCGCTGCGCGAGTCGCTGCAGGGCGCCGCGCTGACGATGAACTACGGCGCCGGCGCTGCGCACGACCGGCTCGCCAGCCAGGCCGAGCCGGCCACCGCTGCGCAGCGCCAGTCGCTGCACGACCACGGCGTGCATGCCGCGCAACGGCTGGCCCAGGTCGGCGTCGACGACCCCGTGTGGCTGGCCGCCGTGCGGCTGCACCATGACGCCGGCCCCGGCCCGCTGGCCGCGCGCAGCGACGGCGAGATGCTGGCGCGTCTGCTGCGCCGCATCGACCTGTTCGGCGCCCGGCTGTCGCCGCGCCGCAGCCGCCATGCGCTCAGCGGCGCCGCGGCGACGCGCGCCGTGTTCCTCGACGAACTCGGTCAGCACGACGAAAGCGGCATGGCGCTGATCAAGACCGTGGGCCTGTACCCGCCCGGCACCATCGTGCGGCTGGCCAACGGCGAGATCGGCATCGTCTTCAAGCGCGGCTTCAGCGCCACCGAACCGCAGGTGGCCGCGCTGATCGGCAAGAGCGGCAACCCACTGAGCAACCCCGTGCCACGCGACACCCGGCTGGCCAGCCAGACCATCGCGGCCAGCCTCACCCCGGCGGAACTGAAGCTGCGCGTGAACCTGGAGGCGCTGCTGAAGCTCTGAGCGGCGGCAGCGGTGCGTTAAGTGATCTGCAGGCTGCGCCAGATCAGCCCGGTGATCAGCGCATGCGCGGCGTCGAAGTCCTCGTCGTCCAGCGCGGGCTTGCCCATGTAGAGCGAGAACTGCGGCCCCAGGTCGGCGTAGGCCTGCGTGGACGACCAGATGAGGAACATCAGGTGCGTGAAGTCCAGGCGCCGGATCAGGCCCTGGTCGGCCCAGTGCTCGAAGCGCTCCACGTCGGCATGCAGCAGCGGCATGACCTGGGCCTTCAGCACGTCCTGGTAACGCGGCGCGCCGGCCATGATCTCGCGGGTGAACACCGCGTTGCCGCTGGGCCGGTCGCGGCTGAAACGTAGCTTCACCGCCACATACGTGTGGATGGCCGTCTCGGGTTCGTCGGCCTCGGCGATGGCCGTCATGTTGGCCATCCACTCGCCCATCACACTGTCCAGCACGGCGCGGTAGAGCTCTTCCTTGCTGGGCCAGTGGTACAGCAGGTTCTGGCGCGACAGATCGAGCACAGCCGCGATGCTGTCGAGGCTGACGCCCTCGAAACCATAGCGCGCGAACTGGCGTTCGGCCTCGGCCAGGATGGCCTCCTGCTTGCGCAGCGTGGCGGCGCGCGGGACGCGCAGGGCGGATGGGAGGGCTGACATGCACCGATTCTGACGAGCGCGCACCAACGCGAGGCTGCGGGTTTTTACGCTTCGGTCAATTTTTACAGGGTAGTAATGTTTGCCCAGTTTCCAGGAGACTTCCGATGGACCTTGCCGACCTGAAAGCGGGGCGCTTGAGCGCTGCCGACTATGCCAGCAACTTTGCCGACGCTCATCCGCCACTGAACCGGCCACAGGCGCTCATTGAAGCAGAGCGCTGCTACTACTGTTATGACGCCCCGTGCCAGACGGCCTGCCCGACCGGCATCGACATCCCGACGTTCATCCAGCGCGTCGCGCAGGACAACGTGCGCGGCGCGGCCGAGGCCATCCTGACGGCCAACCCGCTGGGCGGCATGTGCGCCCGCGTCTGCCCGACCGAGGTGTTGTGCGAGCAGGCCTGCGTGCGCAACACCAACGAAAGCAAGCCGGTGGAGATCGGCCTGCTGCAGCGCTACGCGGTGGAGGGCTACCTGGCCCACCCGGGCAAGCCGCTGTTCACGCGCGCCACGCCGACCGGGCGGCGCGTGGCCGTGGTGGGCGCAGGCCCGGCGGGCCTGGCTGCGGCGCACGGCCTGGCGGTGCACGGACATGACGTGACGCTGTTCGATGCCAATGCCAAGCTCGGCGGGCTGAACGAATACGGCCTGGCGACGTACAAAGTCGCCGGTGGCTTTGCGCAGAAGGAAGTGGACTGGCTGCTGTCCATCGGCGGCATCACGCCGAGGCTGAACTGCCGGCTCGGCCGCGACATCACGCTCGACGGCCTGCTGACTGAATACGACGCGGTCTTCCTCGGGCTGGGACTGGCGGGCGTCAATGCGTTGGGCATTGCCGAACCCGAGCTGCCCGGCCTGCAGTCCTCGTACAGGGATGCGGTGGACTTCATCGCCGAGCTGCGCCAGAGCGAGCCGTCGCAAGTGGCCGTGGGCCGCCAGGTTGTCGTCATCGGCGGCGGCATGACGGCGGTGGACGCGGCCGTGCAGAGCAAGCTGCTGGGCGCCGAGCAGGTGACCATGGTCTACCGCCGCGGCATCGACGGCCTGTCGGCCTCCACGCACGAGCAGCACTGGGCGCAGACGAACGGCGTGACCATCCGCTGCTGGGCGCGGCCGCTGGCCGTCGAGGCCGAAGGCGGCGTGCTGACCGGCATGCGCTTCGCGGCCACGAAGCTGGAGGGCGGCAAGCTGGTGGACACCGGCGAGCAGTTCACGCTCAAGGCCGACCTGGTGCTGCGCGCCATCGGCCAGACCTTCGACGCAGCGCCGGCCGGCGCCGCCATCGAGCTGCAGTCGGGCCGCATCAAGACCGACGACGACGGCCGGACCAGCCTCGCCCGCGTCTGGGCCGGCGGCGACTGCCGCGCCGGCGGCAAGGACCTGACCGTGGAAGCCGTGGAACACGGCAAGCGCGCCGCACTCTCCATTCACACCGCACTGACGGGGGTGGCCCATGGCTGACCTGAGCACCAACTTCCTGGGCATCAAGAGCCCGAATCCCTTCTGGCTCGCCTCGGCACCGCCGACCGACAAGGAGATCAACGTGCGCCGCGCCTTCGAGGCGGGCTGGGGCGGCGTCGTCTGGAAGACGCTGGGCGAGGACCCGCCGGTCGTCAACGTCAACGGCCCGCGCTACGCCACGCTGTGGAGCCAGGACCGCCGCGTCATCGGCTTCAACAACATCGAGCTCATCTCCGACCGGCCGCTGCAGACCAACCTGGACGAGATCCGCCGCGTGAAGCGCGACTTCCCGGACCGGGCCATGATCGTCTCGCTGATGGTGCCGGTGAACGAGGCGAGCTGGAAGGCCATCCTGGCGCGCGTGGCCGACACCGGCGCGGACGGCGTGGAGCTGAACTTCGGCTGCCCGCACGGCATGAGCGAGCGCGGCATGGGCTCGGCCGTGGGCCAGGTGCCGGAGTACATCCAGCAGGTGACCGAGTGGTGCAAGACCCACACGAAGCTGCCGGTCATCGTCAAGCTCACGCCCAACATCACCGATGTGCGCTTCCCGGCCCGCGCCGCGCACGCGGGCGGCGCCGATGCGGTGAGCCTGATCAACACGATCAACTCCATCATGGGCGTGGACCTGGACACCATGGTCATGAGCCCGTCCACCGACGGCCAGGGCTCGCACGGCGGCTACTGCGGCCAGGCCGTGAAGCCCATCGCGCTGAACATGGTGGCCGAGATCGCCCGCGACCCGGCCACGGCCGGGCTGCCCCTCAGCGGCATCGGCGGCATCACCACCTGGCGCGACGCGGCCGAGTTCATCGCCATGGGCTGCGGCACGGTGCAGGTGTGCACTGCGGCCATGGTCTACGGCTTCAAGATCGTGCAGGACCTGTGCTCGGGCCTGTCCAACTTCATGGACGAGAAGGGCTACACGTCGCTGGATGACTTCCGCGGCCGCGCGGTGCCCACCGTGAAGAACTGGAACCAGCTCAACCTCAACCACGTCGACAAGGCCGTCATCAACCAGGACAGCTGCATCCAGTGCGGGCGCTGCCACATCGTCTGCGAAGACACCTCGCACCAGGCCATCTTCGCGACCAAGGACGGTCAGCGCCACTTCCACGTGAACGACGCCGAATGCGTCGGATGCAACCTTTGCGTGTCGATCTGCCCGGTCCCTGGCACCATCACGATGCGCGCGCTCCAGCCCGGCGAGACCGATGCCCGTACCGGGCGGGTCATCGACGGCAGCTATGCCAACTGGACGACGCATCCGAACAACCCGATGAGCACGAGCTGCAGCTAAGGAATTGCGATGAGTCACTACGAAGTGGGCCACTGGATCAACGGCGCCGTGAGCCGCGGCACCGGCGAGCGCCAGCAGGACATCTACAACCCCGCCACCGGCGCCGTGCAAGGCCAGTTGCTGCTGGGCAGCGCGGCCGACCTGGACGCCGCCGTCGCCAGCGCCACGCAGGCCGCCAAGGCCTGGGCGCAGACGCCGCCGCTGGCGCGCTCGCGTGTGCTGTTCAAGTTCCTGACGCTGGTGCAGGAGCGCCGCGAACTGCTGGCCGAGGCGCTGGTGCGCGAGCACGGCAAGACGCTGCCCGACGCGCTGGGCGAGGTGGCGCGCGGCATCGAGGTGGTCGAGTTCGCCACCGCCATGCCGCAGCTGCTGAAGGGCGAATACACCGAGCAGATCGCCCGAGGCATGGACGCCTGGAGCATGCGCCAGCCGCTGGGCGTGGTGGCCGGCATCACGCCGTTCAACTTCCCGGCCATGGTGCCGATGTGGATGTACCCCATCGCCATCGGCTGCGGCAACGCCTTCATCTTGAAGCCCAGCGAACGCGACCCGTCGGCCTCGCTGCTGATGGCCCGCTGGCTGCAGGAAGCCGGCCTGCCTGACGGCATCTTCAGCGTCATCCAGGGCGACAAGGACATCGTGGACGCCATCCTGGCCCACCCCGGCATCGCCGCGGTCAGCTTCGTCGGCTCCACGCCGGTGGCCGAGCACATCTACAAGGTCGGCAGCGCCCACGGCAAGCGCGTGCAGGCGCTGGGCGGCGCGAAGAACCACATGGTCGTCATGCCCGATGCCGAGCTGGACGGCGTCGTGGACGCACTGATGGGCGCAGCCTACGGCTCGGCCGGCGAGCGCTGCATGGCGATCTCCGTGGCCGTGGCCGTGGGCGACATGGGCGACAAGCTCGTCGCCGCGCTGGCCCCCAAGGTCCGCGCGCTGAAGATCGGCGAAGGCCACGCGGCCGGCGCCGAGATGGGCCCGCTGATCACGCGCGCGGCGCAACAGCGCGTCGAGAAACTGATCGGCGAAGGCGTGGCCGCCGGCGCCACGGCCGTGGTGGACGGCCGCAACCTGCGCGTGCCGGGCCATGAAGACGGCTTCTTCGTCGGCGGCACCGTCCTGGACGGCGTCAGCGCCGACATGAGCTGCTACACCGAAGAGATCTTCGGCCCGGTGCTGTGCATCGTGCGCGTGCCCGACCTGGCCGCCGCCATCGCCCTCATCGAAGCCAACGAGTACGCCAACGGCGTGGCCATCTTCACGCGCGACGGCCATGTGGCGCGCGAGTTCGTGCACCACATCCAGGTGGGCATGGTGGGCGTGAACGTGCCGCTGCCGGTGCCCATGGCCTTCAACAGCTTCGGCGGCTGGAAGCGCAGCCTGTTCGGCGACCACCATGCCTACGGCCCGGAAGCCATCCGCTTCTACACGCGCCACAAGGCCGTCATGCAGCGCTGGCCCGACTCGACACCGAAGGGCCCGCAATTTGCTTTCCCGCAGAACACGTGAGCCCCTCGCCCAATCTCGCCCTGCTGCACGCAGGCGAGCCTGGTCGGTCCCCCGAGGGGACGGCGATGCTCGTGGCATTGAGCCCCGAGCACATCGCCAAGGGCGGGCCGGCTTGGGAGCGGCCCGGCGCTCGGCCCGCAAACGCAACATGCACCATTGAGGACGCGAAAGCACCATGAGTGATCCGACGCTGAGCAATCCTGATCTCGTCCCGACGACGGCCGCTCAGCGAACGTGGCGCTGGTATCACTTCGCGGCGCTGTGGGTCGGCATGGTCATGTGCATCCCGGCGTACACGCTGGCGGCCAGCCTCATCGAGTCGGGCATGAGCTGGGATCAGGCGGTGGGCACGGTGTTCCTGGGCAACCTGATCGTGCTGGTGCCGATGCTGCTGATCGGCCACGCCGGCGCCAAGCACGGTATCCCGTATGCGGTGCTGGCGCGCGCGTCGTTCGGCACGCGCGGCGCGCGGTTGCCGGCGCTGCTGCGCGCACTGGTCGCCTGCGGCTGGTACGGCATCCAGACCTGGTTCGGCGGGCAGATGATCTACACGCTGGCCGGCGTGCTGACGGGCCACCCGCTCAGCGGCGACCCATTGCCGGGCCTGGGCATCAACGCCGCGCAACTGGGCTGCTTCCTGCTGTTCTGGGCACTGCAGTTCTGGTTCGTCGTGCACGGCATCGACGCCATCCGCAAGCTGGAGACCTACACGGCGCCCATCAAGATCGTCATCTGCTTCGTGCTGCTGTGGTGGGCCTGGGACAAGGCCGGCGGCTTCGGCCCCATCCTGCATCAGCCCTCGGCCTTCGAGCCGGGTGGCGCCAAAGCCGGCCAGTTCTCGGCCGTGTTCTGGCCATCACTGACCGCGATGGTGGGCTTCTGGGCGACGCTCGCGCTGAACATCCCCGACTTCACGCGCTTCGCCAGGACGCAGCGTGACCAGCTCGTGGGCCAGGCCATCGGCCTGCCGCTGCCCATGGGCCTGCTGGCGGCGCTGGCGGTGTTCGTCACGTCGGCCACCGTCGTCATCTACGGCAAGGCGCTGTGGGACCCGGTGGACGTGGCCAGCCGCATGACCGGGGCGGCCGTGCTGATCGCGCTCATCGTGCTGCTGATCGACACCGTCAGCGTCAACCTCGCCGCCAACCTCGTCGGCCCGGCCTACGACTTCTCGGCGCTGGCGCCGGGGCGCATCAGCTACAAGCTGGGCGGCATCATCACCGCCGGCATCGCCATCGCGATGATGCCGTGGAAGATCCTGGCCTCCACCGAGGGCTACATCTTCACGTGGCTGATCGGTTACTCGGCGCTGCTGGGGCCGGTGGCGGGCATCCTCATCGTCGACTACTACGGGCTGCGCAAGACCGAGCTGGTGGTCGATGACCTCTACGTTGAGGGCGGCCGCTACAGCTACTGCGGTGGCTGGAACCTGGCCGCCGTCATCGCCTTCGCCGTCGGCGTGGCGCCCAACGTCCCTGGCTTCCTGAACGCCGCCTTCCCGGCCGCCTTCCCCGACGTCGGTGCCGCCTTCAAGGCCATCTACACCTACGCCTGGTTCGCCGGGCTGGCCCTCGCCGCCGTGGTCTACGGCGTGCTGATGGCCGGCAAGACGCAACCCCAACTTGCAAGGACTGCCCCATGACCTCACTGCTCATCCGCGGCGCCATCGTCGTCAATGCGGACGCCGAATCCCGCACCGATGTGCTCTGCATCGACGGCCGCATCGCCGCCTTGGGTGAGCGCGCCGCGCGCGAGGCCCCCGCCGGCACCACAACGCTGGACGGCACCGGCCAGTACCTGATCCCCGGCGGTATCGACCCGCACACGCACATGCAACTGCCCTTCATGGGCACGGTCACGCAGGACGACTTCTTCACCGGCACCGCAGCCGCGCTGGCCGGGGGCACGACGAGCATCATCGACTTCGTCATCCCCAACCCGCAGCAGCCGCTGATGGACGCCTATCGCACCTGGCGCGGCTGGGCGGAGAAGTCGGCCGCAGACTACGCCTTCCATGTCGCCGTGACCTGGTGGGACCAGAGCGTCAGCGATGACATGGGCACCCTCGTGCGCGAGGAGGGCGTGAACAGCTTCAAGCACTTCATGGCCTACAAGAACGCCATCATGTGCGACGACGAGACGCTGGTGAACAGCTTCAAGCGCTCGCTGGAACTGGGCGCCATGCCCACTGTGCACGCCGAGAACGGCGAGTTGGTCTACCTGCTGCAGGCCGAGGTCGCCAAGATGGGCATCACCGGCCCCGAAGGCCACCCGATGTCGCGCCCGCCCATGGTGGAGGGCGAGGCCGCCAACCGGGCGATTGCCATCGCCGACGTGCTGGGCGTGCCCATCTACGTCGTGCACGTGAGCTGCATCGAGAGCGCCGAGGCCATCGCCCGCGCGCGCGCCCGCGGTCAACGCGTCTACGGCGAAGTGCTGGCAGGCCACCTGCTCATCGACGACAGCGTCTACCGCGACCCCGACTTCAACAAGGCGGCGGCTTACGTGATGAGCCCGCCCTTCCGCCCCAAGATCCACCAGGAGTTCCTGTGGCGCGGGCTGCAGAGCGGCCAGCTGCACACGACGGCGACGGACCACTGCACCTTCTGCGCCGAGCAAAAGGGCATGGGCCGCGACAACTTCGCCAAGATCCCCAACGGCTGCGGCGGCGTCGAGGAGCGCATGGCCGTGCTGTGGGATGCCGGCGTCAACTCCGGCCGCCTCACGCCCAGCGAGTTCGTCGCCATCACCTCGGCCAACGCGGCGAAGCTGTTCAACATGTACCCGCGCAAGGGCGTCATCGCCGAGGGCGCCGACGCCGACCTCGTGCTGTGGGACCCGGCCGGCACCAAGACGCTCTCCGCCAAGACGCAGTTCTCGAAGAACGACTTCAACATCTTCGAGGGCCGCACCGTACGCGGCATCCCCAGCCACACGATCTCGCAAGGCCGGGTCGTGTTCGCCCGCGGCGAGTTGCGCGCCGAGCAAGGCAAGGGCCGCTATCTGAAGCGCCCGCCGTTCGGGGCGCAGTTCGACGCCGCGGCCAAGCGCGCCCATGACCTGGCGCCCACCGCCGTCGCGCGATGAGCGCGCAAACCGTCATCCCTCAGCTGCGCATGACGGACGCGGCGCGAGCGCAGGCGTTCTACGTCGACCAGCTCGGCTTCAGCATCGACTGGCAGCACCAGTTCGAGCCCGGCCTGCCGCTGTTCCTGCAGCTCACGCGTGAAGGCCAGACGATCTTCCTGAGCGGCCACGCCGGCGACTGCGCACCCGGCGGCGCCGTCTACTTCTGGGTGCCCGACGCCGATGCCGCCTACGCCGCGTTCATCGCGCGCGGCGTGACGCCGGTCAAGCCCATTGAAGACATGCCCTGGGGCGTGCGCGAGTTCCTGCTCGTCGACCCCGACCACAACAAACTGCGCTTCGGCACGAAGCTCTAGGAGTCCAGGATGGACATGCCCACCAAGACCGACATCACGAAACTCCGCATCAACGGCCAGCGCCTGTGGGACTCGCTGATGGAGCTCGCGCAGATCGGCGCCACCGAGAAGGGTGGCGTCTGCCGCCTGACGCTGACCGATCTGGACAAGCAGGGCCGCGACCTCGTCACGCGCTGGGCGCGCGAGGCCGGCATGACGGTCACTGTCGACAAGATCGGCAACGTCTTCATGCGCCGCGCGGGCCGCAGCAACATGCCGCCCATCATGACCGGCAGCCACATCGACACCCAGCCCACCGGCGGCAAGTTCGATGGCAACTACGGCGTGCTGGCCGGCATCGAGGTCGTGCGCACGCTCAACGACCACGGCATCGAGACCGAGGCCCCCATCGAGGTCGCGTTCTGGACGAATGAAGAAGGCTCGCGCTTCGTGCCCGTCATGATGGGCTCGGGCGTGTTCGCCAAGGCCTTCACGCTGGAACATGCCTACGCGGCCACCGACACCGAAGGCAAGACGGTGAAGGGCGAGCTGGAGCGCATCGGCTACATCGGCGAGCAGGAGCCCGGCGACCACCCCATCGGCGCCTACTTCGAGACCCACATCGAGCAGGGCCCGGTGCTGGAAGACCACGACAAGACCATCGGCGTCGTCACCGGTGTGCTGGGCATCCGCTGGTACGACTGCGTCGTCACCGGCATGGAAGCCCACGCCGGCCCCACGCCGATGGCGTTGCGCAAGGACGCGCTGCAGGTGGCCACGAAGCTCATGCAGGAGGTGGTGGCCTGCGCCCACCGCCACCCCCCCCACGGCCGCGGCACGGTGGGCATGGTGCAGGTGCACCCCAACAGCCGCAACGTCATCCCCGGCCGCGTGAAGTTCAGCATCGACCTGCGCAATGCCACCGACGCGCTGTGCGAGGCGATGGACGCCGATATCCGTTCAGTCGCTGCGAAGCTGAGCGCCGAGAGCGGCCTGCCCATCGAGATCACGCCGGTCAGCGCCTACCCGGCCCAGCCCTTCCACGCCGACTGCATCGCCGCCGTGCAGAAGGCCGCCGACACGCTGGGCTACAGCAACATGCGCGCCGTGTCAGGCGCCGGCCACGACGCCGTCTACATGGCCCGCCTGGCCCCGGCCGGCATGATCTTCATCCCCTGCAAGGACGGCATCAGCCACAACGAGATCGAGGACGCCCAGCCGGCGCACATCGAGGCGGGGTGCAATGTGTTGTTGCAGGCGATGTTGCAATCAGCGCGACCGCTGTTTTAGCAACCCTCAGACCGCCCGTTCCGGGCCGCTCCCTTCGCTCACCACAACACCTCGACCCCGAACGCTGCCAGCGCCCCATCACGGCTGAGCAGCGTCGCCTTCTCCAGTTCGGCTTGAGCGGCCAGCATGCGGTCGAACGGGTCGCGGTGATCGGCGGGATGGCTGCCCGCGCGAAGCGCGTGTGGGGCGAGCATGGGCATGAGCCGGAAGCCATCCGCCGCCACCAGTTCCATGAAGCGGCTGCTAGCCTCCGGTACGCCGTCGAGTTTGCCTAGGCGCTGCTTGATCGCGATCTCCCAGGCACTGGCAGCGCTGACCCAGACCTCGTTGGCCGGATCGGCAATGGCAGCGCGGGCGGCGGGGCTGAGTTGCGGGTCGTCCAGCCACCACCAGAGCAGGGCATGGGTGTCCAGCAGCAGCTTCACCGGGCATCCCAGGCGTCGATCTCGGCGTCGGGCAGCGGGTCGAAGAAGCTCGCGTCCACGTGCGCCCCGGGCCGCTTGAGCCGGCCGGGCTGGCGCTGGCCGGCCTGGGTGGCCAGGGGCATCAGGCGGGCATAGGGCTTGCCAGCCTTCGACAGGATGATCTCCTCGCCCGCATGGGCCTTGTCCAGCAGGCGGGAGAAGTGGGTCTTGGCATCGTGTACGTTGACGGTTTCAGCCATGGCAGCCTCCTCAGCAGCAGGGCCAATTCTGACCAACTGACTGGACTAAGTCCACCTGGCGCCGTGCGTGGCCAGGATCCCGCAACGGTGGGATCGATACGTGCCGCCGCAAAGGTTGGGGCGCCGTGGCTTCACCAACGCCCCGCCGCACCTCAGCCTTCCAGCTTGCTCAAATCCCTCACCGCCCCCTTGTCCGCCGACGTCGCCAGCAGCGCGTAGGCCTTCAGGGCCGCCGACACCTTGCGCGGCCGCGCTTCGACCGGTTTCCAGCCCTTCTTGTCCTGCTCGGCACGACGCATCGCCAACTCTTCGTCGCTGACCAGCACGTCGATCGTGCGGTTGGGGATGTCGATGCGGATGCGGTCGCCGTTGCGCACCAGGCCGATCGCACCGCCGGCCGCCGCCTCGGGCGAGCAGTGGCCGATGGACAGGCCCGAGGTGCCGCCGGAGAAGCGGCCGTCGGTCAGCAGCGCGCAGGCCTTGCCCAGGCCCTTGGACTTGATGTAGCTGGTCGGGTAGAGCATCTCCTGCATGCCGGGGCCGCCCTTGGGGCCTTCGTAGCGCACCACCACCACGTCGCCGGCCTTGACCTGGTCGTCCAGGATGTGTGCGACCGCCTCGTCCTGGCTCTCCACCACGTGGGCCGGGCCTTCGAACACCATCAGGTTGTCGTCCACGCCGGCGGTCTTCACGACGCAGCCGTCCAGCGCGATGTTGCCGCGCAGCACCGCCAGGCCGCCTTCGAGCGAGAACGCATGCGCCACGGCGCGGATGCAGCCTTCGGCGCGGTCGGTGTCCAGGCTGGGCCAGCGGGTGGCCTGGCTGAAGGCGGTCTGCGTGGGGATGCCGGCCGGGCCGGCCCTGTAGAAGGTCTTGACGGCCTCGCTGGGCGAGCGGGCGATGTCCCACTCGTCCAGCGCGTCCTTCATGGTCTTGGCGTGCACGGTGGGCACGTCGGTGTGCAGGCGGCCGGCGCGGTCCAGCTCGCCCAGGATGGCCATGATGCCGCCGGCGCGGTGCACGTCCTCGATGTGGTACTTGTTGGTGTTGGGCGCCACCTTGCACAGCTGCGGCACCACGCGCGACAGGCGGTCGATGTCGGTCATGTCGAAGTCGATGCCGGCCTCCTGCGCCGTCGCCAGGATGTGCAGGATGGTGTTGGTGGAGCCGCCCATGGCGATGTCCAGCGTCATCGCGTTCTCGAACGCCTTCTTGCCGATGGCGCGCGGCAGCACGTTCTCGTCCTCGCCCTCGTAGTAGTTGCGGCACAGCTCGACGATGCGCCGGCCCGCGCGCTTGAACAGCGCCTCGCGGTCCGCATGCGTGGCCACCACCGTGCCGTTGCCGGGCAGGCTCAGGCCCAGCGCCTCGGTCAGGCAATTCATCGAGTTGGCCGTGAACATGCCCGAGCAGCTGCCGCAGGTGGGGCAGGCCGAGCGCTCGACCTCGGCGAGGTCCGCGTCACTGACCTTGCTGTCCGCAGCCATCACCATCGCGTCGATGAGGTCCAGCTTGCGGATCTCGATCTTGGACGTGCCCGGCACCGCCAGGCGCACCTTGCCGGCCTCCATCGGGCCGCCGGAGACGAAGATGACCGGCACGTTGATCCGCATCGCGGCCATCAGCATGCCGGGCGTGATCTTGTCGCAGTTGGAGATGCACACCATCGCGTCGGCGCAGTGGGCGTTGACCATGTACTCGACCGAATCCGCAATGATGTCGCGGCTGGGCAGCGAATACAGCATGCCGTCGTGGCCCATGGCGATGCCGTCGTCCACGGCGATGGTGTTGAACTCCTTGGCCACGCCGCCCGCCGCCTCGATCTCGCGCGCCACCAGCTGGCCCAGGTCCTTCAGGTGCACGTGGCCGGGCACGAACTGGGTGAAGGAGTTCACCACCGCGATGATGGGCTTGGCGAAGTCCTCGTCCTTCATGCCCGTGGCGCGCCACAGCGAGCGGGCGCCGGCCATGTTGCGGCCGGCGGTGGAGGTCTTGGAGCGGTAGGTGGGCATGGCGGGCCTGTGCGGTTCGGAGGCGGGAGCCTGCGATTTTCAGGCAAGGCAGGCCCGGCGTCTCGCCGCATGTGTACGCCGAGCACCGCGCCGAAAGCTCGGTTGCGGCATGCCGAACGCTCCGGCGACGGATTCATCGCGCTACCCCAGTTACGCCAAACCGCGACGCACCCCGCCAAAGCGCCGACCGCAGCAGCCCCCCAGGACTACGACATCACCGACGCCGCCGACAGGTACATCGCCACGGTGACCGCCGCCCCGCTGTCGATGTTTGAGCAGTGCAAGCAGGTGCCCGGCTTGGACCCCTTGCCGGGCCTGGGTCAGGAGGCTTTCTGGCGGCCAGGCGTCGACCGGCTCTGCGCAGGCGGCGCCAAGGCAGCCGCCTGCCTGACGTTGATGCTCATGGCCTTTCCGAAGGACAAGACGCCGACGATGCCGCAGCTGAAGGCGGCGCTGCAGAGCCTGATCTGGCGGCCGCGTGCGCGGCTCAGGCGTCGCCCAGCCTCGCCAGTCGCTTGGCAGCCTCAGCCAGCGTCTCGTCCCGCTTCGCGAAGCAGAAGCGCACGTGGCCGCGCTCCTGGGGCTGCTGGTAGAAGCCCGACAGCGGGATGGCCGCGACGCCGATCTCGGTGGTCAGCCACCTCGCGAAGTCCAGCTCCGGCAGGTCCGACACCGCGCGGTAGTCGACGGTCTGGAAATAGGTGCCTTCGCAGGGCAGCAGGGTCAGCGGCGTGGCGGCGAGCGCCGCACGGAACCCATCGCGCTTGGCCTGGTAGAAGTCGCTCAGGCCCTGCCACGGCGCCGGGTCGGCCAGGTAGGCGGCCAGCGCATGCTGCGTGGGCGTGTGCACGGTGAACACGGTGTACTGGTGCAGGCGGCGGAAGGCCGCGCTCAGGGCCGGCGGCGCGGCGACGAAGCCCACCTTCCAGCCCGTCACGTGGAAGGTCTTGCCGAAGCTGCTGACGAGGAAGCTGCGCGCCGCCAGCGCCGGGTGGCGCGCCACGCTCTCGTGGCGCTCGCCGTCGAACACCATGTGCTCGTAGACCTCGTCGCTGACGACGAACAGGTCGTGCTGCTCGGCGATGCGCGCCAGCTCGCGCAGGTCGTCGGCGCTGGCGACACGGCCGCTGGGGTTGTGCGGCGTGTTGATGACCAGCGCGCGCGTGCGCGGCGTGATGGCGGCGCGCACGGCGGCCCAGTCCAGCCGATAGTCGGCCGTCATCGGCACGCCCACCGGCACTGCGCCGGCCAGGCGGATGGCAGGGTCGTAGCTGTCGTAGGCCGGCTCGATGATGAGGACCTCGTCACCCGCACCCACGCAGGCATGCAGCGCGGTGATGAGGCCTTGCGTGCCGCCGGCGGTGATGGTGATGTCGCAGTCGGCGTCGTAGGCCGAGCCGTACAGCGTGTTGAGCTTGGCGGCGACGGCCTGGCGCAACGCCGGCACGCCGGTCATCGGCGGGTACTGGTTGTGGCCGGCGGCCATGGCGTCGGTGACGGCCTGCAGCAGCGCCGGGTCGGCGCCGAAGTCAGGGAAGCCCTGGCCGAGATTGACGGCGCCATGCTCGGCGGCGAGCGCCGACATGACGGTGAAGATGGTGGTGCCGGTGTGGGGCAGCTTGGTGGGCAGGACAGGCATGAGGCAGGAAAGCAGGGAGTCAACCGCACAGGCCGCCGATTGTGGCGGGGCCTGGCGGCTGCCGTCCCGCCGCTCAGGTGAGCGACGCCTGCTGCAGACGTTCGATGCGCTGCGCCATCGGGGGATGGCTGGAGAACCAGGCCAGCCAGCTGCCGGGCCGCGCGCTGATGCCCATGGCCTGCAAGGCCTTGGGCATCTCGCCGGGGTCGAGACCCTGCAGCCTGGCCAGCGCATGGATCATGGGTTGCTTGCGGCCCATCAGTTGCGCCGCACCGGCATCGGCCCTGAACTCGCGCTGCCGCGAGAACCAGGCCACCACCAGCGCCGCCAGCACGCCCAGCAGCAGGTCCAGCACCACGGTGGTCACGTAGTAGCCCATGCCCGGTCCGTCCTGGTTGTTGCGCAGCACGAGCTTGTCCACGACGTAGCCGACCACGCGCGACAGGAACACGACGAAAGTGTTCATCACGCCCTGGATCAGCGTCATGGTCACCATGTCGCCGTTGGCGACGTGCGCCACCTCATGGCCGATCACGGCCTCCACCTCCTCGCGGGTCATGGACTGCAGCAGCCCGGTGGACACGGCCACCAGGGCCGAGTTCTTGAACGCCCCCGTGGCGAAAGCATTGGGCGGCCCCTCGTAGATGCCGACCTCGGGCGTGCGGATGCCCGCCGCCGCCGAGAAGCGCGCCACCGTGGCCACCAGCCAGGCATGCGTGGCATCCGGCGAGCCGTTGATGACCTGCAGCCGCGTCGTCCACTTGGCCACGGGCTTGCTGATCATCAGCGAGATGAAGGCGCCGCCAAAGCCCATCACCAAGGCAAAGCCAAGCAGGCTGCCCAGGTTCAGGCCGTTGGCGCTGAGGAACTGGTTCAGCCCCAGCAACTGAACGGCCAGGCCCAGCACGAGCATGACCCCCAGGTTGGTCAGCAGGAACAGCAAGACTCGCTTCATCGAGAACGCTCCTTTCAGGGGTTGGGGTGGTGGGGCTCAGTCGAAGATGTCGCTGAGCCAGGACTTGCGGCGGTGGCCGCCATGCCGGCCGTAGTCGGAGTCGACGAAATCAGGGCGCCGCTGGCCCTGGGCCCGAGGCACCGGCGCGGGTGCACTGAGGGCGGTGGAGCGCTCGATGAGCTTGTCGAGCTCGCCACGGTCCAGCCAGACGCCCCGGCAACCGGGGCAATAGTCGATCTCGACGCCCTGGCGCTCGGTCATGACCAGCGTGGCGTCGGGGCAGGTGGGGCATTTCATGGTCGAACCTCGTTCAGCGTCAGGGAAGAGGGCGGGCGCGTCATGGGGCGTCCGCGCCCAGGCGGCGCAGCGGCGTGGCGCGGCGCGGCAGCCGGTGCAGCAGGCGCGGCAGCAGCCGCAGCGCGCGGGCCAGGGCGTCATCGAAGGCCGTGCGCCACTGGCTGGCCACCGAACGCACGATCACGGTGCCGGCGCCGGCGGTGTGCAGTTCCAGCCGGCAGTGCTTGTCCACGCCACCCCGCGGGCCATTCACGTCGGACAACTGGACGGTGACCCTGGGCACCCGCGACGACAACCGCTGCAGGGCCGCCTTCAGCCGGGACTGGGCCAACTCACGCAGGTCGCCGGCATGCGGCGCGCGACTCTTGAACAGGACTTGCATCACGGAACTCCAGCGGTTGAGGGAGCCCGTAACTTAAGGGCGCGCCACCGCGGCTCACAGCAAGTAATCCGGTAGCGTCACTTCCAAGGCCCGGAAGCCAGGCGCCGTGAATCCTGCGTCAGCGTTGACCGCGCACAGGCCCGGGCGGGCCTTTCAGCTCGACGACGTTGCCCTCGGGGTCGCTGAGGTAGATCGACGGCCCCTCGCCCTGCGCGCCGTTGCGGCTCTCCGTGTCGCCAGCCACCACGCCATGCGCCGCGAGGTGGGCACGGATGGCATCGCCGTCGAAGGGCTCCACCCGCAGGCAGAAGTGGTCCATGTTGCGGCCCTCGCGGCCCGGCGCCGCGCCGCCCACGCGGCCCAGCTTGCCGTCCACGGGCACGAGGTCGATCAGCGAGTGGCCGGCGCGCAGTTGCACCAGGCCGATCTCGTCCTGGCGACGCTCGATGCTGCAGCCCAGCGCGCCGGTGTAGAAGCGCAGCATCGCGTCGAGGTCGACGACGCGCAGCACGAGATGGTCCAGGCCTTGCAGCTTCAGCATCGAGCAGTCTCCTGTTTGACGGTCAGCATCGCTGCCGCGCCAACCCCATGCCGGAAGTGACGACGGGTTTGTCCCGAGTAACGCCCGGGGGGTGTCGCGCTCAATAGGGGCATGCAATCTCTGCAGGCCCCTTCACCATGTTGCCCGACATGAGCTGGCTGACCCGGCTCGGCTTCGTCGCCCCCGGCGCCGCGCCCGCTGCCGCGGACGACGCCGCGCTGCTCGCCCGCCTCGCCGCGGGTGACGGCGATGCGCTCGCGGCGGTCTACCGGCGCGAGAGCGGCGCGGTCTACCGCTACGCGCTGGCGCTGGCCGGCGACGAGGCCGCGGCGCTGGACGCCGTGCACGAGGCTTTCGCCCAGTTGCTGCGCGGCACGCCGGGGTTCGACGCCGGCCGCGGCACGCTGGGCGCCTACCTCGCCGGCATGGCGCGGCACCAGCTGCTGGCCCAGTGGCGCGACGCGCGACGCCATGTCGAGCTGGACGAGGCCGACGAAGACGGCGCCGCGCCGGGGGCCGCCAGCGACGCCAGCGACACCCGCCTGGCCGAAGCGCAGCAGCACCACCAGCTGTGGGCCGCCATCCGCCGGCTGAGCTGGCCGCAGCGCGAGGCCATCGTGCTGGTGGACCTGCAGGAACGCTCGTACGACGACGCCGCCGCGATTGCCGGCGTCAGCACCGATGTATTGCGCACCCGCCTGCACCGTGCCCGCCAGCGGCTGGCCGACCTGCTGGCCGTGGGAGAACGCCGATGACACACCGCCCTCAAGACGACACGCCGGACTGGCTGAGGCCGGCCCGCGCCGAGTTCGCACGCCTGCAGCCCGACGCCGCGCAGGACGCCGCGCTGCTGGCCCGGCTCACCCAACTGCAGCAGTCCCGCCATGCCCGGCAGACGCACGCCGACGACCTGGCCGAGCCGCACTGGCTGCGCCGCCTCGCCTGGGGTGCCGGTGGCCTGGGCGCCACGGCCGCCGCGCTGCTGTGCGCCTTGCTGCTGGACCCGCCGGGCACGGCCGGCAGCGCACATGCCGCCACCACGGCGGCGGGCAGCGGCTTCATCCCGCTGGTGCCCGAGGCCGAGTTCCGCGCCGCGCTGAAGGCGGATCGCGGTGCTGCCGTGTGGCTGCAGCCCGCCGAACTGCCACGCGAACGCCTGGCGCTGCTGGGCCTGCCGTTCGACGCCGCTCGCGCCGACGAGCTGGTGCGCGCCGAACTGATGCTGAACCCGAGCGGCCAGGTGCTGGCCGTCCGCATCCTGAACTGATGCCGTTGTTGTCGATGGAGACCCGATCATGAAAAAGCCCCTGATGAGCCTGGCGCTGTGCGCCCTCGCCGCCTCGGCCTGCGCGCTGGACGTTGAACCGGCGCAGCGCGAGGCCCAGCAAGCCCAGCGGGAGGCGCAACGCGAAGCCCAGCGCGAGGCCCAGCGACAGGCGCGTGACATCCAGCGTGACGTGCAACTGCAGCGCGAGGTGCAGCGCAATGTCGAACGCGAGGTGGACCGCGCCATGGCCGAGATGCCCATGCAGCTGGCGATGGCCGACCAGGCGCTCGCGTTTGCCGGCCGCGAGCTGGAGGGCGAGCGCGTGGTCAAGGGCGCGCCCTACTGCGCGACGGCCGTGCACGAGAACGTGCAGACGCTCGCCGACGGCAACCGCATCGTGCGCCAGCAGCAGAGCCAGCTCTGCCGCGACGGCGAGGGCCGCACGCGCCGCGAGGTGCAGCGCGAGGGCGGTGCCAAGGTCATCTACCTGAACGACCCGGTGGCCCGGGAGAGCTGGGTCATCTACCCCGACCAGAAGCGCGTGCAGCGCCTGCGCGGCAACGCCGTGTTCATGCATGGCGGTCAGGACGAAGCCATGTCGGCCTGGCAGGACTCGATGCAGGACTGGGGCGAGCGCATGAAGGAGCAGGCGGCCCGCTGGAAGGAGTGGGCCGGCCGCGTCGCCGAGCGCGCCAAGGTGGCGGACGAACAGCGCCTGCGCAGCCGCACGACGGGCGGCGAGCCGGGCATCATCATCGAGCGGGAGATCGTCGTGCCGTCCGCCTCAGGCGCCAGCGCCACGGAGCGCCGCCGCGAGGTGCGCGTCATCCGTGCCAGCGAGCTGCCGGCGCTGCCGGCCCTGCCGGCCCTGCCGGCCCTGGCCGCGCCACCGGCCATCCCCGCGCCGCCTGCGCCGCCCGCGCTCGTCGCGCCGCTGCTGGTGCAAAGCCCGCTGCTGCCGCGCGAAGGCGGCACGACAGCGGCCTTGCCCGCCAAGGAGATCGACGGCCTGAAACTCACCGGCGAGCGCACCACCTGGACCATCGCGGCCGGCAAGATCGGCAACGAGAAGCCCATCGTCATCAGCCGCGAGGTGTGGCGCAGCCCCGACCTGATGCTGACCGTGACCAGCCGTGACACCGACCCGCGCTCGGGCGAGCAGAACTACCGGCTGGAGAAGATCAGGCGCGGCGAGCCCGACGCGGCGCTGATGAAGCCGCCGGCGGACTACGCCGAAGGCCGCCGCAACGCGCGGCCCGCGGCGAGCGCGCCGACCAAGGGCGCCTGAGACGGGTCACTCGGCCGGCGTGGCCGGCACCGATGCCGGCCCCGGTTTCATCATCGCCGCCAGGTTGTGCGCCAGCCCGGTGATGCCCTGGTTGGACAGGCCCGCGTCGTGCATGACGGCGTCGACGATGGGCTTGGCGACCTGGTACTGCAGCGCCGAGTTCATGACCTGCTCGGGAAAGGTGGCGCCCGAAGTCGCGCCGCCCTCCGTGCCGCTGCCGCCGCCCTGCCCCGGCATGCCGTTGACCTGGACGATGCGGATGGAGTCGATCTTCTCCATCGGCTTGACCGCCTCGGCCAGGATGGTGGGCAGCTGCTGCAGCAGCTGCGTGCGCACCTGCAGGTCGATCTGCGCGGCCGACAGCATGTTCAGCGCCTCGTTGATGGCGCGCCGGCCCTCGGCCTCGGCGATGGCTGCGGCCTGCTTGGCCCTGGCCTCGATGGTCAGCGCCTCGGCGCGGTCGATGGCCGCCTCCTTCTCGGCCGACGCCGACACCTTGACCGCGATGGCGTTCTGCTCGGCGTCCTTGCTGGCTTCGATGAGCTGAATCGCCTTGTCCCGCTCGGCCACCGCCACCTGGCGCGCGGTGTTGACGGTTTCCTCGGCCTTCACGGCTTCGGCCCGCGCCAGGTTGGCGGCGGCATCGGCCTCGGACTGCTCGCGCGACTTGGTGGCGATGGCGATCTGCGTGTCCTGCCGCGCGATCTCGACCTGCTTGCGCTGCTCGGCCCGCTTCATCTCGGTCTGGCGCTCCTGCTCGATCTCGCGGGTCTGGATGACCAGCGTCTTCTCGATCTCGGCGGCCTTGATCTCGCGCTCGGCCTCGATGCGGCGCTGGCCCACCTGGCGCTCGGCCTCGATCTTCACCGTCTCCGCCTCCCGCGTGCGCTCGGCCTGCTGAGACGCGATCTGCGCGGACTGCTCGGCGCGCGCCATCTCGATCTCGCGCTTCTGCGACAGCGACGCGAACTCCTGGTCCTTCTCGATGGTCAGCTTCAGGCGCGAGGCTTCCAGGTTCTTGGTGCGCACCTGCACCTCGGTGTCCTGCTCCACGTCGTTGCGCTGCTTGCGCCGCGCCTCGGTCTGTTCGGTCAGGCGCGTCAGGCCCTCGGCGTCGAACGCATTGTTGGGGTTGAAGAACTGCTTGTCCGTTTGATCGAGACTCGTCAGCGACACCGACTCCAGCTCCAGGCCGTTCTTCTCCAGGTCTTCGGCGACGGCGTTCTGCACCGCCTGCACGAAGTCACGGCGCTTGTCCTGCAGTTCCTGGATGGTCATGGTCGCGGCCGTGGCGCGCAGGCTGTCAACGAACTTGTCCTCCACCAGCGCCTTCAGCTCGTTGGGGCTCATCGTGCGCGCGCCCAGTGTCTGCGCGGCGGTGCTGACCGCTTCTTCCGTCTGCTTGACGCGCACGAAGAACGCCGCCGTCACGTCCACGCGCATGCGGTCGCGGGTGATGAGGCTCTCGCGCTCGCGGCGCAGCACTTCGAGCTTGAGCGTGTTCATGTTGACCAGCACGCGCTCGTGGAACACCGGCAGCACGATGGCGCCGCCGTCCATGATGACCTTCTGGCCGCCCAGGCCCGTGCGCACGAAGGCCAGCTCCTTGGTGCTGCGCTTGTACAGCCGCGCGAAGATGAAGCCGATGGTCAGCAGCCCCAGCAGCGCGATACCGGCGATGCCGGCGATTTCGATGATGTTGTCCATGTGGTTTCTCCCTCAGATCAGGTTGGGATGGGGATTGGCGATGCAGCGGTAGAACGCCCCAAGCTTGCGCACGATGAGGATCTGCGCGCCCTCTTCGAACACTTCGTCATCCAGGTCGGGCTCCACCATCAGGTAGTGCGTGCGGCCGTGGGCATCACGCACCCGCGCCTGCGCCGCCAGACCGCGCCGCGCCGCGCCCGCGCTGACGACGCCCGCCCGGCCCACCAGCGACTGCTCGCTGACGGCGCTGCTCTCGTCGCGCGGCACGATGTGCGCCACCAGGCTGCCCAGGCCGCGCACCGTGGCCAGCCCCGGCGGCACGGCCAGCAGGCCCGCCACCCAGGCGGGCAAGAAGCCGCCGAGCAGGTTGAACGCCACTTTCTGCAGCGCATAGCCGAACAGCGCATAGCCCAGCAGGAACAGCAGCAGCAGCACCAGCGCCGGCACGCGGCCCAGGTGCAGCCAGCCCAGCACGCGGTCCAGGCCGCTGTCGGTGTCGATGTCCGGCAGCCAGTGGTCGAGCAGGTTGCTCGGGCTCAGCGCCATCAGCATGCCCAGGCCTTCCAGCAGCGCAATGGCCACGATCAACGCGACCGCGACACCGAAGGGCAGCGTCTCGGGCGAGGTGAAGAGGTTCATCGGATCGGTCCTGGGTTGTGGGCGTTAGCAGGCAGGAGTGTCAGGCCTGGCCAGCTTTGATCCGGGCCATGCGCTCGGCGATCTTGTGGTCGCGTACCAGTTGCTCCAGTTCGCTCAGGCGGGCGGCCTGGTCGAGGTTGCCGGCGCGCTGCATGCCGTTCAGGCCCGTCTGGCGCTGGTAGATCCTGTCGAACGCCTCACCCACCTTGCCCATGCGCTGCTCGACGTGGGCCTGCCCCAGCGGCTGCGCGGCCGATTCGGTCGCCGCGCGGCTCTTGCGGAACTCGGCCAGCGCCTCCTGCATCTCGCGCTGCTTGGCCAGCAATGCCGCGGTGAAGCCCTGCAGCTCCTGCTCCTGGCGCGCCAGGTCGGCCAGCGTCGTCTCCAGCACCGGGATCTGCGCCTCGATGTCGATCTGACGCGACACGGCGGCGCGCGCCAGGTCCTCGCGCTGCGCGGCGAGCGCCTGGGCGATCTGGTCGCGCAGGTCCTCGTGGCCGCGATTGAGCCTGGCGTGCTGCTGCTGGGCCAGGTGGCGGTTGGCGCTGACGGTGCCCAGCTCGTGGCGCACGTCGTCGATGACGGCATCGGCCTCGCGGATGGCCTGCTCCATGGCGGCCTGCGGGTTCAGGTCCTCGATCTTGTCCAGCAGCGCGTGCACGCCACCGGCGATCACGCGGCCCACGCGGGTCTTCAGGGAATCGGCCATGTCAGGCTCCTTGGGTGATGTTGAGCGTCAAGGCCAGCTCGACGGTGGGGCCGAGGTGGCGCTTCACCACCTCGGGGTCGAAGGCATGCGCGCCGCCTGTCGTGGCCTGGCGCAACAACGATTCGCCGAGCAGCGCGGCACGGCGCACCAGCGCGTCTTCCAGCTTGGCGGCATCGGCGGCGTTGGCCGGCGCCGCGCTGATGACCAGCGCCATCAGCGTCGTGACCTGCTCCACCAGCAGGTTCAACACCTCGGAATGCCGGCCTTCGGTGCCCTCGACGCGCACCAGCGCCTCGCGCAGCCGGTGCGTCAGCTCGCGCGCCCAGCCGTGGGCGGCCACGTAGTCGAACGCGCCGTCATGCTGGCGCTTGAGCTGCCCGAGCAGCACGCGCAGCTTGTCGCTGTTCGTCGTCGCGCCCTCCACCTGCAGCTGGGCCAGCCACAGGTAGAGGTCGCTCGGGATGCGCGCCGACAGCGGCTCCATCGTGAGGGTCTGGGTCGCCATGCGGCACCTGCCTTCAAATGAGTTCCAACGAACACGAATGTATTCGTTTGAATCCATTTGTCAACAATCCGCCGGTCAGAGCTTCGCCAGCCCCTCGCCGCGCAGGCCCACCAGCAGTGCCTGGCCATCTGGCTTCACGCGGAATTCGCCGAAGCGTGCCGGCGCCCAGCGCTGGGCGTCACCCTCCTTGAAGAACCAGGCGTCGGTCACCACCGTCCAGCGACCGTTCTTGGGCGTCAGCTCTATCAGCAGTTCGTTGGCCGCCAGCGGCTCGTCGGCATGCATGCGCAACAGCCGGGCCACGCGCCGGTCGTCCAACTGGGCGACGGCTATGGGGCGCTGGTCGGTCAGCAGCGGGTTGTCGCGGCCGTTCAGGTCGCTGGGCAGCGCGAAGTTCAGCCGCATGAAGTCGCCCTGCATCAGCGAGCGCGGGTCGGCCGGCACCAGCGCGATGAACACCGGCTGGCCTTCTCCGATCAGCGCCTCCTTCTGCGCGATGGCCACGTTGATGACTGCCAGCACCGCCACCAGGCTGACCGCGGCGCCGATGCGCGGCCCTTGGCCCACCGGGCCGTACGCCGGCTGCGTCGCGCCGCCGCGGTGCCACAGCGGCCGGGCCAGCAGGCCCAGCAACACGCCGGCCATGGCCAGCACCTCGGCCTTGGTGGCCAGCGGCCAGGCGAGCTGGTAGTAGAAGCTGCTGACCACCCACACCGCCGCCAGCGCGGCGGCCGCGGCCAGTTGCCAGCGCGCCTGCACCAGGCAGGCGGCGGCCATCAACAGCACCGCGCCCAGCGCCGGCATGAAACCAGCCAGGCCCGCCAGCACGACCGCCACGCCCACGTAACCCGGGCGCCGCAGCGACCGCCACGTGCGGCCCAGCCAGCCACCCGCGAGCAAGGCCAGCACCACCGACACGCCGCCCGGCCACCACGCCCACGCCAGGCCCGACTGCCCGCTGCCGCCAAAGCCACCCAGTGCACCGCCTACGAGCATCGCCGAGCCCGACGACAACGCCAGCCCCAGCAGGCTCATCGCGCCCCAGCCCGATGCCGTCACCAGCACCGATGCCCGCAGCGCGGCGGTGCGGTCCCACAGGATCACGGCCAGCCACACCGCCACGCAGAAGTGCCAGCTCAGCCAGTAAGGCGTGGTCGCCTCCACATGCTGGCCGCCCCAATGCCAGGGCCAGAACGAGAGGGCCATGAACAGCGCCGCCGTCGCGCCCAGGCAGGCCTTGAGCCAGTGCGGCCGCACCACCGCACTGATCGCCAGGGCCAGCGCCACGAGCAGCAGGGGCGCCATCGGTTCGGGCAAGTCGTGGAACAGCGCAAAGCCCAGGCTGGCCTCACCCGCCAGCAACAGCGGCACCGCCAGTTGCTCGACGAACAGCGGCAGGCTGGCCGAGCGCAGGATGACCACCGCCGCCGCCAGCAGCGCCACGCCCGCGACGTAGGCGCCGCCATGCTGCAACATCGGCCCGAATGCGATGCCGATCACGATCAACAGCGGCACCGCGGCCAGCCAGGCGCCCAGCGCGGTGAGCAGCACCACGGGCCAGGGCCTGCCTTCGACGGCGGTCGGCGGGGCGGCGTCGGCCGGCAGCAGCAACCGGTCCTGGGCCTGCCGCCACAAGGTGTCGATGCGCGCGCGGTTCATGCGGCCCCGCCCGTCTGTTCAGCGGCGCGCGAAAAGCGCAGCACCACGCTGACCGTGCCGGCCAGCAGGCCCGCCGCGATCAGGCCGATCAGCAGGAACTTGCTGATGCTCTCACCGCTGGAGGTCCCTTCGAACATCAGCCGCACCAGCCCGCCCACCAGCAGCACGTTCAGGCCCAGCGCCGCGGCGCTGAGCGTGAACAGCTCGAACAACGCCGGCCGGCTGGCCGCCCAAGCTGCCGCGCCCAGCGACCCCAGTGCGAGCAACACGTGCGCCGTGGGGTGCGCGCCAAACAGCGCTACCGTGGCGGTGGCCGTGACCAGCGTCACCGTCAGGCAGGCAGCCGTGCGCCGCGCCCAGAGGTCCGCACCCCACTGGTGCCCGAGGCGGCTGCCAAGCGCGAGCGCCAGGCCCAGCGCCACGGCCCAGCCGATCAACTGGACGGTCAGGTCGCCCGGCTCTGCGCGCCAGCGGTGGCCGGTGTGCGCCGCCATCCACAGCGCGATCGCTGCCATCGCCACCAAGGCCCAGACCGACCACACCGCGTCCGAGCGCACGCCCGCCGCCAGCGGCAGGCCCAGCCCCGCCCACAGCGCAAACAGCTGCCAGGGATCGGCACCGGTCTGGTAGGTCTGCCCAAAGAAAGCCAGCAGCCCGCCGGTGGCCAGCAGGCACCATAGGCCCAGCGGCATGCGCAGTCGCGGCGCGGCCATGACGCCGACGCCACCCACCGCCACCGCGGCTTGCAGCAGTGCGAATTGCGTGGTGCGGGACAGGTCAGCCCAGTTGGCGGCGATGGCGAAGATGAGCCCGAGGCCTGCCAGCGCACCAGCCAGGCCGATCAACGCCAGCGGCAGGTGCGCCAGCAACGTGGGCGGCTCCTGCCCCACGCCACCCAGCGCGAGCAGCTCGCGCCGCTGCGCTTCGTTCAAGCGATGGGCGCGGACGCTGTCCGCCACCACGGTGCACCAATCCATGCAATCTCCCCGAAAGCCGGGGTGATGCCCGGTCTGGGGCGCATGCTAGCGCCAGTGGGCGTGCCGCCGGTGGGTCTGATTCACGGCGCGCGACGGCGCCGCAGCCGCTCAGGCGGCGTCCAGCATCTGGCTGAAGAACTTGTCGCCGCTGACGCGCGGCTTGTAGGCCGAGACGGCCTTGGCGATGGCCGCGATGTGGTCGGGCGTGGTGCCGCAGCAGCCGCCGGCGATGTTCAGGAAGCCGGCCTTGGCGAACTCGCCCACCAGGCGCGCCGTCACGTCGGGCGTCTCGTCGAAGCCGGTGTCGCTCATCGGGTTGGGCAGGCCGGCATTGGGGTAGCAGCTGACCGCCGTGTCGCCCGCCACCTTGGCCAGCTCCTCGATGTAGGGCCGCATCAGCGTGGCACCCAGCGCGCAGTTCAGGCCGATGGCGATGGGGCGGGCGTGGCGCACCGAGTGCCAGAAGGCCGTGACGGTCTGGCCCGACAGGATGCGGCCGGAGGCGTCCGTCACGGTGCCCGAGATGATGACGGGCAGGCGCTCGCCGGTGTCTTCCATCAGCTCGTCCAGCGCGAAGATGGCGGCCTTGGCGTTCAGCGTGTCGAAGATGGTCTCGACGAGGAAGAGGTCGCAGCCGCCGTCGAGCAGCCCTTGCGCCTGCTCGTAGTAGGCGGCGCGCAGCGTGTCGAAGTCGACGTTGCGCGCGCCGGGGTCGTTCACGTCGGGGCTGATGGACGCGGTGCGCGGCGTGGGGCCCAGCGCGCCGGCCACGTAGCGGGGCTTGTCCGGGGTCGAGTACTTGTCGCAGGCGGCGCGGGCGATCCGCGCGGCCGCCACGTTCATCTCGTAGGCCAGGCCGGCGAGGTCGTAGTCCTCCTGCGCGACGGAGGTGGCGCCGAAGGTGTTGGTCTCGATGAGGTCGGCGCCGGCCGCGAGGTACTGCTCGTGGATCTCGCTGAGCACGTCCGGCCGCGTGAACATCAGCATCTCGTTGTTGCCCTTCAGGTCCTTGGGGTGGTCCTTGAAGCGCTCGCCGCGGTAGTCGGCCTCGGTGAGCTTGTAGCGCTGGATCATGGTGCCCATCGCGCCGTCGAGCACGGCAATGCGGTGCTGCAGCAGGGCAGGCAGGTCTTTGGCGCGGGTGTAGGCAATCGGCTTCATGCTGCGATTTTCGCAGCCTCGGCAATCGCCTGTCCCAGCTGGGCGCATGACGAAGTACCGCCCAGGTCGGGCGTCTTGGGCGCGTCGGGGTCGGCCAGCACGGTTTCGATGGCTGCCATCACGGCGTCGTGCGCGGCGCGGTGGCCCAGGAAGTCCAGCATCATCGCGCCGGCCCAGATCTGGCCGATGGGGTTGGCGATGCCCTTCCCCGCGATGTCCGGCGCCGAGCCGTGCACGGGCTCGAACAGGCTGGGCCACTCGCGCGTCGGGTTCAGGTTGGCGGACGGCGCGATGGCGATGGTGCCGGTGCAGGCCGGGCCGAGGTCGGACAGGATGTCGCCGAACAGGTTGCTCGCGACGACCACATCGAAGGCCTGAGGCCGCTGCACGAAGTGGGCGCACAGGATGTCGATGTGGAACTTGTCGACCGCCACGCCGGGGAACTGCGCGGCCATGGCTTCGACGCGCTCGTCCCAGTAGGGCATGGTGATCGCGATGCCGTTGCTCTTGGTGGCCGAGGTGAGCTTCGCGCGCGGCCGCCTGGCGGCCAGTTCGAACGCGAAGCGCAGCACGCGGTCCACGCCGACGCGGCTCATCACCGTCTCCTGGATGACGATCTCGCGCTCGGTGCCGGCGTACATGCGGCCGCCGACGCTGGAGTACTCGCCCTCGGTGTTCTCGCGCACGATCCACATGTCGATGTCGCCCGGCTTGAGCGGCTGGCCGCGGCGGTCCACCAGCGGCGAGCGCACGCCGGGCAGCAGCCGCGCGGGGCGCAGGTTCACGAACTGGTCGAACTCGCGGCGGAACTTCAGCAGCGAGCCCCACAGGCTGACGTGGTCGGGCACCGTGTCGGGCCAGCCGACGGCGCCGAAGAAGATCGCGTCGTGGCCGCCGATCTGCGCTTTCCAGTCGTCGGGCAGCATGCGGCCATGCTGCGCGTGGTAGCGGCAGTGCGCGAAGTCGAACTCGTCGAAGCGCAGGTCCAGGCCGAAGCGCTCGGCCGCCGCGCGCAGCACGCGCAGGCCCTCGGGCATGACCTCGGTGCCGATGCCGTCGCCGGCGATCACTGCAATCTTCTGCATAAGGGGGGCTTTCCTCACTACGGGATTCGGTGCGAGAGGGTCTGCGCGGGTGCAGGGCTAGGCGTGCGACGCCGCCTGGGCTCATGCCCAGGCAAGGCGCGCAACGACGCCATGCGCCCGCGCAGACCCTCTCCCGAAGGGTTGTCACTCAAAAGCCCGCGCGCGGCGTTGCGAAGTCTCGCTGGGGATGGCCCCAGTTTCGACTTCGCGCCTTGCTCGCGGGCTTTTGAGTGGCAACGCATCCGATTCCCGTAGTGAGGAAAGCCCCCTAGTCCTTGAAGAACTCGGTGGCCTCGGCCAGCACCACGTCCGGTGCCTCCTCGGCCATGTAGTGGCCGCTGGCCACGGCGCGGCCTGAGACGTTCTCCGCCGCGGCCTGCCAGAGCTTCAACGGCTCGAAGCAGCGGCCCACAACGCCGTTCGCGCCCCACAGCACGCGCAGCGGCTGCGTCACGCGCCGGCCCGCGTCGCGGTCGGCGCGGTCGTGGTCCAGGTCGATGCCGGCGCCGGCACGATAGTCGGCGCAGATCGCCGCCGCCGTGCCGGGGCGGGCGATGCAGCGTTCGTATGCCGCCCAGGCTCGCTTGTCGAAAAACCCGCCGCCGCGCCGGCCCATGCCGTCGCGCAGGTAGGCCATCGGGTCGGCCTCGATGAGACGCTCCGGCAGCGGCGCGGGCTGGATCAGGAAGAACCAGTGCCAGTAGGCGCGCGCGAACGCCTCGGTGGTGCCCTCGTACATCGCCAGCGTGGGCGCGATGTCCAGCAGCATCAGCCGCGTGACGGCTTGCGGGTGGTCCAGCGCCAACCGGTGCGCCACGCGCGCGCCGCGGTCGTGCGCCAGCACGGCGAAGCGGGCATGGCCCAGCGATTGCATCAGCGCGAGGGCGTCCCGCGCCATCTCGCGCTTGGCGTAGGCCGCGCTGCCCTCGCCGGCTGGCGGGCGGTCGCTGTCGCCGTAGCCGCGCAAATCCATCAGCACGACGCGGCGGGTCTGCGCCAGCACCGGCGCCACGCGGTGCCACATGGCCATCGTCTGCGGGTGGCCGTGCAGCAGCAGCAACGGCGGCCGCGTGTCGGCAGCGGGGCCGCCGTGGCGGGCGTAGATCTTGACGCCGTCGCGCTGGACAGTCAGGGGTTGGAAGCCGGTCCACATGGCGGCGATTCTGACCGGCCGCGCCCTCGGCCTTTCGCGCCGCAAAAGGTATAAGCTTTTGTTATGCCCCGTGGCGTCGCCCGCGCTTGCGACGCTGCGGGACGCTCCGAACAATCCCCGCACACCCGCTTTCGCCCTGCCGCCATGAAGCTCGCCGCTCCCCTGCTGTCCGCCGCCCTCGCCTTGCTGGCCCCCGCCGCCGTGCTGGCCCAGGGCAAACCGCTGGTCTATTGCGCCGACGCCAGCCCCGAGGGCTTCGATCCCGGCATGTGGGACAGCGCCAGCACCAACATCGTCAGCGCGCAGATGTTCGACGGCCTGCTGGGCTTCAAGCGCCCGACGACCGAGCTGACCCCGAAGCTGGCCCTCAGCTACGAGATCTCGCCCGACGCCAAGAGCTTCATCTTCAAGCTGCGCCCCGGCGTGAAGTTCCACAGCACGCCGTGGTTCAAGCCGACGCGCACGCTGAACGCCGATGACGTGGTGTTCACGTTCACCCGTTTCATCGACCCCAACCTGCCGTTCAACAAGGCCTTCCCGGCCAATTTCGTCTACCCGCAGAACCTGGGCCTGGCCAAGCTCATCGACGGCATCGACAAGGTCGACGACATGACCGTGCGCTTCCGCCTGAAGCAGCCCAACGTCACCTTCGTGGCGAACCTCGCATTCGCGTGGGCGGGCATCCAGTCCGCCGAGTACGCCGCGCAGCTGCTGAAGGACGGCAAGGCCAGCCAGATCAACGTGCAGCCGGTGGGCACCGGCCCGTTCATGTTCAAGAGCTACGCCAAGGACGACGTGCTGCGCATGACGGCCAACCCCGACTACTGGGGCGGCAAGCAGCCGACGACCAACCTCGTCTTCAGCATCAGCCGCGAGCCCAACGTGCGCGTGCAGAAGATCGCCGCGGGCGAATGCCACGTGACGGCGGCCCTGCGCGACGTGGACGTGGGCACGCTGGCCAACAACCCCGCCATCAGCATCGAGAAGATCCAGGCGCTGAACATCTCGTATCTCAGCTTCAACCTGAAGAAGCCGCCCACCGACAAGCGCGAAGTGCGCGAGGCGCTGGACATCGCCATCGACCGCGACGCCATCTTCAAGGCGCTGTTCCCGCGCGGCGACGCGACGCAGGCCGTCAGCGCCTTCCCGCCGTCCATCCCCGGCTACAACAAGAAGCTGAAGAACGAGTTCGACCCCACCAAGGCCAAGGCCCTGCTGGCCAAGGCCGGCTTCCCCAGCGGCTTCGAGATCGACCTGTGGGCGCTGCCCGTGCAGCGCCCCACCAACCCCAACGGCCAGCTGATGGCCCAGCTCATCCAGCAGGACTGGGCCAAGATCGGCGTGAAGGCCCACATCAAGACCTTCGAATGGGGCGAGTACCTCAAGCGCGCCAACAACGGCGAGCACAACGTCTACATGAGCGGCTGGAGCGGCGAGACGGGTGACGCCGACGATTTCCTGACGCCCAACCTGAGCTGCGCGGCCAACAAGAGCGGCATCAAGTTCTGCAACGCCGAGTTCGAGAAGCTCATCGACGAAGCCCGCGCCACGCCCGACCAGACCAAGCGCATCGCGCTGTACGAGAAGGCGCAGGAGATCTTCAAGCGCGAGCGGCCATGGATCACGATGGCGCACTCCACCGTCTACATCCCCATCCGCAAGGACGTGGTGGGCTTCAAGATGGCGCCGAACGGCTCGGTGGACTTCGAAGGGGTCTACCGGAAATGATCGTCAAGGCCGTCGTGCATTCCTGGGCCGAGCGCCGGGCCGCCCCAAGCCGGCCCTCGCGGCCGCCGGCCGGGCTCCTGGCCCGGGCGTCGGTCGGCCCCCTCGGGGGGCGGACCAGCGGTCAAGCTGGGCCGGGGGCGCAAACATGCGGCTGAGGCACATCGAAGTCTTCCACGCCATCATGCAGGCCGGCACCATCAGCGGTGCCGCGCAGTTGCTGCACATCTCGCAGCCGGCCGTCACCAAGGTGCTGCAGCACTGCGAGCTGCAGCTGGGCATGCCGCTGTTCGACCGCGTGCGCGGCAAGCTCTATCCGACACCCGAGGCGCAGCGGCTGTTCGTCGAGATCGACAAGCTCAACCGCGACCTGGTCGGCATCCGCCGACTGGCGGCCAACCTGAAGAGCGGCGAGAGCGAGCAGGTGCGGCTGGTGGCCACGCCCGCGCTCGCCATGGCCATCGTGCCCGCCGCGATGACGCCCTGGTGCAAGGCCTACCCCAACGCCAGCTGCTCGCTGGCCACGCACCACACGCGCGAGATCGTCTCCGCGCTGCTGCTGGGCGAGGCCGACCTGGCGCTGTCGCTGCAGGACCCGCGCCACCCCGGCATCAAGGCCGAGGCCATCGCCGGCGGCACCATGGTGGCGCTGTGCCCGCTGGGCAGCCCGGAGGCGAAGGGTGACGGCCCGCTGGCGCTGGCCGACATCCGCACCGAGATCGTCGGGCTGGAGAGCGACGACCCGCTGGCCGGCCTGCTGCACCACGCCGGCGAGGCGCTGGGCACGCCGCTGGCGAGCCGCATCACCGTGCAGACCTACCAGCTCGCGCGGGCCCTCGTCGAAGCCGGCGTGGGCATGACGCTGGTGGACCCGTTCACCGCCGCCAGCGCCGACCCGGCCAAGGTGCGCGTGCGACCGCTGAGCCCGGCCGTGACCGTCAACCTCTACCTGCTCAGCGCCGCCAGCGCGCCGCTGGGCCAGGCCTCGCGCCGCCTCGTCAAGTTCATCACCGCCGCCGCCCACGAACATCTGGCCCGACTGCCTTGAACAGCCTCCACATCGAAGACATCGCCGGGCACCCGGACTTCCGCCGCCTGGACACGCTGCGCCACGGCATCGCCACCGAGCTGCGCTACGCAACGGCCGACAACTTCGTGGGTCATTCCGTCTACGCCGGCATCGACTGCGCCTGGCTGCGCCGCGAGGCCGCCGACGCGCTGGAGCACGCGGCCGCGTGGCTGGCCGAGCGACGCCCCGGCTACCGCCTGCTGGTGCTGGACGCGCTGCGCCCCCAGCGCGTGCAGCAGCGCCTGTGGGACGAGCTGCAGGGCACGCCGCTGACGATGTACCTCGCCCACCCCGAGCGCGGCTCCATCCACAGCTTCGGCATGGCCGTGGACGTGACGCTGCTGGACCCGGCGGGCCGCGAGGTCGACATGGGCAGCGGCTTCGACGAGATGACGCTGGCCTCCCACCCCGACCACGAGGCCGAGCATCTGGCACTGGGCGCGCTGACGGCGCAACACGTCGCCGAGCGCGGCTGGCTGCGTGCGGCGATGCGCGAGGCGGGCTTCCACGCCATCACCACCGAGTGGTGGCACTTCGACTTCGGCGACCGCGTGGCGGTCCGGCGGGATCTGCCGCGGGTGTTGTAGCGCGAACAAGCCCTACACCGGCACGGCGGTGGTGTTCTTCAGCCGCTCCAGCACGAAGCTGGTCTTGCAGTCCTGCACGGCGGGGTGCATCAGCAGCGTGTCGCTGATGAAACGGGCGTAGTGCTGCATGTCCTGCACCAGCACGCGCAGCAGGTAGTCCATCTCGCCGGTCAGCGCCGCGCATTCGACGACCTCGGGCCAGGCCTGCACGGCGGCGCGGAACAGGTCGCGCGGGTTGCGCAGCGGGTTGTCGGTCTGCTTCTCCAGCCGCACATTGATGTAGGCCGTCAGGCCCAGGCCCACGCGCTCGGGCGGCACCAGGGCCACGTACGACGCGATGACGCCGGCCTCCTCCAGCCGGCGCACGCGGCGCAGCACGGCGGACGAGGACAGCCCCGCCTCGCCGGCCAGCGCGTCGTAGGTGACGCGGCCGTCCTGCTGCAACGTGCGCAGGATGCGGCAGTCGATGGCGTCGAGCTCGATGGCGGCTTCCATGGTCGATATTTTGCAGCTTTCCAGCGTCACGGAGGTTTGTAGCGCCGCAGATTGCATGAAATCTGCGCCCGTCGCGCCGCAGAATTTCCGGCTTCACACATTTCACCGACGAGGCAGACATGGCCAAGTTCACTCCCTGGGACAACCCCATGGGCACCGACGGTTTCGAGTTCATCGAGTTCGCCGCGCCGGACCCGGCCGCGCTGGGCCAGCTGTTCCAGACCATGGGCTTCACGGCCGTGGCCCGCCACCGCCACAAGAATGTGACGCTGTACCGCCAGGGCGGCGTGAACTTCATCATCAACGCCGAGAGCGACTCGTTCGCGCAGCGCTTCGCGCGCCTGCACGGCCCATCGATCTGCGCCATCGCCTTCCGCGTCGACAACGCCGCCCACGCCTACCAGCGCGCGCTGGAGCTGGGCGCCTGGGGCTTCGACAACAAGACCGGCCCGATGGAGCTGAACATCCCGGCCATCAAGGGCATCGGCGACTCGCTGATCTATCTGGTGGACCGCTGGCAGGGCAAGGGCGGCGCCAAGCCCGGCGCCATCGGCAACATGTCGATCTACGACGTTGACTTCGTGCCCGTGCTGGATGCCAACGGCCAGCCGGTGGACCCGAACCCGGTGGGCAACGGCCTGACCGACATCGACCACCTGACGCACAACGTCTTCCGCGGCCGCATGAAGGAATGGTCGGAGTTCTACGAGCGCTTCTTCAACTTCCGCGAGGTGCGCTACTTCGACATCGAGGGCAAGCTGACCGGCCTGAAGAGCAAGGCCATGACCAGCCCCTGCGGCAAGATCCGCATCCCGATCAACGAGAGCAGCGACGACAAGAGCCAGATCGCCGAGTACCTGGCCCTGTACCACGGCGAGGGCATCCAGCACGTCGCCCTGGGCACCACCGACATCTACGGCACGGTCGAAGGCATGAAGGCCGGCGGTGTGGAGTTCCAGGACACCATCGACACCTACTTCGACCTGATCGACAAGCGCCTGCCGGGCCACGGCGAGAACCTGGCCGAGCTGCGCCGCCTGCGCATCCTCATCGACGGCGCCACGCACATGGGCGCGGACGATGAGCTGCTGCTGCAGATCTTCACGAAGGAAGTGATCGGCCCGATCTTCTTCGAGCTGATCCAGCGCAAGGGCAACGAGGGCTTCGGCGAAGGCAACTTCAAGGCCTTGTTCGAGAGCATCGAGCTGGATCAGATCCGCCGCGGCGTGCTGACCGACACGGCAGCCAAGGCGGTCTGAACGATCGCCCACACGCGGGGGTCGTTGACCAGCCCCACGTGGCCCACCGCGTCGATGCGGTGGGCGGCCGCGCCCGGCACCACGGCCGTGTGCGCGGGCATGACCATCTGGTCGCACGGCGTCCACACGCAGGTCAGGCGCGGCAGCGGCGGCAACGCGGCCATCCAGTCGCAGTCCAGGCGCATCTGCCGCGCATTGAAGGCCGGCGAGAACGCCGCCAGCAGCGTGCCGCGGTGCGGCGTGCCCAGCGTGATGACCTGCGGCGCGTCCGCTCCGGCATGGCGCCGCCACCAGGCCCGCACCGCGACGCCGCCCATGCTGTGGCAGACGATCAATGGCATGCGCCCCGCCATCCCGGGCAAGGCGCGCAGCCGCTGCACGTCGGCCTCGATGGCATCGGCGTAGTCGTCGATGCTGCCGAAGGCCGGCTCCAGGCTGGGCGCGATGAAGGCCACGCCCTGCCGGCGCAGCCGGGCCATCCACGGATTCCAGAACGCCCGGTTGCAGCTGAAGCCGTGCACCAGCAGCACCGCGGCGGTCGCATCCGGCGGCAGATGGTCGGCCTCGGCGTGCGTGCGCCACGGCTGGCGCCAGCCGAAGCTGCGTTCGGTGGCGGCCACCTCCAGCGCCCAGGCGCGCAGCAGGGCGCCCCAGGCGGGCTGCTCCGCACCGCGGTTGACCCAGCGCAGCGCGATGAACGAGGGCGGCAGCACCAGCAGCGGGTAGGCGAAGTACGCCACGAGGCCCGCGCCCCAACCGAAACGCCAGCCCACGCCAAACCCGATGATCAGCCGGGCGAAGAACCAGATCCTCTGCAGTCGTGCGTTCATGGCGCCAGTGTAGGAAGGCAGAATCGCCACCGACCCATGGACGAACTCAGCGCCGAATCCCTGCTGGCCGATCTGAAACGCGTCGAGGCCGAACGCACCCGCCGCGCCGCGGACCCGGCGCTTCAGGCGCGGGTGCTGGCGCTGAAGGCCTTCCAGCAGCGCCGCTTCGCGCACACCTACGCGGACCTGCTGACCGACCCGCGCTACCAGCCGGCGACGCGCTTCTTCCTGCATGAGCTCTACGGTCCCGACGACTACCGCCAGCGCGACGCGCAGTTCGCCCGCGTCATCCCGACGCTGACGCGCCTGTTCCCCGACGAGGTCGTGGACACCGTCGCCAAGCTCGCGCGGCTGCATGCGCTGTCGGAGCGGCTGGACACGCGCATGGCCGAGCACCTGCCCTCCCCCGACCTCACACCGGCGGCCTACGTGGCCGCCTGGCGTGCCTGCGCAGAGCCGGCCTCGCGCCGCGAGCAGATCGCGCTGACGATGGCCGTCGGAGAATCGCTGGACCGGCTCACGCGCAAGCCGCTGCTGCGCCAGACGCTGAAGCTGATGCGCGGCCCTGCGCAGATGGCCGGGCTGGGTGCGCTGCAGCATTTTCTTGAAAGCGGCTTCGACACCTTCCGTGCGATGCGCGGCGCCGGCGAGTTCCTGGCGACGGTGCGCCGACGCGAGGACACCCTGGCGCAAGCGCTGTTCGACGGTGACATGCAGGGTCTTTCCGGCCTCTGAATGCGGGCTTCGTCCCGAAACGATGGGACGCCGGCGCCATGCCGTGTCACCCAGGCGTCAGCATTCTCTGTTTCGTGCTAGGGCAAGTCCCCTGGCCTGAATCCGCATGGCGCGCGAGCATCAACGGCTCCATTCGAAGAGGCCCGCCATGACCGCCGCCGTTGCTGAAGCAGCCCCTGAAGTGACCTCCCGCGCCAAGCCCTGGCTGGCCAGCTACCCGAGCGGTGTGCCGGCCGAGATCGACACCCGCGTCTACGGCTCGCTGGTGCAACTGCTGGACGAGGCCTTCCGCAAGCATGCGCAGCGCGACGCCGCCCTCTGCATGGGCCAGCGCATGACCTTCGCCGAGATGGACCGGCTGTCGGTGCAGCTGGGCGCTTGGCTGCAGGCGCAGGGGCTCAAGCAGGGCGACCGTGTCGCCCTCATGATGCCCAACCTGCTGCAGTACGGCGTGGCCATCTCGGCCATCCTGCGCGCGGGCTTCGTGGTCGTGAACGTGAACCCGCTGTACACGCCGCGCGAGCTGGCGCACCAGCTCAAGGACTCGGGGGCGCGCGCCATCGTCGTGCTGGAGAACTTCGCGCACACGCTGGCCGAGGTCATCGACGAGACCGACGTGCACCACGTCGTGCTGGCCTCCATGGGCGACCTGCTGAGCTGGTGGAAGGGGCCGCTGATCAACTTCGCCGTGCGGCACGTGAAGAAGATGGTGCCGGAGTTCCGCCTCCCCGCCGGAGAAGGCCGCACCGTCGTGCGCTTCAACGAGGCGCTGAGCCACGGCGACCGGCTGCACCTGAAGAAGCCCGAGCTCGGCCCGGACGACGTCGCCTTCCTGCAGTACACCGGCGGCACGACCGGCGTGTCCAAGGGTGCGACGCTGCTGCACCGCAACATCGTCGCCAACATCCTGCAGGTCGAGGCCTGGTTCCAGCCCATGCTGGCCAAGCTGCCGCAGGACATGCAGTTCACCAACGTCTGCGCGCTGCCGCTGTATCACATCTTCGCGTTGACGGCCTGCTTCATGCTCGGCGCGCGCATGGGCCACCTGAACATCCTGGTGCCCAACCCGCGCGACATCCCCGGCTTCATCGAGACGCTGCGCGGCCACAAGATCCACATCTTCCCGGCCGTCAACACGCTGTTCAACGCGCTGGCCAACGAACCGGGCTTCTCGCGCCTGGACTTCTCCGAGCTGGTCATCTCCAACGGCGGCGGCATGGCCGTGCAGCAGGCCACGGCCGAGAAATGGCTCAAGGTCACGGGCTGCCCGGTGGTGGAAGGGTACGGGCTGTCCGAGACCTCACCTGCCGCGACCATCAACCCGCTGGACCTGCGCGTCTTCAACGGCAGCATCGGCCTGCCGGTGCCGTCCACCGAAATCGCCATCCGTGACGACGACGGCCGCGACGTCCCCCTCGGCGAGCGCGGCGAGATCTGCATTCGCGGCCCGCAGGTGATGGCCGGCTACTGGAAGCGGCCCGACGAAACGGCCGACGTCATGGATGCCGACGGCTTCTTCAAGAGCGGCGACATCGGCATCATGGACGAGCGCGGCTACGTGCGCATCGTCGACCGCAAGAAGGACATGATCCTGGTCAGCGGCTTCAACGTCTACCCGACCGAGATCGAGCAGGTCGTCAACATGCATCCGGGCGTGCTGGAGTGCGCCGCGGTGGGCGTGCCGGACGCCAAGTCCGGCGAGGCGGTCAAGCTGTTCGTCGTCAAGAGCGACCCGGCGCTGGCGGAGGAGGACCTGAGCAGCTACTGCGCCGCGCAGATGACGGCCTACAAGCGGCCCAAGTTCATCGAGTTCCGCGACGACCTGCCCAAGACCAACGTCGGCAAGATCCTGCGCCGCGAGCTCAGGAGCACCACCGCCTGAGTTTCCAGGCCGCCGCAGGCAGGCCGCCCCGCCGGCGGCGGCCGCGGAACTGGCTTCGCCAGGCCGCCGGCTGCGCCCCCTTGAGGGTGCGGCGCGTCAAGCGCCTCGGGGGTGGGCTGAATTAAAACGGGTTGTTGCGTGCGCGGGTGAGGGCCAGTGCGCCGATGCGCTGCTGCGCGCTCGGGCCCAGCGTGGTGTCGCCCGCCCACAGCCACTGCGTGGCGTTCGCATCGACCTGCAGCGTGTTGATGGTGCAGTCCTGCAGCGCGACCTCGGTGCGGCAGGCGGCGTGCGTCACGTCGGTGAAGGCGAAGGCGCTCGGGAAGCGCGCGATCTGCTGGATGGTTTCGTCCACCAGCACCAGGCCGATCAGGCGGCCGTCGTTGAGCAGGTTCAGACGCAACGCCGTGTTGAAGGCCGCGCTCATGTCGTCCAGGAACGTCGCCCGGTCGATGTCCGTCTGCTGCAGGCGCTCGTTCTGGCCGAACGGGGTGAGGCCCACGTCGAAGATGGTCGAGACCAGCACGCGGCCGTTGGCATTGGCGATGCGGTTGACCTGATCGGCCAGCAGCTTGCCGCGCGCCTTGGCCTCGTTGATCAGAGAATCGCGACTCTGCGCCGGGAACTGGCGGTACAGCTCCACGATGTCGTTCACGCCGACCATGATGGCCACCAGGTCCTTGGGGCCGAAGCGGTCGTTGGACAGGTGCAGGTCGATCTTGTCGCGCACGTCCGCCACCTTGGCGCCCGCGGCGGCATACATGATGCCCTGGGGCAGCGCCACGTAGTTGGTGTTGCACTGAGGGAAGACCATGCTGAAGCCGCCGGCCAGCACCTGGCTCCAGACCGGGTTCTGGTTGCAGTCCGGCTGCAGGGTCTCGGCGTTCACGCCATTGATCGTGTACTTCTTGCCGCTTTGCAGGATGGCGCCGCTCTCGTCGCCGAACGCGATGACGCGCGTGGGCGCGAACGGGTCGATCTGCGCGGTGCCTCCGCCGCCGCAGCCGGCGATCAGCGCGGCCGCCGCCACCGTGGCCAGGGCCAGGGCGCGTTTGAATTTCTGGGAGACAACACGTTGCATGACGATCAACTCAGGACAGGAAAACTCAATCGGCGAAGGCGGCGGCGGCCCGGCTGAGCCGGTCCCGCACACCATCCCAGGCCGTGTCGCGCGGTGGCGCCTCGACCCAGATCTCATGGGCGCCGGCCGCATCAAAAGCCCGCAGCACCGCAAACAATTCGTGGGCCGCTGCCGCGGGGTCGCCCGGCAGGGCTTGCCATTGGCAAACCAGCCCGGCCGGCGGTTGGGCGCGTGAATATACCGCCAGCCCTTCCAGGCCCCCGCTGGCAGCCACTGTGCCCAAACGTAAAGCCAGGGCGGCTGCGTCCAGCAGGCGCACGCGGGCATGGGGTGCATAGTGCGCCGCCAGCGTGCCCGAAACCTTGGGCGCGGCGGCGTCCGGCTCGGCCAGCGCCTCACCCAGGGCGGCCTCGATGCGCGCGCGGGGGATGAGCCCGGGGCGCAGCAGCGCAGGACGCTCGCGGCTGCAATCGACGATGCTGGATTCGATGCCCACCTCGCAGGCGCCGCCATCCAGGACCATCAGTTCGGCACCGAATTCCTCCACCACATGGCGGGCCCGCGTCGGGCTGACGCGGCCGAAGCGGTTGGCGCTGGGCGCCGCCACGCCCTGCACGCCCAGCGTGCGCGCCGCCGCCAGCACGGCGCGCGCGACCGGGTGTGCGGGCGCGCGCAGCGCCACCGTGAGCTGCCCACCCGCCGCGGCCTCGGCCATGCCCGGCTTGCGCGCCACGATGACGGTCAGCGGGCCGGGCCAGAAGGCGTCCATCAGCCGGCGCGCGGCGGCGGGCAGGGGGTCGGCAAACGGCGCGGCAGCGGCGGCGTCCAGCACGTGGACGATCAGCGGGTGGTCGCTGGGCCGGCCCTTGGCGGCGAAGACCTTGGCGACGGCGGTGTCGCTGTCGGCCCGCGCCGCCAGGCCGTAGACGGTCTCGGTCGGCAGGCCCAGCAGTTCGCCAGCGGCCAGGCGCTCGGCAGCGGCCTGGACGGCGTCGGGATCGGTGCCGGGCAACAGCATCAGAAATCGGTGGGCAGGCCCAGGATGGCCGCCGCCTGCAGGGCCACGTCGTGCGCGCCCTCGGGCGTGTCGGCCGTGATGTTCAGGTGGCCCATCTTGCGGCCATGGCGGGCGGCGGCCTTGCCGTACAGGTGCAGGTGCGTGCCGGGCAGCGCCAGCACGCGGTCCCAGGCCGGCGTCGTCGGCCCGCCCGCATCGCTGAACCACAGGTCGCCCAGCAGGTTCAGCATGACGGACGCCGAATGCTGGCGCGGCTCGGGCAGCGGCAGGCCGGTCAGCGCCCGCACCTGCAGCTCGAACTGCGACACGTCGCAGCCGTCCATCGTCCAGTGGCCGGAGTTGTGCGGGCGCGGCGCCATCTCGTTGACGACGAGGCGGCCGTCCCCGACCGGCCGGCCGGCCGCGTCGTGCTCGTGAACCCAGAAGAACTCCACGCAGAGCACGCCGACGTAATCCAGCGCCTGTGCCACCTGGCGCGCCGCCGCGACGGCCAGCCGGTCCACCTCGACCGGCACGTCGGGCGCAGGCACTTCGGTGACGGCCAGGATGCCGCCGCGGTGCAGGTTCTGCTGCACCGGGAAGTTGACGATCTGCCCGTCGGCGCCGCGCGCGACGAGCACGCTCAGTTCGGCCTTCAGCGGCAGCAACTGCTCCAGCACACAGGGCACGCGCCGGAGGTTGTCCCACGCGTCGGCCAGGTCGGCGGCGGTGGCCACGCGCACCTGGCCCTTGCCGTCGTAGCCCATGCGGGACGTCTTCAGGATGCCGGGCAGCAGCGCGGGGTCCACGGCCGCGAGTTCGATGTCGTTCGTGATGACGGCGTGCGGCGCACAGGGCACGCCGGCGGCCTGGAAATGCGCCTTCTCGACCGCACGGTCCTGGCAGACGGCGACGGCGGCGGCCGAAGGCGCCACGACGCGCATGCCAGCCAGCGTCTGCAGCGCCAGCGCCGGCACGTTCTCGAACTCGGTCGTGATCGCGTCGCAGTCGCGCGCCAGCCGCGCCAGCCCGAAGGAGTCCAGGTAGTCGGCCTTGACGTGCTTGTCGGCCACCGCGCCCGCGGGGCTGATGGCGTCCGGGTCCAGCACGACGCAGCGGTAGCCCATCGCCTGGGCCGCGTGGACGAACATGCGGCCGAGCTGGCCGCCGCCCAGCACGCCGAGCGTCGCTTGTCGCGCTTCGCCGATCGTCTCGGCACCGGGGAGCAGCACGGGCATCAGCGCAGCTCCTCGCTCATGGCACGGGCCGCCTCCGTCTGCGTTGCGCGGAAGGCTGCGAGCCTGCCCAGCAGCGCGGCGTCACCCGTGGCCAGCATGGCGACGGCGAACAGCGCGGCATTGGCGGCGCCAGCGCTGCCGATGGCGAACGTCGCGACCGGGATGCCCTTGGGCATCTGCACGATGGAGTGCAGGGAATCGACCCCCATCAGGTGCCGGCTGGCGACCGGCACGCCCAGCACGGGCACCGTCGTCTTGGCGGCCAGCATGCCCGGCAGGTGGGCCGCGCCGCCAGCGCCGGCGATGATGGCCTTCAGCCCGCGGCCGGCAGCGCCCTCGGCATACGCGAACATGTCGTCCGGCATGCGGTGGGCCGACACGACCCTGGCGTCGAAGGCGACACCGAACTCGGTCAGAATCGCGGCCGCCTGCTTCATCGTCTCCCAGTCGCTGCTGGAGCCCATGACGATGCCGATGACGGCATCCGGGTTCTGGGGGGCTGGGGTGGACAAGGTCGCGCTCCGGGGCTCAGAAAAGCCTTGAATTGTAGGTCGCGAGCCTTCACCTGCTTCCCGGTGGCACCACCCACGCACTCCACGCTCCCGCCATGATCGACATCACCCTCCAGAACTTCGAAGCCGAACTCATCGTTGCCTCCCAGAACCAGCCCGTGCTGCTGGACATCTGGGCGCCGTGGTGCGGCCCCTGCCGCACGCTCGGCCCCATGCTGGAGAAGCTGGAGACCGCCTACGCCGGCCGCTTCACGCTCGCCAAGCTCAACAGCGACGACGTGCCCGAGATCGCCACGCAGCTCAGCCAGATGTTCGGCGTGCGCTCCATCCCATTCTGCGTGATGTTCGTGGGTGGCCAGCCGGTGGACGGTTTCGTCGGCGCCATCCCGGAGGCGCAGATCCGCGAGTTCCTGGACAAGCACGTGCCGGCAGGAGAGGAACTCGAAGCCCAGGCCGACGTGGCCGCGGCGCAGGACCTGATGGCCGAAGGCGACCTGGAAGCCGCGCTGGCCAAGCTGGCGCACGCGGTGCAGACCGACCCGGCCAATGACGCCGCGCGCTTCGATTACGTGAAGGCGCTGCTGGAGCTGGATCTGGTGGCTGACGCCCGCGCCGCCTTCGCGCCGGTGGCCGCCAAGGCCGCCGACACGCTGACCCCGTCGCCCCGCCTTGCCGCGCTGGCCACCTGGCTGAGCGCCTTCGACGCGGCCGCTGGCGCCGACCCGGCCGCACTGCAGGGCGCGATCGCCGCCAACAAGCGCGACTTCGACGCCCGTTTCGCGCTGGCCCAGCACCATCTCGCGCAGCAGCGCTTCACCGAAGCCATGGACGAGCTGCTGGAAATCATCATGCGCGACAAGGCCTGGAACGGCGAGGCCGCGCGCAAGACCTATGTCGCCATCCTCGAGCTGCTGACCAAGCCGGCGCCCAAGCCGGCCGCGGAAGCCCGCACCGGCACCGTCGAGATCGCCGGCAAGGCCGCCGTCCTGCACAGCGACCCGCTGCTCGACCAGTACCGGCGCAAGCTGTCGATGGCGCTGTTCTGACGCTGGCTCAGGGCGACGTGCGGTTGTTGCTGCGGATCTCGCGCAGCTTCACGCACTCGGCGTCGTTCTGGAACGCCGGCTTCTCGCACTGCCGGTCGATGCACCAGGCACGCGCCAGGAACACGCGGCCGCCGCAGGCTTCGGCGGCGGTGCGCGGCTCGCCCGCAGGCGCGGGGGCTGCGGCAGCGCCCGCGGACGACCGACTCGCCGCATTGCCGCCTGCCGACATCGACCCGGTCGGCTCCGGCGTCGCCACGGGTGACGTGCGCGGCATGGCGCGGACCTCCGCGGGCTTGTCGCCCGCGACAGGCTTCAATGCGCCGTCGCGGCGGGCGACGGCGGGTGCCGGCTGCGAGGCTGCGGGCCCGGTCCGCAAAGGGAGGCTGGCAGCGCTGGCGACGGGTGCGGTCTTCACCGGCGCCGGTGCCACGGTGTCGGGCATTGCGGCGACAGGGGTCGGGGCGGAGGACGCTTCGGCCACCGTGACAGCCGGCGCAGGCACGGAGGCGGCGAGTTCAGCCGGGGCCGCTTCGGGCGCCGCGGGCCTGCCGCGCAGTTGGACGATGAACAGCCCCAGCAACAGCAGCGCGGCACCCCCCGCCGCGAGCAGCCCCCAGCGCCGCTTGCCCGCCGCCGCGGGTGCTGCCGATGCAGGCGCAGGCGCGGGCTGCAGTGCCGGGGGCAGGTCAGGCAGTAGGGGCGCGGCGGCGGAACGCGGCGACACGATGGTCGCGTCCGCATCCCCAGGCGCCGTGGCCGGCCCGAAGACGCCGGAGCGCGGGACGACGATGGTGGGCGCGAGCGACGATTGCGGTGGCGCCTCGGCCGGGTCGCTGTCGGCGATGTCGAGGTCCAGCGCCGCCGTGCGTGGCGGCGGCTGCGTCACGCCGGTACGCGGCGGCGCAGGCAGCGGTTCCGGCACGGGCACCCGGCCATCCATCACCTCGCGCCAGGCGGCCGCCGTCTGCGGGCGCTGGTGCGGCGGCATGCGCAAGGCCCAGTCCAGGCCGGCAAGGAATTGCGGCGAGTAGCCTTCGACGGCGAGGGGCGCGAAATCGTCCGTCATCGCCCGCGTCGTGGCCGGCGGCGGCGGGCGACCGGTCAGCAGCTCGTGCATGGCCGCGGCCAGCGCGTAGAAGTCGGTCCACGGCCCCTGGCGCAGCGTGTCCGCCTCGGCGTACTGCTCGATGGGCGCGAAGCTGGGCTTGAGGATGGCCGTGAAGACCTGGGTGCGGTCACCGATGGTCTGCCGCGCGGCGCCGAAATCCAGCAGGATGGGCGCGCTGCCGTCGGCGGGCATGAAGATGTTGTCGGGCGCCACGTCGCGGTGCCAGACCTGCTGGGCATGCAGCACTTCCAGGCCGCCCAGCACCGCGTCGAAGATGCGCCGCGCCCAGGCCTCGGGGGGCGGCGTGGCCCGCGTGCGGCGGGCCTCGCGCAGGTTCTGGCCGACGAGGCGCGGCATGGCCATGTAGGCGGTGCCGTTGGCCTCCCAGAAGCGGTAGACCTTGAGCAGAGACGGGTGGTCGAAGCGAGCCAGCAGGCGGGCTTCATTGACGAAGCTGCGCCGGCCGAGCTCGAAGGTCTCCTTCATGGACACCGAGCGCACGCAGACGAACGACTGCCCATCGCGCGATGCGAACTGGCTGGGCATGTACTCCTTGATCGCGATCTCGCGCTCCAGCGAGTGGTCGCGCGCGAGGTAGACGATGCCGAAGCCGCCGACGCCCAGCGTGCCCAGGATCTCCAGCTCGCCGAAGCGGGTGCCGGGGGGCAAGGCGGGGATGAAGTCGTCGGAGCGAGCGTCGGCACTCATGGCCAAACGAGGGTACCGCAGGCCAGCCCGGCTGGCAGTCCGGATAAAGCCTGTCAGCGCGGTGGATGTGCCAGCCCGGCAGCGCGCAGGCGCGCGGCCCAGCGCTGCCGCTGCGAGGCGTCGTCTGCCCAGGCCGCCTGGGCGGCATCGGCATGCTGCGCGGACAGCCCCCCCTCATTCAGGCGGGCGTAGACCTGCGCCAGCCGGGCGTGCAGCGCGGCGCGCTCGTCGAGGTCGCAATGGGCCGGGTCCTCGGCCAGCACTTCGACGGCCGCCTGGTCGGCCAGCGCGCGGGCGCGCACCAGCTCGCCGGTGTTGGCCCAGCACCAGGCCAGGTCGGCCAGCAGGCTGCCCCCGGTGCGCGCCAGACCGGCCGCCACGGCCTCGGGCAGATGCGCCTCCAGCAGCGCCGCGGCGGCGGCGTGGTCGCCTTGCACGGTCAGCAGTTGGGCGCGCAACAGCGGCGTCAGGTCGGCCCGGGGCGAGCCACCGACCGCGTCATCGAAATGGCCGATGGAGTCCACGCCCAGCAGCACGGCGGGCGCCTCGCCGGGCTCGCCGGCCAGCGCCGCATGGCGGATGCGCAGCGCGCGCATCTGCATCTGGTTGTAGAGCAGCGCCGCGAGGCCGGCATCGTCGCCATCCGCGCTGGCGGCACGGCGGCCGAAGGCGTACCAGGCGGACGCGGCGGCCTCGTCCCGGGCCAGGTCCCAGGCCATGCCCAGCGCCGAGGCGACGCGGCACGCGGCGGCGTTCGACGCCGCATGTGCAGCCCCAGCGGCGCCCGACGCCGCGTGCGCAGCGCCAGCGCCGTGGTCCGCCGCGCCAGCCAGCGCAGCCGTGGCGTGGGTGACGAGGCGCTCGATGTCGCGGTCGACGAAGGCCATCAGCGCGAGCCAGGCGTCGCACAGTGCCGTCAGGCTGGCCAGCCCGGCGGCGTTCGCCATCACCCGGGCGCGGCCGACGCGCTCCCGGGCGCCGCCGCCAAAGGCGCTGAAGTACGCGGTGAGGCCTTCGGCCAAGTGCAGCCAGGCGGCCAGTTCGACGCGCGGGTGCACCAGCGCGCGGGCCTGCAGCCGGTCCAACTCCTCGCGGGCCTCGACCGCGCGGCCATGGCGCAGCCACAGGATGGCGCGCTGGGCCTGCAGCACCGCGCAGCGCGCCGGCATGGCGGCGACGGCGGCGATCTCGCCGTCCAGCCGCTGGGCCAGCCGGCTGCGCAGTTTCACCGTCATGCGGTGAGCCGCTGCAGGGCTTCCTCGTACTTCTGCAGCGTGCGGTCGATGACCTCGGCCGGCAGCGCCGGGGCCGGGGCGGTCTTGCCCCAGGGCTGGCCGTCGATGCGCACCGCCTCCAGCCAGTCGCGCACGAACTGCTTGTCGTAGCTGGGCGGGTTGCAGCCCGGCGCATAGCTCTCGACCGGCCAGTAGCGCGAGGAGTCGGGCGTCAGCACCTCGTCCATCAGCGTCAGCGTGCCGTTCTCATCCAGGCCGAACTCGAATTTGGTGTCGGCAATGATGATGCCCTTGGTCAGCGCGAAGTCGGCGGCACGCTGGTAGAGCTGGATGGAGATGTCGCGCACGCGGGTGGCGAGGTCCACGCCGATGCTCCCGGCCATCGTCTCGAACGAGATGTTCTCGTCGTGGTCACCCATCTCGGCCTTGGTGGCGGGCGTGAAGATGGGCGCCGGCAGCTTGTCGGCATTGCGCAGGCCGGCGGGCAGCGGCACGCCGCAGACGCTGCCGCTGGCCTGGTATTCGGCCCAGCCGCTGCCGGCCAGGTACCCGCGCACCACGGCCTCCACCGGCAGCGGCTTCAGGCGCTTGACCAGCATGGAGCGGCCCGCCACCTGCTCGCGCTCCTCGGGCGTCACGACGGAGAGCGGGTCGTCCCCGGTGAGGTGGTTGGGCACGAGGCCCTGCAGGCGGTCGAACCAGAACAGCGCCATGCGGGTGAGCAGCGCGCCCTTGCCGGGGATGGGCTCGCCCATGATGACGTCGAAGGCCGACAGGCGGTCGCTGGCGATCATCAGGATGCGGTCGTCGCCGACGGCGTAGTTCTCGCGCACCTTGCCGCGGCCCAGCAGGGGCAGCGACGTGATGGAGGACTGGAGCAGGGCTTGAGGCATGGCGGGCAGCGGCGGGCGCGAGGGGCGGCGAAGGCGCGGATTTTATGAGGGCAGGAAGGCGCGCACCTGCTGGGCGAAGCGGGTCACTTCGATGGGCTTGGCCAGGTAGCCGTCGAAGCCGGCCGCGCAGAAGCGGGTCTCGTCACCGTGCATGGCATGGGCCGTGAAGGCGATGACGGGCAGGCTCGCCAGCCGCGCGTCGGCCTTGAACTCGCGCGCCAGACTCAGGCCGTCGACACCCGGCAGCTGGATGTCCAGCAGGATGAGGTCGGGCCGCTGCGCCGCCAGCACGGCGCGCGCCGTCTCCGCATCCGGCGCACGCAACACCTGCATGCCGGCGGCCTCCAGCACGCATTCGACGAGCAGCAGGTTCAGCTCGTGGTCGTCGACGACGAGGATGCAGGGGGCCGCCATGTCACACCTCCTGCGCGACGGCACCGGCGCGGGCCCAGCGCAGCAGCGCGTCGCGCACCTGCGCCAGCGAGCCGGCCTCACCCTTGCCCGCGATGACCTGGGCCGAGGCCGCCAGCTGCGCCACGTCTTCAGGGCTCAGGCTCATCGCGGTCCAGACCACCACCGGCAGGGCCGCCAGCGCCGGGTCGCTGCGCAGGCGGTGCAGCACCTGGAAGCCGTCCATGCCGGGCATCATCAGGTCCAGCACCAGCGCCGAAGCGGCGTGGCCGGCCAGCCACGCCAGCGCCGCCACGCCACCGTCCACCGCCACCGCGTCCACCCCCACCTGGGACAGCGCCGCGCACATCAGGTCGCGCGCCGCGGCCTCGTCGTCGACCACCAGCACCGTGAAGCGGCCGCTGCCGCGTGCGCCCCCGGGCCGCAGTGGCGCCAGCACGCGGTCCAGCTCGGCCGGGTCCAGCGGCTTGGCCAGCACGTCGGACACCAGGAAGGTCACCTCGGCCGAGGCATCGGCTCCGAAACCCAGCGCCTTGACCGGCGTGTCGCGCGAGGCGCCGGCTGCGCGCAGGTCGCCCAGCATGGCCAGCCCGCAGGCATCGGGCCAGGCCAGGTCCAGCGCCAGGCCGCTGTAGTGGCGCACGCGGGCCAGCTGCACCAGCTCGGCGGCGCTGGCGGCCGTGTCGGTGTCGATGCCGGCATGGGTCAGCTCGCGGGCCAGGCCGTCGCGCCAGGGATGGTCGCGCAGCGCCACCAACAGGCGGGGGTCGTCGTCCTCGGCCGCGGCGTCGCCCTCGGCATCCAGCAACGCCGCGTGGCGCGGCAGCACGGCGTAGAAACAGCTGCCTTCGCCCGGCCGGCTGTAGACGCCCACGCGCCCTCCCTGCGCCTCGACGAGGCGCCGTGTCAGCGACAGCCCCAGGCCCGTGCCCTGGTGACGCTTGGCCAGGCCGTCGTCGAGTTGCTGGAATTCGACGAACAGGCGGGACAGGTTGGCCGGCTGGATGCCGATGCCGCTGTCCTGCACCTCCAGCCGCCAGCGGCGCGGGCCTTCGCCCAGCGCGCGCACCTCGACGCGGCCGCCGGGCTCGGTGAACTTGATCGCGTTGGACAGGTAGTTCAGCAGCACCTGCTTGAGCCGCGCGGCGTCCAGGTGCACCTCGCGCAGTTCGGGCGCGATGCTGGACACCAGCGTCAGGCCACGCTGCTCGGCCAGCACCGCGACGGTGGCCAGCAGCTCGTCCACCAGCGCGGGCAGGTTCAGCGTCTCGGGGCGGAACGTCAGCTTGCCGGCCTCGATCTTGGACAGGTCCAGCACGTCGTTGATCATCTGCAGCAGGTGTCGCCCGCTGCCGCCGATGTGCTGCAGCGCCGCCGCGTAGCGTGGCGACTGCGGTGCGATGGCGCCCATGGCCAGCAGGTCGGCGAAGCCGATGACGGCGTTCAGCGGCGTGCGCAGCTCGTGCGACATGTTGGCCAGGAACTGGCTCTTGAGCCGGCTGGACTCCTGGGCACGGCGGTTCTCGGCCTCCAGCCAGATGGCCTGCTGGCGGGCCTGCTCGGCGGTGCGCATGGCGGTGACCTCGGCGACGATGCCGACCACGCACGCCGGCCCGTGGTCGTCGCGCGCCACGCGGGCATCCATGCGCAGCCAGTGCAGGCTGGCGTCGGGCCAGACGACGCGGAACTCGGCGTGCCAGGCGACCTTGCCGTCGGCCAGCGCGTCCAGCGCCTGGCGCACGGCATCGCGGTCCTCGGCATGCACCGCGTCGAGCAGCTGCTCGCGGCCCCAGTCCAGCGGCGTCGCGGCGGCCAGGCCGAAGCACTGGTCGAAGCGGCGCGAACGGTGCAGCCGGCCGCTGTCCAGCGCCAGCTCCCAGTCGCCCAGGGAAGCGGATTCGAGCGCGAAGCGCAGCCGCGCCTCGCTCTGGCGCAGCGCGGTCTCGATCTGGCACTGGTGGCTCAGGTCCCGCGCGGCCTTGACGCCGCCGATGACCTGGCCGCTCGCATCCCGCAGCGGCGACACCTGGGCCGAGATCTCGACGCGCCGGCCGTCCTTGGTGACCCGCACGGTGCGGAAGGGCGGCACCTGCTGGCCATGGGCCAACGCGTCGAGGATGCGCAACTCCTCGGCCTCTCGCTCGGGCGGCACCAGCATCATCACCGGCTGGCCGACAGCCTCGGCGGCGCTGTAGCCGAACATGCGCTCGGCCGCGGCGTTCCAGTTGGTGATGCGGCCCTCGGGGGTCTTGACGATGATGGCGTCCGCCGTGCATTCGACGACCGCCGCCAGCCGCCTGACCTCGGCCTCGGCCTCGGTCAGCGCGCCGATGTCGCGGAAGACGATGCTGACCCCGCGCACGCGGCCATCGGCATGGCGGGTCAGGCCGGCGTGCAGCTCGACCGGCGTGCGCCGGCCGTCCCGCGCGACGCAGACCACCTGCTGGCGGCGCAGGCCCGCGCGCTCGCGCTCGGCCACCACGTCCACGGGGTTGCGCCCGAGCAGTTCGTCCGGGCGATCGACACGGTCGAACACCTGCCACACGCCGCGCCCCAGCGCGTCGGCAGCCGTCCAGCCCGTCAACTGCTCGGCCACCGCGTTGATGCGCGTCACGCGGCCCTCGCCGTCGGTCGTGATGAAGCCGGCATCGATGCTGGCCAGCGTGGTGGCCAGGCTCTGCTCGGCTTCGAGCAGGTCGTCTTCGGCATCGTGGCGGCGGCCCGACTCGGCGCGCAGCCGGGTGAGCGCCTCGCTCAGCTCCTGCGCCGAAGGGATGGCCACGAAGCGCGGCAGCAGCCGCCAGGCCATCCAGGCGGTCAGCACCGAGGCGATGGCGGTGGCGACCTTGCCGGCGGCCTGCACCGCGTAGTCTGGCCGCCAGATGGTCCAGACATCCATCACATGCGTGACGCCGCAGGCCAGGATGAAGGCGCCGAACAACGCTGCCAGGCCACCGAAGTTCAGCTGCGGGCGCTGGCGTGCGTAGGCCAGGATGAGCAGGGGCAGGGAGAAGTAGGCCAGCGCGATCGCGAGATCGGCACCGACCATGGTCCACAGCAGACCGGGCGACCACTGGAAGCAGTAGCCGTGAGGCAGGAACCCCGAGCGGGCGACCAGGCCGGTGAGCGCGTCCATGCTTGTCCTCCTTGGGCGCCCTTCGCTTGGGGCGGCCCTGTCGGGGCATTGTGCGCTCTGCTAACGCGTCAATGACAACGGCGTTCGCTAGCGCACCGACGGCGCGCCAAAGCCGACGTACTGCGCCAGGAAGCGTGCGCGCCCTTCGCGCTCGAAGGCCTGCGGGTCCCAGTCGCCGGGCAACAGGCGCCCAGCCTGTTCGACGCGAAAGCAGTAGACGCAGGCCGTCTCGGTGCGCCCATCGGCCAACTGCACCGGCACCGGCACGCGTTCATAGTCCGTGCCCTCGAAGGCATCGAGCCGCGCCCACAGCGCCGCGTCGATGTCCCGGTACAGCCGCCCGTCCACGATGCCGCCCGCGGCCGGCCGCAGGCCGGGGTAGTCCTCGCCCCGCACCGGGTGGCGGCGGTGGCCGTGCAGCCGTGCGGGCTCAGACACCAGCGCGCGCCCGCAGACGCGGGCCATGATGTCGGCCCACATCAGCGAGCCGTAGGTGAAGCAGTGCGCCGTCACTGCACCTTCTGGGCGAGTTCGCCGCGCGCGTAGGCAGCGGCGATGTCGACCAGCGTTCGGCCCTTGATCTTGCCGGCCTGGCCTTCGCAGCCGAACTGCAGGTAGCGCTCCTTGGCGATGACCTTGGCGGCTTCGCGGGCCGGCTTGAGCCATTCGCGCGCGTCGAACTTGTCGGGGTTCTCGGCCAGGAACTTGCGGACGGCGCCCGTCATCGCCAGGCGGATGTCGGTGTCGATGTTGATCTTGCGCACGCCGTGCTTGATGGCCTCCTGGATCTCCTCGACCGGCACGCCGAAGGTCTCCTTCATCTTGCCGCCGTACTGGTTGATGATGGCCAGCAGCTCCTGCGGCACGCTGGACGAACCGTGCATGACCAGGTGGGTGTTGGGGATGCGCGCGTGGATCTCCTTGACGCGGCCGATGGCCAGGATGTCGCCCGTGGGCTTGCGGCTGAACTTGTAGGCGCCGTGGCTGGTGCCGATGGCGATGGCCAGCGCGTCGAGCTGCGTGGCCTTGACGAACACGGCGGCCTCCTCGGGGTCGGTCAGCATCTGGCTGTGGTCCAGCTTGCCTTCGGCGCCGATGCCGTCTTCCTCGCCGGCCTCACCGGTTTCCAGGTTGCCCAGGCAGCCCAGTTCGCCTTCGACGGTGACGCCGACCTGGTGCGCCATCTCGACGACCTTGCGGGTCACTTCCATGTTGTAGTCGAAGGAGGCCGGCGTCTTGCCGTCTTCCATCAGCGAGCCGTCCATCATGACCGAGCCGAAGCCGAGGGCTATGGCGCCCTGACAGACCTTGGGGCTGGTGCCGTGGTCCTGGTGCATGACCAGCGGGATGTGCGGGTACATCTCGGCGGCGGCCTGGATCAGGTGCTTGATGAAGGGCTCGCCGGCGTACTTGCGGGCGCCCGCGCTGGCCTGCAGGATGACCGGCGCCCCGACCTCGTCGGCCGCGGCCATGACCGCCTGCACCTGCTCCAGGTTGTTGACGTTGAACGCTGGGATGCCGTAGCCGTTGTCGGCGGCGTGGTCCAGCAGCTGGCGCATGGAAACGAGAGGCATGGGGTGTCCCCGGTGGAGTTGAAGATCTTTTCTGCGCCGCGATGGCCAACCGAGCCGGTAACCGCGCCGTAACTGGCGCAGATTCTATGGAAGTCGGTGGCGACCCCAGCCCCCTGCGTTCCCGGGAGCACCCACAATCCGCGGCCATGACCCGGCTGATCTTCGACCATCTCACCAACTGGATCACCGCCGCCGCCAGCGAGCATTCGCACGACCTGGCCGCCCATGTCGAGGAACGCACCGGCGCCAGCCGCCGCGCGGCGCTGGCCGCTCTCACGCGCCTGGTCGATGCCGGCTGGCTGGCACGCACCGGCACGGCGCGCCGGCCCGTCTACGCACCGGGCGCGCTGCGCCAGGTGGCGCGCAGCTACACGCTCTTCGGGCTGCAGGAGGACCTGCCCTGGCAGCGCGACTTCGCGCCCCACTTCGCGCTGCCCGGGCATGTGCAGCGCATGGTCCGCCACGGCTTCACCGAGCTGGTCAACAACGCGGCCGACCATTCCGGCGGCACCAGCGTCACCGTGTCGCTGCGCCAGACGCCCACGCATGCGCAGCTGCTGGTCAGCGACGACGGCATCGGCGTGTTCGACAAGATCTGCACCGCCTTCCAGCTCGAAGACCCGCAGCACGCGATGCTGGAGCTCAGCAAGGGGCGCCTGACCAGCGCACCCGACGCGCACACGGGCCGCGGCCTGTTCTTCAGCAGCCAGCTGGCCGACGTGTTCGACATCCACGCCAACAACACCGCCTACCAGAAGCGCGCGTGGGAGAGCACGGGCTGGCGCCGCGGCCGCGCGCTGCCGCGCCAGGGCAGCTCCATCTACATGGCCATCGCGCTGAAAACGACCCGCACGCTGGACGGCGTCATGCAGGCCTGGAGCACGCAGGGCGACGGCATCGAGTTCGACCAGACCCGCGTGCCCTTGCGCCTGCTGGCCGGCGAAGGTCAGGCGCTGGACTCCCGCGCCCAGGCCCGCCGCGTCGGCGCCCGGCTGACGACCTTCAAGCGCGCCGAAATCGATTTCGACGGCGTCACGGACGTGGGCCACGGCTTCACCGACGAGCTGTTCCGCGTGTTCTCTCGGGCCAACCCGCAGGTGGAGCTGGTGGCGACGAACATGACGCCGCGCATCGCGGCGCTGGTGAACAGCGCTCGGGCCGGCAGCCCCGGCTGACGGCGGGAATGGCCAGGCGCCGCCGAACATTGCCCCAGCCAGGGCGAGCAGATCGATTCCGGAAAACCGGACATGCACACGCGGGGGCCGACGACCCATAACCCCGTGACGCGCGAACCTTGCCCCAGCCTCTGCCGGTTCACACAATGCGGCACTTCTTCGACGCTGGAGCTTCCTCATGAAGACCTCGACCCTCATCCGCAGCGCCGCCCTGGCGCTGTCTGCCCTGGCGTTCAGTGCTTCCTCCTGGGCCCAGGTGCCCTTCTCGTCGCTGAAGCTGGCATTCACACAGCCGACCGGCACCGTGCTGGCCACGGATTCCATCGACATCTACGTCACGCTGACCAACACGGACAGCAGCACCTTCAGCTTCGACAGCAGCCTGCCCCTGGGCGGGATGAACGCGGCGGACATCCCGACGTCCGTCTGGATCCAGGACCCCGTCACGCAGGTGTACAACGAGGTGCCGTTTGCCAGCTACACGCCGTTCCGCCTCACCGTCGGCGTGTCCTGCAGCGGCTCGTTCACGATCGGCTGCGATCCGGGCGCCTACCGTTTCAACTTCGCGAGTGGCGAGTTCTTCGGCGACACCTTCCAGCTCGGCGCCGGACAGTCCTACACCTACCTGTTCGGCACCTTCACGCCCGTCGGCGGGACGGCACCTGCCGGCACCTACGAGTTCTACCGCTCGGTGGTCTGGCTGGACGTGAACGGCCTGGACGCCAACGGCGACCCGATCTCCACCGTCGTGTTTCCCGCCTCGACCTGCGAGTACTACAGCATCGCGGAGTGCGCAGCGGTCGGCGCGACGGTCTTCACGCGCGAAGTCATCGCCGTGCCCGAGCCCGCCCACGCGCTGATGCTGGGCGTCGGCCTGGCCGGCATGGCGCTGATGCTGCGCCGTCGCCGCAGCTGAGGTCTCAGCCCGGCTTGCGCAATGCAGGCACGGGCGGCACCGGCAGGCGCGGGCCCGCATAGCCCTGCACGGTGCCGAAACGCCCGCCGTCCTCGCGGGCCCAGTCCAGCGCCCAGGCCTGCATCTCAGCAGGCTCGCGGCCGACGAAGTTCCACCACAGCAGCGGCGGCTGCGCCCAGGGCTCGCCGCCGAGCAGCAGCAGCCGCGACGCCGACGAGCAGCGCAGTTCGACGGCTTCGCAGCCCGCGCCGAGGTAGAGCATGGTGCCCGGCGCAATCGTCTCGACCGTGTCATGCCCGGCTGGCGCGACTTCGATCTCGCCTTCCAGCGGCATCACGCCGTGCTCGAAGCCCGGCTGCAAGGCCAGCACCCCATCCGCCGGGCCGTCGGCCACCAGGTCCACGCCCAGCAGCGGCGTGAAGCTGGGTACCGGCGAACGCTGGCCGGCCAGGTCGCCCACCAGCAGCGTCGCGTCGAAGCCGCCCTGACTGAATCGCGGCAGTTCGGAGAAATGCTGGAAGCTCGGCGCCCGCTCGCGCTCGGCGTCCGGCAGTGCGATCCACAGCTGCGCCAGGTGGATGCGGTCGGTCAACGACTCCTCGCTGTGGCTGATGCCGCGGCCCGCCGTCATCAGGTTGACCTGGCCCGGCCGCAGCACCTGCTCGGAGCCCAGGCTGTCGCGGTGCAGGATCTCGCCCTCGATCATCCAGCTGAAGGTGGACAGCCCTGTGTGCGGATGCGGCCCGACGTTCATGCGCCGAGTCGAAGGCAGCGTCGCCGGGCCAGCGTGGTCGGCGAAGCACCAGGCGCCCACGACGCGCCGCCCCTTGTTGGGCAGCGAGCGCTGGATGGGCAGGCCGCCGACGTCGCCCAGGTGGCTGGCGATGCGTTCGATGGGCACGCTCATGCCGCCCTCTTCTTCACGAAGTCGGCAAAGCCGGTCACGAAGGCCTGCAACTGCGCACGCACCTTGTCGTCGACGAGCGTCCCGTCGGCGTCGAACACCTGGCCGGCGTGCGACACCATGAGCCGGCCGGCCATCCAGAAGTCGCTGCCGAAGGTGCGCAGCACGGACAGCAGCGCATCCTGCGACTGCACGGTGCCGAAGCCGCCGGGCGTGGCGCCGATCAGGCCGGTGGGCTTGCCGCCGAAGAGCCTGGCGCCCTCGCCGCTGGGGCGCGACAGCCAGTCCAGCCCGTTCTTCAGCACGCCGGGGATGGAGTTGTTGTACTCGGGCGTGCCGATCAGCAGCCCGTCGGCGGCGCGGATGGCCTCGCGCAGCGTCGTCACGGCCTCCGGCATGCCTTGCGCCTCCACGTCGCCGTCGTACAGCGGGATGCCGTGCAACGTGCGCAGCTCGATCGTGACGCCCGCGGGTGCCAGGGCGATGGCCGCGCGCAGCAGCGCCGTGTTGCAGGAACCTCGGCGCAGCGCGCCGCTCAGGGCAATGATCTTCATGGCGATGTCTTGGCAGGGATGACGGGGTCATGATGCCAGCGCGCCAGCAGCAGCGCATTGCCAACCACGCTGACGCTGGACAGCGCCATGGCCGCACCCGCCAGCACGGGGCTCAGCATCCCGAACGCGGCGAGCGGAATGCCCACCACGTTGTAGGCAAACGCCCAGAACAGGTTCTGCCGGATCTTGGCCACCGTGCGGCGCGACAGCTCGATGGCGTCGGCCACCAGCGTCGGGTCGCCGCGCATCAGCGTCACGCCCGCCGCAGCCATCGCCACCTCGGTGCCGGTGGACATCGCCAGCCCCACGTCCGCCGCGGCCAGCGCCGGGGCGTCGTTGAGGCCGTCGCCCACCATGCCGACGCGCCCCTGGCTGCGCAGCGCGGCGACGATGCGCGCCTTGTCCTCGGGCAGCACCTCGGCATGGACCTCGTCGATGCCCAGCCGGCGCGCAACCGACTCGGCCGCGGCGCGGTGGTCGCCGCTGATCAGCACCGTGCGCAGGCCCAGCGCCTGCAGACGCTCGATCGCCGCCGCGGCCGTCGGCTTGAGTTCGTCGCCGAAGGCCAGCCAGCCCAGCACCGCGGGCCGATCGCCGACGCGGGCCAGCCAGGACAGGCTGTGGCCTTGCGCCTTCTGCGCGTCGGCCGCGGCATCGGCAGGCAGCGTCAGCCCCAGCTCGGCCAGCCAGTGCGCACTGCCCAACGCCAACAGTTGCCCGTCGACTTCGCCGCGCACGCCGCGGCCTGGCTGGGCCGACAGATCCCGGGCCGGGGCCACGCCAGGCGACGCGTCGCGCACCGCACGGGCCAGCGGGTGCTCGCTGCCGGCCTGCAACGCCGCAGCCAAGGCCAGCGGCGCGGTGTGTGCCACCAGCCGCGGCCGGCCTTCGGTCAGCGTGCCGGTCTTGTCGAAGGCCACGACTTGCAGGCCGCGCGCCAGCTCCAGCGCCTCGGCGTCCTTGATGAGGATGCCTCGCCGCGCCGCCGCGCCCATGCCCGCCATCAGCGCGGCCGGCGTCGCCAGGCCCAGCGCGCAGGGGCAGGCGATGACGAGCACGGCCACCGCATGCATCAGCGCAGCAACCCAGTCACCACGCGCGACACCCCAGCCCAGCAGCGTGACCAAGGCGATGCCCACGACGACCGGCACGAACACCGCCGCCACGCGGTCCACCAGGCGCTGGATGGGCGGCTTGGCGCCCTGCGCCTGCTCCACCAGCCGTGCGATGCGCGCCAGCCGCGACTCCGCGCCCAGCGCCGTGCAGCGCAGCGTCAGCAGCCCGTCGCCGTTGACGGCGCCGCCGGTCACCACCTCGCCCTCGCCCTTGGGCACGGGCAGGCTCTCGCCGGTGATGAGGGATTCGTCCACCGCGCTGCGGCCTTCGGTGACAACGCCGTCCACCGGCAGCCTCTCACCGGGGCGCACACGCACCAGGTCGCCCACGCGCAGCGACGAGATCGGCAGTTCCTGCTCCGCGCCTGCGCGCAGCACCCGCGCCGTCTCGGGCTGCAGCTTTGCCAGCGCCCGGATCGCCGCGCCCGTGCCGCGCTTGGCGCGCGCCTCCAGCCACTTGCCCAGCAGCACCAGCGTGATGACGACGGCCGACGACTCGAAATACAGCGCATGCTCGCGGCCGTTCAGCCACTCGAACAGCGACAGGCCGAAGGCCGCGCTGGTGCCCAGCGCCACCAGCAGGTCCATGTTGCCGGCGCCGTCACGCAGCGCCCGCCAGCCCGCCGCGTAGAAGCGCGCGCCGAGCACGAACTGCACCGGCGCGGCCAGCGCCAGCTGCCACCAGCCGCCCAGCATCGCGTCGTGGCCCAGCAGCATGGGCGCGGCCAGCGGCAGGCTCAGCAGCACGCCGGCCAGCACCGCCCAGCCGCTCTGCTGCCAGGGTGTCGGCGCCTCGGCGGCGCGGGGCGAATCCAGCGTCGCCGGGTAGCCGGCCCTGGCCAGCGCCGCCAGCAGCGGTGCGGTCTCGGCGCCGTCCAGCAGCACGACGCGTGCCGTTTCGGTGGCCAGATTGACCTCGGCCGACAGCACGCCCGGCTGCTTCAACAACGCCTTCTCGGCGCGGCCGACGCAACTCGCGCAAGTCATGCCGGCGATCTTCAGCACCAGCGTCTGGCGCCGCAACCCGTACCCGGCATGCTCGACGGCGGCGGCCAGCGGGGCCAGCGGCACCTCGCCATCCACCTGCGCCGTTTCGCTCGCGAGATTGACGCGGGCATCGGTCACGCCGGGCACGGCCCGCAGGGCGCGCTCCACGCGGGCCACGCAGCTCGCGCAGCTCATGCCGGTCAGGGAAAGGCTCTGGGAAGACATGGCGGCATTGTCCGGACTAGGATGCCTGTCCGCCTTGACCTTCCACAGGAAGCCCCACGATGTACCGGTTCACCCTGCCCGACATGAGCTGCGGCCACTGCGTCGCCGCCATCACCGAGGCGCTGAAGACGGCCGACGCGCAGGCCGGCGTGCAGATCGACCGCGACGCCAAGACGGCCGACGTCGACAGCACGCTGCCGCGCGAAACGCTGGCCGCCGCGCTGGCCGAAGCCGGCTACCCGCCCGCCGCCCAGGCCTGAACGGCGGCGTCGAGCTCGGCGGGCGCGGCGGTGGCGTCCAGCACCAGCACGCCAGCCTCGCCGATGGGCGGCTCCAGCGTCGCGAACTGATCGTCCACGAGGCCGGCCGAGAAGAAGTGCCCGGGCCGCGCACCCACGCGCGCCAGCGCCGTGTCCCGGTCCAGTTGCAGAAAGACGAAGCCCAGCCCCGGTGCTGCGGCGCGCAGCCGGTCACGGTAAGCGCGCTTCAGCGCCGAGCAAGCCAGCACGGCGCCGGCCGGATGCGCCCCCAGCTGCACCGCCAGGCGGTCCAGCCAGCCGGCGCGGTCGGCGTCGGTCAGCGGCTGGCCGGCGCGCATCTTGGCAACGCTCTGCGGCGCATGGAAGGCATCGCCCTCGATCAGTGGCAGGCCCAGCGCCTGCGCCGCGCGGGCGGCCACCGTTGACTTGCCGCAACCGGCCACACCCATCACGACCAGGCTGGTCATCGATCCCGTCTCCCATAGAACTGACGTGGGGCCGCGCTACCGCGCCAGGCGATTCGCGCCGGTGAAATCGCCATCGTAGGGCGTCAAGGCGGTGGCAATACCGCCCTCGCCTGCTCGGCACGGGCCGCCAGCTCGGCGTCAACGCCCGAGCCCAGCGCGGCCTGCCGCGCCTGCGCGTCCGACAGCAGGCGGCGGGCTTGGGCGCCGCGGGACAGCAACGCCCAGGCGCGGGCCAGCCCATAGCGGGCAGCCAGTTCGCGTGCGCGGTCGGTGGCCAGCAGCCGGACCGCGGCGCCGTACTCATCGGCCGCAGCGTCAGGCGCGCGCCGCTGCATGTGGCAATCGCCCAGCAGCAGGCGAATCTCGCCTTCGACCAGCGGTTGGTCAGGAAACAGTTGGGCGGCGCGCCGCGCCGCCTTGGTGAGGCCTTCCGGCACGGTGCCGGGGGACGCCGCCGGTCCGCACGACGTGCCCGGCGCCAGCAGCAAGTCCTGGCGCAGGAACTCGCGCACCTGCCGCGCCTGCACGGCGGCCAGCCTGGCCTGCTGCAGCGCCTGCCGGGCGTCATGCCATTGCATCGCGCACAGTGCCAGTGCCGCCGCCAGCGCCGCACAGCCGCCGGCCCAGCGACTGCGCAGGCCGGCCGGCAGCCGACGCAGTCCGGGAGGCGGTGCGCCGGAGTCCGGTGCGGGCACCGTCATCTCAGGATCGACGCGCTGCACCGGCCCCGCCAGCCTGTAGCCGATGCGCGGAAGGTTGACGATGCGCGCTGCGCCTTGCTCGCCAAGCGCCCGACGCAGCTTGGTCACGGCGTTGGCCAGCACGTTGTCCACCGTCACGCGGCCTCCCCAGACCGTCTCGAACAAGGCCTCCTTCGTGACCACCTGGTCCACGTGCGCAAGCAGCACGGCCAGCAGCTGCAGCGGGCGCGGCTCGATGGCCACGGGCTGCCCGGCCACGGTCAGCAGTGCCTGTGCCTGGTCGAATACGACGTTCTCGAAGCGCCAGCAGGGCGGCAAATTCGGCGCACTGCTGGCAGCGCCAGACCCGGACGCAACGTCCACTTCGCTCTCCCTCGTCCGGACCGTGTGGGGTGGCTTACCTGCTGGCTGAAGGTGCATGCCCGGCGGCAGCAGAACAAAGGCGCCACCGCCGGCTGCGCGCGCGAATCCGAGCCATGGCTTGTCCTCCTGGCGCGGCTGCACGCCGCGCCAGCGGGGTTGACGGGTGAGCGCTGCGGCGCAGGGAAGGCCGCAGCGCCGGGCGGGTCACTTCAGGAACAGGCCCCACAGGTTGGTGACGTTGCGGCCGTCGCCGGCGGGGGCCGTGGCGGTGGGCAGCACGTCGAACTTGTTGAGCATCAGCAGGGCACCCGTGCCGCTGTTGGACAACACCGGCACGAAGTAGCCAGCACCGTTGCCCGTGGCGGCGCCCAGCACATAGGGTCCGGTGGATTTGGGCGGCTGAATCCAGAGGTTCGATGTGCCGTCATAGCTGCCCCAGTAACCGCCGGCGTAGCCGGTGTACGCAACCAGAAGGTCACCGTTGCGGTTGCCAACAAAGGCATATGCCGAGTTGAAGTTGCTGCCTGGCATGGCCTGCCAAGTTGGCGCCCAAGCCCCGTTGGACCAGGTGAGACGCTGCATGGCCCCGAAGTGGTACACGCGGGCCGTGCCATCGTCGGCAATGCCCACCCAACCCCGGTAGTTCAACGTGGACAGCGAACTGTAGGCACCGTTCACGCCGATGTCCGTCATGTCGAAGGCAGTGCCGGGGGATGTCGCGGCGGCAGCAAACAGCGTCGTGACCGTGCCGTTGTTTTGCGACCAGATCACCAGTTGCTGACCGCCAGCACCGACGACCGCCGCCTGCAGCTGAGCCGCCGCCCCCCGGTTTTCCAGCGCCAGCTGCGGGCCGAATCCCCCCGACTGCGTGCCGCGGTAGGCCACGAGGTCGGTGGTCGCATTTTGGTTGGCCTCGGCGGCCACCAGCATGTTGCCCGCCGCGTCGAGACCGAGCTGGAAGTTGCCGATGCTGACCTCGCTGAACACGCGCCCCTGGAAGGTCGCAGCCGCGTTGGGCTTCCACCAGACAGCCGCCGCGCTCGTGTAGCTGCTGGTGCCCGAACGCTTCCAGCCGGTGACGGCCATCGCGACGTCGCCTGCCGAGTTGATGCTTAGGTCGGCCTTGGTGCTCGGGCTGTCCGTGACGGTGACCGGCGCCTCCCAAGCCCCGCTCGCGGCCAGGTAGCGTGCAATGACGAGGTAGTTGCAGGTGCCGCTGGTCTTGTAGGTATTGGCGGTGCACGCCGCAGTCGTGTACCAGCGCGCCACGGCGTTGCCGTTGGGGGCCACGGCCACGTCGAAGTTGCTGCTGGTCATCGTCATGCCGTTGACGGGCGTGCCGCTCTGGAGATCGATGGCCACCGGCGTGCTCCAGCTCGGTGCGGTGCCAGCCGCGCCCGGCGTTCCGCGCGTGGCGTAGAGCACGGCGCGGCTGCCGTTGGACTTGAGGAAGACCGCCATCACCCGACCCTGGTCGTCGATGCCATACGCCGCGTCGGCAACGGCGTTGTCATCCGTCTCCAGTGCCAGGCCTTGTGTCCAAGCACGCCCGCTCAGCACGCTGGTCAGCGCATTGACCGTCAGCGTGGCCTGGGTGCTGGTGAGCGAGCCGGCAGCATTGCCGATGCGCACGCCGAACTTGGCGCCGTTGTCGGCCAGCGTGGTCGCGGCCGTCGTGTAGCTGGCGGCGGTGGCACCCGCGATGTCGGCACCGTTGCGCTGCCACTGGTAGCTCAGCGGCCCGGTGCCACTGGCGACCACGCTGAAGCTGGCCGTCTGACCTGCCGTGACCGTGAGCGACTGCGGCGCCGTGGTGACGCTGGGCGCCACCGCCACGCTGCTGACGCTCACGCTGGCCGACGCGCTGGTGACACTGCTGGCCGCGTTGCCGATGACGACACGGTAGGACGCGCCGTTGTCGGCGACGGTCAGCACGGGCGTCGTGTAGCTGGCGCCGGTGGCGCCGGCGATGTCGGCGCCGTTGCGCTGCCATTGGTAGGTCAGCGGCGCGCTGCCGTCGGCCGTGACGCTGAAGCTGGCGGTCTGGCCGGCGCTGACGGACACGGAGGCCGGCGCCGCGGTGACGACCGGCGGGCGCGGCTTGACGGTCAGCGTGGCGCTGGCGCTGGTGACGCTGCCGCCGCCGTTGCCCACCACCACGCTGTAGACGCCGCCGCTGTCCGCGAGCGCCAGGGCCGCGGTCGTGTAGCTGGCGGCGGTGGCGTCGGCAATGTCCTTGCCGCCCAGTTGCCAGCGGTAGGTGAACGGGCCAGTGCCGCTGACGCCGACCGAGAACGTGGCGCTGCCGCCGTCCTGCACGGTGACGGACTGGGGCTGGGTCACGATGGCCGGCGCCACGACGACGGCGTTGACCGTCAGCGTGGCGGCAGCGCTGGTGACGCTGCCGGCCGCATTGCTGACGCTGACGCGCAGCGCGGCGCCGTTGTCGGACACGTCGGGCGACGTCAGCGTGTAGCTGGCAGCAGTGGCGCCGGCGATGTCCTTGCCGTCGCGCTGCCATTGATACGTCAGCGGCGCGGTGCCCGCGGCCGTCACACTGAAGGTCGCTGGCGACCCGGCATTGACCGTGACGCTGGCCGGCTGGGTCGTGATGGACGGCGCGACGGCGGCCGGCGGCGCGACGGGAGGTGTCGGGCTGGACGAATCGCCCGATCCGCCACCGCAGGCGGTCATGGCCGCGGACATGGCCACGATGACGAAGCGACGCCCCAGCGTCTGCCACGTGTTGCCCGAAATCTTGTTCATGTGCTCACCCTCGTGTTGGATCGCGCACCGGTGCGGTGCTGTGGTCTGGCGGCGCGACTGTCTCCAATCGCCGCGAAAAACACTTCACGGCCGCATCACGGATTCCTCACGGCCAGGTCCGGCCGTCGCGCGACCACGACGGACTCACGGAACGGTCACCGCGATGTCTCACGAAACGCTAACGGCACACATCGACGCTCAGGCGATGGCGGCATGGCCCTAACATTGCCGGCACAAGAGGTTCCCGAGTCTCACGGCGACGCATCACCGCGTCATGCACGGCTGCCAGGCCCGGAGTTCCGCAGGGAGGACCATGTCGAAACCATCCGAAGCGCCGGCCACCGTCGGCTACCGCTACAAGTTCGAGGGCGTCGAGTTCGACGAGACGGCCGCCTTGCTCCAGGTCGATGGCCAGGCCGTCAGCCTGGAGCCCCGGCCGATGCGGCTGCTGGCGGAACTGCTGCACCACCTGAACGAGGTCGTCACCCGGGACGAGCTGTTTGAATCCGTCTGGGATGGCCGCCCCACGGTGGACGGCGTGCTGGCCAATGCCGTCAACAAGCTGCGCAAGGCGCTGGGCGAGCCGGCCGCCGCGCGGGTGGTGACGGTGCCGCGCGTCGGCTACCGCTTCGTCGGGCCGGTGGAGCGGGTGGCGGAGCTCCTCGCCCCCGAGGCCCTGCCGGACTTGCAGGCCGGCCAGGCCGTGCCGGGGCGCGAGGGCTGGCGGCTGGAGCGCCCGCTGGGCGCGGGCACGCGGGGCCATGTCTGGCTGGCCCGGCAGGCCAAGATCGGCACACTGCGGGTATTCAAGTTCGCCGCTGACGCCGACTCGCTGCGGGCGCTCAAGCGCGAGTACACGCTCTGCCGCGTGCTGCGAGAGGAGTTGGGCGAGCGCGATGATTTCGCCCAACTGGTGGATTGCAATTTCGCCGCGCCGCCCTTCTTCATCGAGTGCGAATACGGCGGCGAAGACCTGGCTGCCTGGGCCGGCGAGCATCTGGCGGGGCTGGACCTGGGGCAGCGGCTGGCGCTGTTCCTGCAGGTGGCCCAGGCCGTGGCTGCGGCGCACCGCGTGGGCGTGCTGCACAAGGACTTGAAACCGGCCAACATCCTCGTCTCGCCCGACCCGGCCCGCGGGTGGCGCGCGCGGCTGATCGACTTCGGCAGCGGCCGCGCGCTGGACCTGGAGCGGCTGCGCGAACTGCAGTTGAGCATGCAAGGCCTGACGCTGACCCAGCACCTGTCCAGCGACGCACTGACCGGCACGCCGCTGTACCTGGCGCCTGAGTTGCTGGCCGGCGAAGCGCCCAGCATGCAGAGCGATCTGTACGCGCTGGGGCTGATCCTGTTCCAGTTGCTGGTGGGCGACCTGCGCCGCCCGTTGGCCACGGGGTGGCAGCGCGATGTGGCTGACCCGTTGCTGCAGCAGGACATCGCGGCGGCGACCGAGGGGCACCCTGAAGACAGGCCGGCAAGCGTGCAGGCCTGGGTGGAACAGTTGTGCGCACTTGAGGAACGACGCGCACGGATCGCCGTGCAACAGGCAAAGGAAGCGGAGCTGGCAAGCCTGCATGCCGCAGCCCAACGTCACCAGGCACGCCGGCCCTGGCTGCTGGCTACGTTCGCCAGCCTGCTGCTAGGCCTGGCGGGCAGTGCCGGCTTCGCCTGGCAGGCCAACCGCGCGCGCGCAGTTGCCGTTGCCGAAGCGGCCCGGGCGCAGGCCATCAACGATTTCATCCTCCACGACTTCCTGCAGGCCGCCGACATCACCGGTGTCGGGCCTAACAAGACCTTCCGCGTCGAGGACATGCTGCGCCGGGCTTCGCAGAAGGTGCATCACCGATTCGAGACCCTACCGGCTACAGAGGCGGAGATCCGCGTACAACTCGGCGAACTGCATTACAGGGCGTATGCATTCAAGGCGGCGACACAGGAGTTCGACACGGCGATCCGCCTGCTCGCCGAAGTCGCGCCGCAGGCAGCCCGGACACGCATCGCCGCACGCTACGGACGTGCGCTCGCACTATCCGGGCTGGGCAAGCTGGACGAGGCCGAGAGCGAACTTCAGCTGGCGGACCAGGAGCTGCCGCACATCATGCCGGACGAGCAACCCCGCCTGAAGCTACGCGCAGCCCAGGCCAAGTTGATCTACCTGAACTTGCGGACCCGCTATCCGCAGGCACTGGCGGAGGCACGTACCGCAGTTGTCCTGGCGGACCAGCAGTTTCCCAACGACCTGGGCATGCGTTTCGCTGCGCGCATCTCGCTGGTGGAGATGCAGTTCCGCTCCGGCGAATTGGACGAGGCCCAGAAGAACCTCAACGAAATCATGACGGAGCCTTTCACGCCGGAAGCGATAGGCGAGGTCCGGTTCGCGCGCGCCCAGGTCCAGATTTCGCGCCTGCAATATGCCCAGAACCAGGCGACGGGTGGCGCTGCCGCGCTGCTCAAGGCCCGAGACGCCATCATCGGCCGCCTCGGGAAGAACGAGTACAGCCTGGGCCTTGTCAGCGAGGAGCTGGGGCGTGTCTATTCGATGTTGGGTAAGTTCGACCTGGCGGAGCAGGCCTATCGGGAAGCCCACCGCGTGTATCGCTTCAATTTCGGTGACGAACACGTCAACACCCGAGGGGCTTCGTTGAACATCGCGCTGCTGGGCATGAACATGGGGCACTCGGCCACGGCGCTGCGCCAGTTGGATGCGGACCGCCCATGGTTCGTCGGTGTCGCGAAAAGCGAGCGCGGCCCCCACGTGCAACTGATCGACTTCTACCGGCTGAGATGCCTTCTGGACGTCAACGCGGGTGCCCTGGCCGCCGAGATTTTTCCGAAGCTGGACATCGCGCTGCTGAATCAGGCATCGCCATCCTCGGACTGGGATGCCACGATGCGCGCCGAACAGGGGCGCCTACTGATGCTCACCGGCCAGGCGGCCAAAGGCCGCAGCATGCTGCAAACGGCACTGCAGGAGCTGATCGCAGCCAACGCCGATCCTTGGGACTTGAATCGCTACCGCCAGGCACTCGATGGTGTCAAAGGCGGCAGGACGCGATCCTGACCCCCGCAGGCGTCCACGACCGTGGACCGCCGCGGCGCGGGATCGCACGGCACCGCGCTACGACTCAAGCAAACCTGAACGGCAACTCCCTCTGCCGCTGCCCCGTCAGCCGCGCCACCGCATTCGCCAGCGCGGGCGCCAGCGGCGGCAGGCCCGGCTCGCCCATGCCCTTGGGCGGGTCGTTGCTGGGCACGATGGACACGGTCATGACCTTGGGCGCATCTGGCATGCGCGGCATGGCCACGTCGTAGAAGTTGCTCTGCTCGACCACGCCGTCCTTGAACGTGATGCGGTGCGTGGGCAGGGTCGTGGCCAGCGCCATGATGGCCGCGCCCTGCACCTGCGTCTCCACGGCGCGCGGGTTCACGCACAGGTTGCAGTGCACGCCGGCATGCACCTCCTGCAACACCGGCTGGCGGTCCTTGCCCTTGCCCTTCATGCTGGCCACGACCACGTAGGCGACGACGGACTCGAAGCTCTCGTGCACCGCCACGCCCCAGGCCTGGCCGGCCTTGAGCTTGCGCGTGCCGTAGCCGCTCTGGTCCACGGCCGCCTGCAGCGCCGCGCGGTGGCGGGCGGCTTCGGGCTTGTCGCCCATCAGCTTGAGGCGGTAGGCCACCGGGTCCTGCTTGGTGGTGAAGGCGATCTCGTCGATCAGCGTCTCCATCACGTAGGCCGTGTGCGTGGCGCCTACCGAGCGCCACCACAGCACCGGCACGTTCACGTCCGGATGGTGCACGCTGAGGTTCATCGGGATCTCGTAAGGGTCGCGCATGCCCTCGGTGGTCGTGCCGTCCACGCCGTCCTTGTAGCCGAAGCCCTCCAGCGGCGAGCCCTTCAGGATGCTCTGGCTGACGATGCGGTGCTGCCAGCCGGCGATCTTGCCGGTGGCGTCGAAGCCGATCTCGGCGCGGTGCACGGTCATGGGCCGGTAGTAGCCGGACTTCATGTCGTCCTCGCGGCTCCAGATGACCTTGACCGGCATGCGCTGGCCGGCCTTGGCCAGTGCCACGGCGACCGCCGCGGCCTCACGCGGGTATTCGGACGCGGGCGTGGCGCGACGGCCGAAACCGCCGCCGGCCATCTGCACGTTGATCTGCACCTGTTCAGGCTTCAGGCCCACCAGCTTGGCCAGGTTCATCGCGTCGATGCCGGGCATCTGCGACGCGTAGTAGAGCTCGCAGCGGTCGTCCTTCAGGTCCACCGTGCAGGCCAGCGGCTCCATCTGCGCGTGGTTCAGGTAGGGGAAGACGAAGTCCGCGGTGATCTTCTTCGGCGCCTTGCTCCAGCCGCTCACGTCGGCCTGCAGCTTGGGCGCGGGCGTGCCGGGCTTCTTCGCCAGGGCGAGGTATTGCGCCGTCAGCGCCTGGGTGTCGGGCTTGGCCAGGCCGGCCAGGTCCCAGTCCACCTTGAGCGCGTCGCGGCCCTTCTTGGCCGCCCAATAGCCGCTGGCGACGACCGCCACGCCCTGGCCGCCGCGGTCCAGCGGCACGGGCAGCACGGCCTTCACGCCCTTGACCTTCAGCGCCTCGGTGGCATCGAGCTTGCCGATCTTGCCGTTGAACACCGGCGGGCGCTGGATGACGGCCACCGCCATGCCCGGCAGCTGCACATCCATGCCGTAGGCCTGGGTGCCGGTGGACTTGGCCTTGCTGACGGTCAGCGTGGTCGGCTGGCCGATCAGCTTGAAGGCCTTGGGGTCCTTCAGCGTGACGGCCTCGGGCACCGGCAGCTTCATCGCGGCGTCGAAGAACTCGCCGTAGCCGGCACTCTTGCCGCCGCCCGAGATGACGCCGTTCTCGGCTTTCAGCGACGACGCGGGCACGCCCCAGGCCTGCGCCGCCGAAGCGACCAGCATGGCCCTGGTGCGCGCGCCCAGCTCGCGGTACTGCTGGTAGCTGTTCTTCACCGAGTTGGAGCCGCCTGTCAGGTGCATGCCGAACAGCGGGTCCACGTACTGGCCCTGCTGGTCGCCGAAGCCGGTGCGCACCTTGCGCCAGTCGGCGTCCAGCTCCTCCGCGCAGATCATCGCCAGGCCGGTCTCGATGCCCTGGCCCATGTCCATGCGGTTGCACAGGATGGTGGTGGTGCCGTCCGGCGCGATGGAGACGAAGGCCAGCGGCTGCTCGGTGGGCTTGCTGCCGCCCTTGGGCGCCTGCGCGCCGGCCATGCCAGGCAGCAAGGCCAGGCCGACGGCGCCGCCGACGGTGGTGGTGACGAAGGCGCGGCGGGACAGGCCGGCGCGGCCGCTGACCAGGTGGTCGATGCGTTGGGGGTTCAGCATGGCGGCGTCCTCAGGCGAGTTGGGCCGCGGCCGCATGGATGGCGGCGCGGATGCGGTGATAGGTGCCACAGCGGCAGAGATTGCCGGCCATGGCTTCGTCGATCTGCGCGTCGCTGGGCTTCTTGTTGCCCTTGAGCAGCGCCACGGCGCTCATGACCTGGCCGCTCTGGCAATAGCCGCACTGCGCCACGTCGTGAGCCACCCAGGCCGCCTGCACCGCCTGGCCGACCTTGTCGTTGGCGATGCCTTCGATGGTGGTCACCGGGCCTTGCACCGACGAGATCGGCGTCAGGCAGCTGCGCACGGGCGCACCGGCCACGTGCATGGTGCAGGCGCCGCACTGGGCCGCGCCGCAGCCGAACTTGGTGCCGGTGAGCTGCAGTTCCTCTCGCACGGCCCACAGCAGAGGCATGTCGGGCTCGGCGTCCAGCGCCACGGCTCGACCGTTGACGGTCAGGTTGATCATGGTTCCTCCTGGGGATGGCTAGCCACGGACTCTAGCCAGAAGCAGCGCCCCAGTGCATTCGTCGGGCTTTGCGGCCGATCAGCGGCTCAGCGCGCCGGTGAGGGCGCCCATGTCGACCGGCTTGACCAGGTGGGCGTCGAAGCCTGCGGCGGCCGAGCGCCGGATGTCGTCGGGCTGGCCGTAGCCCGTCAGCGCCACCAGCCGCATGGACGCCAGCGCCGGCTGGGCGCGCAGGCGCCGGGCGACCTCGTAGCCGTCCATGCCGGGCAGGCCGATGTCCAGCAGCATGATGTCGGGCTGCCAGGCGGCGGCCATCTCGAGGGCGGCCGTGGCGCTGAAGCCGGTGCGTACCTCATGCCCGTCGGCGCCCAGCATCAGCGCGAGCGACTCGGCCGCGTCCTCGTTGTCGTCGATCAGCAGCACGCGGCGTGGCGGCAGGCCGCGGGGGGCCGGCTCGGCCTCGGCCTCGGCGGCCGGCATCGGGATGAGGGGCAGCCGGATCTCGAAGGTGGCGCCCTGCCCCACGCCACCGCTGCGCGCGGTGACGCGCCCGCCGTGCATCTCCACGAGCCGCTTCACCACCGACAGGCCGATGCCCAGGCCGCCCTGCGCGCGGTCCAGCGTGCGCGCGCTCTGCACGAACAGGTCGAACACCACGGGCAGCACCTCGGGCGCGATGCCGGCGCCGCGGTCCGTCACCGCCACGACCGCCTCGTGCCTGTCCAGCGCCAGCGACACCAGGATCTCGCCGCCGGCGTCGGTGTACTTGGCGGCGTTGGACAGCAGGTTGACCAGGCATTGCTGCAGACGCGCCGCGTCGCCCCGCACCGACAGCGGCAGGCCCGAGACGACCGTCAGCCGGTGCCGGCGCTCCAGTACCATGGGCGCGGTGGCCTCCACGGCCGCGGCGATCACCGCGGACAAGTCCACGGGCTTGCGCTCCAGCTCGATGCGGCCGTGCGTGATGCGCGACACGTCCAGCAGGTCGTCCACCATGCGCGCCATCTGCGTCGCCTGGCGGTTGATGATCTCCACCATGCGGCGCGCGGGTGCGCCGGCCGGCGTGGTGCGCATCATCAGCTCGGCGGAGTTGCGGATGGGCGCCAGCGGGTTGCGCAGCTCATGGGCCAGCATGGCGAGGAACTCGTCCTTGCGCCGGTCCGATTCGAGCAAGGCCTGCTCCATGCCCTTGCGCTCGGTGATGTCGAAGGAGATGCCGCTCAAGCCGACGACATGGTCGGCGTCGTCCCGCACCGCCACGGCGCGCACTTCCAGCCAGCGCACGTCGCCCGTGCCGGCACGCAGGATGCGCAGTTCCTCCGTGAAGCCCACACCATGGCGCGCCGAGCCGTCCATGCCGCTGCGCAGCCGCGCCACATCGTCGGGATGGACGAGCCGGTAGCCCGCCTCCAGATCGCCCGGCGCCATGCCCAGCACGTCGACGGCGTTCTCCGACAGCGTCAGCTTGCGCGTCTGCACGTCCACGTCCCACGTGAACATGCGGGCGTTGGACAGGAACAGCCGCAACTGCTCCTCACCGGCGCGGCGCAGGCGGTCCAGCTCGATGAGCGCCGCCACGCGCGCCAGCAGCTCGCGCGCCGTGAAGGGCTTGACGAGGTAGTCGTCCGCCCCCGCGCTCAGGCCCTCGATCTGCGCCTCCTCGCCGGCCCGCGCGGACAGCAGCACGACAGGCAAGGTGCGCAGCGCTGTGTCCTCGCGCAGCGACGCCAGCACCTGGAAGCCGTCGAGCCTGGGCATCATCACGTCGGACAGCAACAGCGCCGGGCGCTCGCGGCGCACGGCGGCCAGCGCCTGCTCGCCGTCCGCCGCCTCCTCGACGCGGTACCAGGGCGACAGCAGCCCGCGCAGGTACTGGCGCATGTCCGCGTTGTCGTCCGCCACCACCACCCGCGCGCCCACCGTGCCGCGGTAGCGCTCGCCGATCTCCGGCAGGCCATTGCCAGGCCTGCCGATTTCCGCCGCGCGGCTGTCCGATGCATCGGGCAGCCAGCGCAGCGCCTCCTGCACATAGGACGGCGCCAGGTCCGCGGCCGGCGCGCCGGCGGCGGCGTGCCGCACCTGCTCCAGCGGCAGGTGGGCGTGGCCCAGCGGCAGGCGCAGCGTGAAGCGCGTGCCCACGCCCGGCTGACTGTCCACCTCGATGCGACCGTGGTGCAGCCGCATCAGCTCCTGCACCAGCGCCAGGCCGATGCCGCTGCCCTCGTGCGTGCGCGCCTGCACGCCCTCGATGCGGTGAAAGCGCTCGAAGAGCCGGGGCAGCTCGTCCGCCGCCACGCCGATGCCGGTGTCCTGCACCTCCACGATGGCGCTGCCATCGCCCGCCCGCACCCGCACGGCCACCCGGCCCTTCAGCGTGTACTTCAGCGCGTTGGACAGCAGGTTCAGCAGGATGCGCTCCCAATGGTCGCGGTCCACGTAGACCGGCTCGGGCAGCGGCTGGCAATCGACGTCAAAGGCCAGCCCCGCGCGCTCCATGGCCGAGCGGAACGTGCTGGCCAGCTCGGCCGTCAGCCGCGCGAGATCGGTCGGCCGGAAGGACGACGACACGCGGCCGGCCTCGATGCGCGAGAACTCCAGCAGCGCGTTGACGAGCTTGCCCAGCCGCAGCGCATTGCGCTCCACCATGGCCAGCCGCGTGCGCACCGGAACGGGCAGGCGGTCGTCGTCCAGCGCGTCCTGCAGCGGCCCCATCATCAGCGTCAGCGGCGTGCGGAACTCATGGCTGATGTTGGAGAAGAACTGCGTCTTCGCGCGGTCCAGCTGCGCCAGCTCCTCCGCCTTGTGCCGCTGCGTCTCGTAGGCCTCGGCATTGCCGATGGCCGCGGCCACCTGCTGCGCGACCAGTTGCAGGAAGTCGCTGTAGCGCCCCTCGGGCAGGCGGTGCGGGCTGAGGCCCACGACGAGCACGCCCTCCTGGCCCGCGTCGCCCGACGGCCGGATGGGCAGCACCATGGCCTGGCGCGGCGCGTCCTTCCAGCCGCCGCAGGGCCAGGCAATGCCCGCCGGCAGCGGGGCGACGACGCGCGGCTGCTGCGACGCCAGCACATCGTTCGCGAACCACGGCGCCTGCCGCACGTCGAAGCCGCGCACCGCCTCGGCCCAGGCACCGTTCCCGCCGGTGGCACCGGCCAGCGCCGGGGCGGCCGCGTCGCCATGCGCCCGCAGGTAGACCAGCGCGAACGGCACATCCTTGCCGCCGGTCTCCAGCGCCTGGGCGCATTGCGCCACCGCCAGCACCACCGTGCGCGCGTCGGCGGCGCGGGTGGCCAGCTCGCGCAGCAACGCGAGCTGGCGCTCGCCGATGACGCGCTGCGTCTCGTCGGAGTTGGCGCAGATGATGCCGGCGGCCACGCCGTCGTCGCCGGGAATGGGGCTGTACGAGAACGTGTAGTAGGTTTCCTCGGGATAGCCGTTGCGCTCCATGAGCAGCAGTTGGCTCTCCACGAACGTGCCGTCGCCGCTCATCGCGCTGTCCAGCAGCGGCCCGATGTCGCCCCAGATCTCGCGCCACACGATCGATGCGGGCTGGCCGAGCGCCCCCGGGTGCTTGCCGCCGATGATGGACAGGTAGGCGTCGTTGTAGAGCTTGACGAGCTGCGGCCCCCAGCCGATCCAGATCGGCTGGCGCGAGGTCAGCATGATGCGCACGACGGTCTTCAGGCTGCGCGGCCAGTCCGCGACCGGGCCCAGCGGCGTGGCGGCCCAGTCGTGCTCGCGCATCAGCCGGCCCAGCTCCCCACCTCCCGCCATGAACGAGGTGTCGAAGTCGCGCTGCGAGCCGGGCTGTGCCGTCATGCCACAAGGGAGAGTGGAGGCCGGACGCGACGATACCGCCCCTGCGCCGCCGCGACATCCCCGCAACGGCCCGACCGGCTCAAAGGCGCAAAAAAACGTAACGGGTCGCAGCGTGGCGTCAGGCGCGCGCGTACCGGGCCAGCGCCTGCAGCAGCGCGGCCAGGCTCAGCGGCTTGGTCAGGTGGGCGTCGCAGCCGGCGGCGAGGGACTGCTGCACGTCGGTGTCGAAGGCATTGGCCGTCAGCGCGACGATGGGCGTGCGCGGCAGGCCTTGCGCCGCTTCGATGGCGCGCCACTGTCGCGTCGCGCCCAGGCCGTCCAGGCCGGGCATCAGCATGTCCATCAGCACCAGGTCGAAATCGCCGCTGCGCAGCGCGGCGACCGCCTGCGCGCCGTCGGGCACGCGGGTGATGCGGTGGCCCAGCGGCGCCAGCATGCCGTCGATGACCAGCGCGTTGACGTCGTTGTCCTCGGCCAGCAGCAGCGCCAGCGCCCGCGTGGGCGCCACCCGCTCGGCACGCAGCGCGTGCAGCTCCATCTGCGCAGGGCGCGCGTCCGGCAGGTCCAGCTGCACCTCGAAGCGGCTGCCTTCGCCCACGCGGCTGTGCACCGACACGTCACCGCCCATCAGCCGCGCCAGGCTGCGCGTGATGGACAGGCCCAGTCCCGTGCCGCCGAACTCGCGGCTGATGGCGGCATTCGCCTGCGCGAACGGCTGGAAGATGCGGTCGAGCTGCTCGGGCGCGATGCCGATGCCCGTGTCCAGCACGGCGATGCGCACGCGGCCTTCGGCGTCGCGCGCCAGCTCCACGGTGACGCCACCGGTCTTCGTGAACTTGAGCGCGTTGCCGACCAGGTTGGTGACGATCTGCGCCACACGCTGCTGGTCGCCCAGCACCCAGCCCGTGGCCTCGGTGCGGGCGAAGACGCGCAGCCACAGGCCGCGGCCCTGCGCCTTGGTGCGCAGCAGCTCCAGCTGCAGCTCCACGAGGTCCACGAGGTTGAAGGGGTGCGACGCCAGCTCCAGCCGCCCGCTCTCGATGCGGGCGTTGTCCAGCAGGTCGTTGATGAGGGCGAACACCTGGCGGCCGGCGTGTCCCAGCACCTCGACGTAGTGCGCCTGGTCGGGCTTCATCGGCGAGCGGGCCAGGATGTCGGACAAGCCCAGCACCGCGTTCATCGGCGTGCGCATCTCGTGGCTGACCTGGGCCAGCAGCTCGGTCTTGGCGCGGCTGCGCGCCTCGGCCAGCTCGCGCTGGCGCGTCAGCTCCCGTTCGCGGTCGCGCTGCCGGCGCTGGCGCTCGATGGCCGTCAGCCCCAGCGCGAGCGCCAGCAGGTACAGCGCGGGCGCCGGCGCGGGCAGCAGGCCGGCCATCGCAGAACCCCAGGTCACCAGCGTGATGGCCGCCACGCCCAAGCCCGCTGCCAGCGCCTGCCGGCGCAGCAGCAGCGGCAGCGCGGCGAACGCCAGCAGCAGCGCGTCCAGCGCCCAGACCACGGGGCCGCTGTCGCGCAGCAGCGGCACGGGCTCGGTGCCCAGCGCCTCGAACACGGCCGCGTTCAGCACCGTGCCGGACAGGCGGCCCTGCGGCGTCATGACCTCGTCGGCAAAGAAGGCGCTGCTGCCGACGAACACGCTGCGCCCGGCGAGCTGGCCGGCCAGCTCGGCGTCGTCCGTCTCGCCGAGCGCGGCGCGCATCAACCGCTGCCAGGACACATGCGGCAGCTCGCCGCCGTTCAGCGGCAGCCGCAGGCGCAGGCGGCCGTCGGCGTCCACGGGCCAGCGGCGCGCGCCGGCCACCAGCTCGCCGCCCTCGACGCGCCAGCCGGCCGCGCCGTCGGCACGCAGCCGCGCCGCGAGCGCCAGGCTGGGCAGGCTGCGGCCCTGCACGCGATGCAGCAGCGGCACCCGGCGCAGCAGCCCGTCGTCGTCCAGAGGCACCGAGATCACACCCAGGCTGCCGGGCACGGCGAGCGCGTCCAGCAGCGCGTCGGCCGGCGCCGTCAGCGCGCCCCAATCCTCGCCGGGCGCCTGCGGCACGCCCAGTCGCGCCAGCGCGCGCTGCTCGGCGGCGCTGGCCGGCGCCAGCTCCACGCCGGCACGCTGGCGCGGCGCCAGGCCGGCGGCGGCCAGCACCGTGGGCGGCTGCCCGGCCAGCGCCGTGGCCAGCCGGTCATCGCCGTCGCGCGGGCCGGCCAGCACGATGTCGATGACGACCAGCCGCGCGCCGGCCTGGGCCAGGTAGTCCAGCAGCAGCGCATACACCTCGCGCGAATACGGCCACTCGCCCAGCGGCTGGCGCAGCGCGCGCAGCGAAGCGTCGTCGATGTCGACGATGACGGCGCCGGGCGGCGCGGCCGGGCGCGGTGGGGCAGCGCGCACCAGCAGGTCGGCCAGCGCGCGGTCGATGCGCGGCTGCGCGCCGGTCAGGCTCAGCAGCGCCCACAGCAACAGCGCCGCGGGCAGGGCGAGCCAGGGCCAGCGCATCAAAGCAGGGGGACCAGCAAGAGCGGCAGCAGCCACAGCCAGCGCGGGTACGGCTGCTCGATGCGCTGCGGCTGACTCCACGGGCCGGCGGCACCCGCGGCGTTGACCCCCCGGGCGCGCAGGAAATAGCGGCCGGGCGACGGCTTGGGCATCACCAGCTCGGCCTTGTCGGCGCTGAAGCGCCGCATGTCGGGGCCGTCGAAGGCCTCGTCGAGTGCCCACTGCAATTCATAGCGCACGACGCCCGTGTCCGCGCGCCAGCGCAGCTTGAGCTGGTCGCCGCTGACCTCGGATTCGGCCGGCGGCGGCGCGGGCGGCGGCGGCTGGAGCTCGAAGGTCTGCGCGTCGCCGAACGGCCCGGCGCGGCCACCAGCGCCCACCGAGGCGATGCGCCAGTGGTAGAGGCCATCGGGCAGCCTGGCGTCGAAGCCAGCGCCGGCGATGGGCGGCGGCTGCAGCACGAGGTCCTGGAAGCCGGCGTCGCGCGCGACCTGCAGGCGCACATCCGGTGCTGCCGTGTTGCGCGTCCAGGCCAGCGCCACGGCGCCGGTGTAGCTGACGACGCCGGGCGCGGGCGACTGGATGAAGGGCGGCTCGGGGCGGGCCTGCAGGCGGATGTCCAGGTCGGCCGCCAGGCCCTCCTGGCCGCGGGCGTCGATGGCGCGCACGCGCAGCGTGTAGTCGCCGTCGGGCAGCTCGCGCGCCTCGGGCCAGTCGGCCACCGGCTCGCCGACGACCGCGTCCAGCAGCAGGCGCTCGAAGTCGCCGCGCGCGTAGAGCTGCGCGCGCCAGGTGGCCGCGCCCGTGGGGCCACCGGCCCAGGCCAGCCGCAGCGGCAGTCGCTCGGCAAGCGGCGCCAGGCCGCTCAGGTCCGGCGCCGGCAGCAGCGGCGCCACGCTGCGCGCCGCGCCGTCGGCCAGCAGGCCCTGCCCGGCCGACACGTCGGGGCCCAGGCCGTCGGCATGCACGGCGCCGTGCAGCACCTGCATGCGGCTGCGGCCCCCGGCCGTCTGCACGCGGAACTCGGTGCCGCGCACGCCCAGGTTCACATGCGGCGTGCGCACCTCGTACAGCGGCACGCGCTGGGCATTGGGCGCCACGCGGCTGTCCGCGCCGCCCTGCTGGATGGCCACGCGCACGGCTGGCAGCGCGCCGCGGCCCAGCACCAGCAGCTGTTCCAGCGTGATCTCGCTGCCCGGCGGAATCAGCAGCCGCGAGCCGTCCGCAAAGCGCAGGCTGGCGCTGGACTGCTCTGCGGTGGTGATGCGGTCGCCGCTGTGCAGCGTGGCGCCGGCGGTGAGCGCTTCGCTGGCACCGGCGCGCAGGCGCGTGACCTGGCCGCGGGCGAACACCGCTTCGGCCACGCTGGCCTCGCTTCTCAGCCAGGCGACCGGCATGCGCAGCGTGCTGCCGGGCACCAGCCGCAGCGGGTCGGGCACGCGGTTGAGCGCCTGCAGGTCGCGCCAGGTGCGCGGCGGCGCGAGCCAGGCGTCGGTGAGCGAGATCAGCGTGTCGCCCGGCTGGATGCGGTAGCGCCAGTCGGCACCCGCGTCCGCCGGCTGGGCCTGCACCATGGCCGCGCCCAGCAGCAGAACTGCTGCAAGCCAGACCCTGAATCCGTTCATCGCTGCCCTCCCCTGCGCTTGACGTCGCATCGTAGCGAGCGCCGCCCGGGACGCGGGCCGGTCAGCCTTGGGCGAGCGCGTCCTGCAACTGGCTGCGCAGCCGGCGCAGCCGCTGCAACTCCTCGTCGGGGGCCTGCAGCGCCGGCCACAGCAGCGCGACGAGATCGCGTGCGCTGGCCTCCACGTCGAGCTGGCGGCCGGTGATGACCACCTCCCACAGCATGTGCTCCATGGGCCCGAAGACCAGCGAGCGCAGCAGCCGCAGCGGGATGTCGCGCCGCACCTCGCCGGCCGCCTGGCCACGCGCGAGCAGGTCCATCAGCGGCGCGGTGTAGCGGCGTTGCAGCGCAACGAAGCCTTCGCCGAGGTCCTGTCCCTTGGTCCGGCCTTCGGACAGGACCAGCGCGCACAGCCCCGTGCCCTGGATGAGGAACAGCCGCAGGTGCGTCAGCACGACGAACTCCAGCTGCTCGCGCACCGGCGCCGCGCGCGGCAGGCCGGCCTCGATGGCCGCGATGATCTCGTCGTACCAGTCCTGGATGACGCGCATGCACAGCTCGCGCTTGCCGCGGAAGTAGGTGAACACCGTGGCCTCGGAGATGCCCAGGCGCTGCGCGATCTCGGTCGTCGTGGCGCGCTCGTAGCCGCGCTCGGCGAACACCTCGCGGCCCACGCGCAGGATGTCGCGCACGCGCCGCTCGGCCTTGGGGCCGGCGGGCGAGCGGCGTTGCGGAACAGCGGTGGCGGCGGTCATCGAGGGCGCATTCTGCGCAATTTTTGAGGATCACTCAAGTCACCATTGCATCCGAATTCACCCTGATTTATTCTGCCGTCCTTCGCCAGCCCCACCGGGCCGGATCCGAATAAATTGAGTCGCGCTTAAGCAGCGGGATTCGCCAGGAGACTCCATGCCGGTCCTGAACACGCAGCTCAATGCCCGCTCGGCCGATTTCAAGGCCAACGCCGCGGCGATGCGCGGCCACCTCGATGACCTGAACGCCAAGCTGGCCCAGATCGCCCAGGGCGGCGGCGAGGCCGCGCGCGCCAAGCACACGGCCCGCGGCAAGCTGCTGCCGCGCGACCGCGTGGAGATGCTGCTGGACCCAGGCACGCCGTTCCTCGAACTGGCGCCGCTGGCCGGCCTGAACCTGTACCTGGACAAGGAGGGTGTAGGCGCCGCGCCGGGCGGCGGCGTCATCGCCGGCATCGGCCGCGTCTCGGGTGTGGACTGCATGATCGTGTGCAACGACGCGACGGTGAAGGGCGGCACCTACTACCCCATCACCGTCAAGAAGCACCTGCGCGCGCAGGAGATCGCGGCGCAGAACCGACTGCCCTGCATCTACCTGGTGGACAGCGGCGGCGCCAACCTGCCGAACCAGGACGAGGTCTTCCCCGACCGCGACCACTTCGGCCGCATCTTCTTCAACCAGGCCAACCTGTCGGCAGCCGGCATCCCGCAGATCGCCGTCGTCATGGGCTCGTGCACGGCCGGCGGCGCCTACGTGCCGGCGATGAGCGACGAGACCATCATCGTCAAGAACCAGGGCACCATCTTCCTGGGCGGCCCGCCGCTGGTGAAGGCCGCCACCGGCGAGGTCGTCACGGCTGAAGACCTGGGCGGCGGCGACGTGCACACGCGGCTGTCCGGCGTGGCCGACCACCTGGCCAACAACGACACGCATGCGCTGGCCATCGCCCGCCAGTCTGTCGCACGACTGAACTGGTCGAAGACCAATCCGCTGGCGATGCAGGCTCCCAAGGCGCCGCTGTTCGATGCGGCCGAGCTGCATGGCGTCATCCCCACCGACACGCGCAAGCCCTTCGACATCCGCGAGATCATTGCCCGCATCGTCGACGGCTCGGAATTCGACGAGTTCAAGGCCCGCTACGGTGCCACGCTGGTGTGCGGCTTCGCGCACATCGAGGGCATGCCGGTGGGCATCGTGGCCAACAACGGCATCCTGTTCGCCGAGAGCGCCAACAAGGGCGCCCACTTCATCGAGCTGTGCTGCCAGCGCAAGATCCCGCTGGTGTTCCTGCAGAACATCACCGGCTTCATGGTGGGCCGCAAGTACGAGAACGACGGCATCGCCCGCGCCGGCGCCAAGATGGTGACGGCGGTGGCCTGCGCGCAGGTGCCCAAGTTCACCGTCATCATTGGCGGCTCGTTCGGCGCCGGGAACTACGGCATGTGCGGCCGCGCCTACTCGCCGCGTTTCCTGTGGATGTGGCCCAACGCACGCATCTCGGTGATGGGCGGCGAGCAGGCGGCCAGCGTGCTGAGCACCCTCAAGCGCGACGGCATCGAGGCCAAGGGCGGCGCCTGGAGCGCCGAGGAAGAGGAAGCCTTCAAGGCGCCCATCCGCCAGCAGTACGAGGACCAGGGCCACCCCTACTACGCGTCGGCGCGGTTGTGGGACGACGGCGTCATCGACCCCGCCGACACGCGCCGCGTGCTGGCGCTGGGGCTGAGCGCCTCGCTGAACGCGCCCATCCCGGACACGAAGTTCGGCGTGTTCCGGATGTGATGTCCATGCGCCGAGTCACGCGTTCAGCAAGACTGCTGTTGGCAACCCTGGGCCTTCTCTCGGCGGCCTGCCAGGCCGCGACCGCAGAGGAGCTGGCACGCGTGCAGCTCAAGCTGCAGGAAGCCGCCGCGCCCTGGTGCGAGCGCCTCAGCGAACGTGACGCCGCCGGCCACAAGCGTTGCACGATCAAGCTGACTGCCTTTGCCATCGGCCAGGCCCAGGCCTTCGCCTTCCTGGGCGATGCCTCCATCACGCCGGCCATGCTGTCCAAGCTGACGGAGCCTGAACTGGCTCTGGTGGGTGGGCATGAATTCGCTCACCTGGTACTGGGCCATGCACTGATCGGCGCGCGGCTGGGCGGCGTGTCCGGCGGTGTCGTGGCATTGCTGGAGAGCACCAGCGTGCCCCCGCACGAAGACGCCCCTGAAGATTGGCATCAGCTGGAACTGGACGCCGACCGCCTGGGCCTCTTCTTCGCCGGGCTGTCCGGCTACCCCGTGCAAGAGCTGGCGGCTAGCTGGCCGCGCATGATCGCCCGCCTGCCGGTGCGTCCGCAGACCGGCAACGACAGTCATCCGTCGACCGAGGTGCGTGCATCACAGTTGCAGGAGGCCGCCAGGGAGTTCTGCGCACTGGGCTCGCGCGGCGATCCTTTGATGCCCACACTGCAACGCCTTCAGCCTCGCTACGAGTCCGACGTCGATGCGCTGCGCGAGCAGCAGGCAAGGCTGCCTCTACGCGCCGTCTGCCACGGCGCGGCCTTGCAATGAACATCTACAGCCCTACGGACACCACATGAGCACCTGCCTGACCCTGACCCGCCACGGCGCCGTGGCCCGCGTGACGCTGAACCGCCCCGACGTCCGCAACGCCTTCAACGAGACGCTGATCGCCGAGCTGGCCACCACGTTCACCGAACTCGGCCAGGACGCCGGCCTGCGCGCCATCGTCCTTGCCGCCGAAGGCAAGGCCTTCTGCGCCGGCGCTGACCTGAACTGGATGAAGGCCATGGCGGGCTACTCGTGGGACGAGAACCACGCCGACGCCACAAAGCTGGCCGACATGCTGTGGGCGATGTACAGCTGCCCGGTGCCAGTGGTCGCACGCGTGCAGGGCGACGTCTATGCCGGCGGCGTGGGCCTGGTCGCCTGTGCTGACATCGTCGTCGCCGTGGACACGGCAGGCTTCTGCCTCAGCGAAGCCAAGCTGGGCCTGATGCCAGCCACCATCGCGCCGTATGTCGTGAAAGCGCTGGGCGAGCAGGCGTCGCGGCGCTACTTCATCACCGCCGAGCGCTTTGCAGCTGACGAGGCGCGCCGCCTGGGCCTGGTGCACGAGGTCGTGGCGGCCGACGCGCTGGACACCAAGGTCGATGAACTCGTCGCCGCCACCACCGCCAACGGCCCCGCTGCGGTGCGCGCCTGCAAACAGCTCGTCAAGGACGTGGCCAGCCGCGAGATCACGCCCGCGCTGCGTGACGACACGGCACGCCGCATCGCCGACATCCGCGCCAGCGCCGAAGGCCGCGAGGGCGTGCAGAGCTTCCTGGGAAAACGCAAGCCCTGCTGGCTGCACGGCTGACGCTGCCGCATGAAGCTCGACGCCATCCAACTGCTCGCGCTGGCCGCCGCCCTCGGCTGGGCCAGCGGCCTGCGGCTGTACCTGACGGTGCTGCTGGTGGGCATCGCCGGGCACTGGGGCTGGATCGCGCTGCCGCCTGGGCTGCAGGTGCTGGCCTCGCCGCTGGTGATGGGCCTGGCCGGTGCGCTGGCGCTGGTGGAGTTCCTCGCCGACAAGATCCCGCTCGTGGACAGCGCCTGGGATGCCGTGCACACGCTGATCCGCATCCCCGCCGGTGCGGCTCTGGTGGCAGGCCTCGTCAGTGGCTGGAGCGGCGACCACGGCCAGGCCTGGAGCGTGATGGCCGCGCTGTTGGGCGGCGGGCTTGCTGCCACGGCCCACGCGGCCAAGGCCAGCACGCGTGCGGCGGCGAACACATCGCCCGAGCCCTTCTCCAACCTCGGCCTGTCGCTGTTCGGCGACCTGGCTGTACCCACGATGCTGTGGCTGGCCTGGGCGCATCCGTTCGTCTTCTTCCCGCTGCTGGCGCTGGCGCTCGCCGTCATGGCTGCGCTGATCTGGTTCTGCTTCAAATTCCTGCGCGCGCTGGTCCGCCGCGTGCGCCGCCCTGCTTCCGTATGACTTCCTCGACTCAAGACCTGGCCACGCGCAGCCGCGCCGCCGTCTGGCATCCCTGCACGCAGATGGCGCGCCTGGCCGACGTGCCGCCGCTGCCCATCGCCCGCGGCGACGGCGCCTGGCTGTTCGGCACCGACGGCCGGCGCTACTTCGACGCCAACTCGTCGTGGTGGGTGAACCTGTTCGGCCACAGCGACAAGCCGCTGATTGAGGCCATCAAGGCCCAGCTCGACACGCTGCCGCACGTGATGCTGGCCGGCTGCACGCACGAGCCCGCCGTGCGGCTGGCCGAGCGGCTGTCCGCGCGCACCGGCGGCGCGTTGGGCCATGCGTTCTTCGGCGGCGACGGCGCCAGCGCCGTCGAGATCGCGCTGAAGCAGAGCTTCCACACCTGGAAGAACCGTGGCCAGCCGGACAAGCGCGAGTTCGTCTGCCTGCAGAACAGCTACCACGGCGAGACACTGGGTGCGCTGAGCGTGACCGACGTGCAAGTCTTCCGCGACGCCTATGACGCACTGCTGATGCGCGCCCACATCGTGCCCTCGCCCGACGCGCGGCGGGGCAACGAAGCCGAGGCACTGGCCGCGATGCGCACGCTGCTGGCCGAGCGCCACGAACACATCGCCGCCGTCATCGTCGAGCCACTGATCCAGGGTGCAGCCGGCATGGTCATGTACGCGCCGGCCTACCTGAAGGGCTTGCGCGAGCTGACGCGCGAGTTCGGCGTGCACCTGATCGCCGACGAGATCGCCGTGGGCTGCGGGAGAACCGGCACCTTCTTCGCTTGGGAACAAACCCAAGCCGAGTGGCCAGACTTCGTGCTGCTGTCCAAGGGCATCACCGGCGGCACCATGCCGCTGTCGCTGGTGCTGACGACGGACGACGTGTTCGCCGCGTTCTGGAGCGCGGACGTCACGCGCGGCTTCCTGCATTCGCACTCGTACACCGGCAACCCGCTGGCCTGCGCGGCGGCGAACGCCGTGCTGGACCGCTTCGACGCCGGCCAACTCGACGACAACCGCGCGCAGGCCGACCGGCTCGCCCGCGCCTTCGCGCCGCTGGCGGAACACCCACGCGTGCGCCACCTGCGCCAGCGCGGCATGATCCTGGCCTTCGACGTGGCCGACGCGCCACCGCGCTTCGCCGAACGCTTCCACCTGGCGGCCCGCGAACACGAACTGCTGATCCGCCCGATCGGATCAACCGTCTACCTGATGCCTCCCTACCTGATCGCCGACGACACCGCCGCCTTCCTGGCCGACGGCGTGGCGAAGACCTTGAACGATGTCCTTGCTTGATCACCTGAGCGCCAAGCTCGCCGCCATCGGCGCGCAGAGCCTGACGCGCAAGCTGCGCACCGCCGACGACGGCACCGCGCCGCGCCAGACCCTCAACGGCCGCCAGCTGCTGATGTTCTGTTCCAACGACTACCTGGGCTTGGCCGCCGAGCCGGCCATCGCCGACGCTATCGCCGAAGGCGCGCGGCTGTGGGGTGGCGGCTCGGGCGCATCGCCGTTGGTCAGCGGCCACAGCGCCGCGCACGAGGCCGTCACCGACACGCTGGCCCGCTGGTACGTGCCGCACATCCCGCAGGCGCGCGCGCTGGGCTTTTGCACCGGCTACATGGCCAACCTGGCCGTCGTCACGGCGCTGGGCGACGAACACACCGAGATCTTCTCGGAGCAGTTGAACCACGCGTCGCTGATCGACGCCGCGCGGCTCGCCAAGGCCAAGGTCACGCGCTACGGCCATGCCGACGTGACTGGCCTGCGCGCGCTGCTGGCGGCCAGCACGGCCAAGGTCAAGCTCATCGTCACGGACGCCGTGTTCAGCATGGACGGCGACCTCGCGCCGCTGCCGGCCTTGCTCGCACTCGCGGAAGAGTTCGACGCCTGGCTGGTCGTGGACGACGCGCACGGCTTCGGCGTGCTGGGCGCCACCGGCCGCGGCTCGCTGGAGCATTTCGGCCTGAAGAGCGAACGGTTGATCCTGGTCGGCACGCTGGGCAAGGCCGCGGGCCTGGCCGGCGCCTTCGTCGCGGCGCACGCGACCATCGTGGAATACCTGCTGCAGGCGGCGCGCAACTTCGTCTTCTCGACCGCGTCGCCGCCGGCCATCGAGCATGCGCTGCTGACCAGCTTTGCGCTGATCGAAGGCCCGCTCGGCACGGCGCGGCGCGCCAACCTGGTCGCACTGCAGGCGCAGCTGCGCGACGGGCTGCTGGCGCTGATCGCGCGCCACCCGCACCTGGGCTGGCGGCTGACCGATTCCGACACGCCCATCCAGCCGCTGATCGTCGGCGGCAACGCCGCGGTGATGGCACTGGCCGCCGCGCTGGAAACGGCCGGCCTGCGCGTGCCGGGCATCCGCCCGCCCACCGTCGAGGCCGGCACTGCGCGGCTGCGCATCACGCTGTGCGGCACGCACACGGCCGCTGACGTGGACTCCTTGCTAAATGCCTTGACGAATGCCGCGCGTCAGCTCTCTTACGTCGACGAGCGCGAAGCTGCGACACTTTGAACACCCGTGTAGGCTTGGCATTTGCGAGGCTCAACACAGCAGAGACCGGGAGCATTTTTGTGTTGATCACACGCCTCAAGCTGAAAAACTGGCTGAACTTCAGAAACGTGAATGTTCCGCTCGGTCCCCGCACCAACCTCATTGGGGCCAATGCTTCGGGCAAGTCGAACTTCATGGAAGTTTTCCGTTTCCTTCGGACGTTGGCGCAGAAGGACGGCGGTGGCTTGCAGCAAGCAGTCAAGGAGCGCAACGGACTCGGCAAGCTGCGCAGCCTCCATGCTCGCCGCGATCCCGTGCTGCGAATAGAAGTTGAACTCCTGGACGACTCGACGTCCCCGCCAACGCCCTGGATCTACGTCCTGGCCTTGAAAAGTGAGGGTAAAGGACAGCAACGAGTCATGGTGGCCGAAGAGCGCGTCGAGACCGCAGGCACGACCCTCTTCAACCGGCCTGACAAAGGCGATCTGAGCGACCCCGAGCGGCTAACGGAGACATTTCTCGAGCAGCTGAATGTCAACCGGCAATATCGCGGCTTGGCAGAGTTTTTCGCGTCAACGACATACCTGCACCTTGTCCCTCAGCTGCTTAAGCATGGTGACGCAATCGCTTCAAAGACCATGGAGAACGACCCTTTTGGTCAGGGACTTCTCCAACGTATCGCCGCGACGCCCAAGCGGGTTCGCGATGCACGGCTCAAGCGAATTGCAAAAGCTTTGGAACAGGCCGTTCCTTTGTTCTCTGAACTCCGTTTCGAACAAGACCCCGTCACGGGCCGCTGGCATCTCGCAGCAAATTTCATCCACTGGCGAGGCAACGGTGCTTGGCAGCGCGAGGATCAGTTCTCGGATGGAACGCTGCGCCTGATCGGCTTACTGTGGGCGCTCCAAGACGGCGATGGCCTGCTGCTGCTCGAAGAGCCTGAACTTTCGCTGAATAGTGAGATCGTCCGTCACATCCCTTTGCTTGTGGATCGCGTTTTGCGCGACAGGAAGAAGGGCAGCGTCGTCCGGCAAGTGCTTGTCAGTACGCACAGCGAGGCATTGCTATCTGAGATTGGCGACCCGAGTCATGTATTGCTGATAGAGCCCGGCGCGAACGGATCCGAGATCCGCTCACCCTCACCAGAGGAGTTGCTGGCCATGCAACATGGCCTGAATGCGGCGGAAGTGCTGCTTCCCAAGACCCGGCCCACGTCGCTTGAAAGCCTCGGCCTGCCGGCATGAGTTCTATCGTCGTTGTTGGTGAAGATGCGCTGTGCTGCGCGCTGGGTGAACAGTTGGTTGCGCAGTGCTTGCCAGGCTGGTCGCTGGCCTTTCAGCCCATCAACACGCACGGCGTGACCAAGCTGCGATCCGCGTTGCCGCGCTATCACGATGCACTGGCTCGTGTTCAACCTGTGCTGTGCGTAGCAGACACCGACCACGAATGCCCTAAAGCATTGCGACAAAGCTGGCTGCCTCCGGTTGCCAACCCCAACTTCATACTTCGATTGGCAGTGAGCGAAGCCGATGTGTGGGCGATTGCAGACCGAGCGGGCTTCGCCAAGGCCTTTGGCGTCTCAGCCGCACTGATGCCGCGTGATCCTGAAACGCTGCTGGATGCCAAGCGAGAAGTGTTGAAACTGGCCGCTCGATCTTCAAAGCGTGTCATTCGAGAAGAAGTCATTGCGCAATACGACGCCACGAAACCCGGCAGTGGCTACAACCTGCATCTTTGTAGCTTCGTGAAGAGCGATTGGCGCGCAGCAAGCGCCGCCGAGCACTCGCCAAGTTTGGCTCGTGCCACTCTTGCACTGGCGCGCTTGCGCGAGTCCGCATGACGTCGGCACAGACACCTGAATAAGCCCTGGGACATGATTGGTTTTTTTATCACCGGCACCGACACCGAGATCGGCAAGACCTTCGTCACCGCCGCGCTGACGCGCGCGCTGGCGGCGGGCGGCCGGCGCGTCGCGCCGATCAAGTCGTTGGCGGCGGGCCAGACCTGGCGCAACAGCCGCTGGATCAACGAGGACGTCGCCGAGCTGCTGGACGCGCAAAACCTGGGTCTCAGCGACGCCGAGGTCGGCCCGCTGCAGTTCCGCGAGCCCTGCGCGCCGCACATCGCCGCACGGCTGGAAGGTGGCGCGATCGACCGCGACGCGCTGCTGAAAGCCATCCGCGCCACGGCGGCCAAGGCCGACATCGCACTGGTCGAAGGCGTCGGCGGCTTCCGCGTGCCGCTGACCGACACCTGGGACACGGCCGACATGGCCGTGGACCTGGGCCTGCCGGTCATCCTCGTCGTGGGCCTGCGGCTGGGCTGCATCAACCATGCACTGCTGACGGCCGAAGCCATTCGCGCCCGCGGGCTGACGCTGGCCGCGTGGGTGGCCAACACGGTGGACCCGCATCAACCCCACGTCGCCGACAATCTGGCCTCGCTACAGGCCGGCCTGAAGGCGCCCTGCCTCGGCCACCTGCCGCGACTTCCCGACCCGCTGGCGGCACCCGCCAGCCTCGACATCTCAGCTCTGCTGCCCTCCGCATGAACCAGATCCAGACCCTCACCCCGACCTCCGACGCCGACCGCCGCCAGGCCAAGCCCTGGACCGTCGCCGAGGTCGCTGCGCTGTTCGAGCTGCCCTTCAACGACCTGCTGTTCCGCGCGCAGCAAGTGCACCGCGAGCACTTCGATGCCAACGCGGTGCAGCTGTCCACGCTGCTGTCCATCAAGACCGGTGGCTGCGAGGAAGACTGCGCCTACTGCCCGCAGTCGGCCCATTTCGACACCGGCCTCAAGGCCGAGAAGCTGATCCCGCTCGAAGAGGTGATGGAAGCCGCCCGCGCGGCCAAGCTCAATGGCGCCACGCGCTTCTGCATGGGCGCCGCCTGGCGCTCGCCCAAGCCGCGTCATCTCGAAGCCATCGGCGAGATGATTTCCGAGGTCAAGGCGCTGGGGCTGGAGACGTGTCTCACCGCCGGCATGCTGGAAGACGGCCAGGCCGAGCAGCTCAAGGAAGCGGGCCTGGACTACTACAACCACAACCTCGACACGGCACCGGAGTTCTACGGCCAGATCATCACGACGCGCACGTATCAAGACCGCCTGGACACGCTGGACCGCGTGCGCCAGCAAGGCCTGAAGGTGTGCTCCGGCGGCATCGTCGGCATGGGTGAGACGCGCCGCCAGCGCGCCGGCCTCATCGTGCAGCTCGCCAACCTCGACCCCTACCCCGAGAGCGTGCCCATCAACAACCTGGTGCAGGTCGAAGGCACGCCGCTGGCCGGCACCGCGCCGCTGGACCCGCTGGAGTTCATCCGCACCATTGCCGTGGCCCGCATCACGATGCCGCGCGCCATGGTGCGCCTGTCGGCCGGCCGCGAGGAAATGCCCGAGACCATGCAGGCGCTGTGCTTCCTGGCCGGTGCGAACTCCATGTTCTACGGCGACAAGCTGCTGACCACCAGCAACCCGCAGGCCGAGAAGGACCGCGCGCTGCTGGAGCGGCTGGGCATGCGCTGCTCCACCGAGGCGGAGCTGACGCCGTCCGAGGCGGCGGCCAAGGTCGAGGTGTGCCGGGCGCATTGAGCGCCTGAGCCGCCGGCTCAGCACCTACGCCCAGGGCCTACCGGCTCACGGCGCAAGTCCGACCCTGAATCCACAAGAAGACGGCAGAGGAGACAACGGATGTTCAAGGAGATGGCGGCCGGCCTGGCGGCGCTGGCGATAGCTGGCGCCGCCGCAGCGGGTGAACTGCTGATCGAACAGCGCGTGACCGAGGACGGTACGCTGCTGGTGCGCTACACACCGCCGGACGGCGTGCGCGAGCTGCCGCTGTTCAACCGCGCGCCGACCATGGCCACGGTCTGGGGCGAGATGGCCGCGCCGGTGGGCAATTGCGCCAGCGTCGCGCAGAAACCCCGCGTGACGATCACACTGGCCGAAGGCTGCACCTCGGCCATCTTTCGCCTGAAGCCACGCCTGCTGAACCGCTACGCGGTCAACGAGCCGGCCTTTGCCGTGGGCAGCGGCGCCGTCATGGCCTACATGGGCTACTACGCCGTCGCGCTGCCCGGCCACGCGCTTCACTGGCGCTGGACGCCCGGCCCCGGCGCGCACGCCGTTGTCGCGGGCCAGGTGTCCGCGCAGCCCATCGACCGGGTGCTGCCCGCCGAGCAGATGACGTTCGCGGCCACCGACGAAGGCCGGACGGCGGCGGGCTTCACGGCCGCAGCCGCCCATGAATACGTGCTACTCGGCAAAGCCGAGATCGAGGCGCTACCCGGCGGTGCGCTGATCCATGACCAGGCCATCGACGCCGTGCGGCTGGGCGCCGTGCGCGAGTCGCTCCTGCAAGTCACCGCCCGGCTGGCACGCGCGTATGGAACCAAGCCAGCCAGCCCCTGGGCCGTGGTCGTCAACGTGCCGGCCGGGATGCAAGGCTTCCGCGGCGACGTTACCTCGGGCCGCATGATGAGCCTGCGCTTCGACGCCAGGGCGCCCAAGGATGCGGCCGAAGCGGACCGCACGGTGCGCCAGTTCGTCGCGCACGAGGTGACGCATTGGTGGGACACCGGCCTGTTTCGTACCGACGGCGAACGCCCTTGGATCCACGAAGGCCATGCCGACTGGGTCGCGGGGCTGCTGGCGCGCGAGGCCGGCCAACTCGATGCTTCCGCCTGGCGCGAGCGCATCGACATCGCACTGAACCATTGCCAGTTCGCTCGCGGCGACCGCGTGTCGGCTTCGCTGCCGACCGGCCACCACAAGGACGACGACGCCTATGCCTGCGGCCAGGTGCTGTGGATGCTGGCCCAATGGGCGCAGCCGCGCGACGGCACGCCGGTGGACACGGCCGCCTTCCCGTTCCGTGGCAGCACCGGGCCCATCGACGCCAAGGCCGTCGCCCGCTGGGCCGATGGTGGCGACACCGGCCCCATGCACCGGCTGCTGCTCGACCCCCGGCAGGGTTTTCGCAGCGCGCTGCAGCGCGACTGGGGCGACGCCATCGAAGCAAGCGAGCTGAAAAGCGGCGAGCCGGTGCCAGCTGCCATCCGCGGCCGTCTTGGCACCGCGCTGATGGTGGCGCTGATGACCGCCGACTGCGACGGCGCGCTGAGCTTCTGGACCCAGGCCGATCACTTCCGCATCGACACGCAGCCCGCCTGCCGCGGCCTGCGCGGCAACCCCAACGTCCGCCGCATCGCAGGCGTCTCGCCCTTCGACGATCCCGTCGGCGCCTGGCAAGCGGTGCGCGCCGCCTGCACGGCCGGCCAGCCCGTCAGCCTGGGCATCGACGCAGGCGAGCCCATCGTGCTCGCCTGCCCGGCGACAGTCCCCGACATGCCCATCCAACACGCCCTGCGCCTGCGGCCACAAGCCGCGGAACGCCTGGGCATGGCCCCTTGAGGAGACACCATCCATGTTCAAGAAGATCCTGATTGCCAACCGGGGTGAAATCGCCTGCCGCGTGGCAGCCACCGCCAAGCGCCTGGGCATCCAGACCGTCGCGGTCTATTCCGAGGCCGACGCGAACTCGCAGCACGTCAAGGCCTGCGACGAGGCCGTGCTGATCGGCGGCCCGGCGCCGCGCGACTCCTATCTGCAGTGGGAGCGCATCCTGGCCGCGGCCAAGGCCACCGGCGCCGAGGCCGTCCACCCCGGCTATGGCTTCCTCAGCGAGAACGAGGCCTTCGCGCAGGCCTGCGCCGACGCCGGCGTCGTCTTCATCGGCCCGCCGCCCAGCGCCATCCTCGCGATGGGCCTGAAGGCCGAGTCCAAGCGGTTGATGGAAGCGGCCAACGTGCCGCTGGTGCCCGGCTATCACGGCGCCGACCAGGACCCCGCGCTGCTCAAGCGCGAGGCCGGCCGCATCGGCTACCCGGTACTCATCAAGGCCAGCGCCGGCGGCGGCGGCAAGGGCATGCGCGCGGTCTACGGCGCCGACGAGTTCGACGCGGCGCTGGCCTCGTGCAAGCGCGAGGCCATCAACAGCTTCGGCGACGACGCCGTGCTGATCGAGCGCTATGTGCAGAAGCCGCGCCACATCGAGATCCAGGTGTTCGGCGACACGCACGGTGACTGCGTGTATCTCTTCGAGCGCGACTGCTCCGTGCAGCGCCGCCACCAGAAGGTGCTGGAGGAAGCCCCTGCACCCGGCATGACGCCCGAGCGCCGCGCGCAGATGGGTGAGGCGGCGGTCGCCGCCGCCAAGGCGGTCGGTTATGTCGGCGCCGGCACCGTCGAGTTCATCGTCGAGCAGGACGGCCCGAGCGCAGCGCCGGGCCGCCCCAAGCAAGCGAGCACCCCCTCGGGGGGCAGCGAGGCGCAGCCGAGCGCGGGGGTCGGCAATTTCTATTTCATGGAGATGAACACGCGGCTGCAGGTGGAGCACCCCGTGACGGAAGCGATCACCGGACAGGATCTGGTGGAGTGGCAACTGCGCGTCGCCGCGGGCGAGCCGCTGCCGCTCAAGCAGTCCGAGCTGACGATGCGCGGCCACGCCATCGAGGCACGCATCTGCGCCGAGAACCCGGACGGCGGCTTCCTGCCCGCCACCGGCACGCTGGACGTGGCACGCTGGCCGGCGCACGTCGCCTTCGAGCGCGGCGACGCTCCCTCGGGGGGCGACTTCGGTACGCCGAAGGCGGGGGCCGACAGGTTCGTTCGCATCGATGCCGGTGTGCGCGAGGGCGACGCGATCAGCCCGTACTACGACTCCATGATTGCCAAGCTCATCGTCTGGGGCGAGGACCGCGCGCAGGCGCTGGCCCGGCTGGACACGGCGCTGCGCGACACGCACATCGTCGGCCTGCAGACCAACGTGGCCTTCCTGCGCCGCTGCGCAGCGACCGACTCGTTCGCGAACGCGGACCTGGACACCGGCCTCATCGAGCGCGAGAAGGCCGTGCTGTTCGACCAGCCGGGCCTGCCGCTGCGCATCAGCGCTGCCGCCGTCGTCGCGCACACGCTGGCCGTCGAAGGCGCGACGCAGGGCACCGACCCGTGGAGCACCCGCGACGGCTTCCGGCTGTTCGGCGCGGCCACGCGCCGCTTCGACCTCGAAGCCGGCGGCGCACACCACGAGGTGCTGCTGTCCCGCCACCACCGCGGCGGCATGACGCTGACGGTCGAGGGCGAAGCCATCCCCTTCGCCGTGCAATCCAGCGATGCCGAGACGCATGAACTCTTCCTGGGCACGGACCGCATCCGCGTGAAGACCTATGCCCAGGGCGAGCGCGTGGCCGTGTTCGCCGCGCAAGGCTCGGCCGTGCTGACCGAGGTCGACCTGATCGCCCACGCCGGCGACGGCCCGGCCGAGGGCGGGCGGCTAACCGCGCCCATGCCCGGCAAGTTGATCGCCTTCCTCGCGCAGGCCGGCGACAGCGTCACCAAGGGCCAGCCGCTGGCCATCATGGAGGCGATGAAGATGGAGCACACCATCTCGTCGCCGCGCGACGGCAAGGTCGCCGAACTGCTGTTCGCCATAGGCGACCAGGTGACTGACGGCGCCGAACTCCTCAAGCTGGAGGCCTGAACCATGGCCCTGCCCTCGCACGTCAAGATCCTCGACGTCGGCCCGCGCGACGGGCTGCAGAACGAGAAGGCCAACGTCTCCACCGCGCACAAGGCGCAACTCGTGGCGATGCTGCAGGACGCCGGCCTGACCGAGATCGAGGTCACCAGCTTCGTCAGCCCCAGGTGGGTGCCGCAGATGGGCGACAACACGGCCGTCATGGCGGCGATCCAGCGCAAGCCCGGCGTGCGCTACTCGGTGCTGGTGCCCAACCTGAAGGGGCTGGAGCCGGCACTGGCCTCGAAGCCGGATGAGATCCTCGTGTTCACCGCAGCCAGCGAGGCGTTCACACAGAAGAACATCAACTGCTCCATCGCCGAGAGCCTGGAGCGGTTCGCGCCCGTCATCGAAGGCGCGCACGCCGCGGGCGTGAAGGTGCGCGCGGCGCTGTCCTGCGCGCTGGGCTGCCCGTATGAGGGTGACATCAGCGCAGACCAGGTCGAGGCGGTCGTGCAGCCGCTGCGCGCGCTGGGCGTGGACGCCATCGACATCGCCGACACCATCGGCGTCGGCACGCCGCGCAAGGTGCAGGCGGCGATGGAGCGGGCACTGAAGCACTTCCCTGTCCAGGAGGTGTCGGGCCATTTCCACGACACCTACGGCCAGGCGCTGACCAACATCTACGCCAGCCTGGCGCTGGGCGTGCACAGCTTCCACGCCAGCGTGGCCGGCCTGGGCGGCTGCCCCTATGCCAAGGGCGCGACGGGCAATGTGGCGACCGAGGATGTCGTCTTCATGCTCAACGGCTTGGGGCTGGAAACGGGCATCGACCTGGACAAACTGGTCGATGCCGGCGCCTTCATCTCCGACGTGCTGGGCCGCCCGCCGGTGTCGCGCGTGGCGCGGGCCATGCTGGCCAAGCGCGCCGGCTGACCCCCCAGCCTCAGCCCAGGCGGTCGAGCGCGTTCTCGATCTGGCCGCGCTCGTGGTCGCCCAGGCCGCGGCCGGCGCGGCGGATGCGCTCGACGAGGGCCGCATCCACCGGCTGGGCCTCACCCAGCCTGCTCACCACACGCAGCAGCACCTGCAGGCGCTCGAAGCCGCCGTCCATGCGCTCCGCGCTCGCCAGCACCTGGGCCACGCCGGCCGCGTTGAGCCTGGGCCGGTCGAGCAACTGAGTCAGCGCCTCCTTTCGCTCGAAGCCGCCCGCAATGCCGCTGGCGACCTGCGCGTAGGCCTGCACCAGCGTGGCCTCGTCGCCCTGCAGGCGCCGCGCGATGGCGCCCAGCGCCTCGCGCTTCTCGAAGTCGCCCTGCAGCCGTGTGGCCGCCTGCAGCGCCGCGGCGAGCACGTCGGGCTGCGGCGTGGCGCTGACCTGCGCGTCGATGGCGGTGCGCAGCTCGAAGTCGCCGTCGATGTGGCCCAGCGCCTCGCGCCACGCCGCGAGCACGGCCGGCGTGCCCAGCAGCCGCGGCGCAAGCGACGCCAGCGCCTCGCGACGCTCGAAATTGCCGTCGATGCCACCGGCCGCGTTCAGCCACGCCAGTTGCTGCGGCTCGGCCAACGGCTGACGGGCGATGGCGCTCAGCGCCTGGCGGCGCTCGAACGCGCCCTGCAGCCCGGCGGCTGCGGCGATCAGGCGGTCCTGCGCAGTCGCAGGCAGCGGCGCGTCGAGCTGGAGCGCGGCCTCGATGCGGCGGCGGCGCGCGTAGTCCTCGCTGGCGCGCTCCACGTCGGCCAGCACGGCGTCCATGCCGCCCTTGGCGAACAGGCGCTTCGCGCGCACGGCCGGGTCGGTCAGGTTCTCGGCCATGCGCTGCACGGCCTTGGCCCACCACTGGTGCGCGGCGGCGTCCATGGGCCGGATGTCACGGCCGACGCGGTACTGCTGCTCGATGCGGCCTTCGCCCATGGACGTCAGCACCATCTCGCGCGTCAGCCCGCCTTCGCGCTCGCGCACGGTGAGCCGGCCGGTCAAGGTCTTCACATCGTCCTCGGTGTCGTTGAAATCGACCTTGCCGTCCAGCGTCACCGAAAAGCTGCCACCGGGATAGCGGCTGAGCATGCGGGTGTTGCCGACGTGAAGCAGGCCGCCTGCATCGAAGCGGTCCAGCAGCTCGCCGGCGTCGGTGCGGCTGATCACCACGGCCGGCAGCGCAACGAGCAGCGCCAGCATGCCGGCCACCAGCCCCCAGCGCACGCCGCGGCGCTCGCGCGGGGCGTCGTCGCCCTCGGCGTTGAGCAGGCGGCGCACGCGGGCGAACAGCGGCGAGCCGGCGCTGGCGGCGCCGCAGGCCAGCGCAGGGCCATGGCGGCCCCCCTGCGCCTTCAGCGCCTCGGCGCAGCGCAGCAGGCTTTGCGCCAGGGCCAGGCGCTGGCCCTGCGGCGCGGCCGCGGCGGCGTCGCAGGCCAGCTCGGCCAGCAGGTCCAGCCGCTGCAGCGCGATGCGGTTCAGCGCCTGCGGCCACAGCAGTGCCTTCATCGCGGCGGCGAGCAGCCGCCAGGCCGGGTCGCGCCGGCGCAGGTGGGCCAGCTCGTGGCCCAGCACGGCGCGGGCTTCGTCGTCGGGCAGGTCCAGGCACCAGGCGGGCAGGCACAGCACGCGGCCCGGCGCCAGCAGCGGGCTGGCCCAGCCCGGGCGGGCGTGGCGCAGCGCGGGCAAAGGCACGCGGAGCTCGGCAGCCAGTTGCCGGACGAGGCGCTGCCAGCGTGCGTCGCCCACCGCGGGCAGGCGGCGCACGGCGCGGCGCAGCCAGGCCCACTGCAGCGCCAGCACGGCCAGCATCGCCACCGCGCCTGCCAGCCACAGCGCGGCAAAGCCCAGCGCCAGCTGCTGCGCCGCGGGCGCGATGGCAGCCGCCAGCGGCAACGCACCGAGCTGCGCGCGGGGCTGCGGCGTGGCCCTGGGTGCCGGTTCGACCCTGAGCGGCCGCACGTCGGCCACCACCGCCACCGGCGCGACGGCCTGCAGCTGCACGACGGCGCCGGCATGGCCATCGGCCGGTGTGCCCGGCGCCGCGAGCGTCGCCAGGGTCGGCATGGCCGGCAGCAGCGGCAGGCTGGCGCTGACGATGCCACCCAGCAGCGCCAGCCGCCACAACAGTTCCTGCGTGGCCGTGGCCAGGCGCCCGAGCAGGCCCGCGCGTTCGGCCGCCCACAGCGCGCCGATCAGCAGGCTGCTGTGCAGCAGGTAGCTGCAGCCCCACGTCAACAAGGCGTCAGTCATGGCGGGTGTCTCCCTTGCGTTGTTTCAGCAGCGCCTGCAGCTCGGCAAGCTCGTTCGCGTTGACGCCGCGCGCGTCCAGCAGGTGCGACACCAGCGCGCTGGCGCGGCCGGCGAACAGGTTGTCGACGAGGTTGCCCACCATGGAGCGCTGCACGTCGGCCTGCGTCACGCGCGGCGTGTACAGCAGCGCGCGGCCGTCGCGCCGGCTGGCGAGCAGACCGCGCTTCTCCAGCCGCGTCAGCAGCGTGGCCACCGTCGTGTGCGCCAGGTCGCGCTCGCCGCGCAAGGCCTCGGCCACCTCGGCCGTGCTGGCCTCGCCGCGCGCCCACAGCACGCGCATCAGGCTGAGCTGCAGCTCGCTCAGCGACACGTCCCCGCTGCCGATGTCCTCGTCCATTTGAAATCTTCTACAGTTGTCGTACTACAAATGTAGAAGATAAGACGCCCACGGCGCAAGTGGCTTTTGGCAGGCCGCGGGACAACCTCAGGGGAAGGTGATGCGATACACGCGCTTGCCTTCGCGCCAATACGACGGCGAATGGGTCACACGGATGTCCATCGCGGGCGAGTCGCCAAGGGTGTCGCCATCCTTGATGACGGCGCCCTTGTGGATCAGGTAGGACGCGGTGTCGGCCACCATGCCGAACACGTCGGCGCCCGGCCTCCTGGCGTCGCGCGTTTCGATCTCCATCAGGCCGAAGGCGTCCAGGCCCTCGGTCGAGAGCGACCAGCCTTGCGCCCGGCTGCCGCTGAGCCGGAAGTTCACCCACAGCCACACCGGCGGCGACTCGCGCGAGATGTGCCGGCTCTGATCGAGCACGGCCTGGCGCGACTGCAGGCTGGCAAGCCAGTAGCTGGCGATGGCGTTGTCGTCATCGTCCATCAGCGCAGCCACCATGTCGGTCAGCAGCAAGGCGGTGTCGAGCCGATCCAGGTCAAGGCCCATCAGCATCACCACCGCGTGCGCGCGGTGACGCCCGACGGCAGCACAGGCGTCTTGCCAGTACCACGCACTGCGGCACAGGTCGTCCACCTGCCCTTTCGGCAGCGGTGCATCGATCAATCCGACCATCGCCGTACCACCGCGCGTGCGCAGCAGGATGGCTTGGCCATCGCCGCCCTCCATGCCGTCGATGCGCACGCGCCCCTTCAGCCGCGCCTCGAGAGCCGCGCGGTAGGCGTCCGCCGCGGGCAGGCGAGGCTGCGCCAGCAACACGAACGACAGCTTGTTGACCGCGTCAGGCGCGGCATGGCCGCTGACCGCCACACACAGCGCAATCAGGAAGGCAATGAATTGACGCATCGTCACGCCAGCCTACACGGGCGGGTTGCGCAACCGCTGGCTGAACCACCACAGGTGGCCGTCCGGGTCGATGCAGCCATAGCTGCGGTCGCACCAGTAGTCGGCGCCATAGTCGTTGTCGGCCAGTTCGCAGGTCACGCGCGCGCCTTCAGCGCGGGCCCGGGCGCAGTGCGCGTCCACGTCGTCAACGTACAGGAACAGGCTCTGCGTGTTGGCGCCGCCAACGGTCGCCGGCGCGCGCCCCGGCACGCCGAAGCGCACCTCGCGCGCCGCGCTGCCCTCGGTGACCATGACGATGGCCTCGCCATAGCGGATCTCGCTGTGCATGACGCTGCCGTCCGGCGCGTCGACGACGATCTCCACGGTGAAGCCGAACGCGCGCTGGTACCAGGCGATGGCCTTGCGCGCGTCCTCGCAGTACAGCGCCGACGACAGGCGCGGCCAGCCGGGTGGGGTGGGTTTCATCGCGGTCTCCCAGGAGCTTCGGTGCGGTTCAATCGTCGCACCCCGAAGCTCTCGCCGCCACGCCATGAAGCTCGCCGCCTGCGCCCTCGCCCTCGCCCTGGTCTGCATGTTCAACGCCCAGGCGCAGGACGCCGCACCCGCCTACGACGCCGCCAAGGCGCAGGCCTGGGGCGCCAATGACCAGGGCCTGCGCCCCTACGTGTTCGTGCTGCTGAAGACCGGCCCCAGGCGCATGCCCGACGGGCCAGCGCGCGACGACATGTTCAAGGGCCATTTCGCGAACATCCAGCGGCTCGCCAAGGATGGGCTGCTCGTCTACGCGGGGCCGACGGACGGCGTGGACGGCTGGCGCGGCATCTTCATCTTCGCCACGGCCGACCCGGACGTCGCCCGCAAGGCCGCGGAAACCGATCCGGTCATCGTCAATGGCGAGATGGTGCTGGAAGTGCACAAGCACTTCGGCTCGGCGGCACTGATGGGTGTGAACGACTGGCACGCCAGGCTCATCAAACCCAAGCCCTGAATCCATTACCCTCGCATCCTGAGGGAGAAAACGAGATGCGAGGAATTCGGGTGCTGCTGGCCTGGGCGATGACCGGGGGGATGGCCGGTTGCGGCGGGAGCGGCGGTGGCGCTGCTGCCGTCAACGAGCCGACTCCGGCGCCAAAGCTGCAGATCAGCGCTGCAGCAGGCGATTCGGTCCGCGCGCCGAGCGGCGTCGTACACGCGCACCGCGTCGAACTGCGAAACACGGGCAACGCCAGCGCACGCGCGGTGGTCGTGTCCGTCAGCCCGGATGGCCAGGCGCTGCAGTTGCCTCTGAGCTGCGAAACGACGGGATGCGCCCAGCGCAGCGATGGCGGCGTCGACATCACGGAGATTCCTGTCGGCGGCAGCGTCATCCTGCGCCAGCAGGTGCGGATCAAGCCCGGGTATCGCGGCACGATTCGCAACGACTGGCAAGCCAGCACGTCAGGCAACAGCGCGACGTGGCGGCAGGAGCTGACAGCCTATGTCGCCGACCTGGCGGTTTCGGTGAGTGGCCCTGCCAGCTCGCCTTCCGGCGCCTCCACATTGACGTACGAAGTGCGCGTGACCAACGCAGGACCCGACGAGGCCAGCGATGTCAGCTGGGATCTGCTGCCGGTGCCGGGTCAGACATGGCGCATTGATGGCTGTACAGCCAGCACAGGCTCGACCTGCCCTGCCACGCTGGGCGAGTCGATGAAGCTGGCTCGCCTGCCTGCGGGAGCCTCGCTGCGAGCGCACGTGCAGGTGCAGGTGGGCAGCCAGGACATCTGGTCAGCAGGCATCGCCAGCAGCGTCTCGGCCGCAGGTGACCCGGACCCGAGCAACGACGCCGCGGACACCGGGCAATCCAGCATGGAGCATCTATCCATGACCGACCTGGAGGGCCGCTCCTATCGACTGAGCATCGGCGTCAATGCGCCACTGCGGGCTACGGCGAACGGCCTGGACTATCGCGCGGAATATGCCGTTGATGTCACCGGCCAGGGCCTGCTCGGCGCCTACGGCAGCGTGAGTCCGCGGTGGGGCCGCGGCACGGTGAGCTTCTGGGGGCCGATCATGGTGCTCGGCCTCGACATCGGCGGCGTTCGCAAGTCCTACTTGGCTCCGCGCAACTTGGTCACGCAACTCAACGAACTGGAAGGCGTCACCTTCAATGTGCTGGGCTCGCGGGCTGACGCCAACGGCAAGCCGACCGACGCGTATGCAGGCTCGGCGCGCTTCAAGGAGGGTGCCCTTCAACTGTGCCTGCCTGATACACCAACGCCGTTCGAGCAATGTCCGGCTGCGCGGCTGAGCCGCCTCGAGGCTGCGGTCGTCGGCAGCGAGATCGAGTTGGTCGCGCGGGACAAGGTGATGCGGCTGAGAGCGGCGCGCAGTGGTGATGGCCCGGTGTTGGTTTCGTCCATGCGTGATGCGACGGGGGTGAGCGAGTTCTGGATAGGACTGCCCAGCGGCCCACGCCATTCCTTTGGGGGAGGGATGACGTTGACCCTGCACGAGGCCACCTTCGAGAGCGGCAGCGGTCAATCCTTGGCTGTACTGGGCGACCTTCATTCAGATGCCAACGGCAACCCTGTCATGTCTGCAACGCCGCGCGGGCTTCCCAACGTCGTCCTGCTGGCATCGCAAACCGGCACGCTGGGTATCTGCGGCCTGACTGCCGAGTTCAGCGCCAGCCTGCAGCCGGGCCTGTTCCAGGGCACGCTGCGAGGCGACTGGCTGCCAGGCGCCTACGAGAACGGGCAATTTGTCAAGGAACGCCCCTGCTTTGCCGGCACCGTCCACCACATGCAGACGGGCAGCTTCGCGGCCTTTCTCGGCATGCGCGGCGGCGAGCTGATGGGCCGCTGGATGTTTGCTGGCGCACAGTACTAGGGCTGCTGACACGACGGCAGCGGATCGCGCCGTCGTGTTCACAAACCCTGGTCGAGGCTCACCCCTTGTGCAACACCTTCGCCACCGGGTTGGGTCGCAGCCGGTACGCATCCGGCATGCCCGAGCCCAGCAGCGGGCGCAGGTACAGGCGGAAGGCGTCGGTCACGTCAGTGCCGGCGTCGTTGATGAAGTGGCTCTCCATCGTGCGCGTCTTGCCGGCGACGGTCGCCAGCGGCAGCAGTTCGTAGTCCACCGAGTAGTGGCCCACGCGCTGGATGGACACCGAGCCATCGCGGTCGCCGTGGAAGGCGTATTGCACGGCTTTCTCGCCGACCTCGCGGGCCTCGCGCGCGTCCACGTCGCTGACGCAGCCGAGGAAGCTGCGCTGCAGGTAGCCGAAGGTGTCGCCGCGCACGCGCTTGATGCCGAGCTTGGCCTTGATCTCCTCGCTCAGCAGGTCGGCCAGCGCGCCGGTGCCGCTGAGCTGCACGTTGCCGTGCGAGTCGCGCTCCAGGTCACCGGCGAGTTTGGACAGCATGGGCGTGCCGGCCGCGTCGTGGATGCCCTCGCTGACGGCGATGACGCAGCGGCCGTAGCGCTCGTGCGTGGCCTTCACGTCGTGCAGGAAGCGCGCGGTGTCGAAGGCGCGCTCGGGCAGGTAGATGAGGTGCGGGCCGTCGTCGTCGAACTTCTTGCCCAGCGCTGCCGCGGCGGTCAGGAAACCGGCGTGGCGGCCCATGACGACGCCGACGTAGACGCCGGGCAGCGCCGCGTTGTCGAGGTTGGCGCCGGCAAAGGCCTGGGCGACGAAACGTGCCGCCGACGCATAACCCGGCGTGTGGTCGTTGCCCACCAGGTCGTTGTCGATGGTCTTGGGGATGTGGATGCAGCGCAGCGGGAAGCCCGCCGCGGCGGCTTCTTCCGAGACGATGCGCACCACGTCGGACGAGTCGTTGCCGCCGATGTTGAAGAAGTGCGTGATGCCGTGTGCCTGCAGCACCTTGAAGATCTCGCGGCAGTAGGCGGCGTCGGGCTTGTCGCGCGTGGAGCCCAGCGCGGACGACGGCGTGCCCGCCACCAGTTCCAGGTTGTGGCTGGTTTCCTGCGTCAGGTCGACGAAGTCCTCGCCCACGATGCCGCGCACGCCGTGGCGCGCGCCATAGACCTTGCCCACACCGGCCTGCCGCCGCGCTTCGAGCACGACGCCGACGAGGCTCTGGTTGATGACGGCGGTGGGGCCGCCACCCTGGGCGACGAGGATCTTGGCGAGGCTCATGGGCGCTCCTGGCTGGCGACTCGGACGGGCAGTTTAGGGTCAGCCGCAGGGCGACGCGGGCGCCAGCGACGACAGCAGCGAAGCCGCGCCCGGCGTGAGGTCGTCAACACTGCCGAAGCAGACCAGCAGCTGCCGCGCGGCCCAATCCTGCGCCAGCGGCCGCACGCGCACGCCCGGGCTGGCCAGGCGCTCGGCCGCCAGCGCCGGCACGACGGCCACGCCGACGCCGCAGGCGACCAGGCGCAGCAGCGCGCCGAAGCCCTGCACCTGCACGCGGTGGTGCAGGCCGCGGCCCTGCTGCATCGCCTGCGCATGCAGGAAACGGCTGAGCCCGGCCTCCGCCGGCAGGCCCACGAAGGGCTGCTGCAGCAGGTCGGCGAAGGCGATGCCGCGCTTGCCGCCGCCCAGGCGCCGTGCCCACGCGGCGGGCAGCGCAGCGATGAGGCGGTCCTCCCGGAAGGGCCGCGTCTGCAGGCCGTCGGTGGCGACGTAGTCGGCCACGATGCCGAGGTCGGCACGCTCCTGGCGCATCGCGAACAGCACGTCGGGGCTCTGCAGCTCGCGCAGTTCGACGTCGATGTCCGGGTGGGCGGCCAGGAACGGCCCCAGCAGCGGCGGCAGATGCTCGCTGATCGCGGCCGTGTTGCCCAGCACGCGCACGGTGCTGCGCACACCGTGGGCGTGGGCCGCCATGCTGGCGTGCAAAGCCTCCATCTCGCGCTGCAACCGGCCGGCGTGGCGCAGCAGCGTGCGGCCGGCGTCGGTCAGCGTGATGCCTGTCTTGGCGCGCTGCATCAGCGCAGCGCCGACGGCGCGCTCCAGGCCCTGCAGGCGCTCGCTGGCCGCCGCCAGCGACAGGTGCACCGCGCGTGCGCCGGCCGTGATCGTGCCGCCCTCGGCCACGGCGGCGAACAGGCGCAGGTCGAAAGGATCGATGCGGTAGTGCGGATTCATGCTTCGCGAGCCCCGAAGGATATCCACGGCCCTGCGTGATGGACGGCCGGCCTGCAGGCACCGACGATGGCCACCATGGAGCAACACATCGAATGGCTGTCGGCCGGCGTGCTGGGCTGGGTGGCGCTGACGTTCGCGCTGGCCGGCGTCGTCAAGGGCGTGTCGGGCATGGGGCTGCCCACGCTGGCGATGGCGCTGCTGAGCCTGCGCCTGCCCGCGGCGCAGGCGGCCGCGCTGATGCTGCTGCCGGCGCTGCTGACCAACGTGGCGCAGTGCCTGGGCGCGCATGGCGGCGAGCTGCTGCGCCGGCTGTGGCCGCTGTGGACCGGGCTGGTGCTGGGCACGCTGTTCGGGCCGCTGCCAGGGCTGGCCTCGGGCAGCGGCAGCGTGCGCGCGGCGCTGGGCGTCGTGCTGGTGGGCTACGGCTTGTTCGGGCTGGCACGGCCGGCGCTGCCGCAGCCCGGGCGGCACGAGGCCTGGCTGGGCGCGCTGGCCGGCCTGCTGGGCGGCATGCTGAGCGCGGCCACCGGCGTGTTCGTCGTGCCGCTGGTGCCCTTCCTGCAGTCGCTGCAACTGCGGCGGCCGGCGCTGATCCAGGCGCTGGGCATCAGCTTCATGGGGGCATCAATGTCGCTGGCCGCGCGCCTCGGCGGCCTGGATGCGGCGGCACCGCCGGATGCCCTGGCAGCCGGCGTCGCGCTGCTCGCGGCCTTTGCCGGCATGGGGCTGGGCGCCCGGCTGCGGGACCGGCTGCCGGCGCTGGTGTTCCAGCGCGCGCTGTACGCGGTCTTCCTGCTGCTGGGCGTGCTGATGCTCGCGCGTTACTTCGCCATCGCCGCCTTGTAGATGGACTGGCGGGGCTGCGCCATCAGGCGGCGCAGCATGGGCTCGAAGAATGACAGCGGCAGCGCCTCGGCCTGCGGGTCGAACGCGGGGTTGTCGTAGCGCTCGATGAACTCGGCCGTGCGCGCGTAGTGCGGGTGGCCCTCGAACTGGTCGCGCAGGTTGCGGTCCAGGCCGATGTGGTGGAAGAAGTTGTGGCCCTGGAAGATGCCGTGCTGCTGCACCATCCACAGGTTGGCCTCGGTCACGAAGGGCTTCAGGATGGCGGCGGCGATGTCCGGGTGGTTGAAGCTGCCCAGCGTGTCGCCGATGTCATGCAGCAACGCGCAGCAGACGTACTCCTCGTCGCGGCCGTCGCGGTGCGCCAGCGTGGCCGTCTGCAGGCAGTGGGTCAGCCGGTCCACGGGAAAGCCGCCGAAGTCGCCGTCCAGCAACCGCAGATGGGCCAGCACGCGGTCGGGCAGCGTGTGGGCCATGCGCATGGCCTCGGGCACGATGGCCGCCCAGTCCTCGCGGCTGCTCTCGTCCATGCGGGTGAAGGTGGCGCGGGCGTTCATGGCGGTCTCCGTCGGCGGGTTGTGCACCGATTCTGCGACGCGCTGCCAGGCGGCGCTGTCGCGTCGGGTACTGCCTTCAGCCTCGCAGCGCGGCCACCGGCGCCAGCCGCGCGGCGCGGCGGGCCGGCACCCAGACGGCCACCTGGCCCAGCAGCCACAGCGCCACGGCGCTGATGGGCAGGTAGACCCACGGCAGGCGCGGCAGCTCGTAGCTCTGCATCAGCAGGTGGCTCAGGCCCATGGCGCCAGCCAGCCCAATAGCGATGCCGGTGGTCGTCAGCAGCAGGTTCTCGATCTGGAAGTAGCTCAGGATCTGACCCTGGGTCGCGCCCAGCGCGCGGCGCGTGCCGATCATGCGGGTGCGCTGCTGCACCCAGAAGCTCGCCAGGCCGACGATGCCCATGGCGGTGACCAGCAGCAGCGCGACGCACACGCCGGCCATCAGCCAGGCCATGGCGCGGTCCTGCGCGTAGAAGGCATCGCGCATCTCGGTCAGCGTGCGGGCGCGCGTGACGACGCGCGTGGCATCCACGGCTTCGAGCGCGGCGGTCGCCACCTTGATCAGCGCCTCGCGTTGCGCGGGGTCGGTGCGCACCAGATAGACGCCGCCGCCGCGCACCGGCAGCATCATGGCGTAGCCGCCCTCGCTCTGCGCGCGGTGCAGATACGGGTGGGTCAGCGTCTCGACGATGCCGACGACCGTGGCCGGCGAGGAGCCGAACACGTAGATCGTGCGGCCCAGTGCCGAACTGCCGGGGAAGAACTTGTCCGCCAGCGTCTTGTTGATGATGATCTGGCCGATGTGCGGGTCGGGCTCGCTGAAAACCTTGTTGCTGTCGAGAATCTCATTGGCCGTGAAGTTGCGGCCCTCGATAAGCTTGAGGCCGAGGGTGGGCAGCATCTGCTCGTCGGCCAGGTACTGGGACACGGTGACGCGCAGGCCCTGGTCGTCGGGCTGTTGCGACACGTTGCTGTTGCTGCTGTTGTCGTAGTAGACGAGCTGGTTGGCCTTGGTGGCCGCCTTCACGCCGGGCAGGGCGCGCAGCAGCGCCAGGTCCGCGCTGGCGATGCCGGCCGCGCGCTCGGGCGGCACGGCCTTGCTGCCGCGCACTTCCAGCATGACGATCTCAGGCTCGGCCAGCCCGCTGCTGGCATTGAGGAAGTCGACCCGCGTCTGGATCATGTGCAGCGCATTGGTGACGATGGTGCAGGTCAGCGCCACCTCCAGCACGATGAGGCCGGCCGCGATGCGGTGGCGGCGCAGCGTGGACAGGATGGGCCGCAGGTCCAGCAGCCCCACGTGCAGCGTGGCGAGCAGGCCGCTGCGGGAGGGCGCGGACCCAAGAGCCTGGGAAGCGAGGGAAGAGGACATCACTGCACCTTCAGTTGGACGGCGGGGGTCACGAGGGCCGCGCGCCAGGCCGGCAGCAGGCCGGCGAACAGGCTGGCCAGCAAAGCCAGGCCCAGCGTCAGCGCGAGCATGGCGGCGTCAAGTTCGGCCAGGCGGGCGTACTCGCTGGGGCTGTGGCGCACCAGCCAGAGGCCGCCGTGCGCGAACACCAGCCCCAGCAGTGCGCCGACCAGGCCCAGCAGACCGGCCTCGACGACGAACTGCGCAAAGATCGCGCCGCGTGTGGCGCCCAGCGCGCGGCGCACGCCGATCTCGCCGGCGCGGCGCAGCGTCTTGGCCAGCAGCAGGCCCACCATGTTGACGACGCACACCAGCAGGAAGCCGAAGGCCAGCCAGGTCTGCAGCCGCACGTCGGCCGGCAACACCTTCTGCGAATCCAGCCATTCCATGACGTTGCGCAGCCGCACATTGCTCGGCCGCTCGAACCGGCCGGCGGCGCGCTGCGCGTCGGAGTAGCGCACCAGGTAGTCGCGGAAGGCGGCGGCCTCCTCGGGGGTGTCGAGTTCGACCCAGTACTGGATGAACGAGCATTTCGCGTTCATGTCGAACGGCGTGCCGCCGTCGCCCTTGCCCCAGCAGTCCATGTTGCCCGAGTGGCCCACCTTGAGCACCATGGCCGTCGAGAACGGCAGGAACAAGTCCTCGGCCTCGGCGAACCCGCCCATCGTCAGGTCGTAGAAGTGCGGCTGGAACTTCCAGGGCTTGAGCACGCCGATGATGCGCAGCGGCTGGCCGCGCACGATGATCTCGCGGCCGACGCTGTCGACCCCGCCGAAGAGCTTCTCGTTCAACGCCGACGAGATGACCGCCACGCGCGCCTCGCCCTCGTCATCCGCCGCGCTCCAGCCGCCGCCGTGCTGCCAGGGCGCGTCGAACATGGCGAAGAAGTCCGCCGACGTGTAGCGCATGCTGGAGAAGATGGGCTTCACATGGGCGTCCGCGATGCCCACCGCCACGTTGCCGCCGCTCATCATGGCTTGGCGCTTGGCCTTCTTGTCGCGCAGCAGCGCCGTCGAATCGAAGCGTGTCAGGTCGAACGTGGGCTCTTCGCCCGCCTTGTAGCCGACCTTGCTGCCGGCATCGAGCTGCACGTTGAACAGGCGCGAACTCTTGTTCGGGATCGGGTCGCCCGACAGCACGTGATAGACCGTCAGCGTGGTCATGCAGGCGCCGATGCCCAGCGCCAGCGCCAGCACCATCAGCGTGCTGAGGCCCTTGGACGCCCGCGCACTGCGGGCCGCGAGTTCGAGGTAGTGAAGCAGCATCAGGGAGTCTCCAGCAGGGCATTGACGGCGGCGAGTTCGGCGTCGCCGAGCGAGCCGGCGGCCTGGTTCAGCGCCAGCAGCGCGAGCACGTGGCGGTGGCGGGCCTGGGTCTGCGCGTTCTGCGCGGAGGCCAGGGTCTGGATGGCGAGCAGCAGGTCGGTGGTGCTGCGGGTGCCCAGCGTCAGGCCGGTGCGGGTGGCCTCCAGCGCACGCTCGGCGGCCTCCACGGCGATCTGCGCGGACTGCAGTTGCGCGGCGCCCTGCCCCACGGACAGGTACTGGCCACGCACCTCGCGCACGACGGCGCGCCGGCCGGCTTCCAGTTGCTCTCGTGCAGCGTCACGCTGGAAACCGGCGCGGTCCGCCGCAGCGGCCACGGCGCCGCCGGCGAACAGCGGCACCGTCAGCCGCAGCGCCACCTGCGTGGGCGTGCGGCCGGCGTCGAACGCCGACACGCCGTCGCCACGCAGGCGCTGCGTGTCCACGCCCACGCTCAGCGTGGGCAGGTGGCCGGCGCGGGCGCTGGCGATGCGCTGCTCGCTGGCCTGCACGTCGAGCTGCAAGGCGCGCAGTTCGGGGTTGGCCTGCAGCGCACGCTGCGCCCAGGCGTCGGCATCGTCGGGCAGCGGCTGGGCGGCCAGCGTGCGGCGCAGCGGCTGCAGCACGGGCGCCTCGGCGCCGGTCAGCTGGGCCAGCGCCTCGCGCGCATCGGCCACGGCCAGCTCGGCGGCCAGCGTGCCAGCGCGCGCCAGTTCGCGGTAGGCGCGCGACTGATCGGCCTCGACCTGGGCGGACAGGCCGGACTTGAAGCGCACATCGGCCTCGCTGACCTGGCGGGCGAACGCCTCCTCGTTGGCCCGCGCGGTGGCGAGCTGCGCCTGCGCCGACAGCAGGCCGAAGTAGGCCTCGGCCACGCGCTGGCGTGCCGCCTGCTCGGTGGCGACCAGGCGCGACGCCTGGGCGGACGCCTGGCTGCGGCTGGCGTCCCACTCGCGCAGCGCGGCCAGGTCCACCAGCGTCTGCGAGAGGCTGCTGGTGGTGGTGTTCGAGCGCGCACCGCCGTTCTCGCGCTGCTCGGCGCGTTGCAGCGTCCATTGCGGCAGCAGCGCGGCGCGGGCCTCGCGGGCCGAGGCGTCCTGCGCACCCGCCAGCGCCGCGGCCTGGCGCAGCACCGGGTCGGCCGCGCGGGCCTGGGCCCAGACCTGCAGCAGGTCGTCGGCGCGGGCAGCCATGCCGGTGGCGGCCAGAGCGGCCAGCAGCAGGAATGGCAAGGTCTTCAAGCGGTCAACTCCGCGGCGAGATCGACGACCTGGCCGTCGATGACGTGCACGTTGCGCTGCGCACGTGCGGCGAGCTGCGGGTCATGCGTGACCATGACGATGGTGGCGCCGTCGCGGTGCAGCTCTTCCAGCAGCTCCATGACGCTGCGCGCCATCGCGCTGTCGAGGTTGCCGGTGGGCTCGTCCGCCAGCAGCAGGCGTGGCTCGCCGGCCAGCGCGCGGGCGATGGCGACGCGCTGCTGCTGGCCGCCGGACAGCTCCGCCGGGTAGTGCTTGCCGCGGGCCGACAGGCCCACGCGGCTCAAGGCATCGGCCGCGCGCTTCTTGCGCTCGGCACTGCCGTAGCCGCGGTAGCGCAGCGGCACCTCGATGTTGTCCAGCACGTTCAGGTCCGGGATCAGGTTGAACGCCTGGAAGATGAAGCCGATCTTCTGGTTGCGGATGCGCGAGCGCTCGCCGTCGCCCATGCGGCTGACGTCGATGCCGTCGAGCTTGTACGTGCCGCCGCTGAAGGCTTCCAGCAGGCCGGCGATGGTCAGGAAGGTCGTCTTGCCCGAGCCCGACGGGCCGGTCACGGCGACGAACTCGCCCTCGTTCACCGTGAGATTGAAGTCACGCAGCGCATAGGTCTCGACCATCTCGGTGCGGTAGACCTTCTGGAGTTTTTCCATTTGGAGCATCGTTCTTCCCTTTGCTTAGTCAGCGATGAGCACGCGGTCCGCGCCCTTGAAGTTGTCAGACCCCGAGATGACGACGCGGTCGCCGGCCGCGAGGCCTGACAGCACCTCCACACGGTCCAGCGAGCGCGCGCCCAGCTTGACGGCGACCTTCTCGGCATACCCGTTGCGCACAACGTAGGCGTAGCTGCCGCCGCTCTCGTCGACGAAGCTGCCGCGCGCGACGCCCAGCACCTTGTCGCGGCGGTCCAGCAACACGCGCACGCTCAGGCGCTGGTTCTGGCGCAGCTGCTCGGGCTGCTGGCCGGCAAAGCGCAGCCGCGCCGCGACCTCGCCGTTGACGACCTCGGGCGACACGGAGCTGACCTGCCCCGCCCACTGCTGGCCGTTGCCGCTGATTTCGCCCGGCATGCCGGGCTGCAGCTCGCGGGCGAAGCTCTCGGCCACCTGCATCTGCACCTCCAGCGCCGACAGGTCGATGACGGACAGCAGCTTGGCGTCGCGGGCGACGTTGGTGCGGTCGGCGATGAAGAGCTGGCCCACCTGGCCGTCCACCGGCGAACGCACGGCCAGCTCGGCGACCTGACGCTCCAGGTCGGCGGCCAGCAGCTGCTGGCGCGCCAGCGCGCTTCTCTTGGCCTGCACGTCCAGCGCCAAGCTGTCGGTCTTCAGGCCGCGCAGCGATTGCGCCTGGTCCAGCGCCAGCCTGGACTTGGCGAGCGCGTCCTGCGCGCGCTCGACCTGCATGCGCGCCGTGGCACCGGCCTCGAAGGCCTGGGTCTGGCGGGCCAGGTCGTTCTGCGCGGTCTGCTGGTCGATGCGGGCGTTCTCGTAGGCGCTCTGCAGCGCGGCAGCCTGCTGGCGCGCCTCGACCTCGGCGCGGGCCAGGTCGGCGCGCAGCGCATCGACGTTGCTGCGCTCCTGCGCCAGGCGGTTGGTCAGCTCGGGCGAGTCCACGCGGGCCAGCACCTGGCCGCGCTTGACCGGGTCGCCCGCCTGCACGGCCAGCGTGACGGTGCCGGCGCCTTGCGCATACAGCGTGGGGCTCTGCGCGGCGACGACGCGTCCCTCGCCGGCCACGTCGCGGATCAACGGTGCCACACCGACGGTCGCGACCGACAGCCGGGCCAGGCTCACGGCCGAGCCGGCCGACAGCATCTGCCGCACGCGCCCGCCGCCAAAGACGGCCAGCAGCGCCACGACGACCACGGCGCCACCGGCGAGCAGCGGCCAGCGCCGGGACTTGGGAGCGAGCACGCGGTCCTGCTCGGCGGTTTCTCGAAAGCCAGTGTTCATGCCTGGCTTTACGCAAGCGGTGTGCCAGCGCGCAAGCCCTGAAGAATCAATGACTTGCCATCGGCGCGGCTGTCCGCGGACAGTGCCCGGACAGTCCGAACAGCGTCCGGACGCGCGCTTCAGCGGCCCGCGGCGCCGCGGGTCCTCAGGCGCCCGCGGCCACCAGGAAGCAGTAGGCCAGCACGGCCAGCGACAGGCACAGGCTGAACAGCGAGTTGGTACGCATCATGTCGTTCTCCCATCCGTTCGAACGTGGCGGCAGGCGCCTCAGGCGCGCAGCAGCCGGTTGGCATAACGCCAAGTTTGCGGGCTCTCGGGAAACACTGTCGCCAGCGCGGTCTCCGACAGGCCCAGGTGGCGCTGCAGCAGCGGCGCGAGCACCTGGCGGAAGTCGGTGCGCACGGCCAGGTCGCGGCCGTCGGCGAGCGCGCTGGCATCCAGCCCCGGCCATTCGCCCAGCATCTGCCCGCCCGCCACGGGGCCGCCCAGCAGCCAGATGACGTTGCCGCGGCCGTGGTCGGTGCCGCCGTTGCCGTTCTGGCGCAGCGTGCGGCCGAACTCGCTGGCGACGACGATGACGGTGTCCTTGAAGGTGTCGCCCAGGCCCGCGGACAGCGCGTCCAGGCCCTCGCCCAGGCTGGCCAGCCGGTTGGCGAGCTGGCCGCGCGCGGCACCCTGGTTGACGTGCGTGTCCCAGCCGCCGACGGACGTGAACGCGAGCTGGGTGTACGGGTCCTTGCGGATCAGCGTGCCCAGCCGGCGCGCATCGGCGGCGAAGCTGCGTGCGGACGGCGCGCCGGCGTCGGCGCTCGGGTCCATGGACCTGGGCTCGCCGGCGGCCATGCTGCGCGCCATCTCGCCGCGGCCCTCGGTCGCATCGCGCAGCGTGCCGCTGAGCTGGGCATCGTTCGCGTAGAGCTTGGCCAGGCCAGCCTGCATCTGCGGGTTGTCGATGGCGCGGCGCTGCATCGCGCCGGGCCCCAGGCCCAGGCTGGCGACGCTGGCCGTGCCGGCAAAGATGCGCGGCGGCGTTTGCCCCTGGCTGATGGCCCGCGTCGGGCTGGGTTCGCCGGGCAGCGCCGTCAGCAGCCGGTTCATCCAGCCGTCGGGCGTGGACTTGCGGCCCGGCGTGCCGGATTCGAAGTAGTCCTGCGCGTCGAAGTGCGAGCGCGTCGGGTCCGGCGAGCCGCTGGCGTGCACGAAGGCGAGCTGGCCGCCGTCCCAGTGGCGCTTGAGCGGCGACAGCGCAGGGTGCAGGCCGAACAGCGCGTCGAGCTTGAGCAGGCCGTCGTCGGTGCCGGGCGGTGGCAGCGCGATCTGCGGGCGGCTGGCGGCGTACTCGCGCTCGCCGTAGGGCGCAACGACCGAGAGGCCGTCCACCGCGCCGCGCAGCATGACGACGACCAGCTTCTTCTGCCCGCCGTTCTGGGCGTGCACCAGCGACACGGGCAGACCGCCCAGCGTGAAGGCACCGAAGTGCAGCAGTTGGCGGCGCAGCATGGTCGGGTCCTCAGCGCTTCATGAAATCGGGGCTGGCCAGCAGCAGGGCGACCTGCTGGCCGGCCGGCTCGTCGGCGAGCGTGCGGCGCGTGAGGTCGCTGAGCGACGCGCCCAGCGTGACGCTCAGCCGCTCGGGGCTGATGCCGCTGGCCTGGCCCAGCGTCGTGGCGAGCTGCACGCGCTGCGTCAGCGCCTCGGGGTTGCGCCAGGCTGCGGCCGTGCTCTTGTAGCCGTCGGGGGTCTGGGCGCCGTACAGCGGCTGGCCGGCCTGGGCCAGCGCGGCGAGCAGCTTGCGCGGCTCGGCCAGCGGCAGGTCCAGCGCACGCAGGCTGGACAGCAGGTACTGGTAGGGCGTCTTGAACTTGGCCTGGTAGGCGTCGCGCTGCCAGAACTCGTCGGCGCGGATCAGCGTGCGCGTGAACTCGCGCAGGTCGCCGCCGGTGGCCCTGAAGTTGTAGGCCAGCTTCTGCACCAGGCCGGGTGGCGGCTCGTCGGCCACGAAGGCCTGCGCGAACTTGTGCGCCAGATGCCGGGCCGTGGCCGGATGGGCGGCCAGCACGTCCAGCGCACGCTCACCCTCGGCGGGCCCTGCGCCGCTGATGCTCAGGCCCAGCCAGGTCTTGGCGCCGTTGTCGTGCTTGCGCGGGTCGAACGCGAACAGGTCGCCCGTGCCGCCGATCAGCGCCTTGCGCGAGTCCAGCCCCCAGCCGGTCAGCATGCGCGCCAGCTCGGTCACGTCGCGCTGCGTGTAGCCGCCGTCCACACCCAGCGTGTGCAGCTCCATCAGCTCGCGGGCGTAGTTCTCGTTGAGGCCGGCGGGCACGCGGGCCTTCAGCGCGGGCCGCTCGGCCAGGAAGCGGCGCGCCCGCTGCGGCGGTTGGTAGCCGGCGACGACGCTCTGCGCGTTGTCCAGGTAGGTCAGCATCGCCGGGTGCCGTGCGGTGGCGCCCAGCATGTCGCGGAAGCGCCCCAGCACGTGCGGGCGGATGGCGCGCTGCTCGTAGTCGGCCACCAGCACGCCCACCGGGCCCTTGCCGGCGTAGACGTTGAAATGGTTGAACCAGAACTCCGTCAGCACCTCCTCCAGTTGCGCGGGGCTCTGCAGCGCACGGGCGAGCCGGGCGGTCGCGGCGTCGGCCACGAGCGGGCGGACCTGTTCGCGCACGGCGTTCAGCGCGTCGGCGCCGGGTGTCATGCCCCGGGACTGCTCGCGTTTGGCTTCGCGGGTCGCCTTGATGGCCTCGCGGTAGCGGCCCAGCAGCTCGGCCTGGCCGAGCCGGAGCACGTCCATGCCGGCCAGGCGCGCGGCCAGCGCCTCGGGTTGCGGCAGGCGGCGCGGTTCGAGCTGCTCGGTCAGGAAGCGCTCCAGCCAGGCATCGGCGCCCTGGGCCGCGATGGCCGTGGCGTCGGCCGGCCGCGGCCCGTAGCCCAGCCGGTTCAGCGCATGCAGCGCACGCTCATCGGCGCTCAGCGGCGGGGTGGTCGTGGTGCTGGTGGCGAGACTGGCCGCCTGGCTGCGGCGCGCCGCCAGCATCACGCCACTGGCCAGGGCTGCGGCACTGCTGAGGATGAAGCGGCGGTTGCGCATCGGCGATCTCCGGGGTCGTCGTCGCCCGAGCATCCCGCAGCGCGCGCAAGGCCATGTGGCCCATGCGCAAAGATTTGTGTCAGGCCAGCCAGCGCTCCAGGCTGCGCAGGGTGGCGGCCACGTCCAGCGGCTTGGTCCAGTGGCCGTCGAAGCCCCCGCTTTGCGACAGCTCCGCCGCGACGGCCTCGGACTCGGCCGTCACCAGCAGCGCCGGCACGTCGGCGGGCAGGCCGAGGGCACGCAGTTCGCCCAGCAACTCGTTGCCGGCGATGTCGGGCAGGCGCAGGTCGCACAACACCAGGTCGATGCCTCCCAGCGCGACCAGGCGCCTGGCTTCGGCACCGTTGCGTGCCACCACCACGCTGCAGCCCGGCCGCAACTCGACGATGCCCTGCATCAGCAGCGCGTTGACGGGGTCGTCCTCCACGTAGAGGATCTTGCGCGCCGTCATGCCTCCCCCCCGGGCAGGCAGTGGGCCGCGGCGGCGGCAGGGGGGCGAAGGCAGCAAGACATGACGGGAAGATTCGCTGAGGGACGGCGATCATTATCAAATTTATCGATATGAATTCGCAATCCACACACCCCTGAACGGGTGGCGTCGGGCCCATTTGCCAAATTCTGCCGGGCGCCGGGCTCAGTCCGCGCCCGGCGCACGCAAGGCCTGCAGCCCTTGGGCCAGGGCGTTCCAGCCCCCCGGCAGCGGCTGGCCCGGCGTCCAGTCGGCAGCGCCCTGCTCCAGCGCGCGGGCCTGTTCGGCGAGGTCGCCATGGCCGATCAGCACCAGCACCGCCTTCAGGCCATGGGCCACGTGGCGAAGCGCGGCCACGTCGGCCGCCGCCCAGGCCGCATTGCCGGCCGCGATGTCGGCGGCGAAGCGCTCGATGCAGCCGGCGCGAAAGCTGTCGAACAGCGCGCGGTCGCCGCCGAAATGCTGCTGCACCGGGTCCTGCACGACGACGGGCGCCGCAGGCACGGCGGCGTCGGCCGCGCGGGCGGGGTCCAGCAGCTCGGCGATGGTGGTGAGCAACTGGGCCAGCGGCACCGGCTTGCGCAGCGTGCGCGCGACGCCGTGTGCGGCCAGCTCCCGCGCGCGGCCCTCGTGCAGGCCGGCGCTGAAGATGACCCACGGCGGCGCACCGGTGCGCTGCGGCCAGCCCTCGGCGAGCAGCGCTTCGGCAGAGCCGTCGGGCAGCATGAAGTCGCTGATGACGAGCTGCCAGCCGCCGGCCGCGAGCGCGTCGCGCGCGAGGCTCAGCCGGCTCACGACGCTCAGCTCGACGGCGGGCGCCGCCGGTTCGAAGTCGGGCAGCTCCTCCAGCGCCAGCTGGACGTAGCGCGCAATCGAGGCGTCATCCTCGATCAGCAGCAGCCGTGCGCTCATGGGCGTCAGGCGGGCGCGACGGCGGCCTGGCTCAGCAGCGCCGGCAGCTCGGTGACGAGCGCCGTCTTGTGCACGACCGGCACGCCGTCCAGCGCGAAGGCGTAGGGCGCACGCTGCGCCTCGTCCAGCGCCGTGACGACGATGAGCCGGCTGCGCGCGAACTGCGGGTGCGAGCGCAGGCTGGTGATCAGCGCGGCCCCATCGATGCCGGGCAGCAGCAGGTCGATGAGCAGCACGTCCGGCTCCAGCCGCCCGGCCATCGCGAGGCCGGCGATGCCGTCGGACGCGATGTGCAGCTCGGCCCCCGGCAGCTCGCGCTTCACGACCAGGCTGATGAGGTTCTGGAAATGCACCGAGTCCTCGATGAGCAGCAGCGTCATCGGCCGGCCCTCGGCCGCCTGCGGCGGCACGGCCGGCGCCGCCACGGGCACCGCACCGCCGCGCGACGCCAGCCAGGCGTCCAGCGACTCGCGCAGGATGCGGCGGTGGCCGCCCGGCGTCTTCCAGGCCTGCAACTCGCCGCGGTCCACCATCAACTGCACGGAACGCACGGCCATGCCCAGGCGCTGGGCGGCCTCGGTCGTCGAGCAGGAATCGGGGATGGAAGGGGTTGAGTTCACACGCGGCATTTTGCCGAATTCAACCGCCACGCCGGGGGCTTGACTTATTTGATAAAAGTGATTGCAAATCAAGCCCGGCGTGGCAGCCGGGCGGTCCGCCACGGCGGCTGCGGCGCGAGCGCGGGGCAGCCCGCGCCGCCCCCGTCAGCCCAGGCGCACCGGCACGAAGATCTGCTGGCCGTCGCGCGCCACCAGCAGCGCCACCTGGCGCGGCTTGTCCTTCATGGCGGCGCGCACCTGCTCGACGCTCTGCACCGGCTGGCCGTTCATCGCCAGCAGCACGTCGCCGGGCTGCACGCCGGCCAGTTGCGCCGGTCCGGTGACGCGCTCGATCAGCAGGCCATGGTCCAGCCCCGAGCCGCGCAGCTCCTGGCGCTCCAGCGGGCGCAGCGCCAGGCCCAGCGAGCCGCGCTCGGGCGCCGCGCTGGCCTGCTGCGCATCGCGGTCCGCGCGGCCGAGGCTGACGGTTTCGCTGCGGCGGCCCTTGTCGCGCCAGATCTCCAGCTTGAGCTTGTCGCCCGGGCGCGCCAGGCCCACGCGGCTGGACACGTCGCCCGCCACATGCACCGGCTCGCCGTCGACGGCGGTGATGACGTCGCCCGGCTTCAGCCCCGCCTGCGCTGCGGCGCTGTCGGGCGTGATGCTGGACACCAGCGCGCCGTCCGGCGATGGCAGGCCGAACGACGCGGCCAGCGGCGCCGACAGGTCCTGCAGCGTCACGCCCAGCCGCGCATGCTCGACCTTGCCGTGGGCCACGATCTGGTCCTTCACGCGCAGCGCCACGTCGATGGGGATGGAGAAAGCCAGGCCCTGGAAGCCGCCGCTTTGCGAGTAGATCTGCGCGTTGACGCCGACGACGCGCCCGGCGGCGTCGAACAGCGGCCCGCCCGAATTGCCGGGGTTCACCGCGGCGTCGGTCTGGATGAAGGGCACGACGCTGTCGCCCGGCAGCGAGCGGCCCTTGGCGCTGACGATGCCCTGCGTGGCCGTCTGCTCGAAGCCGTAGGGCGCGCCGATGGCGAGCACGTAGTCGCCCACCTGCACCTGCCGGGGGTCGCCCAGCTGCACGGCCTGCAGCCCCTTGGCATCGACCTTGAGCACGGCGATGTCGGTGACGGGGTCGCTGCCCAGCACCTGCGCCGCGTACTCGCGGCGGTCGCTGAGCTTGACGGTGACCTGCTTGGCGTCGCGCACGACGTGGGCGTTGGTCAGCACCAGGCCGTCGGGGCTGATGACGAAGCCCGAGCCCTGGCCGCGGAACGGCTGCGCGCCGGGGTTCATCTGCTGTGGCAGGCGCAGGCCCGGGATGCCGCGGAAGAAGCGGAAGAACGGGTCCTCGTCGCCACGCGCTGCGGCGCCCTCTTCCGCGTCTTCATTGCTGGCCTTGTGCAGGCCGGCCACCGTGATGCCGACGACGGCCGGGCCCTGCGTCTGCACGATGGCGCGGTAGTTGGGCACCTGGGCAGGCGGCAACGGCGCGGCGGGTGCCGCCACGAGGGCGGCGGCGGCTGCGGCGCCGGGCGTCTGTCGGGCCGGCGCGTCGCCGGTCGCGGGCGCCGTGCTGGCGGCCTTGTTCTGCAGCCAGGCCGGCAGCGTCCAGCCGGAGGCGCCGGCCGTGACGGTCACGCCGGCGGCCAGCAGGGCGGCGGCCGTGGCGGTCAGGGTGGTCTTGGCGTTGCGGGTCATCGCGTACTCCTCATGCAGGCTGCGGCGCAGCCGGTTGAGGGGGACTCTAGGCATGCCGGGTGAAGGCACGGTGAGGCGAAGGTGAGGCCAGCATTAGGGCGGCTTCGCGACGGCCGCTCCGTGACAACCCGGCCGGGACATTCCCGGACGCGGCACTTCCACGCAAGTCCGCGTCGCAGCGCCGCAAGTCACCGGCTATCGCGCGCAGGCCCGCGTCACTACCGTGCGCCCAGGGTTCAAGGCGGCCGCCCCGGCGCCACCCCCTCCTGGTTGGAGAGCACATGAAGAACATCGTCGCCAAACTTCCCCTCTTTGCGCTGTGCATGACGCTGGCCGGCCTGGCGCCGCCCGCCGCGGCCGGCAAGCTGCTGCTGTCGGGCGGGGCCTATTCGGACACCAACACCGACCTCTTCGTCAACGGACTGCGCAAGGCCACCGGGCGCGACGCGAGCTTCACGCCCAACATCAACAGCACCAGCAACTGCGGCACCAACTGGGCCACGACGGCGTGCCCGCGCATCGCCGTCATCACCGCGGCCAAGGACAGCTACGCCACCGGGCTGGATGCGTTCAACAACGACATCCCGGCCAGCGGGTCGTCGCCCCTGAAGCGCGGCTACTACAACCTCTTCCAGACCCACGGCTTCGCGCCGAAGTTCATCACCGCCCACGTCGACAACTACGGCGTGCATTCGAGTGCCGGCACGACGCAGGGCCAGGCCAACATCGCCATCATCAACCAGGCCGACGCGGTCTGGTTCGTCGGCGGCGACCAGGCCAAGATCATCCGCACGCTGCTGACCGACAGCGGCGCCGACTCGGGCCTGGCCGCCGCGCTGCGCAGCCGCTGGAACAACGGCAGCGGCAGCCTCGTCATCGCCGGCGACTCGGCCGGCAACCATGCGCTGAACGTCAAGATGCATGCCGCGGGCGTGAGCTACGGCTATCTGTACTACGGCGCGGACCTGCCCGACACCGCCGTCACCGGCTATGCCACGCTGGGCGACACGCGCGACGGCACCAGCGCGCTGCGCTACCTGGAGAACGGCGCCACGATGACGGCCCTGGGCTTCCTGCCCGCCGGCATCCTCAGCGACACGCACTTCGACACCCGCTCCGGGCGCCTGGGCCGACTCGCCGCCGCGCTGCGCGACCTGGGCGTGGCCCAGGGCTTCGGCGTGGACGAGGACACCGGCGTGCTGGTGGACACCTCGGCGCAGACGGCCACGGTCTACGGCACGAACAAGCTGCTCATCGTGGACACCGCGTCCGCCAGCGTGCAGACCGGCACGTACTACAAGGTCAACGGCCTGCGCGTGAGCCTGCTGACCCCGGGCGACAAGTACAACTATTCCAGCAAGGTCGTCACCAGCAGCAAGAGCGCCATCGGCACGGCCTACTACTACAGCAGCGCCTACGACTCGGCGGACATCTTCGCCGCGCTGGAGACCTCCAAGTCGCTGACCCGCACGGTCGACCAGACGCCCACCGTCAACATCGGCACCGCGCCGGTGCCGGCCTACACCAGCGGCCCCACCTACCCCAGCGGCGCGCCCACCATCCGCCTGCGCTTCACGCGCGATGCGACGAGCAAGGGCTACTACGCCAGCGGCAAGTACACGGTGGACAAGGTGAAGGTGGACATCTATTGAGCCGAGCCGGCGGGCCGGTTTCAGCACAGGTCAACGAGCAGCCCGCGAACGGGCGGGGGCACGCAGCCATGGCGTGCCCCCAGCCCGCAAGCCGTCAGCGCGCGCTTGGCACCGGCCAGGCCAGCACCGGCCCGCCGTCGTCGATGCGCGCATGCACCGGCGGCAGAAAACCCGCGGCCTGGAGCGCCGTCAATGCAGGCCGCGCCTGCTCGTTCACGTCCAGCACGCGGCGTTCGGCTTCTTCGCCGAGGAAGGACAGGTACAGCGTCTGCCGCGGCAGCAGCGCGGCGAGGTGGCTGCGCCAGTCGGCGCCGAAACGCCGCTCGGCTTCGGCCGGGTCTGCGGGGTAGAAGCGCGCGCCCAGCGCCTGCCAGAACGGCGAGCGCTGGGCGTCGTCCACCCAGCCGGGCAGTTCGGCCACCAGCCAGCCGCCGAAGTCCGCCGGCCGCTCGCTCAAGCGCGCCTGGGCGGCGGCGATGAGCAGCGACAGCGCCGCCCCCTGATCGGCCTCGCTCAGGCCCGCAGCGGTGCGCAGCTCGGCCAGCTCGGCGCTGCCGGTGTGGTCGTTGCCCAGCAGCAGCGTGGTCTGCACGCGGAACAGGTCCAGCTCGGCGGCCGCATGCACCACGCGGCCCAGGCGGAAGTGGTAACGCGGCAGCGCCAGGCCCAGCCGCGGCACCAGCAGCAGCGAGGCGCGGCCGTCCGCCAGCACCAGCCTCAGGCCGGCCGGCTCGGGGGTCGTGAGGACGCGGCTCATGCGGCCTCCTGCGTCTGCAACGGCGTCATGACCAGCCGCTCGCCCGGCTGCGCGCCCACCCGCGCGGCCGTGGCTGCGTCCACCTGTGCGCCCACGTCGGCCAGCACGGCGCGAAAGCGGGCGCGTTCGGTGCAGGCCAGCAGGGCGAGTTCCGAAGGACCGCGGACGAGCGCATCGTCGCCCTGCACGACCACCTCGCGCGCCAGCCGCACGCTGCGCAGCGACGCCAGCGGCGCCTCCACCGTGGGCCCGCCGTCGAAGATGTCGACGTAGCTGTCGGCATCGAAGCCCTCGTCCTGCAGGATGGAGAACGGCAGCTCGCCCACCGGATGCAGCTGGCCCAGGGCCCACTGCGCGGCCTCCGGCAGCAGCGCCACATGGATGGGCGACGGCGGCATCAGGTCGGCGATGAAGGCCTTGCTGCGCCCGCCGACGATGACCTCGGCCTGCGGGTAGTCCATGCCGAAGAAGCGCCGCCCGACGGCGTCCCAGAAGGGGCTCTGGCCGGCGGCGTCGGTGATGCCGGGGCTCTCGGCGGCGATGCGCTCGGAGAAGCGCTCGGCATGGGCCCGGATGAACAGCAGCCGGGCGCGCGACAGCAGCTGCGCGGCGGGGCCCTGCTCGTAGTCGGGGTCCAGGTAGAACGAGGTCAGCAGCGTCGCGCCGGTCAGGTCGTGGCACAGGTGCAGCGTGTGCATGCGCCGTGAGACGCCCAGCGCGGCGCTGGCGTGCACGACGAACTCGTTGCGGTAGCTGTAGAAGCGGTCGAAGAAGCCGGCGCTGGCGGCAATGCCGGAGCAGCCCACCACACGACCCGCGCGGCCGGCGGCGGTGTCTTCGAGCACGAAGAGGTAGGTCTCCTCGCCGCTGGCGTCGTCCGGGCTGGCGAAGGACTGCAGCGACGCGCTGATGCGCGTGGCCAGCTTGGCCTCGTCGCTGGGCAGCGAGCTGATGCCATCGGCGCTCGCCGCGGCCATGCGCACGAGGGTGGGCAGGTCGGCCTCGGCCACGGGCCGCAGCAGCAGGTGATTCATGGGGTGTCTCCCGAGGTGGGGGTGCCGCGCCAGGCCAGCGCGCGCTGGCTGCGTTCATCGCGCGGGGTGCGCCCGAAATGGCTCTTGTACGCGTTGGAGAAATGCGGGCCCGACGAGAAGCCGCTGGACAGGCCGATCTGCAGGATGGACTGCGAGCTCTGCTGCAGCAGTCGCTGCGCACGGCCCAGGCGCAGCGCCAGGTAGTGCCGCGACGGCAGCGTGTCCAGGTGCTGCTTGAACAGGCGCTCCAGCTGGCGGCGCGACACGCCCACCAGCTGCGCGACATCCTCCGTGGGCAGCGGCTCGGCGAGGTTGGCCTCCATCAGCGCCAGCGCCTCGGCCAGCTTGGGGCTGCCGGCGCCGCGGCGCTCGCTGTAGCCGGCGCGCTGGCGCTCGTCGCGCGGGCGCAGGCCCTTCAGGCCCAGCGCCTGCACCAGTTCCTGGCCGACGCGCTCGCCATGCTGGGCCGCCAGCCAGGCGCAGCACAGGTCCACGCTGGCGGTGCTGCCGGCGCAGCTGAGCCGCTGGCCATCCGGCGCGATCTCCCACAGGCCGCTGGCCCAGGCGACCGCAGGGTAGGCCTCGGCCAGGCTGTCGAGTTGCGCCCAGTCCGCGCAGGCGCGCAGCGCGTCCAGCAGCCCGGCGGCGGCGAGGGCGGCGGCGCCGGCGTCCACACCGCCCAGCACCACCCCCTGCGCCGCCCAGGCGCTGAGCTGCGTGGACAGCAGCGCGTCCGTCGGCCCCGCCTCGGCGGCGAGGACGAAGACGGCGTGCCAGTCCGTCGCGAGCGTCCAGGCCTGCGTGAGCACCTGCAGGCCGGCGGACGAGGTGACCGGCCCGCCGGCCGCGCACAGACAGTCGCTGCGGTAGACGGCATCGTTTTGCAGCGCGTTGACGGCGGCCAGGCTGTCGAGCACGCCCGCCAGCGCGAGCGTGGAGAAGCCCGGCTGCAGCACCAGGCCGACGCGGCGCAGCGGCGCCGGTGTCATGGCGCCGCGGCCCCGCACGCCCGGCGGCCCGGCCAGCGTCGGGAAGGGCAGGAACACGGCGCGCCGCTCATGCCGGCATTGTGCTCACTGCCACTGCATCCAGGCCGGCACGGCGAGCAGCGCCAGGGCCATGACGAGGTAGACGGCCTGCAGGGGCAGCATCCACCGCACCCACTGCCCGAACGGCACGCCCGACAGCGCCAGCACGCCCACCGTGATGCCCGAGGTCGGGATGATGGGCGTCGTCAGCTCGCCGAGCTGGAAGGCC
>Ga0116227_10000129_pt1 | contig 124427 bp, 96 predicted proteins | sample S1TSphgellanicum_FD_89693 | JGI IMG/M metagenome (GOLD analysis project Ga0116227, IMG submission 89693) | Host-associated microbial communities from peat moss isolated from Minnesota, USA - S1T2_Fb - Sphagnum magellanicum MG | ecosystem: Host-associated > Plants > Peat moss > Unclassified...
CGGGCCGGCCGGGTTGGTCGTCGCGTTGGTCGTGCCGTTCACGATCGCCGAGTCTTCGGTGTAAAGCTGCAGCTTGAGAATGCCGCCGTCGGTGATCTGCGGCTTGACGTGCAGCGTCAGACCAACGTCGACGCGGTCGTAGGTATTGAATGCCGAACTCGAGGTGCCGCTCGTGAGGTTCGAATACGACCCCGTCTGAATAGGCACATTCGTACCGACGACGATCTTGGCATCCTCGTTGTCGAGCGTGATGAGGTTAGGCGTCGACAGCACGTTCGCGTCGGCCGTCTGCGAGAGCGCCTGCAGCAACGCGCCGAGTCCCTGCACCCCGAAAATGTTGTGCACCCAACCGATGTTGAGCCCCTGCTGGAGACCCTGATTGATGAGCGTCCCGGCGAGGCCGGTGGTGCTCCCGGCCGCCGTCAGGTTGACGATGCTGTTACCCGTGCCCGTCGCGAGGTTGGTGCCGGCCAGCAGCGCACCGTTCGCGACCTGCCACTGAATGCCGAGATTGGCGTTGGTGTTCGAGTTCAGCTCCACAATCAGCGCCTCGATATAGACCTGTGCGCGCCGCGCGTCGAGCTGGTCGATCACCACCCGCAGGTTGCGATACACCGGCTCGGGCGCCGTGATGATCAGCGAGTTGGTCGCGGGATCCGCCTGGATCATGCCGCCGCCCTCGCCGCCGCCACGCGCACCTTCAACCAGGCCGCCCTGGGCGCCCGATCCGCTACCCGAGGCCGAACCGGAGGCGCCGGTGCCGCCCGTGCTGCCCGTCCCGCTCGTGCCACTGGGCAGCGGCGGCAAACCCGGCGTACCGGTAGACGAACCGGCCCCGCTGCTTCCGCCTACGCCGCTATTACCCTGACTGAAACTCTGCGAGCTGGACTTGTCGGAGTCCTCACCGGAATCGCTCGATTGACCCAGCATGCCGCGCAACACCTTGGCGAGGTCGCTCGCATTGGCGTTCTGGATCCGCACCACATGCATATTGCCGGCCACGCGGGTCGGCGCGTCGAGCTGCGCAATCAACGCCTTCGCTTCCTTGATCCGCCCCGGATCGCTTGCGCGCAGCAGCAACGAGTTCAGACGCGGATCCGCGGTGACCGCCACCTTGAGCGTGGCATCGGTATTGCCGATGCCGCTGGGGTCGAGCATCTTCTGCACGATCGGCGCGAGATCCACAGCACTCTCACGCTCGAGCGGAACCACGGCGACCTGCTGCGACACACCCGAATCGACGCCCGCAATGATCGCGGCGATGCGGCGCACGTTGTCCGCGTAGTCGGTCACAACGAGGGTGTTGTCGTTCGGATAGGCGGCAATGGTGTTGTTCGGGCTGATGAGCGGCCTGAGTATCGGCATCAGGGCCGTGGCCGACTCGTTCTTCAAGCGGAAGACCTGGGTGATGACGACATCGCCGTGCGCCTGCGGCGCATTGCCGACATAGGTAGGCACGCCCTGCAGCTTCGCGTCCGCTTCAGGCACGACCTTGAGGATGCCATTGTCCTGCAGCAGCGCGAATCCCTGCATGCGCAAAGCCGCTTCGAGCGTCTTCAGCGCCCGCTCCTTGCTGACGGGGTTGTCCGAGACGATGTTGAGCTGTCCCTTGACGCGGGGGTCGACGATGATCGTCGTGTCCGTCGCGGAGCCGATCGCCCTTGCGACCTGACTGATATCGACATTCGAAAAACTCAGATTGACCTGCGCATGCGCAACATGCGCGGTCATGGCGCCAACGGCGAACAATACGCCCACTGCGCGACGGATGCCGGAACAACCAGACCTCGTGGCTTTCATAGGAATGAAATCGCTTTAGACGGATTTTTCGATAACTTAGGCCCACCGTGCGTCAAATGCATGTCGAATTTTAAGTACCATTTTCATATTTCCTGAAATATGCCGGTTGCGTAGTCAAATTAAAGTATACGTACTATCTTTCACGCAAGAGACTTGACCAGTGGATACGATTATCGACATTTAAATCAACTAAAAGCGAAGCCTATGGCGGGACGAAACATTTATAAATGCCTGTCTCTCCGCGCGACCCGTGGCTCATTACCATGAAAGAGAAGCCTATCCTGACGTACGCGCTGGATGCGACGGACCATCGGCGCGTCACCGCCGAGCAGTGTCTTGACGCTGCCGGCCGCGACGATCCGCTCGAGCACCCGCCGCTGCGCTGCCCCGTGTGTGGCGAGAACGTCCACGCTGCGCACATGCAGGACCGTGCGCATACCGCTCACTTCGTTCACATTGCGGGAGAACGCGCGCAGTGTCCGCTTGTGAACAGCATGCTGCCGGTCACCAGCACGTTCACGACAATCTATCCGTACGACGCGGCGCTCGGGCATCAGCGCCGCAACGAGTTCGCCCAGCACTGGCAACAGCATCTCGCGGAAATCCGCCGGCACGTGCCCAGTTTCAGCGTGGTGAGGCTCACGCACGGCATTGCGCAAGCCGACGTGTTGCACATGTGGTCGTGCCCCACGCTCGCCCAGCAGGACATTCCGTACGTGCTGCTCGTGCTTTCGGCATTCATTGCGCAGAACCCAGGTGCCGCGCACCCTTCGTGGCTTCGTTTTGTGTTCGATGCATCGGTGCAGAACATTGCCGATCTGCGCCAGCCGCGCAGCGCTGCGCCGCGGCTGTTCCGCCTGCGCTATCGGGCCTCGCACCATTCCATGTTCCCGGACGCCAGCCATCTGCTCGATTGGGCGGAGGTTCCGATGAGCGGCGCGTTCCTGCATGAGACCTTCGCCAGCGTCATGGTGGCGGAGGCGGCGACCTTCGCGCAGTTCATGGATCTGGACGCTCAGGCGAGCAGCCAGCCGAGCGAAAGCCGGCTGTTCGACGATTGAGACCCGATGAGGTCGGCTCCGGCCGGACGAACGGTTAAAAGACGGTGAATAAAAGTACGGACAATTTCATTATCTGACTTTCTGTTTTTCGGAAATTTATTCACTGTAAATAAAAATAGCGAATTTTATTCTCATGTTGCGCAACACCGTATGTGAAACGTAATTGTCCGTACCTTCGGTTGCCAAAGCGACTTTAATCTTTCGTAAAAGATTAACTCCCCGGCAGGGAACTCAAATCTATATTTGCTCTGCGGTTCGCCGACGTCGCGGGCTGCACTGGATGCTTTTCTGCCATTCTCAACTTCGAGGGATGTGTCATGAATTTCAACAAGCGTAAATCCTGTATTGCTGCTGCTCTGGTGTTCTCGGCTATTAGCGCCTCTTCGGCGATGGCTCAGTCGGTTGTTCTCGGCGGCGGTTCGTCGCTGGTCGGTCCGTCGATCACGACGGAAATCGGCGACTTCGGCGCAGACACGCTCGCGCTGACGTATTTCATCACCAGCTCGGGCACGGGCCAAAACGCCTTCCTGAACGACAACGCCACGTTCTTCAACGCCACGTTGACCGGCTCTGTTGATTACGCCAACAGCGATGCAGCTCTGTCGACGACGCAAATCACGTCTTACGACAACAGCACGTTTGCGACGACGGACAAGGGTGGTCCGCTGATCCAGATTCCCTTCATCACGACGCCGATTACGATCGCCTACGTGAATGGCCCCACGTCGTCGACCGACACGCTCCTGGGACCGCAAACGACCCCGAATCAAACGCACAGCGTCGCGCTGAACGACAGCGATCTGTGCGGCATCTTCTCGGGCGCATTGACCAACTGGCATCAGGTGACCAACCCGGATACGGGTTCCCTGTTCGCGCTCAGCGCACCGATCAAGGTGATCTACCGTTCGGATGGCAGCGGCACGACTGATCTGCTGACGCGCCACCTGGCTCAGGTCTGCACGACCGCCCAAACAGGCGGTATCACCTTCCTGGAAACGCAGACGTTCACGTCCAACTTCCCGAGCGGCTTCCCGACCGGTGCTACTTTCGTCGGCGAAAGCGGCAGCGGCAATGTGAAGGGTGAACTCGTGTCGCTCGCGTCGCAAACGACGTCGGGCAGCCCCAGCGGCGTGGCGTATATCAGCCCGGACTACACCAACACGTTCCTCGCACCGCAGAGCTCGTCGGCTACGGCTACCCAGGCAGTCGCCAGCCTGGTGAACCGCTTCATCACCAACTCCCCGCTGGGCACGGCTGACATCGCTCCGACGTACCAGCAGGCTGATGCTGCTGTGAAGACCGTGGAAACCAGCATTCCGAACACCGCGCTGAAAGCGGCGAACCAGTCGAACTGGGTACCGAATTCCGCCAATCCGACCACGGGTTATCCGGTGTCCGGAACAAGCCAGATCATTCTCAGCGAGTGCTACGCTACCCCTGCCGTCGCCTCCAGCCTGGTGAACTTCCTGACAGACCACTACTCGACCGCGGAGTTTACGTCGGTCGTCAATGGCAACGGCTTTGACGTGCCGACGGCCTATGTGTCGGCGATCACGGCCGACTTCCTGAGCAACACGAGCGGCTTCAATCTCAACATCAACGGCACCGAATGTACGTCCGGCTCGGGCCGCTAATCTGATGCGCACCACATGGCGCTAGCCGCTTCGGTATCGCGCTCCAATCTCCCGCCCTGTAACGTCTCGGGGCGGGAGATTTTTCTTTTGTGCTATTCGCTCACGGTCGTATTGATCGTGGAGGAACTTCACACGAAGATCAGGAATACTGCTCGTGCAGCAGCGTCAAGCATCGCGCAGGTCACCGATCGACCAGCGCGATGCTTTAATGCCTGCTACTTCTGACGCTGCTTGCGCTTGCGTGCCGCGTCCGAATCCGAATCCGAGTCCGAGTCCGAGTCCGAGTCCGACGACGCATCGTCGCCAAACCCTTCGACTTCCACCGAAATCACCCACTGACGCGACGCGATACCCGAAGCATTGTTATTCACCAGGTTCTGAGCGATCTGCGTCACGGCCGAGGTCGCGGCACTCGCCGCCGTCAGCGCACCCGTGTCCACCGCCGCCGCAACAGGTACACCGGTCTGCTTACCCTGAGTCTGAATATTGGCCGCATTCAGCACCTGCAGCGCCGCCACATTCAGATCACCCGACACGCGTATCCCCGCCGCCCCCGCATCTACAATACCCCGCGGCGCGAGCAGGTTGACGTTACCCACTGCCGCTCCGGGGATGGTTTGCAGCGTGGCAATCCCTGCGCCCGTCACCTCTCCCTTTGCGTCCAGCGTACAGAAGTGATTCGCGTCGCACACGTATTCGGGTGGCGGGACATCCGCCACGGTGGTTGAACCCTTGCCCGCATCGATATTTCCGTTCGAACTCCAGATCGTCATGTTGCCGCCCTGCTCGGTGAACACGCGACTCTGTGCGAGCACCAGACTCTGATCGGTGAAGATGTCGATGTCGCCCTGCTCCAGCGTCAGGATGCCCTGCGTGCCGGGACCGGCGTTGGCGGTAGCAGGTGGCGCCGAGGAACTGCCGACCAACGCCTCTCCGCCCGGTCCAAGGATCGAGATATTGCCGCCCTGCTGCGTCTGGATCGTCGAGCCGCGAATGTCGAGATTGCCTGTTTGAACTGGTGCGTTCGCTCCGTTGGCCCCGCCTCCAAGATCGTTCGCCGTGTATCCCAATGAAGCAGGGAACAGCGTGTTGATCGCCTGGAAGCCTCTCGCATACTGTTTAAAATACTGACTGGTAGGATCGTTGATCTCGTTCCCGACCTGCGTCAGGATGCTGAAAAAAACCTGCTCGACAAACAGTTGCTGAACATAGGCCGGCAGTGTCTGGAACTGTGCCCACGCTCGCGCGGCGTCCAGCGTACCAAACCGATTCTGCAGTGCGTCCTGTTGGGACTTCAATCCTGTATCCACGACCTGTCCTTCATCGTACTGCTCCATGAAGGCAATCAACGCCTGCGTGGTTCCTGTGATTCCGGGCACCACGCTCGAGGGGTTGATATAGGTTGAGATGAAGTTCGCATCGGCGATGCCTGGCCCAACGCCGAACAACACCTCGACGTTGGCGCTTTCGTGCGGCAACTCCGGATTATTGGCGTTGCCCACGGCGTCGATACCGGTGGTGGCGGCGTTGCCTGCGACCGGAGAAATGTAACCAGCGTCGGTCACCTGTAGCTGGCTAGTCAAGGGACCAATATTGCGTCCAGCTTCGACGTCAAAATAGCCCGGCCCACCGAGCTGTAGATTCGGCAATACAACAGGGTTGTTGACTAATGGCGTGTCGTAGATATCCCGTCCTGCCACAACGCGCGTAACGTCGTCGTCTCGCAGATTCTGTCCCTCGAACGACAGATTGACGATATCCAGGCCGGCCTCGATCGACGCGGGCTTATCGACCACGACATTAACCAGGTCATCATAGAAGCCGGCGAACTGTGCTCCCGGCGGCTCGAGAAAACCATCCACGATGCTGCCGGTCAGACTGTAGATGCGCGCGGGGACCGGGTCATACTCATGGAGGGGAGTCTGAGCGTGTGCCGCATCGCTATCGCTCGCTGCCGTACCTAGCTCCGGAACGGTCGCGTCAAAATCCGTCGGCGAAGGCATTAACGATGGATCAATGTCGAGCATGCCGAATGCGGTGAGCGATCCGCTCTGGTTCGATAGATTGATCGACTGATCGGCAATCAGGCTGAGATTGCCCGTCACTGACGGATAGAGCTCCCCACCGGACGCCACGGTTATGCCACCAGTAAAAGCCGTCAGATTGACGGTCGCGGGCAGAACGTATGAGAAATCGGGGGCTCCCGTAACGCTACTGCCACCGCCGATAAACCCAATGGCACTCAACGTGCCGAAATCGATATCGCCCGTCGTCGACGAGACGTTCACTGCGGAGGTCGAAGAATACCCTTGAAAATCGGCATGCTGACGATAACTGTTGATCAGCGTATTGCCTTCAACATAAGACGGATCGAGCACGCCACCGATATCGACGCCTTGCCTGGCGCTGATGTCGAGAACCCCATCCTGGGTCGCGAACAATGTGGCCACGGGAGTCATTGATGAACCGTTCAACGTGCTGAAATCCGCAGCAATCTGACCTCCTGCCGTAATTGTCCCTGTGCCTTTCGCCACGAAGTAATCGCCACTGAGTATGTTGCCGGCAGCGCTTACGGTCAGGTTACCCCCGCCGACGGTAACGGGCGTGCCGTTGCTGCTCAGGTACCACGTGGTCGGTAACGACACAGCCAGGTCGGAAATATTGCCACCGGCCGAGACGGAAACGTTGCCCCCCACGCTCATCACGCCCTGATCGAATGCACCGAAATCGATGGAGGTCTGATCAATCGGCAAGTATGTGTTATTACCTCCGATCTGAACCACGGTCGGGGTACCGGTGACCTCCATCCATTGCCACCAGAACTGGCTCAGGCTCTGGCCCGCCTTACCGGTCACGGCACCCGTCGCATCGACGACGTTTTCCATACCCGTGATGTTGTTCTGCGCCACGATAGAGACGTTCCCGGCACCGTCAGGATTGACCGCAGACGTGACAATCAGATCGGGCACCTGGCTCGACGATGATCCAAGGACTATTGAATCGGTGCTGCCAAGCGGCGCCCCCAGTGCAGGTGCACCGGCTGTGTAGATCACCCCCGGTGCGGACATGAGCAACGGCGCAGTTTGTCCCAGCAACGATGTCGGTGTGTCGGTCGGGTCGAACAGCCACACATCGTTCGCCGCCGCCACACTGATCGAGCCGGTACCCGTGCGTATCATCGTCGGGGCCAGTAACGTCAGATCATTTGGCGTGTTGGGATTGTTGGCGTTGTCGTAGGCGAAATTTCCACTCAATATGACTGAGCCAGACGGAGTGCTGGTGGATGATGCCGAGAAAAGCGCGGCGGCCTGCAAAGCGAGCGGGTTGGCGCTCGCCAGGTTCGCCCCGGCGACGACATTAAACGTGGAACTGTTGCCCTTGTTCAGTGACGCCGTCAGAAGCGGCAGGATATTGCCGGCAGTGGCGACCGGCGACGGCGAGTTCTCGGTTGCGGCCGGAGTAACGGTGATGCTCGTCCCCGGAGGGAGCACGCTGCCCTTGGCAACCGGCAGCGGAGGAGGTTGCACCCACACCAGATTCGGAGCGACGCCGGTGGTCTCAAAGTACGTGATTTCGCTATCGAGATATGTGTTGTAGGTTGCGAGGTATTTCAGGTAGGCAGCTGGGTCATCCGCCGATGGAGCCGGGTTCGTCAGTGTCGGCTGATTGCTGGCAATCGGATTCAACGTCCAGCCAGTCACACGGCCGCTAGCACCAGACAGGTCGAGAATTGCAACTGGGGTGGTCCCGGAAAGGCCGCTAAACGCGCTCTCGGTACCATCGAGCGGCTGAAGCAAATATGCGAGGTATGCGCTGTAGAGGCCGTAGTACTCCTCGGCCTGGCTAGAGGTTTGTGGAACACTGAGACTACTGGCGGGAGCCGCAATGGGTGAGGCGCGACCGTGTTGCAGATAGTATCCGCCGTAGTAGAACCCATTCGAACCAGGGGTATATAACGCCGCATCCTGCGTGTAAAGGTTCGAATAGGCCGGAGCGGTCGCCGTTAAACCCGTACCCGTTGGATTGGCGATCTGGAAGAACCCGTCCGTGAGGCTCGCCTTCACTTCAACATTGTTCTCGGCCCGGAATGTGATGATCGGCGCCTGACCGTCAAAGCGGAATGCCAGGCTAGTGGGCGAGCTTCCTGCACCCAGGTTCCAGTTCGTCAGGATCGAGATATTGCCGCCGTTGATATTGGGATCCGGGTTGTCCAGATCGATACCGGGCGCCACCGCGAAGTTCGCGACGTTCGTCCCCGCAAACTGGTTCGCTACGCTCTGTACGCCTTTTTCCACGAAGCCCATCAGCGTGCCGGGCGTCGTACCGTCCGCCTGGTAACCATAGAACACTTGATGGTTTGTGTCGGCCGCACCACTCGCCGGTGCGAAATAATCGGTCTCCAGATCCAAGGCCAGATCCGCGGCCACCTGAGCGGCTGTTGCGCCCGGTTCGTTCGACAGGCTCGCCGGCGTGGTGCCGTTCGCCGGCGTGTAGGTGATGGTGGTGGTGCCGTCCTGGCTCGTGAACGTACCCGCAACCAGATTGCCACTGCTGTCGTACCAGCCCGCCGGATCGACGATGCCGTCAAAGTGCTGCGCGGCGTTGGTGCTCTGATCGTCGGTACTCCATACTGCATAGGCCGCCAGCGTCGTCGCGCGTGAGCCCTTGATCTGCGCGCCCGGCGCGATCGTCACGTTCACGGTGCCGTCAGTCAGGATCGGTGCGCGGAAGTTCACCGTGCCGCCCGACAGGCCGCCTGCCGTGCCGCCCGAAACGTCAATGAGCGCGTTGTTGCCTACCGTGATGACACCCGAATCCGCCGGCAGCACGTTCTCATAGCCGTAGTTCGAATTCAGGCTGGTGGTACTGCCGTTACCCATCGTGCCGATGTTGACGGTGCCACCCTGCTCGGTCGCGCTCGAGCCCGTCGCGATCAGCGAGCCCTGCAGATTGACACCGCTCTTGCCGTACAGGTCGATTATCCCGCCTGCGTTGCCGCTCGCGTCGATCGTGCCGAGAATCTGCACGTTGCCGTTGTTCGGGTCCTGCGCTCCTGCCCCACCATCGGCCGTCAGCGAAACCACATGGGCAGTCAGCGTATTGCCCGCCGACAGTGTCAGGTTGCCGGCATTGGTCTGCACCGTGATCGCGTCATTCACCCCGCTCGACGCAAGCTCGTTAGAGAGATTGTCGAGATCGACCGCACCGCCCGTGTTCAACGAGAACGAACCGCCCAGATAACCGCTCGCCGCGTTGCCCTTGATGGTGCCCGCCAGGTTCACCGTCTGATCCGGTGCTGACAGTGTCAAACTGCCCGCCGTCCCGCCACCGTTCGCTCCCGAGAAATTCAGTGTCGCCCCCGCTGCGACGTTGACCGAACCCACATCGGACGTCAGCGAAATCGAGCCGGCCGGTACATATTCGGTTATGTCGAAGAACGGAAACGAAAAGCCCGCCGAACTGATGGTCGAACCACTGTTGACGTTCAAATTCCCGCTGGTCGCTTCCATGCTGACATTGCCTGCCGGCGCATCGATGGTCGCACCGTTGACGTTCACCGTGCCGCCAATGAACGAGAATGCGCCGCCTAACGGCTGCAGCGTGAGGGCGGTCCCCCCACCACTGTTCAGATTCAGTGTGCCGGTCGTAGTCAACGTCGAACTCGAACCGGTATCGGCCAGATAGATCGGTGCGTTGAGCGTGACGGGCTGCGCGCCGAAGCCGAAGCTTCCGTTGCCTTGACCGACTATGCCACCCGTTGCGTTAAAGGTTGCGGAACCGAAACCCGCCGTCGTCTTGTCACCCGTGCCGAAGTCGATCTCGCCCGCATTGACCGTGAGCGTGCCTGACCCCATGGTGGCTGTCGGCACGGTTGCCCCGACTTCGTTGGTGAACGCGACTTCCTGCGCATTGATCGTGACCGCTCCGCCATTGCTCGAGAATGAGCCGGCGCTCAAATCGACGTCCTTGCCGAAGGTTGCATCGACCGTGCCGTCAAAGTACATCGTCCCTGTACTGCGCAGGATCACATCCTGAGCGTTTGCCAGTTGCGCGAGTTGCGTCGGCCCGGCTACGAAGCCGGGCAGTGCCGCCGCGGCTGCGCCGGTCTGGCTCGTAAAGCTGATCGCCGAACCGTCGATGGCAATCGTGTTGCCCGATAGCGTCGCGGCGGGATCGAAGCTCAGGTTGCCCGATGAATCGAGCGTCAGTGCCTGGCCGCCCGTGAGCGTCGCGCCGGCTCCTACCGTCAGTAAGCCCGTGCCGTTCACGGTGCCCGATCGCGTGACCACCGAATCCGCACCATTCGTGACAATCAGCAAGGCGCCGTCGCTTGTATTCGTGGCGGCATTAGCGCTGATCGTGATCGGCACATCCTTCGCCGCCGGATAGGCGCCTTGTGCTGCGATCACGCTGCCCGAGTCGACCTGCACAGTGTTCGCCGAAACCAGCATCACCTCGGGCCCGCTCAACGGGTTGGCCGCGTCGTTCGACAACACCACGCTTGTCGCAACCGGATCGATCGTCACGCCGCTGGTCGTCTGGGTGCGGATACCGCCCAACAGAAGACTGCCGGCATCAAGTGCATCGAGTTGCCCCGCGCTGATCTGCAGATAGCCGGGCAAGGCCGCTTCGCCGCTGCCGACAATCTGGATAGCCTGCGAGGCGATATCCACCTCGGCGGGCGCACCACCCGGCGCGGCCGCCGTCTTGAGCGTGCCGCCGAGCGTCAGCCCCTGGGCGGCCGCCAGCACCAGTTGACCGGCATCCATCGGCAGCGGCGGCGTGACATCGCCGGCGCTCGAAGCAAGCGGCGGGAAGAAGCTGTTGGCGCTGGTCAGCGTGTATTGCGAATACTGTTGCCACACAGCGGAGGACTGCACGTCAAACACTGTGGGCGTCGCGCTGTGCGTGCCGGTGAGCGCATTGCCGGTGTAGCCGGCCACCTGCACCGTGCCGTCGGGCAACGTCATGCTCGCCCCCGGCGTGACCGTGCCGCTGCTGCTCGACACCGTCACACGGTACGCACCCGGCAGCGTCGCGTACTCGGCCGGCAGCAGCGTGTAGTAACCGGCGGCCAGACCCGGTACGCCGGACAGGTACACCGAAGTGCCTGTGGCAACATTCAGCGCCGCTTTGCCGACCCCGATGCTGTCGGTGATCGTGCCGACCGTCCCGCTTGTGCCCGTCTGAGGCTGGGTTGTTTGTGCGAACACCGGATCATAGGCAGCCACCGACGACTGGGCGCCGGGCAGGATGGCGTACACATTGGCCGCACCCACATTCACCGGGACGGCCGTGCCGGTCGTCGACGTCGCATAGCTGATGTTGTATTGCGACAGCACGTCGCGAGTACCGCCTGTGCCCGAGACCCACTCTTCGGCCTGCAGGTCGCCGCCACCGGAGAGGTCGACCGTCGCACCCGGATCAAGCGACACGTTGCTGCCGTTGACGCTGACGAACTTGGCGGGCGGTGCCGTAACATCGGGCCCGGCATTCAGGCCGGGAATGGGGTTGAACTGCCATTCAACTCCATCGACCGTTGTGCCGTAAGGAATGATCGTGCCGTCGAGCGACACGGAGGTCACGCTGCCGTTGGCGAGCGAGACCGAATTCGTTGCGACCAGCGGCAGCGCGTTGAACTCGCTCTGTGTCGTCGTATCGGTCGTGTTGCCTACCCCGAAAATCAGGCTGCCCGAGGGCGCACGCACCGTGCCGGCCTGCACGATATCCGTCGCGTCAACCAGCAGCGCGCCGCCCGCCGACAGAGGCACCCCGGACGAACCGTTGCCGAGGAATGTAATGGTCGTCGGCGCCGGAGCGCCGCTCTCGGTCGGTCCGACCGCATCGAGAATAAAGGCGCTGCCCGTGGACGGATACAGGTCTGCAGCCTTGAAGGTCAGATTGCCGGGCGTAAACAGCTCGCCCGGCGCCAAGGCGTTCGCGCCGCTCGCGGCCACGTTCGTCGAGCTCAGGCGGATATCGCCGCTGCTCGTGAAGTTGGCCTGCCCAAAGTTGTTCAACTCGAACTGATTTTCCAGATCGATAAACGACGCGTTGACGTTCAGCGTGCTGTCCGCCGCCGCTTCCACCAGCGCGGTTGGAGACGAAGCTGACAGCGTCGTTCCGATGAGCGCCACATACGGGGCATTGATCGTCACAGTGCTGCCGATTGAGGTCGGTGCTGTCGCCCCAGGCTCGTCGCCCAGCAGTGACGCGACGTTAGCCGTTCCCTTCTCCAGGGAGGAGACCTGGGCGGTGCTCAATGCAGTTATCTGCGGGGTATTGATCTCGACCGTATTGGAAAGATTCAGGTCGACATTGCCGGCAAAGGCAACCGGTATTGACGCGCTGTTCCCAAGGATGCCGATCACCAGCGTGCCAATCCCGGAACCCGTCAGCCGATCTGCTGCGAACTGCAGTACACCCGTGGCTTCGCCACCGGCCCCCACCACGCCGGCAATGCTCTGTCCTGGCATGAGGCCGGCAGGGACGAAATTGCCGCTCTGTTGCAGGATCAGGATCTGCGCGCCCGGACTAGACTCGTCAGGGTGTCCAGACAGAGTAACCGCCGTCGTATCCGGCAAAATGGTCAGCGTACCGCCTTGCGCCTGTGCCGCACCGGGCTGCGCCTGCAAGGTACCGTCGAACATCAGGCCGCTCGCCGCGCCCAGCGTGATCGAACCCGCGTCGCTCCATACCTGCTGCGAAGCATAGCGGCCGTTGGACTGCAGCTCGTCGAAGTTCGCCGACGTGCCCGAGACATCGATCACGGAGCCTGCCTGTGCCACCACGTAGCCCGAGTCGTCCGAGATTGTTACGGAACCGCCTGGCAGTACCTTGCCTGTGTCGGGAACGACGGTCTGCAAGCCGTTCTTCACCGGTGCAGCGAGCGGATTAGTAAGCGCCACACCAGCCACGTCGAGTACGGCATTCGGGCCGAGCCAGACCGACTGGCTCGGCGACGTGAAGTCCAACGACAACTGCCCCGGCATCGCAAACCCATTCCCCCCCGAGTCCGCCGAAAGGGTAATCGAGCCGCCCGGCGCGACGATTGAACCTAAAACCGTCACCTGCGCGGGCGAGCCCAGGCCGATACTCGCACCCGCGTCGCCGACGATCGATGCTCCCGCGCCCACGGTCACCCCGCCCGTTACGCCGGCGTAATCGGGGGTGAACCCCGCCTTGTTTTCCCAATCCAGATAGGCGCCGCCAGTCATCACAAGGCTGGTTGCCTGGCGGTGGTAAGGATCAAGCGTTCCGGGCGTTGTCAGGCCGGCTGCCGTGATATCGGCGCCCGTTGCCGTCTGCTGCAAGGCGACGAAATCAGGCAGCAGGTTCTGCTGGGTGAGTTGCACCGTGGCGCCGGGCGCGACCGTCGCGTCGTACATGGCGTTCAGGATGTATTTGCCAAAACCTTGCTGCGCGAAGAAATCCGTCGGCAGGTAGAGATCGCCAGCCGGTGCCTGAGCCGGATCACCGCCGATCTGAAAACCGGGCGCCTGCAATGTCAGGGTTCCGCCTCCCGCGAATCCCATGCTTTTGATCGTGCCATCCATCACAATCTGGCCGGCCGTCGGCTGGGTGGTGGGCAGGTCTGGACCGCCGCCGCCCCCGTAGGAATCGGTCGTATTGGTCGAGTAGGTGATCATCGCAAGACTGCCGCCGGTGCCCTCCGGGATGCCGTTCTGCATCAGCATCTGGCCGTTGGACTGGATCTCTCCGCCACTGGAAACGTCGACCACGCTTCCCGACTGCAGCACGATCGAGCCCGTCCGGTCGGTCACCACCGTGCCGTTGCTGTTGACAGCGCTCGCCAACCCCGTGGTCAGAGTAATCGTGCCGCCGTTGATGTACTCGCTGTCACCCAGCGTCGTGCCTGGCGCTGCGGCAACGTCGTTGTTGACCCACTGTCCGGCCACACTGAGAACAGCGTCTGGTCCGACAAGAATTCCGCCGCCAGCCGGGTCGCTACCGCCGCCACCGCCAGTCGAAATCGAAATGACGCCGGACGGCGCAATCAGACTGCCCAACACGCTGACGGCCGCGCCGGGACTAACGAACTTGATCGAGCCGCCTGGCTGCACGGCGAGTTGCGTACCTTGCGCGACCACAATGCCGCTGCCCGTGCCGTTCTCGGTGACGCTGACGTTTGCGAATCCGCCGCTATTGAGCGTATTGACCGGCACGACGGTGGTCGCGAGGACGTTCTGCGGATCGGTGCTGGACAAGGTTCCTAGCGCGGCTGAATCCAGCGGTGTATTGGCGGTAAACGCGGTTCCGGTGCTGGATGGGAGGTCGTTCAGTTCCGGCGCGCTCCCCTGCAGGATCACCGTGCCGCTCTCACCTGTGGTGGACGAATTGGGACCCTGTGTCAACGACGCCAGAGCCAGGCTTCCCAGATTGAACGAGCCGCCCGTGGACTGGTCGTTGCCCTGTACCTGCTTCTCACCGCTCAAGGACTGCGCCGTGATATCGCCGTCCAGCACCATCGCCTGCGAAGCGAACACATTCAAGGTGCCCGCGTTGCCGCCCACAATGTAGTCGGACTCGTACGCGCCGCCGCTCAGGAGCGGATTGAACCATTCGTTGGTGATACCCCAGCGCGGGTGACTATCGACAAACTCTCCGGCAATCCCGACATAGGTATCGTAAGGACTCGCCTCGCCGATCGGCACGATTGCTCCGTTTGCGTCGACCAGCCGCGTGGTGTTGACCACGCCGCCGAGGTAATGAATGTAGCCGCCGTTCAGGTTGAGCGACGAGCCGTCAGCCGTCATCACCTGGTTGCCGCTCAGCGAAATCGTGCCGCCGTTGATCAGGAGCTGGTCTACGGTGCGCGGCATCAGGTCGACGGCGCCCGCGAGATTGAGGATGGGACTGCCTACCCACTGCACGCCGTCGCTCGAGGTTCCTGAGAGCGTGCTGTCCACCACGACGCCGCTCAACCCATTCAGGAAGGTGTTACGCAACAGCGGCGAGTTGGCGAGGTCGTTCTCATTGATCGTTCCGACATCGAGCAAGATATCGGAAATCGGCAACTCGACGTTGGCACGTCCCGACACATCGATGATCGCACCGGTATCCAGATAGATACGTCCCTGCACCGCGGTATCGCCGGGAGGCGTGATGTCCCCTGCGGCGGATGGCGTCAGCGCCACAACTGAAACGGTTGATCCGGGCGCTTCGACGAGCGAGCCGGACTGGAACCACACTGATCCCGCCGTCATTGAAACGCCGCCGGGCGTGAAGGTGCTCTCGCCCGGTGTGGACGTCGCCGTCTCGCCGTCCGTGTCGGGCAACACCGCAGTCACCGATCCAGGGCCGAAAGTCAACTGTCCGGCGCGACTGGTAGGGAGTCCCGTGTTGCTGCCCATGACGACGCCGCTGCTGCCCGTGTAAGCGGTCCCTGTGGGTGTGTTGGCCACGTACTCGTCGACAGTCGAGATCGAAATGTTGCCGGGCGTGTTGACGCTCGTCGTAACACCGACCACACCATTCTGCGCAACGCTACTGCCCAGCAAGTCGATATTGCCGCGGTCGGCCCGGATGATGCCGGTATTGACTAGCGATCCAGCCGGCGTGATATCGATTGAAGTCGACGTGCCCGTCGGGATCCCCACCCTGCCGCTCAATAGAGGAATCAGCACCTGCGGATTGCTAGTCTCGGGAATCAGGCTGACGCCGATGCCCGCCGCCAGCACGACCTGGCCGGCTGGCGCGACGGTGATGCTGCCGGCATTGTTCACGTTCGGTGCCGCGATCAGCACGAAGCCACCGTCGCTGACCGAACCATCTGCGCTCGTCGTAATTGACGCGCCTGGCGCGATGGTGATATTGCCAGGCGTCTGAAGCTGGTTCGCCGACGATACCGACACATTGTTGCCGAGTCCCAGTATCTCGTTGGGATTGCCCTTACCCGATGTTGTCGTCGAAGACGTCCCCGCTTCAAGTGCCGCGAGACCGCCGTCGGTCGTACCGGGCAGATTCAGAAACAACTGGTTGCTCGCGACAATTTCCGCCGCGTCCTGCACCAGGTTGCCGGAAACCAGCGGCGCGCCGCCCAAGATCGTCGGGGCGTTCGCAACGATGTAGTCGTCCCTATTGAGCAGGTCCAGCGACGACGCCAGCAGCGAGTGCACGTTCACCTGCGAACCCGCACCGAACAGGATGCCGTTACGGTTGATCACCAGCACCGTGCCTTGGGCCGTGATGTTGCCGAGAATCTGGCTCGGCGCGCCGCTGGGGTCCTCGATGCGGTTAAGAATGACCCAGTTGTTGGCGCCGTTCGATTGCGTGCCGCCCGACTGATTGAAGTTGAGCGTGGTCTGCTTGCCGACGTTCATCGTCTGCCACGTCGCCACCGCGTTCTGCGAGGTTTGCTGAACATTGACGGTGACTGAGCCGTTTGGATTGACCGTCTGTTGCGGCCCGTACGCGTTGACCCACAGCAGCGGACTGCTGATATTGGTGTTCTGGCTGACCAGGACAGTCTGGTTCCCGTTTAACTCCGGCACAAACGTGATGCCCGGCGCCACCTGCAAGCCACCCACTGCCAATCCGTTCGGCACATTCGACGGCGTCGTTGCGCCCGCAGCGGCAGCGGCCTGTTGCGCGGCGATCTGTTGCGCGATGCCTTGTGCGGCAGTGGCGAGGTTACGGATGGACGGCGCACTCGATTGCAGCGCCTGTTGCGGGGACACCCCCACGCCGAGGTTCGCAAGGCCAGGCGTGCCGGCCGCGGCGCGCGCGGTACCGCTCTGCGAACTGATGTTGGAGAGATTGACAAGACCTGCTGCATGCGCCGCACCGGACACAGCACTTGCCGCTACCACCATCGCAATGGCCCGGCATAGCGGGCGAATATCTGATCTGATCGTCTCAGGGAAAGGGCTGGTCTGTTTCTGTGCGCGTCCACGTGCTTTCATCGCCGACTATCCTGGGCAAAGAGGAGATATAACCGCACCCCTCAACGCCCCGAACGTCGTTGTTACGGATACGGCCAGATAGCGACCCCAAGGGCCGCGTTAACTGGCCGCATGTTATTTATCCGGCGTGGCAACCGTATTTCGGATGTTACATACCTTTTGGACTCCAGAATTTGTACGTAGAATTTTTCATATTTCGTATACCTGGACAATTCTTTCGCCAGGCTGCGCGGGTGTTAGCGCTGCGCGCGTTTCTCCGCTATCCATCCGCTTAACGCCTGCGCAGCGTTCCCTATCGCGGCCGGCCAATCACCGGGTTTATCCTGCCGAAAAAGATGCGCTGTTGGGTACCACGGACTGTCGTCCCGGTCGAGCAGCCAGCGCCAGTCCGGCACCCTCGGCAGAAGTACCCAGAGCGGCCTGCCTAGCGCACCGGCGAGATGCGCCACGGAGGTATCTACGCAGATCACCAGGTCGAGCGCGTCAATCAATGCGGCCGTATCGGCGAAGTCGCTCAGCTCCGCACCAAGATTCACGATGCCGCTTTGCGCAAGACAAGCCTTATCGCGTTCACGCACCAAGGGCTGAAGACTGATGAACGTGGCGTCCAGACCATACAGCGGCGCAAAGTGTTCCAACAGAATCGAGCGGTTTTCGTCGTTGTTGTGGCGCGGATTGCCGGACCATGCGAGACCCACCCGGAAACGCCCCGGGGCGGACACCTCATCCAGACGCTGCCGCCACGCCTGACGTCGCCCCGGATCAGCTTGCAGATAAGGCACCTCGGCGGGAATCGTATCGAGGTTCGTAGCGAACGCCAGCGGCAGGCTCATCAGCGGGCAATGCAGATCGAAGGGAGGCGTGACGCCTCCTTGGGCAACCAGCAGGTCGACGCCGCGCAGCGAACCGAGCAACGGCTTCAGGGCCAAGGGAACCTCAAGCACAACCGTCGCGCCGAGCGCCGCAACGAGCGGCGCATACCGGCAGAACTGCAAGGTGTCGCCGAAGCCCTGCTCCGCATGCAGCAGCACGGTTTTGCCGGTCACCGGTTCCGCGCCCAGCCATATCGGCCGGTCGGTATAGCGCCGGTGAAAAATGGTGTCGCCGGCGGACCAGCGGCTTTCGTGTTGCAACCAGCCTTGAGCAAAGTCGCCGGTCAGCAGACGGCAAAACGCTTCCGAGCGGCGCGCGACGCCGTGATTCGGGTCGGTCTCCCGCGCCTGCCGGTAACACGCCAGCGCTTCGCTATCGCGACGTAGCTGCTGCAGCGCCATGGCTTGCGAGTAGAGAGCCTGTGCGGTTTCGGCTGGGACGAGCGCGGCCGCTTCATAACTCGTCAGCGCTTCGTCGTAGTGGCCCAATTGCTGCAATGTGGCTGCCCGGTTGTAGAGCAGTTCTGCATTTGCGCCCGTTTTAGCCAACGCCCGGTCATAGTCGTCGAGGGCATCGGCATAACGGCCGAGCATGCGCAGCGCCGAGGCATGGTTGCGCCACGCGTCGGTCAGGCTCGGATCGCGAGCCACAGCGTTGCCATAGGCCTCCACCGCCTCCTGATAGCGGTGCAGTCCTTGCAGCGCGTTGCCGCGCGCGAGCCACGCCACCGGATGATCGGGCGCAAGCGCGAGCAGCCGGTCGCAACGCGTCAACAGATCCGCGTGGGAATGCAGCCGGTCAAGCGCTACACAGCTCTGATAGAGAAGCTGAACGTCGTTGGGCCGCTGCAGCAGCGCCTCGTCGAGACACCCCAGCGCTTCGAGATCGCGGCCCAGATCCGTCAGCAAGGAGCCGCACAGCGCCAGCAACTCCGGCGCCTTCGGTCGCGCCACCAGAGCAAGCTGATAGCTGCGCAGGGCTTCCTCGGTGCGGCCCAGATCGCGCAAGGCATGACCGCGATGAGTACGCGCTTCGTCATTCGCCGGCTCGAGCCGTAATGCACGGTCGAAGCTGATCATTGCGTCCGCGGGTCGATTCAGCGCGCGCAGCACCTTGCCGCGATTGCACCAGGCTTCGGGCAATCCAGGCGCATTCGCCAACGCCTGCTCGTACGCCGCCTGGGCTTCGGGCCAGCGGCCAAGCGCAAGCAGCGCATTGCCAAGCGCGAGGAGTGCCGGCGCGCAGTTCGCGTCGAGCTGCAACGCCTTGTCCAGCACGGCAAGCGCCTCAGCGTAGCGACCCAAGGCAACCAGCACGGCACCATGGTTGGCGATATTCCATGCCCGCCCAAGCCCAAGCTTCAGCGAACGCACAATCAGCGGCTCAGCCTGCTTCGCATCACCCGCCTGCAGGCAGGCAACGCCCAGCAGATGCAACGCTTCCACGTTATCCGGATCGATCAGCAACACCCCTTGATAGAGCCGTTGCGCAGCGGCAGTCTCGCGGCGCTGAAGCAGCGCTCGCGCGCGCAGCAACGTATCCCCGACCGCTGCGCGCACGGCACTCGTGCCTGCCAACATCGCGGGTCCCTGCAAGCCCTTGTGCTCAGCGCTCATCACTGCTCTCCCAGTAGTTGCCCCCGCAGACCGTTGGCCGCCGTCATGCAAATGTGGCGACACCGGTTGCCGCCCGCACCGACGTCAACGCGTGACCGACACGCTCGAACACATCCGTCCAGTCGCCCGGTTTGGACTGGCGGAACAGCCGGGCCTGGGGATACCAGGGGTTGTCCTCGCGATCGAGCAACCAGCGAAAATCCGGCGTATGCGGCAGCATCACCCACAGCGGCCGGCCCAGCGCCCCGGCCAGGTGGGCGACGGAGGTATCCACACTCAATACGCAATCCACGGTCTCAAGCAGCGCCGCCGTATCCGCGAAATCGCCGAGTTCGTCGCCGAAATGCCTGAGCGCCGACGAGGCCAGAATTGGTTCGTCCTCCTCACGCACCACCTTCTGCAAGCTGATCCATTCGAACGCGTCGCTCATCAGCGGCAACAAGCTGGCGAGGGAAATCGAGCGATTGCGGTCGTTCAGATGCCGCGGATTGCCCGACCACACGAGGCCGATACGCGGACGGGTCGGTGTGCCCAATTTGTCTCGCCAGCGCGCCACGCGCTCCGGTTCGGCGTGCAGATATGGCACGTCGCAGGGAATCGTCGCAAGCTCCGTCCCTAGCGCAAGCGGCAGGCTGAGCAGCGTGCAATGCACATCGAACGGCGGCAGCACCGCGCCGCGTTTGCGGTCGACGAATTCATCCACCCCGTCCAGCGTCGCCAGCACGCTGCGCAACTCCGGTTGAGCCTCAAGTACGACCCTCGCACCGAGTGCCTTCACTAGCGGTATGTAGCGGCAAAACTGCAGCGTATCGCCAAGACCCTGCTCCGCGCCCAGCAGAATCACCTTGCCGTCCAGCGACTCTTCGCCAGTCCAGCGCGGTTGCGCGAATTTGGGGAGATCGCCGAACATCTGCGGGTCTTTCCAGCGCCACTCGTACTCTTTCCATCCCGGGCCGAAGTCCCCGATGGACAAACAGAGAAACGCGAGGTTGCAGTGGGCATTCACATAGTCCGGATCGATCTCGATGGCCCGCCCGAAGGCCGCCGCCGCTTCGTCGTGCCGACGCAGCGTCATCAGCATGTTGCCGCGATGAAACTGTGCGAACGGGTTTTCCGGCGTTGTCGCCAGCACCTTATCGAAGCTGGCAAGCGCGTCTTCGTAGCGGTGCAGCCCTTGCAGCACCCGGCCGCGGGCAAACCATGCGGCGAGAAAGCCCGGGTCGATCGCGAGCGCGCGTTCCGCAGATTGCAGCGCGGCCTCGCGGCGATCCAGACGCCGCAAGGTATTGGTCTGGTTGCACAGCACTTCGATCGAATCGGGTTCCAGTTCCAGCGCCTTCTCGTAGCTGGCGGCGGCCTCGGCAATCCGGCCCAGGTTGTGCAGCACGTTGCCGCGATTGGCGTGTGCCCTGGCGTGCTGCGGATCGAGGGCAATCACCCGGTTGCAACGCGCCAGCGCGTCTTCGTTGCGGCCTAGCCGCTCCAGCACCACGGCGCTGTTGTAGAGCGCGTCCGTGAAATCAGGCGCGCTCGCGAGGGCCTCGTTGAGATTCGACAGGGCCAGTTCGGGCCGCTCCAGTTCGAGAAAGCTCATGCCGCGTGCGAACAGCACGGCGGCGTTGCCCGGCGCCACCGCCAACGCACGGCCGAAGCTCGTGACGGCATCCTCGTGGCGGCCCAGCGCGCGCAGTACATGTCCATGCTCCGCCAGCGCACCGAACGACTGGCCGTCTATCGTCAAGGCGCGATCGCATGAGGCGTGGGCCTCTTCCAGGCGCCCCATGGCGCGCAGCGAAGCGCTGCGCCGGCACAGTCCATCCACGAAAGCAGGCGCCACCGCCAGCAGGCGATCATAGGCCGCCACCTCCTCCTCGTGGCGCTGCAACTCCGCGAGAATCCCCGCGCGCTGCAACAACGCGCGAGGATGCACCGGGTTGAGCGCAAGCGCCTCTTCGAGTCTTCCTAGCGCCTCCTCGCGGCGTCCAAGCCCGGCCACCACGGCGGCATAATTCGCCAGCGAGAGCGGTGCGGGTTTCCATTCAATGGATTGCCGTATCAACGTTTCGGCATCCTTCAGATTGCCTTCCTGAAACCGCAGAACGCCGAGCATGTGCAATGCCTCGGCGTGCCGGGGGTTAGCCCCAAGCAGTTCGAGGTAGCCCCCTTCCGCGTCGGCGAGCGCCCCTCGTTCGTGCGCTGCCCGTGCATGCCGCAGCACACTGTCCTCCCAGGCGGCATCTCTCGACAACGTGCCTGCGGCGCCAGGCTGCAACTGGGCATGCGGTGCAGCTGGCTGCTCTTTTTCCGCCTCTGATCGCATCCTTCATCCCTCGATAAGCCACACCTGTCGCCGCTGTCGCGCGGCGATCCGTTTGCTGCACTTCCTTGGCTACGACAGCGTCCTGAGTTCGCTGCGGACGGCGTCGATGACGTCGCCCCAATGCCCCGCCACCGTCTGGCGGAAAAGCCTGGCCTCGGGATACCACGGACTATCACTGCGCGCACGCATCCAGCGCCATTCGGGCGGTTCGGCCAGCAGCACCCACACGGGCCGGCCCAGTGCGCCGGCAAGGTGAGCGACGGCGGTATCCACGGCGATGACCAGGTCCACCGATTGCACCAGCGCGGCGGTATCCGCGAAGTCGACGATGTCGTCATCGAAGCTGCGCAGCGGCGCCTGCTCAAACACGCTGCGGTCGCGCTCGCGGACCACCTTTTGCAGGTTGATCCATTCGACATTCGGCTCCCGCAGCAGCGGCAGAAGCGCCACGAGTGCGATCGAGCGGTTACGGTCGTTGCGATGCGAGGGGTTGCCCGACCACGCGACGCCGATGCGCAAGCCGCGCTTCGGACCGAGCAGGTTGTCCCAGTTGCTCACCCGTTCTGCATCGGCATAAAGATAGGGCACCTTGCCAGGAATACTCTGCAACTCCGTCTTGAACGCAAACGGCAGACTCAGCAGCGGGCAGTGGTAATCGACGGGCGGCAGCAACTCACCTGCCGCCACGACTTGCACAGGCGTGCGCAAGCTGTCGATCAGCGTCTTCAACGCCGGCTGCACCTCCAGCACAACACGGGCGCCGCGCTCGTGAAGCAGCGCCGCGTAGCGGCAGAACTGCAGCGTGTCGCCGAAGCCCTGTTCCGCATGAATCAGAATGGTCTTGTTGTCCAGCGGCTCCTCGCCGAGCCACAGCGGTTGTGTGAAAACCCGTCTGCTGTGCTCGCCGTTCGGGTCGCGCACGCGCCACTCGTATTCGGGCCAGCCGCGTGCGAAGTCGCCCTGTGCCAGGTACAACGAGCCGCGCGCAAAATGCGCATCGCGATAGCCGGGGTCCAGAGCAATCGCCTTGTCGTAGGCCTGCACCGCCGCGTCCTGGCGGCCCATCTCGTACAGCACGTTGCCGCGGTTGAACCAGCTCGTCGGATGATCGGCGCGCAGCGCGAGCGCGCGATCGAGCGAAGCCATCGCATCCTCGTAACGATGCTGATCCTGCAGCACATTGCTGCGGTTGCCCCATGCCTCGGCAAAGCCCTTGTCGACGGCGAGCGCGGCATCGTAGCTCTGCAGCGCTTCCTCGTAGCGTTCGAGAAAGCGCAGCGCCGTGCCCCGGTTACAGAGTGCTTCCACCGAGCGCGGATCGATTTCGAGCGCCTGATCGTAGCTGCGCAAGGCGGTGGCGTACTGCTCCGTCTGCAGCCATGCATTGCCGCGGCAGGCGAACGCACGGCTATGCTGCGGCTCCAGCAGCAGCACGCGCTCGCAGCGTTGCACGGCTTCGGCCGCGCGCCCCAGGCGCTCGAGCGCGACGGCGCTGTTGTAGAGCGCTTCGACAAAGTCCGGCTGAATCGCGATTGCTTCGTTGAAGCTGGCAAGCGCCTCGGCGGGACGGCCGAGATCCACCAGGGTTCGGCCGCGGATCGACAGCATCGCGACGTTACCCGGCCGGATCGCAATGGCACGGTCGTAGCTCTGCAGTGCCTCGGCGTAGCGGCGCAGATCGCGCAGAACGTGACCGCGGTTGTAGAGCGATTCATACGAGCGCGGGTCGACCGTCAAGGCGCGATCGTAGGTTTCAATCGCTTCCAGATAACGGCCTAGCGCGCGCAGCGCGCTGCCGCGATTGCATAGCGCATCGAGCACCAGCGGCGACACCGCGAGCGCCCGGTCATAAGCGGCAAGGGCCGGCTCGTAGCGCTGCATGCCGACGAGCGTGTTGCCCAGGCGAACCAGCGCATGAACGTGACGCGGTTCGATCTCCAGCGCCTGCTCGAAGCGCTTGAGGGCTTCGTCGACGCGGCCTGAGGCGGCCAGCACGGCGCCCAGATCGGTGAGCGCCATCGGCTCGGCGGTAAGCGTCACCGAACGGCGCAGCAGCGCTTCTGCTTCCGCCGCCCGCCCTCGCTGATACTGCACCACGCCGTACAGATGCAGCGCTTCGGCGTGATCGGGCTGGCCGGCCAGCACCGTTTCGTATTGCTGGGCGGCCGCATCGAATTGCCCCTTGCCATGCAGGTCTCTGGCAAGCGACATGTCGCCGCGCGGCAGCCTGCTTGCAGCACCTGCCGACGCGAACCCGCTGGCCCGGTCGTTCAATGAGGGTTCCGGATTCATTTTCCCAATGTCCTCGATGTCGTCGCGCGCCTCGTCACGGCACCGCCGCCCGGCACGCAGTCGTTAAGTCTTGCGGCTGCTCGCTACAGCTTTCTGCAGATTAACGGCTGCATCCCAACAACTGTATGACCAGTTGTACGTACTATTATTCCGGGACTCGCCTGCGATGCGCTATCTGCCCAGTGGAACCGTTCTAACGTATTCCGCGACCGGCGCAACCGTTGTCACCGTGAGGCGAATTCCGCGGGGCAATGGCATGGCGCGGGTCGCGACCGTCGAGACGCCATGGGTGGAGAGGAAACGCGCGTACTCGTCGGAGATGATTGCCTGCCGGTCCGTCCAACCGCCCGGCGCCAGCCATACCGAGATGCCCATAGCGCGCGCCTGGTCGCTCACGACCACGCCGGCGAATGTGTCCATGTGCTGCAAGGCGTCGTTCAACTGGGACAGGGACGAGAGCGGCGGTGAAGCGCTGCGCAACAACTCGTGACCTTTAAGCTGATAACGGACCACCTGTAATTGCGTCAATCCGCCAGATCCGGTGCCGAGGTGTCTGACCAGCACGAGCTCGTTAGGCCGCATCCGCAACGGCGCCCCGAACACTTCTTCCGGTGCAACGACGTTCAGCGCGTCGTATTGCAACTGCGCGAAGTATTTGCCCAGTTCGCGTGTCTGACTGAGGTTCTCCACGATGTCGTTGCGGCTGCGGATGGTTGCATCGAGACCGCGCCACGACAGCATCGCCACCACGGCCAGCAGCGCAATGGCAACCAGCATTTCGATCAGCGTGAAGCCGAACGCTGCACGCGGACGGACACGGACACCTCTAGCGACGGATTTCATTCTGGATCACCGTTGCCGCGTCGGCCAATACGTCGGCGCTCGCGGCATAGCCGTAGACACGCACCTCGACCTGCCGGATCAATGGGCTGCTCAACTGGGTCACCGTTTGCCGGCAGACAAACCGGTAACGCCCTTGCGGACAGGAGAATGTGCTTTGACCAGGGTCCGGCCATTGCTGCCCAATCGAGATCTCGCTGAGCACGTTGTCGGCACTCCAGATTGCCAGCAGACGCGAACGCGCCATCTCCACGTTCGTACTCAACGCGCCGATCGCTCTCAGCACCGCGCCCAAGGCAATCGCGACGATCGCGAGCGCAATGAGTACTTCGATCAGGGTAAAACCGCGTGCGCCGGCGCGCTCGCCTCGCTGCCACATGTTCCGCATGGTGCCTCGTCCGCGATGCGTCGATCGTTGCCGCGCAGAACCCGCCGCCCGGCGCGTGCATCGCGCTGTTAGCGTTGTCCGGCAAAGCGTGAGGAGCGCCCCTCGCAAGCCAGCACGGGGGCACGAAACGAATCGATACTAGCGGCCGGCCGTGGCGAATCGATGTCCGATGTTACGCACCTCGCGCCGTGTGCAACCACCGTGCGCGGCCGTTGCTTCACGGGCGAAACGCACTTAGCGAAGTTCGATTCGCGAGCGGATATACGTGACGAGATCCGCCACGGACGATGCCGCGTGCTTGCTGCAAGTATCGATGACGGCGTCCGGGCTAAGGGGGATGTCGTAGGCCGAACCGATGCCGGTGAACCCGGCGATTTCACCGGCGCGCGCCCTCCGGTACAGGCCTTTGGGATCGCGGGCTTCGCACGTACCCAGATCGGCGGCGAGGTAGATCTCGTGAAAACGGCGCCCTGTCACGCGCCTTGCGAGCTCGCGGCCCTCCGCCAGCGGCGAGATCAGCGCGACGATCACTACCACGCCTACGTCGGCGAAGAGCGTAGCGACTTCGGCGACGCGGCGCATATTCTCCATCCGGTCCGCCTCGCTGAATCCCAGGTCGCGGTTAAGGCCGGTGCGCAAACGGTCGCCGTCCAGCACGCACACGCGGTAGCTCAGCGCCTTAAGTGTCTTCTCGGCCCCGAAGGCGAGCGTCGACTTGCCCGCTCCGGACAGTCCCGTCAACCAGAAGACAGCACTGCTGTGCTCGACGGCGCTTGCGCTTGCCCTCGCGGATAGCGTGCCGGCATCGTCCTCAGCCATTGGCTTCTTCCACCGGCTCCTGGGGTTGCCGCTCCCACATGCCGCCTTCCATGGTCACCACCGACGAGGTCCGGTACCACTGTTCCGGCGCGAGGATCTCGGCGCGCTTGATGTCGGGAATAACCTGAACGTCGAACACCTCTTCGACGCCATTGAAGAAGTGCAGGATGCCGAGCACCTCACCGGTGGCCTGATCGAGCGCGGCCACGCCGGCCATCAGTTCGCCTTCAGCCTCAATCGGCAGGCCCTGCGGACCGCGTTTCTGGCGCAGTTTCGACAGCCCGACAAACAGCACGCCGCGATACGCCGCCAGCCCGTGCGTAAAGCCGGGGAGTGTCGCGATCACCGTGCTGGCTCCGCTGACCGGATCGAGGCGTAACACCTGACCACAGCCGCCTTCGAGAACATAAAGCTGGTCGTCGATGACACGCGGCGAGTGCGGCATAGAGAGGCCCGAGGCGACGATACGCCCGGACGGCACTTCCATCACCACGCCCGCGCCGGCCATGCCCTCGCGCCAGCCATAGGGTGTGTCGGTAGTGCCAAGCGCCGTCACGAACTTGACCTTGCGGTCGTGCATCGCCATGCCGTTCAGATGGCAGCGGTCGTCCGCGGTCAGTTCCTTGAGGAACGGCGGGCGCCATATCGGCGTGAAGTTGAAATAGCCGTCGATCACGCAGATACACGAGTAACGGGTATTGACCGCCAACACAAGCTGGCCGTCGAAGGCCATGTCGTGCAGGTCGCAATCGCCGGTGTAAAAGGCATGACGCGGCACGTAGACCGCATCGTAGTAATCGGGCCGTTCCGGATACAGTGCGGCGATCGAGCGGACGTTGGCGAAAATCATCAACTCGCGCGCCGTGGCGATGGCGATGCGATCATGGGTGACAGCCAGACCCATCGAACGCGGCAGTAAGCAAGCCGAGAGTGTAGGCACGCCGTTCTCTACGCCGACGAGGGCGACCCCTGACGGCCGCCGGCTGATCGCCAACGTGCAGCCCAGCGCTTCCAGAACCTGCAGAAAGCGGCCTGTGTCACGCACGTTGATCAGGGGAGACCAGGCATCGGACGGTTCGGCTTCGGGATGGTCGGTCTGCATGCTGGCGTCTGGCATCGGTTGTCCGGTTCGGCCACACCGCAGCGGAGAAGGCGGCGGCGATAGCGGCGATTGCGCATAGAAAGGGAGGTGCCTCGCAGCACAAGCCCGAGATTCTATGGACACCATGTGGCACGGATGTTTCCGATGCTACGTACAATTGGGAAGAGTGAATCTGGTTGATGCGCTGTACATTCCCATATTTTGCATATCTAAATGCTCATCTCACGATGGTGAAACAGGATACAGACACGTATCATCACTCCGGCCAGTATCAACCGTGGCGTGCGTCAATTGCCTCCGAAACCTGCCGGGAAGTGGAGACCATGAGTCCAAATCCTACGGATCAGAGATTAGCCCGTCACGACGCGCCCCTCGTCACATTCAACCCAGGCATCATCGACGAAACCCTCTCGCTGCCCATTGACGAAGCAGTCGCTGTGTTGTGCGACAGTGGACCGCTCGATCAAGTGCCGGGTTACAACGGGTCGTACGAGCGCGAACTCCTCGCGAAAGCGCATGCAACCCTGGACGCAGCGCTTCGATACCACGATGAGGCCGCCCTGCACCAGATTCACCGTGCACTCTTTTTGCTATACGACCTTCATGTGGCAGACGCGGGGTCTCCCCGCACCGAGCATCAATTCGACCCTCTACTGACGCGGCTGCGTCGCGAGATAGAACGGCGCTGGCTCGACACCGATATCTCGAGATTCGCCCACGTTCCACGTCCGGCGGACAGCGACGAACTGGTTGCCGCGCTGAAGCGGTTATGGTCCGAGCATCCCGCCTCGTGCCACCCGTTATTCGACTTCCTCGAAAAGGAAGCCTCGAAAGAGCAGATCATCGCGTTCTTCACGAGCGACAGCGCGCTCAATATCCGCTTCTTCGATCTGCTTCTTTTCTCCATGGTCGGTTCAAGAATCGAAGTCCGCAAAGAACTCGCGCAGAATTTCTGGGACGAGTCAGGTCGAGGAGAACCGGCGCGCAGTCATGTGACGCTGTTCCGTCGGCTGCTCGATAGTGTCGGTGTCGGGCAGGCCGTCGACAATCATGCCGCCAAGCTGGATTGGCAAGGTCTCGCCGGTTATAACCTCTTCATGCTGACCGCGTTGAACCGCAGACATTACTTCAAGCTATTAGGCATCCTGGCAATGACCGAACTGCTGGATCCGCCTCAATACGAAAAGCTGGCGCGCGGCTGCCGGCGCGTTGGACTCGGTACCGCGAACGAGCTGGAATACTACGACGAGCACGTCACTATCGACGTGGTGCACGGTGAGGGATGGCTAATGAACGTCATTGTCCCGATCGTCGAGCAAACCCCGTCTGCCAGCGCCGATATCCTGGTCGGCGCCAGGCTACGACTTCAAAGCTGTGCGGGCTACTACGACGCGCTTTACGCAAAGCTCAACGCGCTGCGCTGAGAACGGCTGCGCTACGGAAATCGGTTTGCGGTTCGGCGGGAACAATACCGCGGCGGGTCGCGACCGCCCAATCGCCATCGTAGTAGTGCTTGAGAATATGGTCGAATCGGGTGACGGCGGCAACACCCGGCAGATCGTGGATGCGGCGCACGAGCGACGCCAGCCGTTCATAGTCGACCAACCGCTTCCGGCTTGCCCTCATCAGGGGATGGTAGACAGCGTCGAAGCGCGCCAACGGGGTATACGCAAGCACGTCGGTCAATGTCATCTCGTCGCCCATCAGGAACGGCCGGCCATCGCCCAGGCGATCTTCCAGTTCGTCCAGGAAGCCAAACAGGCTGTCAACCGCCGCGTCGTATTCGTCCTGATCACTCGCCTGTCCAACCGCATACACGCCCTTGGCTAGTCTTGACGCAATCTGTTCATTCAGGCCGTCAATCTCCCGACGCAGGGGATAAGGATAAAGGTCGACCTGCAGGGCCCCCGGCTCATCAGGCTCCGCATTCAGCAAAGTGGCGATTTCAATCGACTCGTTGTTGACGATCCGCTTCCTCGAACAGTCCCACAGGACCGGCACCGTCACTTTCCCGGTGTATGCCGGATCGGTTGCGCGATAGGCCTCATGCAGGAAGCGGAATCCGTTCTGGCCGCCGTCAGCCGTAGACCAGTCTGTTGCACCCAGTGTCCAGCCGTCGCCGTTATCCCAGAGCGGATGCACGATCGACACACCGATGATAGCCGCCAGTTTCTTGAGCGCCCATACCACGTGGACGCGATGCGAAAACGGGCAGGCATACGACAGGTATAAGTGGTAACGACCCGCCTCTGCACGGAACGCCCCCGCCTCGATCTTTTCACGGAACTGGCCGGCATGGATCATCCGCTTGCGCTGCAACTCCGGCGTGGGGTCAATGTCTCCGCGCCAGACGCCGTCGATCATCAATTTCACGCGCCCTCCGCCTTTCCCTGCAGCCTCGTCAGTACAACCGACAATGCAACGCAGACGACAAACAGCACCGACACGATCGCTATGCCTGTCTGGTAGGCGCGTACGTAATCGGCGGACGTCGTACCCGAGGAAAGCACTGAAAAGAACGCGCCACTGATTGCGGTTGCACCGAATGCCGATCCGATCTGCAGCATGGATGTCACGACACCAGACGCCAAACCCGCTTTCTCAGGCGCGATTTCGCCGATGACGATCCGCACGACAGACGGCAGGACGATGCCGTGACCCATTCCCGCAAGGAACAGGCCCCCAAAGAACAGTGCATGTGGCTCCAGCGCGTGAAGCAACGCCGCGCCGGATGTTCCGAAGCCAATGGCGAGCAACGCAAAGCCCGTGGTCAGAACGTGGCTGCCCACGCGACGCACCAACGCAGGCGACAACAAGGGCCCAAGGACAGCGCCAATACCAAATGGGAAAATTGCAAAACCGGCGGCGAGCGGCGTCCAGTGCAGCCCGCTCTGAAGATAGATGCCATACGTCAGGAAGAATACGCTGTCGCAATAGAAACAGAACGCCAGCAGCAATCCGAGCGAAAACACCGGATTCCGAAACAGTTTCAGGTCGACGAGCGGGTCTCCGCCCCGCAGCTTCAATCGATACTCGGCCAACAGGAACAGGAGGAAGACAGGCACACTCGCGCCAAAGGAAACGAATGTCCAGGTAGGCCATCCCGCCTCTCTACCCTGCGTCAGCGGATAGATCACGAGCCCCAGAAACAACGACAGCAGAATCACGCCAACCGAATCGATCCGCGCGCCATGCGCGGATCGGTTCTCGGGTACAAACTTCCACGCACCGATCAGTGCAAGTGTGCCGACCGGAATGTTGATCAGAAAAATCGACTGCCACTCCAGGCCAAACGGTCTTAGCGTAATGAGCGCGCCGCCCCCCAGTTGCCCGACCACCGCAGCGATGCCAAAGACGAACCCATACAAACTCATGACCTTCGTCTGCTGTTCTTTCGGAAACACGGTGCGGATCGTGGCGAGTATCTGCGGAACCATCACGGAAGCCGCCGCGCCCTGAAGCACCCGGCCAATGACGAGAACCATGCCATTCGGCGAACCCGCGCAGAGAGCCGATGCGATGACGAAGCCCGCCATTCCCGACATGAACAGCTTCTTGCGCCCGAACAGATCACCCAATCGTCCGCCCGTAACCAGCAGCACCGCAAACGCGGAAGCATAGACGGAGACAACCAGTTGCAGTTCGGCGGAACTCGCGTGGATCCCGGTCCGGATTGAGGGGAGAGCGAGATTGACGATGAAGTAATCAAGAGGCGAAAGAAAAGCCCCCGTGAGCAAGACCGTTAGCGCCAGCCGACTAGAGGAAGGTTTCCCCTCTTTGAGCGACAGCTCGGCATCGGCACGAGGAAGCGAGACCGAACCGACTTCGGCCGCGGCCGCATCCTGATTTAGCTGAACAGATTTCATGGCTTACCCTTCGGAATTGACAGGAACCACCGGCAAGGCGGGCATTGTTGTGTAAACGGCTGCGGCCGGTAACAGTCGGATCAGGTACATGCCTGGGACGATTATGCGAAAGCGCGCCCCTCAGGTTGACAGGGGAACATCGCCGCTCATGCGTTCAACCGCCTTTGTTCAAGGCGAACGTGCGCCTCGCGCCTGGGAGCCTAAGAGAAAGGCACCCGCCAACGATCAGGAGCACGACATTACATCCGAGGGCAAAGGTAAAGGCATGGGCATAGCCCCTCAGGTCCTGTCTTGTACCCAGCGCGCTATAGAAGGCATCGCCGACAATCGCCACGCCTAGCGCCGATCCAATCTGCAAGGCGGAGATTGCAACGCCCGACGCCAGGCCGGCATGCCTTTGATCGACACCGCCGATTACGGCCTTGAGGACGGATGGCATGATGGTTCCGAAGCCGACCCCGGCGCATATCAGTCCGAGTCCCAGCGTTCCTGATGGCCCGCCACTGACTGCGAACATCACCGTGCTGAAGCCCACCACCTGGAATACGAAACCGAGAGTCAGAGCGCGGGGGCCAAGACGTTGCATGAGACGCGACGAAGCCAGGGAGGCGACGAAGCCACCGCTCACATACGGCAGGGTCGCCATCCCTGCGTCAAACGGCGTCAGGCGCAGCCCGTTCTGCAGATAAACGGAGAACGTCAGAAAAAAGGCGTTCTGCATATAAAACAGCACCGCCATCGCAATGCCGGCGACAAACCCCGGGTTCTGGAACAGCGAGAAATCGACCAGCGGGGACCCACCCCGAGCCGCGAACCGCTTTTCAAAACCGATGAACGCGACCAACGCAAAGACGGAGGCGACCAGCATGGCGATGATCCAGACCGGCCACCCTGTTTCGCGCCCCTCGACAAGCGGATAAACCAGCAACCCTAGCGTCGCCGACAGAAGCACGACGCCGCCGAGATCCAGCCGTTGTGCCTCTTGTGCCCGCGAGTCGCCAAGGAACACTGCGCTGCCCGCCAACGCAGCGATGCCGATGGGGATGTTGACAAAAAATATGGTCTGCCAGGTAAAGCCGAACGGATGAGCCGAAACAAGCACCCCGCCGAATATCTGGCCGCAGATGTTGGCGAGACCAAACGTGGCGCCGTAAAAGGCCAGCGCCCGCCCCTGCTCGTGCGCCGGAAACAGTACGCGGATCGAAGCCAGCACCTGCGGCGCCATCACCGTCGCCATCAGCCCCTGCAAGATACGCCCGGCGATCAGCACACCTGGGGACCAGGCGGCCCCGCACAGCACGGATGCCAGCGTAAAGCCCACAATGCCGGTCATGAACATCCGCTTGCGGCCGCGCAGATCGCCAAGCCGTCCGCCCGTCACGAGGAACACCGCATACGTGGCGGCATAGGCCGAGATTACGAACTGCACCTCGCTCGACGTGGCGCCCAGACTCTGGCGAATGGAAGGCAAAGCGAGATTCACAATGGTGAAGTCGAGCGGCGGCAGAAATGCGCCCATCAGCAGAATCGGGAGCGCGAACCACCGTCGCGGATCGGGCTCCGCTCCGGCCGTGACAGATGCCTCCAGTGCCCCCGTGTATCCCTTCGTGCTCATGTTGTCCCTGACAGTCTGGCGAGGACGGCCGGGTCATCCGCCCGCATCCCCTAGCTGGAATGCCTGTAGTCTGCAGGGCGGGATCTATAAAGGGAAGATATGAAAGGATATTTCAGAAATATCATTTATGGATGTCTCAAGGCGCCCGCACAGCACGCTGACGCCCGCCACGCGCCGGTTCCGGCGACTTCGGAGACTCTGAGACTGATTGCCGGCAGAGACGGGCTGACAGGTGTTGACCGGCTGAGGAAGGCGATACCCGGCGACGTCAGGCGACCATGGCGCTGGAAGCCGGCTCAAGGGCGATTGCCGCCCCGGTCTCCCCGCTTCTGAACGACGCCGCCAAGCGTCTGATCGCACCTTGCGAGAGCGGATCGGTGACCGCGGCGTGAAGAACGACATCGGACTCGGATAAACGCGGTAAGCCATATCGCGCGCCCACATCGATCGTGCCGACCGGGGCGACGCTATACGCGAGCGGAGCGACCGCAAGACCCGCCGACACCGCCGCGCCCACCGCCGCCATCCCGCCACCGATGAACACCTCCGTCCAGGGGATCCCGGCGGCATCCAATGCCTGCGTCGCTAACGCCCGAACGGCACAAGACGACGCCAGGGACGCCAGACGCAGCGCCTGGCCCTCGCCATTTTCCCAGCGCGACGACGCAAACCAGCCGAAACGCTCGCGAACCAGCAATTCGCCGTCGCGCCGGTCGTCCTCCCGCCGCACGATCGCCGCGTCTATCGCGCTCTTATCGAAGGCATCCATGAGTGTGTGCGAGGCATCGATGTGGACTTCCATCACCAGACTGGGATCGTAGGCACTCAACTGCGCGAGGAGAGCCGGCAAACCGGGGCCGGCCACCTGGTCGCTGATGCCGATAACCAGCCGCTTCGGGGTGCTGGTGAGCCCGGCGATCGCCAGTTGATGCGCCGCAATAAAGTTTCTGGCCGGGCGGAGAAAGGTCTTGCCTCGTTGCGACAGGTTGACCTTTCTGGGCGTGCGTTCCAGCAACCGGTAGCCCAGCCGGTCCTCCAGGCGCTTCACCTTCACGCTGATGACGGCCTGCGATGTGCCCAGCGCATGGGCAGCCTTCGTGAAGCTGCCCAGATCGGCCACCAGCACGAACGCGCTTACGGAATCGACGTCAAGAGTGGGCATATCATCCATCCTGATTTGTTATGCTGGAATGCTGATATCATAAAATTATGATATCACCAATTCACGGTTACGGTAACCAGGACAGCGGTTAAGAATGCGCAGCGAACCGGGCGATTGTCACCTTCGATCGGGGACCGCCGCCGCTGGAAGCCCGCCCCTATCCTTGCGGCGACGCTCTCGAGCAATCAGCCGCAACGCGAGGGATAGCAGCAACAGCAACAAGGCGACCCGGTATAGCGGAACAGACGGGTAAGCGAGGCTGCGCTTCCCGAACATGTACGCAAAGACGCCCCAGATCCAATACCCCCCCACCGAATGCAGGGTCCTCCAGCGGGCGTCCCCGAGCCACGCTCTTGTCACGTCGAACGAAGTGCTCGCCATGGCGAGCACGAAAAAATACCCAATCGCCCCCACGATTTCGCTAAAGAGCCGACTCTCCCGCGCGTAAGAGGCCGGCGCAATCAGCGCGAATACGGCGAGGCCGGCAATATGCACGCTGTGCGACGCTGCAAATGAAAGCCCCATATATCGGCGATTCCGCAACAGCCATCGGAAGATGTCGTTCGGCCACAAACGCTGCAGTGCCGACACGCTGAAAATGAGGCAGAACAGGACCAACGTATAGCGCACCGTCAGGATGACCACGGTGCGTACGCCATCCACGTCTCGATGAAAGAGCGCCACGTTTGCGGCCATCGATATCGGTGTCGCCACCAGAAGGGCAAAAAGCCGCCATCCCGAGAGCCAATTCGCCAGGGAGAACTGATGAGTCAAATCGAATCCTGGGCCGCTCTTGCTCATGTTTCGCGGCTCAACCGCGGTTCGACCGCGTCACTGGGCAGAGTCTGCGGCAAGGATTGCGCGCGGGTACGCCGCCGTGCGTACGGGCCGGCAACCAGTCGTATGGCCAGGCTCAACACCAGAATCGCCACGGCGACCGGATAGAACGAGACGGGATGTCGCATCATGCGTTTACCGAACGCAATCAGAAATATTAGCCAGATGTAGTAACTGCCCACCAGGTGAAGTGCCCGCCAGCGAGCGGCCCCCAGCCACGCCGCCGGGCGATCGAACGACGTCGCGGCCATCGCCAGCAGAAAGACGTATGCGAGTCCGGCAAGCATGCCGTTCGTCCATGTACCCACAGTCGCGTAGACGGCGGGCGCCACCACCCCGAAGACAATCAGCGCCGCGATGTGGATGGTGTGCGAGGCGGCGAACGACAGTCCGAGATAACGCCGGTTGCGCAGTTGCCATCGACTCCAGCGGCCAGGCCAGAGCCGGTGGACCGACGAGCCGCTGAACGCCAGGCAGAACAACACGAGCGACGTGCGTGCCGACATGGCAATGACACTTCGCACGCCGACGAGATCAGTCTGCCGTATCAGGATAATCGCGGCGATACCGGCAACCGTCAGCGTGGACGTCCACACCAGTTGCCATGCATTAAGCCATGTCGCCATGCCTGCTGGTTCTTGTCTCATCGTATTCCTTGCGAAATCGACAGTCGTTCTCACCACCGCTTCGATGCGGCCTCAGCGGGTTCCCGGCGAGGCCGCCCTCAGCGTCGACGCTCGCCGCCGTGCGCAGCGACAAACCTCCTGCCGCGAACTACGCGGGCAGCGCGGACTGCCCGGATAGCACCCCTGCCGCCACCAGATGCGCGAGAAACGCCCGTAGCCATTCCCGTTTGGGATGCTCAAAATCGCGGGACATTCTGGACAGAATCCGCAGGGTTCGCGAATGGTCAAACGCTATACCTCGCTCCGGCCTCGATGCCCAGAAATAGCCCAACGCAACATCCCGGTCGTTCGATACCGAGCCGCTGCGAAAGAGCTCTGCGAACGTGGCGTGCGAAGTGACTTCGAAGGGGATGCCAAGCTCCCGTAGCGTGTCGAAAACGTCCTCCATCGAGATCGTCCAGGGGGTGTCCACGTGATAGACACCACCACCCTGCACGAGGTCGAGGGACAGCGCCACAATGCCGCGCGCTACGACATCGACCGGGCTCAGCGCGACCGGTTCGCCGACATGGGCCGGCAGGCTGCCGATTTTCACCGCCGCGCGCAAAAGCTGCACAAAACGGTTGTCAGCCGCCTTGCGCTGGAAGCGTGCGCTACGCGAGTCCGCGGAGACATTGCCGGACCGGTAGATGAAGGCCCGGCCGCCCCGCAATGCAAACTCCCGCACCAGCTTTTCGGCCTTGAACTTCGTTCTTTCGTAGGCGTTCAGGAAGTCCTGTCCCACATCTAACGTGGACTCGCTGAAGACAATCGCCTTGCCGCTCTGGTTGACGCCGCAGACGGCCAGCGTCGACATATGATGAAGATCCTTAGGATGCCTTCCTGATGCCAGTTCCACCAGTCGGCGCGTGCCGGTGATGTTTTGCCGTTCGAGCGCGTCTTCGTCGGCAAAGAGGCGCGTATCCGCGGCAAAATGATAAATGGCATCCATCTCCCGATCGAGCGACTCATAGGTCTGCTTCCCGAGCCCAAGCCGTTCCTCCGCCACATCCCCCGAATAGGCCTGCACCCTCGCACCGAAGCCCGTCAGCGGCGTGTCCGGGAAGTACCAGTCGAACGCCGCCGCCAGCCGGGTGGCGGCCTCGTCATCCGTCGCCGCGCGCACAATGCAGTGGACACGGGCGCCCGTCGCCAGCAGTAACTCACGCAATACATAGGCGCCGAGAAACCCCGTCGCCCCTGACATCAGCACATGGCGATACCGTCGACGATCGCGCGAACCTCCCGGATCGCTCTCGCCTCTATGCAGCCCTGTGGGGCGATACGTGAGCAATCCGGCGCTACTTCCGGCCTCGATGAACGTGCTGAACCCCTTCTCGACACGGGCGTGTTCGGAGCCAGGCCGGGCGCCCTCGCGTACCGCGGGGTCACCCGCATCCGCTGTCAACGCCGCGCTCAGCAGTACCGCCGTGCGCTCGACGATCGCATGGATGGTGGCCGGATCGTGCCGCTCGCCGCTATAGCCGAGATCGCAGATCAGCCGTCCATCGATGATCCGTCCGGTCAGTCTGAATTCGTGCATGCGATCGTTATCGTATCCCCGTGCGAAGCCGGGAGACAGCGTAGACGGTCTCAGCGTCAATGCATCGCCGTCTCCGAACTCGAACTGCCCGAGATAGTTGTAGCAAAAGCGCGCCGCCGGAACGCCACCCCATTCCCGCTCCAGGATGTCCCGGTGAACACCGTAGGCAATGCCAAGGCGCGGCACGCCGCCGAGCGCCGCGTCGACCAGGCCGACGGTTCCCGCCAGCTCGCCGCTCACCGAAGACACAACCACCGGATAGGCGGAGGTGAACCATCCCACCGTACGCGAAACGTCGATGTCGTCGTCGAAGGTCATCCGTCCATGGCTCTCCACTTCGACCAGATGATTCTGTCGCGACGCCGCCGCCTCATCGAACGCGTGGAGGAAAGACGCGAGCAGAACATGATGAAACGGGGCGCCGAATTGCTCCGGCAGGTCCCTGAGCAGTTCGCTCGTCCGCTCGCGGGAAAACGACAGCCATACTGTTTTGGCATGGCGTTCGAGATTGCCTTTGACCCGCAACCCCAAGCGCTCCTGCACGACGGTCGCCGGAAGCTTGCGCCAGAAGTCCAGATCGGCCTCTAGCGCACCGCTCGAGGCAACGTGTTCGGCCCAATCCCAGGCCGAGCCGGAAACAGGCGCAGTGGGCTCCGTCCCCGTTCGCAGAAGCGAGCTGTACAGACGCGAGACGTCGTCGACGAGGATTCGCCACGATACCGCGTCCACCACCACATGATGCGCACAAAGCACCAGGTGGCTGGCTCCGCTCTCCCGGCGAAACAGATGCGCCGCGAACACCCGTCCCGCTTCCAGGCTCAACGACGCCTGCAAAGCCTGACTTGTGCGGCGGACGAGAACGGCAACGTCGTCGGGATCCTGTGTCGCTGGAATCTCAGTGATTTCCAGCACCGGCTTCAATCGGTCTTTCGACTGCTGTTCGGCCGTCCATACGTCGTCGATCCACCGATACCGCGTCGACAACAAGGGATGCCAGTCCCGGACCCGTTCAAACGCCTGCCTGAGTATGTCAACAGACAGCGGGCCTGCCACGTCGAACATCAGTGCCTGGTTGTGGTGATCCGGCCGGGCCAGGCGCTGCGCAAAAAAGGTACGCTGGGCAGCCGAGAAGCGCTCGGCCTGAATCGCGCCAGTGACGCTCGCGTTGTCCGCTGCCGATACCGGCGCATCGTCCAATGCCGCACGAACGCTGCGTGCCAACGCGCGAACCGTGGGCTCCTTCAGAAAGGAACGTGCCGATACACGATAGCCGCCGGCCTGCAGTCTTGCTATCACCCCGATCGCGTCGAGCGAGTCCCCGCCCAAGGAAAAGAAGTTGTCGCTGTCGGTAAACCTGTCATGTCCCAGGCACTGTCGCCATGCCTCCCGTACCGCTGTCACTGCATCGTCGCTCCCATCCGCATCGCGGACGGACGCTTGCCCTCTTACCTTGATGCGCTCATCAAGCAGCGCTCTCAAACGCGCAAGATCGGTCTTCCCATTCGGCGTCAGTGGAAAATCCGAAAAGACCTGCAACTCGCGGGGAATCATATAAGCGGGCAGTATTCCGCCGAGTTGCGTCTTCCATTCCTCACCTGTTACCTGCCCACGCGCCAGCACGGCGGCCGCGATCGAGGGGCGCTCACGCACATCGATCAGGAACGCGGCTGCACCCTCGCATCCGTCGAGCGACTTCAGCGCCCGTTCGATTTGCTCGAGCTCGATCCGGTAACCGTTCACCTTCACCTGACGGTCCACCCGCCCAAGAAAGTGAACAACGCCGCGCTCATCGATGCGGACGATGTCTCCTGTTCGATAGAAGCGCCCGTGACCGCCTGGGCCGGCGACGAACGCTTTCTCATTGGCTTGCGCGTTGTTGCGATAGCCCGCTGAAACGGAAGGACCTCCGACATAGAGTTCGCCCTGTGCGCCGGTGTCCACAAAAGAGCCGTCGGACGTCTGCACGATCAGCTTCGTTTCACCGAGCGGCAGGCCGATCGGCGCGGTCCCTGTGGCCGGCAGTGCCGACGGGTCGCCATCCGGGATGGGATAGGCCGTGATGCCCACGGTGGTCTCAGTCGGTCCGTAGTGGTTGACCAGCCGCTCAGTAATCCCCGCATCGAGCACCGCTCGCGCCAGCTTCACCGAGAGTGCCTCGCCGCCAAGAATCAGATACTTGAGTGCGAACTGCGGCGCCCCGGCTGAACCCAGCAACGAGAAAATCGCCTCCCAGTGCGACGGCGTGATCTTCAGCACCTTGATCCGCTGGTCCTGCAGATACGCAAGCAAGGCCGACGGATCCTTTCGACGACTGTCGTCGATCACATGCAAGGTGCCGCCGGTCCATAGCGACAGGAACAGACTGGTGTTCCCGAGATCCGCCGACATCGTACTGACGTGGGCATAGGTCAACCCGGAGCGCACGTCCAGTCGTTCGATCAGCGCGCGGACATAGTGGGCAATATTTCCGTGCGTGACCATCACACCTTTTGGCACCCCCGTCGAGCCGGACGTGAATAGCACGTATGCAAGATCGGCCGTGTCGGGAACGCCGCCACTGGTCCGCTGCGGGACAGCTAGCGCGCCGCTCGATGCGGCCACGCCGGCACGCGCCGCTTCGTTCCGGTCAACGATGCAGACCCGGAAGCCACGCTCGACCAGGGCCGTGGCATGCTCCTCGGTCGTCAGCACCACATCCGGTCCGATCACCCCTAGCCGATGGTAGTGCTCCTCTGCAATACCCTCGGCTTCAACAACCGTGTACGCGCCGCCGCTTCGCCAGATTCCGACGATGCTGGCGACCATCAGGGCCCCCCGGTCCTGGTAGACCGCCACCAGCGCTCCGCGCGTGACGGGCATCGCATGGATCTGCTCTGCGATCCATGCGCTCACCCTCTCGAGTTCGGCGTATGTCAGCCCTCGATTTCCATCGTATACGGCGAGCTGATCCGGCTGTTCAAGCGAGTGACGAAGTATCTGATTCAGCAGCATGTGTGCTCCCAGAAGAACGCTGTCTTTGTTGCATGCGCGGGGCGCCGAGGTCCCTTAGGCCGTCAGCAGGCCGTGGTCGACGAAGGCATGCCTGACTGCCGCCTCGTCAAGCACGCCAGTGCGCTCCAGGAGTTTCACGAGATTGCTGCGGGTCACCTTGATATAGTCCGTTGCGCTTGCTGCGTACCGCTCGTTGGTCTCCTGCAGCACGGTGTCGATTTCACTGGCCGAGAGCTGAAGCTGCGACAGCACCGCGCGATCGAATCGACGCTCGAAATCGGCCGCGAGATAGTCGTCGAGATATCCCGGCAGGAACACGCCGATCCGCTCGCGGGTCGCCTTGCCCAGCGTCGCCCAGTGCTCACGTACCAGACGCGCGAAGTAGTTGGCGTGCCGGCCTTCGTCCGAGACGTGATCGGTCATGACCTGCGTGAAAGTACGGGTGGCTTCCTTTTCCCGGCCGATGCTCAGCAGGTCCTTGGTCAACGTGTGCTCCGCGAGGCAGGTGGCAAGCAGCTGATAAGGGGCGTGCAGCGCTGCCGGCAAGCTCGCGTATCCGCGGTGCACCGCATCCAGATTGCCATTGGTCTGCGGAACGGACAGCGGCTCGATCCCCGAGTTCTTCTTGAGCTGAATAATGAAGTCGAGCGCCACATAGGCGTGGTAACCCTCGTCGATGACGATGGTAATGGCCTCGCGCCGGTCTTCTTCCGTCACGCCCGCGATGATCTCGCCATTCACGATCTTCAACGAGCAGTCGATCACGAACCTCGTCTCGAGCAGGCCGATTTCATACATATATTTGTACGTCGACTGCGCGAGCACGTAAGCAACTGCATCGCCACCCAGCGACGTCACGATCTGGTGGCCGGCCAATAGCTGGCGCGACTTCGGGAAGATGTTTTCGCTTGCGATGTTGGCGGGTACAAAGATGCGGGGGCTGTTGCGCACCGTGGCGTTGGCGTACCAGCGAGTTACCGCTTCCTCCAGTCGCGCGTCCTCAAGCTGAATATCAGCGTCCATGTCATTCCTCGTAAGATGTTTAGACAGAAATCATCGGGTGGGACGTTGCCCTATCCCGCGACGGCGCTATAAAGTTCGCGCAATGCGTCCACAGCGGCCTCGGTAAACGCTCGCAGATCGGCATCCGTATGCGCGGCAGACAGGAAGATCGGCTCTTCAAGCGACGGCGCAAGCAGGAAGCCCGCGTCGCGCAAGCGCCGATGGAATCGCGTGAAAGTCTCGTAGTCCTGAGTTTTCACGTCGCGGTAGTCTTTCAGTGGCTCGCTACTATCCCTGAACGCGATGCCAAGCACCGACCCAACCCGGCTAACCCGGAACGGAATCCGATGTCCGGCGAATCCGCTGGTCAGTTGCTGCTCGACCCACGCGCCCTTTGCTTCGAGCTGGTCGTAGAAGCCCGGACGGGAAAGCACCTTCAGCGTGGCGATTCCGGCTGCCGTCGTCAGGGGATTGCCCGCAAACGTGCCCGATTGAAAGACCCCACCGCCGGCAGCCACCTGGGAGAGGTAGAGGGCCTTGCCGGCGAATGCCCCCACGGGCGTCCCACCTCCTATGATCTTTCCAAATGTGGTCAGATCCGGCTCGATGCCAAACAGGTTGCTGACGCCACCGAAATTAAAGCGGAACCCGGATACCACCTCGTCGAAGATCAGTAGCGCGCCGTACTGATGCGTAATATCCCGCAAGGATTTGATAAAGCCCGGGCGCGATTTCACGAAGCCCATGTTGGTCGAATGCGGCTCGACCAGCACTGCTGCAATGGAATCTCCATGCTCGCTGAATATCTTCGCCACTTCCTCTTCATCGTTATATTCCGCAAGCAGGACATCCCGGTTCGCATTATGCGTAATACCCCGGCTGACGCTTTTCAAACTCGACTCGCCCTGTTGAAGATTCAGCGGACTGGCAAGCAGCGCATCCGAGTGACCGTGATACGAGCCGCGAAACTTGAGAATGAGGTTCCGTCCCGTATGGCTACGCGCAATGCGTGTGGCGGTCATGACCGCCTCCGTGCCGCTGCACACCAAGCGAATCGCTTCGATAGCGGACGTGCTGGCGACGATCCGCTCGGCCAGTTCATACTCAGCTTCGGTCGACAACCCGTATGACGTGCCGCGCTTCGCTTGCTGTCCGATTGCGTCCGCCACTTCCGGATGCGCATGACCCAGGATCAGCGCGCCGAAGCCGTTGAGGAAGTCGACGTACTCTTTCCCGTCAACGTCGATCACGCGCGAGCCTCGGGCCTCACGTGCCGCGAGCGGATCGCCCCCAACTAGCTGAAACGAACGCAGCGGTGAATTGACACCGTCCGGGATGCTGTTCCTGCCGCGTGCGAATAATGCTGCTGAACTAGACCTGCCACTCATGATGTACTCCTAAAAAATATTTAGATATACCAGATCGTGATTTACTCGCATTGATCGTTCTCTTTCACAGCCACGCATATACCAGCCCGTCTACTCTAGGTCAGGATATATCGATGTCAAGTTTAAAAACGCCTTGAAAACCTGGATATATGTGCTGTACTTAGCCTTGCTTTCGCAAGCAACACGTCCTTAGAAAATCATCGCGCATTCATTGGTTATTTATATTCAGGTATACGAATCTGTATACCTGTTTCGAAATCGTCGAAGTTGTTTACATTCACCCAAACCCGTTCGGGTTGTTAAACGAGGAGCATCGATTATGGACATGAGCGTTTACTTCGACCGGCAGCATCTGGTGCAGCATAGTTACGCCACGACGGAAGACTTCAAGGTCCGGTCGGACGCCTGGGAGTCGCTGGCGAGTCGATCCATCTCCGAGTGGTATGTGGACCAGCTAAAGGACCTGAAATTCAGCAACGTGCTGGATGCCGGATGCGGTCTCGGCAGGTTCAGTTATGCGCTTGCCCGTTCCCGTCCGCTTGACGTGACTGCCATCGACATCGCCGACGCCATGGTTGAAGCAGCGCGCGAGCGAATCGACCCCGTGCCGGGAAAACATCGGTTCCTGCAGACGTCCATTGAAGACGCGCCGTTCGATGACGGCAGCTTCGACCTGATCCTGGCGAACCTGGTGCTGTTCCATGTCCCCGATATCAAGGGCGCATTCGACAAGCTTGCCCGCCTGCTAAAGTCCGGCGGCCACATTGCGTTGCTCACGCCCGACTTCGACTGGATGAGCGAACTCAACCGCTTTCAGGATCATGCGCTCCTGAAACTCGGCTTTGCGCACGACCATGCCGCTCTTACCGCGCCGGGCACCAATCGCTTTTGCGATGCGAACATCCTGCTCCATGCGCCCAGCACGCTCGAATTGATCCGCAAACCCTGGTTCGACGGAACCATGGACTTCCCCGACATCGACGCCCTGCTCAACTTCTACACCCATACGATGCGGTACCGGAATGTCGCCCTGCGGCTCGGCGACGATTCCTTGCATGATGCCGTCCGCGATGTCGTCGAGGCGCACCTCGCGCGAACCGGCTCGCTCAAGGTCTCAAGCAGCCTCTATCTGTACGTGTTCAGGAAACACTAACTTTTCTGCTGCGCCGCTGCGCGAGCGGAGCACCCCGTGCTGCAGCGGCTTTCTTTTCAATGCCACAAGGAGGCGTCCCGAACGACGCACCCGACAGGAGGTGATGCCCGATGGTTTCCGAGCCTACGCCGAACTATGAGGTCTTTGCGCTGCGCTACGCGGTTCAGCACGACCGCACTGCCAGGGAGAACTATCTCTTCTACGACGGACACGATGCTCCTATGCCGCAGGACTATTTCATCTGGGCTATCCGCGCAGGAGAACGCGTGATCGTGGTCGATACCGGCTTCGCCGAGGACATGGCGGTCAAGCGCAAGCGCACGTTCCTGCGAACGCCCGTGGCCGCGCTGGCAAAGATAGGCATTGACGCGTCGTCGGTGCGTGACGTTGTGATCACGCACATGCACTATGACCACGCGGGTAATCTCGGTCAGTTTCCGCGCGCAGTGTTTCATTTGCAGGACAGTGAGATGGAGTACTGCACCGGGCGGTGCATGTGCCACGATCTGCTGCGACGCCCGTTCGAGGTGGAGGATGTGCTGTCCGCGGTGCGGCACCTGTACGAAGGACGTATCGTGTTTCACGATGGCGACGCCGAACTGCTTCCGGGTGTGACGCTGCATCTGATCGGCGGTCATACGTTGGGACAGCAGGTGGTTCGCGTCAACACAAAGCGTGGTCAGGTCGTTCTGGCGAGCGACGGTGCGCACTACTGGTCCAACATCCGCGAACGCAAGCCCTTTCCACTCGTCGCCAATGTGGCCCTGATGCTCGAAGGGTACGCGCGCATCGACGCCCTCGCCGATGGGCCCGACCACGTCATTCCCGGGCACGATCCCGCCGTGCTGAGCCGCTTTCCCACCTTGCCTGACGATCGCGATATCGCGCTGCTTCACGAACTGCCGCTGAACCGGGAATCGCCCCTCGGCGCCGACTTGAAGCCGGCAGTAGAGACATCGCCGGAAGCCGTGCAATGAAGCCCATCACACTCACCATTATCGGCGTGGGTCCACGTGGCCTCAGCGTCCTCGAGCGTGTCGCCCATTTCGTGCACATCCTGGGCTGGCGCGACGCGATCCGTGTCGAGCTAGTCGATCCGGGCGAATGCGGCCAGGGCACGCACTATGACACCCAGCCGCCCCATCTGCTCACCAACACGCTGGCTAACCAGGTCACCATCTTCCCGCCCGACAGCGTCGCGGGAGGCGCCAACGCGCCGTCCTTCATCGACTGGGCGCGCCAGGCCGGATACCGGCATTTCGACGGGGCGTTCTATCCCACCGGGTCGCCGCATGGCGAAGAGATCGGCGAACAGCACTATCTTCCGCGCTATCTGCTCGGCAGGTACTTCTCCGCTGCCTTCGATCTCGTGGTGAAAGCGCTTCCTCGCAACGTTTCGCTGCATCATCACCGGCGTGCTGCGCGAGATGTCACCGCCGCAACCGAAGGCGGTTTCAGCGTCCATGTCGATGGTGGCGCAACATTCCACACCGACTACCTTATCCTCACGACGGGACATGGAAAACGCAAGTACGACGGGGCGGACGCAGACCACGCCGAGTTCGTACGGGCGTACGCCAGCTCGAACGACAAGCTCGATTTCTTTCCAGGAGCTTATCCCGTCGAGCAGCTTGGACGTATCTCACCGGACGCAACCGTTGCGATACAGGGGATTGGTCTCACCGCACACGACGTCATCTCGCACCTTACTGTCGGCAGGGGCGGCCGATTCGTCCGGCGTGCAGGAAAGTCGCACTACGAACGGTCTGGGCGGGAACCTGCCATCCTGCTGTTCTCCCGCAGCGGCCTGCCGTTTTCCGCCCGGGCTGTGAATCAGAAGGGTGCGGCCGGACGCTATATCCCGCACTTCTTCACCGTCAGCGCGATAGCGGCGCTCCGTGAGCGCGCGCTGGCGTTGCGCGGCAATATCCAGATCGACTTTGTCAACGAGGTCATGCCGCTGGTGATGGCCGATATGGCCTATGCAAGGCATGTTGCCTTATCCGGCTCGGCGCCTCCTCCCGAGCAGTTCGTGTTCGACGATGCCGCGCGGGCCGCCATCCAGGCGATCCTCGATCCGATCGGCGCCCGCACCTTCTCCGATCTGGCTGATTTCCGCCGCTTCTTTCGGCAGTTTCTCCTCGACGATCTCGCCGAGGTCGAAAAGGGTAATGTAAAAAGCCCGCTCAAAGCGGCAACCGACGTCCTGCGTGACGTACGCGAGCAATTCAGACGAGCGGCTGAATATCGTGGTTTCACCCCCGACTCGGACAAGGTGTTCAGCGGGCAGTTCGTGAACACGCTCAACCGCATCGTCTTCGGGCCGCCCAGGCACAGAAACCTTGAACTGCTGACGCTGCTCGATCAGGGTGTGATCGAGATTGCCGGCGGTCCCGGCGCCGCCGTCTTTCCCCAGCGGGATCGTGCACAGTTCGCAATCGAAACCGCGTTCGGCACGCAGACGGAACGGCGCTACGCGGACGTTCTGGTGATTTCGCGCATCGACGTGTTCAGCCCCGAACGGGATCAGTCTGAACTGGTTGCGAATCTCGTTTCACGGGGACTCATACGCAGCTACCGCAACGGACCGTACCACCCAGGCGGAATCGATATCAGCCCGTCCAACAATGTTATCGGGCAAGAGGGGAACGTGAATCCACGATTGTGGGCCATCGGTTATCCGGTAGAAGGACCTCACTACTACACCCAGGAGCTGCCGCGCCCGGGCAGGAAATCACGCCTGACCCTCGACGCGGAGATCTGCGTACAAGGCATTTTCCAGTTGCTGGGCGCAGGCGATGTTGCGGGAGAAACTGCCCCGGCGGCGACACACGCATCCACTGCCCCGGTTGTCGGGTGAGTCCTCAATAGCCGACCGGCAACCCAGAAAACAAGGAGGCAATCCATGATCGTTCAGGAAGGCAGACTTATCCCCTTCGTCGAGTACCTCGAACGCGCGCGACCGCAGCGCGAGCGACCCGTGATCTGGCACAGCCGCGACATCTGGGCGGCAGCAAACGAGCACGGCGGACACGCGAGAGGGTCCGTTGCATTGACGCGCGACAGCGCAGCCGATAAGACCGCAATCGCTCCGGGCCTGTCCCTGACAGCCCAGATCGTCGAGCCGGGCACGCATGCACCGGTGCATAGCCATTCGTTCTGGCATCTGTACTTTGTTCAACGAGGCGAAGGACATATCGCGATCGATAGCGAGCGGGACCTGCAGTCCCTGCATACGGGCGACTGGCTGTTCGTGCCCGCATGGTGCGTTCACGCCATCGACAACCGCGCAGGTACGGTGCCGCTGGAGTTGATCGTCTTGCAGAACCTGCCGCAAAACGCTGCGCTCGGCAATCTCGCTCGCGCGGATCAAGACAAGCCGATACAGTTGACTTATTCGGCTTCCTGACTAACACAGGGGAACACGTCATGGAGTTGTACTCGTTCTTCAGATCAACAGCTTCCTTCCGTGTGCGGATTGCTCTCGCGCTGAAGGGCCTGTCCTATCGCACGATATCGATCAACCTGCTGAGGGAGGACGGCGAGAATAACAGCCCCTCCTATGGCAAGGTCAATCCCCAGCACCTCGTCCCGTCCCTCGTGACTGACGACGGCTACACGCTGATTCAATCAGGCGCTATCTGCGAATATCTCGAAGAGCGCTATCCGTCGCCCCCCTTGCTTCCGCGAGGCGTGGAAGCAAGGGCATACGTTCGAGCCCTGATGGCCGCCGCTGCCTGCGACATCCACCCTTTGCACGCGATACGCGTGACAAAATATCTCGAGCGCCAGCTTCATATCGACGCCGAAAGCCGCAAGGCATGGACCCAACACTGGATACTGGAAGGACTCCGGGCAATCGACGCAATCCTGGAACGGTCCGGCCTGACCGGCGCCTTTTGCTACGGGGATACAGCGACGCTCGCTGACGCATTCATTGTTCCCCAGTTCGTCAGTGCGCTGGCTAATGGCGTTTCGCTGGAGTCGTTAAGCGTTCTCCCGCGCATTGCCCAACACTGCCTCGAGCATGCCGCTTTCCAGGCTGCGTTGCCGCAAAACCAGCCGGGTGCGAACCCTGTAGCGCCAGCACAGGTACGCGCATGACGGCGCTTCCACGTGGTGGCACGCTGGTTATCGGCGCTGGCCCGGAGATGCACAGCGGTCTCACGAGCGCGGTGACGTCGGCAGGTACGGCGCAGATCATTTCCGCCAAGCTGTTCGACGGTCTATTGTCATACGACGAGCATTTCGGCCCGCAGCCGCAATTGGCGACGAGCTGGGACATCGCCGAAGACGGGCTGTCCCTGACGCTTCATCTGCGTCGCGGCGTGACCTGGCATGACGGGAAACCCTTTACGTCCCGAGACGTCGCCTTCTCCGCGATGGAAGTCTGGAAAAAGTATCACAGCCGCGGACGCACTACTTTTGCAAACGTGGTGTCGGTCGATACGCCGGATTCGTTGACAGCAGTCTTGCGCCTCAGTCAACCCGCACCGTACCTGCTGGGTGCGCTGACGTCTTCACTCGAAGCCCAGGTGATCCCTGAACATATCTATGCGGGCACCGATGTGACGACCCACCCCGCGAACGCCGCGCCGATCGGCACGGGGCCATTCCGATTCGTTCGCTGGGAACCCGGCGACCATGTATTGCTTGAACGGAACCCCGACTATTGGGACGCGCCGCGACCATGGCTCGACAAGCTTCTGTTCCGGTTTATCGCGGATCCCGCTGCGACAAGTTCGGCGCTTGAGAACGGTGAACTGCATCTGGCCGACGACTACGGCGTCAGCTTCCCGAACATCGCGCGCTTGTCCCGCGATCCCAACCTTGTTGTGACCAGCCATCCCTCAACGTATAACACGTGGGTGGCCGCATTCGAATTTAACCTGGACCGCCCGATCTTTAAGGATCTCCGCGTGCGACAGGCGTTTGCTCACGCATTCGATCGGGACGTCATCGTCAAGGATATCTGGCACGGCCATGCCGAAGCGACCGAAACACCGATTCCGCCGGCGTTTCCCGCTTTCCACTCCGATGCCGTACCGCGTTATGCATTCGACCTCGCGAAAGCCGAAGCACTTCTGGAAGCAGCGGGATTCAAGCGCGATGCGCTCGGCGTGCGCCTCACGCTCACCGCCTATCCTGAGCCTACGGGCGCACTTGGCGTATTGGCCGTGCATCTACGCGAGAACCTCCGCACAATTGGCGTGTGCGTCCAGATCCACACATCGGACTTCGGCAATTTCGTCGACCGTACCTATACAGCGCGAGATTTCGACACCATCTTTTATAGCGCGAACGCGGGTCCTGATCCGGCAATCGGTGTTCAGCGCTTCTACTGGTCGAAGAACTTCAAGCGAGGCGTGGCATTTTCGAATGCGTCGAACTACCGGAACGCCGAGGTTGACCGTCTGCTCGAGGAAGGGCAAACCGAAACCGATCCAAAGCGGCGCCGCGCCATCTACGCAGAATTCCAGCGCATCGTGCAGACAGACCTGCCGAGAATTCCACTGCTCGCACCGCACACGGTCACGGTGGCCCGGCGCGAAGTCCTTAACTTCGGCAGTAACCAGGTACTCCTCGGTAATTTTTCCGAGCTTGCACTGGCGCGCTGAGTGCCGTCAGGATAGTTCACGCAAGATGAACGTCCTTGATAAAGGTGGCGATGCGCCAGATCCACGCCTTTCAGCACTTCATTGCACTGCTTTGTGAATGAGGATGTTCCGGCTGACGATTCGCACTGAGCGCCGCACGCCCGGCGTTACCCCGCAGCAATGCGTTGGAGGGAGCATGGATATGGCTGCACAACACGTTTCGATAGTGCCGTTCCAGCGGATTACGCCGGGCGAGGCCGTGGTTGCCTGCCAGTTCGATCGCGAGTTCCACGACCCGCACGGCGTTGTCGATGACAACATGCTTGACGACACCGGATAGCGCGTCTGGAGCATCGCCTGCGTCGAAGTGTTCGGCGTGACTTCGCATCAACCAGTCGTTGGTGGCGAGCAGAACCTCGATGTGTCCGACGACTTCCTGCACCGTCGGCAAACTCGCCAGCGAGGCGCCACCCAGCGAACTCGGGCGGCGCTCGTTGAGAAACTCGGTCAGCCAGTTGCGCGCCGCCCGCGCCGCACCGTCGTAGACAGCGCCCACCAGGCTGAAATACCAGGTGGCTCCGTGAGCGTCCCGCTGCAATCCGAGTCGGGCGGGCTTGAGCGCGACAACGTCGGCAATCGGAATCGTCACGTTCTCGAGAACAACATCGTGACTCGCCGTGGCGCGCATGCCGATCGGATCCCACGTTTCCACAACCCGTACGCCCTCGGCGTTGCCGGGCACGAGAAAATGGCCCAGACGAGGCTCATCCTCGTCGGTTCGCGCCAGTACGTTGATCCACGAGAGCAGCGGCACACCGGTGACGTAAATCTTGTGACCTGAAATCCGCCACTGGCTCCCAACCCGTCGTGCGATCGTGTCCGGCAGACCGCCGTGCGAGGGCGATCCCAGCGCCGGCTCAACCTGCGCCGCGTTGATCAGCGACTGACCTTCGACGGATTCGCGGCTCAAACGCCGCGCAAGATGCGCGGGCCAGTCGTCAGAACCCACGCGTTCGGATCGTACGATAGCCGCGTGCTGGCTGTAGTGCATTGACAGGATGAGGGCCACGGCAGGATCCCCGAGGGCCACGGCGCCAACGACGGCCGATGCCACGGCGAGACCCGCCCCGTATCCGCCATCCGACTCGGCGACGGTGAGTCGTAATAGCCCGGCCGCCTGCAAGGCATCGAACTGGTGCGCGGGCGGCTCGCCCGTGAGGTCATGCTCAGCCGCACTGTTGCCAAACAGGCGGCCAAGCTCCCCCGCCTTTTCGATCAATACGTCGTGCGCGGGGGTAGCGCGCGCCAATGGCAGCACGCTCATCGTGTGGCCTGCGCCTCTCATCGCTGCAACCACAGATCGGCGAAGCTACCGGCCGTACCATCGGGCGAAACCGTATGCTCGTGCACCGCCTGCGAGTACACCGTCACGGACTGCGTCACCATAAGATTGATGTCCGGCAGATCGTGTTCGAGAATCCGCTGGATCTGAAAGAACAACTGCTTTCTCCTGCTCTCGTCGGTTTCCTGTGCGACCTCCGCAAACAGTTGGTCGATCTGTGGATTGCTGTAATGCGAGCCATTGGTAAAAGGCACACCGCGCCGGAAACTTTCGGTGGTGTAGAGCCGGGCAACGCCCGCCACCGGATCGAACAGATTGCTCATCACATTGACGGTAAAGTCGAAGTCGCGGTCGCTATAGACCCGCTTCAGATAAGCAGGCAAATCCTGGTTGCGCACGGTGACCGCAATGCCCACGCGTGACAGCGCGGCTTTCACGTACGCGGCCGTGCGGACCGGAAGATCGCCCATTGGCAATGGGTCGAGCGTCAGGGCGAAGCGCGTGCCATCGGCCTTGCGTGGGTAGCCGGCTTCGTCCAGCAGCGCATTGGCACGCTCAACGTTGTAGGGATAGGGATTGGGTGCAGGATCGTAATACGGACTACTGGGAATGATCGGGCTCGCAACCGGCACGGCATAGCCATAAGCGACCACCTTACGGATCACGTCCCGGTCCAGAGCGGACGCGATGGCCTGTCGCACCGTCAGGTTCCTGAGGTAAGCGTTGTCCAGGTTGAACTCGATACGGGTCGGGCCGGCCGCGAAATCGTAACCCCGCGTCTCGATCCCCAGCTTCGACTGCGCCCTTAACCGGGCGAGATCCGATAACGGTACCGGCGTATCGCCGCCCAGATCTACCGCTCCCGTTTCGAATGCGACCGTCCGCGCGGCTGGGTCGTCGATGATCTTGACGATAATCCGGTCGATCCACGGTTTGCCCTTGCCCCAATAATCGTCGTTACGTGCATATTCAATGTAGCTCCCGCGCACCCATTTGACGAAGCGGAAAGGGCCTGTGCCAATCGGGGCGTTGTTGGCCGGATTGGAACCCACCTCGGAGCCGTCATAGAGATGCTTCGGGATAATCGGTGTTTCGGATGCGGAAAACGCTTTGATCAGATACGGCGCAGGCTTCGACAGCACAATCGCGACGGTATATGGATCCGGCGTCTCAATGTCAGTGACCTTCGCGAAGGTTACCTTTGCGCGCGGATGAACGGCCCTGAGCGTCTGAAGAGAGAACGCGACGTCAGCGGAAGTAAACGGCTGGCCGTCGTGCCATTTGACGCCATGACGCAGGTGGAACACGTATTGGCGGCCGTCGTCGCGAACCTCCCATGAGGTTGCTAGCGACGGCTTCGGTTGCAGGTTCAGGTCGTAATCGAGCAGCCCTTCAGTGACCTTCGGGCTGACCTTGAGAACATTGATAGCCGTGGTGGTCAGATCGACCAGTGCTGTCGGCTCAGGCGTCACGACGAAATTGAGTGTCCCTCCGCGTACCTGTGCGACGGCTTCCTGCCCCACCTGTGCCAGCGTCAGTGCCAACACGATCCACAGCACGCTCCCGAGATATTTGAATCCACCACTCTGCGACGTATTGATGATCATTTTTTTCGAAGTGCGAAGATATATTGCCGTGTCTAGACCAGCACGGGTTGAGATACCTGCCGACGTCTGAGAGCAGCGGCAAGCGGTGCGGGATCGACCCATTGGTCGAAATCGAAATCCGCGGGAATGAAGCCCCACCTGAACAGGAAAGTCTTGAAGTCAGCGAGTGCCGCGAGTGCGTCCGGATCGAGTCCAATCGTCAATTGACGATGCAGGTTCGCACCATATGCGTGCTGCACCCAATGCTCGGCGCTGCGCGTCTCACGGGCGATATAGGCGGTCACTTCGTCCGGATTCGCCTGTGCCCAATCACCCGTCGCCAATGTGCGGGACAGGACACGCTCCACCAGATCGGGCCGTTCGCGTAGCAGTTGGGCATCCACGGTAAGCGGGCGCGGCGTACCGTTGTTGGCGTGTGCCTGGCGATTGGTTTGTGCGCCGATTTCAACGAGGATTCTTGCGTCGAGCAGATTGGCGATGTCGAGCCCCGTAGCACCCTTGACAAAGACGATATCAGCCTCTCCCCGCAACAAGGCCTGAGCCTCGCGCGCAAACTCATGGGTGCGCTGACTCGCCAGCCACTCGCCAATTGGCGCTTCGTCCGGCGGCTTGACGTCCTCCAGTCCACGAGGGGTGTGCGGTAAATCGACGAGATCGATGCCGTTAAACGGCACATCTGCCGCGTCAAGTAACGATGAAATGCCACGCAAAGCGGTTGCCCGATGAAAGTCCACCACACTGGAACGTGTATTGCGCGGCAACCCAAAGCGGCGCCTGGCGATTGCGGCAGGTGCCAGGGTAAGGTCTCTGTCGAGCGTAATCAGCGCCTGGAATTCATCAACCCAGCTAAGCCCGATCAGGCGCGTATCGCTGCCTTGTGCGCGCGCCCACAACGCGGGAATGTTGCCGCCTTGCCGGAATGACCACGGCTGGCTGTGCGTGAAATGCGAGCGCCGGATCAACACGTCGTCCGCGTCCTGCAGTGCCTTGATATCGATACCGTCCGCAGCAAACTCTTCCTGTAGCCAACCTTTTTGCACCGTGATGCCAAAGGGCGTGGGGGCCGGGCAGCGTGTGTACCAGATGCGGCTCATAACTCTCACCGTTCGTTAGTGTGGGTGTCGATCTCTTCGGGCGATCCTTGTGGATCAATTTCGCTGCAGCATGTCGTGAATCAATAGGAACATGAAGCTTCGATCGGCTATTTCAGTCATAACAAATAAGGATACCGAATGGCATCCGGCGAGTTTTCAGGTTATGCGCATGGGGTAATTTGCAAATGTAGTTTTGTTGTTTGCAGTTTTTTCTTAACGATGAATCGCCCCCGAAGGACTTGACGATTGACCTCGTCGACTGCTATGACACGTAAATGCACAACCTGACATGGAGAACAACATGATCGTAGAAATGCGCATCTATCACTGCTTGCCCACGCGCCTCCCGGCGTTGCTCGACCGCTTTACCTCGATAACGCTCGGTTTCTTCGAGAAATACGGCATCGAGCAGATCGGCTTCTGGACGACGCTGATCGGCCCGAGCAATCACACGCTGACCTACATGGTGAAGTGGGAGAACCTCGCGGAGCGCGAGCAGAAGTGGAACGCATTCCAGGCGGACGCGGAGTGGATCGCGAAGCGCATCGCAACCGAAGCGGAAAGGCCGATTGTCGAGCGAGTCGAAAATTACTTTCTGACGCCGACGGCCTTTTCTGCATTGCGGTAGGAGACGTATGCCATAACGCAATCGAAGCGCCGCTCAAGGATAGACCGGTCTGTTCAATTATTTTCCGCAGTAGTATTCTTGTCACGGATGTTCTTACTTAATTGAACTGACAACACGACCATGACCGCCAAGAAGCAGGATATCGTCAGAACAGCGACACGCCTTTTTTCCATGGACGGCTATCACGCGGTAGGTATGGACCGGATCATTGAAGAATCCGGTGTGGCGAAGATGACCATGTACCGGCACTTTCCGTCGAAGGTCGACCTCGTATCCGAAGTATTGGCTCAAAGAATGCAGCAATCGCTCGCTTCGCTAACCGATGCTGTGAATAAAAAATCGGATCCGATGGACAAGATTCGCGAAGTGTTCGCGTGGCATGAACGGTGGTTCAAGACGAGAGACTTTACGGGTTGCATGTTCACTGGAGCATTTTCCGAGTTCCGCTCGCAACCTGGGGAGATCATGCGTATCACGATTGCCCAGAAGACCGGCCTTCGGCTTTTCATCAAGAACCTGCTGCTGGACATAGCGCGGCGCCCAGCAGCGGAACTGATGGCCCGACAGATGGTGATGCTGCTGGATGGCGCCATTCTGTCGGCGATGGCCGGCGACAGAAAAACCGCGGCGAGTGAAGCGTGGGACGCCGCTGAAAGACTGATTGCCACGGAAAGCAAGCCCGTAGCCCCTCTGCGATAGACGAACAGGCCCACCAACGAATGCGCGCTTGCCGGCGCATTGGATCCGGTGAATGGGATAATCGTGGCTACCCGTACCGAGGCAGCGTAACCAGGAATGTTGAACTCGTAGGTATTCCTGGAAACTTTACTGCAAATCCGCATGAGCCACACCCTCGCTACGGCGTGCCGACAAGAAATCGAAATCCGCAAGAGCCGCTTCATCGCCCACGCAATCCCCGTCGCGGACCGCGATGCGGCGATGGCCGAACTGCGCCGTCTGCGTGAAGAGCATCCCACCGCCACGCACGTCTGCTGGGCGTTGCTGGCGGGCGGCCAGTCCGGCATGTCGGACGATGGCGAACCGTCCGGCACCGCCGGCAGGCCGATACTCGAAGTGCTGCGGCATCACGACCTAGACGGCGTGCTAGCGGCCGTGGTGCGCTACTACGGTGGGGTAAAACTCGGTGCGGGTGGTTTGGTGCGCGCCTATACCGACGCGATTGCCCGCGTGCTGCAGGACGCGCCGCGCGTCGAACGGATTGCCCAGACCTTGCTGACGGTGCAAATCGCGTATCCCGACGAGGCGCGCGTGCGCCGCTGGATTGAACAGGAGGGCTACACGCTCGCCAATAGCGGCTACGAAATGGAAGTGCGCCTGACGGTCAGCATGCCCGTCACGGCCGTGCAAGGGGCACGTGAGGCGCTGCGGGATATGACGCAGGGGCGCGCGGTGTTTCCGGAAGAAGACTGAAGCGCGCGGGCTAGCCTCGCCAACACGCAAGCCCCAAAAGAAACGGAGCCGCCCGATACGAAATCGGCGCGGCCCCTCGCGCGTTCATTCACCAGCCGCCGGCATTCAATGCGTCGCCACGAGTTCCGGCTTGGCCCGCTTGCCCACGGCATCCGCCTGCGCATCTTCGAGAATCATCTCGGCGCCCTTCTCCGCCACCATCATCGTCGGCGCATTGATATTGCCGGACGTGATGTTCGGGAAGATGGAGGCATCGACCACCCGCAAAGCCGTCAGCCCATGCACGCGCAAGCGCTCGTCGACCACTGACGTCTGCACGTCCGCCCCCATCGCGCACGATCCGCACAGGTGATAGATCGAGCCCGACTGCTCGCGGAAATACTGCAGGAAGCCATCGCGCGTGTTGACCTGCGGCCCCGGCGAAATCTCCTCCACCGTGATGCCCCGCAGCGCGGACGTTGCCATCACCTTGCGCACCAGCTCACACCCCTGGATGACCTCGTCGATATCCTTCTCCGTGGTCAGCGCGTTGATGCGAATCCTGGCGGCATCTTCGACCCGGTTCGAAGCAATCTCAATCGAACCGCGGCTCGTCGGCCGGCAGGGATTGAAGGCCAGCAAGAAGCCCGAATACGGTTCGGGCTCGAGGCTCGCCTTGTTGCTTTTCGGAATCCGGTACGACAGCGGATTGAAATAGAGCTGCAGGTTAGGCTCCACCTGCTGATCGTTGCCCTTAAAGAAGCCACCCGACTGGTTCACGCTCATCGCGAGCGGCCCCTTGCGCGTCAGCAGGTACTGCAGGCCCAGCTTGAGCTTGCCGAGCAATGGCCGCATTTCATCGTTCAACGTCTTCACGTTGGCGCGATAGTAGAAACTCACGCACAGGTGATCCTGCAGATTCTGCCCTACCGCCGGCAGTTCATGCACGAGCGGAATGCGATGCTGCGCGAGCAGCGCCTTGTCGCCCACACCGGACAGTTGCAGAAGCTTCGGCGTATCCACCGCGCCTGCCGCGAGAATCACCTCGCGGTTCGCGGTGAAGGTGCGCGCGCCGCCGTTCTGCTTGACCACTACGCCCGTCGCGCGCTTGTTGCCGTCGAACAGCACCTGACTCACCAGCACTTCACGTTCGACCGTCAGATTCTTGCGGTCCAGCACCGGATGCAGATATTCGAAGCTGCTCGACGAACGCTGCCCATTGCGCGTGCTCACATCGTAGATGCCCGAGCCTTCGAACTGCGCACCGTTAAAGTCCTGAGTTCGCTGATACCCGGCCTGCTCGCACCCCTTGAGGAACACGTGGCAGATCGGATGCACGCCGTCCTTCATCGGCGAAATGCGAATCGGGCCATCGGCGCCGTGATACTCGGTGTTGCCCAACGGATGCGACTCGAGCTTGCGGAAATACGGCAGCACGTCCTTGAACGACCAGCCCTTGTTGCCGGCGGCAGCCCAGTCGTCGAAATCGTGCGGCTGACCCCGCACGAAGATCATCGCGTTGATCGAACCGGAGCCGCCCTGGACTTTACCGCGCGGGCAATAGATCGGCCGGTTGTCGAGTTCCTTTTCGGGCTCGCTGTAATACATCCAGTTATAGGTTTCGTTGTAGTACGTCTTGGTGAAACCCACTGGAATCTTGAACCAGAACGAGCTGTCCTTGCCGCCCGCTTCGAGCAGCAGCACGGAATGCTGGCCCGACGCCGTCAGGCGATTGGCGAGGATGCAGCCCGCAGAGCCCGCGCCGACAATAATGTAGTCGTAGTTCATGGTCTATCTCGCCCGACGGCGTCCGCTTCAGTGAATGCGAAAGTAAGTCTCAAGCTCAACCCTTGGCCGGCGCGAGATCCTTGACGTCCGCGGGTTTCGCGGCCATCTGCAGATGCAGCCGTTCGCCCGTGTACGGCGAATGCTGCCGCACCACGTCCATGTTCAACTCCACACCGAGACCCGGCTCCTGCGACGGAATGATGTAGCCGTCTTCCCAGCGAATCGGCGTCTTCAACACTTCCGCGTGGAAACCGCCCCACGTACCGATGCTTTCCTGAATCAGGAAGTTCGGCGTGCAAGCCGCCAGCTGGATGCTGGCCGCAGCGCCGACCGGGCCGTTGTAAAGATGCGGCGCGATCTGCGCGTAATACACCTCGGCGATGCTCGCCACTTTCTTCGCTTCGAGCAGACCGCCCACGCGCGCCACATTCAGTTGCAGGATCGACGCGGCGCCCGCTTCGAGCAGCTTGAAGAATTCGTACTTGGTGGTCAGCCGCTCGCCTGCCGCGATCGGAATGCTGGTGTGCTTCGCGACCTGGGCCATGGCCCCTTCCTGTCCTGGCGGCACCGGCTCTTCGAACCACAAGGGGTCGTATTTCTCGAGGCGTTTGGCGAGACGAATGGCCGAGGAGGGCACCATCTGACCGTGCGTGCCGAACAGCAGATCGGCCTTGCTGCCCACGGCTTCGCGCACCCTGCGGCAGAAGAGCTCGCAACGGTCCAGCACTTCCATCGACAACTGGTGGCCCGAATAGGCGGTGTACGGCCCCGCCGGGTCGAACTTGACTGCGGTGAAGCCGCGCTTCACGTTCTCCACCGCGCATTCGGCGGCCAGATCCGGGTCGTCGTAATCGTATTCGCCGCGGCTGTTCTTCGGGTACAGGTAGGTGTACGAACGAAGCCGCTCGTTGACCATGCCACCCAGCAATTCATAGACCGGCTTGCCCGCCGCCTTGCCGATGATGTCCCAGCACGCCATCTCGAGACCGCTGACCACGCCCATCATGGTCAGATCGGGGCGCTGCGTGAAGCCGCTCGAATAGGCCTCGCGCCACAGCCGCTCGACGTGATGCGGATCCTTGTCCTGCAGATAACGGCCGAACACGTCGTCGATGATGTGTGTCATCGCATCCGGATGGAACGTCGCCGAATAGATTTCACCGACACCTTCAATTCCGCAAGCCGTCTTCAGCTTGACGAAGATCCAGTACATGCCGCCCAGATGCGGCGGCGGTACAGCGACAATATGCGTTTCGAGCGAAACAACTTTCATTTACGCACCTTCTTTCCTGTTAAACCTGTTTCTCAGCGCAAGCGCGGCAAAGCCACCGAGCGCTGCCACTGCGGCTACATAGCCAAAGTAGAGTTGATAGCCGAATACGCCGGGATACGTCTGTGTCAGGTAGCCGTTGATGAGCGGCAGGAAGACGTCCGGCGAGTAGCCCAGTACCGAGATCAAACCAATCGCGAGGCCCATCGTTTCGACCGGCACATTGCAGCGATCGAGCAACGACCAGTAAAGGCCGCGAATGGCGTAGGTCAGAATGCCGATGAACAGTACGAGGAACACCAGCGCCACATGGCTGCCGATGCCAGGCGCGGCGATCAGTCCCAGCAGCGAGAGCGCGGCCAGAAACAGCGCGATCACCAGCACCGAAATCTTGGAGAAGCGGTCACCCAGGAAGCCGCCGCCGATGCCGCCAATCGGCCGCATCCACAACTTGAGCGTCGTGATCGTGCCGGCCATCACCACCGACAGGCCGATCGCCCCTTCATGCAGATACGCGGAAAAGCTGTACGTTGCCCAGAACACCTGGTAGCCGCAAAACACAATCGCGGCGACAAGCCACAGCTCCGGAATCGTCGCGAGCGTCTTCAGGTCGAGCAGCACGTTGTTGCGTTTTCGCGTGGCAGCTTGCTCCGCGGCGGCCTTGCTACCCTGCGGATCCTTCACCATCCCGAGCACCACGCCCAGCGCGATGCACAGGAACGCGTACATGTAGACCACCAGCTTGAAGCCGGACGCCACCGGTTCGCCGCGCGTCTGCGTGGCCCATGCGAACAGCGTGATGGCGACGGTTGCCAGCAGCGCTTCAACCAGGCCGCGGCCGCCGTCGAGAAAGCCGAAGAAACGGCCCTGTTCATGCGCGCCGGCGATCATCGTCACACGCTTGATCACGGCGGCCCAGAACGTAAGACCTGTCGACAGGCCCCAGCCGCCGAAGATCACCATCAGCAGATGAAACGACGGGGCGGTCGAATACCACAGACCGAGCGCACCGGTTGCAATCAGCGAAAAGCAGATGAGCAGGCGCGGCGCGATGCGATCGGCGAGCCAGCCGCTCGGCAGATAGCTCAGCAAAAAGATGGTGCCGAGCGACGAATACAGATAGCCCAGTTGACTGTCGGTGATATGAAACACTTCCAGCATCGTGGGCTGGTACACCTGCCGCAGATAGAGAATCGGATAGATCGCACCGGCGGCGATCACCAGCAGCAGCAGTTGCACATAGCGCTGCGCCGGGGTTTCGCGCAAGGCGGCTGCGTCGTTGGATGCGGCCAGCGAGGCGGCGGATTGGACGGACTGAGATGACACTGAGGTGCTCCTAAGAGACACGCAAGGCCTGCGGTGCAGGGTTGCACCGGCTTTGTCGAGTCCCCGATATCTTTTGTTATGGTTGCAGCGTGCTTGCGCGAATCTGCAGGTTGAGGAAGACGCGCCGCTGCGAGCGGCGCGCCGGGTCCGAATAAACGTTGCTTTAGTACTTCATGACCACGAGGCGGGTCTGCGTGAATTCGAGCATGCCGTGCTTGCCGTCGTCGCCGCCCAGGCCTGAGCGCTTCCAGCCTGCGTGGAAGCCCTGGTACGGATCGGCCGGCGTGCGGTTCACGTACAGTTCGCCGGCTTCGATGCCGTTGGCAATCTTCATCGCCGTGCGATAGTTCTCGGTGTACAGCACCGAAGAGAGGCCGAACTGGTGATCGTTAGCCATCCCAAGCGCTTCGTCGAGCGTGCTGTATTTCACGACCGGCATGATCGGACCGAAGGTTTCTTCCTGGATGATCTCCATGTCCTGACGGCAGTTCGACAGCAACGTGGCCGGATAGAAGAAGCCCTTGCCGTCCGGCAACTCGCCGCCCGTCTCGAGCCTGGCGCCCGCCTCTACCGCGCGTTCGACCATGGCGTGAATCGACCGGCGCGACGCCTCGTTGACGAGCGGTCCCATCAAAGCGGGATGGTCGGCGCGATCGCCCGATTTCACGGCGCTCATATGCTGCTTGAGCAGCGCGACGAAACGGTCATGCACGCTTTCGTGCACGTACACACGTTCGATCGCCGTGCACAACTGGCCGCAATGCGTGGTCTTGGACGCGACGAGTTCGCGCGCGGCCTTCTCGAGATCGGCATCCGGCTCGATGATCGCGGGTGTCTTGCCGCCCAGTTCGAGCGACGGCTTCGCGATGTTCGCCTTGCAATACTCGAGCACCTTGCGGCCCGCGCCCACACTGCCCGTCAGCGTGATCATGCCGACCGCCGGATGCGTGCAAAGCGTTTCCGCAACATCGTGGCTCATCGCCAGAATGTTCACCACGCCGGCCGGCAAGCCCGCGCGTTCGACAGCCTTGGCGATTTCGAACGCGGACGTCGGCGTGTTGTTGCTCGGCCGCACCACCACCGTATTGCCGGCAATCAGCGCAGGCGCGACCTTGCGCATGAACGTGTAGACCGGATAGTTGAACGGAATCAGGCAAGCCACGACGCCAATCGGCTCGCGATGCAGCACCAGGTTCTCGTCGGGGGTGTCGCTCGGAATGACTTCGCCTTCGATGCGGCGCGCCCATTCCGCGTGATAGCGCGTGATCTGGCCGGCGTAGATGGCTTCGCTGGTTGCGTCGGCGACACTCTTGCCCGACTCCAGCGCAAGCGCCGCGCCGATCGAGGGCGCGCATTCGGTCAGCGCGTCGGCAAGCTTGTGCAGATAAACCGCGCGTTCGGCGGACGGCAGCTTACGCCAGCCTTTCTGCGCAAGCGCCGCCGCGTTGACCGCGGCAATCGCTTCGTCCTTCGAGGCGCCCGCGACGCGGGCAATCAGGGCCTCGGTGGCGGGGTTGTAGACGGAAATGAGTTCGTCGCTGGCGGGATCGATGAACTGGCCGCTCACAAAATTCCGATCGAGTCGCATAGTCGTTACCAGGTGGCGTAGTGCGAAAAACGCATGGCCGACGGCTATGGATTCCATGCCGCCGCTGCATGGGCAGAATTCTTCTCCGCGTAGCGAGGGGCGACAAGCGACTAATTTGGGCACCAAACATTCGAAAAACTCATGTTTGGCATGAAGGAGAGGGGAAGGGTCGGCGTGGCTGAAGCGCCGGCTCGACTAGCCGATCCGCAGCAACGACACCTGACTTGCCAGCAAGATCTGCAGCTCATCGGAATCGGGCCGCGTCCCCCAGTTGCGGGCGCCGGCCACCGATGCGATGGCAATCCACGAGTTGGGCGGAAACCATTCCCGTACGACGGCGGTCCCCTGGAGAATCCGCAAGCGGCCGGTTTGCTGGCAATAATCGGCACACAGTTCCGTGCCATCCAACTGGGCGGTCACGAGGGGGTGACGCGTTCGTTGCATTGATGTCTCCCGCAAGAAAAAGCCTGGCGCGCGTAGCGGAATGCGCGACGGCCACCGCAGTGACGGAAGTCTAGGGAGGGTTCTCATTTACAGGTGAAACCTGCATGCGAGATTGGTAACGCCAGGTTACGGCTGCTTGCGGTGAGGAACTGAAAGAGATCGCACGGCGCATCGTGGCGTGACCGAAGGTGTGCATCCAGTGCCGGCATTTCCCCGTATATGAAGTGACGCGACGCAATCTTGCATCGCTTACCGGGAGAATCGAAATGAACAAGGCAATTCTGACCGTCGTCATGACGGGCGCGGCTGCAGTGTCGTTGAGCGTGTCGGGAGCAGCGTTTGCGGGCAACAACGGCGGTGCGGGTAACGCGCACGGTGCGGCAACGGCTGGGATGACGTATCAAGGCGATCCGATCAACAGCCCGTGGACCACCAAACCCGCCGGCATGATGATGGATCAAGGCAGCATGAGCATGCCTTCATCCAGCGACACGTCGAACACTCAAACGACGCAGGCCAAAACCGATCCGCAATAACATGCAGCAGTGTCCGTCAGTACTACCGAGCATATCGATGCGTTTCGTTGCGGCGTCAGACCGTGTAGCCGTCCTTGCAGACTCGTCCTGCAAGCGACGGCCGGCGCGAGGACATGACATACGGCTGCCGCCAGGTCTGCTATAGCTCCGGATTGGCCAGGTCGGCGGCGACGATATGCTCGCCATACACCTGGGCGGCCGCCAGCGCCTCCACTTTCGTCGGGAACGAGCCAAGTTCGGGCGCACCGTCGAACGGGAACAACAGTCGGCCGTCGGTCTTGCGGACCACGTTCAACACGCCGAAAAAGCGCCGGTAGCCGGCGAGGCGCGAGGACGCCGAGACGTCGAAATCGCTCTCGGATTGCGCCGGAACGCTGGGGATGAATGCAGACTTGCTCATACGCTGAAACAGATTGAGTGGCGGAGCGTAGCGGGCACCGCGCCCGCACAGCCCTCTGGAAGCGGCGTTCGCCGCCGTGATCAGTACGCTTCCCTTAGCCAGGGGCCCCAGGCGGCGCCATCGGCCTTCAAACGCGTGTAGGTGGCGCTTTGTCCCGTCGGAACGTCCGAGGTATCGCCGTGTGGCTTCGCATCGGTGGTATGCAGCGCGAATGCCTGGCGTTCGTCCGTGTCGACGGTGACACGCCCAATCGGCTCCAGCGCGCCGCTTTGCGCGGACTCCAACAGCGCGAGATAGGGGGTCAGACGGCCCCAAAACGATGTCAACTCTTCCTGCAAGTAGTGTTTCATGTATTTCCTGGGAGAGTGTGGGTCGCAGTTTACCCTACCGGCACATTACATTCTCCCAACACAAATTTGACTGAGATTTCGTGGTTTAGAACGCATCGCTGAAACATGATGATTGGCAGGTTGGATATCAGCGTGGTACAAAGTCATTCTTCGCGTTCGGTCGCGGGGCGAAGACGCGGCAAACGCGAACGCGACATTTAAATTGAATGGATTAAAAAATGGCAACCGGTATTGTGAAGTGGTTCAATGATGCAAAGGGTTTTGGTTTCATTACGCCTGACGGCGGCGGCGAAGATCTGTTCGCACATTTCTCGGAAGTCCAGGGAAGCGGCTTCAAATCGCTGCAGGAAAACCAGAAGGTCAGCTTCGAAGTGAAGCAGGGCCCGAAGGGTAAGCAAGCGGCAAACATCACGCCGCTGTAACAGGCCGGGAACCCGTTCCCCCTGCTGCAAATGGCCCGCTTCGGCGGGCCATTTGCTTATGTGGCGGCGGTTTGGGACGGCCCACCGCCCCTCCGGCACGCCCGCCCCGTTGCAAAGACGCGACGAAGCGCGCCCAGACCGTCCGGGCGCCGCGCCTCAAAGTTCCAGCAAAGCTGTCTTCATCCAGTCGTGCACGGCCCGGCTCAAGTCCTGCTGCGACGTCTCGCGCGATGAAAATTCCGGACCCACGACCACCCGAATGTGCCCCTTCCGGTCCGGCCAGCCCTTCGCCGGCCAAACTTTGCCTGCGTTGTGCACTACCGGCACCACCGGCGCGCCGGTCGCGCATGCCAGACGAATACCGCCCGAGGTCAAGCGCGGCGGGGCATCGTGCGGCACGCGCGTGCCTTCCGGAAATATCACCACCACATCACCCTTGGCGAGCCGTGCGGCGCACTCCTGTGTCACCGCCTGATGCGCCTGGCGCGGCGAGCCGCGGTTCAGGCTGACCATGTCGAGCCCGCGCAGCACCCAGCCGAAGAACGGAATGCGCAGCAGGTCTTCCTTGAACACAAAACTGATCCGCCGCGGAAACAGCGCGAGAAAGGCCAGCGTCTCCCATGTGGATTCGTGACGGCACAAGAGGATGGAGGGTCCCGCCGGAAGATGTTCGAGGCCTTCCACCGAACACGTGACGCCCGGCAGCCAGCGCATCCATGCGACCATTGCACGACACCATTGCGCTGCCAGCCAGTACCGTCCGGCCCTGCCGGCGAAAGGAAACAGCAGCAGAATCAACGCGGAGTAGACCGTGCCGCTGCCGAGCAGGCAGACAATGAAAAACCATTTGATGAACTTGGTGCGCATGAAAAACCGAGTGAAGAAGGAATGGAGCCGGAAGGTGTTGCGTCGGCGCTCGCCGGAACCGCACGCAAGGCGCGGCCTTAGTGCGGGATATGGCTGCTGACGCCTCACGCCACGAGACGTGAAAGCGCGGTCCTGAGCGGGTGAGCGAGGCGAACCGGGCGAAATTATGCGGTTGCGGCGCCGACATCGATCTAGTCTGACACAAATAAATTTTCGGCTCCGTCTCGGCGGCAATCATTCGCTTCCCGGCCCTTCCGGAAACCGCATCGCCGGGACGCAGTCTCTTCGCGATGCCGGCGTTGCCTGGCAAAGGCAGCCCACAGTCCTGTTGCAAAACCATTAAAAACCCTTCATCCCCGTGGCGACGTCCGGTTACGCGCGCTCAGCGATGATGTTCGTACGACCTGCTCCCTGGATTCGCCATGGGTCATGCAGATGCAGGCTTCCCTCACGCCCCTCCTCCCTGAACGAACAAGCCATGCCGAAAGTGCTATCTGTTGAAGACGATGAATTGATGATTCAGGAGATTCTGAGCGCGCTATCTGAGTCCGGCTATGAAGTGGACGTTGCGCGCTGCGGACGCGACGGCATCGCCAGGGTCATGGCGTTCACCTACGACCTCGTGACGCTCGACCGCACGCTTCCCGATCTGGATGGCTTGACGATTCTCGCCACCATGCGCGACGCGGGCATCGACACGCCCGTATTGCTGGTGAGCTCGATGTCGAACGTCGACGAGCGCGTTCGCGGCCTACGCGCAGGCGGCGACGACTACCTCACCAAACCGTTTGCACGCGAGGAGATGGCCGCACGCGCCGAAGTGCTATTGCGGCGCAAGACCCCGGTTCGCAGCGTCGAGACCTGCCTGCAGGTCGGCGAACTGGCGTTCGATCTGCTCAAGCGCCAGGCCAGTCATCACGGCGAGGCGCTTGACCTTCAGCCCACCGAACTCAAACTGCTCGAATACATGATGCGGCATCCGGGCCAGGTGCTCACGCGCACGATGATTTTCGAAGGTGTCTGGGGCTGCCGCTTCGACCCGGGCACCAACCTCATCGACGTTCACGTGGGGCGCTTGCGCAAGAAGGTGAGTGCGGCGGGCGAGGATCCGCAGATCCATACCGTCAGGGGTTCGGGCTACATACTCAGCTAAGCGCTGCAGCCGATTAAAAATCTCTTCACTTTCATGCTCGCGTTGCGATAGGCCTACCTCTCTATTCTGCTTCTTACCGAGACGCGCACCGCATGACGCGGTACAGCCCGGACCTCACCATCTCTTCCGCATGAAGGAGCAGTCATGAAAGCACTGAAGATCGCAGCCCTGTTGAGCATTCTCGCTACCGGCACGGCATTCGCCCAAAGCAATCCGGCCACCAACGCTCCGGCCGACAATGCCACGACCACCGTGGCGATGTCGAACGCCACGCCGCAAGTCGGCACATGGGTTCCGCCGACCGGCCAGGCCGTTGCACCGAAGACCCGCGCCGAAGTCTATGGCGAACTCGTACACGCAGAAAAGGACGGCCAGCTCGCCTACCTGAACAGCACCGTGTACGCGCATCCGTGAACGTTTCGCGCAACACGCGTCATCGCATGTGAATGGCCGGGCGAAGCGGACTGCCGGATCTCCTGCAGCCTGCTCGCGCCGGTACGCATTGCGCGGGCGCGAGCAGGCCCGACACCCCACGCCAGGCTTATCACGAAGCCAATTGATAGCCGAAGCGGCTAATGGTCTCGACGCGGACCCTGAACCCATTCAGCTCCAGCTTGCGCCGCAGGCGCGATACCACCAGGTTGACGCTGGCGGGTTCGACATCCTCCTTGTCCGGCCACGCGTAACGGATCAACTGATCTCTCGCTACCGGCGCCTTCGCCTGACGCAGCAGGCATTCAATCAGCAGATATTCGCGCTTCGTCAACAGCACGCGCTTGCCGTCTTCGACGAGATCGCGCGTCAGCGGGTCCAGCTTCAGCGCCGGCGTCGTAACGGCCGGCTGCGCCGAACGCGCCACGGAAGCGCGATGAAGCGCCAGCATGCGCTCCTGCATCTCGAGAAACGAATACGGTTGCACGAAGCAGGCGTCCGCACCGGCGCGCAGCACGCGCGCGCGATCTTGCGAGGTACCGCTTGCAAGCGCAACGATCACCGACGGTGCGCGCGGCAGCCTGGCCAGTTCGGGCAGCGCGTCGAACAGTGCGGTCATCAGGGATAGCCCCACCGCGGAAACGACAATCGCATCGAACGCTTCATGCGAGGCCAGATAGAGGGCATAACGCAGGTTATCCGCTACGTGTACGCTGTGCGCGCTCTCCCTGAACGCCTTATGAAGGTAAACCGTCTCCGTCTCGGAGGACGACACCAGCAGAATTCTCATCTAGCGTTAGGACCTACTGCAGGTTGTGTGACCAGCAATCGATGGTGATCGTCGTGCCGCACTCTTCGCCGCCAATGCGGAGTTCGAAATCATGCAGACGGACGATTGCGGACACAATGCCGAGCCCAAGCCCCGTGCCTGGTATGTGACGCGTCTGCTCGACGCGGTAGAAGCGGTTGAGCACCGCGTTGCGCTCGCTCACCGGGATGCCCGGTCCGTTGTCGGCGATCACAAGTTGCGGACCCGCCTGGTCCGATCGCAACACCACGCTGACATCGCCCCCTTCCGGCGCGAACTTGATGGCGTTGTCGAGCAGATTGCTGAAAGCCTCGAACAGCAGCGCCCGATCGGCGTGGACCGAATCGACCGCTTCGGTGCTCAACTGCAGCTTGATCGACTTTTCCTCTGCGAGCGGTTGATACAGGTCGCACAGTTCCTCGACGAGCGTCTGCAAGGACACGATGTCGAAACCGCTGCGCCGTTGCAATGCGCCGATTTCCGAAATGCGCAGCATGGCGCCGAAGCGGTCGAGAATGGAATCCGCCTCGACGCGCGCATGGGCAAGCAACGTATTGGCCGCCTCGTCGCCGTTGTCCCGCACCCGCTCCGCGAGGTTCGCCAACTGCAGGCGCAAGCGCACGAGCGGCGTGCGCAGGTCGTGCGCAATGCCGTCGCACGCGCCTTTGACCTCGTTCATCAGACGCTCCACTTCGGTAAGCATGTGATTGACGAGATGGCAAAGCATGTCCAGTTCATCGCGGCCGCCAATCGGCAAGCGTTGCGCCAGATCGCCATTGGCGATGCGAGTCGTGACGCGCCGCATGTCCGCCACCCGCCGCATCTGACGAAAACTCAGCAGGAGACCGGTGCCGAGACTGAGGACCAGACACAGCACGCCCCCGCCGATCAGCGCGCGGGTCAATTCCTCGCGCACTTGCCGCACATCGTCCAGGCTGCGCCCGATCACCAGTTGGTCGCCATTGGCGCGGGTCTCTCCCATCACGCGTACTGTGGGCGTGGAAGGATTCTCTGCGAGCATCAGCGTGCTGCCCGTGGTCGAACTGTGGGACTCGCTCGCCAGTTCGAACTTCAAGCCGTGCGGCAACGCCATGATGTCGCCGGCAATGCGCTGGCCGTCCGGCGTAAACAGGCCGTAGTAATTTGCGTGCCGGTTCTCGCGCTCGATCCGTCTTTCAATCGCGGACACCAGCCGGTCGTCGCCTTTCGAATCGAAGTAACGCATCTGCCAGTGAATCGCGCTGTCCGCCTCGCGTTCCATCGCCGCGCCGACCGAATATTCGAGGAACCCCAATAAGGCCATGAAACACAGCGTGAAGATCGCGGCGTAAGCCGACAGCCATCTAAACGTGCTCGTATGCCAGCGCTGGCCCGGACGGCTCGTCGAATGCGTAGCTCGTGTCTCAGTGGAGATCGCCGTTCCTCGTACTTTGCCAAGTTCCAGAGTGGACACGGTCATCGGCCCCTCGCGTGTTGATTCGTTAAGAACGTGGACCCGCCTGGACCGGATCGACAGCGATTAAATTCCTGAGCATTCATGCTGGTCGATTTCGTCTCGCGTCCTGGGATATGGGCTTCCGGATAGGCTCAACATTACAATAAGGATTCCATAGCTTACATAAACTGCCAAAGCATGGTCAGAATCGTCACAGTGTCGGCATCATAGCCTTACGCGAATAAATACCAGACCGCACAAAGATGAAAAACCCGTCACTTTGTGCGCATTGCATGAAACATCAAGATGGATTCTTTACATTACCCTCACTACCAACTATCACGTCAGGCAAGAAACTTAGCTTTAGCCCCTGCCAGACGTGTTAAAACGCACAACAATGAAAAAAGCACAGACCGGAATCCGGTCTGTGCTTTTGCATGTCGCAGTTAAATCGCGGACGCCTTAAAAGCGATGCATCATCGCAATGCGGTACACCATCTGATTGCCGGTCGACGACTGACTCGGCGAACCGACAATGTTCGCGTAATCGAAGTCCTGACCCGTCTTGCCGTCCGCGTGCTGATAAGCCCCTTGCACGTAGACAGAAGTGCGCGCGCTCAGATCATAGTCGAGCATGAGCGACAACTGGTTCCAGTTTGCATCCGAGCTGCCCGTCACCGTGGAGATGTGGGCGCGCGTAAACGTATAGGCGGCACCGAGCCAGAAGTCATGCGCGAAGTAGTACTGGCCGTTGATTTCGAAGTTATCGAACTTCCATGAGTTTTGCGTACCCGCGACCGGTTGCGTGGTGAAATACTCGCTGTAGGTCGGGTTGTAGACATCGATGTGCGAATAGGCCAGCGAGACCACGGCCTTGTCGGAGAACTTGTACGAAGCACCGGCGTCGATGTTCTGTTGCGAGGACCCGCTGAACACGATCGTCGTGCTCGGCGATGCCCCGCCGGTATTCGCACCGCCGTTGTTGGTCTTCATATAGGCCAATACAGCGGAAAGCGCTCCCATCTGGTACTGGAGCGCCGCGCTGTACATCCGGTTGTCGGCGAAACCGCCGGCTTCGTTGCTAAAGCCGTACATGGCTTCGCCGGTGAAGCCCGCCACGGTCGGCGACACGTACTTGACCGAGTTCTGGATGCGGTAGTCCCAATCCGCGTTGTCGTTGTCAAGCGGATGCGCGCCGAGATCGCCTTCCCAGTTGCCGGCTGCCGTGAAGCCGCTCCACATGTCGATGGTCGGATCGTACTGGCGGCCCATCGTGATCGTGCCGTATTGCGCCGAGGACAAGCCCACGTATGCCTGACGGCCGAACATCAGGCCGCCCTGGCCCGCCGCACCCGTGTTGGTGTTAAAGCCGTTTTCCAACTGGAAAATGGCCTTCATGCCGCCGCCGAGGTCTTCGCTGCCTTTCAGGCCGAAACGGCTGCCGGCCGTATCGCCGCTCACCATCTGGTATCCCCGGTTACCGGCCGCGTTGGTGGTGAAGTCGAGGCCCTCATCGATAATGCCGTAGAGCGTGACACTGTTCTGAGCATGCGCGACATTAGACAGCGCAAGTGCGGACAACAGTCCGGCCAAACACGTTTTTTTCATTTACCTTTACCTGATGAGTGGAGTGGAGAATCTCTGCCTGCTACGCGCTTTAGCGCCCTTCTGTGCGCTGTGACGCAGCGCCGCTGCGTGCGGCTGCAGCGACATGAAAGTGCAAGCGAAGTTTAAGTAGCCGCTTTCTTTGGCGAGAGCTCTCAGGCGAAACTCAGTCTTTCAACAAGCGCAAGTGCGAAACGCGGACACGCTAGCGCCTTGAGCGAAGCGGGCTCGCATTTCTTTCTGGAAAAAAATTAGCGGATTTGCGATGCGTAAGTGTCGTGCCTGAGCGACAACGCGTCCGACGAGGTAGATAAATCTTTAATGTCGCTTTAATTCTCGCGCTGCGCCGAGAGACGCGTGACGGTGCAATGCCATCTCTGGCATTGCACCGCTTTTCCTGCACATGGCGTTTGCGAACGTTCGAAGCATCGCGCGATACCGCAAGGGCGCCGTTTCGTTGCCGTCATCGGCCGCGGAAAATGTTGCAGCGGGGATCCGTTGCGCACCGCGGGCCACCCGACTCTGCGCCGAAATCGGCCGTGCCGCCATACGAGGCATGGGTGATGGAACCCGCGGTCGGCTTGCCGGTCGGCCCGGTTTCGCTGTAGGGCATATCCGTCGCGTCTTGCGCGGACTGGTTCGCGTTCTGCTCCAGGATGGCGCGGCCCTGTGGTTGGACGTCCATCGTCCTGTCCTGCCCGCTCGCCATGCCGGCTGCCAGAAGCAGGCCAGCGCTAGCCAACGGCAACACGAAAAGTGATTTCATCTCGACACTCCTTGCATCGGGTACCCATTACCTGGGTAACGGCTCCAATCGCCCAGCCTTGCTGCCGGACCGGCCCGTGCAATGCACCAATGGCACGCTTCGGACCGGCTGCGGCCGACCCCGATACACAGAACGACCGCGCCGCAACTCCGTTATAGGTCAAGTTCGCAAGACGTCAACGACGCCACCCGCCAACCGCAAACGCGCGCCCTCAAGGCCCCCCCCGCCGCCGGCCCAGACCGCTTATGCGTGAGCGAAGCAGCACGGCACGACATCTGCTGAGGTTATATTTCGACATGGCGCGTTTCCCGATCGCGTTGATTCGTTCATCGCGCCGAACTGCCGGAGAAGTAGATGGAGCACGCGTATCTTCACCTGTTGCATCTGCTCGGCGGCCACGCGGAATGGACGCTGGCGGTGGTTTTCCTTGCCGCCTTCCTGGAGTCGGTCGCTGTCGTCGGCACCTTTATTCCCGGCAGCACGGCGATGTTCCTCGCCGGCGCCCTCGTGGGCACCGGAACCCTAAACCTCGGCTGGCTGTTCGCCTGCGCGCTCGCCGGCGCCGTCGCCGGCGACGGCATCAGCTATTGGCTGGGTCGCCGCTACCGCAGCAAGATCGTCCAGCTCTGGCCCTTCAGCACGCATCCACAGATTCTGCACGGCGGGAAACAGTATTTCGCGGCGCATGGCGCGCGCAGCGTCGTGTTCGCCCGTTTCATCGCGCCCTTGCGAGCTATCGTGCCGGTCGTCGCGGGCATGCTGGGCATGAGTCCGGTGCGCTTCTATGCGATGAACGTCGTGTCGGCCCTGTTGTGGGCGCCGGCGCACATTCTGCCGGGTGTCGTGTTCGGCGCGTCGCTGCAACTGGCCGGCGCAGTGTCGTTTCGACTCGTCGCCGTGATTGCGATTCTGGCGGCAATCGGTTGGCTCAGCTTCCGCTTGATGCGCCTGATCCTGTCGCGCGCACAGGCATGGACGATCGCCTCGCGTCTCAAACTGATTGCCTGGGCACGGTGTCACAACGGACGTGCCGCCACCTTCCTCCTGCAGGTGCTGAATCCCGAGCGTCCGGCCATGGGCATCGTCGCGATCATCTCCGTGCTGGTGTTGTTGTTCGCCGGCATTTTCTTCGGAGTATTGAAGGGCGTCGCCAATGGCGACCCGCTGGTTCAGGTGGATATGTCCGTCTATCGATTCCTGCAATCGATCCACTCCACCTGGGCCGACACCTTGATATCGGGCCTCGCGACCCTGGGCAGCGTCCCCACGCTCGCTGCCGTCGTCGCAACCGTGATCGTATGGATGACGTATGAACGGCGCTGGCTGGCGGTTGCCTACTGGCTGGCTGCCGTCGCCTTTTCGCAGTTGCTGATCTTCGCGATCCAGCTGGCCGTGCGGCGTGCACCGCTGGGTCAAGGGAGTTTCGACGCGTATGCGTTCCCCAGCAATCACGTCGCGGCAAGCGCGATCGTCTACGGCTTCCTCGCGTTTCTGCTGGCGCGGCGGGTCGGCAAAATCCAGGGAATTCTTGCGACGACGCTCAGCACCGCGATTGTCATTGCCGTCGCGTTCGCGGGCCTCTACTTCGGACGTTTTTCGTTCTCCGATGCAGTTGGCGGCGCGGCATTCGCGGCGATCTGGGTCGCCGTCGTCGCACTGACCGCTGTCTGGCGCAACCCCACGGTGCCCGCTTCGCGCGAGTTCATGCCTGCCGTGATGCTGCTGGTGATCTGCGCGAGCGCGGCGCCACAGATTGTCCTTAGCCGCGCCACCAGCGAACCGTCCAGCCTGCCGAATCGTCCCTTGAACGTGGTCACCGAAGCGCAATGGACCGATACGCTCTGGAAGACCTTCGCGTGCTACCGGTCCGACATGACGGGCGACCGGCGCGAGCCGATTACGGTGCAATGGTCGGCCAACCGCGAGCAGATCGAAGCGCAGTTGAGTCGTCGAGGCTGGATAGAAGGCACGCAACTGTCGGCACGCTCGCTCCTCTCGCTGGTGGCGCCCGATCCCGAAGCCACCGCCTTGCCGGTACTGCCGAAGCTCAACAACGGCGAACCGTCCGCGCTGGTCTTTACCCGCGCCCGCGACGCGCGCGACGAACGCGACGTCTTGCGCTTCTGGTCCACCGACTATGCCGTGCAACGTAAAAGCGGCAAGCCCGCTGCGCCGATCTGGTTAGGCTCGCTCGTGCATGAGCGCTTGCGCCGTCCGTCGTGGCCGTTCAATGTGTTGCGTCCCGACAGGCAAATCGATCCGCTCATCTCCGTTCAAGGCGAAGCGAGCGGCTGGCGCGAGCTGGAGGTATCGAGCAGCGCCGGATGCGAAGGTGTGCGCGTCACGCTGATCGATTCAAACGTAGAATGAACCTGTGCTGACGTCTGCCAGTATCTCCCGATTCCAGATACAGCACGCCACGAATGCAGGCACAGCAGACATGCCGCTCCCCTCGTTCGTGACCTCAGGAGTACTGCAATTGATAGAGTTTCCGCAATCGGAAATTTCGACCTGGGGTGGCGGGGTCGTTTTTCTAAACGTGCTTCTTACCCGTCTTGGTGTGCCCATACCCGCGGTACCGGTCCTGCTCTTCGCCGGCTCCGCGATTGCCAGCGGAACCTTGTCGTTCTGGTACGTGCTGCCCGCAGCCGTGCTCGGCGCATTGATCGGCGACGGGATCTGGTTTATCGCGGGACGCCGGTACGGCCAACGGCTGATCAATGCCCTTTCGCGCCTGTCGATGTCCGCCGGTACACATGTGCAGACCGCGCGCTCGCTGTTTGAACGTTTCGGAGCGCCGATCGTGTCGGTGTCCAAATTCGTTCCTGGGTTGGGTATCGCCACTCCGCCGCTGATGGGCACGACCCGTGTCGACCCAAAAATCTTTCTCGCATGGGACCTGCTGGGCGCTTCCGTATGGGCGACATTCTGGCTGCTCGGCGGAGCCGTGTTCGAAAAGCAGCTCAGCCTGTTCGTGCTCTCCGTCCGGGCGCATGGCACCACCGTGATCGACCTGGTGCTGGCCGCGTCGCTGCTGTATTTCGTGTACCGCTGTATCCAGCGTTGGCGCTTTAGACGCTGGTTGAAGCGGGTTCGGATTACCCAGGAACAGCTTGAAGCGACGCTGCGCACCGAATCTCCGCCCATTATTCTGGATGCCCGGCCCGAGTCGGCGCTACTGGACGATACGCATCGCATACCCGGCGCGCAGCGGCTCGACGCGACCTCGCAGGCGGACATCGAGGAGGCTTTGCCCGAAAGGAATCGCGTGGTGTATTGCGTCTGTCAGGATGAGGCGACGGCGATGCGAATTACGCAACAGATGCGCCGCAAAGGGTTTACGCGTATTCGCGCGCTAAAGGGCGGTCTCGATGCCTGGGCGCGCCGCGGTTATGCCTTCGATCCGTTTCCGTCACGGGCCAGCGCAGCTGCGTTGGCGGCGCGCGTGAAAAGCCTGCGGGCGGAGACGGAGGCCGTTACGCTGCGCGGGGTAGCGCCGAAACGAGGGACTTCCGGCGGCAGGCGGTAGCGACCCTGGTTGTGAATTGTCATTTGCCTGTGGTAAAAAGAAGCGTCGCGTCTTGCCGACCTCGGCTAACCGGCACCAACACAACGTCTTTTTTGGAAAATTCAGGAAAATGGCAACAGGTACAGTGAAGTGGTTTAACGATGCAAAGGGCTTTGGTTTCATTACGCCGGACGGCGGCGGTGAAGACCTGTTCGCGCATTTTTCTGAAGTCCAGGGAAGTGGCTTCAAATCGCTGCAAGAAAACCAGAAGGTCAGCTTCGAAGTGAAGCAGGGCCCGAAGGGTAAGCAAGCGGCCAATATTACGCCGCTGTAACAGCGCGCCGGAACTCGCGTTCCTGCATACACATTGGCCCGCCTTGGCGGGCCAATGTCGTTTCTAACAGGCGATCGAGCGGCCGGTTCCGTTACGCTGCAGCGCTCGGCGCGGCCTTTTTGGCGGCGGCCTTCCGGGCGGGTGCCCGCTTCGCGGTTGAAACCTTCCTGGCAACCGTTTTCTTTACGGCTGTTTTCCTGGCTGCGGGTTTCTTGGCCGCGGTTTTCTTCGTTGCGACCTTCCGGGTTGCAACCTTCTTCGTCACGGCTTTCTTAGCAACGGCCTTCTTTGCGGTGGCCTTCTTTGCGGGCGCTTTCTTAGCAGCCGCTTTCTTCGCCGACACCTTCCTGGCCGCAGTCGTTGCGTGGCTAGCGCCGCTGCCGTTCAGCGCAATCGCCGCCGCCCCATCAATCAGGAAACGGGTGCGGTCCTTCACGTTCTTGATCCAGGCAGGCGGCCGCGCATGACCGCTCCAGGTTGCGCCGGTTTTAGGATCCCTGTACTTGGGCGGCATCTTGCCTTTAGCGCTGGCGGCTCCGTTTGAAAGACGGCGTCCGGCCACCTTGGCTTCGCGCCTTGCCTTGGCGCGTGCTTCGATATCGACGGTGGTCAAGCCGTGCTTGATCATCAGTTCGCGGATCTGGTCGACAGCCGCTTGCGCGCGTTTGGCAAGCAACACTTCGGCTTGCGCCTGGAGTTTCTTCATACGCGCTTGAATTTGCTCTAGAGTGGCCATTACCGCCTCCTTACGTGTGGGCAATGGACGCACTATGCCATGAGCGCATGGCAAAACGCTATGGTTTCACGCACAACGAAGTAAAGCATAGGACGCTTCAATGCGCTTAAGCATGTTTGATGAACACACTCTTTGACCTCGCATCGAATCGCAAGGCGAGCTTTAGACCGACACGGATGAAGCTCGAGACTGTTTCATTAATAGAACTGAGTATGCTTCGACTAGAGTCGGCAATGCCGTCCACGTCCAACCTCGCGGGAAGAACCGTCTCACGGAACCGCATGATTTCCTCGTGGCACGAATAATGCTGCTCGGAGAACGAATAGCCGCGCGATAACCCCCACCCGACACCCTCCGCGGTGCCTCGGTGCGGACACAAACCAATAAGGGAAGACCGTGCCAAACGAACCGTTCGAGCCTGAACTCGTCGTTGAAGACGAGGCGGAACGCTCCTGGGCGAGACGCCTCGGGCCAGGCCTCGTGAAAGGCGCGGCCGACGACGACCCGAGCGGTATCGCAACCTACTCGCAGGCGGGCGCGCAATTCGGCTTCGGCCTGCTATGGACCGTGCTGCTCACCTACCCGCTGATGGTGGCGATTCAATCGATCAGCGCACGCATGGGGCGCGTCACCGGCAGCGGACTCGCGGCCAACCTGCGCCGCCACTATCCTTCGCAGATCCTTTACGCCGCCGTCATGGTCCTGCTGATTGCCAACACGATCAATATTGCAGCGGACCTGGCGGCAATGGGCGCAGCGGTCACGCTCGTGCTCGGCGGTCCCGTGCAGATCTACATCGTGCTATTGGGCACCGCTTCCCTGCTGCTGCAAGTCTTTGTCCCCTACGATCGCTATGCGCGATTCCTTAAGTGGCTCCCGCTCGCACTACTCGCCTACGTGGCGACGCCGTTCGTCATGCGGCTCGACTGGAAAGCGGTAGGCCTGAATCTCGTCAAGCCGCCGATACCCTTCTCGAGCCACTACCTGACCACTGTCGTTGCGGTACTGGGCACCACGATCAGCCCTTATCTGTTTTTCTGGCACGCGTCGCAGGAAGTGGATGAGATCCGTTCGGAGCCGGCGCAAGAGGCCCTGCTTGACGCGCCCAAACAGGCTAGCGGACACCTGCGCCGAATCAACCTTGATACCTGGGTCAGCATGGCGATGTCGAACGGCGTGGCGTTCTTCATCATTCTCTCGACTGCGGCGACCTTGCACGTGCATCGCACGGGACTCGCAACGTTTGCCGATGCCGCGAGCGCACTGAAGCCCGTCGCCGGTCCATTCGCATTCCTGCTGTTTAGTCTCGCCGTGATCGGCACCGGCTTGCTCGCCCTGCCCGTGCTCGCCGGGTCCGCTGCGTATGCGGCCGCCGGTGCGATGAACTGGCGCAACAGTGTGGCGCTGCAGGTGAACGTCGCCAAGCAGTTTTACGTGGTGATGGCGGTTGCGACCTTTGGCGGCGTGACGCTCACCTTTGCCCATTTCGATCCCATCGACGCGTTGTATTGGGCCGCCGTCGTCAATGGCCTCGCGGCCGTGCCGATCATGGTGCTGGTGATGCTGATGTCAGGACGCCCGGAGATCATGGGTGAGTTTGCCGTGACGGGTCTATTGCGCTGGGTGGGCTGGATCGCGACCGCAATCATGGGACTCGCGGCGCTCGGCATGTTCTGGCCGGCGTGACGCGTCAGGCGCGCGAGCCGGGACCCGCATCGCCGTCTTCGGCCACGAAGGTCTGATTGCGGCCGCGCCGCTTGGCCTCGTAGAGCGCGCGGTCCGCGGCCGCCACGAGACTGGCCGCGCCGCCCCCTTCACGCGGCTGCCGCGCAGCGACGCCCAGGCTCACCGTCACCATCCCGACATCGCTCGCGTGATGCGGTACCTGCAACCCTTCAACAGCACGGCGAATGCGCTCCGCCACCACGCGCGCACCATGCAGATCGGTCTCCTTAAGGATCAACGCGAACTCCTCGCCACCGTAGCGGGCCACGATATCCGTCGGACGCCGCGCCGACAATGCGATGGTCTGGGCAATCGTGCGCAAACAGTCGTCGCCCCGCTGATGGCCGTAGTGGTCGTTATAGCTCTTGTACGCATCGATATCGATCATCACGACGGCCGTAAAACCGGCACCGTCGCCCTCTGCAACTTGCCGCCATTGATTGGCCAGTTCGAGGTCGAAATGACGCCGGTTGAAGAGTCCCGTCAGTCCGTCGCGAAACGCCAGTCCCTGTAGTTCGATACGCTCGTCGGCAAGGCGCTGCTCGGCCGCTTTGCGTACCGTGATGTCGCGTGTCGTCGCCGTGAGCGCTTCAGGCTGTCCGGAAAACGGATCGATCACCGGACGAAGGTAGGTTTCCAGCCAGAGGATCTGGCCGTCGGGTCGTCTGAAGCGGCTGACCTGCGAGATTTCGCTCGCGCCGATCGCCAGATTCTCGATGGCCGTGGCCAGCGCATCGCGATCGTCGGCAATCACCAGGTCCGGCAAGTACGCACCGATCAGTTCGTCAGGATTGCGACGCATCACGGTTTGAGCACGCGGCGAAACATAGGTAAGCCGGCCCTCGAGCGTGACACTCATGACGATGTCGGTCGCGTTCTCTGCGAGTATCCGGTAGCGCCGTTCGCCCTCGCGCAGGAGTCCCACAAGGCGGCCACGCGACACTTGCGTCGCGCTGATCGGCAGTGCAATGCACAACGCGGCAAACAGGAACAGTTGCAGCGAGAAGATGCGGGCTTCCATGTCCTCATACGGGAATATCCACAGCGGTCCAATGCCGCGCATGGTGAACGACACCGCAATGGCAAGACACAGCAATAAGCCCACCATGACCCCTGCAAGGTCCACTTGAAACGCCAGCAGCACGATGGGCAGCAGCGCCCAGTAGAGCAGCGGGAACCGGCTCTGGGAAAATACCCCGGCGGTGACGGCGCACACCAGCAGCAACAGGGCCAAGGTTTTCAGACGCCGGTCCGCACGCAGGAGATCGGCGGCCTCACCGTTCCAGAACACGACCGCCGCGGGCGTAAAGATCACGAGACTGAGCGCGTCGGAGACGAACCAGTTGGCAAGATTGGGTAGCAGATGGCCGCTCAACTGGCTGCGCAGCAGCGTCGTAGCAAGCAGCCCCGACAAAAGCGGCGCGAGGATCACGCCACCGGCCAGAAATCTCAGCAGCGCCTTGGGACGCAACAAATCGGCGACCGTGCTCAAGCGCGGCGCAAAGCTGAACGCAATCAGCACTTCGAGCGTATCGGCCAATGTATAAGAGAGCGATACCGCGAGGCTTTCGCTAATCAGATTGGCCGCCAGGTTCCCCGCTATGCCGCCGGCCAGCACCCAATAGCGCTGTCTGGGCGCAACTACCATCATCTGGCCCAGCAGCACCGCATTCGTCAGCCAGATAGCTGCGATTTCACCCGCCATGCTCTTGAGCGCGCCGCTCAATAAACAGGTGAGCGTCGTCACCACGAATGCCAGCAACACGCTCCAGCGTGTCGACACCACGCGCTGCGGACGTACCCCTTCCAGAAATACCCGCGGTTCTCCAGTTGGTCCTTCGGCTCGCTGCCCCATACGCTTGCTCTCAATTCTTCTTGTTAGCGTCGGCTCGCGCGGCACGTTAAAGCCATTCCCCGTTACGCGGCCCACACCTTGTTCTTCAGAACGACCTTGCGTTTCGTCATCGTCGAGCCAGTGTATAGATAATCAGACGAAACCGGAAAGCAGAGCTAGCCGCGAAACGTGCAGAACACCGCAGAAAACGAACTTTTTGGTGTGGGCCTCTAACTTACTTCGCCTTAACCGCTCCGTCGACGCCGTTCAAGCCGTTTGCAAGGCGCTACGGCGTCGTGCCGGCCGGCATGTAAAGGCGCTTCCTGGTCAGGCTTTCAGGCCCCCTTATGCGTTGTGAGTGGCCGCTTGCCGGCACGCTAACCCGCAAACGAGGCCGCCGCTTATCCGCCGCTTATCCGCCGCTTACCGCTTAACGTTCAGTGGCCGCCGATCAGCCGTTCCGGCGACGACGCAGACGGCTCCAGGTTGCGTTCGGTCGACCACACTTCATGCTGCAGCCAGTCGCGAAACAAGGCCAGTTGCGGCAGATCGCCCTGTTCCGGGCGCGTCACCAGCCAGTAGGACTGGTGACCGTCGACATGCACGTTCAGCACCTGCACGAGTTCACCGGTTGCCAGTTCGCGGGCGATCATATGGCGGTCGGCGATGGTGATGCCGAGACCGTCGACGGCCGCGCGAATCGCCAGATCGAGCAGATCGAATTCGTAGCCGCCGCTGGTATCGACGCCGTCAATCCCGGCCGCTTTCAGCCAGTGCTGCCAGGTGAGGTAACGCTGGTCGTCGCTCGCCAGCACGTGCAGCAGCGTGAACTGATTCAGGTCGATGCCCTGCTGCCCCGAGTGCCGGGCGAGCAGCGCCGGCGAGCAGACGGCGACGTGCCGTTCGCTCATCAGCAGACGATTGTCGAAGCCTTCCCATTCGCCGTCGCCAAAACGGATCGCGCAATCGAGCACGCCCGATTCGGCGAGCTTGTCCTCGACGCGCGTCGACAGGCTCAGTTCGAGTTCCGGGTGCGCGTCGCGCAGACGCGCGAGACGCGGCATCAGCCAGCGGCTCGTAAACGTGGGCGGCGCGTTGATGCGCAAGCGGTTCAGATGGGTCTTTTCCTGAATGCTGCGCACGGTCAGTTCGATCTTGTCGAACGACTGCTGCAGCGCCTGCAGGAGCAGGCGGCCGGCGGCCGACAGTTCGAGGTGGTGATGGCGGCGTTGCAGCAAGGCCTCGCCGAGTTGCTCTTCCAACTGACGCACCTGCCGGCTGACCGCACTCTGGGTGACGTTGAGCAACTCGGCGGCACGGGTGAAGCTGCCGGTACGGCCGGCCACTTCAAAGGCTTTGAGCGCGTTGAGCGCGGGCATTTTTCGTTTCAAGGGCGTCTCTGATCGGATGCGGCAAACCGGAGTGACATTTTACGCGTTCGCTCCACGGGCCTTCCGGACGGCAAGCGTTGACTCAATCAGCGGAGGTTCATGATGTGAGGAAAGGGCCGATAAACGACGAATACCGAAATCGGCAATATGTTTCGTATTACGAATTAAATTAGCCGCCACAGAATAGAAATAGTAGTTGCAAGCCGTATGCGTTTCACATATGACACAGGTCCGCCAGGCAAGGCGCGAGGCCCCTCTGCGCGCCTAAAGGGCCGGAATGACACATATCCGTCACGAATACGACATATTGATGAACCAACATAAAAAGTTGACGCGACTACCTTGGGGCTCACGCCATGCCGGAACTTTCGTACCCGCAGACGACCACCACCAACGCTCGAAGCCGCGGCATTGGTCTGATTATTTTCCTCCTTGTGATCGCATTCGGCGCGGTGTATTGCGCCGTGCATCTGGTAACCGATCTGCAGTCCGTACAGTCACTCAGTTTCCTGCCCTACCTGTTGCTCGGCGTCGCGTTGCTGATCGCGCTCGGCTTCGAGTTTGTCAACGGCTTTCACGACACCGCGAACGCCGTCGCCACGGTGATCTACACGCATTCGCTCACGCCGAATATCGCGGTGATGTGGTCCGGTACGTGGAACTTCCTCGGCGTGCTGACTTCGAGCGGCGCTGTCGCGTTTGGCGTGCTGCAGCTTCTGCCGGTCGAACTGATCCTGCAGGTCGGCAGCAGCGCCGGCTTCGCGATGGTGTTCGCCCTGCTGATCGCGGCCATCATCTGGAATCTCGGCACGTGGTACTTCGGCTTGCCGTCGTCGAGCTCGCATACGCTAGTGGGCTCCATCATCGGCGTGGGCCTGATGAATCAACTGATGCACGGCGCCAGCGGCACCAGCGGCGTGGACTGGAATCAGGCGCTGGGCGTCGGCAAGTCGCTCGTGTTTTCGCCGATCGTCGGGTTCCTGCTCTCAGGACTGCTTCTGATGGTACTGAAAGCCGTTGTCCGCGTGCCGGCGTTGTATGCCGAACCGAAGGGCTCGGAGCCGCCGCCGTTCTGGATCCGTGGCCTGCTGATCCTCACCTGTACGGGCGTTTCGTTCGCACACGGCTCGAATGACGGCCAAAAGGGCATGGGCCTGATCATGCTGATCCTGATCGGCACGGTGCCCACCGCGTACGCCTTGAACAAGGCCGTCACGCCTGGTGAAACGCAAACCTTCGTCGCGGTGTCGCAACAGGCCTCCGCTACGTTCGCCAAATATACGAACGGCGCTCCGCCGTCGGCGCACCCGCGCACCGCCGTCGAAGCCTATGTCCGCACCCGCCAGCTGACGCCCGAGACGATGCCCGCGCTGCAGCAACTGACCGACCAGATCGGCCAGCAGGTCGGCGCATCGGGCTCGATGGCGAACGTGCCGCAAGATGTCGTCGATAACGTGCGTAACAACATGTACGTCACCTCCGAGGCGATTCGCCTGATGGAAAAGGCCAAACAGCCCGCCTTTACGCAGGACGACATGAAGCCGATCGACAACTTCAAGAAGCAGGTTGATCATGCAACCAAATTCATTCCGACCTGGGTCAAGGTCGCCGTGGCGATCGCACTCGGGCTCGGGACGATGGTGGGCTGGAAGCGGATTGTCGTGACGGTTGGCGAGAAAATCGGCAAACAGCATCTGACCTACGGGCAGGGCGCCTCGGCGGAACTGGTCGCCATGCTGACGATCGGCGCGGCCGATCTCTACGGTCTGCCGGTGTCGACGACGCACGTGCTGTCGTCAGGGGTAGCCGGCACGATGGCGGCCAACGGCTCGGGGCTGCAGTGGAGCACGGTGCGCAGTCTGCTGATGGCGTGGGTGCTGACGCTGCCCGCTTCCATCGCGCTGGCAGCCGGATTGTATTGGGTGTTCCTGCACGTGTTTTGAAGGGACAACGGGGGCGCGAGCCGGTTGTTTTATGCTTTACGAGTTCACTAGTGTGATGTTTTACCATCACACTAGTAACCTGCCTCTCCCGCCACCCGCCTGCCGCAAGCACCCGTAAGCCGCTCAATACACTTCCGGCACGATGATGTTAGCCGGCACCGGCTGCCGGATGTACTCCGTGTTGTACACGCGCTCCGGCAGCGTAATCAGCGGATGCTCGACCTCGTGATACGGCACCTGGCTCAGCAGATGGTGAATGCAGTTCAGACGCGCGCGCTTCTTGTCGACCGCCTGAACCACCCACCACGGCGCCTCGGGAATATGCGAGCGTTGCAGCATCACTTCCTTCGCATGCGTGTACGCCTCCCAGCGGCGCCGGCTCTCCAGATCCATCGGGCTCAGCTTCCACTGCTTGAGCGGGTCGTGGATACGTGTCTGGAAGCGGATTTCCTGCTCTTCGTCGGTAATCGAGAACCAGTACTTGAGAATCTGCACGCCGCTGCGCGCCAGCATCTTCTCGAACTCCGGCACCGAGCGGAAAAACTCCTCGTACTCTTCGTCCGTGCAGAAGTTCATCACACGCTCGACACCCGCGCGGTTGTACCAGCTCCGGTCGAATAGCACCATCTCGCCGCCGGCCGGCAGATGCGACACATAGCGCTGAAAGTACCACTGCGTGCGTTCGCGATTGTTCGGCGCCGGCAGTGCCGCAACCCGGCACACACGCGGATTGAGACGCTGCGTGATGCGCTTGATCGCGCCGCCCTTGCCCGCTGCGTCGCGTCCCTCGAAGATCACCACGAGCCGGTGTCCCGTGGCGACGATCCAGTCCTGCAGCTTGACCAGTTCGCCCTGCAGACGGAACAGCTCGCGGAAGTACTTCTTGCGCGCCTCGCGATGCTCGGCCGAAAAACCCGCTTCGCCGTCGTTGATGCGGTCGTCCACTTCCATTTCGAGCTCTTCGTCGTACGCGTCGATGAGATCCTCTTCAAAACGGCGCTGCCGCTCGGCCATCGACGCCATATCGGCTCTGGGATCCTGCTCTTTCATCGCGACTCTCCTGGAAACGGGAATAGGTAAGCCCACTGCGCCGGACGCAGCGGCGACCGGCCGATTATCGGCGATCGAGGTGTCACTGTTATTACTGGGGCGGCACGGCTTGCATCAACTCATGATAGCGAGTTTTCCACGCGATCCAATCCGGCTAGCGCAACGGCTTCGCGAAGCTCAACTCGTGGCCGTCCGGGTCGGTCAGGTGGAAATAGCGCTCGCCCCACGGCGCATCCGCGGGTGCGGACTCGGGCTGCAACCCGGCCGCCAGCGCCCTGCGATAAATCCCGTCCACGTCCGACACGTAAACGATCACCCGCCCCCACCAGTTAATCGGGCCGCGGCTGTCGGCAATCAGGTTCAGAAACGACGAGCCGAACGCAAAAGATGTAAACGCTTCCTGCGGACCGCCGTACTTCAGCGGGAAACCTAGCGCTTCATAAAACGGCACGGCCCGCGCCATGTCATGGGTCGCCAGCGTGATCGCGCTCAGCGACTCGATGCGCGGCGTCTCGGAGGGGTCAGCTTCAGTCATTGCGGTACTCCTTGCATCTGGCGCACGGGGCGTCGGCACGGCCAGTTTCTCACACCCGTACCCGCATCTTGAAAACGGATGGACAGCCCTGCAGTTACGCTCCCGCCCTGTCCGGAGCTTCGCCATGGGAAGCCGTCCCCGTTTTATTGATGATCTGTCGCGCGCCTCGTCCGAGCCGGACGCGTCCGTCGGCGCCGCCGCGTCCGCCACACCGTCCGCCCTGAACGACGACGCCTTGCTCGACGCCTACTCGCGCACCGTGATCGGCGCGCTGGAGCGGGTCCAGCAGGCGGTGGTGTTCATTGCCGTCGAACACCGCACGCCCGCCAATCCGGGCGGCCGCGGCACGCGCGGTGGCACCGGTTCGGGCTTCCTGTTCACGCCGGACGGCTACCTGCTGACCAATAGCCACGTCGTACACGGCGCCGCCCAGATCCGCGTCACCCTTGCCGACGGCAGCCAGTTCGACGCCGATCTGGTTGGCGACGACCCCGGCAGCGACCTTGCCGTGCTGCGGATCGGTTCGGCCGAACCCTTGCCGCACGTCGAACTGGGCGAATCCGGACGGGTGCGGGTCGGTCAGATTGCGATTGCGGTCGGCAACCCGCTCGGCCTGCAGCAGACCGTCACCACCGGCGTGGTCTCCGCGCTCGGCCGCTCGCTGCGCTCGAACTCGGGGCGCATGATTTACGACGTGATCCAGACCGACGCGGCCTTGAATCCCGGCAACTCGGGCGGCCCGCTGATCAACTCCGCGGGCCAGGTGATCGGCGTGAACACGGCGATCATCCCCGGCGCCCAGGCCATCTGCTTTGCCACGGCCATCGATACCGCGAAGTGGGTCATCATGCAGATTTTCGCGCACGGCCGGGTGCGGCGCGCGTATATCGGCGTAGCGGGCACCACCACGCCGCTGTCGCGGCGCGTCCAACGCTACTTCGGCCTCGACTCGGAAACCGGCGTGCGGGTCATGGAAATCGTCAAGGCCAGCCCGGCGGCAATAGGCGGACTGCGCACGGACGATACGATCGTCGCGATCGATACCCTGCCCGTGGATGGTGTCGACAGCCTGCAACGCGTGCTGGATGCGTCGCGGATCGACCGCCCGGTCAACGTGACGGTGCTGCGCGGCGCGCAGCGGATCGAGTTGACGCTCACACCGGTCGAACAGGCTAGCTAAGGCCGAACCGCACGGCAGAAAAGCCAGAGAAATCCAACAGTGTCACAGCGATTTTCTATACTGAGGGAACCGACCCTCGGACAGCAAACCGCCATCACCTGGCATGGGAGATCGATGTGACAGGCAACTATCAGGTGCGGGTCACGCGGGACACCGCCGGCCCGGATGACGCCGGCGTGCCGCGTGTGAGCAAAACGCCGGCGCGCGTGGAGATTGCCGCATCGCGACGCGAACTGGTGTTTGCCGATCGCGACACCTTGCAGCAGTTTATCGATGCCTGCATCCGCGCCCGCGAAGAGGCGTTCGGCGTGACGTCGAACCCCACCCTCTCCACGACGGACAAGGAAGCATGGGAACGCTTCTTTGGGCGGTTTACAGAGCTGTAAGCGGTGCGGCGCGAAACGCGCTCACACCGCGGCTGCGTCAAACCCTCACTGGACCACCCGCGTCACACCGCGGCCACGCGGATCGGCAGCGGGCTCGGGCGTATCGCCATTGACCTTGATGACCTGAATGTCACCGCTGAAGTCCTGACCTTGCAGCTTGTAGCCCTTCGCTTCGATCTGCTGCGCGAGTTCGCCCTCGATCGGCTTGTACGGCTCCCAGAAGATCGTGTTCGGCGGCAGCAACTGGTGGTGGAAGCGCATCGCGGCCACCGCGTCCTGCAACGGCATATTGAAGTCGTAGACGTTGTTGATCACCTGGAAGATCGACGTGAAGATGCGCGAGCCGCCCGGCGTGCCGATCACCAGCGACACCTTGCCGTCCTTCGTCAGGATGGTGGGTGTCATCGACGACAGCGGCCGCTTCTTCGGTTCGATCGCATTCGCGTCGCTGCCCACCACGCCGAACTGGTTCGCCATGCCCGGCTTGGCCGAGAAGTCATCCATTTCGTCGTTGAGCACGATACCCGTGCCGTCCACCACGACGCCCGAGCCGAAGTAGCCGTTGATCGTGTACGTGTTCGAGACAGCGTTACCCCACTTGTCGATCACCGAGAAATGCGTGGTCTCGGCCTTCTCCGGCATCGAGGTGCCGAGTCCCGGCTGCACGCTCTTCGTATCCGAAGGCGTAGTCGGATTGACCTCGGCAGCGCGCTTGGCCAGATACGAATCGTCGATCAACTGGGCGACCGGCACCTTGTAGAAGTCGGGGTCGCCCAGGTATTGCGCGCGATCGGCGAACACCCGCTTTTCGATTTCCGCGATCAGATGCACGTACTGCGCCGAGTTGAGCGGCACGTCCTTGAAGTCAGGCGCAAGGTCCGCTTTCATCTTCAGTAACTGCACGAGGCCGATGCCGCCCGAACTCGGCGGCGGTGCGGTGATCACGTGATAGCCGTTCCAGTTCGCCTCGACCGGCTGACGCCACACGGCCTTGTATTCGTGCAGGTCCTGCTTGGTGATCAGCCCGTGACCGCGCATCGATGCGGCGATCAGGTCGGTCGTCTTGCCGTCATAGAAGTCTTTGGCGCCCTGGTTGGCAATGCGCGTCAGCACCGCGGCGAGATCCGGCTGCTTGAAATTGACACCCTGCTTGAGGTTGCCGAAGTAAGTATCGAAGTTGGTCTTGCCCGCGAAGTCTTTGGCCGCGTCGTCGCGGCGCTGCTGCAACTGTTCGCTCACTTCGAAGCCATCCGTGGCGTACTTGATGGCCGGCGCCAGCACCTGCTTCCACTTCAGCTTGCCGAAACGGCGCTGCGCTTCCCACATGCCTTCGACGGTGCCCGGCACGCCCACCGCGCGATAGCCGAACAGGCTCATGCCCTTGATGACGTTGCCCTTGTCGTCGAGGTACATGTTGCGTGTCGCCGAGATCGGCGCCTTCTCGCGATAGTCGAGAAAGTAAGGCTTACCGTCTACGTAGAGCGTCATGAAGCCGCCACCGCCAATATTGCCGGCTTCCGGATAGGTCACGGCAAGCGTGAAGGCAATGGCTACAGCGGCGTCGACGGCATTGCCGCCTTCCTTGAAGATCTGCTCGGCGGCGTCGGCGCTGAACTTGTCCGCAACGGCGATGGCCGAGGCGTTGAGAACAGCAGGTTGATCGGATGTTTTCGCGTACGCGGGGGCCGTTTCGAGCAAGCCGCTCGAGACCGTGACGAGTGCGGCAACGGCAAATGCGCTTGCGGACAGCTTGACTTTATCCAACGACATTGACTCTCCTCCATGACCATTCTTTCGCGGTGAAAAAAACGACTGCCTTCGCTTATAGCATGCGTGACGGTGTTTTGCGAAGCCACCGACTGCAGTCCTAACTTGCTGTGCTGCAACGAATTCATCCACTTCGTTTCTGCCTGGCGCTCGTAGCAGGGTCTTGCTGTTATGCGCGCCCTCTGCCGCCTCTGGCGATTTCGTCGCCGCTGCCTTGCGGCATGCGTGCGGTCACCGGAATCGAGCCCAATGAGAACAGCCCCACCACCAGAAACGCGGGCCAGAAGTCGGACCACACAATCGCCGGATGGCCTTGCAGATGATGCGAGATCTGCAGCACGAGCCCGCCTATCGTCACGCCGAGCCCAAGCGAAATCTGCTGGATCACGCTCGCCACGCTGGTGGCGCGGCCAATGTCGCGGCTAGGGATATCCGCATAAGCGAGCGTATTCAACGACGTGAACTGCAGCGACGGGAAGAAGCCGCCGAACAACACGACGCACCAGATCGCCCAATGGGGCATACCGGGAAAAAACAATCCGTACACGGCGATCGCCAGTCCGGCGAAGCACGCATTGACCATCAGCACCTTGCGGAAGCCAAAGCGTCCGAGTACGCGCGAAGCGACCGTCTTCATGAAGATCGAGCCGAAGGCCGAAGCGCACGTAATCGAGCCTGACACGAAGGCTGTCATGCCGAGTCCTTCCTGCAACGCCAGCGGCAGCAGGAAGGGCACGGCGCCAAGACCGATGCGAAACAGCGAACCGCCCAGCACGCTCGCGTGAAAACTCGGGATGCGCAGCAGGCGCAGATCGAGCACCGGCAATTCGACCCGGCTCGCATACAGCCAGTAGACGAGCAGCAGCGCGGCGCCGGCCACGGTCATACCGAGCGACAGCGTATTCGACACCAGTTCTCCGCCGATCAGCGAGACGCCCAGCATGAACGACGAAGCCCCACCCGCCGACAACACGAAGCCGGCCCAGTCGAGACGCCCCGGATGCGCCTCGCGCACATTGGCGATGTGCTTGTTCGCGAGCCAGATGCCGAGCACACCGATCGGAATGTTGATAAAGAAGATCAGGCGCCAGTGCAGATACGTGGTGATGAATCCGCCGAGCGGCGGCCCGAGCACCGGCCCGAGCAATGCGGGCACCGTGAGGTAGTTGACCGCGCGAATGAATTGCGACTTCGGCATCGAGCGGAAAATGATGATGCGCCCGACCGGCACCATCAGCGCGCCGCCCAAGCCCTGCACGAAGCGCGCAAAGACAAACGTGCCGAGCGAAGTGGAGGCCGCGCACATCAGCGAGCCGGTCATGAAGATGCCGATGGCCGTGCGGAACACCGTGCGGGAGCCGAAGCGGTCGGCCACCCAGCCGCAGATAGGAATGAAGACGCCGAGGCCGATCACATAACTGGTGATGGCAAGCTTGAGGGTGATGGGACTCTGACCGAGGTCACGCGCCAGAACGGGAAGCGACGTCACGATGACCGTGCCGTCCACGTTTTCCATGAACATCGCACACGCGACGATCAGCGGAACGATGAATGCACCCAGGGCAAGAGGCATTGGCAGGACGACGGGTGGCAAAGCCGTCGGCATAAAGCCTCAATTATGGCATCGACCCGGCAACAGATGTTGTCAGATTGGGCTAAAGCAGCAGCATAAGATACGGCCTGCCCGCGTGTTCGTCTCTCCGCGGACAGGCCTCGTGGCGCTCAACGCGCAACGCCCGAGGTCACCGGGCGTTGGCGCGGCACCCGCATCAGCGCATTCAGGAAGCCAGATCCGGCGGCAGCTTGCCGCCGTTCGCGGCCAACGCAAGCATGACCTGCTTGTGCAACCAGATGTTCATGCTGGCTGAATCGTTCATGTCCCCGCTGTACTTGAGCTCCGTGGCGAGCTGCTTGCGATGGTCGAGACTGCTGTCGACGCCGAGGGCCTTCATCGTATCGACAATCGACACGCGCCAGTTCAGCGTTTGTCCGCTCTCGCTCACAAGCTGGTCCAGCACGGCAGCGACGTCGACATCCGTCAGCGGCGCGGGCGCCGGCGCGGCGTCGGGGGCGGCGGCCTGCGCGGCAGCCTGCGCAACAGCAGGGTCCGGCGTGGGCTCCGCGGCGGGCGGCGGTTGATCGGGCTTCGCCTTGCCGAACAGCTTGTTCACAATCTCACCAAAAATACTCATGTTGAAACCTCCTATGGGGTGGATGGCGAGCGGCCACACCAGACCGCTCCGGAACGCATGCTTTCAGTATGCTAGGCGAAATTTACCTGGATCACGCCGCTAATTGGTCAAGAAAGGTCAAGGCTTCGATGAATGTCCGATAAAGACGGGAATCGCACTCGTGGTTATATGTCACGCGTATTGCGCATGTGCGTTTTCGGACATATAGGTCTGCGCACTTCAGCCGTTCATCGTTTCGTCCTCGCTTCGTTTGATCCACATCGTTTCGTTCACCTGGCGCGAAAATGCCCGCCGGCGATTTGCGACGCCGATCATGAACTAGACTCCCTTTACCCTCCCGTGATTCGTTGACGTGCGCACTGAAACCATCGCACATTCCATTTCATTATTTATTTAGTTTAACGAAACAACTTTCGTTGGACGCCGCTCTATTCAGCCTCGCCGGAGTCACTCATGAAAACCCATGCCATTGTTGGATTGACGTTGCTGCTTGCGGCAGGCGCTGCGCATGCCAACCAGTTCAATACGCAGTGCGCCTACTCGCATACGCTGCCTGACGACGCCATCGTCTACCCCGGAAAGCCAGGAGAAGCGATGGTGCACGACTTCTTTGGCAACACGCATACGAACGCCTTTAGCACGCCCGATTCATTGACCCAAGACATCGCTACCACCTGCGATTCGCCGGCAGATCCTTCGGCTTACTGGTCGCCGCAGTTAAAGCGTGGCGCCGAGATCATCCCGCCGATGTACGAGAAGACCTACTACAGGAACGACCAGCCCGTGGTGCCCGTCAACGTGATTCCGGCCGGTCTGGAAATGCTGGCGGGAGATCACATGGGCACCCAGCAGAACCCGCACATCGATTTCCTGTGCGCCGGTCAGGGCTACGTCAAGGAGCCGCCGAAAACCTGTCCGCCGAAAACGCCGGGCGAACATTCGCAATTCAATATCTCCGTGCACTTTCCGGATTGCTGGGACGGCAAGACGTTGGTACCGATCCTGGGGAACAGCAGGGCAGCCCGTATGCAGGCCGCGAGAAAAGCGGCAAGCGGCAAGCTCAACGTGGCCTACCGAAACAGCGACGGCACCTGTCCCAGCGCCTATCCGGTGAAGATCCCGGAGTTGCAGATGAACCTTGCCTACGATCTCGGGACCAATCCCGACATGTCGGATATGCAGCTCTCGATGGACCCGGTGTTCCAGAACGGTCAATGGGTACCGCAATGGGGCAGCCTGTACACCGCGCACGGCGACTTCATGAACGCGTGGCGCCCGGAGACGATGCAATACCTGATCGATACCTGCATGAACAAGCCCGCCACGCCGGGAAGCACCTGCGACAAAAACATCCCCACCTACTATTCGGCGGCCGCCGCGAACGTTCAACTGGATAGCAATGGCGTTGCCCAGCCCGCAGGCACAACCTTGGTCGCGGCGCCGGGCAACCTGGTTTTCATCCGGTTTCCCATGCCGGCCAATCTCAACGACTATCCGTACGCCAAGTCGTACTTGCAGTCATTAGGCGGAAACGTTACGGATACCGCCGCCATCACGATCCAGCTATACGCGGCACATACGGACTGGGACGAGGCGGGGCATGCCCCTACCGTTGCGTCTTGCGATCTGAGCCAGCGCATCGGTGGGATCTACCTGGATAACGTTCAGCAGGTCCGGCTCAACGACATCAGTGGGTATATCGCGTCGCAAAGGGCCGCGGGTGCGTCGCAGATAGGCATCTGCATCAAGAATCCGGTCAGCCAGACCGTGAGCTTTTCGTCCCGTTCGGGCGCCTGGACACCGGGGCTTTATTTGAAGTGATGACGCTGCGGCCCTGGCGTGTGCCATGCGCAGGTTTTGGAAGCGACATGTGCCGTCAACAACCGGCACATGTGCGTCAAAGCAGAAGCGAGATGCGGCGCTCAGCGCGGCACAGTCACCAGCGGCTGCAATTGCGGCAGGATCTCGGCGCGGGCGCGCACGACATCGTTCGGGAAGTCGATTTCGATCCACGGCGCACCGGTCACGTCGGCGGTATCGAACACCTGGCTGCGCTCCAGCAGCAGATCGCGCACCGCTTCTTCGTGCGGCAGGTTCGAACGGCCGCTGTCGATGTAGCCCGCCACGATCTGCGCAAAGCGCTGTGCAGTTTCCTCACGGAAGCGGAAGAAGCCCACCGACTCGCCAATCGTGTCGTACTCCAGATTCACAGCAAGCTGCTTGCGCAGTTCGACCGGCACACCGTCTTTCAGGCACAGCTTGACCGGCTCGTCGCCCGCTTCGAAGTCGCGGTCGATCAGCAGGCGGTTGACCGTCTCGCCCGCCACCAGCGCGTTCAGGATGCGCTCGTCGTACAGCACGTCGGCGTCCATCAGCAGCACGTCGCCGCCGCGCGTCAGCGGATCGGCCACGGTGTGCACCGTCAGCACGCTGCCGAGGTCGAAACGCGGATTGATCACGATCTCGACCGGGTGCGGCCAGTTGATGCGCTTCAGCTCGGCCTCGACCAGCCCCGGCTGGAAACCGAGCGCCAACACGACATCCGTGACGCCGGCGGTTTCGAGCATCTGCAGATGCCGTTCGAGCAGGCTGACGCCGTCGAACTGCAGCAGGCATTTCGGGAACTGTTCGCCCGGCGGGAGCTGAAGACGCAGGCCAAGGCCCGCAGCGAGAATAATGGCACGCATGCGTGGTCCCTTTCTAAAAGTAGGGTTAGTCGACAGCCGGCACGCGCGTCGCACGCCGACGCTGCCAGTTTCTTTCACTGAAATGCAGGTACAACAGGCCCGGCAGACCCAGCAGAATCTCGCGGGCGCGCTTGGCGAGCGACAACGCCAGCGCCGCATCCGGCGGCAGGCCGACGAGCGGCGCGAGCAGCAGATAGCCGCCCTCCTGCACGCCAAGCGAGCCGGGGATCGCAAACGCGGCACCGCGAATCGCCTGACCCAGACTCTCGAGCAGCAACGCGTCGACCCAACCGACCGGATGGCCGAGGAAGCGCAGCGCGAGCCACACTTCCACCGTGCCGACGATCCAGCCGACGAGGCTCAGCGCAAAGCTCGCCAGCACCCGGCCGCGCTCGCGATAGAGCGCCTGCACGGCGCCGTCGACGGCGTCGGCGCGCATCGTCAGGATCGACCAGTCGCGCTTGCCGAATACCTTCGAGACGACCCGCAGGAGCCGTCCGAACAGGCCGCGCCGCTGGGCGAAAAAGAACAGTGCGATCAGCCCGGCGAGTATAGCGGTGGCAATAAAAGTCGCGGTGCGCAAGTCGTGCAGCGCGCCCTGCGCCGCGTAAGCGCCGAACAGCAGCAAGCCGAGCACGGCAAAGACGATCTGCGCAAGCGCCTGCAGCGTGGTGCTGACCGTGATCGCGGCGGCCGCGTCGCGCATGCGCATGCCGCGCTGCGAGAGTTGCCGCACCATCACCACCGGACCGCCGATCTGACCGGCCGGCAGCAAGCTATTCACCGACTCGCCGACCCAGCGCGCGAGCAAGGCATCGTGCGCGGCGACAGGGTCGCGGCGCCGGTCGATCAGCACGGCGATCGCCGCCGAATCCAGTACCAGCGGCACGATATGGAACGCGGCCACCAGCGCGAGGCCCCAACCGGCGACCAGCAGCGTCGAGGTGACCGAACCCAGGCCCTGCCAGGCGAGCAGCGCGACGAACAGCGCGACGCCGATCGACAGCAGGATCATGGCCGCGCGAGTCATTGCCCCGCCCCTTTGCGCTGGATCATCTGACGGAACACCTGGCGAAAGCCGAAATAGGCAATCGCGTCTTTCATGTTCGAGATGAAACGGCGCCACGGGCGCATGTTCGGATCCGTGACATATTCGAACGTCAGCGAGACGCGGAATTCATTGGCGCCCGCCGGCGTGATGCGGTGGCGCAGCTTGTCGCCGTCGAAGAACACCAGACCGCCCGGCGGGATCTGCACGGAGCCGGGTACATCGGGCACATCCGGATTCTTCGTATGCAACTCGTAGTCGAGACGGCACGACGATTCGTCGACCACACCGAGCAGCAGCGTATAGCGGCGGCCGTCGTAGTACGAGGTGTCGTAATGCCAGCCGATATGGTCGCCCGGCCGGGTGTAGTAATACAGCGCATAGGCGTGCGGGTCGTCGGGCGGGGACACCATCAGCTTGTCGCCGCTCAACTTCTCCAGCCAGCCGATCAGTTCCTTCGAGCGATACAGCTCGGCAATGAACGGCGCGAGGCGGTCGATCGTATGACGGCTCACGCTGCCGCCCTGCTTGTGGCCCGGCAGGTAGTTGCGATTCACTTCGTCGAGCAGCGCGCGGGCGCTATGCACGAGTTGCGCGGTGACCTCGGGCGCGAGGAAGTCTTCCATGTAGAGGAAGGCGCCCTGCTCGGCGAAGTCTTTGGAGAGGCGCGCCGTGTCGAACTGACGCGTGCGGCCGGCAACGGCGCGGTCCGCCTCGGGAACGGCCCCGAAGGCCTCTACCGAAGCGGGCGTGACGGGTACGCGGTCGGACGAGGCTTGGGCAATCACATCATCTTCGGCCTGCGTACTCATGGACTAACCTGCATTTGACTGGTTTCGGCGGCGGGCTGCGCCGTGCGGCGCAGCGCCCGGCGAAAGTCCACGATCACCCATACGGCAAAGAGCGGCGCGCCGATCGAGGCGGCCACCACAAACGGCGTGACGACGCCGGTCAGCGTCACGAGCGGCAGCAGATACAACACGTCTTCGGTCTCGAAGCCGGCCGCCGAGGCCTGCCTGGTGCCGGCCTTGCCTTCCATCTCCTCGATCCGCATGCGCAGGAAGAAAATCACTGCGACCGCTACGCCGGCGAGGCTGCCGAGCAATACGCCCGGCACGACCCGCTCGGCTACGTGAACCCCGCCCGTGCCGAGTCCCATGCCCACGAACAGAAGGATCGTCACCAGCGCATCGCAGGCCAGGTCGTAAAAATGACCGATCCGGCTCGACTTGCCGCTGATGCGTGCGAGCTCGCCGTCCGTGTGGTCGACGAAATTCGACAGGACGATCAGCAGCGCGCCCGCGTTGGTCCAGGCAAACCCGCCCCGCGCGAGGCACAGCGCACCTGCGAGGCCGATCAGCAGGCGCAGCGTGGTGAGATGATTGGGCGTGACAAACGTGTCCACAAGCGGCGTCACGAGCCGGCGAGCGAGCCTCGCGTCCCATGTTTTCGGGACCGGAACGTTTTTTAAAGATGATGGTCGAGAATTCATAACCCGGAAATATATACGGTTACGGGAAACCTTGCTGTTTTCCGCGCCAATTTCCTCGCGAACCCTTGACAGATACCGTTCGAAGCAAAAATACCCGAACGTTGGTAAAGTGCGAGTCCAGTTACGCCTGTAACGCCGCGTAATCGGATTCGCGGCAAATTCACCGAGGATTCACGACCTTGCGTGGCGGCGTTTCCAGCGTCTCTCCCTGACCTGCCCCGTTGCGAACTTGCCACTGTGCACACGTGATCTGAAGCTTATGAAGCACGTTTTTTCTTCCGTTCTGCTCGCCCTGTCCGCAGGGGCCTTGCCGCTCGCCTGCCACGCGAGCGCGCTCGACGCGCCGCTCGCCTGTAACGAATCGGGCCATCAGTTCATTGCGGACCTTGCCCAGCAGCAACTGATCGATCCGACGCCGATGCGCGTCGAAAGCAATTCGATCAACGCGTTCCGGCCCGCCAAAGGCGCCGACCTGAGCGCCTTCGGTTTCCATGTGTTCGCAGTGGTGGGCTTCGAGAAGGACGATCCGATGTTCCGCACCGGTGACGGCGAACCGCTTGCCAACTCGGCGTACGGCGCGGTGGTGTTCGGCAGCGACTCGAGCGTGCAGGACGCCGTGACCCAGGCCGGCAGCACGGCGATCGTGCATCACGTCGGGCCGCATATCACCGCGATTTTCTGCAAACGGAACTGAGGCAAGCGGGAACGGCGCCCCGCGGGGGCCTCAACCCGGCCGGCGGAACCCGTTTTCGACCCAGGCCGCGGCATTCGCCTTGCCTAACTTGAAGCTGGGCGCCACTTTCACCTGGGCGAGTTGCTCGCCGAAGGCGTCGAACGCCGTCAACAGCGCGTAGGGGTCGTCCTCGCTCGGGACGATGTCGAGCGTGACCGCCAGTTCGTCGCCGGTGGGCGATTCCACCGTCACGCGCTTATGCAGCATGGCATGCAACTGCTGCTCGTGCCGGCGCAGCACCTCCGACGCGGTCTTCACAAGCGTATTGAAAGCGCCCGTATCGAGCGGCTTCGGGTTCTTCTTGTCGCGACCCATGGTCCACGGTCCGACCAGAGCGGGCTCCGGCTCCCCATCCTTGATCATCTCCACCGCCCAGCCGTCGTCGTCTTCATTCTTGATGACGCGCGCCGTCCAGCCGTCGTCGCGCCACAAACGCGGGTCGTGCTGGGTTTCGGGCAGTTCGGGGAGATCTTCCGTCGCAGGATCGGCAGCGGTGTCGGGCGATGGAAGGGGGGTATCGGTCATTGCGGGTCGCTCAGGTTCGGATCGGATTCGTCAACTAGGACCCGATTCTACCCGCCCCGGCTGCGCCGGGGTACGGCCTATGCCGAACGGCAGAGCCCATGGATTATTGCCAATTTCAAAAAAATATTTTTCGCGATCCGTTGGAACTTATAATCGGATTTAATACAGAATAAAAAAAACGCGGCCCGCAGGCCGCGTATAAACAGATGAAAAAAAAGACACCCTTGGTCAAGGGGCAGCCGAATTGTAAAGCCACTGACCGGCCGCAATCACCACACTATCCGGAATAGTCTCTTTCAAAAAACAAAAGAATTTAAAGTTAATGTTTCATTTGTAATTCGAAAGCCGCTCAGCCTTAATGGGTGGGCGTCGCGCAGGTGCAACAGGAAAAAGATTGACATACCCGAGATGGATTCTCCGCGACACACAAAATCGCTTTATTTACCTGCACTTACGAAAATAAAATCCGGCATTCCTGATTCTGGAAAGCATTGTTGTGCGGGATGAGGTTAATCAATTCATCAGGGGGAATACACTTCGCTGCGAATCCTCAGGCGGCCAGTGGCATCGGTGTTAAGTCCTGTCAGGCGATTCTCTACGGACTGTCTCGGAGTTTATAAAGCATGAAAAAAACCCTCATCATCGCGGGCATCATGGGCGCGTTCGCCATCAATGCTCATGCACAAAGCAGCGTTACGTTGTACGGCACGCTGGACGCCGGCCTCGTCTATTCGAACAACCAGGGCGGCCACAACAACTGGCAGCAAGGTAGCGGCACGGTGTCGGATACGTACTTCGGCCTGCGCGGCAGCGAAGACCTCGGCGGCGGCCTGCATGCCATCTTCACGTTGGAAGACGGCTTCAACCTGAACAGCGGCAAGTTCACCGAAAGCAACACGATGTTCAATCGTCAGGCTTTCGTCGGTCTGCAAAGCGACCAGTACGGTACGCTGACGCTCGGCCGTCAATATGACTCCGTGGTCGACTACCTCGGCCCGCTGTCGGAAGCAGGTTCGGGCTACGGCAACAACCTCGCCGCCCACCCGTTCGACAACGACAATCTGGACAACTCGTTCTCGATCAAGAACGCAGTCAAGTACCAGAGCGCCAACTACTCCGGCTTCCGCTTTGGCGGCTTGTACGGTTTCAGCAACGACGCTGGCCAGTTCGCGAACAACCGTGCATATAGCGCCGGCGCTTCGTACACCAACGGTGGCTTGAACGTTGCTGCTGCGTACTTGCAACTGAACAATTCGCTGGGCGGCTCGAACCTGAGCAACGGTGCAGTGTCGGCAGGCGACGGCAACAACGCCAACCTGACGGCTGCCCTGCAGCGCACGTATGGCGTGGGCGCGAACTACGCCTACGGTCCGGCTACGGTGGGCTTCGTGTGGACCCACACGCAAGACGACAACCTGATTGCCGGCGGCCAGGGCGGCGGTTCGATCTCGGGCTTCACGGTTCCGACCGGTACGAACCTGCACCTCGACAACTTTGAAATCAACGGCAAGTACGCTCTGACGCCGGCGCTGAGCCTGAACGGCGCGTACACGTTCACGGACGGCAAGGCGACGGGCGGCACGACCTCGGGTGATCCGAAGTGGCACACCGTTTCGCTGCAAGCTGACTACTCGCTCAGCAAGCGCACCGACGTTTACGTGGAAGGCGTGTACCAGCACGCTTCGGGCCAACTGGGCGATGGCCAGCAGAACGTCGCTATGATCAACACGCTGTCGCCGTCGTCGAGCGGCAACCAGGTCGCAGCGACCGTGGGTCTGCGTCACCGCTTCTAATGAAGCTGCAGGCCGGATCGACCGATCCGGCCTGTTGAGAAACGCGCGCGTGACACAATCACGCGCGCGTTTTTTTATGCGTAACTCATTGTTGCGTGCTTCGAACGGCCACGTGCGCGCAGGTATACTCGGGCCAGTTGCCTTCCGCGCGGCGATTCCACCATGAGTTCGTCGCGGCTGAACGGCGGCTTCGTCGCGGAGCACCCTGTTCCGCCCGTGCCCCTGTTCCCGTCGCTAATCGGGAACATCGACGATCCGATCATGAAAAAACTTCTCTTGCTCGCTCCCGCCGCTCTCGCGCTTGCCGCGTGCGGCTCGTCCGGTCCTACGCGGGATGCTTCACAGCCACTGGTGTTCGTGACATCGCAGCGCACGCCGTCTTACATCGCTGAATGCCTCCAAAGCCGTTTGTCGCGGGTGCAGGCGTCGTCGGTGGGCGGCGCAACCGAACTGGCCGTCGGCTCGGGTTCGGACACCGCATACTTCGTCACGCTGACGCCGGTCAGCGCCGGCTCGGTGATCAAGGTCATGCGACCGGCCAATGCACCGGACGATCCGCCGGAACCGGAAATGCGCTTTGATATCGCGCGTTGCGCGACTTAGGAATAGTTTTGGCCGGGTGTTCGTCGTGTGGTTTAGGCCGCTGATAAACACTGAGCGTTGAGTGACCGGCGCCGCGCCTGCATAGCACGCGCGGCGCTGTCTTTTTGCGCGGGCATCTGCGAACATAACCGCCCCTTGCATTCAGACGGCGCACGTGGCGCCGCGCACTATCGATGGCCTCCAACAAAGCACATCACGCCACCGGCTTCGCGGCCGGCGTCATCGCCGCAGCCATCGTCGCGCGCAGCAGCGCGAACGGCCCCTTCCATGTGTGGGTGTTGCTGAGTTTCATTGCCGCCGTCGCGGGCGGTACTGCGCCGGACTGGCTTGAAGTGGCGTGGTGGTCGCGCAAGCGGCGCCTGTGGATCACCCATCGCACCGTCACGCATTGGGGGATTGGCTGGATCGCGCTGCTGGTGTTTTCTTATCGCGAGCTTGCGCATCATCAGCCGCTCGCGGCGCTTGCGTTCGGGTTCGCTTGCGGCGGTCTGATGCATTTACTCGCGGACTGGCCCAACCCGCTCGGCGTGCCGTGGATCGCTGGACGGCACTCGCTTAACTGGTGGAATAGCGGGCATTGCGATCTGCTGGTGGTGGGGGCTTCGTGGATCGCGGCGTGGTTTGTGGCCGGCCATGTCTGGCTGCATGGGGTGCATGGGTTTGGGGTGTTGCAGCATTTGCGGGTGGGGTAGTTCTCCACAGATAATGTTCGCAAGCCTGTGGATATCCTGCGGACTCGTCACGCAAGTGTTTGAACCCATTGGCATTCGCGGCATTGCTAGCGGTACGTCACCGCCATGACCTTAATCAAGCCGCGCCCCACATCCCCAGCGCCCGTTTCAAGCGCAGCACACCTTCTTCAATCTCACCCACGCCAGGCGCCGCAAACGACAGCCGCAGCGACGCAAGATCCACGTGGTCCTTAAAGAACGCCACCCCGGGCACGAACATCACGTTCTGCTCGATACACGCCTTCAGATAAGCCGACGCGTCGCCGCCGCCCGCAAGCCGGCCCCACACGAACATCCCGCCGGCAGGACGATGAAACGCAACGTCGTCCTTCAGATGCGTTTGCAACGCATCGCATAACGTCGTGCACTTCAGCGCGTAGGCGGCGATGATCTTCGGCAGATGCCATTCGAGCGCGCCGCTCGCCAGATACTCCGCGGCGATCGCCTGAGTCCACGGCGAACTGCACAGATCCACGGTCTGTTTGGCGACGACACAGCGCCGCAAGATTTCCGCATGCGCAATGGTCCAGCCCACCCGCAAACCGGGCGCCACGATCTTCGACAGACTCGAGAAATGCACGACCCAGTCACGCGATCCCGGCACCTCGGCGCTCAAGGCGAGCAGCGAGGGCAACGGCTCGCCCGCAAAACGCAAATCGCCGTACGGATCGTCTTCGACCACCAGAAAACCGTAGCGCGCCGCCAGCTTCAGCAATGCGATACGCCGCTCATACGAGAGCGTCGCGCCAGTGGGATTCGCGAAAGTCGGCACCGTGTAGAGCAGCTTCGGCAGACGTTCGAGCGCGCCCGCTTCGAGCAGTGCGGCCAGCGCGGCCACATCGAGGCCGTCCTGATCGACGGGCACCGTCACCACCTCGGCCTGCTGCAGCTTAAGCGCCTGCAATGTAGCCGGGTAGGCCGGCTGTTCGACCAGCACCACATCCCCAGCACCCACCAGCACCCGCAGCAGCAAATCGAAGCCCTGCTGCGAACCGGTCGTTACCAGCAACTCCTGCGGCGTACACGGCGTGCCGCGGCGCGTCATCAGCCGGGCGAGTTCGTCTTTTAGAACCGGCAAGCCGTCGGTCGGACCGTATTGCAGGCAGAGCGTTGGCTGCTGCGACGCGCGCGCAGCAGCCGCATCAAGGCCCGCACGATCGAACAGGTCGCTCGCCGGATAACCGCCCGCGAACGAAATCATGCCCGGCTGGCCCAGGTACTTGAACAGTTCACGGATCGGCGAGCCGGTCGGTGCTTCGAACGGAGGGGTGAACTTGAACATGATTGGCGGTTGGCGTTTGACCGCTAACGCGGCCGATAGTAACTGGCTTACGGGGTGTGGCCTGAACGGCATGCGGCATGTGACATGCGGCGGTCCGCGACTCACGATCCGCGACTGGCGTCGATTGTGGTCAGCAACGGCACAGGCGGCAAACGATATCTAGTCACTACCTGTTGAGTTTTCGGAATCATCTGGACATGCAGTGCCCAGGCAAGCGCGTTAGCAGCCTCTAAACCACATTCTTTTCGACGATAGGCCGGTTCTCGAGCACACGCCCGAAACCAAGCGACGACAGATCCAGCGTCGTATAACGGCCCTGCAAGATCAGCTCGCTGACGCCGCGACCGGTTGCCGGCCCCTGCTGCAGACCGTGCCCGCTAAAGCCATTGGCGAAGATGCAATTATCGACATCCGGGTGGTGTCCGATGATGGCGTTCTGGTCCAGCACGTTGTACTCGTAATAGCCCGACCAGCAGTTCTGCACGCGCAGCGCCTCGAATTGCGGCACGCGATGCGCCAGCGTCGGCCAGATCACCTCGTCGAACAACGCGTGATCGACCTCGTCGAGCGGCAGATCGTCCGGATCGTTGTCGGCGCCTGGCGACGTGCCGCAGATAAACGATTTGCCTTCCGGGCGGAAATAGACCCCGGTCGGATCGATCAGCAGCGGACAGCGTTCGAGTTGAGCGGGCGAGCTCACGTTGAAAATGCTGCGGCGGCGTGCAAACACCGGAATGTCGATGCCGACCATCTCCGCCACCTTCCGCGACCACGCGCCGGCCGCATTGACGACCACGTCGCAGGCATACGTCTCGCCGCCCGCCGTCACCACCTGGGTGACACGCTTGCCGTCACGCTGCAACGCCACGACGTCATCGGCCACGTAGCGCGCACCGAGCGCCTGCGCCTTCTTGCGCAAGGCCTGCACGAGACCATAACCGTCGAACCAGCCCTCGCCGCTCTCGCCATAGGCACCCGCCACCAGGTCCTCGGTATTGAGCCAGGGAAAGCGCGCCTGCAGCGCCACCCTGTCGAGCAGACTGATGTCGGCGCCGAGGCTCTTCTGCAGCGCGTGATTTTCGCGCAGGGTCGACTCGCCGGCCGGCGTGGCGAGGAACAGGTAACCGCCTTCATGCAGATCGATGGACGGCCTGGCCCCGTCGATCTCGAGCCGCTCGCCGATCGAACGCAAGAACTCGATGCCGAATAGCGACATCTGGATCGACAGCGGCGTAGAGAACTGCTGCCGGATCGACGCCGCCGATAACGCCGACGACGAGCGTGCATAGGTGGGATCGCGCTCGATCACGGTGACGCTGACCGTCGGGTCCGAGGCACGCAAAAAATACGCGATCGAGCTGCCGATCACGCCGCCACCGACGACGACCACTTTCGAACTCCCAGGCACACGCCGGGCCGCCCCCGAGTCTTCCACCCCATAGGAAGTCCCCGTGGCGGACGAATCCGCGTGGGGGGGCTGGTGCGAAGCGGCAGGGTTGGGGGCACTCATGATCGGCTCACCGGAAGCAGGCGCCGGCCGCCTCAGAGTGGCGGCCAGTCGAACACAGGTTGATAGGGGCTAGCGGCTTAATCGCAAGACGGCGCGGCGCGCGGAAGGATGGTGCACCCGCGCGTCCCTCATCTCGCGCTACGACGCACGCTCAGCGCGTACTAAACCCGCTGAGCGCACGACGTTTCGCCTTTAGCCAATGTTGAAGTCGATGCCTTGCGCCAGCGGCAATGCCGACGAGTAGTTGACCGTATTGGTGGCGCGGCGCATGTACGCCTTCCACGCATCCGAACCCGACTCGCGGCCGCCGCCCGTTTCCTTCTCGCCGCCGAAGGCGCCGCCGATTTCCGCGCCGCTCGGTCCGATGTTCACGTTGGCAATGCCGCAGTCGCTGCCGGCCGCCGAGAGGAAACGCTCCGCTTCACGCAGATCGGTGGTGAATACGCACGACGACAGGCCATGCACCGCCGCGTTGTTCGCTTCGACCGCATCCGCGAAATCCGTGTAGCGCAGCACGTAGAGGATCGGCGCGAAGGTTTCCTTCAGCACCACAGCCGTTTGCGACGGCATTTCCACCAGCGCCGGGCGCACATAGTGGCCGCCTTCGTAGCCCTTCACTTCGACACGCTCGCCGCCGAACACCTTGCCGCCTTCCGCGACAGCTTGCTGCAGCGCTTCCTGCATGCGGGCGAACGATTGCTTGTCGATCAGCGGGCCCATCAGCGTGCCCTTTTCGAGCGGGTCGCCGATCGGCACCTTGTTGTAGAGCTGCTTCAGACGTTCGACGGTCTGTTCGTACACGCTGTCGTGCACGAACAGGCGGCGCAGCGACGTGCAGCGCTGGCCCGCCGTACCCACCGCCGAGAACAGGATGCCGCGCAACGCGAGCTCGTGGTCGGCGCTCTGCGTGACGATGCCGGCGTTGTTGCCGCCCAGTTCGAGCAGCGAGCGGCCGAAACGCTTTGCCACTTCGACGCCAACCGTACGGCCCATTTCGGTGCTGCCGGTTGCGCTGACGATCGACGCACGCGGATCGGCGACCAGCTTTGCGCCGACGTCGCGACCACCGTTGATCAGCGCCGTCAGTCCTTGCGGCGCGTCGCCGAATTCCTTCAGCGCGTCGAGCAGGATCTGATTGACGGCGAGCGCGGTGAGCGGCGTCTTTTCGGACGGCTTCCAGATCACGGCGTTGCCGCACACCAGCGCGAGCGCGGCATTCCACGACCACACGGCGGCCGGGAAATTGAACGCGGAGATCACGACGCAAGTGCCCATGGGATGCCATGATTCCGCCATGCGGTGACCGGGACGCTCCGAGGCAATGGTCAGGCCGTACAACTGACGCGACAGGCCGACCGCGAAGTCGCAAATGTCGATCATTTCCTGCACTTCGCCCAAACCTTCCTGAAGGATCTTGCCGGTTTCGAGCGTGATGATGCTGCCGAGCGCCTGCTTTTTCTCGCGCAGACGGTTGCCGAGCAAACGCACCAGTTCGCCGCGCCGCGGGGCCGGGACGTTGCGCCATGCGTTGAAAGCCTGCTGCGCATTGGCGAGCGCCGCGTCGACGTCGGCCACGGTATTGCTGGCCACACGGCCAATGAGCTCGCCGGAGATCGGCGAATGAACCGCGATGTCGCCGGCTTGCGCCGCCTGGGCGATGCCGAGATCGGCGAGGATAGTCGAAGCGTTCATATGAAGAATCCCTTTAATTTCCAATGCGAAACAAGAGTAAGTTCGGAAACTATACACGCGGGGTTTTATGGGGGCAAGCGTAATCGCGGCGGCGGGTTGGGGCTGATTTCTTCATATTCGTCCTTTCATAGGTCCATCTGGGGTTTGAAGCATATGAAGGGCAAGCGCTTACACCAGCCGGAACTGGCCGCGGGCAGCGCCTCGATCAGGGTTGGTCTTGTTTCTTATTGGAAAGTATCCACCCTTGCCACGCACCCCATCGACCCGAGCCCTCCAGCCTGTCAGACACCCATCATCAAGCGGTCGACCAAAGCCCGCGCGAACGGCGGCAAATCCTTGACACTGCGCACGCAGATTTTCAGCTTGCGCTCAGCCCAACCATCATTCAAGCGCACAAGCGCGATCTGCATGGTCTTCACATGACGCAGCGCGACGGATTCCGGCACGATGCCGATGCCCACGCCCGCTTCGATCATCCGGCAGGCGGCCTCGAAGTTGCCCACCTGGATACGCAGCTTGAGCCGCACCCCGAGGGTATCCGCGGCGCTCATGACGAACGCATGAATCGCACTCGAGGTGGGCAAACCGACGAAGTTGTCTTCGAGCGTCTGCGCGAAATCGACCGAGCGCTCGTGCGCGAGCGCATGATCCTTCGACGTGACGAGGATCAGCCGGTCGTCGCGATAAGGCAGCATCTCCAGGTGCTCCGCATGCACGTTGCCGGCGACGATGCCGATATCCGTGGCGCTGTCTGCCACGCCCTTGACGATCTCGCCGCTCAGCACCTCGCGCAGGTCGATGTTGACGTCAGGGTGATCGCGCAGAAAGTGACTGAGCACCGTAGGCAGAAACTCGCTGATGGCGGTGGTATTAGCCCAGATCCGCACGTGACCCTTGATGCCTTCGCCGTACTCCTGCATGTCGCCGGCCAGATGCTCGACGCGTTCGAGCACCAGCCGCGCATGGTGCACAAACGCGTCGCCGGCGGGCGTGGGCGTCACGCCCTGGCTGGTTCGATAGAGCAGCTTGAAGCCGAGTTGCTCCTCGAGGTTCTTGATCCGGTTGCTCGCAGCCGGCGCAGAGAGATGGGAGCGTTCTGCTGCACGCGCCAGGTTCTTCGTGTCGGCAATATTGACGATGAGCCGCAGGTCTACGAAATCGAAATGCATGATGAAAGCCGAGGAAGTGAGCGCGGAGGGGATAGCTGGTCGCGACCGGCAGGTGGGCGGCGGACGTGCAAGCAGGGCGGCACACACGACGCTGTTGAACGGCAATCTTAACCGGAGGCGAACCATGCGTTCGAAAAAGGCGAATGCCCCCGACCGAAGCGACGTGCCCTGCGGCCGCTGCCCTCAAGCAAACGCCAACAGCTTCTCAGCCAGCGCGTCCGGCGCACTAATCATCGCATCATGCCCGGTCGCGATCTCATCCCACGCCCAATCGTTTTGCGATTTGACGAAGTCGCGACTGCTTTGCAGCGGCCCATAGACGGGATCGACGCATTGGATATACACCTTCGGCAGCGTGCCGCCCGGCGGTCCTTTTAGCACCATGGGGTCATCGAAGGTCTTCAATGGATGGGGCGTGCAATGACGCTCGAGCAGCGCCACCTGCTCCGGCTCGACCACACCAAATGCACTCGCGGGCGGCACCGGAATGGTTAGCCCATTGCTGGTTTCCGTTGCCTGTTGCTTGCGAGCGGCGACGATCTCCGGAGGGAGCCGCGAGAATGCCGTCTCTCCAGCAGACAGCACTACGGCATCGAGAAACACCAGTTGACGAATTCGCTGCGGCACACGGTCCGCCGCGCCGAGCAGGGTCACACCGCCAAAGCTGTGCCCAACGAGAATCACCTCGGACAGATCGTGCCGCTCGAGTACATGAACGACGTCCTCGATAAACACCTGAAGATCGATCTCCGGCGAAATCAGATGGGCCCGGTCACCGAGCCCGCTGAGGGTCGGCGTGAACACCCGATGACCGTGCGAGCGCAAGTTCTGCGCGACCGCGTCCCAGCACCATCCGCCGTGCCAGGCGCCGTGGACGAGCACATAGGTGCTCGATTTTGCGCCGCCCGTGGCGCCGGTTGCGCCGGTTGCGGCTTCGGTCATTGCCGCGTTCGTATTCTCAGACATAGCCAGGTTCCCCTTCCTCACAACACGCGATATGCGTGTCTGGAAACCCTAGCTTATCTCCGCGGCACCGAGCGGGAAAGTCGGCCGAACAGCCTATGCCCTTACCTCATAGCAGCCGCTACACTGCCCCACTCCCCAGCGCCTGGCTCTCGCCAGTCTCCGGCACACTGAGATCCGGCGAGATCTCTTCGAGCGTTTGCTGACTCGTCTCGATACGCAACGCGAGAATCGCCACGCTGAGCAACAGCAGCACGCCGCCCACCATCGCCACCACACCCGTCACGCCGAAATGCGTGTACAACAGCAACGCGACGTAAGGCGTAGTCATGGAAGCGGCGCGCCCGCACGTCCCGGCGATACCCGTGCCGCGCAAACGGTGTGCGGTCGGGAAGAGTTCGGGAATATAGCCGAACAGACCTAGCGTGCACACCGTGTAGATCGTCGTAACGAGCGCGAAGCCCATAATCGAAATCGCCGCCGGCGCGCGCATCTGCACATAGAAGAAGCCGAGTACGATAGTCAGCAGCGAGAACAGCACGATGCCGTTGCGGCGTCCGATGCGATCCGTCACGAGGTAGCCGACCACCGCCCCCATCGGCGCACCGAAGGACATCAGCAGCACGAAGCCCAGCGATTGCACGATGGTCAGCCCTTCCTTGACGAAGAAGGTGGGCAGCCATGCGACAAAGCCGTACAGCGACATATTGATAGCCATGCAGGTGAGCGCGGCCACCAGCGTGCGGCCAATCATGCCGCGCGCGAACAGTGCCGACAACGGCGCGGCGGGCACTTCGTGGCTCACCACGCGCGCCACCGGCGGCAGCTTGCCGACGCGCGCCTCGACCTGCCGCTCGATGGCCGCGACCGTCGCTTCCGCCTCGTCCAGACGGCCGACCGTTTCGAGCCAGCGCGGCGATTCCGGCATCCTATGCCGCAGGAACCAGACGATCAACGCGCCAATACCGGCAATCGCGAACATATAACGCCAGCCCAGATGCGGGATCACCCAGTAGCCGACTGCGGTTGCCCCAAGCAGACCCGAGTTGATGATCAGCGCCAGCAGCGAGGTCCAACGGCCTCGCGTAGCCGGCGGCACGAATTCGCAGAGCGTGCCGGCCGCCACCACCAGTTCCGCACCGAGCCCGATCCCCATCAAAAAGCGCAGCAGGATCAGCCAGTAGATGTTCGGCGCAAAGCACGCCGCGAGGGAGGCGAGTCCGAAGATCGCCAGATTGGCCTGATAGGAATAGCGCCGCCCGAAGCGGTCGCCCAGATAGCCCGACAGCCCCGCGCCGATCATCATGCCCATGAACGTGGCAGAGATGAAAAACGAGCCGAGCCGTAGGTCGGTAAAGCCGCTCTTGACCATCGCGGCGAGCGAACCGTTGGCGAGATAGATGTCGAACGCGTCGAGAAACGCACCGGCGCCGATCAGGCCAAGGATTTGCCAGTGAAAACGGCTGATAGGCAGGCGGTCGAGCCGCGCGCCGGAATTGACGGTTGCCAAGCTGTGTCTCCTTAACGCACACGCGGAAGCGTCCGCGATCAACAGAGCTGCATGGCCGTCTTTGGAGGTGTGACGGCTCTGGCGCAAGCTCCTGGGTGGCGCGGCCTCGATTGGCCATCGCCCTAACAGACTAAGAGTGCAGTACCCGGCGCAACGTGGGAATTGGCATTATTGGAAGCCGGTGTTTCGCTGGCGTTAATGAGGGGGACGAAGCGAACCACGCCCGGCAGCCCCGGCTACGCGAGGCAGGTGTGAGGGCCACCGCGGCGCTGACAACGCGCCCAGAAGCGCTCGCTCAGCGCTGACCGACAATCCGCCGCGCCTTCAGGATCACCGGCAGGTCGACCATCTTGCCGTCGACGGCCACCGCGGCGCCATGGCTCGCCGCCACCGCCTCCAGTACACGCGCCGCCCAGGCCTGCTCGGCATCGCTCCATGCATACGCGCGATGCACCGCCTCGATCTGCTTCGGATGGATGCACAGCTTGCCGCCGAAGCCGAAGCGGCGTCCGCGCCGCGCCTCGGCTTCGATCGCGTCGGCGTCGGTAATCGTGGTGGACACGCCGTCGACCGGCGCGCCGATGCCCGCCAGCCGCGAGGCCAGCACGATCTGCGAGCGAAACAGGTGCAGTTCTTCACCGTCGCCGTCGATGCCAAGATCAATCTGGAAATCGAGCGTCCCGAACACGATACGGCCCACCCGTGACGCCGCGCACAACGCCGCAAGATTCGCAAAGCCGCGTGCGGTTTCGACAATCGGCAGCACGCTGAGCGCGGCATGCGCATGGGCCAGCACGGCGGCAATGTGCTCCTGCGTTTCGGCCTTCGGCAACACCACGCCCGCTATGCCAGGATGGCCGGCGAGCGCAGCGATGTCGTCGGCGAACCAGCGGGTATCGGAACTGTTGATGCGCACCCACGCCGGTCGCGCCGCATCCGCCGCAGCTAGAACGGCGGCGCGCGCGGCCGGCTTTTCGTCGGGCTGCACGGCGTCCTCGAGGTCGAGGATCACCGCATCCGCGCCCGCCGCACGCGCCTTCTCGAAGCGCTCCGGCCGGTTGCCCGGCACGAACAGATACGAACGGGGCAGCGCGGCACTCATGCGGTGACCTCGGCATCGAACACGGATTCGACGCGCGCCTGCGACGCGATTTGCCACGCCGTCTCCAGCAACCGCGACGCTTCCTCGTCCGAGGCGGCGCCGGAAAACGCCGCCAGCCGCCGCAGCTTGGTTTCGATTTCATCGCGCGACAGCGTATTGCCCGGATCGCCCTTCGGCTCGTCGACGCGGCCATGCAGCGTGCGGCCGTCGCCGGTCAGCACCGTCACCTTGCCAATCCAGCGGGCCGGATAAGCGCTGTCCACTTCGGCGTCGAAGGCCATCTCCACCTTGTCGCGGAAGGCGGCAATCGCGTCGGTGTCGAAGCCCTGCTCGAACTCGGTGACGCCGGCATAGCCGTGATACGCGACCAGTCCCAGCACGGTACCCATGTTGAATTTCGCTTGATGCACGGTGCGCGGCGTCACCACGGCACCGAGCACATCGATGGCGCCTTGATGCACGTGAGCCGTCACTTTCACGATATCGCGTGGCGCGAGACGATGTTGCTGGATCACCGCGAGCAACGCATCCGCCGCCGGATGAGTGTGGCGGCAGGCCGCGTGGTACTTGAACGACGTCTCGGCGATAGCCCAGCGGCTGCCGAGCCGATCGACCAGGCGCGCGGGATCGGCGTCGCTCGACATGCCCGCCGCCATCCCCTGCGCGCCCTCGAGGATATGGGTGGCGCCCTTGAAGCCGTCCGCGGCGAGCTGGGCGGACATCAGACCGTTGGCGGCGGCCATCGCCGTATGCAGTTGCTTCGAATCGGCGGCGTCGCGCAGGAATTCCCACAGGCCGCTCGCCTGCGTGCCCGCCGAGCCGAACGCGTCCAGCATCTGCATGGGCGTCAGGCCGAGCAGCCGCCCGGCGGTCGCGGCGGCGGCCACGGTGCCGACCGTGCCGGTGGTGTGGAACACCTTGTAGTGCGAACGGCCGAGAAACTCGCCGATGCGAATGCCCACCTCGTAACCCGCCACCGCCGCCGCGATGAAGTCGCGCCCCGACGCGCGGTTCGCCTGCGCCAGCGCCAGCGCGACGGGAAACACCACCGTCGCCGGATGGAACACCGAACCGTTGTGCACATCGTCCTGTTCGGCGAAATGCGACGCTGCGCCGTTCACCATCGCGGCAAAATACGGCGTCGTGCAGCTACGGTCGATCAGAATTTCGCACGGGTCATCCGGCAACCCGCCGCCCGCCTGGCGCGCGAAGCGCGCAATCGTCTCGACGGGCCGCGCGCCCTTCCCGGCGAGCGCCGAGCCCAGCCAGTCCACATACAGATTGACGGTGCGCTCGACAACCGCCGCAGGGATGGCGTCGAAGTCCAGTTGTGCGGCGAAGGTCGCCAGCGTGAGGCTTGGGTGATCGGTCATGATAGGAGCGGAGTACCGTGAGGTTCGTAGGGGACGCTGCTTGCGCCATCGCGCCGTGGATCCGGGTGGTCGGACTTCCAGGTCAGCGGCGTCGGCATGGCAGGCGTCATGAGCGTATTGCGTCAGATCGTGCCGGCTGCGCGCAGCGCATCGATCTGCGCACTGTCGTAGCCGAGTTCGCGCAGGATCGCGTCGGTATGCTCGCCGAGCGCCGGCACCGGGTCCATGCGCGGCTCGAAGCTCGTGGGCAGACCCGGCGGCAGCAAGGCCGGAATCGTCCCGGCCGGCGTGTCGACTTCCTGCCAGCGCTCGCGCGCCGCCAGTTGCGGATGCACCCACACGTCACTGAGCGTATTCATTTGCGCATTGGCGATGCCCGCGGCCTCGAGCCGTTCGATCACGTGCGCCGCCGTCAGCGGCGCAAACGCCTCGACAATCACACCGCGCAGCGCTTCGCGCGCCGCGGTGCGTTTGGAATTCGAGGCAAAGCGCGGATCGGTCGCGAGTTCGGGTTGCACGAGCACCTGATCGCAGAACAGCTTCCATTCGCGCTCGTTCTGCAGACCGAGCATCACCGTCTTGCCATCGCCGGCGGGGAACGGACCATACGGATAGATGGTCGCGTGCGCAGCGCCGGAAAGTGCCGGCGGCGTCTGGCCGTCGATGGCGTAGTAAAGCGGATACCCCATCCACTCCACCATACTCTCCAGCATCGACACATCGATGCGGCAACCCCGTCCCGTACGCGGACGCAGCAACAACGCGCTCAGGATGTTCGAATACGCGTACATGCCCGCCGCGATATCCGCGATCGAGCAACCCGCCTTGGCCGGCTCACCGGGTGAACCCGTAATGGACAGAAAACCGGATTCGCTTTGAATCAGCAGGTCATAGGCCTTCTTGTCGCGATACGGACCGTCCGCGCCGTAGCCCGAAATATCGCAGACGATCAGTTGCGGATACCTCTCGCTCAACTTTTCGTAGCTCAGACCCAGCCGGTCCGCTGCGCCCGGGGCGAGGTTCTGCACCAGCACATCCGCGTCGGCGACCAGCGCGTCGAGAATCTTTGCGGCCGCCGGCTGCTTCAGGTCGAGTGCGAGGCTTTCCTTCGAGCGATTGGTCCACACGAAATGCGACGACAAACCCTGCACGCGTTCATCGTAGCCGCGCGCAAAATCGCCCACGCCCGGACGCTCCACCTTGATCACACGAGCGCCGAGATCGGCGAGCTGACGCGTGCAGAACGGCGCCGCAATGGCATGCTCCAGGGTGACGACCTTGATACCGTCGAGAGGTCTCATCGATGCTTCCTTCACCTTCACCATCAGAACGAACGCGGCAAGCCGAGGATATGTTCGGCCACGTACGACAGGATCAGGTTCGTCGAAATCGGCGCAACCTGATACAGCCGTGTTTCGCGGAACTTGCGTTCCACGTCGTATTCGCACGCAAAGCCAAAGCCGCCGTGGAATTGCAGACAGGCGTTGGCCGCCTCCCATGACGCATCCGCGGCCAGCAGCTTCGCCATGTTCGCCTGGGCGCCGCAGGGCTCGTGGGCGTCGAAGCGGCGCGCGGCTTCGAAACGCATCAGGCTTGCCGCTTCGACGTTGATGAACGAGCGCGCAATCGGAAACTGCACGCCCTGGTTCTGCCCGATGGGACGGCCAAACACAACGCGTTCTTTCACATACGCGGACACCTTGTCCACGAACCAGTAACCATCTCCGATACACTCGGCCGCAATCAGCGTGCGTTCCGCGTTCAGCCCATCAAGGATGTATTTGAAACCCTGCCCTTCCTCGCCGATCAGGTTTTCCGCGGGGATTTCCAGGTTGTCGAAGAACAGTTCGCTGGTCTCGTGATTGACCATGTTCAGGATTGGCTGCACGGTCAGGCCATGGCCGATCGCTTCGCGCAGATCGACGATAAAGATCGACATGCCTTCGGATTTTTTCTTCACGTCGGCGAGCGGCGTGGTGCGCGCCAGCAAGATCATCAGGTCCGAGTGCAGCACGCGCGAGATCCATACCTTCTGACCGTTGATTACGTAACGGTCGCCACGGCGCTCGGCGGTAGTCTTGATCTTCGTTGTGTCTGTGCCGGTGCTGGGTTCGGTCACGCCCATCGACTGCAGACGCAATTCGCCGCTCGCGATCTGCGGCAGGTACTTGCGTTTCTGTTCAGCCGAACCGTGCCGCAGCAGCGTGCCCATGTTGTACATCTGGCCGTGGCACGCGCCCGAATTGCCGCCCGCGCGATTGATTTCCTCCATGATGACCGAGGCTTCGGTCAGGCCGAGTCCCGAGCCGCCGTATTCCTGCGGGATCAATGCAGCGAGCCAGCCCGCTTTGGTCAGCGCATCGACAAAGGCTTCGGGATAACCACGCGCTTCGTCGATCTTGCGAAAGTATTCGCCGGAAAACTGCTGGCACAGATCGCGAACGGCTTCGCGAATGTCCTGGAAAGAATCCTGTTGCGTCGTTTGCATGGAAATCGGGTTCGAAAGAAAACGGTGGTGATCAAGGGGCCGGCCATCCGGCGTTCAGACGGTCCGGTGACGGAACCTCCCAACGCTCAGGCCAGCGCAGCAGTGGCACGCATCGTCAGATAGCCCTCATGGTCTTTGGCCCACAGGTCGATGGTCTTGCCGTCCTCAGACGGCTTGCCGCACACCGTGAGCGGCCGGTTGGCGAAGGTGGGACGCACCGCCTTGAAGGCGAAGCTTTGCAGTGTGGCCTCGGGCAATTCGCGGCGCACGAGGTCGACCAGCAGCGTTGCAATCAGCGGACCATGCACAATCAGATCCGGATAACCCTCGACCTCGGTCACGTACGGATAGTCGTAGTGGATGCGATGGCCGTTGAAGGTCAGCGCCGAGTAGCGGAACAGCAGCAAGGGGTCGGCATGAACGGTGCGGCGCCACGTTTCGCCTTCCGGCGCCGGGGCCGCTTTCGGCGGCGGCGCGTCGGGATGCGGCGCGTCGCGATAGACAATGTCGTGCTCTTCCTCGATCCTCAGTTCGCCGGCAACTTCAACGGTGTGCTGCACGGTGACGAACACGAGGCGGCCCGAGCGACCGGTTTTGTCCTCGATATTCGCAATCGTCGAAGTGCGGACGGCACGCTCGCCCACCTTCAGCGGCATATGAAATGTGAGGCGGCCGCCGGCCCACATGCGGCGCGGCAGCGGCACCGGCGGCAGGAACGCGCCGCGCTTCGGGTGCCCGTCCGGCCCGGCCTCCGCGAGAGGCGAAATGGGCAGGAAGTACAGCCAGTGCCATAGCGGCGGCACGAGATCGCCCGCTTCGTTCCAGTCCAGCGTCGCCGCCATTGCCTGCAACGGAAAAGCCGTGATGTTGTCTTTGACCACGTCCTGTTTGTCGAGCCAGGCGTCGAGATTCTGGGTGGAAGCAGACATGCGCGGTACTCCGGAGACGCCAAATAGAGCCTCACTATGAACCTTGCAGTGTCATCCGCGAAGTTCGCATTTCTGAAGCGGGTCTTTGGCTTTGGTTAAGACGGCAGGCAGGCTTACACGTTCGAGACCAGGCACTCAAGCCGGAGTTCTGTCGAATTGGAGAGCAAGACCCGGAGTGTCTAGCGTCGCGCGCGTCCGTACACTGAGTCTATTGAAGCAGATTTCGGAGCCGAGCATGAATACCGTATTGAAGCCCCTTCCCGGCCGCGAGCCCATCATGGACACCACAGGCGTTGCGACCGAAGCCCCTCGCGCAGAAATGACGCAACGCGTCGACGCGATAGATTGGCACACGGTGGAAGACGACCTGAACCAGCACGGCAGCGCGATGCTGCGCGGTCTGCTGTCGGGGCAGGAATGCGACGCGCTCGCCGCGCTCTATGCACAGGACGCGTTGTATCGCAGCCGCGTCGTGATGGCGCGGCACGGCTTTGGCCGCGGCGAATACAAATACTTCGGCTATCCGCTGCCGAATCTCGTCGATACGTTGCGGACCTCCGTCTATCCACATCTCGTGCCGGTGGCGAACCGTTGGAATCAGATCATGCGTATCGACGTGCGTTATCCGGACCAGCACGCCGAGTTCATCCAACGCTGCCACGACGCCGGTCAGATCCGGCCGACGCCGCTTATGCTGCAGTACACCAAAGACGACTACAACTGCCTGCATCAGGATCTGTACGGCGAACATGTGTTTCCACTGCAGCTCGCCATATTGCTGTCGGAGCCGGGGCAGGACTTCACGGGTGGCGAGTTCGTGATGACCGAGCAGCGACCGCGCATGCAGTCGCGCGTGGAAGTTGTGCCGCTGACCAAAGGCGACGCCGTGGTGTTTGCCGTTCATCACCGGCCCGTGCAAGGCACACGCGGCAGTTATCGGGTCAATTTGCGGCACGGTGTCAGCCGGCTGCACTCGGGCCATCGGCACACACTGGGCGTGATCTTTCACGACGCGTCGTAAGCAAGTACCTGGTTCGGCCATGGCGCGACGCAAGCCGTACAGGAAGACGGCGTCTCATCCCGCCTCGCCGTTCCACCCCTTGAACTCCTCCACCAGAAAGTCCACACAGGCCCGCACTTTCGCCGAACTCGCACGGCGCTCCGGGTAGACCGCCCAAACATTGGCCGGCTGCGACGCCTGCGGCAACACCTGCACCAAGGTGCCGTTCGCCAACAGCGGCGCCACGTCCCAGATCGAGCGCAGCACGATGCCGTAACCAGCCACCGCCCATTGCACGGCAATCTCACCGTGATTGGTCGACAGCGGCCCGGTGACCTTCAACTGCGACTCCTTGCCGTTGACCGTCAGCCGCCACACGCCGAACGGGTGATCGCGCTCCTTGATGACGAGGCAACGATGCGCCGCGAGATCGCCCAACTCGCGCGGCTTGCCATGACGCTCCAGATACGCCGGCGCCGCGCACAGCACGCGATGATTCGACGCCAGCTTGCGCGCAATCAGATGCGGTGCGATGTCGTCGCCGATCCGCACGTCCAGATCGAAGCCTTCGGCCGCCACATCGACGATCCGGTCGAACAGATCCAGCCGCACGTTCAACTGCGGATACGCCGCCGACAAGCGCGCCACCGCAGGCGCGACCACGTGCCGGCCGAAGCCGAAGCTGCTGGAAATACGCAGCGTGCCGCTCGGTGTGCGGCGAGCGGTGGACACGTCTTCCACCAGATGTTCGACGTCGTCGAGAATCTTCTCGGCCCACGCGAACACCTGCGCGCCCGCCTCGGTGATCGTCACGCGGCGGGTAGAGCGATGCAGCAAGCGCGTGCCGAGGTCCGCTTCGAGCATCGCGACGCGCTTGCTGACGAAGGCGGGCGACACGCCCAGCAGCTCGGCCGTCGCACTGAAACTGGCATGCCGGGCCACCGCGCAAAACACGCGCAAGTCGGCGAGATTGGGAGTTTTATTCACGATTCGTGGAAAGTGGATTAACCGGTAGCAGGCTGTCGCGCCTCGTTCGCATCAATAGAATGGGTTCAGTCGCGCGGCCTCCCGCGCATTGTCCTCTTTCAACGGCGCAACGCCACTTCCCCGGACGTTCGACATGACCCGCAAACAGCATCGTATCGCCGTAATCCCCGGCGACGGCATCGGCAAGGAAGTCATGCCCGAGGCCATCCGTGTCCTCGACGCAGTGAGCCGCCGCTTCGGCATTGAGCTTTCATACAAGCAGATCGATTGGGCCAGTTGCGACTACTACGCGCAGCACGGCCAGATGATGCCCGACGACTGGAAAGCCCAGCTCGCCGATTGCGATGCCATCCTGTTCGGCGCGGTCGGCTGGCCCGACACCGTGCCCGATCACATTTCGTTGTGGGGCTCGCTGCTCAAGTTCCGCCGCGAGTTCGACCAGTACGTCAACCTGCGTCCGGCGCGCACCTTCGAAGGCGTGCGCTCGCCGCTCGCCGCCCACAACGCGCAGGGTATCGACTTCTTCGTCGTGCGCGAAAACACCGAGGGCGAATATTCATCGGTGGGCGGCACGATGTTCGAAGGCACCGAGCGCGAAGTGGTGATGCAGCAGTCCATCTTCACGCGCCATGGCACGAATCGCGTCCTGAAGTTCGCCTTCGATCTCGCGCAACGCCGCGAGCGCCGTCACGTGACGGTCGCCACCAAGAGCAACGGTATCGCCATCAGCATGCCGTGGTGGGACGAACGCGCGGCCGAAGTCGCGGCCACCTACCCGGACATCACGTGGGACAAGCAGCATATCGACATCCTGTGCGCGCGTTTCGTGCTGCAGCCGCAGCGCTTCGACGTCGTGGTGGCCTCCAACCTGTTCGGCGACATCCTCTCGGATCTGGGTCCGGCCTGCACGGGCACGATCGGAATTGCACCGTCGGCGAACCTGAATCCGGAGCGGCGCTTTCCGTCCCTGTTCGAACCGGTGCATGGCTCGGCGCCGGATATCGCAGGGCAGCAGATTGCCAATCCGGTGGCCATGATCTGGTCGGCGGCGATGATGCTCGATTTCCTCGGCGAAGGTGCGGGCGCTGAACACGACGCGCATGAAGCGATTGTCGCGGCGATCTCCGAGGTGTTGAAACAGGGACCGCATACGCGCGATATGGGCGGTACGGCGTCGACGGACGAGATTGGTGCGGCGATTGCGGAGCGGGTTGGGAACCACGTTTGAGGCTGCGACGGAGCCGGCTTCTTTCTGATGGAGCCGGTCGCCTTGCTTAAGCCATGACCGCGTGCAGGATGCGCGTGGTCTCAGCTACTCGCCGCAAGATATGCACTCGGCGTGGTCCCCACCGTGCGCTTGAAATGCCGCCCCAGATGGCTCTGATCGAAGAAGCCCACCTCCGTCGCCACGATGGACGGCGGCAAGCCCCGGCGCAATAGCCGCTGCGCATGGCGGATCCTGACGAGGCACACGTAGCGATGCGGCGAGATCCCCACCTCCGCACGGAACAGCGCGGCGAAGCGCGATACGCTCAGGTCTGCCTTCGCAGCCAGCGTCGCGAGCGTCACGGGTTGGGAGAACGAGGTTTCGATGAATTCGATCGCCCGCTCGATCGGCCGTGTCGCGCGACGCGGCTGGCCGAGCGCCGTGGACAGCGTGAGCGATGCGGCCGGCGCGTCGCCGGTCGTATCGTGCGTGTCTGCGCCTTCGTCCTCGTCTGCAAACAGCCCTGCAAAATGGGCCACATCAGCGTCCAGTTGAGCGGTCAGCATGATCTCGATTCCCTATGCGGCCTGCTGCGCCTGGGTAGCGACCGCAGCGAAGCGGCGAATATCGAAGGGTTCCAGCGGCGTGCTGGTCGCGCCGGTATCGATCAGCTCGGCCATCGTATCGCCGACGCCCGGTCCAAGCTGAAAGCCGTGTCCGCAGAAACCAAACGCGTAGTAGAGGCCGCTGACATTGCCGCTCGCGCCCATGATGGGCCGGTCGTCCGGCATATAGCCTTCAATGCCGCTCCACACGCGAATGATGTTGAGCTTCGCGAGCGCCGGCGCCAGCCGATGCATCTGCTTGAACTGCAGCAACGTGTTCTGCGGCAAGACGTACGCACGCCGCACGTCCGGATAAGCCGGCCCGCGAGCACAGCCGCCGATCACGATGTTGCCGCGCGTGACCTGGCGGAAATACAGCACTTCCTCGATATGCGGCGACGAGACGCCCACCACCGGTTGAATCCCATACGTGGTCGGTTCGGTCACGGCCATTTGCGGACCGTGCACGGCGATCGGCACCGGCTCGCCGAACTGTTCGCTCAGCAGACTGCCCCAAGCCCCCGCCGTCACCAGCAACACGGGCGCATGAAACGTGCGGCCGTCCGTACTGGTGGCGCGAAACTCCGCGCCTTCCTTTTCGACGGTGGCAATCTCGGTGTTCTCGACGATCTGCGCGCCAAGACGCGCAGCAGCGCGGCCGAATGCGGGCGCCGCGAGTCGCGGATTCGCGTGACCGTCCTTCTCCGAATACGATGCGGACAGCACTTCGGGTCCAAGAAACGGAAAGCGCGCTTTCATTTCCGCGCCGCGAAAGAGGTCGAGTTTCAGGCCGTACTGGCTGGCCTCTTTTGCATAGACTTCGAATTGATCGGCCTGCTCGTCGCGATAGCACACGCGAATATGACCGGACATCAAAAATTCCGCGTCGTGCTGGATCAGTTCAGGCAGCTTGCCCCAGATCTCACGCGAACGATTCGCCAGCGGCAATTGCGGCAGGAAGCGCCCCTGGCGCCGCACGTTGCCGAAGTTGGTGCCGCTGGCCTGCTGCCCTATCAGACCGCGCTCGAGGAGAATCACCGAACGGCCACGCTGGCGCAGGAAAAAGGCGGTGGCCGCACCCATGAAGCCACCCCCGACAATGACCACATCTGCTTGTGAGCGGCTCATTCGACCTCCTCAACAGTCGCGATCGAAAGCGGCTTGACGGGCGCTTGTCCGCGCAACCGGCCGACCATTTCGACCGGCACGCCTGCCGCATCCGCGATGATTTCCGCGGCCGCGTGGCCGCAATAACGTCCCTGGCAACGTCCCATGCCGACGCGGCTAAAGGCCTTCGCGCGGTTCGCTTCGCAAGCGCCTTCGTCGCGCGTGACGCGGCGCAATTCGCCCACGGTAATCCCTTCGCAACGGCACACCACCGTGTCGTCCGACAGACGCGCCGCCTGCGCGGCGGGCCACGGAAAGGCCTCCACCAGGCCCAGGCGGAAACGATCCATCTTCTGCTGCTGGCGTTTCAATTCGTCCAGGGTCGACGCGTCGATTGTGTGGCCGAGGTCGGACAAGGCGGCATAGGCGGCAAGACGCCCTGCCAGCTCCGCGCCATCCGCACCGAGCACGCGAACGCCGTCTCCCGCCAGATATACGCCCGCTTGCGAGCTGCGACCCAGTTCGTCGATCTGCGGCAACCATTGACGGGTCGGTTCATCGAAGCGAAACGCGCAGCGCGCGAGATCGGCCAGTTGCGTTTCCGGGCGCAAGTGATAGCCGAGCGCCACCGCATCGCAGACAATCCGTTGCTCGCGGCCGCTCGCGTCGCGATACGTCACGCCTTGCACACCGTCCGCGTCAGTGCCGACGATCTCCAGCGGTTCGATGCCGTTCACCACGCTCACGCCCGCCTTCTTCAACGACGACACCAGCGCCGCGCCCTTCTTCAGCACATCGGGACGCGCGAGCAGTTTCGGCAACGCACGCAGGCGCTGAGCGAACTTCGAGGTATCGAGTACGGCCGCCACTTGCGCGCCGGCTTGCACATACTGATTCGCCACCAGATACAGCAGCGGCCCCGAACCCATAAACACCACCTTGCGGCCGATCGAAACCGCCTGCGACTTCAGCGCAATCTGCGACGCCCCAAGGCTGTAGGTGCCGGCAAATTGCCAGCCCTTTACCGGCATCAGGCGGTCGGTGGCGCCGGGGCACAGGATCAGCGCGTCGTAGGGCAGCGCACTCGCATGCCCTTCGTGCACGAGATGCAGCTTGCGTTCAGCCACATTCCACGCCAGCGTGTTGGGCCGGTAGTCGATCTTCGGGCGCAGCCGCTCGAACGTCGTATGCAGGTCTTCGGCGCGAGCCGCCTCGGTGCCGTACAGTTTTGCGTAGGGACGCCCGAAGTTCTCCGGCTGCCGGCGATAGATCTGCCCGCCGTCGCGACGGCTTTCGTCAATCACGATCGGGCTGATGCCGGCGGCCAGCAGCGTCTGCGCACAGCGCACGCCGGCCGGCCCAGCGCCCACGATGACGACGCGCGGTTGACCCGTCACAGGTTGGCCCATTGCGCCTCCGCTTGAGTGGTGACAATCTGCAGGCCTTCGCTGACCACGGTCGTACAGGCGCGCAGCCGCTCGCCCTCCGCGGTCCAGACCCAGCAGTCCTGGCAGGCGCCCATCAGGCAGAAGCCCGCGCGCACTTCGTTGCCGAATTCGGACTGACGCACATGATCCACCGAGCAGAGCATCGCAACCAGCAGCGTATCGCCCGCCAGCGCCTCGACATCCTTGCCGTCCACGCGAATCGCGACGGTCTTGCGTCCGGTCTCGCCGAGCCGGATAAATCGTCCATTCATGCTGTTGCTCCGTGCGCGCCGCTGTGGTCCGTAACCGCCGCGCTGTCGACTCGCTCGTCCATACGGTTAGTCAGCACATGGCGCAGAAATTCGCGCGTACGAGCCTCGCGCGGCGTACACAACACCTGCTGCGCGCTACCCTCTTCGATAATCTGGCCGCCATGCAGGAAGCAGACACGATCCGCCACCTCACGCGCAAAGCCCATCTCATGCGTGACCACCAGCATGGTCATGCCTTCGCGCGCCAGGGTGCGCATGACCGCGAGGACTTCACCGACCAGCTCGGGATCGAGCGCCGAGGTGGGTTCGTCGAACAGGATGGCTTTGGGTTTCATTGCCAGCGAGCGTGCAATGGCCACGCGTTGCTGCTGTCCGCCGGACAGTTGATGCGGATACGCATGCAGCTTCTCGCCCAGCCCCACCTTGCCCAACAGCTCGATGGCGTCGCGGCGCGCTTCTTGCGCCGGCTCGCCCTTCACATGCACGGGGCCTTCCATCACGTTCTCGAGCGCCGTGCGGTGCGGAAACAGATTGAAGCGCTGGAACACCATGCCCACCTGGGTGCGCAAGCGGTTGATCTGACGCGAACGCTGTTCGACGCGTTGGTCCAGCAGCTTGATCTCGCCGGTGTCGTAGGACTCGAGCGCATTGATACAGCGCAACAGGGTCGACTTGCCGGAACCCGATGCGCCGATCAGGCACACGACTTCGCCCTGCTTGATATTCAACGAAATGCCCTTCAGCACCGGGGTGGCGCCGAAGCTCTTGTGCACATCAACGATCTCGATCATGGCATCCTCGCTTAAGGCTATTTGGCCTTGTGCTTGCCGAAACGCTTTTCCAGCCGGCGCGTCAGGCTCATCAGCGGCAGGCTCATCGCCAGATAACCCAGCGCCACCAGCGTATACACCGTCACGTTCTGAAACGTGGATGCGGCGATCAACTGACCCTCGCGCGTCATCTCGGCGACGGTGATCGTCGAGGCCAGCGACGAGTCCTTCAACATCATCACCAGCGTATTCGCATACGGCGGCAAGGCAACGCGCACGGCCTGCGGCAGGATCACGCGGTACATCGTCTTCACGCGGCCCATGCCGATCGACTGGGCCGCTTCGAACTGACCGGGGTCGACGGCCTCGATCCCCGAGCGGATGATTTCCGCCACATAGGTCGAGTAGCCGAACCCCAGGCCGATGACGCTCGCTTCGAGCGCCGTCATCTGAATGCCGACGTCCGGCAGCACGAAGTAGATATAAAACAGCAGCACGATCATCGGCAAACCGCGCACCACGTTGATCATCGCACTGACCACCGTGACCACGCCCGGATGGCGCGACATCTTCAACAGCGCCCAGACCAGCCCGAGCACGGTACTCAACACCAGGCAGCCCAGCGTGATGACAATGCTCATCAGGGCGCCGCTGAACAGAATCGGAACAAAATCAGTTATATCGCGCCAATGCATAGTGTGCTCTTCAGAACGCGATCAGCTCGCCAGATTCCATTTCTTCAGGATCGCGTTGAGCGAGCCGTCGGCCTTCATTTTCGTCAGAGCGTCGTTGATCTTGGCGAGCAACGCGGCATTGCCCTTCTTCACGGCAATCGCGATGTCGAACTTCTGCATCGGCACGTAATCGTCCACCACGCGTGCGCCGCGCAAACCGCCCGAGGCTTCCTGCGCCTTCAGGATCGGATAGTCGCTAAAGCCCGCGGTGATGCGGCCCAGCACCACGTCGCGCGTCATGTCGGCGGGGCTGTCGTACATCTTCACTTCCTTGAAGATGCCGAGCTTGACCAACTGGTCGCCGTAATCGGTACCGGTCGGCGCGCCGACCACGGTGCCCTTCAGGTCCTGCACCGACTTGTAGTTGGTCTTGTTCAAGTCCTTGACGATGATGCCTTCGCCGAATGCGGTGACCGGCTGCGAGAAATCGACCACTTCAGCGCGCTTCTCGGTCGGCGTCATGCCGGCCACGATGATATCGATCTTGCCCGACACCGCCGACTGGATCAGCGCCGAGAACGGCACCGCATCGAACGAGACGTTAAAGCCTTCGCGCTTGCCGATGGCGTCCACCACATCGGGCATCAGGCCTTCGATCTTCTGCGTCTTCACATCCATGAAGGTGGTCGGCGCGCTCGACGGCGGCGAACCGGCGGTGAGCGTCGGCGTGTCGGCAGCGTGGCTCAGGCTGGCACCGAGCATGACGGAGAGGGCGACGCCGGCCTGGAGAGCGAAGCGTTGAACGGCTTGCAGGCGTGCTGCGGGGCGAAGCTCACGGGTGAAACGCAACATGGTCATCCTCAGAGTGGGTAGTGAACACTGCAACTGCTACGGCGCTGCGCGCGTAGCAGCCAACAACGGGTATTGCCCCTGCATCGCTTCAATGCAGAATGTCCTGCAAGCGGTAATACGCGCCGACGAGCGGCAGAAACCACGCGTGACCGAAATGGCCTGGAATCGCAGGCCATTCGAGCGTGCGCCACGGATTGCGCGTCGCGGCGCCGAACATCACGTCGGCCATCACGCGACCCATGTGCACCGACATCTGCACACCGTGGCCGCTATAGCCCATCGAGTAAAACAGTCCTTCGTGCTGGCCCGCGCGCGGCAGCCGGTCGGCCGTCATGTCGACGAGACCGCCCCAGCAGTAATCGAGCCGCACGTCGGCCAGTTTCGGGAAATAGCCGGCGAGTCCGGCGCGCAGAATCCGGCCGCTCTTTTCGTCGGAGCGGGGGTTCGACATCGCGAAGCGTGCCCGGCCGCCGAACAGCAGACGGTTGTCCGCCGTCGCCCGAAAGTAGTTGCCGATATTGCGCGTAGTCACATAGGCGCGCCGCTTCGGCACGAACTCGTCGAGCTGGGCCGTCGTCAACGGTTCGGTGACGACGATGAAGCTGCCCACCGGCGCAATGCGCCGCCGAAACCATTGCAACGGCCCGATCTGCGAAGCGCCTGTGGCGACCAGCACACGTCCGGCGCGGATCGTGCCGAACTCGGTCGTCACTTCGTAACGCTCGTCTTCGAGACGCTTCAGGCCGGTCACCGGCGTGTGCTCGAAAATGCGCGCACCGTGTCGGGCGGCAGCCGTGGCGAGACCCACGCCGAACTTGCCCATATGCATCTGCGCGCCGTTACGCTGCACGAGGCCGCCGTAGAAGCCGTCCGAGCCGACCTCTTCGCGAATCCGCTCGGGCGGAATCAGTTCGACCTCCGAATCGACGTTTTTCAGCAGCGATTCGTAGGTCTTCGCGAGCTTGTCGAAGTGCTGCGGTTTCGCCGCCAGCTTGATCTTGCCGCCGCGCACGAAGTCGCAATCGATCTTCTCTTCGCTGACGATCGAGGCCACCGTCGCCACGGCGCTTTCATACGCACGATAGAAATCGCGCGCGTGGTCGGCGCCGATGCGCGCGGCCAACGCTGCGTAGTCGTGAGCAAGGCCGGTGTTGCACTGGCCGCCGTTGCGGCCCGACGCCTCACCGGCGATGCGCCCGGCCTCCAGCACGGTCACCGGAATGCCGCGCTTCGCAAGCTCGAGCGCCGCGGAGAGGCCCGTAAAGCCGCCGCCGATCACCACCACATCGGAGCCGGCCTCAACCGGGCCTTGCTGCCCGTGTAAAAACGGCGGAGCGGTATCGAGCCAGTACGAATCGAGCTTCATCAGGTGCCTTCGCGCTTCGTTGCTTAAAGACCGACGACGCCGGCCAGGCCGCCGATGTCCTTGATCTCGGTGTAGTTGTAGTACGGCGTGGACGGCTCGTGACCGCGGGCGACGAACACCTTGTTCTTCACGCCGAGATCGTTGGCCGACATCAGGTCGTAGCGCAGGCTCGACGACACGTGCAGGATGTCTTCCGGGCCGCAGCCGAGGTTATCGAGCATGTATTCGAAGGCTTGCAGACGCGGCTTGTAGGCTTGCGCCATTTGCGCGGTGTACACCGCATGGAACGGCGCGCCGAGCTTGTCCACGTTGCTCTGGATCTGGTCGTTCGAAGCGTTCGACAGGATCACCAGCGGGATTTCCTTCGCCACCTTGGCGAGGCCTTCCGGCACGTCGGCATGCGGACCCCAGGTCGGCACGGCGTCGTAGAAGCGCTGGGCTTCGGCGTCGTCGTAGGCGAGCTTCCAGCGCTTGAGCGTGCGGCGCACGGCATTCTTCACGACTTCCTGGTACGGCTTCCATGCACCGAGCACTTCGTCGATGCGGAAGGCGGCGAAGTCGCGCACGAACTGATCCATTTGCTCGGCGTTGACGCGATCGGCGAAGATTTCGCGGGCCATGTCGCCCATCCTGAAGCGGGTCAGCGTGCCGTAACAATCGAAGGTGATGTATTTGGGCCTGAAGCGGGTCATGTCTATGTCCTGTGGTCAGCAAGTATCAGCGTTGGGCAGAGCGAAGAAGCGGTCGTTGCTGGCGCCGCAACGGCTACTGAAATGAATTACACCACCCCAAAAAATCGGGGTTGTCGTGTTATGGACGCCGCCGAACACACAATCCGCCGTTTTTTGCTGCTCACTTAGCACACTATGCGGCGGCACTCAGGGGGTGCCCGCGATGCGTTCCCATGGTGCGGGTATGCCCTGGTGCGGACGTCCGGAGCGAGACGATGCAAGGCTTTGCGGGGCGTCCGATGGGGCGGCGCAACGGCCGGCAGAAACGACAACGGCCGCGTCGGGAAGCGACGCGGCCGTATTGGCACGCTGGAAACGGCGCTTTCAGCAGCAGATCGTGCTGCACCTGCGCCGGCTTATGTATGAGGTTTGGCAGGCGTGCGCGCCGGGCTCTCCAGCGCGAAGAGATGTAGCAAGCTCAAGCGCCCTGGTTCAGATCGATCAGCACGCTCTTGAA